>Ga0209303_1000001_pt1 | contig 411436 bp, 380 predicted proteins | sample SidtaG_3_FD_187449 | JGI IMG/M metagenome (GOLD analysis project Ga0209303, IMG submission 187449) | Marine algal microbial communities from Sidmouth, United Kingdom - Sidmouth_Asex1 metaG (SPAdes) (version 2) | ecosystem: Host-associated > Algae > Red algae > Unclassified | place: Sidmouth...
CTGTTATGCGATATCAATCTATGAACACCTTCTCAACGACAGGAATTGTAGATATGCAGACCTACCAGAGACTTATCTGCAACATATAGTTTTTCTATAGGTACATATGAATTAAAAGACAAAAAGCCCTTTATATACAGGGGCTTTTTTGCTATACTATGCGCATACATTTAAGAAGATTTTGAAAGAATTATTCGTGTAATCTGTTCCGATTGACTGTATGGCGAAAGAAAAATCACCTAAAAAAAAGACTAAAAAAGAGGCGAGTTATACTGCTGATGATATCCAAGTACTCGAGGGGCTCGAGCCTGTGCGCAAGCGTCCGGGGATGTATATCGGATCGACTGGCCCAGCAGGACTCCACCACATGATCAAAGAGATCTTCGATAACTCGCGTGATGAGGCAATGGCAGGGTATTGTGATCATATCGAGATTGCGCTATTGCCAGGTGGAATGGTTCGCGTGGCTGACAACGGTCGCGGTATTCCAATTGGCAAGCACAAGAAAACGGGTGTCTCAGCACTCGAGACGATCATGACTACGCTTCATGCAGGTGGTAAGTTCGGTGGTGGTGGATATAGCGTTTCTGGGGGATTGCATGGTGTTGGGGCCTCGGTAGTGAACGCGCTTTCTACTGATACGCGTGTGGTGGTGCACCAAAACGGCGCTGTGTATGTACAGGAGTATAAACAAGGGAAGGTGCAGCATGCCGTGAAAAAGACCAAGCAGAAAACGAGCCAAACAGGAACTATTGTGACTTTTAATCCTGATCCAACTATTTTCCCCAAGATTGAATACAATTGGCAGAGTATCCTGACGCACTATCGCCAGCAGGCATATCTCGTTCCAGGTACGCGCGTGGTGCTCCTTGATGCGCGTAATTATGATGGTGAGATTCCTCATGAGGAAGGGTATTACCTCCGTGCCGATGAGCGTATTGATGTCCCTTCCAAAACATTTTATTTCGAGGGTGGTCTCGTCTCGATGGTTAGATACTTTACCCTACACGAGAAGCCAGTACATAAAAATATTTTTCATGTAAGGAAGAAAGTGTCTGACCCGGTTCGCCCCGATGGTGAACTCGAGGTAGAAATCGCATTGCGCTATGTTAATGATGTGAACCAGAAAATTGTAGGATTCGCGAATAATATTCACACACCTGGTGGTGGTATGCATGTGACGGGATTCAAAACAGCCCTCACGCGCCTCATTAATGCATATAATAAAAAGAATAAAATTCTCCCAGAAAAGGAAGGGAGCTTTTCTGGTGAAGACCTCCTCGAGGGGCTCGTATCAGTGATTTCGATCAAGATGCCTGAGATTCAATTCGAAGGTCAGACGAAGGATAAACTGGGAAGCCCAGAAGCACGAAGTGTAACCGAATCAGTGTTCGCAGCTGCATTCTCAACATTCCTCGAAGAAAATCCTGATGATGCAAAAGCAATCATTAAAAAAGCTGTACTGGCCATGCGTGCTCGCAAGGCTGCCAAGGCTGCCAAGGATTCGATTCTCCGAAAGGGAGCATTGGAGGGAATGACATTACCAGGGAAGCTAGCGGATTGCCAGACTAAAAATGCCGATGAGGCGGAACTCTTGATCGTAGAGGGGGACTCTGCGGGTGGAACGGCCAAGCAAGGCCGCGATCGTAGAATCCAAGCAATCCTTCCATTGCGTGGTAAGATTTTGAATGTTGAGCGTGCACGCCTCGAGAAAATCCTCGGGAATAATGAAGTAAAGAATCTCGTTATCGCATTAGGAACATCAATCGGCGAGACCTTTGATATTGAAAAGATTCGTTATAAGAAGCTCATTATCGGTACCGACGCCGATGTTGATGGGTCACACATTCGTACGCTTATTATGACGTTATTCTTTAGGTACTTCAAAGAAGTCATTGAGGCCGGATATCTCTATGTTGCGCAGCCGCCTTTATATAAAATTACACGCGGGAAAGAAATGCATTATGCGTATACTGATGAAGAAAAAGAAGACGTTCTGAAAAATATGGGCGTGAAAAATGATGAAGTCCAAGAATTAGATCCCACAGATGAAGATGGGGATAGTGCGCAATCAGATGCAGGTGAAGAGACAGCAGAAGAAGATGCAGACAGCAAGAAAAAGAAGAGGGCGCCACGCAAGGTGAACATTCAGCGGTACAAAGGACTCGGAGAGATGAATGCAGATGAATTGTGGGAGACAACGATGAATCCTGACACGCGCGTCCTCAAGCAGGTGATGATCGAAGATGCTGAGGCAGCTGATCGTATATTCGATATCTTGATGGGGAATGATGTGCCGTCACGTAAAGCATTTATTCAAGCAAATGCCAAGATGGTGGAGGTTAATGTGTAATTTGAGTAATATAAAATGTATTTCATTCGTCATGGGCAAGCAGAAAATAATATAAAGGGCGTGTTCGCAGGAACGCTCGATTATGAACTGACTGACCTAGGTCGTAAGCAGGCAGATACGATTGAAAATATCACCAAGGATGAGTATCCAGGTGTTTCAAAAATTATCACATCACCCGAATGGAAGTTCAAGCATGGGGAAGTGAAGGAATTAGATTTTAGGAAAATATTTAAATAAAATAGGTAGATTCTCTGGTTCGTAGAATCTACCTAGGCTGCCTTTTAGTAAGCAGTTTTTGTAAAATAAAGTGCACCTAAGATCAGGATCCAAATTAGAGACCCAAAAAATATGTGCATAAAAGTGTCTGGGAAATCTTTAGATTTACGTAACTCCTTCTCAGACAATGCTAATGAAGGAAATTTAATTAAATATAAGATAATTTTTAACATACTATATTTTTTATAGTGAAATGAGCTGGAGTATAAAACATTATGCACTATTTCATATAAAGGTAAACTCCTCAGGATGTGAGGGGTTTTTGAATGGGTCAGTATTATCTTTGCCTTCTACATCAACGACTTGGTGAGGCTCGTGAGATTTGCAATATACGTTTCTTTAGACGTGAGCATTGCTTCCCACATTTCTGTCTCTTCTTCGCTCTGTGATTCCTCAAGGTATACTTCTCTAATACGATGTGCAGACTTGAGCTCCTGAGTAAGTTGATTAATGAGGTTAAAGAGGCTGTTTTTCATAAAGCTGATAGGGATATATTACTAGTAATTCGTACGCATTCTATTATACGCTATGGATATCTTTTTGGCATTATTGTTATAAGTCTGCTATAGTCTAACCTTCGGACTTTTGTGAGTCAGAACTACATTATCGATTAATGCACGATACTTTCTATGTCTACTATTGCCCTCACGTCACTGTATAAAAATATTATCAACCATCTCGCTCTCAATTGGAGATCTGGGCTTTCTATTGCCTTTGTTTCTATTCCTCTTTCGCTCTCGTTCGCGATTGCATCGGGCGCACATCCTATTATGGGATTGATCACTTCTGCTTGGGCAGGGCTCGCTGCCGCATTAATAGGTGGGAGTAATTACAATGTTATCTCGCCCGCAGGTGCATTTGCTGGGATTCTGACCGTAGTCGCCTTGCAATATGGCGTTGCTGCGATTCCTGTTGTTACTGTTATTGCTGGACTGGTAATGGCTCTGGGATATTTCTTTAACGTTCAGCGTTTTTTGAAATTCATTCCTGGGAGTGCAATTTTCGGCTTTACCATCGGTATTGCGTTAATCATTGCTGGTACGCAGATTAATTCAGCACTGGGGCTCACGCATACGACGGTGCATGAATCTATTTTAATGAATATTTTTGAAAGCATAAAAAATATTGGCTCACTCGATATTGCCTCTACTCTTATTTTTGTTACATTTCTCGGCCTGCTTTTCCTATTGAGCAAGCTTATTACAAAAATCCCCAGCATCATTATCATGACGCCTCTGGGAATTATTCTGGGATACATGATCAGCAAGGAAATTGTTTCTGGAAATGTGATTACCTTACAAAAAGCATACGGAGACTTGGGCTCTAATCTTATCAATATTCCGACTCTGGATTTCTCGTGGGGATTCATTATTCCTGCAGTGACGATTGCAGTGGTAGGAATCCTCGAGACCATGCTCTCGGCCAAGGTCGCTGATCAGTCAACAGGAACGCGTCACAATGAGAAGAGAGAGATGCTAGGGCTCGCTTGTGCGAATGTCGTCTCTGGATTGACGGGCGGTATGCCAGCTACGGGTGTTCTGGGTCCGACGGTGCTGAATATCAATTCAGGTGCACAGAGTCGCTACTCAGCAGTGATCAAGGCAGTCGTAGTGGGGCTCGTTATCGTATTGCTGTTCGACGTATTCAAATTCTTGCCCATGCCGGTGATTGCTGCGATGTTATTCTTCGTGGCGATATCAATGGTTGAGGCGCGCAAATTCCTCCTCTATTATCAGCATGATCGATTCTCGCTCGGGGTGGCGATTCTCGTCGCTGGAATTACGGTGTACAAGGATCCTGCATTAGGAATCCTCGTGGGAAGTGTTCTCGGTCTCTTGTTCTTTGCAGAGAAATATTCTCGTGGACTGTATGAGTCAGTACATAATTCACGTATCCATCCCGAGAAATTATACAGCAGCAGCACCGAGAAGCAGTTCGCTACAGATGCACGATATGACATTGTTATGTATTCATTCAAGGGGGTGCTCTCTCACTTGAGTACTGATGCACACAGAGATCGACTCTCATCGGTTGGAGAATCAGTTGATCATGTAATTTTGCGCCTCAGAGAGATCTCGTACATTGATATTGATGGCGTACAGGGGCTCGATGGTATTATTGATCAGCTTTCTAATATGAATATTCAGGTATATATCACAGGTATGCATGAATATGTAGAGAAAAAATTACGTCGTCACTCAGTCCATTATGAAGCGTTTAAAGAAAATGGTTTCTTGTTCGCAAAAACACGCAATGCATTACAGCATCTCGGTGTTCCTTTGCCTCACGAAGAAAAGGGGAAAAATTTAGAATAAATTAAGAATATAAAAAGCAAATAGAGGCTACTTTTTTTCTTGGATTTCAGCATCGAGGTGTGAGATGAGTTTTTCGAAATCAATACCTTCGAGCTTGAAATCATCACGCCCTTCGAGAGTTACGGTGTTATTTTCCATTTCTTGGTCACCTGCAACAATGAGATAGGGGACGCGTTGTGTTTTTGCATTTCTAATACGCTTGCCTAGGGATTCTGACATATCGTGGTGTTCTGCACGGATCCCAACAGCAGTGAGCTTGTCAGTAATTTCTTTAGTATAGGCACCGTGCTTTTCATCACTAATAGGAAGCACTGCAATCTGGACAGGTGAGAGCCAAAGGGGGAAGCGCCCAGCATAGTGCTCTATCACAACCCCTAGGAAGCGCTCAATAGATCCAAGTAATGCAACATGAAGAATAACAACACGATGCTGATTGCCGTCTTGGCCAACATAATTCATATCGAAGTTCTCTGGCTGTGTGAAGTCGAGCTGTACTGTCGTGAGCTGCCATTCGCGACCGATTGCATCCTTCACACGGACGTCAATCTTGGGCCCATAGAATGCTGCCTCATCTTCGTCCACCGTGTAGTCGAATTCGTGTTTCTCGGCAGACGCTATGAGTTGCGCCTCTGCTTTTTCCCATAGTGCATTATCTCCGAAATACTTTGCATGATCCTGGGGGTCCCGTACGGAAATTCCCACCTTGAATTCTTTGAAATCAAAGTCTTTATAAATAGATTTCATGAACTCGAGGATCATGTCGATTTCTGATTCAATCTGATCTTCACGAATCATGTGATGGGTATCATCTTGGGTAAGTGCACGTACGCGCAAGAGACCTGAGAGCTCGCCACTTTTTTCATTCCTATAGACGGTCCCATTCTCAGCGATTCTCAAGGGTAGATCTTTGTATGAGTGCATCTGCGCATTATAGATCTCAAAATGATGCGGGCAGTTCATTGCCTTCATAACGAATTCCTCGCCGTGCTTGTCGGTCATAACGGGCATCATGGCATCATATTTACCCATGTGACCACTCGTTTCGTACAGTGATCGCTTGGCGATGTGGGGAGTTGATACGAATACGTATCCGCGCTTTGCTTTTTCATTCGTAATATATTCTGACAAGAGCGTTTTGAGAGTAGCTCCCTTGGGAAGGAAAAGCGGCAAGCCACGGCCGACTCTTTCTGAAAAGGCAAAAAGCCCGAGCTCCTGTCCAATTTTCTTGTGATCTCGTTTTTGTGCCTCCTCGCGCTGATTGCGATATTCATCGAGCTCTTCTGCAGTATCAAATGCTAATCCGTAGATGCGTGTGAGCATGGGATTATTCTCATTGCCACGCCAATATGCGCCCGCAATTCTATCGAGCATGAATGAATCCTTGGCGACTTCTTTTGCCATATCATCAACATGTCCACCTCGGCACAGATCAGTGAATTTACCAGACGTGTGTACGGTGATGTCTTCGCCCTTTGCAACGATCTCTTCTATGAGCTCTAGTTTGTAAGCGTTACCTGCGAACTGTTCGCGCGCCTCATCGGGCGAGAGGGTCTTGCTTTCGAATTCATGCCATGAGGGGAGAATCTTGCGCATGAATTTCTCGAGCTTGGGAAGGTTCTTTTCCGAGATTTCTTTATCACCAAAATCAACATCGTAATAGAATCCATTGTCGGTCGCAGGGCCAATAGTGAGCTTGGCTTCTGGTGCGTATTGCAATACTGCCGCAGCAAGTAAATGCGCTAACGAGTGACGCTTCTTCGTAATCATCTCAGCACCCTTTTTTTCAGACATATGCTTTCTCGCACCGACACACAAATGGCAGTGCATGCGTTAATTAATATGAATAAAATGTAGCATGGGGGAGTGTTGTGGGCAAATGGATACTAAGAACGGTTCTTGGTATTTTGGAAAAAATTTAAGGCGTTATTGATTGGGTAATCAATAACGCCTGGTTAAAAAATCTTTACATATATTTTTTGGGGTATATATATCTTAGCCCGAATTCACGAGCTTGTCTGTCTTCGCTTCTTCATCTAGACCTCTCTTTTTTTCACGTTCGATTTTAAGAATATTGCCTTTCAATACTCTGGCCTTCTTTCTCAGTTCCTTCTTCTTGTCTCTTGTTTTTGTTTTCGCTTCCTTTAATCTTTCTCTCACTTTCGCTTGTTTTTCTTTCGGTAGATTCTTATCAATCTCTACCTTCTGTAGCTTTTTATAGCGTGTCCGCACTCCTAGGTACGCAATGCGTGTACAGGTGAATTCATATTGGGCTCGCGCGAGCGGATCGTCCGTACCCATGATTTCTTGTTTAATTGAGTCTTGGGTTATGTAATACCATGCCATTGAGTCTTTTTTTGTTACATATTTTTTATCATTGTATAGTATTTTTAGTTTAACTAACGCTTGTTCGGGGGTGAGTTGCTTCTCTTTAATGCGAGGCTGATATACATCAGGCTCTACTCTTGGTGTATCGGCAATTCCGGAATTATCCTTATTATTAGCAGTAGCAATATTAAGAGTAGAATCTTCTTCAATCTCTATTTCTAGTCGCACTTGCGTTTCTTGTTCTAGTAATGCGATTCTCTTTTTTAATTCTAGATTTTTTTTTCTTAAGGCAGTATTCTCTTTTTCGAGTCCATTGTTGCGGTCCTGACTCATGGTTAAATGCATGAATAGTTCGGATTTTTTTATTGAATCTAAGTCTATATCTTTCATACTGGGTAGTCCACCAGCAAATAGAATGTTTATCTTAAGAAGTGTAACTACAATCAAAATCAATGTATTTTTCATCTTTATTTTATTTCAAAAAGTTTTTAAAAATAAAAACACACCTGTAAATATTTTATATAAGTGCATTTTGTTAAAGAATTTGCGTATATTTTGTAAATATCTAATATACGCGTTGAGAAGGTTACAATAGTGGAATATATTTATATTGTCAAGTATAGAAAATAAAAATAACCTACTCACCCTCACGAATCCTCTGTGCAAAGAGGTGGGCGTTGCCGGGGCCGACAAAGCGCCAATGCCATGACTCGGCTATGTAGCCTCGCGTGTCTTCTGATCCTGCAGGATAACTTTCTACGAATCCATATGTGTGCGCATTATCGAGAAGCCACTGGTAGGCACCCGTTGTTGAAAATTGCTCGGTAACTCCGAGGTAGTTAATCTCTGCGCTCGTTAGATCAACAGTTGTTCCTAGTTGATGCTCTGAATGGCCGCCCTCTGCTACTGAATCTATTTCTTGGTCGCCATTGCGTTCTATTGATCGCTCGTACAATCCTTCTTGGTACGCTTTGGATCGATAGGCTGACGTGACCGCCATGTCTTCGCCTTCTTTTTCTGCTTTCTCCAGCATCAGGGCGAGATAATACGTCGCCGTCTCATCCAGGCACATTGTAGTGTCGCGAGATACCGGTACGAGGGCATTAATCTCCACGAGATGGGGCGGCACGTATTCTTCGAGGTTATATTCCTTGTTAACTGGGGCAAAATAACGGGGACGCTCACTTGGATCATTAGAGATACTGCAACTTCCACGTTCTAATTCTGGGATATCAACGAGCTCGACGGTCTGAAAGCTGTCGCGTGCGAGATAGCTCGATGTAGATATATCAAAGGCTTCTTGTTGGGTGGCGAATATTTCACGCGAGGTGTTGCTCAGGGTGCTCGTTGCTGAGCTTGCCTGGGATTGATTTCCCCCTACAGCACTCTTGTCTCGGGATGCTTGGAGATTGCCTGAGTTCTGCGATGATCGTACCGAGGCTGTGCCATCAGAATTAATAATATTGCGTGACTCGAATGCGCCTGCAGTAATAGTTGCACCCAACAGAAACACGCCACACATCCAGAGGAATTGGTTCACGCGGCGCTTGCGTTGTATTGCTTCGAAGTCCCCAGAATATTGGTGGAGATATCGTTGATTCACACTATTGTTGTGTTGTTTCCTTGAGCGTCTTTTTCTCATACATTTCGTTTATGCAAAAATAAGTAGCATTATCACAGGGGATAATATGGTATATATAATACGTATTTTGATGAGTCATGGCAAGTGTTTATGCTCTTCTTTTGCTAAAGCTTTACACGGTAGTCGATAAAGCTACTCTCGACATCAACACGAGCTACTTCGATAGTAATAATATCACCTACGCGCAATTGAATATTCTTGCTTTTGTCTCTGGATACCAGACTGTGCGTCTTGTCATTATATATAAGGAATGCACCTTTTACATCGCCGAGGCGTACTTTACCTTCTGCTTTAGTCTTGAGCTCCGAGACGAAGAATCCTCGCTCATTGAGACCCGTGATCATTCCTTGGAACTCTTCACCAACGTGCTTGCTCATATAGCGTGCCTGAGTGTATGACACTGATTGGCGTTCTGCCATCATGGCTGCTCGTTCGCGCTCACTCGTGTGTTGTGCATGAGATTCGATAGTGTCAACTTGGACGCTACTGGTATCTGGATTTACTTTCTCGAGAACATCTGCGAGGATTCGATGCACGAGGAGATCGGGATATCGGCGAATAGGCGAGGTGAAGTGGGTATAGAAAGAGAAGGCGAGGCCATAATGTCCGAGATTCTCGTGGGTGTAGTAGGCTTTCTCCATCGAACGCGCAATCGCGAGCGATACGGCATCACGTAGAAAATGATCAGAAATTTCCTCCCATACCAGCTTTCGCAAATAGCTCGTTGGAACAACGCCACCCTTGAGGGGAATATTTTCAAATCCAAGCGTTGCGAGGTAATTGCGCAAATCATGAGACTTTTCTGCGATAGGCTTTGGGTGGACACGATAGATCATGACATCTTTCAATGATGAGGTACTGAGGAATTTTGCAACGAGGCGATTCGCCATGAGCATGTACTCCTCGATCATGGTGTGGGCATCGTGGCGGACTTTGGTGCGTACTTCGATAGGTTCGCCTTTCTCATCGAGGACAAAGCGCACTTCTTCTTTTTCCAAAGCAAGCGCACCATTGCTCATGCGCTGTGCATTGAGCTTCTTCGCCAGAGCATTCATGGCCGTCAGGGGTACTCCATACGTGTTATCCATACCTGGGTCTTGCATTACTTCGTAGGCTTCATCATAGGTGAATCGGCGCACTGATCTGATTACTGTTCGTCCGAACCATGGATCGCCAACTGGTTCGCCGCTCTCGTTGAGATTCACGATACATGAGAAAGCGAATTTATCTTCATCAGGCCGTAGGGAACAGAGGTCATTCGAGAGTACCTCCGGAAGCATCGGGATTGTACGATCCACCAAATATACAGATGTCGCTCTTTTATACGCCTCATCATCGAGGTCAGTTCCAGGGCGCACGAAGAAGGCAACATCAGCAATATGAATACCGATCTCTAGGGTTCCGTCAGGATTCTTTTTATAAGAAAGGGCATCGTCGAAGTCTTTGGCGTCATCAGGATCGATAGTGAAGGTCAGCGTGTCGCGCATGTCGCGACGCCGGGCGATCTCTTCGTCAGTCATACCGGTCTCTTTGATTGCATGTGCTTCTTCTTCGACTTCTGTGGGGAAGGCAGCATCGAAGCCTTGAGTCAAAACAATCCCTTCCATCATGGCTTCGTGGTCTTCTTTTGCGAGAACGCGATCAATGTTTCCAACGGGGCCATTCTCATCCCATCCAGCGATAGTTACGAATACTTGATTGCCTTCTTGCGCGTTATTCCGATTCTCTTCTGGGATAAAAAATTCAACTGATGACAGTGAACGGTGGCGAGGTGTAACTATACCGCGGTCTCCTTTAATAGTATAGGTACCGATATGGCCTTTCGCATCGCGTTTTACTACACTCAACACTTCGCCAATAACGCTCGTTCCGCGTGATGGCTTGGTGACTTTCGCAATGACGGTATCGCGATGGAGCGCCTCTCCTGTATCGTGTGATGGGACCTCAATAGCGTGCTCCTCTTCGGGGATGCGAACATACCCAACACCGTTCCTGCCGAAATAAAACTTCCCCTCGTACTCGTTTCCAATAGTAAATGACATATGAGATTATAGTAGCATAGAAAAGATTTATGAGAACTGTACTAGTGATGTGATGATATATGTAGTTGGTTTATACAATCTCAAAATACTTCAGAATTTCTCCCGCTTCGAATGTTTCTTTGTCGGCTTCGCTAATAGGGAGCTTCATATCTTGGAGAATATACTGCCAGCCATCATTGCAATCGATAATTTTCTCAAGCGGCAGCGTGTTCTTCTCAAAAGAGTATACCGTTATAGCTGCTTGTGGATCAAAAAGATCCTTATTTTCAAAAACATCTGCTTAGGTTGGGCTTATAAAAAAGTACAAAAAGCAGTTAAAACGATGCACTATGAAATACCGTGTAGAAATAACCTTCCAAGGAAAAAAGGAGGTTGGGCAGGTTATCGAAGTGGCAACAGGTAGAATTGTTGCAAAAAAAGAGTCTCCTTTTAGCTTTCAAGGTTCATCTTTTGAAGAGATGACTGATTTGCGTATGAAGGTATTCAATTAAAATTATGAAACCGAAGAAATTCCCGATGGCTTTACTTCTTGTGACTAAGTAAGAAAAAAGTTATCAAGAGCTAGTCTTATCATCCTGTGTAATCATGGGTGCGATGAAGCTAGCATTTTTTATTTGACACAGACACCATTTTTGTATAGTATCGTAAGCGTTATGTTAAAGATCCGATTACAGAGAATAGGCCGTAAGCACGACCCGCATTTCCGCGTGGTGGTTATTGATAGTAAGTATGGTCCTAAGTCTAATAATTTCGTAGAATGGATTGGGGTATATAATCCAAAACTCGGAACTAAAAAGATCGACGGAGAACGCGCAACATATTGGCTCGGTGTAGGTGCACAGGCATCTGTCACTGTTCACAACATGCTCGTCTCAGAAAAGGTCATTGATGCCAAGAAGCTCAATGCCTTGCCAAAGAAAACTCCCATTGTAGCCGAGAAGGAAGAAGAGGAAGCTCCTAAAGAATCAGCTCCAGCCAAAGAGGAAGAAGCAAAATCAGAAGACGCCCCAGCAACTGACACCCCAGCTGAAGATGCTCCCAAAGAAGAAGCTAAAGAAGAAAAAGCCGAAGAGGCACCTGCTCAGGAAGAAGCCCCAAAAGAGGAAGAGAAGCCTGCAGAAGAAAAGTAGTCATATATATAATGAGTAAAAAGTTATGCACAGCCTTCATTGGCGTGCTGCTTTTTGCTTGATACAATGAGTGCGTGTACTGTTCGCACATTAATTTCACGTAATATACATGATGAATGTACGACTGGGCCGGCAGATTATGAATTAGAAGTATTAATGAAATGGCTGATCATCTTGTTTTTCTGAAAAACGATAGTATTCAGTTCTCGATTATTGACGTATGGATCCAGTACAAGACTTTTTGACGAATTTACTCCGCTCACTTGTAGATGTGCCGGATGAGGTGAATGTAGAACGTAAGGTAGATGAAATGGGGGTACTCCTGATGGTGGATGTGAGCCCCGAGGACATGGGGAAGGTAATTGGTCGCCGTGGCGCAACTGCCAAGGCTATCCGAACCCTCTTGCGTGTTGTAGGGATGAAATTCCAGCAGCGTGTCAATATGAAGATCAATGAACCAGAAGGAGGCATTCATTCGATGGAAAATGATGGCGGGAATGATGCTCCGGCTCCAGAGGCGGCTTCCCTAGATGAAGTTGATGCAGTAATAGCAGATTTAAAAGATGAGATGGAATAAATAGTCTTGAAATATAATTAAAACCTCGCCCTAGCGGGGTTTTTTTGTTACAGTTTTCTCATGAAGAAAAAAAATACTAATACCAAGAATCCAATAAGTAAGGCAAAGAAGAAAAAATCACACATGATGCGGTTCCATGCCATAACGCTTTTCCCGAATATGATCGAGAGCTATGTGAATGAATCTATTCTAGGTCGTGCGCAAAAAAATAAATATATAGAAGTAAAAAGTTACGATCTCAGAACTTTTTCAAAAAATAAACACAAAAATGTTGACGACAAGCCATACGGCGGTGGCCCAGGAATGGTTATGAGTGTAGATCCGATCATTCGTGCCATCGAGTCAATTCAGAAGAAAATCCAAAGACGCAAAAATACCAAGACAAAGATTATCTTGTTCACGCCAGGTGGCGAAGGCTTCACCAATACACATGCGCTGAAGTGGGGGAAGTCTTATACAGACATTATTCTCATCTGCGGGAGATACGAGGGAGTTGATGCGAGGGTGAAGAAAATATTCCGTGCGCATGAAATTTCTATTGGTAATTATGTCCTCACGGGTGGCGAGATTCCAGCACTCGTTATTATCGATGCAATGTCCCGGCATGTTACAGGTGTGTTGGGTAATGAGTTATCACCTGAAGAGGCTCGTGTTTCATCACATGAAATATACACACGCCCAGAAACATATGAGCACAAATCATCCGGCAAGACATATAAAGTCCCCAAGGTGCTTCTCTCAGGGGATCACAAGAAAATTGATGAGTGGAGAAATATGAAATAAAATAAGAAAATTGTAGAAATGTGGAAAACCCAACTTGACTTTCTTGCACTATCTAAAAATATTCGTATAGTGATTAACTAGTTATCTGAAGGGTTCGATTGGGTTATGGTAAGCCAGATACGCATTATTATTCACTTCTTCATCATCTAGATTCTTGTGCTCTAATTAATTAGTAGTACATGTTTCGTAGATACTTCATCACACATACATTCGTGTATATGTTTCTTATGTTGACTTCTTACTATTCTGCGTTCTCTCACCAGTGCGCACGTACTCAACATAGTGTTCTAGATGAAAAATTATTTTAGCCCGTTCATAACATCGTGAGATACGATGTATGAGCGTTTTTCTGTTTTATGTCAAAAGTTCGCGAGAAGAAATTTTTTTCACGCTATAAAAAGCCCTTGGCACCGATCCCGAATCTCGTAGAGACACAGGTGGATTCATACCAGGACTTTTTAAAAAATGGGATTCGAGATACTATTCTTGAATTCTCACCCATTAGTGACTATGCAAACAAGAAGTTCACCCTGGAGTTCCTTGATTTCACTATTATTGAACCTGATTATTCAGAACATTACGCCAAGCATAACAAGAAGACCTTCCAAGCAGAGATCAAGGCACGCGTGCGTCTAGAGAACAAAATGCTTGGGAGTGCTCAGGAACAAGAAATTTTCCTTTCAGATATTCCCATGATGACTGACCACGGAACTTTCATCATTAATGGTGTCGAGCGTGTCATCGTGCCACAGCTAGCACGTAGTTACGGAATCTTCTTTACAGAAAATAGTACAAAGAAGGGAGTATTCTTTGGGGCAAAAATGATTCCATCACGTGGTGCGTGGGTAGAAATCGAGGCTGATAAAGACGGAATTCTTTTTGTGCGTATTGATCGTAAGCGTAAATTCCCGGTAACACAGCTCATGCGTGCCTTTGGTTGGAATACAAATGATGATATTACTAAAGCATTCGAAGATGAAGAAAAGTGTGAATATATCAAGCGTTCTTTTGTAAAAGACACTACCACTACTGCCGATGAAGCCTATGTGGAAATTTATCGTAAATTGCGTGATGGTGAACATGCAACAGTTGATAATGCCAAGAACTTCTTTGAATCACTCTTTGGTGAAGATCGATATGATCTTTCTCGTGTTGGGCGCTACCAATTCAATAAGCGTTTTGGACTCCCTACTGATGATAAGGCGCTTGATGAAGGATTGACCATTAATCAAGATGATCTTTTACGTATCATTAATCATGTTATTCAATTGAATATTACACCGGGTTCAAAAGGAGACGATATCGACCACTTGGGATCACGTCGCGTACGATACGCGGGGGAACTTATCAAGCAAAAAGTCCGCAAGGGAATGACGCAAATGAAGCGTAATATCCAGGACAAAATGTCCACTATTGATACCGAGACGACAATGCCGATTCAAATCATAAATCAGCGACCACTGCAGGCTCGTATTAAAGAGTTCTTTGCAACGAACCAGCTCTCGCAATTCATGAGCCAAGAGAATCTAATTGGTGAAATCGAACATGTGCGCCTCCTCTCGGCGCTTGGCCCCGGGGGATTGACACGTGAGCGCGCAGGATTCGAGGTGCGTGACATCCACCCGTCGCATTATGGGCGCGTATGTCCCATCCACACGCCTGAAGGTCCGAACATTGGATTGGTATTGCACATGAGCCTCTATGCTCGTGTGAACCAATTCGGTATGATCGAGACTCCGTATGTCAAGGTAGAAAATGGCGTGATCACCGGTGAAATCTCATACCTGAATGCATATGAAGAAGAAAAATATCATATCGCACACTCACGTACTCCGTATGACGATGATGGGAAAATTACCGCAGATGACATCGAGGTGCGCTTCGATAGTCAGCCGAAAATTATCCCAAAGAAAGATGTCAACTTTATTGATGTTGCTTTGAATCAGACCTTCTCAGTTTCAACGGCGCTTATCCCATTCGTAGCGAACGATGCTGCGAACCGTGCATTGATGGGATCGAACATGCATAAGCAGGCCACTCCATGTGTAATTCCAGAAGCACCATATGTAGGTACGGGTATTGAAGAGCAGGCTGCTCGCGATACGGGCCGCCTTGTGCTCGCTGATGAGGATGGGACAATTGAAGTTGCAGATGGAAAGAAAATCATTTTGAAAGGAAAAAAGCAAGAATACACCTATACTCTCGTGAACTATGCGCGTAGTAACAATTACTCAGTCCTTCATCAGCGCCCAATTGTCAGCGTGGGTGATAAGGTAAAGAAAGGGCAGGTCCTCGCCGATGCTTCTACAACAGAGAATGGTCAAGTAGCCGTTGGGCAGAATGCAACCGTTGCCTTCATGTGTTTGCATGGGAATAATTTCGAAGATGCGATTGTCATTTCGCAGCGTTTAGTAAAAGAAAATAAATTCTCGAGTATTCGTATCAAGGAGCACGAATGTGTGGTTCGTGATACCAAGCTCGGCCCTGAACAGACCACCTGTGATATTCCAAATGTGAGCGAATCACGACTGCGGAACCTTGATGAAGACGGGGTGATTCGGGTGGGAGCAGAAGTGAGTGAGAATGACATCTTGGTTGGGAAGATTACACCTAAGGGGGAAAAAGAGCTTTCTCCTGAGGAGCGCCTCCTACGATCTATTTTCGGAGAAAAGGCACGTGATGTAAAAGATACATCGACGCGAATCGGTCACGGCAAGAAAGGTCGCGTAATTGGTGTGAAGGTATTCTCTCGTGACAAGGGGCATGATTTGCAATCAGGAATTCTGAAGAAAATTTATGTCGAGGTCGCCGAAATGCGTCACATTCAAGTGGGTGATAAGCTCGCGGGACGACATGGAAACAAAGGGGTTATCTCTGTTGTTCTTCCAGAAGAGGATATGCCATATATGGAAGATGGGACGCCTATTGATATTGTATTGACGCCGATGGGTGTGCCATCGCGTATGAATCTGGGTCAGATTCTCGAGATGCATATTGGGCTTGCTGCCAAGACCATGAATTATCAAGCGATCATACCGCCATTTGCAGGTGCAACAAAAAAGGAGATTCAAGACGAGCTTGAAAATGCTGGACACTCACGTGATGGCAAGATGACGCTTTATGATGGTCAAACAGGAGAGGCGTATAAGCAAAAGATTGCTGTGGGAGTTATGTATATTCTCAAACTTCACCATATGATTGATGACAAGATGCATGCACGTGCAATTGGTCCCTACTCACTCATTACTCAACAGCCATTGGGTGGTAAGAGTCAGTCTGGTGGGCAGCGTTTCGGAGAGATGGAAGTGTGGGCTTTGGAAGGATACGGAGCAGCGCATACATTGCGTGAGATGCTCACTGTCAAATCTGATGATATCTTGGGGCGATCCGATTCATTCGAGTCAATTATTCGTGGGCAAGATATCACTGAGCCGAACCTGCCAGCATCGTTTGATGTTCTCTTGAAATATCTCAAGGGCCTTTCTCTTGATGTGCGATTGCATGGCAATGCTAATCCATTTGTGAAGGGGGTGAGCATGCAAAAACCAGCAGAAGACAAAAAATCTACATCATCGGTCGAGGAAGCAGAAGAGATTACAGGCGCAGATAAAAATGAAGTAAAAGAAAAAGCATAGGTATCTCTTATTTCTTATTCTATAATCTCTTACTAAAATATTTATATGAAAAACAATCAACTCAAATCAATCTCATTAGTCATGGCATCACCAGAAACCGTACGTAGCTGGTCACAAGGCGAGGTGCTCAAACCAGAAACGATCAACTATCGTACCGGCCGATCAGAACGCGGAGGGCTTTTCGATGAGAGGATCTTTGGTCCAGAAAAAGACTACCAATGTTATTGTGCCAAATACAAGGGAATCCGTTATAAAGGAATTATTTGTGAAAAGTGTAATGTTGAAATTACACGTGCCGTAGTACGTCGTGAACGTATGGGCCATATTGATCTTGCAAGTCCGGTATCACACATCTGGATGCTTCGTGGTATTCCATCACGTATGAGTCTCCTGCTCGGTGTGTCAGTTTCTCAGCTCGAGAAGGTTATCTACTTTGCTGGATATATTGTAACGAGCGTTGATGAACAGGCGCGTGCAAAGATTTTAAAAGAACTTGAGACGGAATATAAAAGCAAGCTCAAAACACTTGAAAAAGAAGAAGATCAAGACAAGCTCAAAGATCTTTTCAGTGAAACAAAATCAGAAATCAATAGCCTCAAGCAGTACAAAGTTCTTACAGAGCTTGAGTATCATAAATTCTCGATGAAATACGCAATTTTATTCGAAGCTGGAATTGGCGCTGAGGCAATTTATGAGATCTTTAAAAATCTCGACCTGCCAGCAATCGAAGTGCAACTTGATGAGAAGCGGGATACTGCCACTAAAGCGCAGCGCGAAAAGATTGAAAAACGTCTCGTGCTTGTGCGATCAATGATGAATGCCAAGGTTCTCCCAGAGTGGATGTTCCTCAAGGTGATCCCTATTATTCCACCAGCACTTCGTCCAATGGTGGCGCTCGATGGTGGGCGGCATGCTACAAGTGATGTGAACGATCTTTATCGTCGTGTAATTAATCGTAATAATCGCCTCAAAAAATTGATGGATATTGGTGCTCCAGATGTGATTCTCCGTAATGAAAAGCGTATTCTCCAGGAAGCCGTTGATTCATTGATTGATAATTCAATCCGAAAGCATTCAGGATCAGCAGCTATGAGTCAATCGCAGCGCCGTCAGCTCAAATCTCTTGCTGATAATTTGAAAGGGAAGCAAGGGCTCTTCCGATCGAATCTCTTGGGTAAGCGTGTTGATTATTCAGGGCGTTCTGTAATTGTTGTAGGTCCAAGCTTACGGCTTAACCAGTGTGGGCTGCCGAAGTTCATGGCATTGGAGCTCTTCAAGCCATTCGTTATCGCAGAAATGATGAAACGAGAAATTGCCTTTAACATTCGTGGCGCGAATCGTCTTATCGAAGAGGGAATCCCAGAAGTATGGGAAATTCTAGAAGGTGTAATTAAAGGTAAATACGTGCTCCTCAATCGTGCGCCGACCTTGCACCGTTTGTCTATCCAGGCTTTTAATCCTGTATTGATCGAAGGTAAGGCGATTCAAGTGCACCCATTGGTGTGTGCGGCATTCAACGCTGACTTCGATGGTGATCAGATGGCAGTACACTTGCCATTATCTCGCGCAGCACAACGTGAAGCACGTGAGCTGATTGCATCGAATAAGAATCTCCTTCAACCACAAACTGGTGAGCCAATCGCAACGCCATCACAGGATATTGTTTTGGGCTGCTACTGGTTAACAGATATTGAAGAAGGGGCAAAAGGGGAAGGGCGTGTATTCGGGAGTCCCAATGAGGCAATCATGGGATACGACTATGATGTTGTGGACTTGCGTGCCAAAATTATGGTACGTGGGAGTGATACAGAAAAATATGCATCTCACGAAGGTAAGCCTTTCGAGACAACGGTGGGCCGACTTATTTTTAATAGAATGTTCCCAGACGACTTTATCTATATAAATGAAATTTGTGGCAAGAAAGTACTCAAAAAAATTATCGGTGATGTTATTCATCGCTATGGAATTGATGCGACTCCAGATATTCTTGATCAGATAAAAGATCTCGGTAATCAATTCGTAACCATGTCAGGGACAACCTTCGGTATGGATGATCCAGCAGTTCCGGATGAGAAGACTGCTATTGTAAAAGAAGCGCGCGCCAAGGTTGAAAAAATTGTTGATCAATTCAACGAGGGACTTATTTCTGAAGAGGAACGATACCGTATGGTCATCGGTGCATGGGAAACTGCCAAGAATCAGGTAGCTGATGCATTGGAAGTTCACTTGAGCGAGAGTCCGTCACTGCACGATATGATTACCTCTGGTGCTCGTGGTAACTTGTCGCAGCTCAATCAGTCAGCAGGTATGAAAGGAGTTATTGTTAATGCAAAGGGTCGTGAACTCGATTTCCCTATTGTGTCTTCATACAAAGAAGGCTTCACGCCGTTGGAATATTTCATTAATACCACAACCGCTCGTAAGGGACTTACTGACACCGCGTTGAATACTGCCAAGGCTGGGTATCTGACACGTCGCCTCCATGATGTTGCTCAGGAAGTAATTATCCTCGAAAATGATTGCAAGACAAAAGATGGAATCATTGCAAAATACCAAAATATCGATGGAATCGAACGAACGATTGCTGATAATACTGCGGGGCGTGTTCTGGGTCAGGATGCTATTGATCCCGAGGGTAATGTAATCGTGAAGAAAGGGAAATTAGTCAGCAAAGAAATGGCAAAGGAAATTGAAAAGGCTGGGGTTGAATCAGTACTCGTACGATCGCCATTACGCTGTAGCACCTTGCGTGGACTTTGTCAGAGGTGTTACGGAATTGATCTCGGTCGCAATAATCCAGTAAAGCTTGGTGAGGCAGTCGGAACGATTGCATCACAAGCGATCGGCGAACCAGGAACACAGCTGACACTGCGAACATTTCACCTAGGAGGTGTGACTGGTAGTGATATTACGCAGGGACTACCACGTGTCGAAGAGCTCTTCGAGCGTCGATCTCCGAAGGTTCCAGCACTCGTAGCACAATTCGACGGCATGATTACTGATATCCGCAAAGAGGACGGCGTGCAAGTGATTGATATGGTTGCTAATGTTGAAGATAAAACTGATAAATCCTCAGAGACTTCTTCGTATGTTCTCGATGAGCGTCGTATTCCTATTGTGAAAAAGGGTGAGGAAGTCGTATCAGGGCAGGCTCTCACTGATGGTGCAGCTGATCCCAAGGAGGTCTTTGCGGTGGCAGGCCAGACAGCCACGGAGGATTACCTCATTCATGAAATTGGAAAGGTATACGAACTCCATGGAACAGGATTACATCCCAAGCATCTCGAGCTCATAATTCGTCAGATGTTCTCGCGTAAGAAGATTGAGCATCCAGGAGATTCTCTCTTTACAACAGGGCAAGTTGTCGAGAGGGCAGTATTCCTCGAGGCGAACATCGCGTTAAAGGATGAAGGCAAAATGCCAGCCAAGGCTACCGAGGTATTGATGGGAATCTCAGATGTATCACTCTCGACACAGAGTTGGCTTTCAGCAGCATCATTCCAGCATACCAATCGTGTATTGATCCAAGCGGCAGTTGAAGGGCGTAATGATATTCTGCGCGGACTCAAAGAAAACGTGATTATTGGAGGATTGATTCCGGCAGGAACAGGATTCACCGATGACTTCATCGATATGGAAGGCGTATTTGATACGATGAAATCACATAGTGAACAGATCGGAGGGGTATAATAATAGCCGATACTCGATCGCGCAACTCAATACGGCGTATTGCTCTGAATGTAAATAGTGAGAGAATAAATAAAAACCCAGATTCAATCAATGAGTCTGGGTTTTTGCCTTTCTACTGACCGAGGAAAGACAATTAGAATAATGCATACTTCATATGGGCTTTTTCCAGAGAGTAGGGAAAAATTAGATAATCACCCAGATCGTATTATTGATGATGAAGAAGTTATTACGGAAATTCTCAACACCCTGATTTTACAATAGTATCGTATAATAGATGGTAATGATTTCGCATCGTCTCCGTATTTTCAAAATTATACTTCTCGCAATCACGCTTATTGGGTCCTGGGCTGCAGTTTTTTATTTTTTTGTGCCTTTGAATTACTACGAATATCCCGCATCGGATGAATCTGATTGCCTGGCGGGTGAATGGCACGATCCATGGTATGAGGTCTGCTACATGGATTTTCGTTGTTATTCTGATGAGATATGTGATGGCATTGATCAGGATTACCAGGCAATGCTCGATGATTGGAGGCACGTATACTCGGATGGTGATGGTGATTTCGCATTTCTGAATAATTTCATGACAACATTTGAGGATTACGATGGTTCACGAGCCCAATTTGATGCAGATTTATGGAGTCATGTTGGGCGTATTATTCCTGATGATATTCTCGATGATGTTGCTGATTTTAAAGTCTACCGCAAGCCTTTTTCACAAGAGTACGCCTATGTTGAGCCTATGAATGATGCGTATGATCAATGGAGATTTGCCATGAATGCACGACATCCTGATGGTATTGATACGGAGTTCTATTCTACGATTATTCATGAGATATTTCATATCCTGAGCCTCAATGACAATCAGATAGTGACAATTTGGGATGACGGCAAAGAGTTCTGCCGTCGAGAAGGTGGGCTCCTCTTGAATAGAGAGGGGTGCGTTATCGAAGGCACGTATCTAGAGTCATTCTATGAACAGTTCTGGGAAGGGAGGAACTTTTCTGATCGACAAGCTGATTATGTATCATGGTATGCGATGGAATCTGTTGAAGAAGACGCCGCAGAGTCGTTCACGCACTTTGTACTAGAAGATCTCATTGATTCTTCAGAAATCGAATCAGTACGAGATGAAAAAATTTATTTCTTCCGACAGTTCAGTGATCTGGTGACGATGCGCAATGAGATCAGGCAAAATATTAAAGAAGCGCATCAATAATATATTCAAAAATATTTGACATGAATTCCTTTTCATATAAAATACAAAAATATGAACAAAGACACATATACATCAGTATTTTGGTGGAGCGAGGACATCGTATAAATGCCTCGATTTGTTTGTGTTGAATATTCTCCAAAAACAAGATATACAAAACGAGGCATTGATGCCTCGTTTTTATATGTTCTTTTAAATAAAATTAAATAATTAACAACATGGAAGATTTTTTGAATTTGATTAAATTCAGACCAGAACCCACAGGATACATTGGCGCTGAACGGGAATTCTTTATTAGAAATGAATTAGGTGTAATTGTTCCTGGGGTTATCCGTATGTTGGAAGCATTACAGTCTGATGTTCGCTTTAGTCCAGAGGTTCCTGCATGCCAGATCGAAGATAAGTTACAATTCCCGGTACTGACTTTTGATAAATTCGTTCAGGCGATACATGCAATCGAAGAGCGTTATGAGTATGCAAAGGCACAAACTGGCCTTGGCCGTGTACTTATCGAATATGCTCCGGATACGATGCCGTTGGATATATATCCAGATCCACGCTACCAGCATTTCCAAGAAACCAAGACCCGCGAGCAATTATTGGCAATGTGCCGTATTGCAGCAACGCATTTTCATATTGGTTGCAAGGATTATCATCATATGTTGAAATGCTACAATGCGGCAATTGATTCATTCGATGACATGCTGGCTTGGTGTGATTATTCAGGGGGCAAGCGTATCGCTACGTACAAGCAGGCAACGCCGTATTGGAGGCCTGGGCCTATCGACTCTCTCGAGCATCATTACCAGATTGCGTGTGAGCGTGGGTATAATATGGATATTGGGAACGATCATCAGCTGATTCGCATGACCAGATATGGGACAATAGAATTACGTATGTTCGGTGTAGCGCCAGGTCTTGAAGAATTCTTTAGTCTCGCTAGAAGAGTATTCGAATGGTCAGAAAAGCTTCCAAAATAATAATGAACAATAACGAGCTATGGAGAGAAGTGCCTTGCATGGACCTTCATAGTAATCGTTTTTTTATACTATGAAAAAAGAAACACAACCAATATTATATACGTATGATTCAGGAATCCCTGGTCCAACAGTAGTTATTTCTGCCGGAGTTCATGGAGATGAAATAGGCGGAGTGATGGCACTTGAGTATGCGCAAGAAAATTTCACTATTAAAAAAGGATTAGTCCATTATCTTGTTGCGAATCCTCCTGCAATTGAGGAAGGCAGGCGATTGATTAATGTTAATGTTAATAGAATATGTGCACGAGATATTTCTGGCGAGACTTACGAGTATCGCAATGCAGCTATCATTATGGATCTTCTCGATACTGCTGACATGCTTCTCGATTTACATGCCTTTAGCGATCCGCTAGGCGATGCATTCGTTATAACGGTAACGAGAGATGTGGGCAAGGTGCATATGCTGCCATATAATAGAATCGTTTCAGGATTACATAACCATGCGCGCGGGTCGCTCGATGCCTATATGCATGATCAGAACAAGATTGGTATCACGGTCGAATTGGGATGGCTGGCTGAATATGAGGCATGCAAGGAAAAGGGCATTGAATCTATCCGCTCATTTTTACAGCATCATGGCATGATGGTAGGAGAATCAAATAATTACGATCAGATGCATTACTTCGCATACGATATTCATATCAAGAAAGATGCATCGTTCGCGTTCGAGGGTACGTACAAGAATTTTGACGAAATTAAAAAAGATGCATTAATTGCAATGGATGGAAGTAGTGAAGTTCGCGCAGATAGAGATATGGCGATTATTTTCCCTTTTGTAGATACGCCGATTGGGTCTGAGGCATTCTTTTATACAGAAAAGAGAGCACTAGGTTAATCCTAAATAACGGGCCGCAGACAGATCGTGTACGGTTTTTATTGTGTATTGAGAAGTAAATACGTATACTCAATATCATGAGTGCAGCTTTTAAAAAAAACGGCCCATCGGCAGTAGATGCGATTAAGGACCGTCTTACGATCGATGATGTTGTGGGATCATATGTGAAGCTCGAAAAATCTGGCAAGAATTTCAAGGCGCGTTGCCCTTTTCATAATGAAAAAACACCGTCATTTTATGTAACACCTGATAAGGGGATTTTTAAATGCTTTGGGTGTGGCAAGGGCGGGGATCTTTTTAGCTTTATCCAAGAGATTGAACGTGTGGAGTTCCGCGAGGCCTTGGTCCAACTCGCTGATCGTGCAGGAGTGGATTTGAAGGCATATCGAGGACGGGGCGGTGAAGATTTTACAAAAACCAAAAAAGATCTCTATCGTGTGCTCGTGCTCGCTCAGCAATGGTATCAACAGCAATTAACGAGCGCGACTGATGTGCAGCAATATCTCGCAGAACGTGGACTCACGCCAGAAACTATTAAAGATTTCGTTATAGGATACGCACCTGCAGGGTGGACAGGGCTCCGTGATCATTTAGAAAAGAATGGTGTAGCATTGCAGGATATGATCGATACTGGCCTGGTGGTGCCCAGTGATCGTGGTGGATATGATCGATTCCGCGAGCGTATTATGTTCCCCATTAATGATGGGCAAGGGCGTACGATCGCATTCTCGGGGAGGATATTCGTCCGTGCTGATTCGCAAACTGATCCTGATAAAACGGGCAAATATATTAATAGCCCCGAAGGTATTCTTTATGATAAGTCAAAGGTCTTGTTCGGCTACGATCGCGCCAAGCAATCCATGATGCAAGCTAATCGTGTTGTGATCGTTGAGGGACAGATGGATCTCATTGGTTGTCATCAGGCGGGTACTATTGAAGCAGTTGCCCTCTCGGGTACTGCGCTGACGCCCTATCATGTGAAGATTCTCAATCGATTCACTGATAGGGTGATTTTGGCGCTTGATGGTGATTCAGCTGGGCTCAAGGCAGCCGGAAGGAGTCTCAAAGAGGCGTTCAAGGCTGACATGGAAGTATTGATCGCAGACTTACCAGAAGGATCAGATCCATCTGATCTTATCCAAAAGAATCCAGAATCTTGGAAAAATATTCTTGAAAATACACGCGATTACGTATCGATTCTCATTGAACGTGCCAAGAAATATCGTGATGACAGACGGAGCTTGATGAAATACCTTCATGCTCATGTATATGAATATATTCATTTGTACCTCAATCCATTGTTACGTGATGAGTACATGCGGCAAATGAGTGCTGCCTATCAGATTGACCAAAAAACACTCCAAGAGGATTTTGGATTATGGGAAGAGGAAAACAATTCAGGAAAAAATTCAGATACGCAAAGGTATCCAGAGATGCGCGCGCGTGATCGGTGGGATCCTGAGGATGCATTGGTGGCAATACTCTCATGGTTGAATGGTCAGGAAAGCGGGAGACTCACGAAGCTTGTGCAAGAGCGTTTAAATTCGATTGATCCCGAATTCAACTACAATGAATTTATGGAGAAGCATGTTGATTTTAAAGAAGAATTAAGTCTCAAGATGGCTCCAATGATAGAATATGCTCAGAAGAATGAAGAAATAGAAAATTATATTAAAGGAGTAGTCCATCGTTGGGGAGTGAGTCATATGAAAAAGAAGATTAGTGCACTCAAGAAACAAATGGAAGCAGATATTGATAATCAGGAGAAAGCGCGAGAATTCACTATATTAAAACAGCGGTATGATTTGATACGGAATGAGGGGGCAGAGTAATAGGCAATAAAATTGATTGATTTTAACACGCTTTTGCTTTACAATGAATCGTGTCTATGCCCAAGAAAAAATCGTCCACAATAAAAAAGACGACTACGCCAAAGGCTTCTAAAAAAAAGAAAACAATAGCCAAAAAGAAGCCAGCGACAACAAAAAAAGCGCCTCAAAAAAAGGCGCCCGTAAAAAAGAAAGCAGTAACTAAGAAAAAAACTGCAACAAAGAAAAAATTTACAGCGAGTAAAAAGAAGTCGACTAAAAAACAAGATGTAGGTCTCATGAATGAAGAGATGAGGCAGGCCTTATTGCAGGATTTGATTATAAAAGGAAAGAAGCGCCGATTCGTCACCTATGATGAAATTATTAAGACCTTTCCTGGAATTGAGCTTGATATAGAATTCCTTGATGATGTCTATTCGGCTTTCGAGCGTGCGGGCGTTGTGGTAAACGAGGGTTCAGATCTCTTGTCGCTCTCATCAATCACAGGCGATGGTTCTGCTGAGATTGAAACGGGTGGAAGTCCGTATGATTCAATTCAGATGTACCTGCGAGAGATTGGGCAGTATAGTCTGATCAAGGCGGCCGACGAGCGGGAGCTCGCCCAGCGTATCGAAGCAGGAGACGAGGAGGCCAAGAATCTCCTTGCCAAGGCTAACTTGCGATTAGTGGTGTCTATTGCCAAAAAATATGTTGGGCGATCACCCGATTTGACGCTGTTGGATCTAATACAAGAGGGGAATTTAGGATTGTTCAAAGCTGTTGACAAGTTCGACTGGACGAAAGGGTACAAATTCTCGACCTACGCAACCTGGTGGATCCGCCAGTCTATTACGCGCGCCTTGGCTGATCAGTCGCGTACAATTCGTATTCCAGTCCACATGGTGGAAACAATTTCCAAGTACAAGCAAATCTACCGAAAATTGTCACAGGACCTCGGGCGTAAACCACTCCCAGAAGAAATATCAGCAGAGATGGAGATCGAGGTGTCCAAGATTCACATGATCGAAAAGATCAATCAGAACACCCTTTCTCTTGAGGAGCCTATTTCGAGTGATTCCGATGAAAAGTCAGCTCGAAGTGACTTTATTGCTGATGATAAAATTCAGCTCCCTGACGCTGATGTCTCAAGTAATATTCTCCATGATCATATTTGGGAAATCCTCGATGATCTCACCGAGAAAGAGCGCAGGATTATTGAAATGCGTTATGGGCTTCTTAATGGGATTAATCATACCCTCGAGCAGGTGGGGCGCGAGTTCGGTGTGACACGCGAGCGTATTCGCCAGATTGAGGCAAAGGTACATGAGAAAATTCGTAACAATGAGAAGATTAAAAAGCTGAGTGATTATTAAGAGAAACCCTTTTCTCTATCAATAAAGATGATATACTTTCTATAGAAGCAATTACTCTATACCTGCGTATGACAACTGAAATAAAAAATAAAGTTAATGAAATTATTGCTCAGTATAATCCTGAAGAGCTTTCGCCATTTCCCTATAAAAGAATTGCGAACGATATGCCTGACCTGAGTATTGATTTCATAGCATTTCCAGATAAGGCACAAGACATCTCTGGTGCTATTTTATACGATTCAGAGAAAGGGCATTTTAATATTCTTATCAATCAAGACAACAGTAAGGGGCGCCAGTATTTGAACCTCGCGCGTGGGCTCGGGCATTATTTTCTGCACCAAGAATATCTCAAGGAAAGTGATGGCATGCTGTACTTCAGGGATACTTCAGTTGAACCATTGTTCGCCGAAGGCAATTCACCTGAAAGAGTTGATAGTAAAGAGGTCAATGACGAGCTTCAAGAAATAGAGAAACAAGCGAATACCTTTGCTTCATATTTGATCATGCCAGAGAATCTCGTAAGAACTGCGTGGAGTAAAATTGATGACATACAGAGCATGGCATCGGTCTTCCAGGTTGCACCGAGTGTTATGGCATATCGATTAGAAAATTTGAGCCTTATTGAAGCTTGAGTGTTATGGGGTCTCCGTTGAATAATGATGATTTCAATAATACTCTCAAGAGCGAGCTGATTGATTCCTTGGGGCGGAATAAGATATCGCATGCTTCTCTACCGAGAGAAAAGTCTATAGAAGACAGGATAAAAGAAGAAACAATTAATAACATGAAGCTTGATATAGAGCTCAAGAAGGACACTCTGTATTTCTTACTCATTCTTCTGGGTGTCGAAACTTTTGCGATATTCACGTTGGTATTCTTTCAGGGATTTGGAATTATTGCTATTGAGGAATGGACAATGAGGATTCTGACGGTTTCAACCATCACGCAGATTACCGTTATGTTGAATATTGCCGTGAAGTATTTGTTCTCTATGAGTAAAAGTAGTAAGAAAAATGACTTTGGGAAATAAGAAAAAAGATAATACAGAAATAAAGCTCATAATTTTCGACGTTGATGGGCCATTGGCGTCTATTCATCCGTGCCGTGATGCGCTACTCGATTATTATCGATTCCTTTTTCAGTCTCCTGAATTTAGCTGGGAGCAGTATCAAGAGATTCTAGAAGATAATTTTTTTGTGGGATGTGAGAAAGTAAAAGAAAAATATGGACTAATTGAACGCGTAAAAATGAATGAGCAGAAACAGAAAGAGCATGATGCATTATTCCTAGCGACGATTAATGCACGACTTAAAACAGGCGTGTATCCTGGGATGTTCAAGGTGATTCAAAAACTGAGCGGGCAGTCAGATGTAATTCTGGGAATGAATACCTCAGCGAGTCTCAAAAGGCTGCGCGCATCACTGGGTGGTGAGATGATTGATATGTTTGATTATATGGGAATTGGTGTATATCAAGAAGATGGGGAAGTAGATACTTTTCATAATGTGAGCGTATTGCAGCATAAGCGCAAAGGGGATAAATTCCAGTGGATGATGAATGAATCAGATATATCAGATAAAAATCAGGTGTACTGGATTACTGATAGTATTGGCGATATTAAGGCTGGAAAGGCATTCGGACTCCCGATTGAAAATATTATCGCAGTCTCGTGGGGTGTGCATACGAAGGAGCAGGTGAAGGAGTATGATGAGAATGTGGTTATTTCTGATAAAACCGAAGAGGTTATTGATATATTGCGGTACTAGGATACCTCCCTAGGCATTTTTCTTCCGCCTTTCAACTCCATATCTTTTACGGAATATAAATAATCCCAGAAAAATCTGGAATTATTTATGTTTGTGGAGATGGAGGGAGTTGAACCCTCGTGCACGTATGCGACGGCATATGCTTCTACAATGTGTAGTTCTTTTTTCTTTCGCATGCGCGAAAGTTTGAACCGTGTGTCTCTAAAAAGAACAAAACAACACACAATCGATTCTGATGATTTAAAATAGCTGCCTCAGAAGGCGAGCATCTATTCGAGTATGATTATATTGCACGCGACATACTCACTGCATACGGAAGTGGGTTAGGCGTGGTTGCTATGCTCTATGGCTATGCAACAGCGAAAGCTCCATTCATAGCGAATGGTGACTTGATCGCTTGATTCTTTGCGTTTACACGTAAAGGGTGCGTAGATTGGTTAACGAGGTAACTGCGCGTCCTCGACATGCGCATATGTGTCATTCATATATGGCGGTCCCGGCATCCCCATGGATGATTAAGGAGAGTTGTTGGGGCGCGGCGCTGATGCATTGCGGCCAAGCCACACGATCACAGCGCCGCGCCTACAAAACGTCTCCTTATCGATTTTTACTTTTCAAGGTTCTACGCATCGCTCGCTCGTCTTCGCGTTTGCGAATGGTTTGACGCTTGTCGTGTTTCTTCTTTCCACGTGCGATGACACATTCTACCACAATTCTATTGTTCTGTGAATGCACTGCTTTGGGAATCATGGTTACGCCTGGTTCGTGGAGATGCTTGGTTATTTTCGCGTATTGCTGCTTGGTTACTAGGAGTTCGCGTGTATGATATGGATCATATCCAGGGTCAGTATTATTCTTCTGATATGCAGGAATCATGGCATTTTTTATAAAAAGGCGCGCATTGCTTGTTGTTACGAAGCTCCCATTGAGCGATCCTCCCATGCGCGTTTTCAATGCTTTGACCTCGAATCCGCGCAGCTTAATACCACACGTAATCGTATCGATGACGCTGAAATCATAATTAATCTTTTTGTTCACGAGCAATACTGCCATGCCTCTAGTATACGTACTTTATCTCTCTATGAAAAGAAGAAAAAGAGAATACCGAGTATTTAGAGATAGTGTATTGCGTGTTTGCTCACTTTGCCTATAATGTCTTTTGTTGATTCACGGACATTCTTTTTATTAGTTAATCTTGTTTGAGCCGTACGTTACGTTAATTTTTATGGAAAAAAAGAAAAAAACACAGAAAACCAGTCCAAGCAAGAGAAAAAAGAAGAAAAATAAAAAGAAAGCACCGAACTTTTTCATGCAATTTTTTATCACGATACTCATTATTGTGGTTATTTCTGTTGGCTTGGGCGAGTTATTAAATCTCGGTGACACAAATGATGACAAGGCAATGACCCTCACCGAGCTCGCGACTGCCATTGAAGCTGATGAGGTTGCCGAAATTACCGTCAAGGGATCTACTCTCGATGTTATTCTCAAAAAAACGAATGAAGTTCTCGATCCAGATGGAAATGTTATTGAGAGCGAAAATGGAGAAGAGTTAGAAATAGAGAAGACAGTCCGCAAAGAATCAGGCAGCAATATCATCGAGCTCCTCGGTCAATTGGGAGTTTCCCAAGAAGATTTGCGTGATACGAATATCATTATCAAAGACGAAGTAGGTCCAGGCCTCATGGTCTTGCGTATCTTCGAGCTCCTTATTCCATTTATTATTATCGGACTTATTATTTGGTTTTTCCTCGGGCAAATGCGTGGTGGTGGAGGCGGAATGAAGGCATTTTCGTTCGGGAATTCGAAGGCCAAGGTGATTGATCCGAATAGCATGAAGGTAACCTTCAAGGATGTTGCGGGGAATGAGAATGCTAAAGATGAGCTCAAGGAGATTGTCGATTTCTTACGCTTCCCAAAGAAGTACTTCGAAATGGGCGCAACAATCCCCAAGGGAGTACTTCTCACCGGAGTTCCAGGAACGGGGAAGACACTTCTGGCGCGTGCAGTAGCTGGTGAGGCCAAGGTGCCATTCTTCCACCTCTCGGGATCTGAATTCGTTGAAATGTTCGTAGGAGTAGGTGCATCACGTGTGAGGGATCTCTTCGAACAAGCAAAAGCTGCAGCACCAGCAATTATGTTCATCGATGAGATTGATGCGGTGGGACGTCACCGAGGAGTTGGAATTGGTGGCGGGAATGATGAGCGCGAACAGACCTTGAATCAGATCTTGGTAGAAATGGATGGCTTCGAGCCAACACAGAAAGTCATTGTCATCGCCGCAACGAATCGATCGGATGTACTCGATAATGCTTTGTTGCGTCCAGGGCGATTCGATAGGCGCGTTACGTTAGATGTTCCTGATCGTAAGGATCGCGAGGCAATCCTCAAGATTCATGCCAAGAAAAAACCACTGGGCCAAGATGTCGATCTCAAGGTTATCGCAACACGTACGCCTGGGTTCTCTGGAGCTGATCTCGAGTCACTAATGAATGAATCAGCTCTGTGGGCAGCACGTCATAATAAAAAAGAAATTAGCCAGTCAGATATTATTGCCTCTATAGAAAAAGTAATGATCGGCCCAGAACGCAAGAGTCATACACATACCGAAAAAGGACGCGAACTCACGGCCTATCATGAGGCGGGACATGCATTGGTGGCATCAGTCCTCGAGCATTGCGATCCTGTCCACAAGATCTCGATTATTGCACGCGGCCATGCAGGCGGCTACACGCTCAAGCTTCCAGACGAAGATAGGAAATTATCATTCCGTCAGACCTATCTCGATGATATTGCGATGTCATTGGGTGGCTATGTTGCGGAGAAAATGATCTACAATGATGTCACGACAGGTCCATCGAATGACCTACAGGTGGCGACCAAGCTCGCGAATAATATGGTAACGCGTTGGGGGATGAGTGATCTGGTGGGCCCAGTTGCGTTAGAGGGAAATGATGGGAGAACCATGTTCGGTGGCGGTGGCGTTGATAAGGATCGTCATTCAGAACGTCATGAGGAAATGATCGATAGCGAGGTCTCTCGTATTATGGCCGAGGCACGCGTTCGCGCAGAAGAGATATTGACCGAACATCGCAATGTGCTCGTTGCAGTCAAAGATGCACTTTTAGAAAAAGAAAGCCTCGAGCAAGATGAATATGAAGCAATCATCGCCAAATTCGGGATTGTTGTGAAGAAGAAAAATATAACAAGCTAGAATATGCAATTCTTAGCAATTTCAGCAACGGTATTAACGGGCCTTATAGCGATTATTGCTTTCATTCCAGTTTATACTTTGAGAATTAATCCAAAAAATGCTTGGGACTTTTATAGGAGCGCTTTCTATACAAAAATTTATATATTTTCTATAATATTGATAATAGCTTTAATTTTGCTGGAAAGTGAACTTTTAGATTTCTTATTGATTTACTCAGAATTGCATTTTTTTGGCCTCTTTTTCGCTATAGTATTTCAGATATATTATATCTTTTGGTTACTTAACCAAATTATTTATAACAACTCAAAATATCGAAGAAGTTTTTTATCTAGGTTGAATATTGAAATAAAAGAAAGAAAAGAAGATGAGGGGCATCAATATACATCGCTCCATAAGAGTAGATTAAGCATTATTGATGAGATTATTGCTGATCTACGACATCAAAAAAAGAATGGCAAATTTGAATTTGAAGATGTTGTTTATGGGGGGTATATTTTTCAAATAATTAGTAAGGTTGAAAAAGAATTTCCAGGGTATTTTGAAAATCATCAAATGCAAGATAGAAAGATGTTAATTCTAAGAAATATCTCATTGAGAGAATTTCTTGTAAGAGAAATAGCTTCTTCAATAAAGAAGAAAAAACATGAAAACGGATATTATTTTGATAAAGAAAAGTACGACCTCCTCATGAAAATAAATAAAATTATCCCAGTGAATAGTGATGGGAATATTTTACGAGGCGTGAATTACATATTTTTTGCAATTAAAAATGAGCTTTTGTTCAGCAGCCCTGGTGACAAAACGGACGACGATCTAGAGAATTACAATAAGAAAGTTATTTCTTACGAAAAAGATCTTAGTGATTTGATCTTAAAAATAATTTGGTACCGTGACATAGATGGCATTCGTGTTGGGCAGTTGCGCAGCTTACTAATAAACTATTATAGTTTCTTGAGGCAAGGTTTGTATGCTCTTTCAGTAAGAGATCCAATGGATGACGATAGGGCTGCTCTAGAGAAATGTATAAATGATAGAGTGAATCAAGGTTTGCAATTTTTTATATTAAAAATCATGTATCAAATTCAAGAAGGGGTACTTTCTAAAAAATATATGGAAGCAATCAAGCCCTTCTGTGAGATTATCTTCTCTCAATGTTTTGAAGGTGGATTGATTGATGAAAAAATTGAAGATGATTTCCTTATGCTTATTGATATCGAAGCTAGCTTACTCGCTATTCAATCACACGAGCCAAAAAGGCAAATAGCTCAGTTGAAGTCTCGGTTTTTCTTTGTTGCTTTGCTTTGGGGAAATATTCATGGGAAATTTATTTTAAAAGAAGATCAGGGAATGCCAGATTATATTCACGCACCCACTTTAAAAGGATTTTCATATCTTGATGCTCGCCGTTTTGTTGATTGTTCAGAAGATCAATTTAATACATTCAAGGAAGAGGTAATCAAAAAAATTAAAAAATAATTTTGCCCTCCATCCATTTTCCCGATACAATAGATGCATATGAAAAAAATAATCACATTTATCATCGTTGTATTAATAATTATTCTAGCTATCTTATTTTTGAGGAAGAAAAAGAAACAGGACACATATGTTCCATCTGGGACTGATAGAGTTAGCCAAATGCTCACGGAACAGTTCAGAGCTCAGCAAGAACAGCGTGCATCTGGCAGTCAGGCATCAACACCCGCACCAGGATCAGTTCCTATCGTGTGGGATATCCAAGGATCACTTGCTGATGTTGCGAATACTGGTGGATCTGGTGAGGCATTCCTACGTTATGACGTAGCTACGAATACGAGTTATATTTATGCAGAAATTATGAATGTTCCTGATCCTGAAGGAACAGATTTCTACGAAGGATGGATTGTTAAAAAGGGCGATGTGCGTTCACCGATTACTACAGAGCGCCTCGAGCGTGAAGCGCCTGGCATGTATACGAATGTATTTGAATACCAAGGCGATCTGTCTGATGGATGGAATTTCTATGTACTGACCCTCGAGCCTGATGATGGTAATCCAGCCCCTGCCAAGCATATAGTTGAAGGTGTTTTGAGATAGAATATTTTTATGATAAAAAGTTTCATCAATAAAAATAAAGCGATTGCTATCTGTGTAGCTATATGGGCCGTCTTGTCTGTTCCCCACATAATTATTTTAGATTTAGGCTTAAATATATTTGGGAGATCTATCCTATAACCCTTGTTGTACTCTTTCTTATTGGCTTGGGTATACAACTTTTAATGAGTAAAAAAATTCTGATCAAAATTCTCGGAACGATATTTTTGCTCCTAACTGGTGCTGTGGTATCGGGTGTCATTTATTTCTTTTTTCTCCTCATGCTTTCTAGTAATAAGGATGATTTTGCAAAAAAATTGAAATATCCATAGATATCACAGAGCGCCCTTCAGATGTATGCAATAATGAATATTATAGAGATTGGGATCTTTGCGAGAAAGAAGCCTTTGTAAAAGGAATTGAAGATTTTCGGATGTATAAAGATTTTCAGCCAGGATTATATGCCTATCAAGCGCAGGTTTTTATAGATGAGCCTGGGTCAATTTACATGAAAGCATTCGAGATTACGCAAGGGGTACCTTTATCAGAATCTAGATTACCTAATCGTTCCAGGATAACGATTGCAGGTAGTGCTACTTCTCAAATAATTGAGTCTCAAGATCACTTCACTATTTATGAAGGTGATTGGGGTGATGAATACGCGGCACGTTTTGAATTATGGTTCGCACCAGATTCAGGGGGAGCAGAAAGAAAGATTGCTGAGAAGAATTATATTATTGAAGGCTGGCAGCGATAACATCAAGTATAGAAATAAAAGTACTCAATATTGATTATAAAAAGTAATTGCAGCTCTAGAAAAAATAGGCGCAGAAAAGGTTTTTGATGATGAGCGGATTATTTCCTATTTTCAACGTAGCGATGATCAGGGCGCTCCTTTTTTGAAATTGACTGAAGAGGGAGAAAACTTTAATCTGGCTTCTCAAAATTTAGAAACCCATGAAGAGGTCAAGTTATTCGTCTCACGCAAAGGGGAATGCACCGCATTGCTATCAAGTCTGAGAATTGTTTTATATTATTATTTGTCCGCCCAACATGACTGACCAATTTTTAATGGAGCAAAGCGGAATACAAAAATGGAAATGCCCCTGTGGTGTGAACCTGTTAGTCACGAAGAAATACTTCGCGTTAATGTCTTTCTATTATTTGTCCGCCCAACAGGACTTGAACCTGTAACCACGAAGGTATACTTTGTATAGAAACGGCATTCAAAGTCTTTTTAAATTGCGTCCGCCCAACAGGACTTGAACCTGTAACCACGAAGGTATAAGCTTCGCGCTCTACCAATTGAGCTATAGGCGGACGCATCTTAAAAATCTTTTCATTTGTTCCTATAAGCTTCGCGCTCTACCAATTGAGCTATAGGCGGATTTTATGCTCTTGGAGCACCATTTAGATTCTAGCAGAAAATGCGCCGTTGCCCAGTGCGTATTATGGTGAAGTGTGCTAGACTTTTTATAAGCGAAGTTGGATAGGTATATGAAATATCCTTCTTATTTACGCCCATTTATGGCCTTATTTATTGTATTAATACTTTTCGTTATATTCGGTTCCGGCTTTTTCTCAGGCATGGAGGCGGCGCTCTTTGCTGCATCACGCACCAAGGCAATGGTAATGGCCGAGCAAGATCTCCCTGGGAGCAAGGCACTCCTTCAGATTAAAGAAAATATGAGTCGACCAATTACGGTAATTGTGATTGGTAATAATATCGTGAACATTGTTGGCTCGCTCTTTGTCGGGGTGGCCGCAAGTCAGCTCTTTGGGAGTGCTATTTTGGGTTATCTCTCAGTAGCGCTCACTATTCTCATTATTATTTTTGGTGAAATTATACCTAAGACCATCGGCGAGAATAATGCAGAAAGTATCGGAAGCTTCGTTGCCAGACCGCTTCTTTTTGCGACGAAAATACTGCTCCCTATTGTGTTATTCATCGAGCTCCTTACCAAACGCTTTGCCAAGAAGCGCGATCTGGTATCAGAAGAAGAGCTCAAGGTATTGAGTGAACTAGGCCACAAAGAGGGTGTTATCGAGAAAGACGAACGTGACCTCATTCAGAGAGTCTTCCTCATGAATGATCTAGTGGCCAGAGACATCATGACGCCACGCACCGTTTTGGTCGCTTTCCAGGAGGATCAGGTTCTGGGCGAGATACGCGATGAGATTTTCAGTCTGCGGCATTCTCGCCTACCGGTGTACGGTGAAGGAATTGATGACACAACAGGGGTATGTTTGCGACGCGATCTATTGCAGGCTCTCGCAGAGGATAAGCATACAATGAAAATAAAGGATTTCACTCATGAGGCATTATATGTGAATGAGAAATACCGCGTTGATGATCTGCTCCCATATTTTCAGGAAAAAAGAGCCCACATGGCCATCGTTAAAGATGAGTTTGATGGAACATCGGGCCTCGTGACTCTCGAGGACGTTCTTGAACAGCTCGTGGGCGAGATTGTTGATGAGACCGATGAATATATTGATGCGCGTGAACATGCACGAGAAGTCGGTGATGCCTCAGGCCATACAGTTGATCAAGGTGAAAATGAAGTTGCATAGGCTTTAAGCTTGCTACTTTCTTTTGACAGAACGATTCCGAGAGGATATATTTCTAATGAAGCACTAAAAAAACTATAAAACATTTTTTCAAAACAAAAAAATCTTCAGATGAAAAAAAATTTAGTAATTTTTTCCGGTTTATTTTTCTTCGTTAGTATTTTTTCGAGCTTTAATGTCATTGCACAAAGTTCCGAAAAAGATGAGGTCGTAATCACTCTTAGAAAAAAAGTAAGTGGCGGTTATGAGATCTCTAAAGAGCTATTGGTCGCACTTGACTGTAGTGCGTGCCAACAAGTAGGGCGTTTTTTAAAATGCAATACAACATCAGCAAAAAAAACTATTCATTTTTTTAAATGCAATAAGGAACGATTTTTAGAAGTTGGGTCTATTGAAAAGAATATTCCTATTGAAATAACCCCGCTCAATTTCAACAATCAGACTATATATGACAATGATACAATCCCGCCGCCTGGCCAATGGTCATTAAATGGTACGGATGATTATAATCCAGGCTATTGGCAAGCCCTGGATTCATTTGGTGTCACTGGCGATGGTATTAAAGTTGCCATTATTGATGCTACTATAAAATTACAGCACCCTGACCTAAGAAATGCTATTTGGCAAAATATTTATGAGGATTCTGATAGTAATGGCGTCACTATTGAATACGATTCTATTAGTGGTGATTGGGCTTTAGATTCTGATGATATTAATAATATTGATGATGATGGGAATGGATATATTGATGACCTCACTGGTTGGAATTTTATTAGAAATGACAAGTATGTTTATGGGTGGTCTCAATGGGGAGACCATGGAACACATGTCGCGGGTATTGTCGGCGCACAGCATAATGATATTGGTATTTATGGCAGCGCCCCGGGCGCTACAATAGTGCCTGTGGTGATTATGAGTTCTTATACTGCTCCTAGTAGTATAAACAATCAAGAAAAATCTTTGAGTAAAACGGTGATGCTTTATGATTTAATTAAGGTATTTACATACGCTTCAAGCAATGCAGATATCATTAATTGCTCGTGGAGGAGTGGTTCAGAAGAGGTTCCTCCATATGCTCTGAGGGTTGCGGTAGAAGATGCTACGTCTCAAGGTGTCCTTGTTGTTACTGCTGCGGGTAATGATGATGCTGATCTTGGTACAAGTCCTATTCATCCAGGATCTATAGGAGACCCTGGCATACTTAATGTAGGATGCCTTTCTGCTAATGGAGATATTTGCGGTAATTATAGTTCGATAAGATGTGACGGATTCGCTGCGGGCCTTGATATATTGTCACTTCGAAATGAGGGCGACCAAGAAGACGGTATTGGATTCAAGTCAGGTTCTTCTATGGCTGCTCCACTTATTTCGGGGTACGCCGCGTTACTTATGGAGCATCATCGTAATCATGGTGACACGTTGACAGGTAGGCAAATCAAGCAAATATTAATGTGCTCAGTAATACAGAGTACAGGACTAGATAGTGCTTGTGTATCTGGGGGCTATTATAATTTATTTGATGCACTATCAATGCCAATGCCTAAAACTTTTGAAATTACTGTTTGCTTAGAAGGCGCATACGATACTTTGTTTGGGGGCATGCGTACTGATCTAATTAATCTTAACCTGTTGCCCGATGGACAGCCCTATGATGTATCTCCTTGGAATTATTCTGGAGATGAAGGCAGAGGATGGAAAAAGACAGACTATCCGAGTAATGTTGTTGATTGGGTGCTCGTCTCATTTAGAGCCGATACCAGCAAGGAGAGTGAGTTCTTGCAAGTCGCCGCTTTGCTTGAAGCATCCGGGGAGATTGATTTTTCCTCAAGTGGTTGTGAGCTCTTTTTTGATGAAATGCCAGTTGATTCGGCATACATCGTCATCGAGCACCGTAATCATATGGGAATCATGACCCCGCACCCGGTATATGTTAATGGAAGATCAATTACGCACGATTTTCGTATCACCAATAGCTATACAGGGGGTGAAACTGGAGGTGGATTCGGACAGAAACAGATGTCTGATAGTACTTGGGCGATGTTTGTGGGTGATGCAGATCAATCTGATTTGCCAAGTTTTCAAATCACAGGAAGCGACAAGTCTCTTTGGTTTGATAATAACGGTATTTTCGGACAATACCTCACACCTGATTTTAATCTTGACGGTGATGTAAACGGGGGGGATAAAGAATTATGGATCGAGAATAATGGTATCTCATCACGAGTGCCAAAGTAAAAATCAGTTTATGCAGATGCATAGCTGAAATAGTGCGTTTAATTTTAATAAACGCGCTATTTTTTTGTAATATATTACTCAAAATGCACTTCGCTGACACGTTTCTTCATCTGCTCATCGAGTTCTGGATAGGATTCCAATTCTGGATCATTGGTAATGAGGTGCTTCGCTTCGGTGCGGGCGGCTTCGACCAATTTTCTATTCTTGATCGCCTCCATGGCGAGATCAGACATTCCCCATTGCTTGCCACCGGCCAAGTCCCCTGAGCCACGCAGCATGAGGTCATATTCCGCGAGCTCGAAGCCATTTTTCGCCTCGACCAATGCGCTGAGGCGGTCTTGGGTCACATCACTTTTAATATCTGCGAAGAGCCAGCAATACGCCTGATGCGATGATCGCAACACGCGACCACGTAATTGATGGAGCTGCGCGAGGCCATAGCGCTCGGCGCCTTCGATAATAATCATCGTTGCATTGGCTACCGATACACCGACCTCAATTACTGATGTCGCTACGAGAATATCTATCTCGTGGTTTTTGAACTTTCCCATAGTTTCTTCTTTTTCAACTTTGGTCATTTTGGAATGCAGCATCCCAATCGTATAATCACCGAATATCTCATTACCTAATCGCTCGGCTTCAGCCTCGACAGACTTGAGGCGTAATGCGCGGCGCTTGGCGGGCGAGAGCTCACGCCATTCCTGTTCGCTCATGGCTTGGTCCTTGTTCGGATTGAAAATACGCGGACAGATAACATAGGCCTGGCGGCCGGCCTCCAGAGCCGCATGGATTTTTATATATACTTCTTCGCGCTTGCTGTCATCTACTATCTCGCTAATGACTTGCTTGCGGCCTGGTGGCATGTGATCAATCACCGACAGATCCAGGTCGCCGTAGATGGTCAGTGCCAAGGTGCGGGGAATAGGGGTTGCCGTCATCGAGATATAGTGAGGCGCATTGCCGTTTTTATTCGCCAATTCCATGCGTTGTCGCGTACCGAATCGATGTTGTTCGTCAACAATAACGAGCGAGAGATGCTTGAAGCTCACGGATTTCGATATCAAGGCATGCGTCCCAATGATAATAGGGATCTCTCCGTTGGTGATCCACTTTTTTGCTTGGGCTTTTGATACGTCGGTCCAACCCTGCGGATCGACCTTGCTCGGGTATTTGCGACACGTTTTCCCAGTCATCAGCACAATTGACAGTCCTGTATGGGCAAAGTATCCGATGAAATTCTCGAACAATTGCGCAGCGAGGACTTCCGTCGGTGCCATATAGGCAATTTGCAGATTACCGAATGCTTGCTTGTCAGCAATCTGCTTCTCGGTAATTGCCTTATTGGGACGCGTCGTTGCGACACTGTATGTTGCGACAGCTGCAACGGCAGTTTTACCCGATCCGACATCACCCTCAATGAGGCGCGACATGGGATCTGGCTTTTCCAAGTCATCGATAATGTCAGCAATTACTCGAGATTGCGCCCCAGTGAGGGTGAAGGGGAATCGATCAATGAATGCTTGGATGGCTGAGCGATCGAGCACAATGTCTTCTTGGTATAATTGATTATAGCGATGACGAGATTGCTGCTTCTGTAACTGAATGGTGAACATTTCTTCGAAGGCGAAGCGCTTCTTGGCGGATTCAGCATCACGAGCATTCTTGGGCATATGTACCCATACTAATGCTGTTGCGAGGCCCGGGAGATAATATTTTTCTAAAAGATATTCAGGAATATGATCATGGATCTGTTGGATATCTTCATGGGCGAGCAGTTTAGTAACAGCATGATACATCCATTTAGACGTAATGCCACGTGTTTCGCGATAGATAGGAAATCCCAAGGTTTCTGCGTACTCTTGGTCACTGCTCGTTTCTTTGAAAAGGGATTCATGCGTATCGATGGGGAGCTCTGGAAGTTTTTCTATTTCTGGATTCATGAGGCTCATTGTCCCTGATCGTACTGATATTTGCCCGGTGAGCTTCACCACCTGATCCTCATGGAGCATTTTCGCGATGTAGGGCTGATGGAACCAGATCACCTTGATCGTGTTGCCCTGGATGTCGGTGAGGCGGGCTTCGGTCATGGGCTTTTTGCTCGTCCATGACTTTTTACTTTTCAAATCATGAATATGTCCATAAATGGTCGCCGATTCACCGCTTTCCAATTTTTCAATAACCTTACTCACGGCTACATCAGAATAGCGCACGGGGAAGTGATAGAGGAGATCACGAACGGTCTCAATACCTAGGCGTTTAAGCGCTGGTGTGTGCTTTTTCGTAATTCTAATGTATTTCGAGAGCTTGGCGTCGAGCATAAATAAATGAGAGAAAAGAGTCTATAAAAGCATGGTATAGTATGTACTGTAGCATTATTTAGCTTTAAATAAATAGTAACTTTACCGAGTAACTTTTTTCTAAAATTATGGATATTCTCAGCAGCGTTAAATCACAATTATCAGGAAAAGCAGGCGAAATGATTGCAGAGCGTTCAGGACTCGACGCAAATAGTGTCGGATCTATCGTTGATGCGACATTGCCGGCAATGCTCGGTGGATTGATACGCAATGCTCAAGGGAGCGATGACGACGCGCAGAAACTCGATCAGGCACTCGCAAAGCACGATGGATCGCTATTGGATCATTTAGAAGCTGACCTCGAAGATGATGAGAAAGAAGCTGAGCTGGAGCGCGACGGGGAGAAGATCCTGGGAAAAGTATTCAAGGGGAATGAAGAAGAAATGGTAGACATGGTCAAAGAAAAAGCAGGAGATATAGACCCACAAGTGGCAAAAAAGGTTATGGCAATTGTTGCTCCAGTTATACTAGCTAATCTCGGAAAGGCTAAAAAAGACCAAGGCTTGGACGTTGGTGGGCTCACTGATATGCTTGCAACGCAGGGCAAGAGTAGCGGGCTCCTCGATAACCCTATTGCGAAAATGATCCTCGATCGTGATGGTGATGGCAAAGTGGGAATAGGTGACGCCATTAAAGGTGTGCGCGATATGATGAGCTAAGGGAGTTATATTACAACGAATTACATCAAATATAGCAGTAAAAGACATGAAATCTCAGGGACAGTATTCGTCCCTGAGATTTTTGTCTCTTACAGATTTCTCTCCAAAATTTATAAGACATTTCACATTGTATGTGAGCGCTTGACAAGTTTGTGTTCAAGGAGTAGTGTGAATATAGCACTAAAAATTCTTTTAATCCCTTGAAAACTAAATAAAAAAGAAAGAAAAGAAAAAATACCTCTGAAAACGTAAACATTTTTTTCTAACAATTAAGACTCAGGCTTCATGTAAAAATGAAGTTTAGAATCTGAAAATTAAAACAATTCACGATGAAAAAATTACATTTCATACTATTTCTTATCTCTTTTTGCGCGAATGCTAGCGCGCAAACAATAATCTCGCTCAAAACTGATCCGCTGAGTGGGCAGTATACAACATTCACTGTGCAAAGCGTTCAGAGTGACACATTAAATGTTAATGGTAAAGATTACCCTCTAGAATGGGGTTGTTACAGTTTCGTCAGAAAAGGGCAGTTTTATCAAGGACTCCCAGGTCAAGTTTTCGAGTTCGACCCTCTTGTTGAAGGGTCTCAAGAAGTCCCGGGATTGGAAATTGATGGTCAACTAGTACCGGTAGGAATACCGGGAGTTGACTATTTTGATGTGTTTATCATATCACAGGCGCCATTTTCGCCAGTCCAAATGACTGTGTACTTCAACCAGATTACAAACACCATAGAGACAACGCACGGTCAATTATTCAATGGGTACACTAGTACTCAACCCGACGCCATTGAGTTAGGGTATGGATACTATCTCAATGTAGGTCTGGGTGGAGTGATCTGCCAAATCAACCTTCCGGTAGAATTGAAATCATTTGAAGCTACAGAAGGCGGTTGTCGTGTAGAACTCGTATGGAAAACAGCAACAGAAACTAACGTCAGTCATTTCGAAGTTCAGGAAAGTGCTAACGGTACGGATTTCGTAGCATTCGGAAGAGTAGATGCAGCAGGAGAGTCTCAAGTAGAACGCACTTACACATACACAGACGAACAATTGACCGCCAGCAACTACTATCGTTTGCACATAGTTGACTTTGACGGTTCAGCAGCATTCTCTGACATCATCTTGGTGACAGCAGATTGTGCTTCGGGTGTATCTGTTTCAGACATCTTCCCGAATCCGGTGAGAGAGCAATTAAATATTAACGTAAACAGCAACGTTGACCACGAAACTGCTAATGTTGTTGTTACCGACAATCTTGGTAGAACGGTTTTGACAAAAGGTACAGAAGTATTCTTCGGTTCAAACGTCATCAACCTTGACGTCAACGCTTTACCACAAGGTACTTACTGTATCACTATTCAAGGTGAAAACGGTTGGTTTACCCAGCCTACTCCTTTCGTAAAAGTGAAGTAAGCAGATGGATATCCACTTATATTTTTTCTTTCTTTCTTTCTTTTTTTTCTCAAAAAAGCACTAAGACCTCTTAATTATTTTTAATGATTGGAGGTTTTCTTTTTCCTCAAATTGTATTGACTGCAGAGTATTTAAAAGGTACCTTTATAGGGACTTGTTCTTTTAGCACTAACTATGGAGCTAAAAGCGCTATTTCATTTTCTCCAAAAAATACTTTTATAATTTAATATTTTCTTAATTACCTTCTTGCTGATGATCGATTTTGATTCGAACGTTGGTGAGATAACAAAACAATTCAAAGATGAAAAATCTAAAGCATCTATTATTTTTACTGCCCTTCATGCTTCTTTGCATGAATGTGGCGGCATTCGCACAAACAACCCCAATCGTAACTGCTAGCCTCTTGGAGCAAAGCCCTGTGAGTTGCACAGGCAGTGACATTCTTTGTCTTCCTTTCGATTTTAAGAATCTTGATGGGACGAATTTTGTAAGTACGGTATATTCTACTGAAGTCCACTCACAGGCAACGGGTGCATTGATTGCGAGCGGTGGCGTCATCGTGCCAGCAAGCAACACTTCTACTAGTACAAGTACTGTCCAGATTGGATCTAATCTAAGCCCGGGTAAGTATTTGCTGGTTTTCTTTAATCAGGGGAGGCAAGTGTTCTCACAAGAGTTTGAGGTCACCGAACAAGAATGCCAGGTGGGTGTGAGTAATTTCAGTACGGATTCTCAAACAACCTGTCGATATAGAAATATCTCAGGGACATGGGTGTCTTCTTGTGTAGAATTACCAGAAGTCGTTATTAAGGGATTCCGCTCTAATCCAGATGGAACGTTTGGGCAATTTTGGTCAGTCACTATGAATGCACAAAATGGTGAGAATTTTTTCTTCCAAGTGGATTTGATTGATGGCCCTGACCAAGAATTCAATTACACATATTTCTTCACAGTCACCCATTTGGGTGAAATTATTGAAGAGACAGAAATAATTGATTGTAATCTTTCGATCGGCTGCAATCCAGAAATTGATAATTTCATGGTTGATGTGGAAACAGGTGGATGCGGAAATCCTGTATTGTGGTTCGATTTTCTTTCAGAATGCCTAAATGGATCCCTACTAACGTTCACGGCATACTCCGTGAATGACAGCACAATAATTGATGAAGGCACAACAAGCTATGACCCTGGGCTATCTCAGAATATTATTCATCTGAGTGACGTGCCAGTTGGGGGGTACTTTATCGAAATCACCTCGGAAGATGGTAGCGTTCTGGCTACATCTGAGGATGTTTGTGCCATTGATGAGTTGGGCGTTGATCCGGAGTATATTTACACTGAAACTATTCCATGTGAAAGAGTTGGATCTTTTGCAGGGTATGCCGACCTTGATATTAAGGTAAATCGAAATGGGGGCTACTATACCCTTAATGATACGGAAAGTATCCCAGGTTCGATTATTTCGAATTTAGGCATAGAGTTATATTTTAGACGCGCTGATACTGTTACTGCTTTCTGTGAAAGGGATATCAACATAAGAGTTGTAAGCCCTTCAGGGAGTTCGGTAGTTTTAGATCCGTTTGGAGACCAGGCGTGTAATATAATATATGATCCCTATGTATTTAGGTTAAATTACCTGATACCTGAACTCGACTCGATAGTTCTTGGCGAAGAGAGTGTATGGAGGATCGAATTTTCTTCTGAAGATAACGAAGGTGAATATAAGCATCTCTTTAGTAGATTATTCTATGACACAACAGCTCCGTGTGATGATGAGGGTCTTAGAGTGGAAGAAGATCCATTATCTCACTTAGAGATTTTTCCGAACCCTGTGGGGAATCAATTGGTGAATGTGCAATTTAATAGCACATTTGACCATGAGGAGGCGAAAGTTATTATTACAGATATGTTGGGTGGAAGAATGATGGAGATGCCGATTACGGTCTTTGAAGGCAGTAATCTCATCACAGTTGACCCAAGCCGCTTGCCGGCAGCAACGTATGTACTCGCCATTCAAGGTAACAACTGGCGCAGCCAAGCTGCGCGATTTGTTAAATTGAATGAATAGCAGAGGAATTAAAATTTGATGAATTTTAAATTGGAGCCGTCTCGCATTATGTGGGGCGGTTTTTTTCTTTCCCAATTTTCCATAGGCGAAAGATAGCAGGGCGTCGTGCGTATAGTATAATGAGGCTTGTGCATGCATTCTTAGATTTACCCACAAATGATACTAGTGATACTGACGGCATCGTGATACTTTCTGACGAGGATATTGTTGCTGCGAGTATTACTAATCCTGATCACTATAGCATCCTCATTGATCGCTATACGGCGCCTTTGTCGCGGTACGTGCGTCGTCGTGCATCCGTGAGTCAGGAGGATGTCGATGATATTCTGCAAGATGTGTTTATCAAGGCATACACGCATCTCACCAGCTTTGATCCGCGGATGAAGTTCTCTTCGTGGCTCTACAGAATTGCCCATAACCACATTATTAGCTGGTATCGCAGGCATGAGGTGCGTCACCGAGATCGGATCATGCTCGATGATCATGATGCGCTCAAGCTCTTCTCAGGGGATGATGGGCTGGGTCCTGATGTTCAGGCAATCTTTAACGATGATGCACAAATGATCCATGCCGCATTGGCCGAGCTCCCTGATCAGTATCGTGACGTGATGATGCTACGATTCTTCGAAGGGCTCGATTATGATTCCATGAGTGACGTGCTAAAGATTCCTCCTGGAACGGTCGCCACGCGCCTCAACCGTGGCAAGAAAAAGCTACAGAAAATTATTGATGGAATGCACCATGTGTGATCTAATAATGAATAACAGCACTAACTCACGGCACTTTTTATGAATCCAAACATCCGCAACAATATCATACAGCGTATCAAACAAGACGAGCTGGCTCCCGAGAAGCGCTGGCGCGTTGTAATGCGTAGGCTCCTCATTTGGGTGCCGGCATTGCTCTCGCTCATTGTGGGATCGTTGGCTACGGGGGTGATTCTCTTTCGCATACTTCATGCTGGATGGGAATTACAGAGTGTAACGCATGATACCTACGGGGCATTCTTCTTTGATATTTTGCCATACGCATGGATTATTCTCGTAATTATTCTCGTAATTACGACACATTGGGCGCTGCGGCGGACACATCGCGGGTATCGTTGGAAGGGAAGTCTCATTGTGCTCTCAACACTCATTTTGACAACGCTCATTGGAATTATTGTGTATCAAACAGGTATTGCCTACACCATTGATAAAGAACTCGAGAATCGTGCTCGTGAGCAATATAACAGCATGCGATCGAATCTCGCTATTGATTGGCATAATCCATCTGACAATCGATTTGCAGGTGAAATATCTGTAGATTCTATTAATCAGGATAATTTGAATATTATCTCGCAAGATGGCCAGGTATGGAACATTAATATTAGCAATGCCTTAGGAAGAGATGAGATTGGTGATGCGCGACACGTGCGTGTATTTGGCTCATATACCGATCCCGCGACACGTGATGTTGAGGCATGTATCGTGGTTCCCATAGACATTGATACAGCAAATAAAGAGGAAGGGAATATGATGGCAATGCTATCAAATAGCGATATGTTGATGGCTATGGCCGAAGATGATCGTTATAGTCTCAGTCGTTCATGTAACAAGCTTCTCTATGATCGTGCCATGATTATCCAAGAATAATGAAAGAAATACGAGACGAGGCGCGTAATAACTATAGGAGAGAGCGGGGACATGCGAGAATGCACGCATGGGCTCGTTTTTCTTATGAGGCTATTGTATAAACAAAAGGGCGAGGCGAATATCATCATACGGGATTGCCTCATTCATTGCTTCATAAATCGGCCGCAGACGTAATTGCCCGCTATCGCTGAGGTGTTCTGGATTGGCTTCCTCTGTGAGGGCTTCTCGGGCTTGTTGCACTTGGGTGATGGCTTCTGGGTCGGGTGCAACAGCAGAAAGATCATAATCAGGGTCGTCTTTGATAATATATTCTAGATGCTGGACTATGGTTCCGACGGTAATGTCTCGGGTCTGTGCAATCTTTTTGAGCCCCATGCCTTTCTCTAGGAGTTCTTTGGTCTGTAGATAGGAGGGAACGCCTGATTTCTCTGCTCTTTTCTTTTTTATTATTTTTGACTTTTTCGCTGAGGCGCCTTTTGCGAGACTCCCGCCAATTGACGACATATACGCATCTGCCTGCTTTGCGAGATCTTCATCAGTCACAGTCATGATGTCTTCTTGTGTTTGGTCAGAGGCATCTTTCATTTTAGCATCAGCTGCAAGGACTTGTGTATCTACCTGGAGCGCCTGAGGGTTGAGTCCCATGAGCTTGAGTCCTGATAATGAGGTGATACGCGAGAGTGCGACGTATCCTTGTCCTGGTTCGAAGGCCTTGGACAGATCGATCTCGGCAGCAGACAAGGTCATCCCCTGGGATTTATGGATCGTAATAGCCCAAGCGAGTCGCAAGGGGATCTGGCGTACACTGGCAGTGCGTCCACCATTGGCGTCCTCCCAGAACCATTCAGTATAATCTGCACGTATTTCGACCCCTTGATGAGTCACAACCAACGGAACACCATCGCTATCGAATCCCGAGACCGTCCCAAGTGTTCCATTGATGTAGCCTTTCTCATAATTATTTTTAATAAAAAACACGAGCGCGCCTTCTTTGAGATTGAGTTGCGGCAACACGAGCGAGGCGTTGAATATGCGATCGGTCCATTTCTTGGCGCCGGTATTCTGTGCAGTGAAGACTTGAGATGGGGTAGTAAGCTTGGCAAGTTCTGTCTGATTGATGCGATCTACATCGATATTGTGGGTATAGAGGCGCGTGATCTCTGATCCAATATCAGTGGGATGTTTGCGATAACGGCCGCGGAAATGCTCCATGCTCTCTTCTGATATAGTATTCGAGCGAATCTCTGCGAGGATTTTGATAAGAGTCGGGTCCTCGTGGCGATGTGATGAGGAGAGATAGCACATCGTAGGAGAGATCTCTGCCCACAGAGGCGTCTGGAAAACGAAGCGGATAGCTCCGGCTTCTTTATTATAATTCTTGCTCACGGGTGGTAATTGGAAAAAGTCACCCACGAGAATCACCTGAACGCCACCGAAAGGTTCCTGAGACATTTTGCAGGCCTTGAGAATCTGATCGATGGTGATAAAGAGGTTTGGCGAGAGCATGGATATCTCATCGATAATGAGCACCTTGAGATTGTCGAGGCGCTTCCAAATGTATTCCTTCTCGAGGAGGATCGCTATATCAGCCTGCGAGAAATTATCACGAATCCCCGTCCCGAAGAAACTCTGAATCGTCATCCCATTGATATGACTCGCCGCAATACCCGTCGGCGCCGTAATGGCAACCTCGACACCGTATTGGTTCAAGTGTTCGATATATTGATTGAGTACATAGGTCTTACCAGATCCGGGCTCACCGGTGAGGAAGACACTCTTTCCGATTTTCATTGCGCGCAACGCAGTCTCTTGTGTCATAGAATTGATTATAGCAGATTCTTGGGTGTATATTTAGAATAATTTCGTATTGTTGCTTTGCTGCCTAGTGAGCATAATTGTGCATAGAAATAACTTGCTTTTTTTGTGCATAAATAGTAGTATGGAGAGTATATGAATAAAAAAAATATACTTATAATTTTGGGTGTTCTTGCTATAATAGTTGCCGGAATTTTATTCCTTTCGAGGGCAATTACCCTACAAAATACAAGGCTGGCTTTCGAAGAAGAAGCTATTGAATTGAGTCGCAATCATGTGAATCTCCTCATGCGAGATGCCGAAGCTTTTCTGCAGCAAAATAATTTAGATGGGACTATTTCAGAGTCGTCAATTCAAGTATTTAGCGATCATTTGCGTAATGATCTAGGTATTACATCAGAAAATTCACAAATAACTGATATTAGTGTTCCCGTCCTTTCATTCAAAGATGATAATGGTAATCTGACTGATAGGGCTGCCGTTGGAACAGAGGTAATCATTGAATACGGTGATAATCAGCAAGAAATTATCGACATGACCTATATTCGTTATAAAAAAGATTCAGAACTACTTTTAAATTATATTGGTATTCACGATTACGAGATAGGTGAGAACCATTCATCTGAAAAATCTGGATCAGGAAACAGCAAGCTCTCTATTCAGGCAGTAGATGATGTTAAAAAAGAGATCATGGTTTCAGATATTGTTAATCTAGAAAATAATTATATTCATATCACTAGTAAAGACGTTGATGAGAAAAATGAGCCTGCTACAGCAAAATTGAAAGGGTATGCTATCCCCCTCGACAATGAAGGTCAAACAGTTAATACTCACAAGCAGCAACTTTCATTTGAGGTAGACTACATCCAGATAGATAAAAGAAATGAACAATGGGATCTTTCCTCTCTCCGGTTTGAGTTCTGTATTGAAGAATATTGCATGAGGGAGTATGATGAGATTACGAACTACAAGATATAAAAAAGAGACAAGGCCTGAGCATATAGGCCTTTTCTTATATATCAGATATTCTCGATTCGTCTAGGTTGTTGTTTATATGCCCATGCTTATAATAAAAAACAGTGAATACACAGCAACTTTTCGACGAGCTTTATGATGAGTATCATACTATTGTCCTTGGGCGATGTGTCAATTATCTCGGATCACTTAGAGATGCCCAAGATGTAGCTCAGAATATCTGGGTGAAGGTCCATTTCGGTCTTAAAAAATTCCGCCATGAATCCAAGCCTTCCACATGGCTTTTTACTATTACTACACGTGAATGTATTAATTTTCTAAAAAAACGTAAATGTTTTGTAGAACTGGATGATCCGGAACAATATAAAATTATTGACAAAAAATCAGAAATAAAGTCTAATACTTTTGCTCGTGATAATAATGTGACCAAAATGCTGGAGAGCGTGTCTCAAGATATGAAAGTGCTTTTGTTCATGAAATATCATGATGGATACAGTTATCGTGAAATAGCAGCACTAACAGACATGTCAGTTAGTGCCCTGAAGATGCGTATCAGTCGTGTAAAGGTATATTTGCAAAAGACTTTCCAAGACGTGTATGGAGAATAATGCATTTCACACAACCATATATGATTATATGAGCTCCCTCAATAAAGAGGTCACTCATATTTCACATGGGTCAGATGCCTTGCTCCGCAAGCGTATTTCAAGTGAAATAACTCGTCTTGAGTTATTAGTAGATGTGTGCGAGATGCTTTTCTTGGCGCCCGTGCTTTCACATAGGCAATAGTAATGCATATATGCGTACACATTTGATAAGTTAATTTTTATATATTTTCTATGAATACTATTACACAACAAACACAATCGTTTTCTGATATTATTTTTAATGCTGGGAACACCCTCTTTGGGCAAATTGGTGATTTCTTGCCAGCGCTCCTTGGGGCTATCCTATTAGTAATTCTCGGACTCATTATTGCCAAGGCAGTACGTGGGCTCGTTGGTAAGATTCTTGACTGGACGGGACTAGACAGGGTGGCAGATAATAGTGAAATTGATACACAATTACGTGAAGTAGGTCTAAGAAACGGCCTTGTTGGTGCATTGAAGGGATTCGTCTACTGGATCATCCTGTTGATCTTCCTCATTGCAGCATTCGAAGCTGTGGGGCTCGGTATGATCGTTGATACGCTCTCTGATCTCGTGGCATACCTACCAAATATCATTATTGCTGGAATTATTGCCGTACTTGCTGTTGCATTGGCGCGCTTTGTAAAGAAATTCATCATAGCAACGCTAGAGAAGATGCAAGCAGGATATGCTCGATTCGTAGCGATTGCTGCAGAGATCCTGATCATCATTTTTGGACTTACGATGGCGCTGTCACAGTTAAAGATTGATATTTCATTGATTACGAATAATCTCACAGCAATTATTATTGGTGCAATTGCATTGATGGTGTTGTCATTGGGACTCGGATCACGTAATATTTCAGCGAATGTACTCTCAGGTTATTATGTACGAAAGTCGTTCAAGACAGGACAAAAGGTTAGCCTCGCAGGCCACACAGGTATGATTAAAGAGATCACGACCACTGCTGTTATCCTCCAGTCATCAGAAGGGGACATTGTCGTACCGCATGATCAGATCGTTCGAACAGGATCACACGCACCACTCGCGTAGATCATAGAACAACACAAGGGGTAGAACCACAACAAAACCCGCCTACCTATAATTATAAATGGGAAGGCGGGTTTTGTTATGTCTTGAATTCCCTACATAAAATTGGTATGGTGGGGCATACATGGAGAGTTGCCAGAGCGGTCGAATGGGCTTCCCTGCTAAGGAAGTGTGCCTCCGGGTACCAAGGGTTCGAATCCCTTACTCTCCGCAAAATGAAAATAGTAATGGCGCACCCAGCGCCATGTCTATTTTTATTCTGAGGAAGGGGTGAGAAGTTTATACTGGGAGGATGTATTTCAAAAGAGCGATAGCGATTATTGAAATAATCCCGCGCAGTGAATCCCTTACTCTCCGCATATGTAAAACATTTCTCATGCGCATGCATGGGAAATGTATTTACATACGAAGAAGTAGGGATGAGAATAAAGCGAGCTATGCCGCACGGAGCGCCAGCGAGTACGGCGCGAGCGGCGGGGTCGAGACTGCGCGACCGCAGCAAGCCTGAAGGGCGCAGCGAGGATCCGCAGTGGTGACCGAATCCCTTACTACTCTCTGTGAATAAAACATAAAAGATCAAATCGTATTTATAACTAGAATACCTAAACATCTATGAATGAAGTCAAGATTACGCTAGATACTAATTTGTTAATTTATCTCTTTGATCTTGAGTCCGATAATTTAAATGCTCAGAAAAGTTGTTCTTTAATGAAAACAATTTTAGAAACTCAAAAAAGTGTAAGTGTAGATATTCAAATATCAACAGCTTTGGAAGATGATTTTTTACAAGATGGAGACCATGTGCGTAGGGAGAAAATTTTATCAAGAATTAGAAACATTTTCCAGCAAGTAAGCCCTGGTAAGCTTATTGAAAAAGATGGAAATATACTCCCTGAAGATGCTTCTGATCAAGCGTTTTTTGAAGAGTTAAAAAGAATTTTGTTCCCAAGCCTAGATCCTTCGAGTAATAATTATATAAATAATGTAAATGATTTAAAGCATATCTTTAGTCATACAAAGAATGAGCGAGATATTTATGTGACAAATGATAATAATTTTTTAAAAGAATCTAAGAAAAAAGCCCTAGTGGCTTTAGATGTTAATGTGATGTCTCCAGAAAACTTGATTGAGTATCTAGAATCATATTCTGATAAAGATACTTATGAATATAAATCCGCGCCAGTGAGGCACGATTACAGAAATAAAGATTTACAAGGTGTTTGTGAAATGAACTTTACTAATAATGATGGACTTTATACCATTGGTAATGGAAATTTTATATTTGAAATAAAATGGGGAGAATGTAATCATGAAAGAATGCGTGTATGTAATGACCCTAGAACAATTGAATCTGTTGCTATTGCTGAAGGTAAAAAATTCAAAGAAGTTGTTTCAGAGAAATTTTATGATTTCACAAGCCGTTTTCGCGAGCCAAGAAGAAAAAAAGATATACTTATTTTTAAAAATTCTAAAAACTACTATGCCGCAGTTAAGGTAATAGATTTCAAAGTTAAAGATAGGGGCGGTGATCAGGATTATTTAAAATTTGAGTTTAAAATAAATACTTCTGGGAAGTGTAATTTTAAAATATAAGCCCTTGGCGCGCCCATCTCAAGTTGTATTTAAAAAAGTGCAAAATATCTTTTGAAATTTTAAATACCAAGAACCGTTCTTAGTATCGAGAATCACTTCCACAAATGCTATAATCAACTCTCATGAGAAAGATATTCACAATCGCAATGCGTTCTGCTCTGGGGATTATTGCGGTACTCATTATTTGGTTCGCGATACACACGATTGTTAGTACCATTGATGGGCTTACGGATATTGTAGATTCTACTGCTGATGTTATTGTGATTCTCGGCAATAAAGTTGAGGAAACAGGATTGCCATCTGACCGCCTCGCAGCACGACTTGATCGCGGTGCAGAACTTTTTAATAATCAGAAAAGCACACGCATACTCGTGAGTGGGGGAATTGGAGAAACGGGATTCAATGAATCTGAATTTATGAAAGACTATTTAATTAATGCCGGCATTCCACAAGATGCTGTTTTTGAAGACTCTAATGGTATTAATACTGCCGCAACTGCAGAAAATACAAAGCATTTTTTAGAAGCAAAAGAACTCGCTGATGTTATTATCGTATCTCAGTTCTATCACATCGCACGTACACGATGCGCATTTAAGAAAAAAGAAGTACCAATTGCCGGGTCGGCTCATGCTCGATTTTTCGAAGCCAGGGATCTCTATTCAGTAGTTCGTGAATTTCCTGCTTTTTATAAATATCTTCTAAATTTTAAATAAAATGTAAAATACAAGAACGGTTCTTGTATTTTAATATATTTTTTACCTACAAAAATATCACTCCTAACTATTATTTAATCTAGAAGTGACATTTCTGAATGTGTATTTTTTATGTTGTAGCCATGGGAATTCATTACTAGCCATGGCATGCTCTAACCTTAGTTCTTAGTTCTTCAAGCTGTGTATCATTGTAGTGTTATTTTAAACAGCTTCTCCTGAGTACTTTGCGTGAGATTGTGTGCATGTGACCACGTCATGGTTCTTTTTGTTTATAGTTTGCTGATGCTTGATGTGTGTAGAAGATTCATTGCTGCGCGAGTCCTTCTATCTTTATTCCTCTGTTTTGTATTGCGAATAGTTTCATAAATATGAGTAAAAGTTAGCCTGACTGATAAAAGAAAAGTATGTAGTTGTAATCAATTAATAGTAGCTAGTCAGTATCCTGTCTTTTCAGGAGATACCAAGTTCTGTTAGGTGAAATGTGTGGGTAGTTCGAGTATTGATACATACGAATGTGTGATTTGATTATGTAGCTGCTTCGACTACAGCCTGGATGAGGTGCGCTTTTGCGCGCGGTGTAATTTCAGTGTTTGGTGGGACATATGCCGTGCGCTTGATTTCTTGTTCTATTGTAGGGTAATTTTCCCCGTCTTGAGACGAGACCGTTACATCCAATCCGTTACTGCCGTTGAATAACACCAGGGCATTGATCGCTTTGGTATCATCTATGACTACCTTGACTCCTTTGGGGAGAGAGGCTATAGCCTCAATAGTATCATCATAGTGCACATGAGTGCGTGCGTAGGATTCTAGGTCTGTGCTGTCATTAATGCCATCGATCGTTCATGTGGGATTCGCGAGTGTTTCTGATCCATCAACAATGAATTGTTCGATAAATTCTGGTTGGGGAGCTTGGTTATTGACGAACAAATAGGTCTCTTCTGGGGAATAGATATTGCTGGCGATGAGACCAATCGGAATAATGAAAAAAGATAATGCCATTATATATAATGCTTTAGTAATTCTTTTTGATAACATAGGAGATATTAAATTTAAAAATGTACTTTTAACTAGAAAGTAACAAGAGTTATAATTTGTTTGTAAGAATTTTTGTATTTCTTACTTATATTTTAATTATATACTATTTGATCACTTTATGCAAATAGTACTATGTGTATAAATAGATTCTGTTGATGTTATGTTACGAATAGTATAATATATGCGTATATGAAAATAATTAAAGCGTCACAAGCCCGTTCTGAGTTTCAAGAGCTCATTGATACAGTGCACTATAGAGAAGAAAATATCATTATAAGCAAGCGAGATAAGCCATGGGTCATCGTCAGGCCGCTAACGGAAGATGAGCTTAATCTGTATGCCAAGAAGAAAAAGAAAATATAGCTTTCAATTCTCATTGTGTTATATATTTCGAACCTATAAAAACATTTCCTTTTTGCTAAATATCGTATATAATCCCTAGATACGGCAAGCCTATATTGATTGCTAAATAATTATTTTAATGCATTTACTTATATGAGTTTTATGAAAATTTTACAAAAACTAAGCCTCGTAGCAGTTTTAATGGTGGCTACTTTCACTTCAGTAGCTTTTGCTCAAGAAGACATAACAATTCAAACAACAAGCGTAACAGAAATCGATCTAGGGGAAGGGGTTGAAGCTTCTAGCGATGATATTATAGTAGAAGTCGAAGAAACTATTGAAATAACCTCTGAAGATCTTGAAGAAGAAGAGGTTGGGCTTGATTTTGTATTAGATGAAGAAGCATCATTTGATGATGACCTAACTCTCGAAGAGGTTGTGCTCATTATTGCTGATGCACCAGAGTCCTCTGAGGATGAGGTAACGATTGGAGATGTTGTAGTAGTAACTGATGAGTTTGTAATTATTGAGTCTAAAACAAATGAATATGTAAAAGTTCCGATAACGACTAAAAGGAAGGCTCAGCGTCGACAGACTGGGGCATTCATCAATCTTTCTGACGCGACTACATCGTATGCGCTCACTATAATTCCTGAAACGAGCACGTATGTTTCAGTTAATAATGTTTCTTATGCTGATGGCGTGCTTTCTGATTCATCAGGATCTCAGTCTTATCAGTTGAATGCATCAACAAAAGTGATAAAAAATGGTCAAGAGATCTCTCAGTCTGATATAAAGAGTATTGATGAAAATCAAGAGGTATCAATCATTCTCGATGACGAAGGTCAATTGATTGCAATCACGATTATTGATTTGGATAGTGCTTCTGTAGATGGTACATCTAGTACTTCAGATACTTCAAAAAATCGCTCTCCATGGGGAGTAATTATTGGAGCTCTAGCATTGGTAATTATTGCTGTACTCGTATCTCGACGACGCTCTAAATCATAAGGCAAAACATACTTATTTACTCAATGCTATAAATGAATAAAACCCGGTTGAATCCGGGTTTTTGTATGTGTTCAAAGTAGAGCTTAGAGAGGCTGGTTATTGCTTGAAAAGACAAGAACCGTTCTTGTCTTGAGGTAAAATGATACTTTTGAAAAGCGACTTTTATCTCATGCGTCATTGAACATTTTAGTATATATGAGCACTAGCATAAAAACACCACTCGCAGAAACTACTATTGATGCTCCTGACGGTAGATCAAAATAATACGATACTATGAGTCCTCCAATAAATGCAATCAATGAAAAGACAACCGAACAAACAACATATGAACGAAATGAGTTCGTTATAATTTTGGCCGTGACGGGGGGAGTAATCAAGAGTGCACTCACCAGGACGATTCCCAATAACTTGACCCCAAGCACTACTGCAACCGAAAGAAGCACATAAAACAATAGATTAACATATGTCGTTGGTATCCCTGATGTCCATGCGAGTTCTTCAGAGAGTGAAGTGAGCGTGAATTTCTTGAACATAAGAGTTATCGTAGATAGTATCCCGACAGAAAGAACGCTTATGATCCATACGTTACTCCATGTAATTGCTAATATATTACCAAACAAGAAACTTATAAGATCGGGTTGGTACCCGGGCTGGAGTGAAATTAGAATAATACCCAGAGCTAATCCTGTTGTGAATATAATCCCTATAACTGCATCAGAAGCAATTGACGTGTATCGCTCAAGGAGAAATATAAGTACCCCAAAGAATACTCCGATTACGAGTGCTCCCCCAAAAGGTGCTACGCCAACGAGTATTGATACAGCGACGCCTAGCAGTGATGCATGAGCAATCCCATCTGCAAAGAATGACATTTTTCGCAAAGTCACAAAAGATCCTAGTAGTGCTAATAGCGGAGCGAGAAAAATTCCTGCAATCAAGGCTCGTTGCATAAATTCTAATTGGAGTAATTCAAGCATAATTATTTACATCGATGTTCATATAACGAAACATTCTTACCGTATAATTGTCCAATTACCTCTGGCAGGAGGGTGGTGCTCGGCTCTCCGCTACACAGCATTTCTTTATTAATACAAATGACCTTGTTGGCAATCTGAGATACAACATTCACCTCATGAGAAACCATTACTACCGTAACATCATGATCTCCCTGTATACTCTTTATTAGCTCATAGAAATTTTGCTCTCCACCAATATCAATACCACTGACGGGCTCATCAAGAAAAAGGATTTTTGGTTTGCCAAGGAGGCTTCGTGCAATCAGAGTTCGCTGTAATTGCCCTCCAGAGAGTTCTCCTATACGGGAATCGACAAGGTCTTTTGCTCCAACACTTTCTAATATATCAAGAATCTGGTCTTTTGGAGTGGTATCAGCCAGCTGAAGAAATTCCATTACGGTAATGGGAAAAGTCTTGTCAAAATATAATTTTTGGGGAACATAGCCAATACTTTTTCGCATTTCTTTTGGCTTCTTTCCGTGTATATGAATAATTCCAGATGTTGGCTCTAGTAGTCCTATCATAATTTTTAATAGTGTTGTTTTCCCAGAACCATTAGGGCCTATGAGTATCGTTGTTCCTTTTTTGGGAATTATAAAAGAAATATTTTCTATAACAGGGGCACCTTGTATATATTCAAAAGAAACGTTGTTGATTTCAATGGCATACATATTTATTGAGCAAGAGAGTCTGCAACTTGGTAGATGTTGTAGCGCATCAGTTCGAGGTACGTATTACGTCCATCAACGCCACCGAGTGGGTCAATAATAGCAATACCGAGATTATTGTCATCAGCGAAAGATTTAATCGATGATTGGGATAATTGTGGCTCTATAAACAATACCAATACATCATGATCAGCAATTTCTTCTTGTAAACTAATAATATATTGAGGGGTTGGTTCTTTTCCGGCAGACGGCTCGAATGTTCCAACCAGATTTAATTCAAAATCCTCTGCAAAGTAATACCATGCATCATGAAGTGAGATAATGTTCTTATTAAGAATTGACTCGGTTGTATCTTTCGTTTCTATCTCTAGAGCTACAATTTTTTCAACATACGCTTCTGCACGAGTTATGTACGTATTTGCATTTTCGGGATCTAGCTCGGATAGCTCATTGGCAATATTCATGGTTATTTGTTTTGCATTGTTGAGTGAGAGCCAGTAGTGCGGGTCAACGGGCCCATGGTCATGACCTTCGTGCGCATCAGTATTTTCCTTGTGAACATCAGCATGTTCATCTTTAAGCTCATGTTCATGCTCTTCAAGAGTGCCGTCATCCATGTTTTCATCTTCATGATGGTGCTCTGAGCCTTCTTCATCAAAGTGCTCTTTGTGGCTTTCTTCTGATTCGCGCAAGTTAATGTCACCATCTACGGTAACAATGGGTGCATTGATAGACTCTGCGACTACTGTTGTCCAGTCATCTAGGCCGTGCCCAATAGCAAAAATGGCCTGAGATCCTTGGAGATCTTTCAAAAGGCTCGGCTGCGGGTCAAATGTATGTGGTGAAGCTCCTGGCGGCAGCATTAATACAACCTCGAACTTATCGCCAGCGACTTGTTGGGTGATATCATAAAGTGGAAAGATGGTCGTTGCTACAACATTTTTCTGATTTTCTTGTTCCACGGTACTAGTATCATTTCGAATCACAACGAATACTATTAACGCCAATAATACGACGGTACCTAAAATAATTAATTTTTTCATAATATAGTTATACTTTTTGATTACAATCTCCACACATGCCACGAACGAGCATGTCCGAGATATTATGGATTTTTTTAATAGATTCAGGAACGGTAATTTCTTCGATACCATCGCAATCATTGCATACAAGGTGCCCATGGTTATGCGACGATAGTTCATAGCGAACATTATTTTTATCGATAATAATCTTTTTCAGAATATTATCTTTACATAGAGATTCAGTGTTCCGATAAATTGATGCAAAATGAGCACCGGGAACTTCCTTATGTATTTCTGCGAGACTCAAAAGGTGATTACGCTCCAAGGTGTTGCAAATTAATTGTTTATATTCATTATTTCGCATACATGGTCACTATACATACATTTTAAGTATTATGCAAGCTGTTTGCATAATGATTAAATAGATCTCTTATGGTCCTAAATTCAGAATTCCATAAAACCCACAAGGGGAATTGTGGATTTATGAATACTAAGAACCGTTCTTGGTATTTTTCAGCTACGCCTAGACTTTCTTTTTCCTTGTCCTAGTAGTTTCGATGTTGACCATTTTCTCGAGCTTGCGCTTATCTTCGACAAGTTGAGATTTGTCTTTACTAAAGAGGGTAATGCGAAATACGTACACGCCTCCGTTTTTAGCGAATACTGCTTTTTCTCCTTTGTAGGTCAGTTGTAGAATCTCATAAAAGCTTGGAAGGAGTTGCGCCTTTTTGATACCAGTTATTTTTGTAATAATCCCTTCTTTTTTTGAAAAGAATTTGATTACTGATGTATAACCTTTTTTAACACGTGGGATTTTGGGTGTTTTCCCGAGATGATTTCTTATGTCCTGTATGCCTAGGTCAATATCGAATGATTTTTTGTACATAGTCTCGCGAAATCCTCCGATGCGTGGACCAATCTCAATAATATACCATTGGCCATCACGTCGGATCATCTCGATATGTGCTACGGAATTTTTGAGCCCCAGCGCATGGATGCCCTTACTTGCGACTTCTTTTGCTTTTACAATAGATTCTTTAGAGATAGTTGCTGGTGTTGATTGCTCATAGCTAAAAAAGTCATCAAAACCCTTTTGGCCACTGGTGATATATTTGATAAAGGGGCAGAAATAGATAGCTCCGTGCGCATCAACGAATGCCTCTACTGAATATTGATCGCCTTCGATGATTTCTTCAACAAGAATTTTTGGCGTACCACGACCTTTCATTTCCTTGTAGATTTTTTTCATCTTGCGGAATACCGTCTTGAGGATGGATTCCAGCTCTTCTGGGTAGTGAGCTGCTTGTACGAGCACCGCCTGCGCGAGTCCAGCAGGTTTGATGATCATAGGGAATTCCAGGCGACTGATAATCTTTTTAGTCACTTCTTTGGTGGCTGCGTCAATAATTTCGAATTTTGGTGTAATGGATTTGTCATACTTCCAAAAAGCTTTACGCATCTCTGGCTTGTGCGTGGCCTTAGTGAGTGCATCGACACTCGGTACCAGCAGTCGCTTGGGGAGATGAGGGATAAGTTTCTGGAAATTGGGAATTTCTCGTTCATTACGATTCACTGCCGCAATGAGTTTAGTACCGAGTTCATCGATCACCTCTTTGATTTCTGTAGAGCTGTTAAAGTCTATGCGTATTTCTCTAAAAAGATCAGTTTCAGGAAGTGGCTCCTTGTCGATGCTTTTTGATACAATACTAACAAATTTCCATGGAAGTTTGTGTTCGGCTACGTATTGCTGAAGAGAATCTCCCCATTCTTTCATTTCACCTACGTATAGGATATATTTTCTCGAGATTTTTTTAGGCATAGTGCTTTTATCTATTATCTATTGAAACAAAGTTTTAAAGTCATCTGTTGTATTACATGACTCGATATTCGGAATCTCATCGTGAAATTAAATAGGAATATTTGACTATCATGGCATGTAAACAGATAAATGTCGAGTCTTTTGTATGGTCAAATGAGCAGCCAGGGTTAGTTTTCTGTATCGCGTTGCCAGGCATTAATGCCGCCCTTGAGATGTTGCGCGCTTGTGAATCCTAACTGACTCATGAGATTGGCAGCTTGATTTGAGCGGTTACCGCTCCTACAATAAATGAGGTAATTTTCATCTGGATCAAGTGCCGCAAGTTGCTCTGTAAAATCATCATCGTAGAAGTTTATTTCTAATGCGCTATCAATAATCTTGCCCTCAGCGATTTCTTCTGTGGTACGCACATCAATAATAGTGAATTCTTCTTTCTTTATATGTTCCTCAAATGTAGCAACATCGAGATCTTTTTCGAGAGAAAGAGCATGATGTGTGTATTCCTCGTCAGCAATCTCTCTCGTAGCATCTTTCTTTTCATACAATGCACTAATAATGAGGGTTAACCCTGGGAGGATGAGTACAATAGCAAGAATCTTCTTCATATATTCATGATACAATGATTTTATATGAACGAAAAGCAGGCGCTGTTTGCAGGGGGATGTTTTTGGTGTGTTGAGGCAGCGATGCGTATACATGACGGTATAACCGGGGTTGTTTCTGGGTATGCTCTCGATGGGAGAGATCTCCCAGATGGTGTATCGCAGGTTAGTTATGAAGATATCACGCAGAAGTCGATTAGGGCCCGTGAGGCTATTCTCGTGTCCTATCTCCCTGAAGAGTTACCGTACATACAGCTTATTGAATATTTTGTCTCCATTATCGACCCATATGATGCGGGTGGTCAGTTCCATGATCGTGGATACAGCTATACAACAGCTATATACACACAAAGCCATGAAGAGGCGCTGCTAGTAAGGCAAATAATCCAGAACATGGAATCAAAAACTGACAAAACCATTGTTACAGTTATAGAAAATATGGCTGATACACAATTTTTCCCTGCAGAAGAGCATCATCAGAAATATAAGGAAAAGAATCCTGAGCATTACGCGCAATATTATCGTGGATCAGGGCGCCAGACATTTTTTACTAATAATACGTAAAAGATAATTAATCAACAAAAAAACACCCATTGCTGGGCGTTTTTTAGAGTTACAAATAGAATTATTCAGCCATTGGAGCTGCTTCTTCTTCGGTAGGAGTTTCTTCAACTGGCATTTCGCCTTCTGCGGGAGCTTGTTCTCCTTCAATGACCTCAACTTTTATTGCAGTAAGGCCTTTTTCATTTTCTTCATATTCGCACATAATTGCCTCACCTTCACGGAGGTCATTAAAATGCTTGTTAGTAAGAGCTGATGCGTGAAAGAAGATATCTTTCTCCATTCCATCAATGCTGACGAATCCAAAACCTTTGTCGGTTAGGCGTACAATAGTTCCTTGATACATAATGTTTGTAGGTTACTCGATATATATATTGATTGCTCAACATATCTACCAAGAAATTTTTTAATAGTTGCCTCTTCTAGATTTTGGCAACGTAGGACTTTACCACACAACACCATCGTCAAGATAAGACACATACATCCTACCGTAGTCTTGACAGATGCACAAGTGCAACTTTAAGTGCGCAATCTGTTATAAAGTGTCACGCATTTTTTCAACAAAAAGCACCCATTACTGGGTGTTTTTTTGCTTTCATAAATAATATATGAAATGATGCTTATTCAGCTTATTCAGCTGATTCAGCCGTTTCGGCTTCTTCAGCAGGTGCTTCTTCAGTCGCAGGTGTTTCTTGCCCTGACATTACTTCAACTTTTGTTGCAGTAAGACCTCGATCATTCTCCTCATACTCACACATGACTGGCATTCCTTCATCCAGCTCGTTAAAGCTGATGTCTTGTTCGTCAAAAAGTGATGCATGGAAGAAAATATCTTTCTCCATACCTTCAATGCTGATAAAGCCAAAACCTTTGTCGGTTAGGCGTAGAATAGTTCCTTGATACATAATGTTTGTAGGTTACTCGATATATATATTGATTGCTCAACATATCTACCAAGAAATTTTTTAATAGTTGCCTCTTCTAGATTTTGGCAACGTAGGACTTTACCACACAACACCATCGTCAAGATAAGACACATACATCCTACCGTAGTCTTGACAGATAAGCAAGTACTTTGTGAATATCTCATGACTATATGCATGCAATGTGTGATATAGTACACAGCATTGTATATATGGATATGGAATTACTGCGCCACATTATCGTACTTCTCGTTACTAGCGGCTTTATTTTTTTTATAGGGAATAGGTTCGCGGTGGCCTCATCACGGCTCGGTGATGCTCTAAAATTACATAAGTCAGTTAAAGGAGCAACCTTTGACGCGATTGCGAGCTCGCTGCCCGAGATCATGGTGGCGCTTTTCTCTGTGATATTCTTTAACTCATTCGATGTGGGGATTGGTACGATTGCGGGCTCAGCACTATTCAACCTCCTTGTTATTCCAGGAATCGCGGTGCTCGTGGCGCCTGTGGCATTCACGGTACACAAGCATGTTATATCGCGCGATGCGATGTTCTATGTTATTTCTGTCTTTATCCTTGCTGCATTGACGATGTATTTTCAATCATGGGGAATAGGAATTGCAATATTCTTACTCGCACTTTATTGGTACTACGTGCGTGTTATAGTGCGGCACACTAAGGAATTCCGTGGGGAGCAAACCGATCACGATATAGGAGGCGATGGTCAGATCAATATAAAAAGGGAAGTAGTCATAGCTATTCTAGCAATGCTAGGTATGGGCATTGTTACTTATTTTCTTACTGAGGCGACGATTGGTATTGCGCACGCTCTAGATATTCCGCCTGTATTGGCAGCATTCGTGCTGACAGCCGCAGCGACATCACTGCCAGACACGGTGATCTCGGTCAAAAACGCAAAAAATGGCGACATTGATGATGCGGCAGCAAATGTATTTGGCTCAAATATCTTTGATATTCTCGTGGGGCTTGGTTTACCGCTCCTTATATTCAATCTCATGAATGGGAGCGTCATGATTGCGTTCGATTATATCGAGATGCTCATAGGTCTTTTGGGTGCAACTATCCTCGTGCTGTATTTCCTCGCCGAGACTAATACGCTTTCAAAGAGAAGGGCAATCAGCATGCTCGTGCTCTATGCACTCTTTATCGTGTATGTTGTTGCCTTGGGGAAGGGGTTGGTGGTGAATGTTGTGTAGTAACTTTGGGATTTTAAGTAATAAATAGTTAGTAAAATAGCAAAAGATGAATCGAATTATTATCCCGCCAAGCTCACCCCAATAATGTTAGTAAGCCCTCTTTCTTCTAAGGCGCGGCGGGCTTCGGCAAAGGTAGCACCTGAGGTTGTGACATCATCTATCAGAATTATATGTGCGTTTTTGGGTATAGGGTCATGAATATTTGAGCGTGTAGTAAATGTATTTGCAAGGCGAGCGATACGTTCTGTGCGATCTTGCAAGAAGGCTTGTTTCTCACGTTGCGCATAAGGATTATTAGTGAGAAGGTCTTCTGATAAGGGAATAGAAAGTATCCCGGAAAAGAGCTCTGCAAGCATTGCAGCTTGGTTGAATCCTTGCTGCTCCATTCTCTCATCACGCGCAGGAATAGGTACCAGAATCGCTTTGTCTTTATGAATAGTATGCTTTTCTATAATAGCAGACAGCAATGTATTGAGGCGCACGAGAAAGCTGTCTGGAAGTGTATATTGACTATGCTTTTTCAGAAAAAGAATGAAGTCTTTTACTAAGCGAGTATTATATGGAAAGAGGGGAATAATCCAGCCATGCTTTTCTTTAATGTGCAGTGGAATATTAGCAAGGCAGTTTTCATGTATTGAATATATGAAAGATTCTTTCGCGCACAAAGGGCATTGTGGGGGGAAGAAGAAAATCTTCAGTAATATAGCGAATTTTCTCACCGTTGAAAAGTATGGGTACATAGGCGCGCAGAGTCTTCAGAACTCTGGTATACTGTAGCACATATGGGACGTGACTTGAAATTAGGTAGCCTTTTTAGCGGCAAAGAAAAGAGTGTCGTAGGTATCGATGTAGGTTCGTCATCTATTAAGATAGTTGAATTAAAAGAAGAGCGTGGCAAAATAGTTCTTGCGACCTATGGGGAAGTTGCTACAGGTCCAGCCTTCGAGGCTCCAATTGGTTCGCCTAATCTTTTTGACCCTGATCCCTTGGCTGAAATTCTCCGCAACGTCTTGACTGAAGCTAATGTTGAGACACGTAGGGCTGGGGTTGCCTTGCAATCATCAGCAAGCCTCATGTTTACTCTTTCATTACCTGCTAGTGCTATGAAGTCACTCGATGAGGTGATTCCGCTGGAAGCCCGTCAATATATTCCAGTTCCCTTGTCAGAAGTAGTGCTGAACTGGAGTGTGGTGCCTGATCATATCCAGCACAGATATGAAGGCGAAGAAATGACTGCAGAAATGACAGAAAACGCTGAGCGTGAAGTGCTCATTGCTGCAACACGTAATGATGTCTTGGGTAACTACACCAATCTCATGGGGCAGGCAGAACTCAAGGTAGGACATTATGAGCTTGAGATTTTCTCAGCACTACGTTCAACGCTCGATCGTGAGCTCGTACCGCTCATTCTGATCGATTTAGGAGCACAACAGACACGCGTTGCTGTAGTTCATTACGGTGTGGTGATGCAGTTTCGTACTATTAATCGTGGGGGCTGGTATATCACTCAGAATCTTACGCGTTCTCTTGGTGTGTCACTGCAGAAAGCAGAAGAACTCAAGCGGAGTGTTGGTCTCATAGGCGATGTCCCAGATGTCGTTCAAGGGGTCGAATTAGCCATGATGCAGATTATTCAGGATATCAAGAATACTATTCAGGAGTTCCAGTCTAAATATCGCGTTGTTGTTGATCGTGGCTATCTCATTGGTGGAGGGGCTCGCACTCTGGGTCTCTCAGAGCTCATGAACCGTGAACTAGGTATTGATATATATACATCAGACCCTTTTGCAAAAGTCGAGAATCCAGAGTTCCTTGATCCTGTCCTCGGGTCCATCGGCCCCGAGTTCGCAGTAGCAGCAGGAGTGGCTCTGCACGAGTTCTTGGGATAATCCCCACCTTGTTCCTGTACAAACGAATCCTTTATGAGAAAATGATGTCAGACAAAAAATTCAGATGATATGCCACAAAAATTCTCAACAAATTTCATGCCCACAACGCCACAGAGTCTCGGTGGTGGAGGGGGGGGCGCTAAGATTTCTACGCAGGTACCATCTAGCCGCGGGCGCGGCGGGAGTACTGGGGGTGGTTTCGGATTACTAGAGTTCCTCGCGGCGCTACTTTTAATAGCAGCACTCATTATCTCTGCCGGCGTATTCCTTTTTGAGCGCTCGCAGGTACAGCGAGTAGCGCAATTAAATAACCAGCTACAGACAGCAGAAAAGCAATTTGAACCAGAGTTGATAGAAGAGCTGCAGATTCTCGATAGGCGCCTGAGCTTTTCTTCTCAGTTATTGCGAGAACATACCACATTAGCACCTTTCTTCAATTTTCTTAACAGTCTAACTCTCCCAGCGGTTCAGTTTGATTCATTTCTTTTTGAATTTACCGAAGAGGGTGTAGGGATCGTGCAAGTGAATGGTCAGGCCCAGTCCTATCAGGCTATCGCACAACAGTCAGAAAAGTTCGCACAAGAGCGTGAGATTGATCAGCATATTTTTTCAGATTTTGTTCTCCAAGACACGGGTCGAGTACGATTTGGGCTTTTGGTGACACTGGCAGATGAAATTCTGAAATTCGAAGAGAGTATTAATTCTCAATATACGAATTATTCTGAAGCGCCTCAAAGTGGAGCCCCATCACCGAATGTTATTATTAGTCCAGGGCAAGATAGGGAGGTCGATCAACCTGTGGAAGTTAATGTAAATTCTGGGCAATTGCCTATTTAGTATATGTTTCGTCGTATTATTGCAATTCTTATAATTATCGCATCGATTCTCGCAGTCGTCTTGTTTGCTGCTCCGCGGTATAATAATACCAAGGCACTACGTGCAGAAGTTACTGAGCTTGAAGATGCTTTGAGTAAGGCAGCTGAGCTACGCTCAGAGCGCGCACGTCTTGTAGATACATACAATACTATGACTGAGCAGGATCGACAGCGCTTGAGGACTCTACTTCCAGATAGTGTTGATAATGTTAAACTCTCTATTGATATTGAGCAGCTTGCGGCACGTCATGGTCTCGTATTAAAGGATGCAAATGTCGAAGAAGCACGGAATGTTGTCGCCGACGCAGGGCTTGCTAGTCAGTCGCTGGGGACTATTGAGATGAACCTCTCATTTTTAGGTGGATATGATGCTTTCGTTAATTTTTTGGGTGATCTAGAAAGAAGCTTGCGCATTATTGATGTGCAGTCAATTGGCTTTCAAACGCAACAGCGCCCAGGCGAAGACATTAATGATTATTATGAATTCTCGCTAAATATTGCAACGTACTGGCTGCGTTAGTATTTTTTGGTACAATCAGTGACAGTAATCAGTTAATATATATGAGTAAAACACTAAAAAAATTATTAATAGTACTCGGAGCAGTCATTCTATTGGGATTGATTATATTTGGAGTGAATCGTGCTCGCAATAATCAGACCAGTAGCACTGCAGGTTCTCAGGTGGGTCTTTCTACAACGGACACGTCTGGCGCACCAACACTCAGTGGTGCAATAAGCAACGAGGTACCCAATGTTGCATCTGCACGCACGCGTGAGCTGGTAGAGATTCTCAATAGCGTGAGTACGCTACGTCTCGATAAGGAGGTATTTGATCATCCTGGATTTAATCTTTTGCGAGATGTGAGTACTAACTTACCAGCAGTATCTATCGTAGGTCGCAATAATCCGTTCTTGCCTATCGGAGCAAGTGGTAGTAATTCTCCATTTACACCAGATACTGCTAACAATAGCACATCTTCTGGTGCCTTCGGATTACCACAATCGAGTGGTGCGGTAATTAGGATCAATACTGATGCGAACACCGCTAATCAGGAAGGTGCTTCATCCGCGGTCACGAGCAAAACTACAGAAGCTCAATCTGTATCTGGTACCTCGTCAAGTATTACAACGAATAACCAAGACCTTGTAGGTCAAGATGCCGTAGATGCATTTCTCGGTACTGGTGATGATTCGGACACACAGTCAGAAGGGGCTCAGTAAGCGCAAGCTTACTGTAGTGCATATACGAGTTGATTTTTTGCACATATGACTTTTTTAGAAACACTCGCACAACAAGGTGTCATTAACCGATATCAGATTGATGACATAGTGAGCAAGGCTGCAGAGCTCGGTGGGAATATCGATGAGTCTCTGCGTTTTTTTGATATTGACAGTGGTCTCGTGCGAGATGCCAAGGCTGAATATTATCAAGTACCTGCATTCTCGGGTCCTGTTGACAAGCTGTCTGCTGATATCTTGCAGATTATTCCAGAAGACTCAGCGCGCACCTATCAAAGTATTCCTGTGGGCAAGACTCCTGAAGGCGTCATTCAGGTGGGAATGCTCGACCCGGGTAATCTCGAGGCATCGAATGCCATGCAGTTTATTTTTAATCAGGCAAAAATGCCGTACTCTGTGAGTGTTATTTCCTATGATGATTTCGAAAAAGTGTCGAGACGCTATGCGAACTTTGGCTCAACTGCTATTTCTTCCGTTGGAAACAAAGACGCATCGCGCATTCCGTCAACTGCCAGTGATGAAATAGAAGATTTGGAAAAAATTATTGAAAATACAGACGGAGCAGAAGGTGGTCAAGATGATACAATTTTCGAAGACGCACCTATTTCTAAAACAGTCGGCATTATTCTACGTAATGCTATTGATAATGGAGTTTCAGACATTCATATTGAGCACACGGCGAACAATGTATCAGTACGCTATCGTGTTGATGGTGATCTCCATACAACATATACGCTCCCCGTTGATGCGCGCAGGGTAGTTGTTGCACGTGTGAAAATTTTGGCGAAATTGCGCCTAGATGAGAAGAGAAAGCCACAAGACGGGCGTTTCTTTGCCAAAGTCGATGGCCGCAAGGTAGACTTCCGTGTTTCGACCATGCCAACATTTTTTGGTGAAAAAGTAGTGATCCGTATTCTCGATCCAGGAAACGGGCTCAACACGATTGAGAAAACAGGTATGAATATTCGTCATCTCGAGATGATCAAGCGTGCAGCGGCGCGCCCATATGGCATGATCCTCATAACAGGCCCAACAGGCTCTGGTAAGTCAACGACACTGTATTCGCTTCTCCAAGAAGTAGACCGCAACAAGAAGAACGTCGTATCACTCGAGGATCCAATCGAGTACAACATATCTGGCGTCAATCAGTCGCAGGTACGTCCAGAGATTGGCTTTACCTTTGCATCAGGATTGCGTAGTGTTCTCCGTCAGGATCCAGACGTGATAATGGTCGGTGAGATTCGTGATAAAGAGACAGCTGCACTGGCCGTCCAGGCCGCTTTGACGGGTCATCTTGTTATATCAACATTGCACACTAATACAGCGATTGGTGCAATCCCGCGACTCATTGATATGGGTGTCGATCCGTATTTGATTGCACCTACATTGATTATGTTAGTGGGGCAGCGGCTGGCGCGTCGTATTGCGCCTGGGCGAGGAATAGAGAAGCCAATCGAGCCTGGGATAAGGGCTTTCATTACCGAGCAATTTAAGGATCTCCCAGAGGAATTCCGGAACGAATTGCCATTGACGGATACCGTTTTCGAGGCACAGGCATCTCCCGAAGGGGGCACGGGTACACGTGGTCGTGTTGCAGTCTTCGAAATGCTGGAAGTTGATGATGATATCGAGCGACTCATCTTGGATTCACCACAAGAGCAAGATATTTATAAATTCGCTCGCCAACGCGGGATGCTCACGATGCGCGATGATGCGGTTATTAAGTGCATGCAAGGCCTCATTCCATGGAGCGAGGTTAATAAGTTGTAGGATTTTTTTATGCAGTATATGAAATTTTTTGGAATAAGCATGGTTGTTGGTATTTTTTTTGCGCATAGTGCTCAGCATGTTTTTGCGCTTACTCCTGTTTCTCCAGGTGATCGACAGCGAGATGTTATTGAATCAGTATTGATAGATGAAGAAGAAGTCTCTTCTGAATTCGAATGGATCACGACGAAAGGCTCGATCGAGGATTTACGCTTCGAGCGCTACGGTAGGCGTTCGTTGTCTGTTGCAACAGTGAGTTTCCAAGAAGTAGGAACAGGCCGCCCAGTACTCACGAATGTGAGTCTCCCTCATATTCCATACATTACGCACATTCATCGGGTTGGTCAGATGGTGACGATTGAATATCGATCAGATGCACCCATGGTCGCACGCACACCGAGCGAGGGATTGATAAGGAAATATGGTCTCATTATCCTGATTATTGCCGGGGTGATTATTTCTGTTGTGAGGGTTATGAAGATGATGGCGAAGTAGATAAATAAGGGGAGTATTTGAATAAAATTGACTTTTAAACAATATAATGCTGTAATATACGACAGATATAGCATATTTCTTTGTCAGAAATGGTTGAAAAATAAGGTGATCAGAGCTCTTGGTAGTGGATTGAGCGTTGTGATCATTTTATTTTATAATCAAATACATAAAAAATGACACAAATACAAGAACAAGAAGAGAAAAAGAAAGACCTCGCAACATTTATCTCAATGTGGGCAGTAGCAATACTGCCATTCGTAGGGACAATAATAGTCCTGGGAAACCTTAAAGACTTCGGTTTCCTTAGCGCCTTACTGGGCGTAGTAATTTCAGGCATTGCTAGTGTCCTGATATTATTTCTACTGAAAGCTTTATTAGGAAAATTTTGGGGACCGCTAGCAATGGTTTTAATTCTTTTTTTGGCTTATGTGGTAGCCACAGACCAAGCAGGAAGCCTGACTGAAACAGCAGGTTGTGTTTCGGTCGGGGCTGATTTAGTTTGGCTCATGATCTTTTATTTCTTCGCAGATGAAGATGATGAAGCCTCAAATCCAAATAATAAATAAAGGCGAGTTTCCCAAAAAGAAGAGGCTAAGGAGATAAAAATTTTTCCAAAACGTGAAGTTGATTATTCAGCTTCGCGTTTTCAAATTCCCAATTTTTATCTGGCGCCGCCCAACCTCGGAGGTTAAGATAATATGCCTCAACCTCCGAGGTTAAGCTTTCCCCATATCCCCTCATGGTATGCGTGGGGCGATGCGGTATAATAGAGTCAAGTAATAAGTATATGCTCGAAAAGCTCATCGGTATTGTCAAAAGTCAGCGCGCGTCTGACCTGCATGTTTCTGTAGGTCGCACGCCGTATATTCGTGTTGAGGGAGATCTCATTCCTCTGTTGACTGAGCCTGTCGTTACTCAGGATGATATTTTGAAAATGCTCGTGATTATGGCGGGTGAGGAACGTACGCGCTATATGCTCGAACAGAATGAGATTGACTTCGCCTATGCGGCACAAGGGTTGCGATTCCGTGGCTCATCCTATATACGATCTGGACATGTTGCCTTCACCTTGCGTGCCCTGGAGAGTATTCGAACCCTCGAGGAATTGAACCTACCGGATATTTTGAAAGACTTCACACGCATGGAGCAGGGATTCTTTCTCCTTGTTGGGCCGGTTGGTCAGGGGAAGTCGACAACACTCGCAGCAATGCTGGATCTCATTAACCAAGAGCGCAAAGAGCACATCGTCACGATCGAGAATCCTATCGAATATATTTTTGAAGAGAAGAATTCTATTGTCGACCAGCGTGAGATTGGCCTTGATTCGCAATCCTTCTCTCATGCTCTGAAGGCCATTTTCCGACAGGATGTTAATGTCATTATGGTCGGCGAGATGCGTACTCCCGAGACCATCGCAACGGCAGTGACAGCTGCCGAGACGGGGCATCTCGTATTTTCAACACTCCATACTAATAACGCGTCACAGACGATTGACCGCATTATCGACTCGTTCCCAGCCGAGCAGCAGAATCAGATACGTAATCAGGTATCTAACAGCCTCCTGGGTATCTTCTCTCAACGGCTTTTGCCGAGCCTCAAGGGTGGTCGCGTTCCTGCATACGAGCTCCTCATTAATAATAACGCTGTTTCGAACCTCATTCGTGAGGGTCGCACCCACGAGATCGATTCTATTATCGATACCCATAAGGCAGAAGGGATGATCAGTATGAATCATTCGCTCCTCGAGCTCGTTCGTGCTGGTCACGTTACTATCGAGGACGCCAAGCGCTATACTTTAGACCCAGAGGGCCTGGAGCGCCTTATTTAATAGCATGTCGGTAGTATCACACTACAATACGGTGTGTATATCTATGCACTTTTCATTTCCTCCTCTTTCTAATTTGCGGTACAATACCTAGTATGTTATTCAGCTATAAAGTTATCAACGAAAAAGGTCAAACTCAGACGGGTCAGATCGATGCGGTGAGCAAAGATTTAGCGATCAGCTCTTTGCAGCGTCGTAAATTCATTGTTGTTTCTGTGGAGGCGAAGACGAGCGCGACAGGGCTCAAGAAATCTCTGCCGTTCCTCGATCGCGTCCCTTTGAAAGATATCGTTATCATGTCACGTCAGCTCTCGACACTTTTCGAGGCGCAAGTGAGCGCGGTCAAGGCATTCGATCTCTTGGCTCAAAATGCCGAGAATCCAAAATTACGCGATGTACTCTCGAGTGTTTCGCAAGACATGCAGGGCGGTATTACGATTGCTCAGGCTATGTCAAAGCACCCACGTGTGTTTTCAGATTTTTATATTAATATGATTTCAGCTGGTGAGGAGTCTGGTAAATTAACCGACACCTTCACGTATCTTGCAGGATATCTCGAGCGACAGTACGAACTGACATCCAAGACACGTAATGCGCTCATCTATCCAGCCTTCGTTATCTTCACCTTTATTGTTGTGATGATACTGATGCTCACCATGGTTATTCCGCGCTTATCGCAGATTCTCCTCGATTCAGGGCAAGATATTCCTTTTTATACGAAAGTTGTGATTGGTATCAGTAATTTCTTTGTTAATTATGGTATTTTCTTGGCTATTTTTGTAATTCTCGGTGGTATTGGGCTCTATATGATGTCACGTAGCAATAAGGGGAGAGAGCGACTGGACGGCTTCAAGCTCAAGTTCCCCTATATTGGAAAGCTCTACCAGAAAGTCTACCTTTCTCGTATTGCTGACAACATCAACACCATGCTCTCTGCAGGTATTCCAGTAGTGAGAACACTCGAGATTACAGGAAGTGTCGTTGGGAACAAGATCTATCAGAATATCCTCAACCAGAGCGTTGAGGGGGTTAAGGCGGGTAATGCCATATCAGACACCTTCGCTCGTCATGAGCAAATGCCACCTATTCTCGTGCAGATGGTACAGGTCGGCGAAGAAACGGGCTCGCTGGGTTCAATTCTTGAAACGCTCGCTCGTTTTTATAAAAGGGAGGTCGACAACGCCGTTGACACATTGATTGGACTCATCGAGCCGGCTATGATTATCCTCCTGGGTGTTGGGGTGGGATTCTTGCTCACATCTATTCTGGTACCGATTTACAATATTGCGAGTAGTATTAGCTAGGGGTTTTGCACACAATTTCTATTATCGGAGAAGCCTTTTATGCTAAAATAGAAGAGTAAAAGCAAAGATAATTGAAGACTTCACTAATATATGACATTCACATCATTACAAAAGAACACTCAACAGAAAAAGAGCCGTGGCTTTACATTGATCGAGCTTCTCGTAGTGATTGCTATTATAGGGATTCTTTCATCTATTGTTCTAGCTTCATTGTCAGGCCCACGAGATCGTGCTAAGGACACCGCTATTCAGGCGATGGTCAGTCAAATTCGTAGCGCAGCTGAGGTCTACTATGTCGATTCCTATGGGGATGCGAGTGAATCATTTTGTGATGAGATTGCTGGCACCCTAAAGGCTGCTATTGAAAAGCGAGGCGGAGATGACGTTGCTTATGGGTGTAATGCATCGGGTAATACCTATACTGCCAATGCAACTCTCTCTACAGGTAGCGTATTCTGTGTAGACTCATCAGGTTTTGCTGATGTACTTGAAGGGGCGGTTGCTTCAGTTGGGGTGTCGTGTAAATAACTACTTATTTAGATACGGAGGTCTAGAATAGTGATCTCATAGATATTTCTAATTCAGTTACACTGTCTATAAGTTATTATTCCAACTTAATTCTCGTGATATAATGAATATATGATTCGAGATAGCCTTATGAATAATAAAAGAGGATTTACTATCTTGGAACTTCTTATTGTTATTTTCATTATCATCATTCTGATGAGTATTGTGCTCGCATCATTCGATCGATCGCGTAACCAAATCAACTCTGATAAATTAATCTCTGACATGCGTCTCGTACGCCTGTCGCTCGAAGAGTATCGTGCTGAATGCAAGGTGTATCCTGATGAGTTAGAGAATGACGCCAATAATGCCTACGCAACGAGTGGGAGCAACCAGGATTGTGGACTGGAGTTCGGTGATCTTGTTGCGCCGCAGGTGGATCTTGATGATTTCGAATACGTATCCCTCACGACGAATTCGAATATTGGTAACTGTACGAGCTATCTCCTTGCTGTGCAGATCGATCCAGAGCATGGCATTCTCCAGATTGAGAATGAGGATCATGATAAAAAACCCGTACAAGGCTGGAGTGCCTGTGGCGGGAGCGTTAGCACAGAATTACCAACTGATGACGCAGAAGGTTGGTTCAATCATGCACAGCTCCCTAATTCAGAGCTCGTTGATTTATAAGAAATTTATATGAATACACTTATACTCATAATACTTGCTCTTTTTGGACTTCTTCTGGGGAGTTTCATTAATGTAGTTATTTTACGGATGCGCACGGGGATGGGGCTTGGTGGGAGATCTCAATGTATGTCATGTTGCCATGTCTTGGGGTGGAGGGACCTGATTCCTGTGGTGAGCTATCTTGCGCAGGGCGGCAGGTGTCGTTATTGTGATGCCAAAATATGCTGGCCCTACTGGTCTGTTGAACTCATCGCGGCCCTTATACCTGTTCTTTTATTCACGAGCCATGGCCTCACGCCATTATTTGGATGGATGTGGTTTATCTCGTTGCTCTTGCTCGTTCTGGCGGTGTACGATGTGAGGCATACTATTTTGCCAGATGGGTATACGTGGATTATTGCACTCCTTGCAGGGGCATTCCTCGTTGTTGGGCAAGAGTTATTCATTCGTATATATCCGTTGTTATTTGACGATATTATAGTACTCGATCATATTGCCGCGGCAGCACTCTTGCCTTTACCTTTTTTTATTATGTGGATTCTTTCATCTGGTAGATTGATGGGGTTGGGCGATATTAAATTGATGAGCGCCATAGGGCTTGTTTTTGGATTTTTACATGGGCTAGAAGTTATCGTTGCCGCATTCTGGCTTGGGGGTATCGTTGGCGTGGGCATTCTATTAATGCGTTATATACATGGGAAAAAGGCACTAAATACAGCGGTTCATCGTGATATACTAGAGATGAGAGAAGTCCCTTTCGGCCCCTTCTTGGCTGTTGCGATATTTCTCAGCTTTCTTGGGATACACTTGTTCGAATGGCTTGGGTATTTTGGATAATAGTACATTTGATTACCAGTGAAATATGTTTACGTTTTTTAGATACAATAAAAAAAAGAAATCTACACACAATGTAGAGTTGAATCACCAGCATGGCTTCACCTTGCTCGAGCTCATTGTGGTGATGATTATCTTCGTGAGCATGACCTCTGTGGTGATGTTTAATTTTCGTGGGTTTTCTGATAATACGAATCTGAGTAATCTCGTATATGATATTGCATTAGAGATAAAAACTTCTCAGACCCTAGGGTCATCAACCCTCGATACTGCTGTGACTGAGCAAAACCTCTTCGGGAAGACTTGGGTCATTACCGAGATTTCTAAGACCGGTAATGATATGACCACATTTCGTGATACTGGAGGCCCTTTGTCTATCTATGGGGTTAATGATCCGAGTCAAGAGGATGTAACCTTGCGGAGCTCAGAGATTTTGGGCGGGGAAATTACGAGCATTGCAACATGTGTAGGAAATAGTTGCGATGAGTTAAATGCCGTCTATATAGGATTCCGTCGCCCGCGACCAGAGCCGATAGTCTTTTCTCCAGATTGCGGCGGGTCATCTGATGGTCTCGAGGGTGGTCTCGCGAGGTGTTCAGGCCATATCGAAATAACCGTACAGGCAACAGGAGATCAAGAAAATACAGGGCAAATTATTGTTGAAAGTTCAGGGCATATTCATGCGCGTTAGCCACATGATTATACTCAAGACAAGCATGATACAATAATAAAAGAACAATGAGATTTCACTATACGCATATGCAAAAGACTCACTATAAAAATACAAAACAGAAAGGTTTTACATTGATTGAAATGATGGTGGCCATTTCTATTTTCGCTATCGTTGTGACTATCGGCACAAGTGGGCTTTTGGCTATGAATACGGCATACAAAAAGACACGATCACAAAGGGCTGCATTCGATAGTATGAACTTCGTGATGGAGTCAATGGTGCGCGAGATACGTACCGGTCGTGAATTCACAAGCCGTCAATCAGGTGAATACGTGGGTGATGGGAATGATGACACAACATCGTTGCCGCAGGCTTATAGTAATGTTCTTCATTTTACCAATCAGTCAGGTTGCCGTGTTTCGTATGAATTGAGAGGGGGTGTCCTATCACGTGGTGTTTCAGAGGGCGAAGATGGCGCATTGTGTCTTTCTGCTGATCAGGAATTCAATTCCATAGGCGATGTCGAGATTACAGAACTGCGCTTTAGCGTACGAGGCACCTCGCAGAGTGATCGATTCCAGCCGCATGTGAATATATTACTTGTAGCCAATGCGAAGTTCGGAACTGTAGTTACTCCATTGACTGTTCAGACGGGAGTAACACAACGCCTTATTGATATACCGATAAATTAATCTATGCAGAAAATATCTATACAAAATTATATCAAGAATTATCAACAAGTTGATAGGTCATCTCGTGGCTTTAGTCTTCTCGAGACGCTCGTCGGTGTGTTCATTTTTTCTATCTCATTGATATCGCTGACTACCATTGCATCGCGCGGCATACAGGCAACTCAGACTGCCATCGCGAGATCAACAGCACAATTCTTAGCCCAAGAAGGCATTGAGGCTGTCGAGCTGATCCGTGATAATAATTTCCTTAATCCTAACCCATTAACTGAATGGAATAAGGGTCTCGAGTGTTCTACTGGGTGTGTTACATCGGGATACTTGCCCTATATGTGGGGCCAGAGTGATTCATTCCCTTCATTGTCTGAGTGTACTAGTAGTGGGTGCGAGCAAATGCAGCAGATAAAAGAAGAAGGAAGGGGAGAATACTACGGATACGGTTCAGGTAATGATAGCCGGCCGTCTCTTTTTACTCGAACAATCATTATTCAGGAGGCCCCAAGCAGCACTCAAGACACAGGGGGTGACGAAATTACTCCAGATCAAATGCTTGTCACCTCTCGTGTTACCTGGGAACGCAATGGTGTGGAGCGTAGCGTCGAAACGTATAAGTATCTTACGAATTGGTACCAAGCTACTATTGATGAATCTGTCGGAGAGGATGGCTAGGCAGTAATTATTCATATGCTTTCAACTATTCACCATACAAAAAAATACCACATGAAAAACCGCAATGAATCAGGCTTCGTTATTCTTTTTGCTATTATCATTTCGGCAATTATTATGCTTATTGGGGCTGGGATTTTTAGTATCGCTTTAAAAGAGACCATACTGTCTTCAACGGTTGCTGAGTCATCAATAGGTATTTTCGCGGCAGACACAGGTATGGAATGCGCGCTGTATCATGAGTACATCGAGAAATCACGTGGATGGAATCTTGATGATGATATTACTTTCGATTGTGGTCTAGATATAGGGATTACCGAAAAGCCCATTTTCAACTCTAGTGTTGTGGGTGAATATCAATTCAAATTCGATATAGATGGAACGCCTTCGTGTGGTGAGGTTATAGTATTGCGAGATAGGAATCGCTTGGGAGAGCTTAGGGATACAGAGCATCCTGAAGCAGGTACTTTAATAATTTCACGAGGTTTTAATGTCTGCCTTGAATTAAGTAGTGGAGACTCTGTACCTGATAAGTCAAATCAATTTTTGATAGAGCGGCGCCTTGAGGCTTGGTATCCGAACCAAGCCGTACTTAATGCAGATGGTGATCCTGTTGATATAGAGGGTGATGACTCGACGACTGACATTAATCCCAATGATGAATAGTGCCTACTTGATTTATGTGCGTACATGAGAGAGACTGGTGAGAGATTATGTCTACAGAAAAAAATCAAAAAAAACGCATTGATCAACTGGTTGATTTGCTGAATCACCACGCGCACCGCTATTACACTCTTGATGATCCTGAAATTTCTGATGAACAATATGATGCCTTGTATCAAGAGTTGATAGAACTAGAGAATCAGTATCCAGAATACATTCTGGGTCATTCGCCCACACGCAGGCGCGGTGATGTGGTTAAGGATTCCTTGCAATCGTATCCACACAGTCATCCTCAATGGTCGCTTGATAATATTTTTAATAATAATGATTTGCTCGCATGGGACGAGCGAGCCAAGAAAAAGTTAGGTTTTGAAAAAGAAAAGAATCTGACATATATAATCGGCCCCAAGATCGATGGATTGAAAATCGTTCTCCATTATAAAGAAGGGAAATTGGTCCGGGCATTAACGCGTGGCGACGGGATTACTGGCGAGGATGTATTCCATACAGCGAGTACTATTGCGAGCATTCCGTTAGCATTGCCACAATCAATAGATATGATTGTTGTAGGCGAAGTGTGGTTACCGAAAACAGAATTTGAAAGAATAAATAAAGAAAGAAAAAAAGAAGACGAAGTGTTGTATGCGAATCCGCGGAATTTAGGGGCTGGGACTATGCGGCAGCTCGATTCCAGTGTTGCAGCGTCGCGTAAATTATCATGCTTCGTCTATGATGTGAATGAGATGGATAGTGATGATGTACCTGAAGATTATGAAGGGCTCCTCAATATGCTTTCTGGCCTCGGATTCATTGTCTTGCCAGAAATGCTCACTTCGCAGAGCCTTGGTGTGATTCAAGAATATTATGAGTCATGGATCCCCAAGCGAACACAGCAAGAGTATGCCGTTGATGGTGCGGTGATTCGTGTGAACGATATGAACCTCTGGGATAGGCTAGGGTACACTGCCAAGGCTCCGCGTTATATGATCGCGTACAAATTCCCAGCCCAGGAAGTCATGACGCGTGTGATTGATATTGATGTGCAGATAGGTCGCACGGGCGCATTGACGCCGGTTGCGGTATTCGAGCCGGTGCTGGTGGATGGATCGACGGTCACACACGCCAGTCTCCATAATCAAGATGAAATAGATCGTCTCGATATTCGTATTGGCGACACCGTTATGATTAAAAAGGCAGGCGATATCATTCCACAGGTAATTAATGTTGTCAAGGAATTACGTGACGGCACAGAGCGTACTTTTTCTATTGAGGAATATGCGAATGATCATAATTGGAAAATTACTCGTGAAGACATTGGGAGCAGGGGCAAGGCATCAGCTGCCTGGTATCTACAAGACACCAAAAATAATCAAATAGTCGCACATCGCGAAATCATGCATGCAATCAGCAAAAAGGCATTGAATGTTGACGGATTGGGTCAGGAAATTGTAAAGACATTATTAGAAGAAAATATTATTAAAGATCTTGCTGATCTTTTTGATCTTACTAAAGAAGATCTCCTTGCATTAGAAGGTTTCAAAGAGAAATCAAGTAATAATATTGTGAGTGCTATTGATAAGGCGCAAATTACCAGTTTTCATAGATTTCTGTATGCCTTGGGTATTCGGCATGCCGGAGAGGAAACAGCACGTATTATTGCAAAAAGATATAACTCAATACATGAACTACAATCTGCAACTACTGATGAGTTACAAAATATCGATGGCATCGGTGAGGTGGTTGCGCAGAGTATCGTTGATTGGTTTGCTGATGAGTATAATAGTACGTACCTAAAGAAGCTCCTCGGTGCAATAACCATTGAGTATAAAAAAGAAGAAGTTCAAATGGGATATTTCACTGATAAGACCTGCGTAATTACGGGTACTTTTGAAAAATATTCACGTGAAGAAATTAGTGAAATGATACGTGAACAGGGCGGCAAAGTCGCATCAAGTATTTCGTCCAAAACTGACCTCCTTATCGCAGGCGCAAAAGCCGGATCAAAACTCGCCAAGGCAAAAGAGTTGGGAGTAGAAATAGTGGGCGAGGAGGTGTTAGTTTAGAATAAAACTCATTGCAATTTCTTGGATAAGTTTTTTTTGTTGATCATTGTTAAGTTGATATGTTTCATTTTGTAATCCTTCAAAATTATATATAAATATTTCTTAAAAAAATTTTCCAAACAATTTAGACACTTATTTATTGGATATGATATACTCGGTTTATTATGCAATCAGGTCAGGCGAAACAGTTGAAAAGCAATCTCGAACTCCTAGGATTCACGGGTAACGAAACGGACGTATATCTCGCCCTTATTGCTGGCAAGCGCCTCAAGGCAGCTGATGTCGTCAAGAAATCAAAACTCCACAGGAGTGCCGTATATCTAGCACTCGATAGTCTCGTCGAGAAGGGATATGTATTCAAGGATGATTCTGGGACCGGTGCTGCTGAATTTTTTATTATTTCTCCGCGGGTACTTGTCGAGCGACAGCAAGAGAAGCTCAGCGCGTCGCAGCAATCCGCATACGAAATTATGCAACTCCTCAAGCCTTCAGGGGATGCGGGATCACATACAATCATCACGGGGGAGCGGGCATTCAAGCAGGCAGTCAATGCCATGATGGATAATATGCCTGATGGCGGCAAGATTTTCTTCCTCCATGATTCAGTGTTGGATATACAGGCACGTATGGCGAATTTCTGGAAACAATTCCACATGCGACGCCTCACACGGAATATTCATGTGCGCATGCTGTATGAGCCACGATTCGGGGATACGGTAATCCAGAGCTCCAATCGTCTCCCAGATTGCGAGGCCTTGCGCTTAGTAGAGCCATTGCTGCCTGGATGGATGATGATTGCAGATTCTTGGATGCTGCAGACGGTGTCGCTCTATGATCCTGTGCGAGCATTACTGATTTATGATCCTGGATACACGCAACATGTGATTCAATATTTTCAAACGATGTGGGAACGCTCTTTGTAGCTTTTCTAATACTTGACTGGTTGGCTTGCTCTTCTTTTCCTATTTCTCTATACTTGGGTAAGAAACCCTAAGCTAATAGGTATATACGTAGCTTTTATATATGAGTACCAATACTGACAATACAAAGATTATTACACGCGATGAAGTAACTCATCTATGTAATTTGGTGCGCATAGGTGCAAGTGATGAGGAGAAAGATGAATTGGTAAGTGACCTCTCGAGGATTCTCGGATATGTTGAGCAGATAAGTAGCATTGAAGTACCTAGCGATGCTGATGCTCGACATGTATATAAAAATAGAATGCGTGATGATGATTTCACCTATACGACAAAAGTATTTACGAATATTTTATTAGATGCCTTGCCCCGGCGCGAGGGTGATTATGCTCTCGTGCATAAAGTACTTAATAAAGACATAGAAAATAAATAATTCCTCATCATTATGCTTTCCATTGCAACAGTCCGATCACAACTTGATACGAAAGAGAAAACTGTCAAAGAAGTCATTGATGGATGTTTGGCAATTATCAAAGAAAAGAATCCAACACTCAATGCGTTGATCGAGATATACGATGATGCGGTGATTGCTGAGCAAATAGAAAAAGCTCAAAACATGCTCGATGCGGGTGAGGGGAAGTCGCTGACAGGAGTACCCTATGCGATCAAAGATAATATTTTATTTCTGAATCAAATTGCATCTGCTGGATCTAATATTCTCAAAAATTATCGCGCGAGCTACGACGCGCATGCTGTGCAGATTCTCAAAGAGCAAGGGGCGGTTTGCCTAGGTCGTGCGAATATGGATGACTCGGCAATGGGCTCATCAACCGAGTCCTCTATCTATGGCGAGACATTGCATCCAGAGAATCCAGATTATGTTCCTGGAGGGAGTTCTGGTGGTTCGGTTGTTGCTGTTGCATCTGGAATGGTTGCCTTTGCTTTGGGTTCTGATACGGGGGGCTCTGTTCGTCAGCCAGCAGGATTCTGTGGGATCGTAGGATATAAACCAAGCTATGGCGCATTATCACGAGCGGGTCTCATTGCATTGGGGAGTAGTTTTGACTGTGTGGGGCCTATTGCATCGAATGTATCAGATGTGCAGATGGTATATTATGCACTCGCGCATCATGACCCATTAGATGCGACGAGCGTTGATGTTGAAACGAGAGAAAATACATTATCACAAAAAATCAAAAAGATTGGTGTGCCAAGAAATATGATTAATCAAGATGGCGTGAGTCAATCGGTGCGTGAGAATTTTGATCAGACATTGCAGGCTCTGGAGGAAGCCGGATATGAAATCATTGATATAGAAATGGAGTATACACCACTATCATTGCCAGTGTATTATATTACCTTGCCCGCCGAGGCATCAACGAATCTCGCTCGATATGATGGTATCCGCTATGGACTATCAGTAGAAGGAGAAGACCTCGCCGATGGGTATTTCAAAACAAAGGCAGCTGGATATGGAAAAGAAGTGAAGCGCAGAATTCTCGTGGGTGCGTATGTTCTCTCGGCGGGATATTATGACGCATATTATGGTAAGGCGACGAAAGTACGGAATCTCATTAAAAAAGAATTTGATACACTTTTCGACCATGTTGACGTTATTCTGACACCAACATCGCCAACGAGTGCTTTTAAAATCGGGGCAAAATCTGATCCTGTATCAATGTATATGGCAGATCTCTTCACTATTCCGGCGAATCTTGTTGGTGCCCCGGCTGTTTCAGTTCCAACGGGGCGTGATAAAGATAATAATAACTTGCCTCTGGCAGTTCAGTTCATGGGTGCGTATCTCGCAGACAATCAACTATTAGATTTTGCGAATCATTGCGAATCATTATTCAAAAAATTAGATGTGTCTATTTGATAGATATGTAGGAAAAGTTTTACACGCCCGAGCGCTTCATTTTATGGAGAGTCTTTGTATAGTAAGGGTATGCAAGAATTCAATGAAGTACTTTCTAACATTTTTGATGCAGTAGCGAATGTAGATGTCACAGGGGATTGGTTCCAGGTGGGATTTTTTGATCGTTCTGGTTGGTTTCTTCTCTTGGTGCTATTTATGGTGCTTTTGATTATTTTAATTGGTTATCTTATTCTGCGTGATAGAGAGCTCAGCCATGATCATAAGAAATATCTGAAAGGTCACAGATATCATAAAAAAGAAAAGGACGAAGGAAAAGGTGTAGAGCCTAATAATAACGGCAGTAACACGATTCGTTGGAAAAAAGTGGAAGAGCTTTTTCATTCTCATAATGAATCTGATTGGCGTATGGGAATTATTGAGGCGGATGCGATGCTAGAGGATTTATTTAGGCGCATGGGCTATCCAGGAAATACTCTAGGCGAGCGCATGCGAGCAGCAACGACGCAGAATTTCCCGATGCTCAATTATGCCTGGCAAGCACATAAAGTGAGAAATCAGATTGCTCACCAAGGGATGCATTTTCAATTGAATCCTGAGCATGCGTGGCGTACATTCAAAGCCTACGAAACAGTATTTCGTGATGCTCGCTATATCAACTAGTACAAACTCCATGTATATGAGGAAACATACACCATTCTTTTCTTGTCAAGACACCCTGAATATGTTAATGTATGTATACCTTTGTGTTTACTTTTATAGTAAACATGATCATCGCGGGATAGAGTAATGGTATCTCGTCAGGCTCATAACCTGAAGACCCTGGTTCGAATCCAGGTCCCGCAACAAAGAAACAGAGATTGTAAAAGTTTCAACTTTAGTCAATATTAAATAAATACCATTTATGGATTCGAGGTTCATGCCGGGAGTGCATATTTTTAATGAGCAAAGCGAATATAAAAAATAGTGCGGTGCGGTAAATCCAGGTCCCGCAACAAAGAAACAGAGATAGTAAAAGTTTCAACTTTAGTCAATATCAAATAAATACCATTTATGGATTCGAGGTTCATGCCGGGAGTGCATATTTTTAATGAGCAAAGCGAATATAAAAAATAGTGCGGTGCGGTAAATCCAGGTCCCGCAACAAAGAAACAGAGATAGTAAAAGTTTCAACTTTAGTCAATATCAAATAAATACCATTTATGGATTCGAGGTTCATGCCGGGAGTGCATATTTTTAATGAGCAAAGCGAATATAAAAAATAGTGCGGTGCGGTAAATCCAGGTCCCGCAACAAAGAAAGAACAAAGAGAAAAACTTATGGGTTAGTTATGTAGATCTTTGCTATAATAGATATTGTTAGTATGGATGATGTGATGCATGAAAAAAGATGGACGCCTATTCGCGCGATAGTGGCAACGTTACTCGTGTTGCTTTTTGGCGTGACTATTCAATTCTTTGTGATCCCTTGGATTAATTCAGTATCGAATCTCACAGCGGGTTGGTGGGTTATTATTTCAATGTGTTTTAATTTTATGCATACAGTTGGTGTTGTTATGGTTGTTGGGCCTTATGGCACAGTGTATGACTGGTATAAGCGCTCTGGTGGGCGGACATCACGCGACAAATGGTATCTATGGGCATTTATTTTGATGTGGGTCTTGTTATTACGCATTGTGGTTGTTGCAGTAATCGGAGAGTTATTCCCAGCACTCAACTGGGGCGCTGAGGAACTCGCCTCAGCGCTGACTTTCGATGGATGGTTCGAGTATGCATTGTTCGGTATTTCGAGTATTGTGCTCGCACCGTTGATCGAGGAATTCTTTTTCCGAGGAACCATCCAAAAAGGATTGAGAAAGAAATGGGGGAAATGGCCAGCAATCATTTTCGTGAGTTTTCTCTTTGGTGCATTCCATATTGTTCCGTTGCAAGCAATCAGTGCATTCATTATGGGAATAGGACTAGGTTGGCTATTCGAAAAATCAGAAAGTATCTGGCCGAGCGTTGCATTGCATGCAATGAGTAATGGGATATTATTCATAGCATTAGTGATTGCTGAGATGATGGGAATAGCGATGTAGTGTGGAATATAGAAATGGGTATGTGAAGGAATCTGATTGATTTCAAAAATGATTTGTATATACTAGGATCACGTCTACAATCACGCTTTGAGCGTGTGATGAGAGATAATATGTCGGGGTAGCTCAGTTGGTTAGAGCGTAGGACTCATAAACCTAAGGTCGTGGGTTCAACTCCCACCCTCGGCACATACAACAGTACGGTCCCATGCGCATGCATGGGGCTGTTTTGTTGTACTTAATTAATTTTGTTAGGTAGAATTTTTGCTGATAAACTCATGAAGTTCTTTCACACCCACATCTCTCTTGTTGCTCATGATTCTAATATCGTGAAGCTTTAAGTTTCTTGTTTTTCTTTCAAAAGATATATTCCTCAATTTCTCTTGCCCCACATTCCAAATATGCTACAATCGAATTCACCTACGCAAGATAGGTTCAAGATTTCAAAGAGCTTCGTATATATCTTGCGGGCGTAGCTCAACTGGTTAGAGCACCCGCCTGTCACGCGGGAGGTTGAGGGTTCGAGTCCCTTCGCTCGCGCACAAAACAAACGTCTATGATACGCATGTATCATGGGCGTTTTGTTTTACCGTATTTCCTCTAGTATGAATATTTTGCTATTATGCATAATATGAAAGGCATTCATGAGAATCGTATAAGGCGTCTTAATAATGAAGATATCATCTATGAAAAAGGCCCCGTCGTCTACTGGATGAATCGTGATGGGCGCGTGCATGATAATTGGGCATTATTGTATGCGCAGGAGCGGGCCCGTGAATTGAAGGTGCCATTGGTGGTGATGTATAATCTCGAAATAGGATTTGGCGGTGGAGGTTTGCGCCAGCATGATTTCAAGGTGCGTGGTATTCGTGAAGTTTCAGAAGATCTGCGAAAATTGAACATTCCATTTTATTTATTAATTCATCAGAAAAAAACTAAAGATGAAAAAGGTCAAGGGAAAGAGATGCATGATTGGCTCGATTCAATTGATGTAGGATTGCTGGTCACTGACTTCTTCCCACTGCGACATCCACGTGCATGGGCTGATTATTTGAGAAAAAATATAGAGATTCCTATGTATGGCGTTGATGCTCACAATATTGTTCCAACATGGGTAACGAGTGATAAGCAGGAATTCGCCGCACGTACCATGCGACCCAAGCTTCACAGACTTCTCCCAGAATACCTCACCAACTTTCCCAAAATGAGAAAGATGAAGCCTGATAATATGAGCGCAATTGATAATCAAGATATTAATTGGGAAGATCTTTTAACAGGTCAAAAATTCTCGTACGATGTCTCGACCGTTGATTGGATTAATCCTGGATATACAGCAGGGATGAGTCAACTGAAGGTCTTTATCCAAAAACGCTTTGATGTATATGCTGATGAGCGTAATAATGGACTTGTCCGAGGGCAGTCTGATCTTTCGCCTTATTTACATTATGGGCAAATTGCACCGCAGCGTGTTGCGTGGGAAGTCGTACAGCATGTGGATGTGCCGATTGAAAAGATTCTCTCAGCTGATCGTAATGGTGCAGCGAGCAAGAATAGCGCCGCAGCTTTTTTAGAAGAGCTTATCATTCGTCGTGAGCTTTCTGATAATTACTGTTTCTATAATTCGGATTATGATAATACCAAGGGATTCCATGAATGGGCGCAAAAGACATTGTCAGAGCACGCAAAAGACAAGCGCGAATATATCTATACATTCAAGGCTTTCGAGGATGCACGTACTCATGACGAGCTCTGGAACGCAGCACAGCGTGAAATGGTCACAACAGGCAAAATGCATGGCTATATGCGTATGTATTGGGCCAAGAAAATTCTCCAGTGGTCAAGGAGCATAGAAGAAGCCTATCAAACAGCAATTACCCTCAATGATCGCTATAGCCTCGATGGGCGTGATCCGAATGGATTTGTGGGCGTTGCATGGAGTATTGGTGGAGTGCACGATCGGGCGTGGTTCGAGCGTGATGTATTCGGCAAAATCCGCTACATGGCGGAATCAGGCGTACAAAAACGTTTTTCCGTAAAAGAGTATATTGCAAAATTTCCTCCAGAAGAGAATGATGAAAAATAAAATCACTACAAGTCATATGCCTTGTAGTGATTGTGTTTTTTGGCTGTATGTAGAATTTTTATTTTTGCAAATTAATTCTCTCTGCAATCGCCTGTTTTTAATACTGTGGTTGTACCTTTTAAAATTTTGGTTCCAGGACCAATTTCAATACATTGACCTTCGAGTGTAACTCCATCAAGAATCGTAGTGCTATCTGTGGCAATATGAAACCCTTCATATGTTTGCCCTCCAGATATATGCCCAGATAAATTAATATTCACTGGGTCGCAATGTGATCCAGTAGTCAGAAAATCATAAAAATTTAGATAACCATTTGCAACACATGAGCCATCGAGTTCTGGCGTTTGGTCTGCTGACGTTATTAATGAATTTTTAATATCAGTAATTGTTGCACTTGGATAGAGGCCAAGATACATGGCAATTGCACCGCTAGTGTATGGTGCTGCCATCGAAGTCCCATTTTCATAATAATATGGCAGTTCATCATTATCTCCTAGTGATATGATATTTGTGCCAGGGCACATTATATCTACTCTACTTGTCGCATAATTAGACAGAGTCGATCTGTCTCCAGTTGAATCTATTGCGCCAACGACGATAAAATTTTCTATCTCATATGTTGCTGGATAGAAATCATAGATTTCGATACTTTGACCCCCATTCCCAGCTGCTAATACCTGAATGATATTAAGGCTATCAGCAACTTCATACATATCAACAGCTGACTGGCTATATTGCCCGCCACCATATGAATGGTTGGTAATATGTGGCAATACTGGGAGCGAGAATATATAAGAATATGCGCTGACTAGTGCCTCCGGGATTGTTAGATTTCTGGGTTGTTTCTTGTATATTTTTATAGGTATTATTTTTACGCCCGGTGCTATACCAGATATCCCAATAGAATTATTGTCATCAGCTCCAATAATTCCTGATACATGTGATCCATGGCGCTTAAATCCGTAACCGTCATCGCCGCTGGTGTCATTGTTATCTTCTTGAAAATCCCACCCAGTAAAGTCGTCGATGTAGTCGTTGCCATCGTCATCAATGCCATTTTCATCTCCGGGGTCGTGTACCCACTCATTATTTACAGGGTCCCATTCTATCACCCTGCCATCGCCATCGGCATCTTCGCCAAGGTTTTGATAGATATTGTCAACAAGGTCTGGGTGGTTCCAGTCAATTCCAGCATCAAAGACGGCGATGATTACATTTTCGCCTCTGATTCCAAGATTGTGGGCAGTTTCCCAGTAGGGATGAAAATTAGATGTTCCCCTGAGTCCCCATTGATTGATGTACTCAGGATCATTTGGGGTTATTGTATTATTCATCCCCAGCTCCCAATCATTTTTTGCCACATCTTCTATATATTTGATCTCTGCATCTGGTTTGTTTTTAAGGTTGTTGATTGCTGCTTCAGGATTTTGAGTTGAGCATATTAGGTGTCCTAAATTGCCAAGCTTGTGGCAATTAAATAATTCAAGGGTGTTTTTTTGGTTACTGGATAATGCTCTGCTATTATTTAGCTTAACAATTACTTTAGAAGATGATTGCGCGAAGAGCATACTCGATCCGCACATTGTAAATAGCACTATTAATGTGAGTGCTGTTAGAAAATTTTTCATAAATATTTATTATAAAATTGTAAATCAGAAAAAAGCTCAAATATTTTTGAGCCATATGTAAGTTCATAAGATTACTACGCGCTTCATCCCATTTTCTTTCATTTGCAAAAACACCAACAATCAATACAATGAATGTAATACCCACGACCCTGTTGACTCCAGGCGAGGTGAGGGGAGAACGAATGTGTGGTAGTAGAAGTGGCCGCGGCGATGAGATTATGTGGCTTGCCCACAAGGGATCACCGCCGCCGCGCACGACTTACAGCAAACAGCCACAATCTTCAAGTAAAACCCTCCGGCGGCATCCGTTATCATGTATAAAAAGTGTTCACTGAATTACATCAGGTGATTCAGGGTCGAGAAGTAGGGTGGCACCGCGGTCCATGATCGTCCCTACAAGCTTATCAGAAATAATTTCAGGTATGTTTGTAGAGGCGATTTTGTTTTCTTCAAATTAATACTTATTTTTTAAAGTATGCAAAGAACATTTATTAAAAATCTCTCTGAAAAAAAGGGAGAAGAGGTGGTGATCAAGGGTTGGATCCATGTGTATCGCAATAAGGGAAAGATTGTCTTCTTGGATTTCCGTGATATGAGTGGCATTGTACAAGGGGTTGTGTTAAAAGATTCTCCTGCAATGCCCGTTGCTCAGGTGTGCAAGAATGAATGGGTGGTAGAAGTACACGGTTCAGTGAATGAGCGCCCAGAAAATATGAAAAAGCCAGATGTAGTGAATGGCGATATTGAATTAGAAGTCAAAAAAATTATTATATTGAATAAAGCCGAAACACCACCGTTTGATGTATCATCTGACACCAAAGATATTAATCGCGAACTTCGATTCAAATATCGATACCTAGATCTCAGATCAGAGCGCATGCAGAAGAATCTGCACATGCGAAACAACATCATCTCATTTTTCCGTGAGTATATGCATGAAAATGACTTCGTTGAAATCGAGACACCGATGTTGATGAAAGATACTCCTGAAGGTTCTCGTGAGTATATCGTTCCATCGCGTGCTCAGCCAGGGCAATTTTATGCCTTGCCGCAATCTCCTCAGCAATTTAAGCAACTGTGTATGGTTGCAGGATTTGAGCGATACTTTCAAGTTGCCCGCTGTATGCGTGATGAAGATCTCCGTGGTGATCGCCAGCCAGAATTCACGCAATTAGATTATGAGATGTCGTTTGTGACCCAGGAGGATATTCTGCAATACACTGAGGAAATGTTCATTAAGATGGTGAAAAAGCTTTATCCAGAGAAAAAATTCCAACAAATTCCATTCCCCCGTATGACGTATGCTGAAGTTATGGAAAAATATGGCTCAGACAAGCCAGATATTCGCAAAGATAAAGAAGACCCGAATCTCCTCGCATTTCTTTGGGTATTGGATTTCCCTATGTTCGAGACGATGGAAAATGGAGACCTACAAGCACAGCATCACCCATTCTGTTCTGTGCATCCAGAAGATAAAGATAAGTTTATGAAAGGTGAAGATATTATGTCAATTCGCGCCAATGCGTATGATCTCGTACTGAATGGCTTCGAGCTTTCATCAGGGAGTATTCGTATTCACGAGCGCGCTGAACAAGAGCAGGTGTTCAATCTCCTTGGTATTTCAAAAGAAAAACAACAAGAGCGATTCGGACACATGCTAGAGGCATTTACGTATGGGGCACCACCTCACGGGGGATTCGCGCCAGGCATTGATCGCATTGCGATGATTATGCAAAATGAGCCGAATATCACTGAGGTGATAGCATTCCCCAAAACACGTGACGCAAAGGATCTCATGATGGGCGCCCCTGCAAACGTTGCAAAGGCTCAACTCGATGAATTGGGCTTAGTCATTAATGTAAAAGAAAAAGAAGCGAAAGAGTAGGCTCAATTGCTAGAATCAGCGTTTTATCGCAAGAGAAATAACGTGATATACTAGTTGTGTTAATTATTTACGAGACGATATAATATCTCCTTATCTATAAGGAGATTGAGAATATATGTACACACCACAACATGCAGTCAAAACAGGGGCTAATGTATTAAAAGGATGCTTCGGATGTGCTGGGCTCATCATCTTGGGAATCATTCTTCTTTTTGTTCTCCTATTTAGAGGAAACAAGGAAGTAAAAGAGATGGCAGTTAACGATATTGGGGCGATTGTTGAGGCTCCCGAATCATTCACCAATCAGCTCGTGAGCGAAGGAGTCGATGCGGTGCATAGTGAAATTGAGACATCTGGTATTACATCAGAAACCATGGATATCAAGATCACTGATCGACAAATTGAAATAAAGAGCGGCGTAGGGGCAGCCAAGATCTCTGGCTACATCACTTCAATTATCAAATACGGCGAAGAAATTCCATTTGAAATGATCTATACACGCTCGAGTAAAGATGCCGAGTGGCAATTCTCTGGTATTGAACTGAATCCTGTTCCAGAGATTGGTGAAGAATAAGTACGGGTGATCATAAGATGGAGAAAAAATCTAAAAAGAAAAAGCCTATAGAAATATTGGGGAGAATTATTTTCTTCATCGCCTTGCTAGGTGTTTTGTATGCTGGATTTTGGGTGTTGCAGATCTATATGGACGCACATCGTATATCTAATATAGATTACAGTATGTGCTAGTTAAGTAGGCCTATAGCTAAAATATCACAAGTTCATTGGATTTCGATTCAATGGGCTTGTCTTTTTTACTACATTAGAAAAATGCTACAGTTGAGGTATGAAAAAATACTCAGCGTATTGATCTTGGTGGTTATTCTAATCGTTGCTCTTTTTCTTAGAGAGAATAATAGGCTCGTGCGCTTGGTTGATGATAAGGTCGCAGTGCATGTTGATCGATTGTTAGAAGATCCAGAAGAGTATCGCTCCCGCACATTTTACGGTGATCTTGTAGAAATGCATGAGTATTTTGAAGAAAACTCAGAGAACTTTGATATAAAGGATTTGAATATCGAGATTACTAATAGATATATTGATAAAGATTCACAAGAAGAGGGTGGCGCGTATGATTTCTGGATAAGAGAGGGTGAAATTGTTGGGAATGATAAGGTCGAGAGAATACCTTTTACAATCCGATTTATACGAGGGAAGAGTATTCATGATTCATCAGAAATATCTTTCTATGATTTTTCCCTTACTAAATAGAACATAGAGTATTCCTTATGATATAGTAACAACCTATGCACATAAAAAAGCTTGCTCACTGTAGCTTCCTCATCACGCACACAAATGGGCGGATTATTATGACGGATCCGGGAGTTTTTTCTGACGAAGAGGCTTTGGCTGATACGCATGTTGATATTCTCCATATCTCACACATTCACCCTGATCATGTACAGGAGGATAATGTAAAGGCTCTCTTGGGCAAGAATCCACGATTGCAGATTATTGCCCCGCAGGAGGTCATTGATGCGCTCGATGAGGCTGTGGCGGAGGCTGGGGAGGCTCAGGCGCATGTTATGCGTGATGGCGAGGCGATATCGATCGATGGAATATCATTCCGTGGAATAGGAGCTACGCATGCAGAAATCTATGAAGATATCAGTCAGACAGAAAATGTGGGCGTGATTATTGATGAACAGATCTACTTCACAGGAGATGCATTCAACGATCCTGCAATGCCTGGAGATGCACAATTGAAAGCATTGCTATTTTGCATCACAGGGCCCTTTGTGAAATTGCCGGATGTACTGAAATGGGCGATGAGCATGAAGCCTGTGCGTGCAATACCTATGCACGAGGGTGTTGCGACGCCTGAGACCGTGGACTTTATTCTTTCAGTAGGGAGCCAGGCGTTTATGAGTCACGATACGCACTTTATTCCACTGCAAAAGGATGGGGAAGTGAGTTGGTAGTATTTTTCGTAAATAAAAAAGTGTCGCAAGGTTGGAACCTTACGACGTATATTATTTTGACTTCCCAATGAGGAGCCTTCTAATTCTCCCTTTCTTTTTGTTAGCGGGTCTTTGATTGATTTTTTTGGCCTTAGAATTGGATTGCGTGTTGGATATATTGCCATTTTTTTTAGAGAATAGTTTTATTCCAAATATTTTCATAATCTTTTATTTGTCTGTGAATAGAATAACGGAGCTTCTGTTATTTTGTAACACAAATGTGTATGAGTATCAAAATTCCAGAAAAGAAAAAACAGAACACTGATGATCTTCCGATAAACTAATCGGCATCAGCGCCCTGTATGTTTTTTTAGTCTTGATTCCTCCCCATAGGATCATCAAGGTGCCCAGGGTCATTGCAGTCATTTAGGTCTGCAATGTCACTAGTATCTGTGGTGCTTTTTGGGTCTTCGAAAAAATTAGCTAAAAATTTCATAAATAGTTAAAATTTATTATGATTTATTATATTGTGAAAGAACAAATTTAAAACCGATCTTGATCTGCTTTCGCTTCTCAAAGGCCGGTTTTTATTTTGAATCTTTTTTCCTATAATGGAGGAGCTAGGTATTCAAGCCAAAAATCGAACTTTGAAAAGCACGCTGACGGATAATCAGGCGACTCAGAATAAAATAAGTTTTTTGACATGAATGTGTATTCATACTTTTTAAGATACCAAGGATAATACATCTATGCAAGATTGCCAAACTGTGGAAAACATCATGAAATCCTGTGCGTAACCATGTACAACGCCTGTGAACACCCTGGGGAATACTCACCCTTTCACTTTCACTCATTGATTGCTACACTCCGGACTAGATGAAACGCTTATGGATGTAACGACTGACAAAGGTTCACAAACGGATGGCCGAGATGAAGCGCTTTCTCTTTCTCCAGGGGATTCTGCGCCGATTCGGGACGCAACTGATATTGTTGTTGATGATATTCCAGCGCCTCTGATTGCCGTGGGGGATTTTCAAGGGCCTATTGAAGCACTCCTGCGTATGGTGGAATCGCACAAGTTGGCTATTAATGATGTAACCCTTGCCACCGTTACTGATGACTATATCGCTTATATCCAAACACTTCCTGAGGGTTCATATCATACAATTACGCACTTCCTTTCTATTGCATCAACGTTGCTCTTGTTGAAGTCCAAGTCGCTATTACCAGATATTGATTTTACTGACGAGGAACAGGAGAGTATTGAGGAGCTACAAGAGCGTCTGCGCATTTATCAAGCCTACGAATCATATGCTTCAGAAATTGTGGGCCCTCTTTTAAAGAGGCGCTCAATGTATGCGCGCCCCTACAAAATCCGCCGTAGTGTTATTTTTTCTCCAGATTCCAACCAGATGAAAGTGCCTGTATTGCATGAAATATTGCAGGAAATTCTTCAAAAAGTGCCTCAAAAGCCTCCTATACCTGAAGTGCGCATCAGGACCGCCGTACACATCCAAGAGATGATGGAGAAACTTCGCGAACGCATCATGCAAGGCGGGCGTGTATCATTGAAAGTATTCTCGAAACCAGGTGTTGATAATCCAACCAATAAAGAGAAGAAAGTGTACGCAGTGGTGAGCTTCCTCGCTATGCTCGAAATGGTAAAGGGCGGATTGATGCGCGCGGTACAGCATGAGACCTTCGACGATGTGCTCATGCAGCCGCAGAGACAGGCAAATATGGTATAAACAGGTACAGATTAGATTATAAGACTTAATAACGAATGACATTTAGGTAGAAACGCATATGGAAAACGAACAGAAATTACATCTTGCCTCACGCATAGAATCAGTGCTTTTTTTTAAGACAGAACCTGTCTCTCGCTTGTGGATAGCGAAACTTTTAGATGAAGAAGTTGATGCGGTGAGTACTGCAATCAAGGAGCTTCAAGAATATTTAAAAAATGAAAAGCGTGGAATTGTTTTGATCGAACATGATGCGAGTATCATGCTCGCTACTCATCCGAGTCTAGCTCCCATTATCGAGAAGCTTCAAACACGTGAGATCAAATCAGATCTTTCCAAGGCAGCCGTAGAAACTTTGGCAATTATTTTGTATAAAAAAGAAGCGACAAAGCAGGACATTGATTACATTCGTGGAGTTAATTCACAGTTCATGTTACGCAACCTGATGGTGCGTGGACTCATCGAGCGACGTGAGCATGGCACAGATAAACGACGATCGGTCTATATTCCTAGTCACGATACCTTGACCTTCCTGGGGATTACTGGAATGGATGAGCTTCCGGGGCGTGATATACTGTCTGCAGATCTCGAGCAATTGATCGCAGAGCATAGTGATATGTTCGGTGTTAATAACGTCGAGAGTCAGGCAAACGAAGCAAAAAAAGAGACACTACCACCTCAAGCATTACAAGATTCAGAACATGCCTCGGATAAAGAGAGCTCTGATGACGTGATTAAACAAAAAGAATCAATGTCTGAAGAAGCAGAAAAAAAGCATAGTTCCCAGAATGATACCCCTCTTGAGAAAAAGATACAAGAAAACGCCGTGAATCAACGGGAGCAACATGCTGAAGTTAACAATCGTGATGAAACTGCTCTAGGATTTTCTGGTAATGATGATACGCCTGTAATGGTGTAGTGTTCTCTTTTGAGAGATAATAATTTGTTTGTCTGTGATCAATGGCAATTACAGATATGGCTTCAAAATATTCTCAAAAAAGAAATATATATGCACAGAAGCATGATAAGGCCATAGTACTAGGCGCAAAGGCCCTACTAGGTTTTTCAATGGTGATTCTACTTGCACTTCACATCCTTCTCGTACCTCATGTGCAGCAACTAGAGGCTCAAGAATTGTCTGTAGAGACGCTTGGTCAAGATGGATACATGGACTTACTGCGTGGTGTTATTTCATACAGCCTCATCGGACAAGAAGATATTGCTGCGTCAACCGTTCTCGTGAAAGATCTCGAGAACGGTCAGATTTTGTATGAGAAAAATGCATCCACACCGCGTAATCTTGCCTCACTTACCAAGATAGTCACCGGATACACAGCGCTCAAGCATGCACCCTCTTCGTTCACTCCTATTCAGATTGACCCATTGAGCTTAGAGGCTATTGGAGATCAAGGTCTCAAGGTTGCCGATATGTTCGCATTGTCTGACGCCGTAGGGTTTACTATGGCCACATCGTCGAATGATATGGCGATGGCTCTCCAGAGCGCGCTCCCTAATCTTCTAGATCATATGCGTATTGAGTCTGCTGAAGTTGGTGGAATTACGGTAATGGATCCGACAGGGTATGATTATCGCAGTCCGGCGCGCGCGTCCACGGCACGTCCAGATGATATTTTGCGTATGGCAGAAAAATATGTCCAAGAATATCCTGCAGAGGCAAAAAAGAGCACGCAATCATACCCAGGGATATGGGTCCGCAACAAGCAGGTCTCGCGTACAGCACCTCATAGCTTCAAGGGGATTGAGCGCCTTTCTCATCATGATCTTGCTTTAATAAAAACAGGGTATACATACCTTGCGGGTGGCAATGTTCTGGCTATTGCAACCATCAATAACAGAAACGTGGGTATTGTCATAATGGACTCGACGCTTGAGGAGCGCCATGAAGATATGATAAAGATTCTCGACACTACTCAATTTGTATACACAATCATGGATACGTATGCTGCATCTCAAGCTAATTAGTTCATAGATATAGGCAAACTCATAAATTAGAATAGATGGTGAGGTAATGCTTTGCCCTGTATTAAATAGTGTGTCATTATGGGGTCAAGAGCACTGAGTCAGCACTCACATAATTTCTGTAGCACACATGCTATAAGAAATGTCGCTACACGTTTTATATGATTAGTAGTATCCTAAAAGTCTTCTTGCCTGCAGTCCTCTCATTCTTAATTGGGCTTATTTTGGCGAGGCCGCTCACTACGTGGATGTATCGTTTGCGTATGTGGAAGAGGCGTGCCCGCACAGATAACCCAGACGCCATGTCGACAACATATATTCAGATCGCTAACACCCAAGCCGAAATGAGCACTCCACGACTAGGCGGCATGGTAGTCTGGGGGTCTGTTGCATTGACGAGTCTCTTTATTTTCTTGTTGTCACGAATTTTTCCTAACGATTTTCTTTTAGAATTTGACTATCTTTCAAAAAGCCAGACGCTGATTCCATTTCTGGCACTCCTTGCTGGTGCTGGATATGGTTTTTTTGAAGACATGGTTGAAATTTTTCATAATCACTTTAAAAATCTTTCACAGGGACTTGATCGAAAATTTACTGTCACTGTTGTTTTCGTAGTCGCTTTACTTTTTTCATGGTGGTTTTATGACAAGCTTGATTACCGTGCTGTCACTATTCCTTTTATTGGACCAGTCATGATTGGTTGGTGGTTCATCCCTTATTTCGTTACAGTCATGCTCGGAACTTTTTCGAGCCGTGTTATTGATGGTATGGACGGATTGGCTGGTGGTGTCATTGGGATCGTTTACGGGGCTTTTGGGGTTATCGGGATGGTTCAAGGGCAATTCGATATAGCGGCGCTATGTTTTGTGATATCTGGGAGCCTCCTCGCGTTCCTTTGGTTTAATTTACCTCCAGCAAAATTTTACATGGGCGAGACAGGAATGATGGGCCTCGTCATTGCATTGCCAGTTATAGCATTTTTACTCAATAGGTCGCTATGGATTCTCATTATCGGATTCCCTCTTGCTGCTACATCTTTTTCATCTTTTGCGCAAATGGCATCCAAGAAGTTTTTAAAACGAAAGATACTTCGTGTAACGCCACTCCACTACTATTTTCAAGCGATTGGATGGATGCGTGAAACGGTTGTAATGCGTTATTGGATTTTCACAGCCATGTCTGCTGGGTGTGGAATATTGATCGCAATGATTGCATAGCTCAACGGGAGTCATGGAACATGATACAATGAGGGTATTGAGAAAATGTTGCATCTTTGGTTTATATGATTAGACAATCAGAACGCTATAAAAAATCACAGGCGTCCCATGGGAGTTTTTTCGGTAACTTTGGCGACATGTGGAGAAAGGCGCGCCTTGATAAGGTGTTTTTCTTTATAGTTGTTGCATTGGTAAGTATTGGTTTACTAATCTTTACTTCTGCAGCACTTTCGATATTGGCAGAAGACCCCAAACAGTTTTATCGATTACTCTTGAGTCAGTATGTTTTTGGGCTTATTGGAGGGCTCGTTACTGGATATCTTGCATATCGGATTCCCTATACCTTTTGGAAGCGACATGGGATTGCGTTGTTTGCTCTGAGCATCATTTCAACGGCTTTAGTGTTCATTCCTGGGTTAGGTGTTTCAAATGGGGGAGCACGAAGATGGATTTCCTTCGGTGGAATCTCTGTACAGCCTGCAGAATTTTTGAAGGTTGGATTTATTATTTTTGCTAGCGCATGGTATGCCCGTGTGTATAGAAAGGTTAGCAATGTTCGCTATGGAATTATCCCATTGTTGGGAATGCTTACATTAGTAGGTGGTGTTTTGCTTGCTCAGCCTGATACAGGGACATTTCTTGTCATTGCGGGGACAGGCGTCATTATGTATTTTGTTTCAGGAGCGCGGATCAAGGATCTGATCATTTTAATACTCATGGGACTTGTTGGGTCGAGTTTGTTGATTGCAACACGTCCATACCTTCTTTCTCGTATCAACACTTTTCTTAATCCAGCTAATGATCCTCAGGGCTCTTCATATCAGGTGCGCCAGGCTCATATAGCTTTGGGATCAGGGGGATTATGGGGTCGAGGATATGGACAAAGCGTACAGAAGTTCAATTACTTACCAGAGCCTATTGGCGACTCTGTATATGCAGTTCTTGGTGAAGAGGTAGGATTTTTAGGAACGATGAGCGTACTATTGTTATTCCTGGGCTTTGCGCTAAGAGGGCTCCATATAGCACGGCGAGCACCAAACATGTATGCGAGGCTTTTGGTGATCGGGTGTGTAGTTATGATTGTGGTGCAATCATTTTTAAATATCGCATCTATACTCGGCGTTTTCCCGTTGACAGGTTTGCCATTAATGTTTATTTCGCATGGTGGGACATCCCTAATGGTCGGTCTCATTTGTGTTGGGCTTATTTTGAATGTTTCTCAATATAAAAAGCGCCTCAGGAGTGATGAGAGAACATAGGCAGAATGCTACAATAAATGCAATGGGGATTTATACATATTTCCACACGTGCATTATTTGTTTTTTGGTATAGTATTGATGATAAATATGATTGAATTTGAACATGTCATGAAAACATATGATTCTGGTATCGTTGCCTTGCGCGACATATCGGTTGAAATTGGTGCGGGGGAATGCGTAAGCGTAATTGGTCCGACAGGTGCCGGGAAGACAACCTTCCTTAAGGTTATTTCGGGTGAGATTAAGATTGATGACGGAACCTTATTCTTTGATGGATATGACGTAAGACAATTGCGTCGCCATGAGATGGCCCGACATCGTCGGCGTATTGGTTTTATTTTTCAGAATTTCCAACTTTTTCCACATAAAACAGTCTATGAAAATGTCGCATTTATGATGGAAGCAACAGGTGTTGCTGGGGGAGAAGTGGAGACTGATGTGCCGTACGCACTTGATCTCGTGGAATTGGGTCATATGGCAAAGCGTTTCCCCCATGAGCTTTCTGCTGGTGAGCAGCAACGACTTGCGATTGCTCGATCACTCGTTCATCAGCCTGATGTAATTCTTGCTGACGAACCAACGGGAAATCTTGATCCTAGTACCACCAAAGAAATCGTGAAGATTTTTAAGAAAATCCATAGATTGGGTACGACTATCATTATTGCAACACATGATGCTGCTGTTGTGAATGGATTGAAAGAGCGAGTGATTACTTTGAAAGATGGTATGATCTCAAGCGATGTTGCCAAAAGTGGCTATACATACAAGGGAAAAGGTTAAATTACTAAATACATTAATTCATAGACAAGCGTATGGCATCAGAATCACACCTACAACGAATTTGGAAAGCGGCACGACAGCACGTGTTTCGCAATCGTGCAATCACGTTTGCATCAATATTTGTTCTTGTTGTTACGCTGAGTATCATATCTTTGACCCTTTTCGTACAAGCAATTCTCGGGTTTACTCTTGATGGGATTGAGCAAAAAGCCGATGTAAATGTATATTTTTTGCCTAACGCTCCAGAAGAAGTAGTTCTCGGTGTTCGTAATGAGGTTCAGGCACTGGCAAACGTGGCTACGATAGAATATATTTCACGAGATGAGGCATTACGAAACTTCCGTGAACGTCACAGTAATGACACATTAACTATTCAGGCACTCGATGAGCTTGGTGAGAATCCTTTGGGTGCTTCATTAAATATTCGCGCCAATGAGCCTTCAGATTATGTCGATATTGCAGCATTCCTTTCTTCGGAAGGTGGGCTTCCTGATACCACACAGGGCCTTATCGAGAAAGTGAACTACGCAGAAAATGCTAAGATTATAGAGCGTATTGATACGGTTACCGGTCGCGCACGGAGCATTGGTCTCGCATTGGCAATTATTTTTATAAGCATCTCTATTTTAATGACTATAAATACGCAGCGCCTAGCGATGTATTCATCACGCGAAGAGCTTTCAATCATGCAACTCGTGGGTGCCCGACGAAGGTTTATTCAAGGACCGTTCTACGTTGCAGGAATTATATATGGTGTAATTGCTGCATTGCTGACCCTGATAATCCTGTATCCTATCACGCGTGTCCTCTCGCGATCTACTGCTGAATTCTTTGGCGGGCTATCTCTTTTTGAGTATTATTCTGCAAACTTAGGTTCACTTGCTCTGTTATTGCTTGCAGTCGGCATCATTATTGGTGTGCTCGGGAGCGCAATTACCATGCGTTCATATTTAAAAGTCTAAAATGCGTTGATTATAAGGGAATACGTGATACAGTATTTTCACATTTTATATTCACTAAGGTATAACTTTGCCGGATCGTCTAATGGCAGGACGTCTGCTTCTGGCGCAGAAAATTGGGGTTCGAATCCCTGTCCGGCAACAATGAATAAAAAAATCAACAATATGAATTTGATTATATCGAGGTCATTGGCAATCCATACGAGAGGGGGTTTCAGCGTGGCAAGCAGCTCAAAGGTAAATACACAAAAATATTGATTATTATCTAAGTATAATAAAAGCCAAAAAAGATGATATCAAGTTGAAGACAAATTATTTTAGAAATATTATTGCAGGTAATATCCTTATCGCCGAATAAGTATGGTGAATCTGTAAATTTTGAGCTTTCTGGTAGGTACGTTTATGAGAATGGTGATCAGGATTATGTGTGCCACGCGAATCATTATGAGATGACAAATACGATGAAAAATCTCCAAGTTATAAGAATTCTATAAATAGATCAAAAGGCTGCGCGAGCACATCAGCAACCAATCTTTTTTGGGTATTGATGAAATTAAAGATATTTTATAGGATAATGTTGGTGAAGGGGCAATTTATCAAGACATAAAAAAAGTGATATAATTGGAAGTACTGGAACAATTGCTCAAATTGTTATGGACTTATCGAATCTCTCTATGTATACTGCATCTTCTAGTGCACCAGGGTATTTTTTGGAATATCGCTTATAATAATAATTTTTTTATGTCATCAACGCTTATTGTATTTATATATGCTCTTATTACGGCCGTGGCTACAGGGCTGGGCGTTATACCTTTTCTTTTCCGTAAGAACATTCCAGATTCATGGATTGCCTGCGGCAACGTCCTCGCTGCGGCGCTGATGATCGCTGCATCGTTTTCTCTCATCTACGAAGGATTTGCGTATAATGGGTGGCTCACACTTGTGGGTGCAGTAATCGGTGTTGCCTTTATTTATTTTGCCCATGAATTCGTAGAGTCGCGACCAAATTTATCTGTGGCAAATTTACCCAAGGCTGGGGCTCTTTCTGCAATTATGATTGTAGGAATTATGACATTGCATTCATTTGCAGAAGGGATAGGAATCGGCGTCTCATTCGGTGGGGGAGATGCACTGGGTCAGTATATCTCAACGGCTCTAGCAATCCATAATATCCCAGAAGGTCTCGCTATCGCACTTGTTCTTATTCCACTGGGTATACGATTGCGCACCGTTTTTCTCCTTGCCATTCTCTCGAGCTTACCGCAGCCACTAATAGCCGTTCCAGCATATTTGTTCGCCGATGTATTTTTACCTTTCCTCCCCTTTGGATTAGGTCTCGCAGCTGGTGCTATGATTTGGATGTCTCTGAGCGAGCTTCTCCCGAGTGCATTTGAAAGTGATGTTGCTACACATGAGGGGCTTGCTACTTTGTTTACAATTGGGGTGGTGGTTATGCTAGCCTTCCAATTACTTACGAGCTGATCAGGGCTATGATATAGTTGTGGACAGTATGACTTGGTTACGTATAGCATGCACATTACTTCTTATGGCGCTCATACCATTGACGCCCTTAGGGGCATGGATGATTGGAGTAGTGATTTATGTAATTATTTTTGTAGATGCATACGAAATTATTGCTATTGCCTGGCTGGGAGATCTGATATGGGCAAGTGGTTCTGGGGAAATAGCTTCTTGGTATCTTATTCCCACAACGATGCTCGTGCTGATATCTATATTCGTGCGTAGGCGATTATCTATTGGATTAGAGTAAAGAATAAAAAAGGTACACAACATATGATTAACAAATGGCTATCACAAAGAAAAAAAGGTAGAGGATATGGCATGTTCAAAAGGCAGCGCTTTATGGCTCCTGATGAGGTATTCATGGATGCATTGAATGTATCGTCACTCGATCAGCAACAACTCGAAGGTGTTATTGAGCAGGATCTCGATAAGGGGAATGTTTTCTGGGTTAAGCTGGGGGTGGTGCTTGTAATGGTGTTATTTATGGGTCGCCTCGCACAGTTGCAAATTGTAGAAGGGCAAGAGCATTTTGATCGATCCGAATCTAATCGCTTACATGAGGTTCCTATATATGCTCAGCGTGGTGTCATTTTTGATTATAAAGGAGAAGCCTTGGCATGGAATGTTCCTGGAACTGAGGATGAGCCATTCTTGAGTCGGAAGTACATAGATCAATCGGGATTTGGTCATATTCTCGGATATGTGACGTATCCAGAGAGAGATGATAATGGTTTCTACTGGCGTGAAGGAATTATAGGAAAAGAAGGAATTGAACGCATGGGCCAAGAGTCCCTAAAAGGGGTTGATGGGGCGCAATTCATTGAAACTGACGTATATTTGACAGTTCTTTCTACTCATGGTCAAAGTGATCCTGAGCATGGGGAAAATGTCTATACAACAATTGATAGCGAATTACAAACGGCCATGTACCAGAGCATCGCAACCCTTGCAGAGAACTCACAGTATGAGGCAGGTGCTGGTGTAGTTATTGATATTCATTCTGGGGCTCTTCGTGTACTCGCAAGTTATCCAGAATATGACCCTCAAGTTATGGCAGATGGCGAAAATCAAGACGAGATAAAGCGATTCTTGGCGAGTGAACAGGGTTATTTTCTAAATCGTGCTGTGTCTGGTTTGTATACTCCTGGATCCATTGTGAAGCCTTTTGTGGCTTTAACAGCTTTGCAAGAAGGGGTAATAACCCAAAACACAACAGTGAATAGCATCGGTCGTATTGAGGTTGAGAATCAATATAATCCGGATGAGCCTTCTGTGTTTCGTGACTGGAATCGATCAGGTCATGGGATAACCGATGTGCGACATGCGATTGCACAATCAGTAAATACCTTTTTCTATGCAATTTCAGGTGGTTGGGAAAATATCGAAGGAATGGGTATCGATACGATGAGTTCATATCTGCACTCATTCGGGATGGGTCAAAAAACGGGCATTGAATTCTTCAGTGAACCAGAAGGTGTCGTACCAACACCTCAATGGAAACAAGAGATATTCGATGACAATTGGCGCCTAGGAGATACCTATATTACCTCAATAGGCCAATTCGGATTCCAGGTGACTCCATTAGGTATGGCGCGCGCCACAGCGGCTCTGGCGAACGGTGGGAGCCTCATTACGCCTCACATCATCACCGAGGCCCCAGTATCGTCCGGAAGTGGCGCGCGCGTTAATCTGGCGGTAGATGGCCCTAGTGAAGGAATTCCAGATACGAATCCCACGGATACAGATGTAAATAATAGCGAAGCATCTAATGAAAAAAACGACGAATTTGTACAATATGACATTGATAATATTAGCCAGAAATATTACCAAATAATTCATGAAGGCATGCGAGACACGGTACTGAAAGGAACGGCACGTAATCTCAAAGAGCTTCCTATAGAGATTGCCGCCAAGACAGGAACTGCCCAGGTCAGCGTTGTCGACAAGATTAACAATTCATGGATTGTTGGATTTTATCCGTACGATGATCCCGAATATGCCGTAGCGATTGTTATGGAGCGAGGGCCTGCAGAAACTATGCAGGGCGCGAATGTTGCCCTCGAGAGCTATATTCGCAAAATTACAGATAGCGAGATTGTAGATAAAGATGAGGTAAGTGAAGACGAAGTGATTGAGAATATTGATGAGATAGAAGTGACTGAAGAATAGTTTGGTATAATGAAGTTATGAAGATAACACAAGAAGGCAACAAGATATATATACAAAATGTATCATTTGAACATTCTTATAATCGATATGGGCTTATAGGGGGATCTTTAGAAATATTTAATAAATACATTCTAGATGAAGAGTTTTTTGTTAATAAAGGAAAGATTTCTATAAAAAAATATGCATGGATAGACATTATAGATATGCAAATTTATGAGCATCATGAGCTTCCTTGGGCTTCTGCGGCATGGGATTTTTCTTTCGGCTCTTTATTTTTTATAGATTTACTATTCTATTTATTCTATTATAAGTATCGAAAGCATGCATCAGTAGGTCTTATACTTAAAAATCCAAATAGTGAACAAAAGGCAGAGTTTGAAAAAAATGGATTTCATGTACGTGCCATAACTACTCTTGCAAATGAGCGTAGCAATCTTGAAAAAATAATGGTTCGCATGAACGAATATCGTGAGAAGTATGGTCAGCAAGCATAACTCTCGGTAATCCTTGCTAATATTGCTGTACTCGCTACAATGAGAACAGTGAGATACGCGTATGCCTGAATATCACGTTACACAAAGCAAAAAAGAAGCCCTGGAAAAAGAACTCCATACTATCGTGAACGATACGCGTCCAGATATTCTCGTGCGCCTAGAAGCTGCTCGTGAGTTAGGCGACCTCAAAGAGAATGCCGAATATCATTGCATGCGAGATTTGCAGGGCAAGAATGAGGCACGTATTCGTGATATCCAGGAAATCCTCAAATATGCCATTATCATCGAGAAATCTGATACAGGGAAAGTCGCGCTCGCTTCTACTGTAGTGGTCCAGAAAGAAGGCTCTGATGCCCAGCAAGAATTCGTGGTCGTATCTCGTTCTGAGGCAGATATCCTCGAGAATAAGATAGGAGAGGACTCGCCGCTCGGTGAGGCACTAATGGGCTCGGCAGTAGGTGACAAGGCATGCTTCGAGACACCTAAAGGTGAGGTGTGTTATATCATTATTGAGATTCGTTAATTAGTTTATTTATGGCTTCATTAGAAGAATTACGCGGCGTACGGCTCGAAAAATTACAAAAGTTGAAAGATGCCGGCATGAATCCATATGCGGCCGAAACAGAGCGTACACACACGAATAGTGAAGCGAGTGAGCAGTTCGACGCATTAATTAAAAAAGGCGAGTCACTGACCCTCGTTGGGCGCGTGATGGCAATTCGTGGACAAGGTGCAATATCTTTCATTCCATTATTTGATGGAACGGCAACTTTTCAAGCTGTTTTGAAAGAAGATGAAATTGACGCTGAATTATTAGAGCTTTTCCGCGATACTGTTGATATGGGTGATTTTATCCAAGTTTCTGGTCCTTTGTTTACGACCGAGCGCGGTGCGCCGTCACTCTTGGTCAAAGACTGGACAATTTTGACCAAATCTCTACGCCCACTCCCAGATAAGCATAAAGGCCTCCAGGATCTCGAGGAACGCTACCGCAAGCGGTATCTAGATATCCTGATGAGTGACGAGGTCCGTGAGCGATTCATTCTCAAATCTCGTGTTACTACGGCAATTCGTGAGTATTTTAATAACAAAAACTTCATTGAAGTCGAGACGCCTATTCTCCAGAACCAGGCAGGGGGCGCCATGGCCGAGACATTCAATACACACCATAATGACTATGATATGCCGATGGTATTGCGTATTGCGCTCGAATTAGAGCACAAGATGCTCATGGTGGGCGGCTTCCCACGTATTTATGAGATTGGCAAGAATTTCAGAAACGAAGGCTCAGATCCAACGCATCTCCAGGAGTTCACGATGATGGAGTGGTATGCCGCATACGCAACCCTCGAGGATAATATGACCTGGACGGAGGACTTATTGCGACATCTCGCACGCGAGGTGGTCGGGCACAGCACCTTTACGGTATATGATAAAAAGGGCGAAGGAATTGAGGTGGATTTCGATGCTTCATGGAGAAAAGTCCGATTCGATGAGCTCCTGCAAGAGAATGCTGGATTAGATATGCATATAGCATCTGATCAGGAGATTCATGACAAGGCGCGCGAATATGGCATGAATGACGAGGATCTCAATACTATGGGGAAGGCCAATATTTTGGATTATATTTATAAAAAGTCATCACGCGTGAATATCATTAATCCAACATTTGTCACACATTATCCATCTGACTTGAAGCCTCTCGCTCAGCAGAATGATGACGGGACAGCACAAGTCGCACAGCTCATTATTGGTGGTGCAGAGATTACGAATCAGTATGCAGAGCTCATTGATCCACTGGTGCAGCGTGAGCTCCTAGAACGGCAGTCACAGGCCAAGGAGGCGGGCGACAAGGAAGCGATGGAGATTGACGAGCGCTTCCTCACGGCTATGGAGCATGGCATGCCACCAATGACAGGATTCGGTATGGGAATTGACCGCCTCGTTGCGATTTTTACTTCACAGAAGAATCTCCGTGATGTTATTTTCTTCCCAATCATGAAGCCTAAAAATGAAGAATAAGTAAAAAATTAGATGCATCAAAAGCAATTGCAATCGAATATTTGGAAATATGCTATCCATTTAGTTACCAATAAGAGGGCATATATACCTTTGGTGAGTATATATCTTCTAACTTTTCCTGATGCTACGACCAAATTAATTGGTATATTGACTCTCGTGGGACAATTCGCAGGGTTTCTTTTCGAAATTCCTAGTGGGTATATATCTGACCGTATTGGACATAAGAATGCAATGGTGCTATCTCGTGCTGCTCTTTTAGCTTCAACAATATGTTATGTTTTTGCTAATAGTATTGTGTGGTTTTTCCTCGCAACAATATTTATGTCGATTGGGTGGGCATTCGCAAGTGGAACAGGAAGGGCATTAATGTTCGAGACAATCAGGTCTCTCGGTAGAGAGAAAGAATATTCAAGAATCATGGGGAAATTAAGATCAATTGGGTTTTTTATTCCTATCGCATTCATTCTGGGTATTCCAGTCATTGCAGAATCTTTTGGGTATCAAGCGGCATTTAGCTCCATGGTAATTTTAGATTTGATTGGGCTCCTGGCTACTTGGGCAATGTGCCAACCGCAGGGAGAGTCCCATGCCGAGATTGAAGAGCTGAGTAGTGATACTTCTGGTTGGCGATCTATCCTCAATGAGTATCTTGGTGCTGGCTGGTTGCCATATGTTATACCTACCGTAATTATCTTGTCACTCAGCCTTGGTGCAACAATGGGGTTCAAAAATACCTACCAAGAGCTTTTGGGGTTTTCTTTATCTTTTATCGGTGTGTTATGGGCGCTTTCGCGCTTTATTATTTCAGGCGTATTATTGCTGAATCAGCGTATTTATGATGCATTGTCGTACGCACAATTTGTTCTACTCAGAACTTCTGGCTGGGCAATAATTTTGTTGCTATTAGGTATTCTTTCAAATAAATGGGCCATTGCAGCTTTATTCATCTTGGCAAGTCTTTTCTTGCATGGTTTCCGATCGGCGAATAACCAGTATGAGCTTGAATTCATTAAAGATTCTAGCAATAAAGCAACGCTCATTTCAATAAGCGCACTGTTCTCACAGGTATTTGTAGGGCTAGCTGGCCTCGCCATGGGATTCTTGGTGTTTAATCTAGATTACCAGAATGCATTTCTTGTTATGGGAATAATCGGTGTGCTGGTAGTAATTGGAAGCTGGGTGTTTGGGTTGAGAAAGGTAGGTAGATAGTTATTTGGTAGACTATTGACATTGTATATTTAATATGTTAATATATAGCAGATAGAGGTTCCTAAGAACAATGTTTATTAGGTTATTCTCATTTATTTAAAAATTAAATACCAGGTCAAATCGACAGGGATCCGTCTTTAGGTGGCGGTTTGAATCTTAAAATATTTTTTCTATGAAAAATTCAGTAGCATTTAATGTTAGATTCTTTCAGATTCATGATCTGATTGAAACAAATCCCGGATTTATTTTCCCTCACAATAGAATCTTCGATTTTTTCGAGGGGACTGATATGGAGAAATTTGTATTATTCCTCCGGGAGAACCAGTATCATCAAAGCATGAGAGTGGCAGGAAGCTACAAGGGGACTGATGATACCCTCGCGGCTATCCGTAGCGAGATTAGCTTTAATGACTGCGAGGAGGACATCAGTTCATTTCGCTTAGTATTTAAGAGCCTCGCGTCCCGTTCTGTTGGAGAGCAAGGGGAAGGGCGCTATCTAATCGCCGTCTTGTGCTACGCACACGAGTCGGAAAATTACCTAATCGAATATGAAGTGTTCGAAAAAGGTGAACGTGAAAAATACCTCAAAAGAATAAAAGAATTAGGAGGAAAGCATTAAGCTCTTATATGACCACGAAAGAAAAAATCCCCAATTCATTGAGCTGGGGATTTTTAGTATATCAATTTTAAAATCTAAAGAGGGCTTTTCCCCGATGCTTGTATCGTAATAAAGAAAAGTACGAGCGACAGCGAGTTCGGGTAATACCCCGACGGCTCTGCCTCGGGGTTGTTTATTTTTGACTATTTCAAATTCTCTGGGAAGAAATCACCTAGGGTCTCATTTGCAAAGCCATCAATATGATCTTGATGAGTGGATTTATGTGCTACTGTCTCAGGTTTTTTAAACACTACCCCGTCTGCAGCTCTATAGTCGAGAGTAAATCTTTTTGATATTTTAGGCCAATGCTTGAGCCGCTCTGAAAGAAATAATAGGTTTATTATTTTGTTCGGATAGCCTCTTTTTTGCATTTCAGCAACAGCATTGACTCCATTTTTGATAAGATCTGCATACTCTTCAGTAAATCTATTTTTTATAGAGTTATAGATTTCTCTTGCTCCTTCTATATTCCTCTTGGTGAGGATCTCATCGATTTCTTCTAATCTATCTGACCTGCCGTAATCATAAGCGTCACCCATCCTTGAGATGGTCTCGATAATGTAATTACACACCGAGGGTCCCGTTACAAGATTTTCAGACATTTGCGCCAATATTTCATCCTTGGCTCGGTATGTAATTTTATTTAGGTATTGTCTAGATATCTTTTCAGCCCTTGCAGGTAGTTGCTCTTTTTCAAGGTAGCGCAATGAGCGAAAGTCAATATGTTTAGATTTTGGATGGAGGAATTCAGTAAAGATCGTGTTCATTGCATGGGTTTCTTCATGAATGATCGTTTCTTCCTCCTCTCCCGCTTCTAGGGGGCCATTAACTCCAATGAGTGAAATATTGCTAACAGGCATATTGCGCGGCTTAGCGATATGGACGCCGGCAGTATCTGAATTGTCCTCGGGTTTTATCTCTAGGTATACTAGTTCGCTAGGGCAATATGCTTTGCTACGTAAATTACTAAAATCCACAGTATCAGTAGTTATAAATACTATAGAAGTCAATCCTTTTTTAATTCTAATCTCTTTTCGGGGTGGTTCATTAAATATTTGAGCCCACATCGCATAGGCATCATCATTGTTTTTTTTAAAAAAAGCAAGTACAGAGTTGTATTTTTGAACAAAAAGCTCTGCTGCAGCAAAAATTCTTGATACTTGCTCGTCGCTAACTTTATATTCTGTCGCATATTTTTCAATGAAAGTATTAAGTTGATTAATTTTAAGCGGTGTTTCTCTGAGGTCTTTGGTAAAGTCTAATATATTTTCAGCAAGATTTAGTAGGGCAATCTTTTGCTCAACTAGCTTCTCTTTGTATATCAGTAGGGAGAAGTCTTTCTCGTTGCCGGGTTTCATTTTTAATATTTTTTTTAACTCATATTTTGGATCAAAAGATTCTTGGCTAGATAACTCAAGTTTACTTTCAAGTTCTCGTAGTGTTTTAAAATCATTAGGTGAAAAAAATGATTTATAACTTCTCTCCTCTAGGGTCAATTCTATTTCATCTTGGATATAAGAGGCCTCTTTATTATTTGGCCTAGAGAATCTTTCAAAATTTATGTTCATATAAATTTAGTATACAGGATTTTTTTAACACCCCAAACTTTTCCACAGAAGGCATGTTGTGGGATGGAGTGGCATGAGGTAGAATTGTAGTGGGATGGAGTGGGGCGACATTCAAGAAGGTCCACATATCCTTACATTTATTCCTTGATACAACAATAGCTTCTCATATCACATAAGATATAGATTCATAGAGATAGGGCACATTACGTGAACATCGCATCATTATTCGGCGATTCAGTACACGGCCAATAATGTGAATACCTGTCCGCTTATGATTCACTTGAGTAATTCACCTGTGGTGTTCCTGGTTTTTAAACAACAACGTGACGTTTGCCATAGACGACGCTTTCTCCTCGGGGGCACTACAGTTGAGTTACTCATGTATATTCTCATTATTGTGTGTGCTGTATTTAAAGAACATTTTGATGCATCCAATGTGTTCTTTTTCTTTACAAACACATAATAAGTAATATGGGATGAGCTATTTTTTTGTCACTGCTTGAATGAATATACTGATCTTATACACACGTATTAAGCACTTATAATTTCTCTCTATGCTTCTCGGGCAATACACGCATATTCTTGACGAGAAAAAACGTCTCTCATTTCCAGCAAAATTCCGCAAAGCATTGGGGAAGAATGTTGTGGTGACGCGTGGGCTTGATAAATGTCTTTTTGTATATTCACAAGCTGAATGGGAGCGTTTCGCAAGTCAGCTGGGTGAGCTTTCCATGGGGCAGTCAGATGCGCGTGCATTTAATCGATTCTTGCTTGGTGGTGCGGTTGAAGTGAATATCGACAAAAGTGGGCGAATTTTGATCCCAGACTTTTTGAAAGATTTCGCACAACTTGGAGAAAAGGTGATTATTACAGGGGTATATAACCGTGTAGAGATCTGGAATGAACAAGCATGGGCGAATTACACTGCGTCGGTTGAGAAAGAAGCTGATCTCTTGGCAGAGCGTATTGGAGACATAGGCATGATGTAGACACACAAAGGCAAAAGGATATAGGATAATAGTTAATTAATTCAGTTCTGAGACCTGTGATATATAGATTATATAGATCCAAGGTCTCATAACTGAGATATATGCATATGAATCATATCAAAAATGATGATACGCATGATCGCCATGCAGTTATGGAGCATATCCCTGTTCTTTTAAAAGAAGTCGTGCACGAGTTACGTATTATGCCGGATGGCGTATATGTAGACGGAACTCTTGGTGCTGCTGGTCATTCACTCGCTATCGCCGTGCGCCTTAATGGTGACGGAACACTGATTGCTATGGATCGTGATGAACAATCATGCATCTATGGTCAAGAAGTACTCGACAGAGAGTCAATATCACAGCACATCATTCATCGTGGCTCTTTTGAAGACATTGCAGATGTACTCAAAGAGCATGAATTCGATGGTATTGATGGAGCAATTATTGATTTGGGCTGGAATATGGATCAATTTCGCGATGGAGAGAGAGGGTTCTCGTTCCAGGAGCGTGGACCACTTGATATGCGCTATGATCAACGGCAAGTGCTCACGGCAGCGGATATCATCAATTTCACCCCACCTGAAGGGATAGCTCAGATTCTCTATAACTATAGTGATGAGCGTTTCTCGCAACGGATTGCGGATGCTATTGCAACGCACAGAAAGGTTGAAGGAGACATTCTCTTCACTGATGAGCTTGCAGATATTGTAAAAGGGGCTATTCCTCGCAAATTCCACAATCGTTACATTCATCCAGCTACCAAGACCTTTCAGGCATTGCGTATTGCAACGAACGATGAGTATGGGCATATCGAGCGTGGTGTTCCAGCATTGCTTTCAGCATTGAATGTTGGGGCGAGATTACTCATCATCTCGTTCCACAGCGGTGAGGATCGTATAGTAAAGCGTCTTTTCAAGAATATGGAAGAAGACTCGCAAGGCGCATTCATGCGTGTGTATAAAAAAGGGATTACACCGAGTTTTGAAGAAGTATCAGAGAATCCACGCGCCAGAAGTGCGCGACTTCGTATTATGCAACACATGGGCGATCTCTATAATGATGATCTGTTGCAGGAAGGGGAATCATTCGACGAAAATAACGAGGAAGATGACTCATAGAAATAGAAAAAATACTCACTAATTTTTATAAAAATATATTCATGACAAAACAACGCAAGATAACAAAAAAATACTCAAAAGATCTTTTTTCATATCGTAAAGTCACCTTGCGTGGTGTCGGTGTTATTGCCTTCATATTTGCTGTTGCCTATTTGGGGCTTGTTTTCAAGACGACCGCATTAATGGCAGAACATAAAAGCTTTGAGAAAGATACACGCAATCTTTCAGCAGAAGTTGGCAAGTTACAGAGTGATGTATACGATCTGGCAGCCGAAGTGCTTTCTCAAAAACGCGCTAATGGTACTCTCTCAACTCCGGATGAGTCTGATTTCACTTATATCTCACGCGATGCTGTTGCACCAAGCGTTGCCTTGTCTGAATAAAAAATACTCATTATTTCGAGGCATTCTAGTGTGGTATACTAGGCGTTAGGAAAGTTGAGCACTTGGTTTTTTGTATGTCTCTGCGCGAACGATTACATGGAGTACAAATGAATGCTAGCACTCGCCGGGGCGTAGATTCTTCCGGGAATAATTCTTTGAGTAATATTAGAAATTCACAAGAAAAAAAGAATAAAAGAAAAACCATCTCACCTGCACGTGTCTTTCATAACCGTTTATTAATCGTGTATGTTTTCATCATCATGTGCTTGGGTGTCTTTACCTACAAGCTTGTTGATCTACAGATTGTGAATCACGAGGTCTACGCACGTGTTGCAGAGGGTCAGTATGTTGGTGTTGTGCATGATCTCTTTGATCGTGGGGGGATCTTCTTCACAGGGAAGAGTGGCGAGCGTATACCAGCTGCTCTGGTGCGCTATGGGTATAAGGTCTATGCGCATCCAAATAAAGTCGAGAATCCACAAGAGGCCTATGATCAGCTATCTGAGCTCATCGATCTCGATAAGGATACTTTTTTCGAGCAACTCGCAGATACGCGTGATACCTATGAGGAGCTTGCATATCACATTGATCTTGATACTGCGGATGCCGTACGAGATCTCGGCCTGTCCGGCGTTGGTATTACAGGTGATCAGTGGCGTGAATATCCAGGCGGGAGCCTCGCTGCACATGCAATTGGCTTCGTTGCCTATGATGGAGATATACTCAATGGGCGTTATGGGCTCGAGAAGTACTACGAGGGTCTTCTCGCGCATGGGCAGGAGAAAATATATGTGAACACCTTCGCGCAAATCTTCTCTGATTTGCATGCTAATGTCTCTGCATCGCAAAAGGATGAGGCTGATATCCTTACGACGCTCGAGCCTCAAGTCCAAGATTATCTCGATGAGCGGATTAGCGAGGTGAAGGATACATGGAAAGCAGATCATGCCGGCGCCATTATTATGAATCCATCATCAGGTGCGATCTATGCCATGTCTGGATCAGAGAATTTTGACCTCAATGATTTTGGATCAGTTAATAATGTGAGCTCTTTTTCTAACCCGCTTGTTCAGGATGTGTATGAGATGGGTTCTATTGTAAAGCCCTTGGTGATGGCAATGGCGCTCGAGGAAGATATCGTGAATCCGCAGACGGACTATGATGACCAGGGGTCAGTCGATGTGGGCGATTACACTATTTATAATTTCGATAAGCAGGCACGTGGTGTGGTGAGTATGACAGAGGTTCTCCAGAAGTCGCTCAACACAGGTATGGTCTATATAGGGGAACTATTGGGTAAAGAGCGCATGCGTGACTATTTCACTCAACTAGGCATTACTGAGAGAACGGGAATCGATCTCCCGTATGAGGTGAATAATCTCACGCAGAATTTATTGAATGGCGGACCTGTAGAGTTCGCTAATATGAGCTTTGGGCAGGGAATTGCGCTGACGCCTATGTCTATGGTGCGGTCATTCGCTGTGTTGGCGAACGATGGGGTTCTGGCTGAGCCTCATCTGGTATGGGCGCTGGACTACAATCATGGGGGAATTACCAAGCGCAATAGTGACAATAGTGAAGAAGAAAGAGAGGAACGTAGGGTATTCTCTTCGCAGACTACCGAGGAGGTAACACGCATGCTCACGGGTATTGTTGACGAGAGCTTCAAGGATGAATTTCCACAACTCGAGACCTATAGTATCGCAGCCAAAACAGGAACGGCGCAGATCGCCAATGAATTAGGCGGCTATTATGATGACAAATACATGCATGCATTGGCAGGGTATTTCCCAGCCTATGATCCAGAATATCTTGTGTTCTATTATCTAGTGAATCCCAAAGAAGACGCACAGTATTCGTCAGAGACCCTCGCGAATCCCTTTATGGAGACGATCGATTTCCTCCGGCAGTATTACACCGTCCCCCCGGATCGCGTGGTGAGTGGGGGGTAGATTACTATTAATACTTTTCTATTTGATTATCTATTTTTTTTAAAACTTCATCTAGAGATTTTTCAAAAGAGTTTTCTTTATTGAAACTTTGATAAATCATCTGAAAGTGCTTTTGAATATTTTCTTCTCCTTCTAAGAAAGAATAATCCTTGAGGGCTTCTTTCGAGACCGCAACCTGAAGTTCATTTAGGAGTTTGTGTATCTTCTTTGGTAACTTTTCATTTGTTGTTGCTTGAAATATTATTTCTTTTTCGCGAAGATCAATTCTTTGTTGTGAAAACTTTTTTAATCTTTTAAAATATCCAGCGAAAGCTTTTTTATCAAATTTCTTATCTTCTTTATCATTAATAATTCGATTATATTCAGGATCTTTCTCTAGTTCGATAAGCGCGCCTTCCATTTCTGGGCCAAGCATAAAAATAGACCTGAGTATATTGATTGTATATTTTAAATGTAAGAAGCTAATTTTTAAATTAACTGCAGCTTCGTAGTTTTTTCTGCACGTAATTTGTAGATGTATTTGTCAAAACTGAAAATTGCAAAAGAAAGTAAGCAGAGCTGAAGCAAGGTATTTATATTTTCACTAGGAATTGCATCTTTGAGAATCAGAAGAGCTATTGCTAGCAGAATTAAATTCATTGCAAAGAATGAATATCTAGGATTATGTTCCGATAATTGTTTTTTGATTTTCTGCAAGATATCTTTCATACTCATTTATATTTTGGGCATTTTACTTCTTCTCAATACTCTTCAGAACCCTTTCGATGTCATTTGCGCGAGTCATCATGTTGATGGCTTTTTCTTTATCGTGATCATTGACGGCATTACGAAATTCTGTGAGATATCCAATATAGCTATCAATTGAATCTACGAGATGCTTGGAATTCTTATCAAAAATTGCTGACCAGGTTTGCGGTGAACTCTTCGCAAGGCGGGCAGTTGATTGGAATCCCGTTCCGGCGAGATTATGGATCTGCTTCTCATCTTTTTCAATATCGAGCACTGTGAGACCTAGAATGAATGACGTCACATGAGAAAGGTGTGATACATACGCGAGATGTCGATCATGTTCGTCTGCCTCCATGAAAAGATGATTGAATCCCATTGCATCAAAAAGTTCGAGCGTTGTTTCCAATGCGTCAGGATCGCTGAAAGTCCGCTCGCATAAGAGATTATTTTTCCCACGGAAGAGATCCAAGTGTGCCGCATGCGGGCCAGAAAATTCGGTACCTGCCAGTGGATGAGCTGCCACGAATCGGCCGCGCCTGGGATGGTTGCGCACTGCATTGCAAATGGCGCCCTTGGTAGAACCTGCATCAATGACAATGACCTCATGGTTGATGGTATCAAGTACTGTAGGTAGCAATGTCTCGATATGATGTACGGGAATAGCGAGAATAATCATGTCAGACTTCGATATGGCTGTATCTAGATCGAGAATTTCATCAACGAGATTGAGCTCGAGAGCAATTTTCTCGTGTTCGGGATTAGCGTCAACTCCAATAACATGATGATTCAATTTCTTGCATTCTAGGGCAAGTGATCCGCCAATAAGCCCAATGCCGATAATGGTGATTTTCATAGGTGATCCCACGGAGAATCGAACTCCGATTTCCAGGATGAGAACCTGGCGTCCTAGCCGTTAGACGATGGGACCGTATTCTTGATCGTGTGAACCAAGATACACATGAGTATAACGAAAGTGAGGGATTGGTGCAATTTTTTCTGCGCAATCTCAGATTTTCTTATCACATTAATATCGAGAACATCCTTGTGGTTTTTACATGTACTATCTATGGCGTAGCTTGATGCTACTCTAGTCAGATATATTCACGTATTATTGATGCCTTTACCTAGATTTTTAGGCAGTATTTTTCTGTCGAAATAATTTTGGGGCTTTATTGAGCACTAGGTATGTATGATAGAATGTGAGTATGTCTTATCTTGATTTTGATTATTCTCTTGATTTTGGCGCTATAGACTTTCGTGAGCAACCCCAGTTGTATCGTATGGGTCGCGGCGAACAGGGTGTTCTGCTAGTGCAACCATATAAGAGCGAAATACTTCCTTATTGGCGATTTAGAAATCCCTCAATTGCTAAAAAGTCTTCTCAAGAGGTGTATGATCTTTTTCTTAAATACGTACATGCGAAAGACTTTGTGGGTGCTGATATGGCCCGGAAGTTTTTACAAATGGGATGGACACGTTCGCGTAGATATGCGAATCATAAAAGCGGCCGCAAGTATTCAGATGAAAATAAAAAAAATGCCCCAGAGATTCCTATAGGAAACAGATACAAAACAGAAAAAAACAATATGCATTCAGTAAAGCGAAAAATCAAAAAAGTTCTACCCATAGATCACGATCCAGAAAAGGCAAAATCAGCAGCTATTTTTTATAAAATGTACAAAAAGGCAAAAAGCAATCACCTGTACCAAGAGATGCTTGATATTCACAAAAAAAAGTACCCAACCTCTAAGTCAAAATAGATGCTTTTTATCAATCTATAATTGTATGCAAAAAATCTAGCGGCTTTTGCGTTATTTTTTATAATAGAGTTGCCTCAGGCTTGCTCACTGCATCAATATCGAGAACAAGCGTACTATTTTCGCCGGTGATGCGCGTAACGTCTTTTTCAATCTTCTTGAATTCTTTTGATCCTGCATTGTAGTGATTGACGACCGTGCTGAGATTCTTGCCCAATTTATTATGATAAAGAAAACCCATAAAACTCTTGTATAACTTTTTTTACTTGCTCAAGTCGATTGCGTGTAATACGACCTTTTCGTTTCAGTAAGCGCTTGGTTGAAATAACCTTCAATTGATGCACACATAAGCTGTGCTCCTTATTTTGAAAAGTGAAAGGAATGTACCCAGCGACAGATTTTAGTTTGGATGTAAGGGGAATTACCAGGGCAAGCTTTGATCCTATCGTGTGAATAATGAGCACGGGCCGAGAGAAGCTTTCTCCTTTTCCATCCATTTCACTGCCTATGTTTACTCCGATGGTGCACCATCGTATTTCACCGCTACGAATATGCACCTTTCGTTTTTCGTCTTGAATCCTTTTCTTTACATTGTTCCACTTATTAAATGCTTTTATATACATGTTGTCTGTAATATACGCACTCTCTTTGCAGAGAGCCGTTGACGCCGAGGTGGCGATGGTATGTCTATTATAGTATTGATATGCATGTTATGTCAAATACTTTTAGTAATTTCTATGTTTATCCAGGTTTACACAACAACCTCAGGCTTGCTCACTGCATCAATATCGAGAACAAGCGTACTATTTTCGCCGGTGATGCGCGTAACGTCTTTTTCAATCTTCTTGAATTCTTTTGATCCTGCATTGTAGTGATTGACGACCGTGCTGAGATTCTTGCCCAATTTATCGTGATAGCTCTCGTATGCTGATAGGTGGCGGGCGAGTTCACCGACGCGTTTTTGGATTTCTTTGGCATGCTCTTCGATCTGGAGTGCCTTGAGACCATGTAACACAGTTTGTAAGAAGGCGAGGAATGACGTAGGAGAGACGATGAGAACATTTTTGCTAAAGGCATATTCGATGAGATCCTGTGTATTCACCTTCATTGCGCCGATCTCGTTCACGAGTAGATCATAATATATAGCCTCATGAGGAATGAACATGAATGCGAAATCCAATGTCCCATGTTCAGGGAGAATATATTTACTCGTCTCATCGATGCGTAATTTCAGATCATTTTTAAATGCCTTTTCGAGGCGCTCGCGTTCGCTCGGATCTTTGGCATCGAGAATGCGGTTGTAATTTTCAAGTGAGAACTTCGAATCGATAGGAATCATTTTATCGCGCACATGCACCACAGCATCAACAATACTGCCATCAGGGAAAGCATACTGCATCGCATATGATCGCGGTGGGAGGACATTCTTGAGCGTAGTCTCGAGATAATACTCTCCGAGGATTCCGCGCTGCTTGGGATTCTTGAGAATGTCTTGGAGTGATTGCAATTGCTCGGCAAAGCCCATGATATTCTTGTTGGTTTCGTCAAAGCGTGTCATTTTCTCCGTGAGCTCCTGAATCACATTCATATGATGTGAACTTTGCTTCTGGAGTGAGCTCACCACCTGTTCTGATGAACGTGAAAGCTTAGTATCAACACGATCAGAGAGTTCGGTAATCTGCTGCAGGAGCATGCGAATATTGCTGTGATGCTTATCCGAAATAACTTTCTCTATCTGCGTGACATGATCAATGATGCCTGATTGGGCATCAACATCTTCTTCTCGGTTTCTTTCACGTAATCCCATAATATGAAAAAAGAGAAAAGCACAAATGAGCGTAACAACAATGAGGGTTATGAGAAATATAAGAGTGAGTGTTTGCATAAATAGCTGGATGAGTATTAGATGTTGAGTTATATATGATAAGAATTATACCATGCTCATTTTTAAGAGCGTGAGGACAGGGCAGAGCTTAGAGTATCGCTGTCAATATACTCGAGCTCGCTCCCAGTGGACAGGCCGCGACCGAGGCGAGATATCTTGATTCCAGATTGTTTACAGAGCTCCTTGATCCGCCCGATAATGATATTCGCCGTGTAGTCTCCCTCGGGATTCGCAGGAGTTGCAAGAATGACTTCACGGAGAATCGTGACTTCCCCTCGTTTTTTTATTATAGATTCTAACTCTCGGATTTTTACGTGCTTTTCCATGTCTGTATCGATCATTGGCGCCATATTTCCTAGGATGAAATACTGCCCTTTGTATACACCATGATTCTCTATAGCATCGAGATCTTGTTGTCGGACCACAACCATGAGCTCACGCATGGTGCGTGTAGGATCGCGCAAAAGAGGCGAGAGGACAATATCAGGATTAGGATCGATAAAGCTCTGAAATGATTCAGGGCATTGCTTGAGATGCTTTTTGAGATGATGCATTGATTGCGTGAGATTCTCGATATATCCGATTGGTTGATCCATGAGAAAATATGCAAAGCGTGCTGCTTGGCGTTTTCCAATTCCGGGGAACTTCGAAAAAAGGTGAATGAGATGAGAAAAAGGTTGGTCTGCCATAGAGAGAAATTATCAGTATCAGAATTGGTCTTCTAGTGGTTCAGGATCAACGAAATCATCGAATTCGTTTGTTTCAACATCGAGGAAGCTCGCACGAGCAGAATCAAAGTACATCGGCACGATACCTGTTGCGCCATTACGGTGCTTTTCAATGAGAATCTGTGCTTGGTTCTCGTATCCGCCGCCATCCTCGTTGCGTTCTTTGTGAATGAACATTACCACATCGGCATCCTGCTCGATCGCACCTGAGTCGCGAAGGTCAGAGAGTCGCGGCTTACCACCACGCGATTCAACTGCACGCGAGAGCTGTGAAAGGGCAATCACGGGAACATCAAGCTCACGCGCTAGGGATTTGAGGGATCGTGAGATTTCAGTGGTCTGATTCACAATTGAGTCAAAATTACGTGATGTAGTCATAAGCTGTAAGTAATCAACGAGAATCATGTCGAGTCCGTGCTGTTTGGAGAGGCGCCGTGCTGTCGCGCGCATGGCGAGAATAGAATTACCAGGCTTATCGTCAATGAAGATTGGAGCTTGAGAAAGTCGGCTCATTCCTTCTCGAATGGCTGTGAAATCAGTTTCGGTGAGATTCTTACCTGTTCTAATCTTCCACAAATCCACCTGTGATTCAGCGGCGAGCATCCTGTCGACAAGTTGTTGGGCGCTCATCTCTAGGGAAAAGAATCCAATGCGAGCCTTGCCATTTACTGCGGCTTTGCGTGCAATATCCAGCGCTAGGGACGTCTTACCCATAGATGGTCGAGCGGCGAGGATGACAAGATCTGACTTTTGGAACCCGTTAAGTTTTTTGTCTAATCCGTTAAAGCCTGTTGGTACACCACGCATTTCTCCCTTACTTTCATGGAGTCGCTCCATGGTCTCCCAGACTTCTGGCAAGATATCCTTTATGTTCATGAATTCAGCAGCTTTTGGGGATTCGGTAGCCTCGAAAACTTTTTTTTCTGCGAGATCGAGGGTCTCTTCGATATCGCGCGCCTCATCGAATCCGAGATTCGTTAAATAGTCACCCGCATTAATGAGCTTACGTAGCGCAAATTTATTCCCAACAATGTCAGCATAATATTCTGCATTCGTTGACGAGGGGACACGGTCAATGAGTTCGTTGAGGTATTTCATTCCACCGATATTTTCTAATTCCCCGTTTTCTTTGAGGCGGTTGGAAAGCGACAATAGATCAATAGGATCATGGCGACTGTGGAGTTCGAGCATTATTCTATATATAAGAGTATGCTTTTCAACATAAAATGAATTTTCAAAAACCCTATCACTCACGTCGTTGATATTGACGGGGCGAAGAAGTATTGAGCCCAGCAGTGCTTGTTCAGCTTCAATGCTCTGTGGGGGAATGCGCATGCTGTGGTCTTTTGTAAAAGGAGAAACTTGCGACGCATCTTTCTTTTCGGTCTTTTTATATACAGTTTTACTTGGCGAAGATGATGATCCTGACATAACAATCTGGATTGTAGCATATCGCCACGCCTAGCGTGTTTCGTAGAATTGTGGATACATGGATCAAATCTGTGGATAAACATCCTTGTTGCCTTTTATTGAGCCTCGACTATAATCATGTATATATGACTAAAAATATTAAAGTAACAGGGCTTATTATCCTTCTTGGGGCAATCATTATTATAGTTACAGCTATCTTCGGATCACGCTCATCGTTGCGATCAATTGACGGACTTCCAACAGACGCGAATATCACCGGAACAGAGAGTGCGCCAGAGAACCAAACGGCTTCTGTAAATAATACAGCATCTGAATTTCAACAAAATCAAGAAGAAGATCTTGAAATCCCTCTGATCTCATCAAAGAGTACAGGCATACCTCATTGGAGAATGGTTTACACGCATCCTGGGCGAATTATTTCCACGAGCCTAGATGGAGAAATGACAGCTATCACAAATGATAGTGAGACAGTACTCGCAAGAATTTCTGAAGCACAACCAGAACAAGGTACTACATTGCATGGTATTATTAAAGATCCAAAGTACGATGAAAATAAATATGTATATGTTGCATCTACTTATAATCATGACAATAATAATGGTGAATTAATGAAATATACCTGTCTAACGGATGAGGGCGACTCACTTATTAATGAGGTGTTGCTTTTAGATGGCATTCCTGTTAATTCTGAGAATCCTGGAGGGATTATGCTTCTAGCGCCTGATGAGACGGTGTATCTGAGCGTTAATACACCAGAAGGCGCGAGTGAGATATATCGTATGCGTGTCAGTGGGACGATTGCACCAGATAATCCACACGCTGAGTCGTACCGACTTGCCGAAGGATTCTCTAATATCACCGATATAAGTATTGAAGGGGACACCTTATTAGTCACAGATGAGGAAGTAATTCATGAGATAAACATTGATGAACTTATAGGTGGAGAAGGTGAGTTCGCCGTAGAGCATGAGGGGTAAGTTACTCATTTTTGATAAGCTAAACCTTTAATAAATACGTGTTTAAATATTATTATAATTACTGACGTACGTAATAGCATGGCTAGCTTTTAATACTTGACTTGTATGAAGACTCCTACGGATACACAACAAGATAACCCAGTAAGTAAAAAGGATTTTGAGCGTGCCTACGCTTCAATCTTTACTTCTCCTTTGCATAACAAAAAGTCTCATTTTTTTGATACAGTAACGACCCTTGTGCTTGGTTTTGTAGGATTGGCCTTATTCGGACTTTCTTTCTTGGGAAATATTGTCGTTGATCAGTGGAAGCCTTTGGCCTTGATTCAAGATGCCTTAGTATTTAACCTTGCGAACGAATCGCGGACCAATGCCAATGTTCCGGAATTACGTGTTAGTCCTATATTGAATGAAGCCGCACAACTCAAGGCACAGCACATGCTCGATACTGGATATTTTGCTCACAACAGCCCTGATGGAATCACGCCGTGGTACTGGTTTAATCAAGTTGGCTATGGGTATAGCCATGCGGGAGAGAATCTGGCAATTGATTTTAGTGATTCACAAAATGTCCATCAGGCATGGATGAATTCACCAACTCATGCTAAAAATATTCTCGCTGATAAATATTCGGAGATTGGAATAGGAAAGGCTTCGGGTATGTACCAAGGGAGGTATACTACATTCGTTGTACAGATGTTCGGTAGCCCATTGAATAATCAACAGCCAGTTACAGCACTTCCAGCAGTCACGACTGTTCCAGATGAGGTACCAGTTATAGATAATTTAGCATCTGCAGAGCCAGATATAGCTGGTATTATCGCAGGAGCTCAGAATAATGCACAACGATTATCTGACCCGAGCGCGCTTAATAATTTCATTAATAGCCAGGGCCTAGAAATACCAAAAGGACCAGAATCAAAAGTAGATACGGGCCTCATTCAAGAAAATGAAGAGCTATTTGATAGTAGTAAAGTTCAATCAATTATTACTCAACGATCCAGTGCCAGTGATATTCTCCGCTCTATTTTGAATGATTCGAGCGACTTTAGCCCTGAGCAGCAAGCTGCCATAGCGAGAATTAATGATACTCTAAAGAGCTATGGTGTTGAGGAGCGAACTCCTGTAATGCTTGGTAGTAGCGAGGCTCAGGTTCGTGGCGTAGAAGATCAGGGTCAACCAGTATCCCACGTAGGAATCGAAACGCTAGCTGAGCTGGATCAATCTGGATACATTAATGAAATTCCACGTTGGCAAAAAATATTCGCACAGCCATCGCGTGCTATATCGCTCGTGTATTTTTTCTTGATTCTATTGCTCATCATTCTTTTGATATTCGAATCTATTGTTGAATTTCGCATGCACCATACGCGTCATGCGGTAATGGTAATCCTTGTGATTACGTTCCTCATTATTATGATGGCATTGCATTCGCACACATTCCTTACTCCATTTATTGTATAAACGTGTTCTCTCTCTTGATATATTGATCAACTATGCCGCTCTTGGTATAGTTGGGGACGTGCAAGAAATGGGTAAGCCAACATAGCTCAGTAGGTAGAGCGCATCCATGGTAAGGATGAGGTCTCCGGTTCAATTCCGGATGTTGGCTCAGATTGGCGTATTGACCTTTGTTTGTATTCTGTTAGTTTGAGAATGAAGAGCACACAAAACCAATTCTTTAATAAATAGAAATCAAGGTTACTCTAGCCTCGATTTCAAAAAATAAACACATAAATTATGAGAATACAAATAATCATTATTAGTTTGGTAGTGTTTCTTATTTTGCCAAGCGAGCAGGCTATTGGTCAGAAAGGTCAAGAAGGGGTTAATCCATACAGCTTGACTGAAAAGGTGCTGGTAGAAAGGTCATTATTGGAATTCTTTGAGAAATGCAATTGTTTAAGTCAAATAAACAGAAAAATTACATACACAGATGTGAAGGTAATTAGATCTGATAAAAAGACAGGATCTTTTGATGCCGTACTAAAGATCTCTTCTAAAAAAAATAAAAAAAAGAGATTAAAAACCAAAAATCAATCCCACTATGACCTTGCAGGGGAGGTTAGAATCAGAGGTGGAAAGGTATATTTTGATAAAATTTACATGGAACTAGAAGATGGCACTAGACTTGTTATCCCTATTATTTATTAGTATTAATAGGGAAAGATAATATTTAACTCCCCTGATAGCAGTGCTATTAGGGGGATTTTTTACCTCACAATATATACTCGACCCAGTAGTTTCTCGGGGTTAATATCATTGGCTTTTATAAATATGTATGCATAATAATTTGCTAAGAGCATATTTCTTTTAAAATAACAAGAATATTTCAATTATATCTTTTCTCTATCTATAATGCTCTGATATACATGAATTATTCATAAAAAATTTCATACCATGAAATTATTTATCAAAAGCATGGCGCTGCTTCTAATCGCGCTTATAATTTCTAATGTCGCCAATGCGCAGTTTGCAGTGGCGGAGAAACAACAGCTTTTTGTAACTGTCGAGGCAGAGCAGTTATTGCGCGATGCACATAAGGCGACGTGTAATTTTGACTCAACCGAAGAGCTCGTCGCTGCGGCAACTCAAGACGTGACACCGGAATGGGTCAGCCATGTCGTAATCAGCCTGGAGGGAGATGATGTGATTATGTACACCGGTGTTTCAAACCAGAGCATCACACCAAAAAAATGGGAGTACAATGCTGAACGTTGCATGTTTGTTTCAATATCAACGCGGGGAGATTGGATTCCCGAGGTCCTATTACCTGCAGGCGTTACACCTACTGACCGTCAAAATTCTGCTATGGAAGTGCTTGCTTATCACGACGCTACTCAGGCGGTTACGGTTGATTCTGCTGAGATAAAATATTATTCAAATACTGGTGGAACTATTTCAGTCGGGGATACTCCTGAATATACTTTTAATTTTTCACGAGGTTATACTATTGAATTTATAGAACAGAAGTCACCAAGGGGTAGTCGTGTAAGTGAAGTTATTCATTATAATAGTGATAAGAGCCCTTCGATTTTGATGGAAGAAACAAATAGACAAGCATCCAGTGTTACGAGTGTGACTAATGGTCTTCCAGATAGCGTATTTAATAGAATCGTAGACAGCTCTCGATTCTATAATTTTAACTCTAAACCTGTAAAAGAATTGCTATTGAAAATGAATCGCTTGCAAGTCAATATAATTTTTAGAAACAAGCAATATCGTGACGCTATAATAGCTTCTAATAATTATCAGATAAGCAATCAGGCGCGGTTGAATCTTTTTCCGGGAGATTGTGAGTCTATGTATGACTTCAAACCAAAAATAGCCCCATTGTTACACGCAATCTCTAAAACATATGGTTTTGTATTTATGTATGAGGACGCACCTGTTCTTGTGGTTGACGGTATTACACCTACGTTTTATCGATATGATAAGCGATTATGTCGATTCAGCCATACTTCAGGCATTAATAAAGCGTTTCAAATACCGGTGATAAATATTTCATATCTGATTGATGAATTTATGTTATCGGAAATTCAAAAAGATTGGATAAATTTACTGGCTTTTGCCCAGAGTAGGCAAGAGGTGCTTGTTGGTAAATATATGATATCCTACGATCCCACCTCAGGTGGAAAAATAACAGAGTTTAAAAACGACGGTTTCAGTGATATACTTGCAACTTTTTAACCTTTTAGGATATAAAGATACTAAAGGTACAGTTTTTTTGAATCTCTTGTAGTATTGCTGCAAGAGATTTTTTCATTCCCCAATTATTTTCTCGAGCTAATTATGTGATGTGGTACAATATGTGTCATGCATGAATAGAAAATGCGTGCATATATTAGCGTTATGTCCAATGATTTTTCAAACCCTAAACGTAATTGCAGCTATCTCGGTATCACTCCCGGGATGATCGCTGTCGATGCTGGCGCAGGTGCTGGATATTACACACAGGCACTCGCCGAGCTCGTGGGCGAGGCCGGGCATGTCTATGCTCTGGAGATTCAGAAAGAACTCGTTAAGCGTCTCCAGTCTGATATGCAGCGTGCAGGGCTCAATAATGTAACGACGCTATGGAGCGATCTCGACGCATTAGATGGTATCGCTTTGAACGATGGTATTGCTGATGTTGTTGTGATTGCCAATACGCTTTTCCAGCTCGAGGAGCCTCATGTATTTTTTGCGCAGGCCCATCGATTACTGAAAAAGGGTGGGAAGTTACTCGTCATTGATTGGCTGGATTCGTATAGTGCCATGGGGCCCCATGTTGATTTAATCGTTCATCCTGATATTTCGCGCAATCACGCACTCACAAATGGATTCGAGCACAGAGATAATCCTGATGTTGGTGTGCATCATTGGGGGCAACTCTATGTGAAAGCATAATTTACATATTTTCTACGCACACAAAAAACTTGTCAAAAATAATCTTTTCGCTTATTATAGAGTCATTAATCAAACAATTGTTAGAATAGCGTTAACTAGAAAAAGTCGAGCAATCTCGCATACTATATACCTATGTCAATGCCACCATTTTCAAACTTCACCACCAAGGCCAAGCAAGCCATCCAGCGTTCCCATGAGCTCGCTGTGGAGCGCGGTCAAACACATGTTACTGCGGTACATCTCCTCGCAGCGCTTATTTTGCAAGATGAAGGCATAGTTGTCGCTCTTCTTGATCGATTGAATATTGATACGTTATTGTTGTCAGAACAGCTCGTCGAGTCGCTCGAGAGTGAGGATACGGAAGCCCCTTCGGCTGATACCCTTTCAGCCAGTTTTCAGTTGTATCTCACTCCTGATTTGGCTCAGATTATAGAACTCTCGGGACGTATTGCTAAAGGAATGGGAGATGATTTTATTTCTACTGAACATCTCTTTATGGGAACCAACGAGGTCCCATCAGAGGCACGTGATATTTTACAAAAATTCAAACTAGATCAAAAAGAAATTGCAGAGATTATTCTCGCATTGCGCGAAGAAGACCGTCAGGGTAAAACCAAGCGTGGATTCAAAGTGCTCACTAAATACTCGCGCAACCTTACTCAAATGGCCAAAGATGACAAGCTTGACCCCGTTGTTGGGCGTGATAAGGAAATCATGCGCATGATCGAGATCCTTTCTAGACGCAAGAAGAATAACCCATTACTGATCGGTGAGCCAGGCGTCGGTAAAACAGCCATTGTTGAAGGATTGGCACTACGTATGGCCAAGGGCGATATTCCAGATTCATTGAAGGATAAGGAGCTCATCGTGCTCGATCTGGGTCTTCTGCTCGCTGGTACGAAATACCGTGGGGAATTCGAAGATCGCCTCAAGAAAATAATGAAAGAAATCGAGGCTGCTGAAGGTAAGGTGGTACTTTTCATCGACGAAATACATACGATTGTCGGAGCAGGTGCATCAGAAGGCACCATGGATGCAGCCAATATGCTGAAGCCTGGCCTTGCTCGTGGTGAGTTCCGTGCGATTGGAGCAACGACCCTTAATGAATTCCAGAAGCATTTTGAGAAGGATCCAGCCCTCGCTCGTCGATTCCAACCTATTAGGGTGCCAGAGCCTTCAGAAGACGACACGCTCGCTATTTTGCGCGGTCTGAAGAGCAAGTACGAGCTGTATCATGGCGTGCGCATTACTGATGAGGCACTCTCTTCGGCTGTCCAATTCTCTTCGCGATATATTACTGATAGATTCCTTCCTGATAAGGCAATTGATCTTGTTGACGAAGCGGCAGCGTCTTTGAAAATTGCACTCAATAACCTTCCGTCAGAACTTGAGGAGGCACACCGCAAAGTTATGCTTCTCGAAATTGAGGAAACAGCATTACAGAGCGATCTCGACTCTAAAGAAAATCAGAGTGTAGCAAGTGATACCAAAAAAGAAGAAGCCAGTCAACGAATTGCAGAAATTAAGCGTGAGATTGCCGAGATTAAAGAGTCATCACGTGAGCTTGAAATTAAATGGAAAAATGAAAAAGAGGCATTGTTGAGCATTCGCGCAATTAAAGAAGAGTTAGCAGAGCTGGCAAAGGAAGCTGAAAATGCAGAGATTGAGACAGATCTAACGCGTGCCGCTGAGATTCGCTATGGCAGTATTCCACTGCTTGAAAAAAAGCTTGCGAGCAAGACGAAGCGCCTTAAAAAGTTGCAGAAAAAGCGTCGCATTCTACGCGAGGAGGTAATTCAGGAGGATATTGCACGCGTGACATCGCGTTGGACGAATATTCCTGTAGCACGCATGATGGAGTCAGAAGTCTCAAAACTTGCACGTATGGAGGAAGTACTCAAAAATCGTGTGAAGGGACAAGATCCTGCCATTGAGCGGATCAGTAATGCTATCCGTCGATCACGTGTGGGTATCGCGGATCCTAACAAGCCGATCGGTTCATTTATCTTCCTCGGGCCAACAGGTGTAGGGAAGACTGAGCTGACCAAGGCATTGACCGAATTCATGTTCGATGATGAGAATGCGCTGATTCGTGTTGACATGTCTGAATATATGGAAAAGCATTCTGTTTCCAAGTTGGTAGGTTCGCCCCCAGGATATGTTGGTTACGAGGATGCCGGCAAGTTCACTGAGGCAGTACGTCATCGCCCATATTCTGTTGTGTTGTTCGATGAGATCGAGAAAGCGCATCCCGATGTGTTCAATGTGCTCTTGCAGGTACTAGATGATGGGCATCTCAGTGATGGGAAAGGCCGCAAGGTGAATTTCAAGAACACGATTATCATTATGACCTCAAACTTGGGATCAGAACATATCGAGAAAATGCAGTCAGTTGGATTCAGTACGAAATCTGGCGCAGAGGAATACAATACAACAAAGGATAAAGTGATGGAGTCATTGCGCAAATTCTTCCGCCCAGAATTCCTCAATCGTGTTGATGACGTTGTGGTATTCGATACCTTGAACAAGTCAGTAATCAGTGATGTGGTAGATATTCAGATGGATCTCGTACGTGATCGTTTAAAAGAAAAGGGAATGCAACTTGAACTTTCGTCTACCGCACAGCAAATGCTGGCAGAAGAAGGGTATGATCCTCAATATGGTGCTCGACCACTCAAGCGTGTTATTCAGGACAAGATTCTCAATGCTATTGCAAATGCTATCATTGCCCATGAAATAACAGAAGGCGATACGGTACTCATTGATATGAATAGTGACAAAGCTATTACTGTCACAAAGAAAAAGAAATCACGACGCAGCAAGACATCATCAAAGAATCAAATACTCCCGAATACTCCAGCCAAGGCACCACTCCCGCAACATATTGAGTTGGTGTAGTAATAAAAAACATCAAGTAATCTTGGTGTTTTTTATTTGCCTGGATTTACGATATTTTGTGCGCCGGGCAGGACTCGAACCTGCAAAAGACAAAAGTCGTTGCAGTTTTTTATAGAGAACAGTCCAATGCCTTTGCATTGTGATTTAATTACTCTTCATGTGCGCCGGGCAGGACTCGAACCTGCAAAAGACAAAAGTCGTTGCAGTTTTTTATAGAGAACAGTCCAATGCCTTTGCATTGTGATTTAATTACTCTTCATGTGCGCCGGGCAGGACTCGAACCTGCGTAGACATAAAGTCGTTGGATTTACAGTCCAATGCGTTTGACCGCTCCGCCACCGACGCATAATTTCCTAGTAAATAGGGAATGTCTCCAATCATACTAAAAAGCAACCGAGCTGACAAGAGTCACTGTGAAAGTTTTCCTCTTTCTGTGGACATCTCTCACTATCCCGTTGAGTTGATCTATGTATACTGAAGATATCTATGGCACATTCACGTTAATTAATAGATGAGCATCTTGCTTACTACATTCCAGCGTATGCACACAAATTTTAAGTCATTCTTTACTAAAACTACAAAGCCAATTATTGAATATTTCACTCAGTCCTCTACGCATTCATGGATTGCTGTTTTGGTTATGAGTGTTCTTCTCGGGATTGTGTACATCCCATCTTTCGGCCCACTTGGTTTCATTTTAGGAATGGCGCTGTTTTTCTTGGCGGTGACACTCGCATCTTGGGCACTCAATAAAGCTTCTACATATATTGATCTCCATAAAAGAGGTTTTGATCAGGCGCTTGGTACTGAAGTTTCCTTGGCGCTCGTGTCTGTTGCATTCAGTATTTTTATTGGGATTATAATGGCACTGTTTGTAGGGCTGTTAAAAATTCCAAAGCTTGGGATGCTCATCTATTTAATCTCCATGGTATTCTTTGTGTGGCTAGCTATTTTAGTCACGAGTATCGCATATGGCGTCCGCATGAAGAAAGCTTTCGCATTACTCGCTACTGCAACGGGCTTTCTATATATTGTCTTTACAGGTGTCTTTTTAGGTATTGCTTTCATTGCAACTCTATTTGGGGCACCTCGTACGTTGCGAACCCCTCTGCATGATCGGATATTGAGCCCCCAAGGAATTTTTCATGATCGTGATACTACGCGTGGAGATAGTCATGATACGCGCATAGAGAATTATGAAGAGAGAAAAGAAGAGATTTTCGATAATCATGAAGACATCCGTGAAAATATCCGTGAAGTCTACGAAGAGCGCAAGCAAGACTTGCAGGATGCTCAAAAGGAGGCTACTCCTCCGGCTACGAATAGCGAAGATGAGGTAGGAAACGGCTTGTTTAATGGAGATTTTGGAGACTTCATGTTTTAGTCCTTGCAAAATAGGTGTAATCCACGTATAGTGTTCGATACACGAAAAGAAATAGAGTAAATATTTCTTTCAAAAAATCTATGGCATCACAAGTACACATCATCACATTACATTGCGAAGAAACAGGCGAATACATCACAACGCGCGCTAATAAGAAGCGTCGTAATAGTTATGGAAATAAAGATTTCAAACTTGCTTTGATGAAGTTCAGTAAAGTTCTCCGCAAGAAAATGTTGTTTAAAGAAACTAAAAAGCTTTTTAAAAAAAAATAAGCTCTTAATTTTCTATAAACAAATAACACAAAATATCTTAACCACACGGGCAAGATAAGACTTTTGTGTTTATTGAAATTAATGATATGATGAGCGCACACTGATTATTTTTTTTGGGCTAATAGTTCAATGGTAGAATTCCGGTCTCCAAAACCGGCGATCCAGGTTCGAGTCCTGGTTGGCTCGCATACTATATAAATAACATGCTTCAAGATCATTATAGAAAAAAAAATAGTAATGAGAAATACGGGAAAATGCTCGCCTGGTTTAATCGATTACTCCTTGTGGTTATTTGGGGTGTGGGCATTGTTCTAATTTTTGAGCCATATGTTTATGGAATTCAGGCACAAGCCCAAGTTCGCAAGGTGAAGAATGATGTTCATGGGGATCTAGTGACACGTCTCGCACGTCTCCCAGAGCAAACTATGTATATCCCATCGATTGGCGTGAGGCAAGATATTGTTGAGGCGCAGACAATAAAAGAGGCAAAAGAGGATGTATGGCGTCGACCAAACACAGGGACTCTCGAGGGGGGTGGTAATATCGTTATGGTTTCTCATCGCTATGCAAATATTGGTGGCGAGCGGGCGAGTACTTTCTACTCACTACCTGACCTGGAAGCAGGTGATCTCGTGTATGTTAGGGGAGAAGGAGACAATTGGTATATATTCGAAATGCGTTCAAGTGAAACTGTCGAGCCGACGCGTATTGATATCGAAGACCCTACAGAAGAGACTAAGCTGACACTCTATACCTGTACACCGCTATGGAATGCAACACATCGCTATGTGGTACATGCCTATCCTGTTGAGGATCCTGAATTAGTCGAAGATATACGCGCAATGAGCAGGGAATTATCGGCCACGAGTGGACCAGAAGCTGCTGATGAAGTATCGCCCATCTAATTAATATAATAATATAAATATATGCAACGCTTCTTACGTAAGAATAATTCACCACATTTGCGCACTCCCGTGAATCGTCAACTCAGACTTTCGCTTGAGCTTATTCTCATTTTACTAGCTCTCGTTCTCGTGGCGCGATTACAAGAGGGGCGCAGGAATCGTTCAGCAGAAAATATCTTAGGCGATGTAGAAGTTATTGCTGATGGAGGTGAAAATAGTGTCGAAGTTCAATAAGGTGCTGCAATACATAAACACGAAAGTCTGGTGTAATGGGTTATTGGATCGTCTTATTCACATACTGTGGATAAATTATTGTAGAGATCGTTACAAAATAACAAAAATGTCAAATTGACTTGTTTAAACATCTTCGTATGATCGAGAACAGTAGCTGGTGGTGCTGTGTTATGGCCGCAACACAATCACGCTCTTGTTAATTTATTAATGCACTAAATTTGTTTTGTATTAAGCTTCAAGCTTAATGCTTGTTTTTTCGTTTTGTATGATTTTTTCTTTTAAACAACGGGCAACGCATGTTGCGACTTTTTTATTCGTTGCATTTGCCTTAAGTATCCCTTTTGCTATTACTACAGCGCGGCCAAATCCGAGTAATCTTGCAGTGGGTGCATGTTATGCGATCGCTGATAATGGCGAAGCTGGAATACGTGCGTCTGAGCGTGACCGTCTTTTTAGTGTTGACGATACTACGGGTGCGATTACTGATTTAGGATTGCTCCCAACAACAGATGGTGAGGCAATGACTATTGATGAGTCTACATTCACATTATATTCAGTTGATGGAGGTCAATTAGGTTGGGTTGATGTGAGTAGTGCATCTTTCAATCCAATCATCCCTGAAGATATTCCAAATTTTGAATTTAATACTGGAAATGGCGCCCACGGGTCATTAGATCTTAATGATATTGATGGTATTGCTTATGATAAAGGAATAGTAAATGGAAAAGATGTGATATGGGCTATACAACGCCTTGAAACAAGCAGCGCTAAGGTAGTTGCCGCAGGACTTCCTGATGATGTACTCTTTGCAATCGATCCAACTACGGGTGGGTTATTCAAGGACGGTGATGTGGGTATATTTGGTGCTGGAATTGATTACGTTGTTGTACCTACTGACGCGCATGATATTGACGATATTGCACTCGACCCAACAGATGGAACACTCTACGCTATTTCTAACCGCAAAAATACTTCATCACAGCAACTCATTACGATAAATAAAATTGATGGCACACCAACACTAATTGGCGATTTTGATATTGTGGATGTCGAGGGGTTGAGTTTCTCTTCAACAGGACAGCTTATTATGAGTACAGGCAAGCATGCTGATGCAGGGAATGCTAATAGACTCTATGCCATTGATAAAACCAACGCAGATGCCATCGCGATTGGTGGATTCGGTAATATTCCTCATGCAGTAGATATGGAGGCGCTGGCATGTACGCTTTCTAGTATGGTAGTAGGCGACTCTGTTCATGATCTTGCATTGCGCAAGACCATTTCAAGTCAGACATTAGATCAAGTAACTTTTTCTATAGAAATTTTTAATCAAGGAGAAATTGATGCATACAACGTAGAAGTAATTGACTATTTACCAACTGAAGGCCTAATCCTTGCAGATACTGATTGGAGTGATAATGGCGATAATACAGCATTGAGCACGATCCCTGACCCTATTCCCGTAAATGAGTCTCGATCCATTGAAATTATTTTTGATGTTGATCCTTCATTCACGGGAACAATAATTAATACTGCTGAGATTATCCAGAGCAAAGATGAAGATGGAGAAATACTCGTCGATCAAGATTCAGAAGGCGACACGAATCCAGATAATGATGCTTTGGAAGATGATGAAATTGATGACAGTCCTAACGATGAAGATGATCACGATATTGCAGTAGTTGATCTCGAAGATCCAAATGGTGGAGACGATCCATACAACCTCTCAATCGAAAAGCACTCTCCTATCTTTGACCAAGAGAACGAGCTTGTCACCTTTACTATTACCGTAACTAATACTACTGACACCATAGCTACAAGCTTCTTGGTAACAGACACTCATCCAGTAGAACTTACTCTCCAAGATATTGACTGGACCTATGTAAGTGACACTACAGCAACCTATCTCTTTGAAGATCAAACGCTTGCTAAAGATGAATCTGCATCAGTAGATATTACCTTCTCATATGCAGGTATTGCTGAAGGAACAACGCTCACCAACATCGCATCACTTCCTAATGAAGATGATAATGATGAAGACAACACTGATGATGAAGAGGTTGTGATCCCAGAGGATGAAGATCCAAATGGTGGAGACGATCCATACAACCTCTCAATCGAAAAGCACTCTCCTATCTTTGACCAAGAGAACGAGCTTGTCACCTTTACTATTACCGTAACTAATACTACTGACACCATAGCTACAAGCTTCTTGGTAACAGACACTCATCCAGTAGAACTTACTCTCCAAGATATTGACTGGACCTATGTAAGTGACACTACAGCAACCTATCTCTTTGAAGATCAAACGCTTGCTAAAGATGAATCTGCATCAGTAGATATTACCTTCTCATATGCAGGTATTGCTGAAGGAACAACGCTCACCAACATCGCATCACTTCCTAATGAAGATGATAATGATGAAGACAACACTGATGATGAAGAGGTTGTGATCCCAGAGGATGAAGATCCAAATGGTGGAGACATCTACGACCTTGCACTTTCTAAGGATTACAAAGAACACAACACTACTGATGAAACAGTAACCTTCACCATCACTGTAACTAATGAAGGAGATATCGTCGCAAACACTTTCGAAGTAACAGATACTTATCCAACAGGCTTCACCTTTGTAGAGAATAATCTCTGGATCAATGATGCAGCAAGCAATACTGCAACATATACTTTTACTGATGCTCAACTTGCCCCAGCAGAAACAACAAGCGTAGACATTACCTTTTCATATGCAGAAGTAACACCAAATACGACTCTAACCAATTTCTCACAAGTATCAGATGATGATGGAGAAGATGATGACTCAACACCAGATAATGACACTGATCAAGATCCATCAAATGAAGATGATGAAGATAGTGAAGACTTTGATATTCCAGAGGATGAAAATGAAGGAGATGATAATAATGAAGATGAGGATGGTGTATATAATCTCGCTATAGAAAAGCGCAATCCAGTATTCAATACAGTTAACAAAATCGTTACCTACATGGTCACAGTAACGAACACGGGAGATATTGAGGCAAATGACTTCGAGATAACTGACGATTATCCAGAGCAGTATCTTACACTTCTCGATGCTGACTGGGTAGATAGTCAAGATGGGACAGCGACGTATATATTTGAAAATCAGAACCTGGGCGAAGGAGAGGAAATAAGTGTAAATATAACTTTCTCTTACGCTAATGCCCCAGAAAATACCTCAATCGTTAATACTATTTCTATAACAGGAGATGATGGGGACGACAATGATTCTAGCGATGATTCCGATGATGAAGAAGTAGCGGTACCAGAAGATGAAGATGACGACGATGATAACGATAGACCACGTTGTCGGCGTAATTGTAGGGGAGGAGATAACGGAGAAGATAGCAATGATGATGAGGGCGAGGAAGAAGATGACGGAGGTCAGGTATTAGGTGCCGAAGATACCAATTATACAGGTACGGCATCGTATACTCTCCCAATCTTGCCAACTACCTATGCCGTTGCTGCTCAGGCAGAATTGCCACGAACGGGTCAATCTGCAATGCCATGGTGGGTGGCGCTCAGTACAGTACTCCTTATGTTAATAGCGTTGCGGCGATCACGTACAATTATGAGTCATTTCAAGAATGGTGAGGAAAACTAATTATCTTATAGTATAATAATTATTTTCCCCAAAAAACCTCATAATAGCAAAAAAATAAAGAACAAATTCTAAAAAATAAAAACCTTTCCAATATTGGAAAGGTTTTTTTGTACATCGATTTTGCATACCTCTTCTTTTTGATTGAAGGGAAGAGTGATTTGCTTTCCAAAATCTATAAAAATTGTTAGTATAGCGTGCATAGAATAACCGAGATCAGGCTTCGTATTGATCTCTATAAATACAACAATATGTTCGGTAAAATCAAACAAGGAATCAAAAATAAAGCGATGAAGATGATGCTTAAAAAGCAGATGGCGAATGTTCCACCAGAACAGCAGGAAGCTTTGATGAAAATGATCGAGGAGAATCCTGACTTTTTTGAAAAAGTAGCCATGGAGATAAAAGAAAAAGTCGACGCAGGTGGCAACGAGATGTATGCAACGATGCAGGTAATGCAGAAATATCAGTCAGAAATGCAGGCATTCTTTGCAGGTACTGCTCCTGGTGCCAAGTAATCATGCCTGCAATATATTTGCTCGCAAGGTAGGAGAGGTTGAAAACTCACATAGCTGCGCCCTATTGATGCGTGTATAATGGTATTTATGTTATTCCCTCATTTTGTTCGCTGGCAGAAGGTAGTTATTGGTGTAGTTTGGGGGATTCTCCTTGCTTCATCGGGTATCCTTGTCGGCTTTGTGCTGATGACCTATCAAGGTGACCGCGTGTTCCCATATGTGAGCTTCCTCGATACAGAAGTTGGCGGTATGACACGTACGAATCTTGAGAGTATGATTGGGAATTTGAGCCTCGGCGAAGAGGTTTTTAATTTCATTCATCCTGATACGGACGAAGTACTCTTCTCGCGTACTGCCGAAGAAATTGGCTACACGATTGATGAGGAGAAAATTGCGAATCATATTATGGCTTTTGGACGAGATCTCTCATTTCGTGATCAATTCATGATGTGGCTACTCGCTCCGGCATATGATGCCCAAGTTCCCGCTGATACGGTATTCTTTGATCAGGATCGATTTGCTGAATTTTTTCATGAACTTCATCAGGAATTAGGTGATCAGGCAGCGAATCCAGGGAATTTCTCATTTGATGAAGAGGGGAATCTCGTGGTTACTGAGCCGCAGAATGGATATCGACTCATAGATATGAAGCTACAGAATAGCATTGTGGCCTTACTAAATGATCATACGCGTAACCTTGCTCAAGAAGATTTTGATAAAAAAGAGATAAAAAATAATAAAAAAGATGAAATTGACGCACTCTCGTCAGGTAGTGACCAAAAAATGAATCGCTTCATGCTCAATAGCAATACAGCATATGCTCAGGAAGGCAGTTCAGATATTCCCACGAATCCTGCGGAATTTAATGTAGAGCTTCCATTTGCGCCTAATGCATCACTTTTGACCTCTAATGATTTTGATATGTTTAGAGAAAAGCTTGAGTATATTACAGGATCAGAGTATGTTATGCGCGTTAATACATATGAGCAAGAACTTGAACAAAAACATCTCATAAAATTTATTAATCCACTATGGAATGTACAAAGTCAATCATGGGATCTGCGTTTCAACCGTGAGGCATGTTCTGAGATTCTTGATCTATGGGAAGTTAAAAATGCGCGACTTTCTATTAATCCTGACATGACGGTCTCTGTGAGTGATTCGCGCCCTGGATTTGCTTTTGATAATGAATCAGCCTGCGACAAGCTCGTGGCCATGGTAGAAGGTGATCAGGATGAAGCATTGTTGTCGTACGTAGGCGAACCAGTTATGCCGACTAAAACGCGCGATGCCTATGATAATCTGGGCCTTAAGCACGTGATTGCTGAATTTACGACCTATTTCACCTGTTGCCAGAACCGTGTTGATAATATCCAGAACATGGCACGTCGTGTAGATGGCGCAGTAATTATGCCTGGGGGAACCTTTAATCTCAATCAGCATGTAGGGCAGCGTACAGCTGCAAAAGGATTCAAGCCAGCAGGCGCAATTCTCTATGGTGAGATGATCAAGTCTGTCGGTGGGGGCGTAAGTCAATTCGCAACGACACTATACAATTCAGCGTATTGGTCTGGAATTAGTGTTCCAGAACACAGGGCTCATAGTAAGTACTTCTCGCGCTACCCAGAGGGAATCGAGTCTACGGTATCATGGACTAAGCCAAATGTGAGAATATACAATGATTATGCTACGCCCGTAATGATCGATACGGCATACACTGACACATCAATCACCGTGCGCATATTGGGTGATAATGATGGGAGAATTCTCGATGGATCTCATACATCTGGTGCTACTGATATGCGAGTTATCAATGCCGGAGGCGATAAATCTCGCATCGTCGAGAGTAATGTTTCTGATCGATATAATGTTAAAAGTGCCGCTACTCGGTATATCGCCTATGATACCGTAGCCCCAGGAACACAAAAGGTAGTCGATAAAGGAAAAAATGGTTGGACCGTGAGGGTAACGCGTACTATCACCTATAATGATAAGACTGGCGCAGTTATTCCATATTCTTGGCCAGTTACCTATAATCATCCACGTGTAGTACATGTTGCATCTTGTGCATACGCTGCCCCGGGTGCATATTGCGTCAAGCCTTAATTCCTAGGTTTTTAACCCTTGCACATATGCGTCTTTCAACGTATTGTGTATGTATTATGTCGTTATCAATAGGTATTGTCGGACTTCCCAATGTTGGAAAATCAACATTTTTTAATGCACTGACCAAGAAGTCTGTTCCAGCTGAAAATTACCCATTTTGCACCATTGATCCATCGGTGGGTATTGTTGGTGTTCCTGATGTACGTCTCGATGGATTGGCGAAATTCTCTCAGTCAGTTAAATCTATACCCGCAGCAATCGAGTTCGTTGATATTGCTGGGCTCGTTGAGGGGGCGAGTAAGGGCGAAGGTCTGGGGAACAAGTTCCTTGCCAATATCCGCGAAGTAGATGCGATTCTCAATATGGTGCGATTATTCGCAATCGATCAGTCTGACGGTACTCAAATTAATCATGTATATGGATCAGTGGATCCTGTGCGAGATATCAAGGTGATTCTCATGGAGCTCATTCTCGCTGATTTGGAGACTGTCGAAAAACGAAAAGATAAAAATGCACGTGATGCCAAGCGTGGCGACAAAGAGGCAGTCGCACTGCAATCATTACTCGAGCGATTGAATGATCATTTAGCTGAGGAGGAGCTGGCTCGAACCTTAGAAATGAGCGATGATGAGAAGGAGCTAGTGGGGCAGCTTCATCTCCTCACAATGAAGCCAATGATATTTGGTCTCAATACCAAGACGGACGGTGACAATATCAATGTATCTAATCCTGAGAAATTCAAGGAGCTCACAGAATATGTGGATAGTCTCAATGCTCAATGGGTTCTCATTGATGCAGCTCTAGAGCACGACTTGAAGGATTTTGAGGGAGATGAGAAAAGCACGATGCGCGATGAAATGGGGGCAACTCATGATGGGGTAGATCACCTTATTCGTTCATCATATGATCTGCTGGGTCTCGAGACCTATTTCACAACGGGTGAGACCGAATCACGCGCGTGGACCATTGAGAAAGGGAGTACTGCGCCAGAAGCAGGGTCTGTAATCCATACAGATTTTCTCACTAATTTTATTAAAGCGGACGTGATTCATGTGAATGATCTTCTTTCTTTCGAGAATAAAGCACGAGCGCGCGAGGCGGGGAAAATTAGACTCGAAGGTAAAGACTACATCGTCCAAGATGGTGATGTAATCGAGTTCAAGGTATAGATTTTTAATATATTGTATGAAAAATGGTGAAGGACAATACGGGAATTGGCGTGTCGCTGTGATCCCTACTGATACAGTATACGGAATAGTCGCCAGGGTGGGCGATAGGGATGCAATTGATCGATTGTATGCAATTCGCAATCGCGATACTGAGAAAGGATGCATTGTGCTAATCTCAGATATTGCTGAACTTGAGAAATGGCAAGATTATGTGTCTATTCCAGAATTTCATCGTGAATATGTGGAATCTCATTGGCCGGGGCCCTACACTTTTGAGCTTCTAGAACAAGTGCCCCTGCGTAATCATCCACCAGAATTATATCGCGGGGGTCAGGCGTCATCATTCCGTGTTCCTGATGATCCGTGGTTGCGGGCATTTATTCATGAACATGGCCCAATCATTGCGCCGAGTGCGAATCCCGCAGGAATGCCTCCAGCTACAACATGTGCAATGGCACGAGAATATTTTGGTGACAGCGTTGATATGTATATTGATCGTGGAGAAAGAGATAACAAGCCCTCAAAAATAATCAGCCTCCTTGGTGATGAAATCGAGATTATTCGAGAATAACTTTTTAAGCTATCCAGTAGCTAGTAATGCCACAGCCTCTTCGATCGTGAGTTTTTTAGGATCCATGTCGTCTGGGAGATAGATGCGCTTGAGGCCTTTTTGCAAGAAGTTACCTGACTTGGATCCGAGAACGCGAATTTCTTTTCCAGTTTTCGGGTGCTTGCCTAACTGATTCACGAGCGTTGTTCCTTTGGGGAGTGATTTTGGGGTTTTGAGAAGCTTCACGGCCTCTTTGAGCGTGATGGTATATGGATCAAGTCCTGATGACTTTTTAATAGACCTGAATTCTTTACCATGACCTACGTAAGGACCAAATCGCCCAATGTTAGCTATAACGATTTCATCGCTATCAGGGAATGCTCCAAGTTCGCGTGGAAGTTCTAGGAGATGTAGGGCTTCTTTGAGGGTGATTTTTTCAGGTTCAATATTTTTTGGAATACTAGCACGTCGTGGCTTGGGTAATGCTTGGGCGGCTTTGCGGGCTTCCTTTTCTTTCTTGACCTGCTCTTTTTCTTCATCAGTTTTCTTGTGGCCTTTCTCGAATTTCGTAACCTCTGGGATATCAGGGCTCGCACCGAGTTGCACATAAGGGCCGAATCTCCCGTCCATAACATATACTTTTTCTTTGCTTTTTGGATCAACTCCCAGCGGTGGGGCATGGTCACCAAGTCCACGCCCATCGAGGGTTAGGGCCCCATCGCATTCAGGAAAAGTACTACATGATAGGAATTTGCCATTGCGCCCCAACTTGATCACCATGGACTTTTTGCACTCTGGGCACTTGAATTTCTTGTCTGCCTTGCCTAGATTAGTGAGTTTTTCTATGTTCTCTTTGGAGGCAACGTGCTTGTGGAAGGGTTTGTAGAATTTGGAAAGGACGGGTTCGTATTTCGCAGTGCCGTCAGCAATATTATCGAGATCATCTTCCATCTCTGCGGTGAAATCATCATCAATATAATCCATGAAGTGCTTTTCCAGGAACGTTGAAACAACATCACCTGTGTCGGTTGGAATGAGCGTGCGTCCTTCGCGTACGACATAACCACGATTCTGGAGAGTTCTAATAGTTGCCGCATAGGTTGATGGACGGCCAATTCCACGCTTTTCAAGCTCCTTGATCAAGCCGGCTTCTGAATACCTGTTGGGTGGTGAAGTCCATTTTTCTTCTACCTCGATATTCTCTAGATTCAAGTGATCGCCCTCGTCTAATTTAGGAACCATTACATCATCTCCCTTTGCGTGTGGATCAGCCGCGAGCCAGCCATCGAATATGATCCTATGGCCATTCGTTGAGAAAATAGGGAAGTCCTTGGGTGCATCTTTGACGCTCGCAATGATTTTGGTGCGTTCCAGGCGTGCTGCGGTCATCTGGCTCGCCACGGTACGTGCATGAATGAGGCTGTAGACTGCCTTCTGGTCAGCGGTGAGTCCTGCAGAGGTCTTTTCGATATGCGTTGGCCTGACGGCCTCATGGGCCTCTTGGGCATTCTTGGACTTCGTAGCGAATTTCTTGGCTTCGATGAATTCTTTGCCGTATGTTTTCTCGATGTGCTTGATGATTTCTTTCTGGGCTTTGGGATTGAGGCTCGTTGAATCAGTACGCATGTAGGTAATGTGGCCTCCTTCGTAGAGCTTTTGTGCGGCACGCATGGTGCGAGATGGCGACATGCCGAGGCGTGTCGATGCAGTCTGTTGAAGAGTGGAAGTGGTAAAGGGTGCACGGGCTTTGCGTTGACCGTCGGATTTCTTGATTGATGCTACATACCAGGCACCCTTTTTGGCAATTTTCTCGATAGCTTCAGCTTCTTTTTTAGTATCTATATCATCATCGGTAGAGAGACGGAAATCGCGCTTGCCGCCGTCCTTGGTGAAGTCTCCATGAATGAGAAAATAATCATCGGGCACGAAGGCTCTGATCTGGCGTTCGCGCTCCATAATGATGCGCAGAGCCGGTGACTGCACGCGGCCAGCCGACAATCCATAGCGCACCTTTTTCCAGATGAGTCCCGAGAGCTCATATCCCATGAGTCGATCCAGTACACGGCGTGCCTCCTGGGCATGGCGGAGATTCTGATCAATCTTGCGAGGATTCTCGAGGGCTTCGAGAACGGTATCCTTGGTAATAGAATTGAAGGTGACACGAGAGAGCTTCTTATTCACATCTTTACCGAGTTCATCACGGAATATCTCAGCGAGATGCCATGCGATCGCTTCGCCTTCGCGATCGGGGTCAGGGGCGAGGATGATCTCTTTGGACTTTTTAGCCTCAGCAACGAGGCGGTTGATGACTGATTGTTTACCTTCAGAGATGACGTAGTGCGGCTTGAATCCTTTATCGATGTCCACGGCGTCCTTGGAAGACTTTGGGAGATCGCGAATATGGCCAATACTCGACATAACGGTATAGCCTTTACCAAGATATTTATTGATCGTCTTGGCCTTTGAGGGTGATTCGACAATAATGAGTTTCATACTTCTATTATATAGTATACAGCCTCAGGCACCAATAATGCAAAGTATTTTTGACATTTGCAAGCTCGAGGGGTATATTTTGGGTGTAAATATTTTTCTTTCACAAAGTCGCATATAGAAATATATACGCAAAATACAAACATTTAAATTATGAGAGGACTGACAGTTTTTTTATTTTTTTTCGGACTGTGTGTTATATGTATGGTTTCAGGTATTGGGCAAAATAGGCCGTTTACCGCAAAATCAGACCATTATGAAATCAGAGATTTTTACATACAAGCGACTACTCAATATCTTCAAAATCAACCTAATAAAAAACCCCTTCAGCTTAAAGACAAGAAAGCAATAACTAATCTTATCCCGTTCTTCTCTGACTTAATTGACAGTACTGAGGAAAGGGTTCTAGTTTTGACTGAAAGAGGTGAATTGTACAAACCTGGATATCCCGAGTATTTTCTTACAGAGAGTTATTTGCAATTCTTGAATTTAGATGATTTAACCCATCAAGAATTATTGAATCACCCATTTCGTTCGAAAGTTGAGCCTGATGAGGAATCCTGGATAAAATTTGTTTTCGAAAGATCTAAATATATTTATGGTCCTGATGCCGGCTATAGGATGTATATTTATGTTCACAAGGAAAATGGTTCTTTTTACTATCATCGGCAATTTTATGATGCGGAAAAGAGTTATAAAATGCATAGCCGCCCGCCTTTAAATTTTCATGACTACATAACCCAATAAATATCCTACTTGTTCCTTTTAGATAAAAGCCATCTGATGCTAAAGACACATCAGATGGCTTCTTTTATTTCCTATAAACCATTCCCATATGCTCGGTGATTAACCCTTTGATCTCGAGTTGCGTGAGATGCATTGAGAGCTCATGAGGTTGCAGGTCAACATGTCGTGCCAATTCACTGATTTGCTGTGCCGTACTCAATACCTCGATAATACGCTGCTGAATTGGACTGAGATCCCGTAGTTTGCTGATATCTCGTGAGTGTGCATTTGCCGAGAGTGGCGCCAATCCTAGATCCTCAATCAGGCTCTGGGTTGAGATGATCGGCGTTGCGCCTTCTTTTATTAAAAAATTACATCCAGCTGACTGTTCAGAATGAATCGACCCAGGAACAGCATAGACATCAGTCCCGTATTCCAGGGCAGCGTGCGCGGTTACGAGGCTGCCGGACTTCTCCCGTGCCTCGATAACGATTACCGCATCGGCATAGGCTGCCATGAGGCGATTACGCACGGGGAATGTCCATTTCTGTGCAGGTTGCGCAGGATCGAATTGTGATACCATCGCGCCACCGGCATCCACTATTTGACCCGATAGCTGCCGGTGGCGCTTGGGGTACAGGAATTCAGGATCCAGTCCAGATCCTGGAAATCCTATACAGGGGATCTTTTCTACGAGCGCCTTGCGGTGTGTGGCGCCATCAATGCCACGTGCGAGTCCTGATATGATGACGACATGATAGGGCGCTAATGCCTCGATAATGGCATCGACAATACTGATGCCGTATGGAGTCGGCGTGCGCGAGCCAACAACGGTGAGCTTGAGGATTGGTTCCTCAGGGAGTGTCCCACAGATATGGAGTTGCTTGGGCGGATCCGGCATCTCGCGAAGACGTTCAGGGAATTGCTCTGGCGTGAGGGTGTGAATATGTTTTGTATACAAATTTTTATAGGTGCTATTGTTGTGGGTCATGCGCAAAAAATCTCATCTCTCATAATCATCTTCAGGGAATCATGAAAGAAAATATTAGTCTTCAAGAGTAATAGGATGAGTATATCATGAAAATAAAAAGCCTGACTACAGAACCCCTTTGGACTTTTGCGTATTCGCAAAGAGTCAGGCTTAGATAATCAAACATTTTTTACATATAAATGAGTAATATTTATACGCGACACGCATGCTGATTACCTTGTTGATAAAATAACACTTTGTGAAATAAAAGAAAGTAAAATTTCAAAATAAAAATTCCCCATTCGAAAACCGAAGAGGAAAATAAAAATGGACCACTCTAGATGTAAAGAGAAAATGTAACAAGCTGTCCCACTAACTTGTTAAAAAATACCAGAGTGGCCCATGGAACAGTATGCCTTATTTTTTGAGGAAATGCTCTAGGGTATAAATCCAGTCTTCCTCATTCTTCTGATCAGATGATTGTTTCTTTTGCCCTAACAGCCATTCGAGATATCCACGATCATCAATAGCAACATCCTTGACCATCTTGCCGCGATGCTTACCGAAGGTAAATTTACCAATAATGGTTGGCTCATCAGAAAGATCGATCATTTTTGCAATAATCTTTTCTGGATCATCTTTGAGCTTGTATTTCTCATTCGCTTTGATATAGAGCCTATCGAAAAGCTTCTCGAGAATAATAACGTCACTTTTGGCGTCATGGGCTTGAATCGGGTACTTTTCTTTATCAATATCTTGATCTAATTTAAGTAAATAACGTAGATATTGCAGATTATGTCGGGGAATGTTCATCTCTGGATCGAAATGCCGCACGAGACGCAAGGTGTCAATACTGTTTACGGGCTTGATGTGCTCTTTTTCTAACATGGCTACATCGAATGGGGCATTGTGCGCAACGATGACGCTCTGTTCTGACTGAAGGAGTTCTTTGACGGGCGTGTAATCGTCACTCTTTGCAAAAGCTGGCTTATCATTCACCATTTCTTGGGTAATGTGGTGCACGGCCATTGATTCTATTGAAAGGGGTAATGGTGGCAAGTAGAGTTCATCAAACATGTCTTCATAAGAATCTTCTGGTGTTTTATACGATAACTGACACAGGCGATCTTTGGTATCGCCGCCTGTGGTTTCGGTATCGAGAAAAATGAGCTTATATTTCATATGAAAGTATGATATCATATTTTTATATGAATACGACATTGCAAGTACAAATCAAGGAAGATATGAAGACTGCCATGAAGGCAAAAGAGAGCCAGAAAGTCATGGCACTGCGTGGTCTGATGAGTGCGTGTACTAATCGTGCGATCGCTCAGAACATGGGGCCTCAGGGGATTCTCAGTGATGATGAGGTGATTGCGGTGCTCAAGACTGAAGCCAAGCGCCGCAAAGACGCTATTATTCAGTACACTGATGCGGGCCGCGAGGAGCTTGCAGCTGATGAGAAAATGGAATTAGAAATTATTCAGGGATATCTCCCGGAGGTTATGAGCAAAGATGCTATTGAAAAAATCATTCGTGAAAAAATCGTAGCACTCGGCGGAACTTTGGATCCTACGGTGAAAGGTAAATTCATGGGTGAGCTCATGGGCGAATTGAAAGGCAAGGCAGATGGGGGCGATGTGAAGGAAGTACTTGATATGATTCTGAATGCTTAATAAGATGCAGATTATTAATTTTTTAATCAATAATAAAAATATATGTCATCAATTATTAAAATTCTCCTCTATGCAGCGCTGATTCTCGGTGTGGCGTATCTCGTTCCAGGTATTATGGTCGGGGCCTTTTGGCCAACAGCAGTGATTGTTGGATTGGCGTTTGCTCTCTTGAATGCCATTGTTCGTGCAATTTTGCCTGATAACCTCGTGTTTGGAATTGTAGCTTTTATTCTTAATGCCGTAATATTCTGGTATATCGGTGTATTTGTAAATGATTTTGATGTTACGGGGTATGGTGCGGCAATTGTAGGATCATTCTTGGCGTCAATTGGAGTGTGGCTTATTAATGAGGTGTTGTAAATATAAAAAAATTCTTATGGCATTATTTCGTAGAGATCCTGTAATTGTTGCAGTGCACTCAGGTTCATTCCATGTGGATGACGTATTTGCTGTTGCCATTATTTCATTGTACTTGCGTAAAGAGGGAAAGGATATCGAAGTTATACGATCGCGCGAGGAAGGAGTCCTCATGTCATCGGATTATGTATTCGATGTAGGTGGTGAGTATAATCCAGAAACGCATCGCTATGATCATCACCAGGTCGGTGGTGCCGGAAATCGTGAGAATAATATTCCCTATGCCGCTGCAGGGCTTGCATGGAAGCATTTTGGCCGTACTTTATGCCAAAATAATGAAGACATATGGAGTGCAATTGACGAATATCTCATCCAGCCCATTGACGCGGTGGATAATGGAAAAGTTCCATGGGATGAATATATGAAAAAGGCCAAGCAGGATAATCTCCCTGTGCCATACAGTATCAATAGTATTTTCTCGCTTTTCCAGCCCATCGATGACGCCAATGCGACTGACGACGAGCGTGATGCAGGGTTCATACGTGCGGTGGTATTTGCCGAAGAGATCATTGCTCATGAGATTGCCAAGGCGCATGTAATAAAAGAGAAAAGAGAAAAGATTCTAGGGATATATAATAATCATGACGATAAGCAGGTCATTGTTTTCAAGGAGGCATCATTCTCGCGAAGAGACATTAATGCTGTATTAGTAGAACACTCAGGCCCAGAGACGCTCTACGCAGTATTCCCGCGACGTATTGTCGTGGTCGAGGGCCCAGGAGGAAGTATCGGCAAATCGATCAAGGAATGGAAGGTGCTCGCTATACGTGCCGCAGCGGGGAGCTTCGCTTCGCGTAAGCCTTTCCCTGAATCATGGCGCGGATTACGAGATGATGCGTTGGCGCAGGTAACAGGTGTTCCAACTGCGCAATTCTGCCACAATGCAGGATTCCTTGCCGTTCTCGGGGCGAGTCTCGATGATGCAATTACTCTCGCTCGTAAAGCCATAGAAGCCTAATTACCAAGTAGAAAATAGACACTACGCTCTATGTGTAGTACTGTAATTCCATATGGCATCTCTTATTGATGAACTAACACTCGAACTCACCGCTGGAAAGGGCGGTAATGGGGTTGTTCGCTGGCGGCGAGAAAAGAATATTGATAAAGGAGGCCCTGCGGGCGGCAATGGCGGTCGAGGTGGGCATGTATACGCCGAGTCAGTATCTGATCTCGCGTATCTCGAATATTATCGTCATCAGAAGATCTTCCGATCCCAAGACGGCCAAGCAGGCCAAGGTCATTCACTAGAAGGATACAATGGCGAAGACCTCGTGCTGAAATTCCCACGTGGAACAGTCATCAGACATAACGGAACGGGTGAGGAGTGGAGTCTCGACACGGTAGGTATGCGCGTGCAATTGCTCAGTGGTGGAAAAGGTGGCTATGGTAACAAGAATTTCAAATCATCACGCAACACAACTCCATATCAATCAACTCCAGGAGTAGTGGGCGAGAGAGGTGAATTCTTCATAGAATTACAGCTCTTTGCTGATATTGGATTGGTTGGATTGCCGAGCGCTGGTAAATCGACACTCCTCAATATGCTCACGAATGCGAAATCTAAGGTCGCAGCGTATCATTTCACGACGCTGGATCCTCATTTGGGCGTGTTGCCAGGTGGCAAAATTCTGGCTGATCTCCCAGGGATTATCGAAGGAGCGAGCGAAGGGAAGGGATTGGGTTATAAATTCCTCAAACATATTCAGCGGACGAACATGATCGCACATGTCGTATCATGTGAACATGAAGATGTCGTTGCAATCTATGAGGGAATTCGTAATGAATTGAAAAGTTATGGAAAGGGCCTAGATCAGAAAGATGAGATTATTATTCTCTCGAAGATTGATATGCATACAGATGATGAAAAAGTCTGGCAGCAGAAGCAGCGCGAGCTCGAAAAGCACACAGGCAAGTCAGTGATTCCAATTTCCGCCTATGATGATGCGAGCATTAAGGAGCTGAATGATATTTTGGTGAAGTAAAAAATATCAAAAGCGAAACATGCTATAATTACTCGCATATGTTCAGAACAATCTTCAAATTGATACAAATGCGCAAGACTGTCAAGGAATACGCAGAAGTCACCAGGAACCCAGAAGAATTGTCCAAAATGGCCTTTGGGGTCGTTGGCACCGTGCCAATGATCGTTACTCTAGTGTCCTTACTCATTGCCGTAGGAACGGCATTAGGTGCACATTTCGGAAGTATTCCATGGTTGTGGGGCGTCTCTGGAGTATTCATGGTTTTGGCTCTGGTAGGAATTCTCATTGTTATGACGATACGTTTCATTATTCGTAAATCCGTGGGTCATGTTGTGAAAAAGGGAAAGGAGTTCTATGCCCGAGTGAACGAGGATCCTATTGATTATAATACTGATACGCGAGTATAAACAACATCAAAGAATTCTGCATGTCGACTAAACTCAAACAAGTTCTTTCTGTTCTTATTCCTGCGCTTGTCCTGATTGGATTCATATGGGCGGCATTTCAATTTTCTCCCCAAGAAATTATCGATACATTAGGGTCGCGGAATGTGTATCTCGCGTTATTTATTGTGGGTCTTTTTAGTACTATTTCAACATTTACTTCGGCACCATTTTACGCAGCACTGGCAGTTGCAATTGTCGGTGGACTTGATCCTATAACCGTAGCATTAGTAGTTGCGCCTGCAGTGGCAATAGGCGACATTATTTTCTATGTATTGGTGAGCAAGGCGAGTCATGCGTTAGCACATAAATACGAACGACTCGAACGTATTCAAAGTTGGCTTAGGCAAAGATCATTGCCTACGATCCAAGTCATAATCTGGGCATTTTTTGGGTTTGTTCCTTTTTCTACTGATATATTTTTGTCTCTGATATCACTCACAGGGGCAAAGCCTCGTGATATTTTAATGTATATTTTATTAGGGAATTTCACCTTCTTTTTTCTTCTCGGATATCTTGTAGAACAAGGATCTCCATGGATTGAGAAGTTGATCGGGTAAAAGCAATAAAAAATACAAGAACCGTTCTTGGTATGTAATACCAAGAACGGTTCTTGTATTTTTTTTATCTATCCTCGCTCGCGAATAGGTGCATTGACGATAGTTTCTTGAACAAGATCTTCATCATCTGTAATGATGTATAGATCACGATCCTCAGGGGAAATAGTTTCAAATTCTTTTTCTAAAATATTCTCAATGAATTGCTCTAATGGATTCCAGAATGCCTCACCAACAAGGATAACGGGCACACGTGGGATCTTTTTCGTTTGAATGAGAGTCAAAATTTCAAAAAGTTCATCAAGCGTCCCGAATCCACCAGGCGCATACACATAGGCTTCTGCAGAATATGACATGACCACCTTTCGTGTGAAGAAATAATAGAATGGCACCTCGAGATTCACATAAGGGTTTGTGCTCTGTTCGAATGGGAGCTTAATCGTTGCGCCGATTGACGTGCCGCCTGCCTGATGGCTCCCTCGATTCGCTGCCTCCATCATGCCTGGGCCTCCACCAGAAATGATTGTGTAGCCTGATTGCGAAGCACGTTCTGCGATACGTACAATCTTCTGGTAATAACTATCAGTCTCTGGTGTGCGTGCAGAGCCGAAAATAGTAACAGATTTCGGTTGACCATCAATAATATTAAGACCTTGCTGCAGTTCTGTATTAATAAGGCAAATACGCTCACTGTTTTCATCTCCTTTGGCGAACATTTTACAATCATTTCGAATGGCATTCAGTGTTTCAATATGGTGCTCTAATATCTCGGTGCTGTGTGATGTGTCTTTCATATGCGAGAAAGTATAGCATATTTTGTTTATGGTATACTTGCTTGCATAAAATGATCTCTAGCTAATTATTCTCATTATTTATTTTACATAAAGATTTATAAAATATGGCACGTAAAAAACCCAAAAACACATTACCAAAACAATCAGAAATACGTGCTTTTATTGAGATGCTCAACGAGACCTACCTCAAACTTCATGCACGTTATGAAAAAGCATTTTGGAACGTTTATATGAATTTGAGTGCTGATATTGGGAAAGAAAATATAAAAATGGAAAAAGCCTTAAAAGCCCGAGATGCATTCAATAGTAATGAGAAGCATTTGATAACGTTGCAAGAATTTCATCAATACGCCCCAGGTCAGTTGCAAGAGCGCATTGATCATTGGATTCATTTTTTCAAATTATATCAGACGCCTGCGCATCTCAAGAAATTGCGTGATGACATTGCTGTACTCGAAGGAAAAATTCATGAATCTATTGCCCAAGGAAAAGAAGGGTACATACATCCCAAAACCAAAAAGTTCAAAAGAACATCGCGCCTTGCTATGCGCATGATGATGTCAACAAATGATGATGAGAAAATACGCAAGGCATGTTTCAACGCATTGGAAGATATTGCTGGGCGTAACGTGGACAATCTCGTAGAACTTGTAACGCTCCGTAATGAATATGCACAAGGTCTAGGATTTGAAGACTTTTATGCGTATAAGCTCATGATGGAAGAGGGTATGAAAAAAAAGGAGCTCTTTGATATTTTTGATACTATTTACGATAAAACAAAATACGCTTTTAGTGTCTACGACACATTGGAGAAAGAGCTTGGAATAAAAGGATTACAGAAGCCTTGGAATACTCAATATCTTTTGGCAGGTGATTTTAAAAAAGAAGAAGACCCATACTTCCAATTCAGCGATGCACTCGATCGATGGGGGCGTTCCTTCATGAACATGGGTATTTCATTTCGGGGGAGTCGACTTGTACTCGATCTCCTTGATCGTAGAGGTAAATATCCGAATGGATTTTGTCACTGGCCAACTCCTATCTCTTATCAGAAAAATAAGCGCATGCCAGGACAGGCGAATTTCACCTGTAATCTCGTGCCGAATCAGCCAGGCGGAGGCGCACGAGCCATGGAGACGCTGTTCCATGAAGGTGGTCATGCGGCACATTACTTGAACTCTCAACAGGCTGATGTATGTCTCAACCATGAATATCCACCAGCATCAACTGCATGGGCAGAAACACAAAGCATGTTCCTCGACACTGTCTTTTCAAGCCCAGAGTGGCGTCATCGTTATGCCAAGAATGAGCAAGGCGAGGCATATCCAGAGGAATTATATAAGCGAAAAGTGAATAAGATTGGACCCCTCAGACCCCTTTCAATGATGGGTATTTCAAGTGTTATGTATTTCGAAAAAGCACTCTATGAAGAAAAGAAACTAACGCGGTCCAAGGTGTTGCGTTTCGCGAAAGAAAATTTTGATCGTCATACCAAGCGATCTAAAAGCTCAATTTCGCTGTTGAATGTTCCCCATATTTACTCATGGACGTCTGCTTGTTCATATCATGGATATGGTCTTGCTCTTTTGGGGTTGCATCAATGGCGAGAGTATTTTTATAAAAAGTATGGATATATTGTTGATAACAAATCGGTAGGCAAAGAAATGAAGAAAGTATGGAGCCTCGCTTCTGCAAAGTCATTCCCTGAGCTCCTTCATGAGGCAACTGGCAAGAAATTGAGCGAAAAGGCATTCGTCAAGGATATGACACGATCACCAAAGAAGATGCTCAACGATGCCCAGAAGTATATCAAAGCATTACCAAAAAGGAAGCCTGCCAAAGATATCGTGCTCGATGCGCATATCACCATGGTTAATGGCAAGAAAAAAATCGCTGACAGCACGAAGGGTTTCGCAAATATGACGAAAAAATACCGCACGTGGCTCGAAAAAAGATAGCTATTCATTTGTACCACCATTTTTATGTGCTATAAATTTTATGTCTCAGTCTCAAAAAAAGTCACAATCCCATACACATAATAAAATCCTCGTGAACAAGCGCCAAGGTGGCAGCGAGGCATTTGACCCTGATAAATTGTGTAGCTCATTGATGAAGTCTGGTGCTCCAGAAGAGCTCGCACATCGTGTATGTGCAATGGTAGAGGAGAAGCTCACGCCACAGGTAACGAGTCAGAAGATTTGGCGTACCGCGTTGAAGTATCTGGTCAAAGAGGATCTGCATATCTCTGCGCGCTATAGTCTACGCCGAGCAATGGCGAATCTGGGTCCTGATGGATATTTGTTCGAGAAATTCGCCGCGGCGGTACTGAGCCAGCAAGGGTATAAAACAGAAACGAACAAGAATATTAAGGGCGCATCAGGCCTCTCTCATGAGATTGATGTGCTGGCGACCAAGGCGGGTCAGCGTATCTACATAGAAGCCAAGTACAAGAATCAATATGGCCTCAAGACGCACGTCGATGAGGTAATGTATTCGTGGGCGCGCTTTGATGATATTCTAGAGGCAAATAAAAAATTAGCTAAATATAAAGACAAGAAATTCGAAGTATGGATGGTCACCAACACAGAGTTCACCTCGAGCTCTAAAATCTATGCCAAGTACAAAAAGTCAGAGATGAAATTGCTCGGGTGGGATTATCCAGCAGGGAATTCATTAGAGGATATGATTGCCGAGACGCGGGCATATCCGATCTCGATTCTGCCGTCATTGTCCAAGTCAGATAGAAAGGCATTCATCCACGAGGGCGCAGTGCTGATCCAAGACATCCTCCTCTATTCAGCAGAAGAAATGGTGAAACATTTCGCCATCGATCCCAAACGCGCCGAACGATATTTGAAAGAGGCCAGGGCATTGTCGGAATTGGGGGAATAAAAAATGCAACACCTTTCATTTATAGGTGCTGCATGTAGATTTTTAGCATCTCACATCTATGGTCATAAGCAAGACCAAAATTCTGAACTTTGGTCCCTATCACGAAATAGGATGAGGAATTCTGTGGGCTCCCATTCAGAAGTCATTAATAAAATGCCATTGTAATCTGACATCATACTTAATATGTTTAGTATATCTGATACTTCGTGGGTATATGAGGTGAAGGTATATGGGTACATGCCCTTGAATGCCAAGGTCTCTTTCGCCCCCTTCCAGGCGCCAAAAGATGAGTATGTCTTTTCCTCGTGTGAATATAACGGAACTTCTGTTACGAGTCCGATATATTGAATGTGATCATAAAACTTCCCCTTCTCCAATACATTGATTTCGTACACGCTATTTACGGGCATTAGGTGCGGCTGTGCGGCAGCGAAATGTAAATTTAGGAAAAATGCGAAAAATAACAATACTTTTTTCATCGAAAATGAGTTTTAAACCATCAAATTTCTTTACTATATTTTAAGATATAGAAAGCAATTCAATGATTTTTTGAATAAATATGTGAAAGAATTTTTTAGTGTGAATGTATTATGCTTATATAAATTATTATGTCAAGTATAATTTCATACACAAACGCGCAGAACGGTATTTGAAAGAGGCCAGGGCCTTGTCAGAATTGGGGTAAAATTTTTTATAAAAAAAGACTTTAAGTACACATTGTATGTGTGCTTAAAGTCTCGTGTTGGCTATATTTTTGGTTTTCGCTTTCGTTTCTTGGTTATGGTTATTGGGGGTGCTATAATTTCTCCACCATTCTTTAGGTGGTATATTGCGTCACCCATTGGATCTTCTGATCCTTCAAAGCTCGAGAGTATATGTTTAAGCTTTATGAATCTATCAGCCTCCCAGTCAGTTGAGACTAGGGCAAGTTTTTCATAGGCAATGACTCTATATCTATTTGATGGAGTCTTTGAGAACTCTGATGCCTTAAGGGCCAAGGTTAGCTTTATGCTTCGGTATTTGCATTTTTTTTGGTCAGCCGAGTTTATGTCTACCATTTCTTTTAGTTTGTAGATAATAATGGGGTGGTACTATCAAGATATGTTTGTTAAAGAATATTTTTGTATAAAATAATAGTGCATTATTGTATTTGTTATGTCAAGTAATTTTATGATACATCATGCGTACTATGATATAGTAATCACATATGTCAGATATCTATCAACAATCACTCGAAATGCACTCAGAAAATAAAGGCAAGCTCGCAACCCACAGCAAGGTCCCTATGGAAACGGCCACAGACCTCGCGCGTGCCTATTCTCCAGGCGTTGCAGAGCCTTGTCGTGCTATTGCTGCAGATCCTGAGGCTATGTATGAGGTGACGGGCAAGGGGAACAGTGTCGCTATTATCTCTGATGGATCGGCTGTATTGGGATTGGGTAATATTGGTCCAGCTGCCTCGTATCCTGTTATGGAGGGGAAGGCATTGCTCCTCAAGCATTTCGCAGGTATTGATGCCTACCCAATCGTTCTCGATACACAGGATACCGATGAGGTTGTGCGTACTGTCGAGCTCATTTCGCCTGGATTTGGCGGGATTAATCTCGAGGATATTTCAGCGCCACGCTGCTTCGAGATCGAGGAACGCCTCCAGGATCTCGGTATTCCCGTATTTCATGATGATCAGCATGGTACAGCCATTGTCGTCTACGCAGGGCTCATTAATGCATTGAAAGTAGCGAATAAGAAATTATCAGATACCAAGATCGTCGTGAATGGTGTTGGGGCGGCGGGCGTGGCAATCACCAAGGCATTACTGCAATGGGATACTGAGAATACGCCCAAAGAACTATTGTTATGTGATTCGAAGGGAATTATTTATGAAGGGCGGGATAATCTCAACCCGGTCAAAGAACAACTCGCACAAATAACGAACAGAGATGCACAGCGGGGAAGTCTCACTGATGCGCTCGCTCATGCTGATATATTTATCGGTGTTTCAAAAGGAAATCTCCTCACTGTTGAAATGATTGATACTATGAATGATGATCCAATCGTCTTTGCGCTTGCTAATCCTGACCCAGAGCTCGATCCGAAAGTATTAGATCAGACAAAAACAGCAATCTTTGCGACAGGGCGATCCGATCTGCCGAATCAAGTGAACAATGTCCTCGCTTTCCCAGGTATTTTTAAAGCTGCTTTACAATATAGATATCCAATAATTACAGAAGAAATGAAAAAGAAAACAGCACACGCAATCGCGAGTCTTGTTATGGAGAGTGAATTAAATGCTACATATATCCTCCCGAAGCCTTTTGACGATCGTGTCGTTCCGGCAATCGTTGAAAGCCTTAATAATCTATAATCCAGAAAAGAGGCTTTGATGAAGGGGGCTCCTCGTGTGTAAAACTGCCAATATTCGTCATTTACACCTTGATTCTCAACGCGTATAATGTGTAAGTAATTACTATTTAGACATCTCACCAATAATCCAATTATCATTATGTCACCAAAGAAAAAGCGCTATAATAAAAATAAATATACTAAAAAAGCCTCAGCAACAGGAGGCTCTCTTTCTAATGCTTTAGGGAATACTCCAAATGGTTCTCCTTCTACTAATACCAACACAGCGCAACAAGGGAAGGTGATAATGCCAACGGCGTCATCGAGCATGGCAGCTACTGGTGGTGCATCTCAAAATACAGCCACATGGTCAGCAGGCAAGTCATCTGCATCACAAGCGAGTACTACGAACAAAAGCTACGTAAAGCCTAGCTCGAGTATGAATTCGACCAAGAAAAGCACGTCAGCCATGCAATCGTCACGCAAGGTGGGCGTTCCTGACGATGTGTACAAGCGGCGCTGGAGGTTCCGTCGTATTATTTTCTTTTTGATCCTGGGGGCGCTATTGATCTTGGGATATCTTCTCTTTGGGCGTGGATCACTAGGGAGTCTTTTCGGTAATAATACCAATCGTGGTATTGATCGAGAAACGACCAATCTTCAGAATGAATTGAACAACCTTGAGGATCAGGGTAATGATTTACTCAATGGCAACGTTCCAGGCATTGGAAGCAATCCTGGTAATCCTGACGGGGATGTAATGGTAGAAAAGAAAATAATAGATACTCCTGCAGCAATTGATACGGTACGCGTGAACATCTCTGAGTCATTCCCAGTACAGGCTAGTGTCGTTATAGCAGGCTCGGTTGCCGATGGGTGTACAGAATTGTCACGTACGCCTGTACAGTACAATTCGCTCCTCAAGCGCTTCACCATTGATGTAGTAGGGCAGAAGGAGGATAATCCAGATATTGCGTGTACAGCAGCATTGCAGCCATTCAATGAGACGATTCCATTGAATATTGTCGGCCTCGATTCTGGGAACTACAGCGTTTCAGTAAATGGTGAAATGACATCATTTAATCTCGAGATGCCGAATACTGTTGATTTCGGAGGTGATAAGGGATAAGAAAGCCTCAAAATACCAGAAACCTCTTTTAGTTATATTCTCGCTATAAGAGGTTTTCTATTTCATAAAATGTAAAAATGTGTTGTAAAATAAGAGTTTTTGAAGAAATATATTGATTTATTATATTAAGTATGGTATAATATATTCATACCCTGTTCATTAAATCATTTTTAAAAATATATCATGAGAGAAATAAAATTATTTTTAGGCGGAGGCCTTTTCTTACTAGGGCTTGTTGGATCCATGGGGATATTGTTAAATATTATCCCGGGATCATATATTGTCGCTGGTATTTTGGGATTCGCTGCATTTGTCGGTGGATCTATCTATATTACACTCAACCCTGCTGAAAAAGAGCCTGCACAACAAGGTGATGGCAACGATGTCGTTGTCTATCATTCTCCAAGAAAATCACGAGCAGGGCTAAAAGGCCCAGCCACAAAGAGAGAAATTACACAAGCAGAGCAAAGAAAAAAAAGGGAGAGATAAGATTTCTTTAAACAACTGCTTAGTAGGCAAGAAACAAATGTTTCTTGCTTTTTCTTTTGCATTTTTTTCTATTGTATGTAGAATATGCTCTCATATGGAAATGAAACTAATAAGCCAAGCACGCGATGCACATACTACTAACAATAGCGCTCTTCGTGATGCAGATATGATCCCTGCTGTGTACTATGGTAATGATAAGGGCACGACATCAATTACGGTCCCACGCCAAGAATTCATCACTCTGTACAAGGAGGCTGGTCAATCGACAATTATTAACCTTACGACACCCGAGGGCGATCAACAGGCAATTATCCAGGATATTCAGGTACACCCTGTGACGCAGAAGCTCCTTCACGTTGATTTCTTCCTCGTTAATGCGAATGAGGTAATCCGTGTTGAGGTCCCACTCGAGTTCGAAGGTATGGCGCCAGCTGAGGATCAAGGGCTCGGTGTGCTCAATAAAGCGATTCAAGTTATTGAAATCGAAGTACTCCCTGCTGATCTTCCGCAGTCTCTCTCTGTCGACCTCTCTAGTCTTAATACGTTGGATGACAATATCTATGTCAAAGATATTGCATTGCCACCATCGGCGAAGCTCATTACAGGCGACGGAGTTATTGTCGCTACGGTTTCAGAAATCAAGGAGGAAGTCGAAGAAGAAGTTACCGAGATTGATATGGCAGCTATTGCCTCAGACGAGAAGAATGATGGCAAAGAAGAAGAAGCCCCAGCAGAAGAATAATCACAGAACATATACGCAACTAGTATCATAAAAGGCAAGTCTTCGACGGCTTGTTTTTTTGATGTCCCTTGGTATGCTAGTATGTAACACTATGCGATATATAATGTATATGAAAGATATCCAAACCATGCGTCTCGCTCATTCGCTCGCAGTTTTCTCTCTGTGTTTCGTGCTCGTTTTCTCTTCGCTTTTTATTGCGCCGCAAGCCGATGCACAGTCAGGTGATATTGAAGCTGTTCGTAATACCTTACAACAAGAGCTCAAGGAATTGGAAAAAGAAATCGCAGAAACAGAAAAACTCCTCGATAAGCAAAAGGGTGAAACGGGTTCAATCTCAACGGACATCAAGACCTTACAACTCGAAATAAAAAACAAGAAACTCACCATCCAAAAAAAGACCCAGCAAATCAACACGCTCTCAGAAGATATTCGTCGCAATAATAATGCAATTAATGAACTCCAGAATGAACTTACACGCGAGAAGCAGTCTCTCGCACGCGTGCTTCGTCAGCAATATACTCTGGAATCATACTCATTCATCGAATTCTTCATGAGTGGAGAAACGGTGAATGAATTCTTTGGAGACTTGGCAGCATACCGGCAGATTAACGATTCACTCACTCATTCATTCAATCGCCTCGAGGAAATAAAAGCATTGACCGAGGAGGAGCAAGCAGCGCTCGAGCGTAAAAAAGAAGAGACAGCCGATACCAAGTACGCCCTAGAAATTGACCAAAAGAATGTAGAAGTCAAAGAGGGTGAAAAGAAAGACCTACTAGAAGTCAGTAAGGATAAAGAAAAAGATTACGCAGATGTTATTGCTGACCGTAAGGCACAGTATCAAAAGGTATCATCAGCCCTTTTCCAATTAGCAGGTTCTGGTGGTGACATTACCTTCGGGCAAGCCTATGAGCTTGCCAAGCAAGCAGGGAGTCGTACGTCTATTGATCCAGCATTCATCCTCGCGATTCTCAAGCAGGAGACTAATATTGGGAAAAATATTGGTACCTGTAATCGTCCGGGTGACGCACGCACATGGAAAACGATTATGCCAGGACCAGATTCTGGATCATGGCGCAATGATCAGGCTGCATACCTGGCATTAACGAGTACGCTCGGCATTAGCCCTGATGGGCAGCCTCTCTCGTGCCCACTGGCCTCTGGGGGTTGGGGTGGAGCTATGGGTCTCTCGCAGTTCATACCTGCGACATGGGGCGATTATGGGGGTCTCGTTAAAGATGGCGCGGGGAACTATTCATATAGCGCGAGCAAAGACCGTATTAGGAATACCTTGGGAACAGGAACTCCATCTAATCCATGGATTCATCTCCATGCGGTAACGGCAACATCATTGTATATGAAGGATCTCGGGGCAAGTGCTCAGACATATACCGCCGAACGTAATGCAGCATGTAAATATTATTCAGGACGAGGCTGTGAAGTTCCAGGGGTCAAGAATGCATTCTACGGTAATGGCGTTATGGAGCACAAGAAAACTATCCAAGCTAACATTGATATCTTGGAAGCTGGGTATTAGTTGAAAGAATTATTATGAATCGTGATCGTATAGAGACAATTTTGAGTATTATTGTGGTGATCATCTTCATCTATATTTTTATTCAGGCTTTTCAATCTGAGCCTGATGCCGCAACTCGTGCCGGAGCACGTCAAATATTCCGTTCTATCATCAGGGCTTTTTAATAAAAAGGCATTTGAGGAATGGTAAATACTTGTCAATATGTATATCTCATGATAGTGTGTCATGCATATGAAGAAAGAAATCCATCCAGACAATTATCGCCCTGTAATCTTCAAAGATACCTCAAATGGTGATATGTTCCTCGTGTCATCGTGCGTACTTACTGAAGAAGTAGGGAAGTATACTGACGGCAAGGAGTACCCATTGTACGAGATAGAAGTCTCTAGTACATCGCACCCTTTCTATACAGGAGATCAGCGCATCATGGACACGGCTGGACGTGCAGAGCGATTCCGTAAGCGTGTTGAGAAGTCTGGAAAGATCAAGACATCAGCGTAGCTGTAATGATCCCAAGAATAGAAGTCTGGTATTATAGAGATAGAGGTCTCTGAGATGCCAGGCTTTTATCTTTATATAAAATATATGAATCCCCTAGAGTTACCAACAATCCAAGAGCTCCTCGCGAACAATCGTACCAAGTATAGTGCGGTTGAATTAGAGCGCCTTATTGAAAAAGAAAAGGAAGCACAGATACTATTGGATGAAAGCTCGGATGACGAGATGAAAGAACTCGCATCAATGGAGTTAGGAGAGCTCGCTGGTCAAAAGAAAGTCGTCGAAGATCAAATTATGGAAATTTTGGAAAAAGAACGCGAGGAAGAGGAATTCCCTAACGAAATTATCCTCGAGGTGCGCGCAGGTGCAGGAGGTGACGAGGCGAGCCTTTTCGCGTATGAATTGGCTGCGATGTATCGACGTTATGCTGAAACCCAAGGATGGCAAACGCGCACCATTGATGAGCACAGTAACGATGTTGGTGGATATAAGGAGGCATCTATTGAATTCAAGGGAGAAGGTGTGTACAAGCAGTTGCGTTACGAAACGGGAGTACATCGCGTACAGAGAGTCCCGGCAACTGAAAAGCAGGGGCGTATTCATACCTCAACAGCATCAGTGGCTATTATGCCTATTCGAAAAAATATCACGATTGAAATTAATCCTGCTGATCTCGAATTCGAGACATCACGATCAGGTGGTGCAGGTGGTCAGAATGTTAACAAGGTTGAAACTGCCGTGCGCGTTATTCATAAGCCAACAGGTGAATGGGTGCGCTCAACTGCTCAGCGCTCACAGCTCAAGAATAAAGAGCAAGCCCTTTCAATCCTCAAAGCGCGACTGCAGCAAATGTATGAAGAAGCAGAGGCGAAAAAGAATTCTGCAAATCGCTCAGGGCAGATTGGAACAGGAGATCGCTCAGAGAAGATCAGAACGTACAATTTCCCACAGGATAGAATCACTGATCACCGGATCAAGAAATCATGGGGTAATATCCCTAACACCATGGCGGGTGATATGGGTAAGATTCTCGAGGCCTTCAATCAAGGGAAAGATGATGGAGAGGATGAAGAGTAGGGACGATTGCCTTTTTTATACTCTCTTGTTACTATAGTCCCAATCGCGCGTGTAGCTCAGGTGGTTAGAGCGCATCACTGATAATGATGAGGTCCCAGGTTCGAGTCCTGGCATGCGCACATGAAAAATAGAAATGCATATACTTTGGTTGGATTAATAGCTCTTTTGCTTGTAGTTATTATAGTAATTCAAATCATGTCTTCTAAAAAGATTGCGTATTATCAAGATTCTCTTGAGAATAAAACAGAGCTGATTACGAATTTGAATCATGAGCTGAGGCAGGTAGGTGTTCCTGAAATTATAGAGTCTATATCTGGGGATAGAATGGATACTCAAATAGGGCAAGAAGAGCAAATTCAAGATTTCAGTGATCCTCTAGTGGTTCAAAGCTTGTTCTACAAAGACTCGTTCCCATTTGTGTATTTGGCGTACGAAGGCCAAATTATAAATCAGTCTTATGTGTTTCCAAAAAATAACCCTAGATATGAGGGGCATTATAATATGCATGGAGGTGCTGAATTAGATCTTGTTGTTGTTAGTCATAATTTTACTAAAAGCTTTGAAAACTTTTTCACAAATATCCCGAATCATGATGAATACAAATTAGACACAAGATCTGAGCGAAGAACAGGAAATGGTGATTCTCAAGGCCCACCAGAAGGTTACTATGAGAATTATGTGCAAGGAGAAAATACTGTAAAGTTAGTATCCTTCAACTCTTCTGATTGTTATTATTGTAGATATGCTGTAGAGCGTGCTGATATCTATAAAGAAATCGAGACCAATCAGTGGAATGATCTGAGGCTACCTGCAAATATAGGAATCAGCTATCTTGATTTAAAAAAGAGTATGCAGATTAAAGAAGAGATCCCTACTGATGGCTTGATTAAGGTTGTAGACCCACTTCCAGTAATAAATAATAAGAGCATGTATATAACACTTACAGATGGTGAAATATCTAAAATTGAATGGCGGGCTTGGATTGAGTAACCACTACTATTCCACATTGAAATTAAAAATACTGTGTGTTATATTGTGAGTCGAACATGGGCCACTGCCTGTGTTCGGCGCAAAAAACAGTCTTCAACTACTTGGGTCCGCTTCGGCGGGCCCTTGTAGTTTAAAAGAGGCTCAGAATTCGGTTTGAAAGAGGGCGCGGCGCTGGGATCGTGTGGCTTGGTCACATGACTACATCGCCGCGCCTCTATGCACCTAATCACTAATCATGTTGCTTTTTAGAGGTATTTTTCTATAATAGATTCCGTGGCTAGTGATGTATATTTTATGGAATCAATTCCCAATAACAATCACAGCGATCATGCTCTTTTGAATAAAGACGAGGTCAAGAAGGAATACCATGCAGCACGCATGTATAAAGAGCGAATGATTACTAAGCTATTTGGATTCATGATCGAGCTCCTTGTGATTTTCTTAGTACCGGCCCTTGTAGCTGTTTTTCTTATTAAAAAATTCTCATCATCTATTGCCATTACGCTCCCGATTGCATTCGTGCTATCATGGCTCATTGCATGGTATCGTTATCGTGGCTATAGGGATCAGATGCGCAAGGCCGACGAGCGATTTATGAAGGCCAAGATTACCTACGATGAGCATTTTCCAAAAGAAGAACCTAAAAAAATTGAAGACACGGATACAGGAGACTAAAGAACAAATCTATGCTTAAAGATATTTTATTTATAAAACGTGATATTCCAGGACTCGAGCCAGAAATTGTGGCAACACTTTTTGGGTACCCGATTGCTAATTCTGTTGTTATGGGGTTGCTCATTACGCTCCTGCTCATTTTTGTAGGATTATTTACGTATAAGGCATATCGCCTCAAGCCTTCGAAGGTCCAGCTTTCTTTCGAGGTACTCTATGGGGCAATTATTGATCTGGTCAAGCAGCTCACGGGTGGATCTGAAAAGCATGCATCACGCATCAGCTTGATCGTTTTCGCATTGCTGGTGTATCTTTTGATTACGAATCTCATCGGGTTCATTCCTGGGCTTAGCCAGATTACTGTGGGCGATATGGCCCTTTTCAAGGCTCCTTCTGCCGATTTCAATACCACCTTTGCATTGGCGCTGGGCGCAGTGATAGCAATCCAGGCAGCCGCCGTGTATGAAAAGGGCACATCCAAGTACATAATGGGATATTTCCCTGTGGATAAGGTATTTAATGGATTTAAAAAGAGCGCCGGCGCCGGCGCCATGTCGTTTATCGATGTATTCGTGGGGCTACTCGATCTGGTGGGCGAAGCGGCCAAGGTTGTCTCTCTTTCTCTGCGGCTCTTTGGTAATATGTTTGCTGGTAATGTTTTAGCAGTGATTATTCTAGGTGCTTCAGCATATTTTTTGCCGGCCCTTTGGATGGGGATGAATCTTTTTACGAGCCTTTTGCAGGCGCTGGTCTTCGCAGCGCTCATTGCGGCCTATTATATGCTCGCTATGCCCGAGGAAGCACCTGAACCCGAGACGCCACTCCTCGCCAAAAAGTAGGTGTAAAAATATGGTGATTTTTGAGTTTTGTGATATGGTGTTTGAGTAAACGTGTCAAACGTTATGGCACAAAGCTGAAAAGTTTTGTAATCGAGTTTATTAGTTATTTAATGGGGTACTTCATTTATTTGGTACTACTACAGTTTTTATGGAAGCAGAAGCAGCACGTTTTATTGCCAAAGGAATGGCAACACTTTCAATGTTCGGTTCAGCGATTGGTCAAGGATACCTTGCCGGGAAGGCGCTAGAAGCTATGGGTCGTAATCCTGAAGTTTCAGGTGAGATATTCAGTCGCATGATTATTGCGATTGCTCTTGTTGAGTCAACGGCTATTTATGCACTTGTCGCGTTCTTCTTGATGTAAGTGAGATCGTAGATTAATTTATGCTTGATATTCTTGGAAAAATTGGTTTTGATTGGCGGGTCGCCTTACCGCAATTGGTGAATTTTGGTATTATTCTGTTCATAATTTTTAAGCTATTCTATCGCCCGATAAGGAAGAATCTTGCTGAGCGTCAGGGGATTATCAGTAAGGGTCTCGATAATGCAGAAGAAGCTAAAAAAGCTTTAAAAAATGCAGAAGAGCAAGCGTCGGGTCATATTTCAGATGCACGCAAGGAGGCGAATCTCCTCGTTACTGACGCACGGGCACGTTCAGATGCAATGGTGAATGATGCAACCGGCAAGGCTTCCCAGGAGGCTGCTTCGATTATCGAAGAAGCCAAAAAGCGTGGAGAAGCTGAAATAACGAAGAAACGTGGATCATTCAGTAAAGAGGCTGCGGGCGCAGTAATACTTGCTATTGAGAAGATCCTCAATAATGACATTTCACCGGAGCAAAAAACATCTTTGAATACTCAGGCAATCAGTGCATTGGATAGTGCGCTAAACAAGAGCGCTTAGTCAGAAATAATTTATGAAAAGCATGGACATTGCACAAGCAGTATATGGCGCCTATCAGGATTCCCCAGAGCAATCTGAGGCGATTTCTCAGCGCCTAGGTGTCTACTTGCAAAAGCATAATATGCTACATCTCTCAGAGATGATCACACGGGATCTTGAATTCATCACAGATCAAGTAGAGCAAAAGAATAAAACGCACGTAACGAGTGCGGTAGAGCTCTCTGATAATGAACGTTCAAAAATCGCAAAGATGTATCAGGTATCCCCTGATGAACTACTCGTGACTATAGATCCAACCCTTGTTGGCGGGATGCGCGTAAAATCAGGTGGATACCTCTATGATGCATCCTTGCAAACTCGATTACACACATTACAAAAAACACTCGAGACGATCGAGTAGTACCTATTGATTAATCATTCAAATATACCCGTATTATGAGCACACAAAATTTCGTACAAAACCTAAAAAATCATCTCACTGATCTCTCCCAAGGAGTCGATGTTAAAGAGAGTGGTATCGTGCATTCAGTGCGTGATAATATTGTTGAAATCATTGGGCTCGACTCGTGTATGTCGTCAGAAATGATTCTCATTGGAGATTCTGAAATTCCAGCTCTGGCGCTTAATCTCGAGCGTGATCGCATTGGTGCGATTGTCTTGGGTGACGGTACTCAGGTGAGTGAGGGCGACACTGCGGTGCGCACCAAAGAAGTCCTCTCAATTCCCATCGGCGATGATGTTTTGGGGCGCGTTGTCAACCCTCTCATGCATGCACTTGATGATGGTCCTGCTTTGAAGAAGAATCCTATGCGACCTATCGAGCGTCTCGCTCCAGGTGTTATGGCACGCCAAGGCGTTGATGAGCCTCTTCAGACTGGGATTAAGGCAATTGATGCCTTGGTACCCATTGGTCGTGGTCAGCGAGAGTTGATTATCGGTGATCGGCAGACCGGGAAGACGACCGTTGCTCTAGATGCGATTCTTAATCAGAAAGATCAGAACATGAAGTGCGTGTATGTTGCTATTGGTCAGAAGAAATCAAAAGTAATGCGTATTGTCGAGGAGCTTAAGAAAGCGGGTGCCATGGAATACACAACCGTCGTTCTCGCTGGTGCATCTGATAACCCGGCGCTTCTGTATCTCGCTCCATATGCTGGCGTGAGTATTGCTGAGTATTTCATGGACAAAGAAGAAGACGTACTGATCGTGTATGATGATCTGTCAAAGCACGCAGCAGCCTACCGCGAGATCTCACTACTTCTGCGCCGACCGCCAGGACGAGAGGCCTATCCGGGTGACGTATTCTACGCCCATTCACGACTTCTCGAGCGCGCAGCACGAAGGAACAAGGAAGCTGGGGGCGGCTCTATTACGGCATTACCCATTGTCGAGACTCAGGCTGGTGACGTATCTGGATATATCCCAACGAATGTTATCTCGATTACAGACGGACAGATCTTCCTTGAAACAGGTCTCTTTAATAAGGGGATCCGTCCTGCGATTAATGTCGGGACATCAGTTTCTCGTGTAGGTGGATCTGCTCAGATCAAATCTATGAAGAAAGTCGCAGGACCCCTCAAGCTTGATCTCGCTCAGTATCGTGAAATGGAATCGTTCGCACAGTTCGGCTCAGATCTCGATGCCTCGACGCGCAAGACACTTGCCCGAGGTAAGCGGATGACACAGCTACTCAAGCAGAATCAGTTCTCGCCAGTTCCTGTTGCGCTACAGGTTGCATCACTGTATGCAGCTAATAAAGGATTTCTCGATGATATTGATCCTGACGATGTGAGTCGTTATGAAGCATTACTTTCTGAGTATCTCGAGAATAATCACGAGGATCTTCTCTCCGATGTTGCAAAGGGGTGGGGAGATGATGAGAAAGATGCTCTAAAAAAGGCAATCAGTGATTTCCATGAAATAGTGAAGGATGAATTTACGCAATCAACCGCGTAGTATATAGATATCTCAAACGCTTATGCAGATGAAAGCCATCAAAGAAAAAATAGCTTCTGTTGGAAACATTCAGAAGATCACCAAGACCATGGAGATGGTGAGTGTTTCAAAAATGCGCCGAACAACGCGCAGGGCCCTTGATGCGCAGCAATCTTCGCAGTTCGCTGCATCAATATTGCGCCATATTGCAGAAGCTCGACCACAGAAGCACATATACATAGATGGGCATACTCAAAGCCAAGACGATGAGACTCGAAAAATTCTTCTCGTTATTATTGCGTCGAATAAGGGTCTTTGTGGGGGGTATAATGTCAATGTTAATCGCGAAGTACTTGGTATCGTTCGAGAATATGGTGATTCACATACTATTTCAGCTATAACTATTGGACGCCAAGCCGAGAAGATTGCAAATCGTAATGCTCTCCCGATTGATTCTAGTTATACAGATTTTTCGGACAACCTAGACCTAGATGACGTCCGCGTATTGACCAATGATATTATTCAAAAGTATTATCAAGATAATGCTATTGATCAAGTCATTCTTGCTCATACACGTTTTATAAAAATGATGGAATATAAGGCAACTCGTTCTATTTTGTTCCCATTAAAAGATAATCAGATGATCACTCATCATTTACCTGTAGATCCAGGGGGGGCAACAGGGATTGTAGAAAAAAAGATAGCAAAACAAGAATATCAATTTGAGCCATCAATAGGATTGGTTATAGAAAAAACAATTCCTTATGTTATTCAGGCATTGCTCATGCACAAAATTCACGAAGCATCAGCATCAGAGCATTCAGCTCGCATGATCGCTATGCAGAATGCTTCTGAGAATGCGGGTCGCATGAGGGATGATCTCAAGCTCTCATTCAATCGTGCACGCCAGGCGGGTATTACTCAGGAAATTTCCGAAATTATTAGTGCCGCTGAGGCGGTCACATAGCAGCGGAGCTCCTCGCGTGTATCATATCTACACACATGAGATACGCGAGAAGTCAGCATGTGAGAAGATTATTTATATCATCAAGAATTAATATATTATTTTATGAAAGGAACTATTAGACAAATCATCGGGCCAGTAGTGGATGTCTCATTCGGGGATGGACACCTTCCGGGTGTGTATCATGCATTGGAAGTTGATAATAATGGCGACAAGCTCGTTCTCGAGGTCGCACAGCACATTGGTATGAATGAGGTGCGCACGATCGCTATGGCGACGACTGATGGCCTTATGCGTGGCCAAGAGGTAACTGATACAGGTGCTCCGATTTCGGTTCCAGTAGGCGAAAGTGTTCTCGGAAGGATCTTTGATGTCAATGGTGATCCGATTGATAACAAGCCAGCCCCTAAGGCAACAAAGAAGCTTCCAATTCATCGTGAGGCTCCGAAATTCAAAGAGCAATCAACTAAAACAGAAATTCTCGAGACAGGTATCAAGGTAATTGATCTCATTTGTCCATTTTTAAAAGGTGGAAAGGTTGGATTAATGGGTGGGGCTGGTGTTGGTAAAACAGTCATTATGCAGGAGCTCATCAATAATATTGCAAAGGCCCACAGTGGATATAGTGTGTTCGCAGGTGTAGGCGAGCGTACGCGTGAAGGGAATGATCTGTATCATGAGATGAATGACTCTGGTGTTATTGATAAAGTTGCCATGGTCTTTGGGCAAATGAGTGAGCCGCCTGGGGCCCGTGCACGTGTAGCATTGACGGGACTCACGATGGCTGAATATTTCCGCGATGAAGAAGGTCGAGACATCCTTATGTTCATTGATAATATTTTCCGCTTTACTCAGGCTGGTGGCGAGATGTCAGCATTGTTAGGGCGATTGCCATCTGCTGTGGGATACCAACCAACGCTCGCAACGGAGATGGGGCAACTCCAGGAGCGTATTACCTCAACACAGAAGGGGTCAATTACCTCAGTGCAGGCAGTATATATTCCAGCCGATGACTTTACTGATCCGGCGCCTGCTGCGACTTTCGCCCACTTGGACTCAACGGTGAAGCTCGAACGAGCCCTTTCGCAGATGGGAATTTACCCAGCCGTTGACCCGCTCGAATCTACGTCAACTATTCTTGATCCTGAGGTTGTTGGTGAGGAACATTATGGAATTGCACGTAAAGTGCAGATGACATTGCAACGGTATAAAGAGCTCCAGGATATCATTGCCATCCTCGGAATGGACGAACTATCTGATGAGGATAAATTGACAGTAATGCGTGCGCGTAAAGTCCAGAAATTCCTTTCACAGAATTTCCATGTCGCAGAGCAGTTCACCGGACAAGTGGGCGTGTTCGTTCCTGTTACCGAGACAATCAGGGGATTCAAAGAAATCCTCGAAGGCAAGCACGATGATCTCCCAGAAAATGCATTCTATATGGTAGGAGGTATTGATGAAGCACGCGCAAAAGGTGAGAAAATGCTCGCAGAAGACACAGAATAAATAATTGTTCTGTATTTACATTTTTTATATGGAATATCTTAATCTTACAATAGTAACGCCGGAAAAGACGGTATATGAAGCGCAAGTAGAGCGCGTTACCGTGCCTACTGATGCGGGTGAGATTACCGTGTTGGCGCGACATATTCCCATGATCACAACGATCAAATCAGGCGCCATGCGTGTCATTGATGAATCAGGAAAAGAAGAGGTCTTCGCCGTATTCGGCGGTGTTATGGATATCATGACAGACTCGCGTGCTGTGATTATGGCGGATCAGACAGAGTCAGTGTCAGAGATCGATGAGGCACGCGCCCAAGAGGCGTATGAACGGGCACAGCAGGCAATGAGCGAGAAAGGGCAAGAGATCGATAGTGATCAGTATGAAATGGTGCAGAAGCAACTCCAAAAGCACCTCAACCGCATAAATGTTGCCAAAAAATGGCGTAAATAAAAAGCTCCCATTATTAATTTGGAAGCTTTTCGAATACTTTTATTTTTAAAATATTATAAATTTCTTATACCATAATATTTTTGTATCTTTAAAATGGTTTCATTAATTTCTTGATATAAATTAGAGCATTCTATGGTCATTTTCCCTCCAGTTTCTTCTTTGCAAAGATTTTTTCCTTCAAAATTTATTTCTGGAAGCTTGTGATGGGTATGATAGCGATATTTCTTTTCATCTACCTTGTTATATATCTGAGCCGAGAAATTGTTTTCAAATATATGCTTGATGATTCCTTTACTACTGTCCTCCCAATTAATGTTTGAGTTTTGTTCATAGGTGTATATCACCTCTCGCGTTTCCCAGGAAATTATGAGGTTATTGGTATGAATTTCGTACCTTTGAACCCACCCTGTTACATAGAAAAGCGTAACCTTATGATTTGGACCAAATTCCACTTCTTGGTATTGCATTGTCCCTACTCCCGCCATTCCAGGCAAGTGGGAATCGTCTATTTTTAGAGTCCAGATGACAAGATCTTCAATATTATCAACATTTGTCACAACAGTTTGTGATTTTGCAATATTGAGTGTTGTCAGTGATATTAAAACTAGTAAAATGTATTTAATAATTTGCATTAGATTAATTTTTTTGATTTATTAAATTATAAAAGTATTCGGGCCCTGTTGCACCACCCCCTCTCCCCAACACAAAACACCCGCGTAAGCGGGTGTTTTGATATGATAGAGGTATATGAAAACTACTATCATAGCTCATAATAATAAATCTTGGAGTAATTACAACCAGTCACTCATTAATCGTGGAAGAATAGATATATGGATGAGTACAGATATAGAAGATTGTGGTGGTACAGCAATGGTAAGCAAACCTACAGTGATCAGTGTATAGAATTCATACTGACCTTGAAGTTTGTGTATCATCTCCCCTTAAGGGCAGTAATTGGCTTTGTACAGTCAATCTTTCTCATGAATAGTATGGTGGTGAGTATTCCTGACTATACAACAGTGAGTAGAAGAGCAAAGAAGATTAAGGTATCACTGAGAAAGAAGAAGAAAGATACCGTAGCACTGTTAGTAGACTCTACAGGACTTAAAGTCTATGGAGAAGGAGAATGGAAGGTACGTAAACATGGCGTAGGATACAGAAGAACCTGGAAGAAACTCCATGTAGGAGTAGATACTGATGGAGAAGTACGATCAGTAGCTATGAGTCATATTCATGCCCATGATGTACGCTATGCAGAATCACTCATACTCCAAGAAACTACTCCTGTAACCATGTTTGCAGGAGATGGGGCCTATGATAGTACCGCACTGTATCAACTCCTTGAAGCCAGAGGAGTAGATGAGATACTCATCCCCCCTCAGAAGAACAGTATTGTGAGTGAAAAGAATCACCACAGACGTAATACTATTATCACACAAGGTATTGATACCTGGAAGAAACAATCACTCTATCATCAACGTTCTAAAGCAGAAACACACATGTATAGACATAAACAACTCTTATCTCCTTACCTAGACATGAGGAATGATCAATCACAACTCAATGAGATACGTATCAAATGTAATATACTCAACAAGATGTTGGTGATATGAAAAACCACAGCTAACGCTGTGGTTTTTCAGTGTGGGTGGGTGGGGTTGGTGCAACAGGGCCAAGTATTCGTCTACTATTTATACTTTATCGTAGCGATATAGTCAACAATAATTCTGCTCTAGAAAAGCTTAGGGCTTGAATACTGAATCGAAACCTAATCAATTCATGATAGAATTCTTTGCTCTCGGATAGCATGATAAATTATAGAAGCTAAAAAATAGCTAAATAATGAAACATGGATAAAATCAAAAGACGTAATTGCTTCTGACTGCCATACAATCCATCCCCAAAGAATAACAGCAACTGCTGATCATGTATTGAAAAAGATAGCATTTCTGTGAGGGTTAAATTTTGCAGCATATAGCTCTCGAGTTTCTTTAGCCCTCTTATTGTAAGAAGCGGAACTGTCAGTTTTTTTAGGAAGGAAGCTTGCTAAACTTAGAATATAGGCAGTAAATGAAGCAAAAATGGTACCAATAATAACTGCCGATATCCCTAATGGAAGATTCGTGAATCCCAGAATACTATCAGTATCAATAATATTCTCTGCATAAAAGATCCCCAGGGCCAAGAATGACAGCATGTAGAATATGTACAGCACGAAACGAACTAAGGGATTTTGATCAAGGTCAAAAATAACATTGGCAAAGTTAATTAATGTGATTAGCATCGATATGATTAATAGTACTGGATGATATGCTGAGATGAAGATAAAGCCAGTAAGGGCTAAAGAGAATATAAATACTTCTCCTTCGTCAATATTGGGATGAAGTTCTTTTTCAAATATACCCATGAATATAAGGGGGAGAGTGTATACAAAAAACATAAAGGGTCTATAGAATTGCGTAAGTACAAAAAATTCTTGGATTAATGCGAAAATTATACAGAAAAATAAGACAACCGAGCTCAGCATGAGAAAGATATAAAAACCTTCAATAAAATGACCGGGCTTATTGTTGAGTTTGTGTATTTCTGATTGACGAGCAATAAGGATAAATTTAATAAGCACGCCAAGGATAAAGAGCGCCACTATAATAGGTTTGGTTTCGACAATATTGCTAATTTGTGTAATTACCTCTCCCATAATTTAATTTGTTACACATAGATTAACACAACTGTTGTCAAAAGTGCAATTTGGCATTAATGAGAACCTGAGGCCTTGTTTTTTGCATGGAGTATTTTACAGTAGTGATTATGAGCAGCTTTAAGCCACAACCACAAATAACCCTCAACACGCTATTACAGGCGTGCAATGAGCGTGGATGGAAACACGTAGTGGTCCTGTATTATCGGTACGCATTCGTCGAGAATCCCAAGCGTCTCAAGCAAGAACAAGTGCGCCTCTGTAATCGCCTCGAGATTAATGGCAGAATAATAATCGCCAATGAGGGAATTAACGGCATTCTAGAAGGAACACCAGAGTCTATTCATACATATTGCACCAAGCTCTCTAAGCAAAAACGTTTTCGCGGAATACATTTCAAATACTCGCAAGGGGAGGGCGATGCTTTCCCAGGTCTTTCTATTAAAGTACGCCCAGAGATCGTTGCCCTGAAATTGGGTGACGAGGACATTAATCCAGCCCAATTCACTGCGCCACGTATTGCGGCGAGTGAGCTCCATGAATTATTCCAGCGCGATGAAGACTTCACTATCATTGATATGCGTAATGATTATGAGCATGCGGTAGGATATTTCGCGAAGTCGCGACTTCCAAGCATGCATCGATTCCGTGAGCTCCCAGAGAAATTACATGAGCTCGAAGATCTCAAAAATGAAAAAGTCATCACCGTGTGTACGGGTGGTGTTCGCTGTGAAAAGGCGAGTGCATTGCTGCTCAAGAGTGGATTCACTGATGTGCAGCAACTTGATGGGGGAATGGTAACCTATATGGAACAATATCCACTCCAGAATTACCATGGGGCAATGTATACTTTTGATAAGCGTAAAGTGATCGATTATGATGGGGGGGCACACGAGATGATTAGTCAGTGCCTCTATTGTAGAGATGCAACAGAGCGCTATATCGATTGCCAAAAAGCGATGTGTAATAAGCATTGCCTCGTGTGTGACGTATGTTGCGAGAAACATGGACAGTATTGTTCACAACTATGTGCGAATACTTCCACAAAGGAGTATAATAGAAGCATGTCGAAAACATTAGCGGATTAATTATTATATAAAGTTATGGGAATTATTGGACTTATTGGAAGAATTATATTAGGATCTATACTTGCGGTGAGCGGGATCAATCATTTTCGCCAGATAAAGGGTATGGTTGCATATACGCGATCCAAGCGTGTCCCTATGCCGTCACTCGCTGTTGCGGTCACGGGTATCATGCTTCTTTTTGCAGGTATTTCTATTATTGGATGGTGGGGATCTGTTATTATTCCAGCACTTGTGGTGCTCGCGATATTTCTATTCTTTGCGACTTTTATGATGCATCAATTCTGGAAAGTAACCGACCCTCAGGCTCGCCGTCATGAGATGGTGGCGTTCATGGGGAACATGATGCTCTTTGGTGCAACGCTCGTTATGCTGGCATTCGTATCGAATTAATCTATATATGCAAAATTTATCACGAGCCATTACAGCAGCAGATGACCTTTCGCGTATTCTCGCAAAGTCTGACGACAATCACCAAATACTTTTCAAGCACAGTATTGCTTGCGCGGTGAGTTCAAATGCATTTACAGAAATACAAGATTTCCTGGACCATCCACAATTCCATATGCTCGTTGTTCAGGATCAGCCTCAGCTCAAAATGGTTGTGCAAGAGCTTTTGGATGTTAAGCATGAGTCTCCCCAAGTAATAGTTATAAAAGATAGAAAAGCAATACAAGTATCCAATCATCATACAATACAGCGTGATGCAATTGCTAAATATTTGAACTAACCAACAATACCAATAAAGTTAATAATATATTATAGAAAAAGCCAAGACGTGAGTCTTTGCTTTTTTATTAAATAGATATATTGAATATGTATTCTAGTATGAATCTATACCCCTAGTACCACGGGGATAACGAGAGGCTCTTTGTGAGTGTGCTGCATAAGGTGTCGTGTTACTTTGTCTGAAAGAAGTTCTTTGATCACCTCAAAGTCGGTATTCTTATGCTTTTTCAAATATGATTCGACGGTGCGCTTTATAAGATTGCGTGTTTTGTTCAAGAGATCCTTTGATTCACGAAGGTATACAAAACCGCGTGAAATAAGGTCAGGTGACTTTTTAAGCTTACCAGTGCGCACATCAATAGAGACCACCATAACGAACATGCCGTCGCTTGCTAATGCTTTACGATCATCCATGAGTACCTTGTGAAGCATGCCGACATATGATCCATCTACAACGGTAACAGGTGCAGGAATCTTCTGGTCGAGTTTAATAATTTCTTGTCCTTTGTTTCTAATTTCAATGACTGAGCCATTTTCTGGAATAACTATATTTTCCTCTGGAACACCGAGCTCTTTGCGGATCATATCAGCATGCATGCGGAGCATGTAGGGTTCTCCATGAATAGGCATAACAAACTTGTAAGGGACTTGGGTATGAATCCATTTCAGCTCCTCACGTGTACCGTGACCTGATGCATGTACATGATCATCGGCGTAGGTAATGATATTATAACTTCCGCTGAAGAGTTGATTCTTCATCTGCGCAACAGAATAATGATTCCCTGGAACGACGGATGCTGACAGTACAACCGTGTCAGCACGGCGAAACTTAATATATTTGTGATCTCCCCTAGCTGCTCGGTTCAATGCGGCAAACTCTTCGCCTTGGGCACCTGTAAGAAGCACGAGAATCTGATTATCAGGATGCTTATCAATCTCGCTCAATGGGATTACATGCGAGAAGTCAGTGAGCTCGAGCTCTTGGGCAATAGCCATGTTATTTTTCATAGATCGTCCCTCGAAAATAACTTTGCGGCCGTGCTTTTTTGCCGTAATCATAATATCCATAAGGCGTTCAACCTGTGATGAAAAGGCTGAGATAAAGAGGCGCCCCTCAGTCTTGCTCATGATTCCGTCAATCGTATCTGTAACTTTCTGCTCAGAGATAGTCCATCCAGATTTAGGAATCCCCGTTGAATCAATAGTCATCAAAAGAATATTTTCATCTTTGAAAAAAGCATATTGATCAATCTCTCTTTGAAGAACTACGCCACTTTCATTTTCAACACGAACATCACCAGTTGAAACAATTCCACCGTACGGTGTCTGGATGACAACTCCTGTTGAATCAGGTATCGAGTGAGTAAGTCCAAAGAATTTCACCTTCATCTCTTTTCCAATTTGAGTATATTCTCTTTTCTCATCGATAACGATAATTTCAACTTTATCTTTGAGGTGGGGGAATTCCTCTAGTTTTTTCTTAATAAAAATTGCCCCGAATTCTCGTGTGTAAATAGGAGGGAATCCCAAGTCTTCAATAACATATGGAATACCGCCAACGTGATCGAGGTGACCGTGAGTGATGACAATACCCTTGATGTCCTTTTGTCGAGTCTTTAAATAGGCGGTGTTCGGAATGCGATAATCAACCCCAGGTGTGTCAGGGGTTGTAAAGCCAAAACCTGCATCAATAATGATAATCTCACCTCTAAATTCAACATAGGTCATGTTGGTAGTGATCCACTCAACACCACACACAGGAACCACGCGAATATCATCTACTCCTAGGGGTGGTAGATTACTGATTTGTTCCTGCATTTGTGGGGTAACGTTAAGGTTATAGCTCGTCCCTTGTTTTATTTTTTGTAGCTCACGATATGTCTGGGTAGAATTACGTGAGCGTGTAGTACCACGGCGAGGGCGCGAAGAACCACTCGACTTTTTACCACGACGGAGTGATTTACCCCCACTAATATTTGCAGTGTTTGATCTGTTATTTCTGTTGGCTGTTGATGATCCTGTTTTAACTGACCTTTCCTGATTAGACGATCCATATCGCACAACACGCGTTGGGGTGCCGTTTTTTTTCTTTGCTGATATGCCATCGCTTGTTTTGGTTACTGAGCGAGGTGCTGCGCTTGCTTGCGCGCGTTTCGATGAACTATATGTGCGTGTGGTGTTTTGTTTTTTGGGAGAGGCACCCTTGGGTGATGGGGGGATTGATATATTTTCTGGCATAATAATTTGGTTAATTTAATAGTGTAATCGATATCTTGATAGATCTATAATAGACAATATAAAAAAAGAATGTAGTGCGAGTGAATATTATGAAGACTCATCGTTACTTGGTATAAAACGATTCCAGACAGGTTGCGTCCAGGCGTACCATGAATGAATGGTATTCCAGCGATCACTAATGTGCCGAACTGTTGTCGTTGGGTTAGGTACGGTTATATTGCGATGGTGATGATAGTATTGTTTATATCCTAGCGGGATAACAGGTGATTCTTGCATGATCTCACGAATGGCATTTTCAGCAAAATCTTGTTGATTCTTTGGGATAGTACTGGTGATTAATTGGTCAAGAATGGTATCAACACGACTATTGGCATAGCCAGTGATATTGAGCCCAGGATGATTACGCTGTGAGGAATGCCAAAAACTTGATAAACTCGATGGGTTAGGAAGCCCTGTCCCAAAGAGGAGTACCTCATAGTCGCGTTCTGGAATGACGTATTCTAGCAACTCATTTTCGCTCACAATACGCATATCTGCCCGAATTTTATACTCCAAAAGTGCTTTTTGTACAGCTTCTGCTTGGGTAATAAATTGCGGAGCATTACTCGTGGTAATCGTGAATGCAAAGGGAGTTGATCCTGACTTGCTTACAAGGGTATCATACTGCTCACTGTATGTCCAGTTGCTGTTAATGCTACTTTTAATTTGCTCTCCAATTACCTCTGGGGGGAGCGTATCATCACTGAAGAAAAAGCGATGCCAATCAATACTTTCATCGGCATGAATTGACTCTTTGTCGATCATGCGTTGGTATACCATTATTTTGTTCAGTAGGTTTCTCGCCTCAGGTGTACGGAGAGTACTAGATGGGTCTTGGGTGTTAACAAAAAGACCTATGAGATCAGAGGTGTAAATAGAGTCACTGATAGTAGTGGTGTTGATCCCAACAACTTCTTCTGGCTTTCTCATGAGCATGGTGAATCCATCAATTGACTCTTGGTGATAATTAGTAAGGAGCTCATCCTCATTTTCATAAAAATTCAATATAATAGTATTGAGATACCCCTTGTTATTTTCCGGTGCTGCACTATGCCGTGCTCTTTTTAGCGTTATTGATAACAGGCTGTCATTTTGTTCGAGTACGGTGCGGCTGATTTTGTAAGCATCACTACCAATGGGTTCTGTGTTGTAGCTAGAAAGATGATAATTCTCAGGAGGGATCACAGACCATATGTGCTCAGGCAAAATACCAACAGTTAAATCATGCAAGAGGTTAGGATATGGTTGTTCTAGTTTGATAATTAGGGTGCGATTATTCTGCTGCTCCACCTTTAGTCGTGTCCAGATAGAAGTACTATTGCTGGCTAGAATATCACGGTCACGCAGTGCTTCGAGGGTGAATACTACATCTTTGGCATCCATTGAGACTCCATCGTGAAATGAAATATTATCGCGCAAAGTAAATGTATATGTTTTTTTATCATCAGAAACAACAATCTCAGCAGCGAGATCATCTACAAGTTCATTGCCACGGTATTGTACCAAGCCATTGTACACCACATTAACGAGTTGTTTTTCAACATCGCTCTGAGCATAGAGTGGGCTGATAAAGCGTGGGGATCCAACAATTCCTTCACGATATGTGCCGCCTGCCACTGGCATGTTAATGGTTCCAAGGGTGAGTGCCTGATAAACGAGAATTCCCGCACTCACAATAAGTCCACAAAATGCGATCACGGCAAAGGTTCGCTGACCTACAGACAGCGAGCGGATACTTGCATCGAGAGTATTTTTCCAACGTTGAAAAAAATTCATGTTTGATGTTATGCGCTAAGAACAATAATCAAAAGACTTATGAGCCCAAAGAGAAACGCAAGAATAATTGATGCCTGAAATACGAATTGCTCGAAACCGCGACGTGTTACACGTATGGTATCAGTTGAACCTCCACCTCCCCCAATGGCTCCTTCAATACCAGAACCAGTATTCTGCAAAAGAATACCGATAGTAAGAAGAATTCCTGAGATGACTTGTAATATAATAAGTGTGTTAATCATAATAAATAATTGGATATTAATAAATATGTAGAAATATACTGCAAAGCATAGCCAACAGAGTCTCTTTTGGCAAGGTATTGCGAGATCTTTCTGTGCGTCTGCCAAGTTGACAAGCGGCACACTCTCAATAAAATAGTGCCATAACGTGAATGATTAAGCGTAATGAGCAATGTGCGATATATATGTTCTATATAGGCCTTATGTATTTCACATAGTATTAAATATATGTCAAAAGATATCACCCTAGAACCACTCGCTGATAGAATTATTGTCGAGCAAAAAGATACAGAAATCAAAAGCACTTCAGGACTTATTATTCCTGATTCAGGGAATAAAGAAAAACCACATCAGGGCACAGTAGTAGCAGTAGGCCCGGGTAGAATTGGGGATGATGGGAAAATAATTCAATTGAGTGTTAAAATTGGGAACAAAATTATTTTTTCTAAATATACGCCAGACGAAGTCGAGATCGATGGTGTGAATTATCTCATTATGCGTGAGGACAGTGTATTGGCAGTAGTCAAAGAGTAAGCTCGCTACGAGATGTCTATTAATCATACTAATTAACATTTTATAACTATGTCAAAGAAGATTCTCTATAATGACGAGGCACGTGAAGCCCTCAAGCGCGGAGTAGATGTAGCGGCAAATGCGGCACGGATTACCATTGGCCCTCGTGGTCGAAATGTTGCCCTTGCAAAAAGTTATGGCGGCCCGACCATTACTAATGATGGTGTATCTATAGTGAGAGAAATTTCCCTCTCAGATCCATTTGAAAATATGGGTGTCGAGATTGTAAAAGAAGTTGCTAATAAAACGAATGATGCAGCAGGTGATGGTACTACGACTGCCACCGTGCTTCTGCAGGCAATTATTACTGAAGGGATGAGGCATATGCAGTCAGGTCTCGAGATTATGGGAATTAAGCGCGGCATTGAGTATGCGCAGAAAGATATTGTATCTGCCTTAAAGGATCAATCAAAACCTATCAGCTCATCAGAAGAGATTTCACAGGTTGCAACCGTCTCTGCAGAATCGCAAAGCATGGGAGCGATCATCGCTGAAACTATTGAAAAGGTTGGGCATGATGGTGTGGTGACGGTCGAGGAATCTCAAGGGTTGGATATGGCCTCATATATTGTAGAGGGAATGCAATTCGATAAGGGATATATTTCTCCGTATATGATCACTGATCCAGAACGCATGGAGGCGGTCTATGAGAATGTTCCCGTATTGCTTGTAGATAAGAAAATTTCCAGCGTTAAAGAAATGCTTCCGTTTTTAGATAAACTTGCATCATCAGGCCAAAAGGATTTGATAGTAATTGCAGAAGATGTCGAAGGGGAGGCCCTAACAACTTTTGTAGTGAATAAATTACGCGGTGTGTTCAATGTGCTGGCAGTTAAGGCGCCTGGATTTGGCGACAAGCGCAAAACTCATCTCGAGGACATTGCCGTAGTGACAGGTGCAACGGTGCTCAGTGACGAGACGGGAATTTCCCTCGATGAATCAACAGAGCTTTCTGTATTAGGGAAAGTAAAGAAAATTATCACGAACAAAGATGCGACTACTATTATTGATGGTGCGGGCGAGAAAACAGATATTGATACACGCATCGCTCTTCTTAAGAAGCAAGTGAAGGCGACTAAGTCATCGTATGATAAAGAGGCGCTCGAGAAGCGCATCGCCAAGCTCTCTGGTGGGGTAGCAGTTATCAGGGTAGGTGCCGCAACAGAGACAGAGATGAAGTACCTCAAGCTCAAGATTGAGGATGCCGTGAATGCCACGAAGGCCGCCATAGAGGAGGGGATCGTTGCTGGTGGTGGGACGGCGCTCGTTCATGCGTCGCGCACCTTGCGAGATGCATTAGGAGATAAGTCAAAGAGTATGAGTAAAGAAGAGTTGCTCGGCTACGAGACAATCCTTAATGCCTGCGAAGCGCCGCTGCGATATATTGGAGTGAATTCTGGATATGGCGACGGATCAGTAGTTGTGGAGAAAGTAAAAGAACTCGGAGGAAACGGGGGATATAACTCAGTGTCAGATACCTATGTAGATGATATGATAAAGGAAGGGATCATTGACCCGTTAAAAGTAACGCGCAATGCTATCGAGAACGCTGCATCGGCAGCAGGAACGTTCCTCACAACTGAAGTTGCTATTGCCGACGATGCTGACGAAAAATCATCACCAGCAATGGGAATGAATCCAGGAATGGGAGGGGGCATGGCAGGCATGGGATTCTAAATGAGTGATACATACAATCAATTATCGAAAAAGTTATCCACCGAAAGGTAATATAATTAAAAGTGCGCATTCGAAGTGTATTTGATATACTATAAATATATGTTAGAGAGAATTTTGTATTCATTGCTGTGGTTATTGATATTAGGAGGGATTGGTTATGCTGGATACTTTGGATACACCAAGCTTAATCATGATTTCGTGTATGAGTCTGGCGATGGTGATGTAGTGGTAAATAATGAAGTAGAGCCGATTGCTTTGAACTTTGGTAATGAGATTGATACAGGGGATGAGGTAAGTGATACAGATGCAACAAGTGGAGATGGTGGAAATACTGATCTCGATGAAAACGACCCGGCAAACTTGGGTAACAGTGACACTGATCAGAATAATAGTAGTAATGGTTCGAGTCCAGAAGTTCCTGCCGGAGATCACTCGGCGCTTATCGGAAAAATTGAAAGACTTATTACTGATTATGGGAAGACTATGAAGGTGGGAAGTCAGGGGACGCGTGTAGGGACAGTTCAGGAGCTTCTTAATCTGTATCATGGAACATCAGATGTCGTAGACAATCAGTACGGTAATGGTACCAAGGCAGCAGTCCAAGAATTCCAAGAGATGCAAGGGCTCGCCTCACCAGATGGCCTTGCTGGTCCTGCAACGTATCAGGCAATGATTGATTGGTTGGAGGGGTAAATCTTAGTTCTTTATTATATTGTAGCTTTGTAAGAAATGTGAGCATATTGCATTTTTTCATAAAAAGAAGTCTCTTTTACTCTAGCAAAGAAAGAAGATTTTATTGATCAAATGAAAAAAGCTGATGTCATTTTTTTAAAAGGAGGCTCAACAGTATTCTTAATGAGTGTGTTAAATAATTACCCAGAATTAGCTGAAAAGTTTTTGGGAAAGACTATTGTTGGTTCTTCGGCTGGGGCATATGTATTGAGTGAACTTTGGACTGATCATGGTGACGATGTCCATATGAGAAAAGGCCTTGGTATTTTGCTATTGAGAATAGTTTGCCATTATCAAAGCGAGCTTTTACCGCCAAGTCATCTTTCCCTGCAAGAAATTAAAGATTCAGGGCATGATTTAGAGCTCGTATTGCTCAGAGATTGTGAACATCAAGTGTTTTTGTTTTGATTCACTTGCTAAGTAAATGAAAATGTTTGACACGCAATACTTTTTGACTATACTAAATAGCCATACCTTTGTTTTCTCGTGCAATTATGTACGAGCTAGATATGAGGTGTAATGAACCTTGATATTCGAATAAGAACAAAATGCAAAATATTTTTTGGTAAAAATATATGTATCCAAAATGTTTCCAAAAAAACTACTTCAGTGTAATTTTTTTATTTTATTTTTTTTCCAGTTGAACAAAAGTTTTCCTTTCTTTTGTTCTGTTCACTAGAGGTTTCGCATCACGGTGATGCAATATGAGATCTTTTAGTAGAGTTTGATCCTAGCTCAGGATGAACGCTGGCGGCGTGGATAAGGCATGCAAGTCGAATGGGTTTAGACCCATGGCGAACGGGGTAGTAACAGGTAGGAACGTACCACAGAGTCGCGAATAACTTTCCGAAAGGGATGATAACACGCGATATACTTACGAGTGAAAGATTTATCGCTCTGTGATCGGCCTGCTTCGTATCAGCTTGTTGGTAGTGTAAAAGACTACCAAGGCTATGACGCGTAGGGGAGGTGAGAGCCTGACCCCCACCAATGGCACTGAGACACTGGCCATACTCCTACGGGAGGCTGCAGTCGAGAATATTCCGCAATGCGCGAAAGCGTGACGGAGCGACGCCGCGTGATGGATTGAAGGCCTTCGGGTTGTAAACATCTTTTATAGGTGAGGAATTTTATTGACGTTAACCTATGAATAAGGGGTTCCTAATCTGGTGCCAGCAGGAGCGGTAATACCAGAACCCCAAGCGTTATCCGGAATCACTGGGCGTAAAGGATGCGTAGGTGGGACTATTAGTCAGTGGTTAAAGACCGGAGCTCAACTCCGGGAAGGCCACTGAAACGGTAGTTCTTGAGTTTGTCAGGGGCACGTGGAACTCTCGGTGTAGGGGTGAAATCCGTTGATATCGAGGGGAACACCTAAAGCGAAGGCAGCGTGCTGGGGCAATACTGACACTGAGGCATGAAACCCTGGGTAGCGAATGGGATTAGATACCCCAGTAGTCCAGGGCCTAAACGATGCAGATTAGCTTTACGGAGTATCGACCCTCTGTGAGGCGTAGCTAACGCGTTAAATCTGCCGCCTGGGAAGTACGAGCGCAAGCTTAAAACTCAAAGGAATAGACGGGGACTCGCACAAGCGGTGGATCATGTGGTTTAATTCGATGATAAGCGAAGAACCTTACCAAGACTAGAAATCTAAGTGGTTTTCCTAGAAACAGGAATTCCTTCAGCTTAGACAGGTGATGCATGGCCGTCGTCAGCTCGTGGCTTGAGCTGTTCGGTTAAGTCCGGTAACGAGCGCAACCCTTATCGTATGTTTTATATGTCATACGAGACTGCCCCCTCAAAGGGCGGAAGGGAAAGCGAAGATACTGACGTCGGTAACTTTTAACAGTGCTTTTTAAAGTGCGTAATTAACTAAATTAACAATAGTTTCTCTCAATAAGAGTTACTGGCGCATAATTTTCGTTTTCAATCTTTCTGGTTTTTGAGGGGGGAGGAAGGCGAGGACGACGCCAGGTCAGCATGTCCCTTGATGTCTTGGGCTACACACGTGATACAATGGGTAGTACAGCGGGTTGCGATGCGGTAACGCTCAGCTAATCCTCAAAACTATCCTCAGTTCGGATTGAGGTCTGCAACTCGACCTCATGAAGTTGGAATCGCTAGTAATCGTGGGTCAGCACACCACGGTGAATACGTTCTCGAGTCTTGTACTCACCGCCCGTCAAGTCAAGGGAGCCGGGGGTGCCCGAAGTCTGCGCGTTTGCGCGTGGCCGAAGGTAAACTTGGTAACAGGGACTAAGTCGTAACAAGGCACGGCTAGCGGAAGCTGGTCGTGGATCAATCCATTTGGAAATACCAACTCATATTTATATGATATGTTGGGATTGGTTGATTACATCTCCTAGATGTAGAGCAATAATACAGAGAGCTCTCAAATCAGTATTCGTTTGCCCATATGCGTTATTATGGGAAGAAAGACCTCATATGGTACGTCTCGTACGAATGTATCATAAGGCCTAGGGAACAGAACAAAAGAGTGGGGAACTCCTCCATAATCTTTTGAACGGAAAAGAAATTGGAAACAAAAGATAGGATTCATATTTTGTATACTAAAAATATTTTTTGCATAAAGAAAAAAAAGACCGTCCGGAGGGGCGGCGTTTTCTTTGGTGTGTTTTTTTTGATTACCTCGCATCTAGTTTAAGGCGGACACCTTCATAATAGGTGCGCCACAGAGTATCATGCATTGAGAAATTTGCGTCAGTATATTTTTTATACTGATCTTTGTATATACTGTATTCCAGTAAGTACAACATAAACAAGCCCCGTTGATTTTCGCCTAATGCATTTGTATATTGTGTATACTCCCTCTCTATGGGCCCTAGAGAGGGGAATGGATGAGGCTCTTTGAGACATTTCAGGTAAAACATATAATGTAGCCTGTAAAAAATAATTTTAAAGACTGAATCATACAGTAATCCCATCTCATGAATGCCTGAAATATTATTTAATTCCTCGATCAGCTCATTAATTAACTGGTCATTGAGGTAATATTGTGGGATCAAAGTTCCGTCAGCCTCTTGCGAGACATTGACCGTTGGTTTTTCAAGTTTTTCGTGCCGTACGATAGTAAACTGTCCGGCCACAGTCGTGTAGCCATCAGGTGGCGTTTTTTTATAAATTTTTTTACTGCTTGATAACTAGGGGCAAGTATAGCCCCGTTGATTAAATTTGATGGGGTTTGTGCTACCGTTGCCATGGCTAGGCATAGTAGTACTAGAACAATAATTATTCTCATCTTCTATTAATTTACTTGGGGTTGTAGAAAAATTGGAAACACAAACATATATTCCATATGCATGTTTTCCGTTATCTGTTCATACAGTAGTACTTATCTAATCGCATGTCAACACTTTAACTCCCACCACACACATAGTATAATACTGTACATATGAAAAAACTTCGAAATGACAAGCGATTTCGTGTCGCTATTATTGTAATTTTAATTATTATTGCTGTGTTGCTCTTTATTTTCTTATAAATTTTCCATACCTTGCCCATTATGTGTAACACGCTGTGATATATAAGAGCACTGAATACCAACATCTTATGAACAAAATCAAAAATACAGCCAAAAAGATCGATACCTTCCTTGATAGCAAGGGCCGTAACAAGAATCCCAAATTCCAAAAGAACAAGCGCATTGTTCTCGGTGCAGTTATTGCGCTCCTTGTCGCTGCATTAGGGTTGGAGCTTGGTAATGGAGACATTGACCTGGACAAAATTATTGCCGGTGAATCAGTTGAGAATTCACGCGTGCGTCGCACTTGGACAGGGGAATCATGTGAAGCCAATATTTATAACTGTGATGACTTCGCAACCCAGCAAGAAGCGCAGAATATTTTTGAACAATGTGGCTCTATTGGGTCAGATGTGCATTATCTCGATGCTGACAATGATGGACTCGCGTGCGAGCACCTCATCCCAGTGAACTAATTTTATTTTTTAAATACTCACTAATTTTCTATGAATACACATACTAATAATAATTCATCACATAATCATAATAGTGATGACCATACGCACGATCCATATAAAAAAGATTCAAAAAATACTGATAAAAACCATGAACATTACGTAAGTGGTACAGATCTCGCGCCAGTTGCACGGCCGACATTGTTGATCTTTCGTTTTCTTATATTTGCTCTTTTGATCGCAGGTGTGTTGTTGATATGGAGGCTTTTGAAAAATAATAATGAACCTCAGCAAGTTGCAATGACACCAGAGGAGGTTATGGAACAAGTGGAAGATGTTGAAGAGGCTACGCAAGAAGAAGATTTTGCTACTGAAGAGGAAGATTTGAACTCTAGCGAAGAGAGTGATGGCCCAGATCTAGTTGATGAAGGCAATGGTACGACACGGCTGTATGTTCCAATGGTATTTGATGTCGGTATCGGTGAGGCGTCAGAAGATGAAGTTTTTGGTTGCGGCAATTGGATCGATATGATTCCACATGACGTACCAGAAACACTCGGCGTGCTATCGGGTACATACCGCGCACTTTTCAACAACGATGTGGATCTCGGTGAACAGACAGAGTTTGGGCCACGTAATGTAGTTACATCGATTGGCGGAATAGATTTCGAGAGCGTTCAACTGTCTGATGGAGTAGCAGTTCTATACCTCTCAGGTACTCCGGTATGGCCTGGAGTATGTTCAACACCGGCATTCACCAAGCAAATCGAATCCGCTGCTTTCCAATTTCCAACAGTAGATACCCTTGTGGTTATGCTCAATAATGCTCCATTCGATTGGTGTAATTATAGCGATGCCGATGTATCAGAATCAGGTTGTGATACAATCCCACGCCCATGGGTTGTACAGCGATAATATTTGAATAAATAAATGAAAGTAACTCAAATAGTAAACATATTAATACTGTTTGCGGCCCTGACACTCATCGTCTTGGTTATTTTGAATGTTACTCATAACAAGAATGCTAATAGAATACTTACATATACTACAACTCAGCAGAATAAAATTGGAGAAGAGACTGAGATTTCGGCTGAGGATATTCTATTGCAACAACAAGATGATAAGCAGTTAATAGAGGAAGAGGATTTTTTTGACAAATACACTACACAGAGTGGTAAAGAGACACAGTTCGTTTTCCTTGCATTAGATGGATCGCGATCTCTTAATATGTGGAAACAAACAAGGCAATTCGCGCATGAGGTTCGTGATTCTGATATTGAATTAGATTTCACGTACTTTGTTAGTGGCGTGTATTTTATTCCTTCTTCAGAGAAGTTAGATTATCACCTCACAGGATATAGCCCCGGTGAATCAGTGATTGGATTTGGCGGAAGTAAGGAAGAAGTAGCAAAGCGCATCGAACAAGTGAATCTCGCCTTTGGCGAAGGTCATGAAATTGGCTCGCATGTGAATGGTCATTTCGATGGAACACCTTGGAGTAAGCTTGTGTGGGATGAGGAATTTGATTATTTTAACGAGTTCTTTTTTGAGAGAAATCCGTCAATTGAAGTGCCGCGTGAATCAATGATTGGATTCAGGGCGCCCGTACTAGGGCATTCAGCTGATACTTTGAAGGCTTTGTCAGAAAATGGATATACCTATGATACGTCTGGTGTGAGCGCCCGGCAGGATGTGTGGCCTACTAAATCACCCGAAGGGATTTGGCAATTCAAGCTCGGCCCAATCACTCTGGATGGTAAAAACACCCTAGCGATGGATTACAATGCCTACATGGTACAAAGTGGCGCCAAGGACACTCTGGTGCGCGGTACGGGAGAATGGGATAAGGCCTATAGGGATTTGATGACGAGTTACATGCAATATTTTAATAATAATTATAACGGTGATCGTGGGCCTGTACATATTGGACATCATTTTTCTCTATGGAATGATGGATTGTATTGGGAAGTTATGAAAGATTTTGCTCGTGACGTGTGTGGGCGTGATGAAGTAAATTGTGGAACCTATAGCGAACTCGTTGAGTATATGGAGCATCGCGAAGCATGATACAATACTAGAAGTAGTATAGACTTAATCTGATGGTGAGTAAAAATATTTTATGTATCTCATAGTACTATTAGGCAATTATGGAGAAAAGTATGCAGCCACGCGTCATAACGTCGCATGGATAATTGGAGATGAAGTTTTTTCACCAGATGAATATCATTGGAAGTATTCCAAATACGCAGATGCTGATTACACAGAGCTGAGCTACACAGATGTACCACTCATTGTTGCAAAGCCGCGCACCTTCATGAATCGCTCAGGCAAGACGGTGGCTCACTTTAAAAAAGAGCATACCATTAAAAACGAACATATTATTGTCGTGCATGATGATATTGCACTTGGCCATGGGGAAATTAAAATTTCATTTAATCGTGGGAGCGGTAGTCATAATGGTGTCACATCAGTGTTTAATCATATTGATGGAAAAGATTGTGTGCGCGTACGTATTGGCATTGGACATCCAGATCCAGTACCTATGCGTGATTATGTACTCATGAAGATGAATGCTGCTGAAATAGATGAGTTGCAATCAGGGGCAACAAAAGAAAAGGCAAAAAAAATCCTTCATTCTATAATTCGCAATGGACATCAACAGGCGATGAATAAATTTAACTAGCGCTGACATGATATAATAAATTATATATGCAAGATGATCTACGCAGTCCCGGGACACAATTCTCTGACCAAAACCATGATAAGTGGGGAGCGCCAATACTCATTGTTGGAATGCTTCTCGTGCTGGTGGGTGCGGTAATCTTTGCACGGACTCTATTGCAAAAGAATAGCACCCCCGTCGATGATTATTTTGAAACTCAGTACAATGATACGGATAGATACAATGAGAGATCAAGTGGCGCCATAAATCCATCGTATAATGACGAATCTGAAGAAGGCAACAAAGACGAAGGGGTTGAGGAAACTGAGGCTCAAACTACAGAGTTTTCTTGGGAAGATTTAGATATAAATGTGCTTGGGATCACTGCTGCAGATGAATTCGAGGGCGCATTGCCAAAATATTCTGAAAGTATTGATGTAACGGGTGACGGGATTCTGGAGGCAATTTTTCGTGGACCGAGTAGCAACCATGATGCGGCAATAATTCTCCAAAAAGATAGCCAAGGCAATGTTAAGCGTTTACAAGAAAAAATCCCATCAGGGGAAGTTGCCCCTGTATACCTTTTTCGGGTTGCCCGCGCTGTGGTGAATACTGATTATGGCTTCTTGGCACCAACTGGATACTATCGCGTATCACGAAGCCTCGATGAAAATGGTCGATTATTCGTCTGTGATCATTTTGAAGTGTACATTTGGGATTCTTTATCGGGATACTTTATATTTGATCTCGTGCAATCACAAACACTTTTTGCTAGTATGTGCCCTCATGGAATAAATTAAATAGAAACAAGTCATAGGGAGGTGTATATAATTCAGAGGCAGAAACATATGGCCTTAGCTCAGAGTACTCATTCGCAAAGCCAGAGAGATGGTATCTGCGGCTAGTGGATCTTTTAATAGTGTAATCATCGGTATCGACCGCCCAAGTGGTGAACCTACATCAGAAATCCAATTAATTTTCGCTGAGGTAGTAGGGCAGTTACAATAAAAAATGCGTTGAAACTATATCTAATATAGTTTCAACGCGTGCGCAATAATGGCTCTTAAGTAATCAGGATATCAACCCTATCCTCATCTCTTGGGTTTATTGTTACATAACCACTCCATTCAGTACTTGGTGAATGAAAGGGGTAAATACCTATTTCGCTTGGGTTTAATTATTTTGGGAAACCTGTCTCAATCTCTTTAAACATTTCTTTTAAGGTTTACAAGATATCTTTCTTAGGGATGTCCAGTCTGCTAATATACTTTATTGCCTTGCTCATATTTTTATATTTAGTTTAATGAATAAATTTAATAATATATACATTTAATAGTATTCTCAAATTTATATAGAACAAAACACCTGCTTTCACGGGTGTTTTCTTATTCTGTATATTTTACTATCTATCTCGATTTCTTACGCTGCTACTTTGTCTCCGATGAATGACAATGCCATACGCTGTGCTTTCGCGTCGAAAATAGTAATTTTGAAATTATACGCCTTCCCGAGCTCGAGAGTACTGCGTAACTGCTCCTCGCTCTCGAAGTCTGAGATGTGCACTAATCCCGAGATACCTTCTTCGATGGCTGCTACGGCTCCATGCTTGGTGAATTTGATAACAACACCTGATACCTCGGTACCTTTGGTGTAGGTATCCTTCGCAAGTTGCCATGGATTTGGCTTGAGCGCCTTGATCGAAAGGCTAATCTTGTTGTCTTTGATTTCGATGATCTTGGCACGTACTTCTTGGCCAATATTATAGAGCTTCTTAGGATCCTCGACGAGTGACCAGTCAATTTCAGAGATATGAACAAGCCCCTCTAATCCGTTATCAATCTTGAGGAATAGCCCGAAGTCAACTGCGCCTGTAACTACACAGTCGTATGCCTCACCAACTACATACTCATTAATGATATTAGGGTCAACATTCTGATTACCGCCACCACCTTGAGTTTTCTCAGAGAAGATCATCTTGCCTTCTTTAGGGTTAATAGAGATCATGCGAACATTAAGTGATTCACCAACGAGCTTCTTGAGTTCCTTGAGAATCGCATCCTTACTCCCGTCTTCAACGTGTGGATAGTGATCACTCGAGAGTTGTGAAGCGGGCAAGAATCCATCAATTCCTTGCCATGTAAGGATAAGTCCTCCTTTATTAGCGGCCTTAACAGGGAGTGACAGCATGTTTTTAGTACGTACGAGTTCATCAGCCTCTTTCCAAATCATCGCTTGGCGCGCTTCTTTCAATGAGAGCTCGATGTAACCTTCCTCATTTTCGAGCTCAACAATCTTACCCTTAATTTCGTCTCCGATACCAAGGTTCTTGATGATATCTTTCGAGTTCATGTATTCACGACCAAAAATAATAGCAGACCCATATCCTGGGAGATTTACATACACTGCACCATTTTCAATCGCTGAGACCTTACCTTCAATAAGGTCATCAACGTGGATTTCTTGTGTTTCGTCAGCCTCGACGAGCTTCTGGAGTTCGTCATTCTGGTTATATACTTTCATCTGTAACATATATGTGAGGTCACTCATAGATGTTGTACGCAGGTTGTGCGGCTCACTGTCATTAGCGAGAAAAGCGATGACAGCTGATAATGTAAAGGGTTCTACACCATCGTATACCTTATAGGATGAGAATAGAGTTTTAATCTTTACATGCACAATATGATAATAGGCGTGCACAACAATGAGTTGTACTCTATATACTACTGATATTACAACATTTTACAAGGCCTGCTCCCTTTGCAAAAGAGCCTCAAAACCTGTATGCTCAACACTATGAAAAGCGATATTAAAAAAGGCTATTCTCATCCCATCAATCATGTAATAGAGGATTTGATGAAGATTTTTAGTGCTATTGGATTTGAGGTTGCTGATTCACCACATATTGACACAGCATTTTTCAACTTTGACGTGCTGAATGTTCCTCAGGAGCATCCAGCGCGTGATATGCAGGATACATTCTGGATAGATGATCCATTAGATGGAAAAGGAAAGCCTGAAGACAAAACCCTCCTGCGCACGCAGACTTCAAATACTCAGGTCAGGTATATGAAAAATCATACAGCACCTTTCAAAATTATCGCACCTGGGAAAGTTTTCCGTAACGAGGCAACTGACGCCACACATGAAGCGCAATTCCATCAGATTGAAGCCATGGTAGTGGGTGAAGGCGTGCATATGGGTCATTTGAAATGGACTATTAATCATATGCTCACTCAGTTGTTCGGTGATGATGTCGAATATCGTTTGCGCCCAGGATATTTCCCCTTTGTAGAGCCGGGTGTTGAGGTGGATCTGAAATTCCGTGGCGAATGGCTCGAGCTCCTCGGGGCTGGCATGGTGCATCCCAAAGTCATGGAAAATGGTGGTATTGATCCGCAGAAATTCTCGGGATTTGCATTCGGTATGGGGATCGAGCGCCTCGCTATGATGCGCTACGATATTCCGGATATCCGAACCTTTTATCATGGGGATCTGCGCCTACATCATGCGTTATATGAATAAAATATAAAAAGATTATTATGAAACTTTCCTACAATTGGTTACAAAGTTATTTTAAAGACCCACTCCCATCGGTGGCAGAAATCGAGCGCGCTATTTCTCTGCATGCATTCGAACACGAAGAGACAGAAGCGCACGAGAATGGCGACACTATGATCGAATTCGACGTACTTCCTAATCGTGCGCCGGATTGTTTATCACATTATGGCATTGCCAAAGAGATCGCGATTCATTTTAATCGTGATGATTTTGTTGATGATTGGCGAGAGCGTCTAGATTTAGAAAAAGCGCCCACGACTATGTTCGAGGAAGGGGAAAATAAAGAGAGCAATAGAGGGCTTTCAATCCACGTTGAGAATTATAAAAAGTGCATTCAGTATATGGGGTGTGTTATTAAGAATATACAGAAGAAGGAATCTCCAGATTGGCTGAAGACCCGACTAGAAACCATTGGTCAGCGCTCAATTCACAACCTCGTTGATGCAACGAATTATGTCATGTTCGAGCTCGGTCAGCCATTACATGTATTCGATTATGCGAAAATTGCCCAGAATAATGATGGGGTCCCAGAGATTATTGTACGCGATGCAATTGCAGGTGAAGCAATGACGACTCTTGATAATAAGGATTTAGAATTCACGGGAGGCGAGCTCGTTATTGCTGATTCCGAGAAAATTCTGGCACTTGCTGGGGTAAAGGGTGGCAAGGCTGCAGAGGTCGATGATACGACAGTTGATATCGTTCTGGAGTGCGCGCATTTCAATGACACAATGGTCAGGGACATACGCCGGAAATACAACATGATGACCGATGCATCCAAGCGATATGAGAATCGTGTTAGTCCATGGATCGGCGGCGAGGCTCTACAAATGGTAGTCACATTGATTCATTCAATTGCTCACACGCCAGACATTCATCTGGGTGAGATAGTTCAATCAATTCCCACGAACAATCATGGCGCCCCTACTCGCAGGAAGGTTACAGTCAGGCATGAGAATATTGAAATGCTGCTCGGCGTCACTCTTTCATCTGATGAAGCTCTGCAAATCTTTAATAAAATTGGTGGCGAAGTTACCTTTGTTGATTATGTGTATGCGTACACTCAGCCTCTTCGTCGGCGCGATTTGAATATCCCAGAAGACATTATTGAGGAAATTGGGCGTATTCATGGGTATGAACATATTCCTGCGCAGGATCTCAGTGATATCAATTTCACACCACAGACACTCTCTATAACGGCGCTGGAGTACCGAATCAGGCAATTCATGATTGCGCAGGGCTTCTCTGAACTGATGGGGTATACTTTTGAAAATAAAGGGGACACGGAGCTCCTCAAGGCAATGGCATCTGACAAGAATTTCCTCCGGACGAATCTCATGAATCAGGCTGAGCATTCTATGAAGCAAAATCTCTATTTCGCGCCAGTCTACAATCGCGATGAAATTATGACCTTCGAAATTGGTCGTGTCTTCCCAGGGGGCAAAGAGGAACGGCATCTCGTCATGAGTCTCGCATATGCGTCTAAAAAGGCCAAGAAGGCTGGCGGACCAACGGGTGATCAACTCAATGCTGTCGTACAATCCCTAGAAGAAGAATTGGGCGTCAATATTCCTGAACGCGCCCAATCGGATGCTGAGCACCTCGAGATTCGCTATGATTCGTGGATTACAGATGCTTACGATACGATTTTCATGCATAAACATAACGATGACCAAGAGTCTCTGATAACTATTTCCGGTACATTCGATCGTGACGGGGCAGGGCATCTCCATGCATTCGCGCCGTATTCGATGTATCCATTCATGACGCGCGATGTCGCATTGTGGGTGGGCGCAGATGTGTCTCCAGATGATGTTATGAATCTCATTAAGGAGAAAACAGGAGATCTCGCATTGCGCATCGATCAATTCGATCGATTCGAGAAGGATGACCGTGTGTCCTATGCATTCAGAATTATTTTCCAATCTATGGACAAGACCCTCGAAGAATCAGATATTACACCAATCATGACAGATATCCAAAAGGCAATTGAGGAAAAAGGCTGGGAGATGAGGTAGTATCATATTATGAAAAAAATTCTAAAGAAAATTACAAATAAGTTCTGGATAAGAATTTAATTTGAATAAAGATATTAAAATAATTATTTGTATTATCATTACCTCCCAAAATACGGATGGACTGAGAAGAGCGTGTGGATCTTACTCAATCTATTATAGAGCGCCTCACGCTGTTCTGAATTTTTTATAATTGAAACACCTGCAGGTAGCACCATATCGAGGCGGAATGACGTAACGCCCGCGTGGTAGCTCGGGCTCCCTTGAAGAATAATATGATGGCTTTTACTAAAATCCTTCTCGCTCTCGAGTGCCTTTTTCAAATCAACATGCTCTGCATGATAGAAATGTACACTCACGTGTTCGCGATAGGGGAAGAGGCCTAGCCCCTCGCGCTCTTGGAGTGTTTTCCTCATGAAGCTTTTTGGCTGCTCTTTCAACATTGTATAGAGATGTTCCTCTTCTGGTTTAATTGTGACATAGATACGTTCTGTATCGGTGAAGGAGAATCGACGAATAAGTCGGTACGCATACTCCATACTGTCAAAGCTATATTGAGATGCGATATGGTAAATAGATGGAATATGTACGTGCCGACAGGGGAATTGTGATATCTCCAGGAGCGACAGCATACGCTGTGTCCCTATGAGGCATGCAGCACTCTTTGGGAGGAGGTCATTTTTCTTGGTGTTCTTGGTAATAGTGTGCAGTTTTTTTATTGGAATGGATTTACTCAGCTCTTCGTAGACGCGCTCAACAGTGATTCCTAACGTATCGAGATTAAGTCCCAAACAATCCAGGCACATTTCAGGTGCTCGCGATTGGCTTTGGCAGATCATACATATCATATGAGGCACATCAGAAATCATGCGCTCTGTATCATTTTTCATATCTAATCGATATGGCGTAAAACACTGAGGGCACGAGAAAATATGACCACAATCACGACACGTAATGCGTTGCGCTAGTCCACGGCGAGGCACATAGATAGCTACTGACTCATCGGTGTTGAGCGTTTTCTTAATAAGCTGAAGTGCCTTGTTCGGGAATATCTTCCAGTACTCTTTATGTTCTCGGGCATGAATTTCTTCAACGGTTATTGAATCTCCCTTTGTAGGTACAGGTTTTTTTGTGCCTACTTCTCTATAGATAAAATCCAAAGGAGCCACCCTTCCATCCTGAATAGTTTCATACGCTTCAGCTTCATGTGACTTGAGTTTCTTGTGCATATCTGAACGGAGAAGCACATCACTGAGAATGCAGCGAATATGCCTGAGCTCACAATAGCGCGTGATAGCATGGACCAAATCGATGTGGGGATGGAGTATTGATGTGTAATATGGAGAGCTCTCTTCGTGTATGAAAATACTATCGCAACGATCATGAATGAGAGAAAGGTAGTAGGGTGTCGCAATAATGTGAACTGGCTCAGGATTCTCTGATTCACGCATAATGAGATCTATTTGCTTCTGTAATTGCTTCTTGGTGAGCTTGCCGTGGAGGAATGCGATGTTCTCTTTGGGCATGCTCTGTGCGATATGATGATATGCATACATAACATGCTCAACCGTAGGAAATATGAGCGTACATGTTGCATTATGGGCATGGAGTTCACGAAGAGCCGTCTTGTACATACGAATACATTCATCGAGATTCGTTCCCTGGAAGGCTTCAATATTCCATGAGAATTTCTTATCTAGACTAATGCGTTTGTTGCGCGTATGGGAGACCTCGGCCTCATCATCGATATACTCTATTTCTTCTTCTTTTTCTGTGTCGGCAGAATCTTCTACCCCATAGGCGAGGCAGTATTCATATAAACGATCAGGGAATAGGATGCGGATAACACGCTGAAGTGACACATGATAGAGATCCGCCAACTCATAACATATTTGAAAGAATGTTGGATGCAGAAGTTGCCTCTCCACTACGCGATGTATACGCTTGAGGCTATAATCCATGGATTTTATACTCGCTTTCTCGTGCCGTACATCGTTAGACTCAACAACGAGACCCAATAATGATCTATGGCCGTACGGCACCTCGACAAGCGCCCCTAGAGAAACAGGCTCAAGAGAAAAGTAACTGAGTTGATCGGTATGTGTCTTACCAGTTAATGGAGTGATGCGCAGGAGATACATAGATCTCGAGTATACCGTGCTAGACCAATCTTAATAATTGACAGATAGTATATAATTGTGTGTAGCGTTTGCTTTTTATATAATAAAATATATCATATATGATATATCAATATATTTACTTGAATACTCGTTGTGAACTCTCTTTGAAGAAAACAGGGTAGGCAACGCATGTATACTTACATTATGATGAATCGATTATGGCAATCATTAGGGCTCGATGAGAGCAATATGAACGATCAGCAGAAAATTGGATATCTTATTCGTGAAATTCGCCAAAGCAAAGGGGTGACTCAGCAGCAATTCGCCAATGCACTAGCAACATCGCAAAGCGCTGTCGCGCGCATGGAAAAGGGCGATCAGAATTTTAGCGTAAAGGAGTTGAGCAAAATATCTCAGGCACTTGAGCACCCTTTGGTGACTATTTCCGATAACGTGACTGATGACTATATTATAAAAGGGGGCCAGAAGCTTTCTGGGAGCATCGCAACGAATACCTCCAAGAATGGAGGGCTCGTATTAATGTGTGCATCACTTCTCAATCGTGGAACAACGATTCTCCATAGAATTCCACGCATTCAAGAAATTTTCAGAATGATTGAAGTATTCGAGAGCATTGATATTGAAGTAAAATGGATTAATGAGAAAAGTCTCAAAATTACTCCTCCAAAAGAATTAAATATGTCAGGGTTGGCACAAGGACCAGCGAGTAAAATGCGTTCAGTAATTATGCTTATTGGATCGCTCATTCATCGCGTTGATGATTTGCGATTGCCTCATGCTGGAGGATGCCGCATGGGAGATCGGACCATTTCTGCTCACCGCAAGGGGCTCGAAGGCTTTGGTGTGTCAATTGTCACCGAGGAAGATTCGTATCACATCACTGCTGCGAATTTGCAGGCAGCAAAAATTACAATGTACGAGGCCAGTGATACGGGGACCGAGAACGTATTGATGGCAGCAGCAGGAATTAAGGATTCATCTTATATTCATTTTGCTACGCAGAATTACATGGTGCAGGATCTTATGGGATTCTTGAGGAAGATCGGTGTGAAAATTGAGCAAACTGATCCTATTACACTAAAGGTCACAGGAGTTGGTGTCGTTGATATGGATGTCGAATACAGCAACAGCGAGGATCCTATCGAATCTATGGCATTCCTGACGGCTGGAATAGTAACCAACTCAAAAATGACGGTTACTGGATGTCCGATCGATTTTCTACGCCTGGAATTGCTAAAGTGCGAAGCCATGGGGCAGAAATTCACTATCAGCAACAAGCGATTTTCAGATAATGGATTCACTAAGCTCGTTGATATTGATGTCCACCCTTCTGAATTGACTGCGCTAGCTGAGAAAATTCACCCCTTGCCTTATCCTGGTATTAATGTTGATAATTTACCGTTCTTTGTGCCCATTGCCACACAGGCTGAGGGCCGAACACTTATTCATGATTGGATGTGGGAGAATCGGGCTATATATTTCACCGAATTGAATCGACTCGGGGCACAGGTAGATTTGGCTGATCCGCATCGTGCATATATCCAGGGCAAGACTCCGTTACGTGCCGCACAGATTGTCTGCCCACCAGCATTGCGTCCATCCGTGATTATTCTTTTGGCAATGATGGCAGCTGAGGGGACCTCGACGCTACGTAATGTATATTCTATTAAACGTGGCTACGAAGCAATCGATGAGCGCCTTAATGCAATTGGGGCTGATATTCGTAATGTGAGTTCATTGACTGGGTAATTGACCAAGCTATTCGCTTGAAAGTATAAAGATATGATACATCGTGAAAATAACATTGATCTTGCTACACTTTCTACATTGAAAATTGGCGGACGGGGTCACGAATATGTGACCGTCGATGGTTACGGGGATCTCCAGCAATTACATAGAGAAGGTTTTTTTGATAATCCCTGGCACATTGTTGGTGGTGGATCTGATTCTGTTTTCTCTGATGATTTGGAAGATGTGCATTTCTTACGCCTTGTTGAAATGAATACTCCAGAAATCATTTCAAAGGAAGAAGACTATACACTCGTGCGAATTTGGGGTGGTGCGAATTGGGATGATATTGTTGCTTGGTCAGTGCAAAATAACCTTGCAGGAATAGAGAGTCTCGCAGCAATTCCTGGAACGGTCGGGGCAGCACCTATTCACAACATTGGAGCATACGGCAGTGAGTTTAGTGATGTATGTCACGAAGTAAGAGTATTCGATACACAAACAGGCGAGGGTGCCGCACTCTCTCATGAGGCATGTCAATTCGAATATAGAAAAAGTATTTTTAAGCAGGCTGCGTATGCCGAGCATATCGTAGTATATGTAACACTCAAACTTTTTCATGCAACAGAAAAGCGCACAATCTCCATTCCTGCGTACAAAGATGTTGAGAAATTTTTCGAAGAGAAAAAATCTACACCGACTCTCAGGGAGATTTATGATGCGATTACAGAAATCCGCTGGGGCAAACTCCCACGACCGGAACTCCTTCCGAATTGTGGGTCATTTTTTAAAAACACTATTGTTCCTCAAGACCAAGCAGATCAATGGATAGGAGAGCATCCCGACATGCCCCATTTTCAACTCGATGATGGAAATGTGAAAGTTCCTACGGGATGGTTGATCGAATCTATTGGAATGAAAGGCTACCAGGTTGATGGTAGTCTGGAGAAGGATGGTATTGCCGTGTATGATAAGCATGCGTTGGTAATAGTGAATTATGGCGGAGCGACCTATGATGATCTTCTGTCATTAGTCAGAGAGATACAGACGAGAGTCCAGAGTAAATTCAATGTAATGATCCATCCAGAAGTCTGCATGATTGATCGAGATGCAGTAAGCAATGACTAGATATTCTATGAAAAAACATCACACACCACAAATGAATACGCTCTCTATTGATACATTGCTCGAGCGACTCGAGGGTATGTTCTCCTATACACTGCATGGGAACACGAGCATAGGGGATTCTCGTCTACAAGGCATCTCGCTCGATTCACGAGAAGTTTCGAAAGAGAGTATTTTCATTGCGCTGGTTGGCGAGAAGGTTGACGGGCACGATTATATTGATGATGCAATTGAAAAGGGTGCGATTGCGGTAGTTTGCCAGAAGATGCCTCAGAATAGTGATGATTCAGTGCTCTACATTCATGTACCAGAGGACACTCAGCACTACGCTGGCCATATTGCGAGCGCCTACTATAATTTTCCATCTCGAAATATGAAAGTTATTGGGATTACTGGCACGAATGGTAAGACAACAATCGCAACGTCACTCTGGTACGGACTAACGCTATTGGGCAAGAGAGTCGGTCTCATCTCTACTTCAGAAAATAGAATAGGTGGGGAAGTTGAGGTTGCCCAGAGAACCACACCAGACCCCGTGAGTCTCCAGAAGCTCTTTGCACGAATGAGGAGTGCTGAGTGTGCCTATGTGGTAATGGAAGTGAGTTCTCACGCGGTGACGATGGGTCGCATTGTCGGAACGACATTTGGTGTGGGAATCTTTACGAATCTCACGCGTGATCACATTAATTTTCACGGATCGATGGAGAATTATGCGGATGCCAAGAAAGGCTTCTTCGATGGGTTGTCATCTGATGCAATTGCCATCACGAATAGCGACAGTGATTATGGAATGTACATGGTCAATGACACCAAGGCAACGGTGCGTAGTTATAGCATCGAGCAATTCAGTGATTATCAGGCAGAAGAGACTTGGTATTCTTTGAAGGGAAGCGAATTCATACTATTCGATACCAAATACACTACGCAACTTGTTGGTGAATTCAATATATATAATATGTTGGCAGTCATTGCGGGATTAGAAGCGTGTAATATCGATAGGAAAAAGACCCATGCTATACTGCCCGAGATTCCATCTGTTCGTGGGCGTTTTGAGCTCGTGACGCGAGATTCAGACAACAAGTCAGCAATTATTGACTACGCACACACCCCGGATGCATTAGAGAATGTACTCGAGTCCATGAATCATATGCAGGAGGATGGCCAAAAGATTATTACAATTTTTGGCTGTGCAGGAGATCGTGATCATAGCAAACGGGATCCCATGATGAATATAGCAATGGAAAAGAGTGATTACGTTATTGTCACGAGCGATAATCCACGGAGCGAGGACCCAGAAGGAATCCTGAATGATGTCACAAAGGCTTTCATAAATGATAAAGAAAATACTCATTGGGAACGTATCACCGACCGCAAAGAGGCGATCAAGAAAGGGTATGAAATAATGACCTCAAAAGACATACTACTCATTGCCGGGAAAGGCCATGAAGATTATCAAGAAGTACATGGTAAAAAGATCCATTTTGATGATAGGGAGGTGTTTTTGGAAATATAAATTTGTATGGAAAACAAAAATAAACAACCAATTGCAGTAGTAATGGTAGGGAAAACCCACTCAGGCAAAAGCACCTTCGCACGGATGGACGTATTAGCAATGAGCAAGAATTTCACAGAACTCGTTATCAAACAACGCGAATTCATGACTCCGCCAACATCAAATGAATCTGATCACTTTTTTGAGATTGGTGATGTAGGCGAGATTGAAGATCTTATTGCAGAAATAAGTAAAATTACATAGTCCTAAATTTCCTATCGGAATATGTATCTTTCTGGTGCTGCTATTTCAGGAAATTCTTGCAAATTCTCGTTGCTGATCTCTTTTATCGTGATATTGAATTCAGACTTCTTACTAACGTAGGTGACATCTATAAATTTAAAATTAATAAGCTCTCCTGTTAACGAATTAACAACAAGATGGCCTTCGGCAAAAAGATTTTCCTTTGCATTATCTTTGTTTGTAATTTCAAAGTCTCTTAGATATTGAGCCCTAGGAGTGACATCATAGATTATTTTATTGGCATTATTTTGAGGTGCACTTTTTAGCGTGTAGTAAGAAAGATTTGCAAAATCAAGATCAAGCCCATTTATTGGTGAATATCTTGTAAGGTAAAAAGGTTGAGAAATTTTGTATAAGTCCCATTCAGGCAAAGTTTTCTTTCGCTCAGCAGTTATCAGGGGTTCTCTGACATATCTTTTATCATTATCAACAATATGTTCGTATACTGTTATCATTTGGTTTTCGTAAGAATTAAATCTTTTTTGTTCATGTTTTTCAAAAAAGTTCTCATTAAGCTCATTATTTGTTATCCAAATATCTTCACTACTCTTAATCAAAGCACTAGTTGAATTACCTAGTTCGTTTTTTGTAACCCTAATCTGGCGTTCGTTATCTGTTATTTTTTGCAGAGTACTTTTTTTCCTGTGCAAATTGCATCTTTTTAATCCCCTAGGGTTTATTCCCCGCCGGCTTGCCGCGCATGCTACATTACATAAAGCATGAGTTCTCCAAAACACATCAAAAAGTCTCATAAAAAAACACTTTTGATATACCACTTAGTATGTCCTGTAAGATACCGCAGAAAGGTTTTTACAGACTCTGTATCACAATCTCTGAAAAGTATATGTTTGGAATTTGGACCTGCATATGAGATCTATTTCCTAGAGATAGGAATAGATAAAGATCATGTCCATTTTCTCATACAAACTATTCCAAACACACGTTTTTCAGATGTTGTGACGAAAATCAAAAGTATCACTGCCCGCTACATATTCAAGCAGCACCCCGAAGTAAAAACCTTTCTGTGGGGAGGTAAGTTCTGGACATCAGGATATTATGCTAATACCGTAGGTCAATACGCTAACTTAGATATGATTACTAACTATGTTCAAAAACAAGGTATCCCTGATTATGAACAACTTCATAAATCACCACCGAACCTCTTTGACTTGATGTAGTAAAGTGCTACCACGAAGATACCCCGATGGCTGTGCCTCGGGGTTCTTCATTTATTTGATTTGAACTAAATGTAAAAGATTGAGCAGAAGAAATAGTAGGGAAGAGCATCGCGATGCTCAAAAAAGTAAGCGCAGAAATTTTTAAAAGAAATGATGTAGACATATTGATATAAGTGCTTGAATTTATTATATTGTTAATTCTAGCATATCTTATGCATGTCAAAAAGATTGCATCCTAATGACACACGGCACTTTTTCTGCTATAGTTATGAACATTATGGCATTTGATTTCAAGACATTTCAAGAACACATCGAGGAGTCGCACGAATGGTTGCGGCGTGAATATAATCAGATTTCAGCAGGGCGGGCGAACCCGATTCTGCTCGATTCTATTACTATTGATGTTTATGGTTCAATGCAACCTATTAAAAACGTAGCATCAATTCACGTTGAGGATGCCCGCACCTTACGCATCGTACCGTGGGATACTGCACAGATTCAGGACATCGAGAAGGCTATAAGTACCTCAACCATGCCTTTGTCTACCTCAGTTGATGGGGAAGGTTTGCGTGCCCAGGTTCCACAGGTTACCGAAGACAACAAGAAGACCCTCGTAAAGCTCATTAAAGATAAGTTCGAAGATGCGCGCGTAACGGTAAGGCGCCACCGTCAGGATATCGATAAAGAAATCGAATCCCAAGATATAAGTGATGATGAGAAGCGTGACACTAAAGACAAGATGCAAAAGCTCGTTGAGCAGGCGAACAAAGACCTCGAGGAAATCTTCAAGAAGAAAGAAACTGATATTATGTCAATCTAGCAGTAATCAGACTTTAAACATAACCTAATGTATGTCACTTTTCATTACCATTGTAATTTTCCTTCTAGTACTGAGTGTACTCGTGTTTGTGCACGAGCTCGGGCACTTCCTCATGGCGAAATGGACCAACACTCGTGTTGATGCCTTCGCAATCGGGTTCAAGCCAACACTCTGGAGCAAGAAGGTGGGTGAGACGGAATATATGATCAACGCGCTACCAATTGGTGGATACGTTTCAATATTCGGTCAAGATTATGATGAACTCGACGCCGATGACCCAGATTACAATAGGAGTTTTGTTCTCAAGAAGAAGTGGCAGCAGGCGATTATTATGATTGGCGGAATTCTGTTTAATATGGTTTTCGCTTTTCTTGTATTTGTGATCATTAGCTGGATGGGTGCACCGAGCTTGGCTGACGAAGCAATTTCTGGACTCATTAATGAGTCGGCAACCGTTTTACAGGTTGCGCCTGATTCAGCGGCTTCGGACGCAGGATTCGTTGCAGGTGATGAAATCCAATACATTACCACCGAGGCAGATCAGAGATATCTCACGAATGAAATGCTCATAGATGATGTGATTGCGCTTATTGGCGAGCAGGATAACCCATTTACTGTGGGATTACAGTCGCCCGACGAAACATCGCCACGTGAAATTACCATCGAAACACGCGAGGCAGTGGGTGATAATGATGAAACCAAAAGGCTTCTTGGGATTATGCTCGGCAAGGTGACCGTTGAACGTGTGGGATTCTTGGAAGGCTTCACCACCGGATGGCAGCGTACGGTATCGAGCACTAAGGCGATCGCTGTAGGGTTGTGGGATCTCATAACGGGCAAAATGGGCTTCGAAGCGGTATCAGGCCCCGTTGGGCTGGTAGATGTGGTGGGGCAGGCGCGATCAATGGGATTCGTGCAGGTATTACTCCTTGCTGCGATTATCTCGATCAATCTGGCGATCATTAATCTCCTCCCTGTTCCTGCGTTGGACGGTGGGCGATTAGTCTTTATCCTCATTGAATCAATTACGAGCAAACGTATTCCGGCGAATATTGGCGGCTGGGTCAACCTAGTCGGCTTCGTGCTCCTTATGGCTCTTATGATTCTGGTCACAGTGAAGGATGTCTTGAATTTGATATAGTGTAAGATATAATTTAGTTTTTTAATCATGAAAGAGAATAAGCCTAAAGTTATTATAATTTATGGAGGAATTGCTGTTGGAAAATACACGACAGCAAGAATACTTTCAGAAAAAGCCAATATAGAGATTGGCATACCTCAACTCCGATAAGAAATAATCATTTCGTAATTGATAATACAGAAAAGGAAATTGATTCTGTAGTAGATGAAATAATGGCTGCATTTAGCCTATAATTAGCCTTATGCAAAAAGCTGACCTCAAAAATATTGAGCTCCCAGACGGGCCCGGTGTCTATATATTCAAGGAAAAAGATGAGATTCTCTATATCGGGAAGGCAACATCGATTACTTCGCGCGTGCGTAGTTACTTTGCAGCGGATCTCATCGAACGACGAGGAATGCATCTCGTAGATATGGTTACGCGCGCTGATCACATCGAGACACAGGTGACTGATTCAGTCCTCGAGGCATTGATCGTCGAATCACAACTCATCAAGAAACATCAACCGTATTATAATAGCAAAGAGAAAGACGATCGTAGCTATTTTTTCGTCGTGGTGAGCGATGAGGTATTGCCGCGAATATTTCTTGAGCGTGGGAAGATTCTCGAGAGAAAGGAAGACCTGCCGTATGAGATAAGAAATGTATACGGGCCGTATCCTAGCGGGCCGAGTATCCGCGAGGCTCTTAAAATTCTTCGCAAGATTTTCCCTTTCCGCACCAAAAAATCTGGTAAACAGCATGTTGACCGATTCTATACACAGCTTGGCCTTCTCCCAGATGTGGGTGATGATGGTGCGCGCTCGCGATACATCGAGACGATCAAAGAAATTGAAATGTTCCTTGCTGGGAACAAGAAAAGTCTTTTAAAAGACATGGAAAAGCGCATGATGGCTTCCGCCAAGCGTCAGGATTTCGAGTATGCCAAAGTACTCCGTAACCGCATATTTGCACTTAAACATATCAACGACGTCTCGCTCCTCAAATATGACCTTTCGTATACTAATAGGGGCGGCAATACACGCATCGAGGCATATGACATTGCGCACCTCGATGGCGATGAGATGGTTGGCGTTATGACCGTTATTGAGGATGGCGACGTCAAAAAGTCAGACTATCGAAAGTTCATCATCAGAGGATTCGACAAGGCGAATGATCCAGGTGCACTCCTAGAAGTCTTGGTACGTAGATTCAGTCATGACGAATGGCCCTTGCCAGATCTAATCATTGCAGATGGTGGGAAAGTACAGTATCAAGTATTCAAGAATTTTATAAAGCAAAGGGAAGGGCAGTTCAGGGATAAGAAAATTGATGTCGTATCAGTAGTAAAAGACGACAAGCATAAAGCACGAGAGATCCTAGGAGGGAAAAGGGCCCTCGCGAAATATGAACCGCGACTGATAACCTTGGCAAATAATGAAGCTCATCGATTCGCTATCTCATTCCACCGCGATCGAATGAGAAAGAAGCAACTCAAATAAGATAAGGTTAATTGTGCGACATGGGGTCGCCTATCTTGCAATTGATGCTATTTTCGTTACAATACTTGTACTTATTCTTTAGAGTAAGCCCATGTACACGGGCCTGTAGCTTAGTTGGTAGAGCGCCTCATTTGCAATGAGGAGGTCGCAGGTTCAAATCCTGTCAGGTCCACATGAAGAATTCGACTCATAATTTCAATTATACTATAGTTTACCCATGTCAGATGAAATAAAAAAATACATAGATATTCTCGTAGAACATGTCGATGATAAATTCAAGCTCCTTGCAGAAGGACAGTCAGTGATTATTGATAGGCTAGATCGGCATGACAAAAGATTCGATAAAATTGAGGGTCAAATAACTCACATAGATGCAAGTATAAATGTAATTCAGCAAGATATTAAAGTAATGAAAAAAGATATTGAGGAAATAAAAGAAGACCTCAAAGAAAAAGACTCTCAAATCAGTATGATTGATAGTCGAGTTAGTGAGTTGGAATTAGCATAAGCTGAATTATTTGAAAGCTGAAAAATTTTATAATTGCCACAAACTTTTCGTTTATGAAAATCAAACCAACAAACGGCACATATCTAGAAACAGGCAATCAAGGATTCCTTATCCGTGATCCTGCATTAGGGAACTTTCAACTTAATCCGACTGACGACCCTGAGTATATTAGGGAAGTACTCGACCCCATGAAAGGCTTTCTCGTAGAAGAAATAAAGAAACATATACAGATTAAAGTGAGCTGATGTCTAACTCTAGAGATATCAATGTCGCAAAAGATATAATGTACGACGCTTTCACATTCTCTTACTAATACTCTCTAAGCGCCCGCTCACAACTTAATCTTTCTTATCCAGTACATGAAATATATTCTAAGTGCAAATATCCCGTATCGTACTCCCCTTCAGGGGTTATTTTAAAATTCAAGTGTTTTGATCCTTCATCTTCGCTGATATCAGTTACGGTATAAATGCTCATGCTTACGCTGCTCGGCGCCAAGCTTACGTCATGAGGACTCAATGAGAGCGCCTCAGTTCCATATTCTGTAACCGTCGAGAACTCATATGACTCGTCAGTTGCTTCTTTCTCAATATCTATATTCATAATGAGATATTTTTCATTGCTATTAAACAAGCCGTCAAAATTCTCTAGGAATTTTTCTTCTGTATCAATTATGAACTTTGGGTTCGATTGATCCTCAACCCATTCTTCACCAAAGGCTGCTGCTAATGCACAAGGGGTATCTAGTGGGTAGGTTACACGCTTAGCAAGCAATTCACGATTATTCTCTACAAAAAGTCTCTGGTAATCTTGGAAAAGGCGCGTGAGCTGTTCATCTGTTACAGTCGCACTTGTTGTAGCCTCAACCTCTTTCTCAGGCTCTACTGAGTCGTCTAGCGTGCTCGATGAGGTGATAATGTCATCCTCCTCCTCTGTGAATACAGCTGGGATACTCCCCTCACCTATTTGACTTATCGCTAATTCACTAGTATTGTTGCTATCCTGATTTTTATCAGAGAGATTAACTTCAGTCTGCTGCCAGAAGAAAATTCCAAACCCCAAAATAATAAGTGATAAGAAAATAAGAGCCAGCAACGCGTAACGGAACAGTAATTGTTTTTTCATACAGTAGATTATATCACGCGCAAGTAGCTTATTGTCTATTCCCTATGTTAAAATCTTTAATACAAAAAAATAATTCTTTTGATAGCTTTTTCCACCTTTCCACAGATGAACGTCTTGCTCATGTTATATCGATAAGTAGAATCAGAAGAGTAGTTGGGCTACGTTGCCATAGCTACAAATACATGAGTCTCAGAAACTCTTCCCTTTCCAACTTTAAGATGTCCACTTGGGACAGTTAGATCACTGGGATCGAGGAGTATCAATTCAAAATCTTTTATAGCTATCTTGCTCTAACTTGATAACTATTAAAGATTACGTACGTGAGGTTCGCCTCTTTTCATCCTGAACGTAAGAGAGTTACATCTTTTATTTTTTGTACGTAAAGCATACACCAAGAAACTCAACCGGATACCTTGAAGGGCATCCGGAAGAGGCTATTAGAGTAGTGGTGTACACTCAGAGAGGAATAGGGATGGAACAAAAAGCACCCATGCTTCAACATGTGTGCCTTTTTGTTTGCGTGATTTTCTAGCTGAAATCAAGTAGCGCAAGATACTCGGCGATCATTTTTGTCATCGATGAGGGATGTTGAGCTTGCGCGCTAAGTCTTTGGATATCATGATAGAGCTTGATCCGGCCAGTATTTTTCTTTTCAATAATCTCCTTACCAATATACTGTTCGAGATTCACAAGGAGATTAATCAGATCTTCTCGTGTAATTTTTTCTATAGATTTGAGTCGCTCTTGGGCATTCCCTTTTAGGAATGATTCCACGCGCACCACCTCGTCGCCTCTCATCCCCTTTTCATTTGTGAGATATACCTCATGGGCACGCGATGTGATTGTGGGGAGAAATGAAAATGATGGCGCTGGAGAGTGGACAACAATATGTACATTGTGCGCTGGCTCCTCGAGAGTTTTAAGGAGAGTATTCTGGATATCTATAGACCATGTGATGGGAGAGATGATATAGAGACTTGGGATATGATGCCTCAACGCAAGCTTCTGTACGAGTTGGCGCATCTCGTCAATTCCCTGCACATGCTCTGTTATTACCTGATCATTATCAGTGATACGAGTATATTTCTCCATTTTCTCAGCTGAAATATTCACTCTCATGAAGTACGCATGATGGCCAGAGTGAGAGAAATGCGTGAGAAGCTCGTCAAAGTACATAGGTATTTATTACTAAAAAATATTATTAAGATCCTCGGCGTCGGGGTGTTTTCGCGAGAAGTGCCTTCTTGTACACATCGAGGTGCTCCAGTGCAATGCCGGTCCCCTTCACTACACAAAATAATGGATCTTCAGCGAGGAATGCCTTTACCCCAGTTCGCTTGTGCACCAGATCGGTGAGATTACGTAACTGCGATGTTCCTCCAGTCATGATAATTCCATTGTCAATAATATCAGCCGCGAGTTCTGGCGGCGTCTCTTGAAAAGTATCCTTAATCGCCTGGATCATAATTGCAAGCTCATCATCAATTGCTGTGACAATCTCATTCGTTGTCATTTTGATTGACCGTGGGAGACCCGTGAGATAATCACGCCCTTTGATCACCAGTTCGCGCTCTTGCTGGAGGGGCATGGCTCCACCAACATGAATTTTAATCTTTTCCGCACTCCTGTCGCCAATTGCTAGATTGTGTTTCTTTTTAATATAATCGGTAATTGCCTGATCGAGTCGACTACCTCCACATTTCACAGAATTAGCCGCAACAATTCCACCCAGAGATATCACCGCAACATCAGTAGTTCCCCCACCGATATCAACGATCATATGTCCCTCTGCTGCATGAATCGGCACCCCTGCACCAATGGCCGCCAAAATTGGCTCCTTGACAACATAGGCCTCACGAGCGCCCGCCTTAACAGCAGCTTCTACGACTGCGCGACGTTCTGTCGATGAGACTCCTGCAGGAACTGAAATCATTACCTCGGGGCGCCAGACATTAAAAGACCCGAGAGCCTTTCTAAAATAGTGACGAAGCATAGCTTCCGTGACACGGTAATCAGCGATTACACCGTCACGCATGGGGCGATATGCAATAATTGAATCTGGTGTTTTCCCAATCATGACGTGCGCCTCTGATCCAACGGCCAAAACCTTGTTATCAAGCTCAGACACAGCAACTACCGAGGGCTCATTAATGATGATACCCTTCCCCGGAACATGGATGAGAATATTCTCTGTTCCTAAATCAATTCCTAGTTTTTTTCCAAATAATGCCATAAATATAGTGTAACTAGACTCTATAGTACATGTTTTTTATAATTGCGCATCTATTTCTAATTATGTGCGCGCTGCATCAATCATTTTAACTAATAAGTCCTCGAAAGAATATCCTGCAGCTTGTGCTGATTTTGGAAAAAGACTCGTTGATGTCATTCCAGGAACTGAATTAATTTCTAAAAAATAAATATCTTCTGTTGATGTGATTAAAAAATCACAGCGAGCTGCATTTGAGAGACCGCAGGCATGATAGATTTCTTGGGTATATTCTCGAAGCCTCTTACGTGTTGCACTACTTACATTTGCAGGCACTTCATATGTAGTTTTCCCAGTGGAGTACTTGTGTTCGTAATCGTACCAATCACCTTGGGTTATAATTTTTATAGGATCAAAAACCTCATCGCCAAGAATACCTACAGTAATATCATTCCCTTCTATATACTCCTCAATAAGGAAATCACCCGCAAAGCCTTTCACGGTAGACTCTTGATCAAGTATAGTAATCCCAAAACTCGAGCCTTCTTTATTAGGTTTACAAATAATTTTATCACAAGACCTAAGCCCTTCCTTGATATTCATAAAATCTTTGACCATAGGAATATTCAGCCTTTCTGCAATCTCTTTAGTACGTTTTTTATTAAAAGTAAGCCGTGACACATCTTCGTCTGATGAAGTATGAAAACGATGATTATCACTAAGAATCTTTTGCAAAGATCCATCTTCACCAAAAGTCCCATGGATACAATTAAAGAAGACATCGACATGCTCTTTAGACAAATCTCCACCTAGCGCCAATTTCAATTTCTCTGAATAATTTTCTTCAGATATTTCATATGAAATGACCGAGGAGTATCTTTTTTTAAGATACTCAAAAACTTCTTTTCCTGATGCGATCGAAACTTCCCTCTCAAGGCCTGGCCCACCAACGAGTATGCAAATTTTAGTATCTTTTAATTTCATACATGTATTAATAATTTAATAACTCATGAATCCCATCTCCATAAAATATTCCCCGAGATGCTTTTATTAAAATACAAGAGCCAGCAAAAGGCTTTGATTGTAGGAATTCTGCAAAAATCTTTTTATCTTTATAAACATGAAAATCATGATTATTTGTTCCAGAAAATTCATCACCAACAATATAGATATTTTGTGAAGAGGTTATTTTTTCTTCCTTAAGAAAATTAATTATCTCTTGATGTTCTGCACGTGCTGAATCCCCCATCTCGAGCATGTCACCCAGAATGATGATCTTATCTTTGTCAGTTTGGAAATTACTAAAAGCCCCTAGGCTCAATCTCATACTATTGGGATTAGCATTGTAGCAATCAAAAATCACGGTATTCCCCGATGGTTTTTCAACAATATTCGAGCGAGCCCCATCAGGATTATATGAGCTGAGCCCTTGTGAAATATCATACAGGCCAATGCCGAGAGATCGTGCTATCGCGATAGCTGCAGCAGCGTTATAGAGGTTGTATGCGCCAAAAAGCTGCAACGAAATAGAAGTATTTTGATAGATTATATTCAATACTTCTGAAGAAACTTGCTGATCCAGAACTACATGCACATCAGACGATGTGTCTTTGCCATAAGAAATGATTTTTGAAAGCTTTGAGGTGTTATCTTTCAAAAGCTCTTCGTTATCAGGTATATAAATAGTTCCATCATTTTTCTCAAAATAACGATAGAGCTCGAGTTCTTCCTCTAGAACACCTTCAATAGAGCCAAAGAATTCTAAATGCTCTTTGCCAATATTCGTAATGACACCATGTGTGGGCGCGACCATTTCAACAATATCTCGGAGTTCCCCTGGATGATTCGTCCCCACCTCAATGACTGCGTGCGTGTGGTAGTCGCGCAGTTGCATAAGAGTTTGCGCAACACCGATTTCGTTATTATCATTTTCAGGCGTAACCAGAGGTGTGTGTGAAATCTTAAGAATACTTCCAACGAGATCTTTCGTCGTAGACTTCCCGTTGCTCCCCGCAATTGCAATTACGGGAATATCGAATTGCATGCGATGATACTGTGCAAGCACTCGGTACCATGCGCGTGTATCAGGTACCGTGATAATTTCTGTATCTTCACCCAAAGTATATTCAGAAGCAATATCTCCTTTGCTCAAGTGCGTGACAATATAGCGAGCCCCATTTGCGAGAGCTTGTAAAATATAATCGTTGCCATCATGCATCTCACCCACAAGAGCAATGAATAGGCCTCCCTTTGTAACTTCGCGAGAGTCCGTTGTATAGGAAAATTCACGTGTGGCAATGTATTGATATACCTTTTTGATACTATCGGTAGTAGGTGTGTTCATATGGTTAAATATACTATATTTTTAGCTGAAAGTAGATACCAATAACAAATAGTATATGTGTTATATTAAAATTCATGGAAAATTCTAATTTGATCATGAAAAAAACAATCGCTAAATTAAAGGGTGATAATAAAAAATATCTTGCCCACGCCCTTGAAAGGAGTTTGCAAATGAGCGTTGAGTCATATAGTAAGTCTCTTCATGCATATCGGCCCCAGCGCCCAATAGAAGAAATACTTATCGATGCATTTATTACAGAGTGCGATCTCTTGCAAATAACTCCTCTACAAACACAAAAATATATTAGCGAGATCACTCAATTCAGAAGCATAAGCACAGCACCACACACAGAGATAATTGCGCAGAAAAGAATGTTTTGCCTACAGTGGATCAATGCTCAAGGTGTTTCTAGTACTCAGACATTGTTTATTGGCGCCTTTTCAGGAGTTCCTTTTTCTAATGCATCAAGACCTGGGCGTTTGTTCCTAGACGAAAAAAAATCAATAAATTTTATTCCTAAAACACACCAAAACGCCTTGGTATTTTCAACGAAGATTTTAGATAAGACATGCGAGCAACATAGCAAACTTAACGAAGTGCTTGCTAGTAAATTACCTACGCCGAATAAAGATATGTATTTTTCACAGTGGGCAAGCAAATGCGAAATGGCCTTACTAGGTGAAGTCTTGAACAAAGAGATCTGTGTATTTGACATTAATCGTGTTGCTAAAAATTACATATTAGCAGCCCTTGAACATACTGATCACGTCATAACGCGAATATTAACAGAGCCCGCTATTACAAAAAAACTTATTGATGCATTCAAAGAAAATGAAAGGCCACTACACCTTTTTTACTCTCCTTATGAAACGGGCAAATATACCAAGTCAGAGAATATTTATTATTTGGATGGGTATGGCTATGAAGGAGATCATCAGTCATTTCCACCTGACAAAGAATCTCTTAAAAAAGCACTCCAAAATGATCGGCTTTGCCCCGGAACATTTCTTGTATTTTTTATTTTTGTATTCCTTAATGATTTTCAATGCTTTGGTAGTTTCGTTCAGGTAGAATACCTTTCACGTTTTAAAGAAAAAATTCTTGAGCTTAATCTATTTTCAACAGAAGAGAAAGGGTATATTTCACACGTCCCTACCTACTCGCTCACAACGGGCATGTTTCCCAATGACCCATTGTTCAACCCAATTTCAACAATCTTGAAAAATGCACCTATACCCGGTCACCCGACTGATTTTTTAATTGATTATTACGCCCCTATTTGGCGTGATAAGTGGTATTATACCAACAAGCAAGCAAGTTAATTATGCTAAAAGAAACAGAACAAACCAAAAAAAATCCCAAAGCTCACTTCATCGGTCTGTGCGGCAAAGGCATGAGTGCCGTTGCGGTGTTATTGAGTGAGCGCGGTTGGGAAATCTCTGGATCGGACGCCGGTGTGTACGATCCTATTAAAAGCTATCTCGAAAAAACCAATCTCACGTGCAATACTCCGCATGCGCCTGAGAATATTCCTGATGATGTTGATCTGATTGTATTAGGCCGCCATGCGAAACTCACTCCGGAGAAAAATGACGAAGTCCGCCATGCCGTTGAGCATTTCAACAATATACTCGTGTCATTCCCCCAAGTCCTGGGTGAGTTCACCAAAGAAACGAAAGAAAATATCGTGATCGCAGGAAGCTATGGCAAATCTACGACTACCGCATTACTCGCGCATGTTCTCCAAGAGTCGCCCGCTGGTGATCCGAGTTATTTCATCGGCGCCCTTCCCTATGGATTCAATCGTTCATCACATAATGGGAAAGGTGAGATATTCATACTAGAAGGCGATGAATACCCGAGTAGCTATAGTGATCAGCGTTCTAAATTCCTCCACTACAATGCGACGAGCCTCATTCTCACCTCTCTCGAGCATGATCACATCAATGTGTTCCCTACTCTGGCTGAGTATCACACACCATATATTGAATTAATACAAAGTCTCCCAGCAGAGGGAATCATTATTGCGAGTGCAGAGAATCCGCATGTATTAGAAATTCTTGAAAAATATCCTAGCAAAGCGCGCATGGCGACCTATGGATTACACACAGGTGATTATACAGCTAGAAATATCACCTATGGATTAGAAAGCTCGTTTGATGTATATAAAAATGATGCGCTCATTGGCAACTTCACCACGCAATTATTAGGCGAGCATAATATTCAAAATTGCATTGGTGTGATTGCATGTGTACTCGAACATGAATGGCTCGCTGTAGAAGAGTTACAGAAAAATATTGCAACATTTCAAGGACTCCGACGACGCCTCGATCGTATTGATAATTCTGAAAAAAGCCGGTTCATCATGTACGAAGGATATGGGACATCATACACCAAAGCCAAAACAGCTATTGAGGCCTTGCAATTACACTTCCCTAATAAAGAATTACATGTATTGTTCGAGCCGCATACCTTCTCTTGGCGTAATCGTGAATACATTGATGCCTATGATACGGTATTCGCTGGCGTTGATCATATCGCCATCTACCCTCCGCCAATGCATGGCAAATCGACCCATGATCAATTATCGCATGATGAAATAGTTGAAAGAGTAAATAAAAATCACCCGCAAGTAGTTGGGGTGAATAATCTAGAAGATATTGAAAATTACATTAGACAGAATATTCCTGATGATGCAATCTTGCTCGTCCTCACTTCAGGGAGTTTTGATGATCAGATGCGAGAGATTGTGAAAATGGGAAATAGATAAGATATTATGTGAAAAAATTGATAAAGATATAAATTCGGAAACATAATCCCAGGATCAATTGCCGTCAATAATGATGGAAATGGCGTGGGGTATAAAAAACTTGTAGATTCAATTGATTACCTTTGGAATCTTGAGCCAGGGGCTCATTTCACCAATATCACCCTCGCAGCGAGAAGGGATGTTTTGTAAATCACATCCATAAACCCCTATGCAAAGTACGGGAGTGTGATTGCATAGATTTGCTATAATTTACCTGATTCTCTAAGCCTTTCTAAAAAATCTTCTGATTCATATAATATTTTTACATCACTGGAGGGTAATTGGCTTTCTCTCTCTTGCGATAGATTAGCAATAAAATCATTAAAACTTTCTGCAATAAGATATAAATTATCATCCTCATACCCTTCGTGATGCCAATAATAAATCTTACCGTATTTTTCCCTTAACATGTTTATTCCTATAATATCTCCGGGAGCACCTTCACAAATAGGAAGGATGGACTTGGGTAGATTTCCACTAAGACGCTTTATGGCTGAAAGTATAGAGGTATCTCCCTCAGAAAAATCATAGAAATTATCTACAGGTATTTCACCATCACTGGCAACTGGTATCTCAACATCTGTATTGAACGCAACAGACTCATTGAAAGTAAAAGCACATATATCACTCATAAATTGCTTATAATCATTTGGAACTTCTGTGTCGAAGTAATCATTAACATCTTTCAAGATTATTTCAGAAAAAAGCAATTCGCCCCTACTTAGAATACTTGGTTTATATCCTCCTAAATCCAATATTTTTGATTTGATATTTTCCATTTTTTTATTATACGATTATTTAATTAATCCGCAAATTAGCAGCTTATCCAATATATAGGAATGCATCATGAACTTTTTATTAACTAATAGAAAATATCATAGACTCAATTGACTATCTTTATAAGCTTGAATCAGGTGCTCATTTTACAAACATTACACTGGCAGCGAAAAGAGATGTTTTGTAATTAATCAATTAATTCTCAAACAAATTACAAAACTTCACCATCTCATCAGTAAATCGATCTATGCGACCAATAATCTTTTCATTTTTTATCTCCATTTCTTTGAAATCATCACTACTAGTGCAGACTTGTGTTGGAATGCAAACCCCATTAAGTCCGCGGGCGACAATACGCAAATGATCAATGGCTTGTGGTGTACGATTGCCGCCATGGCTTATCAACCCGATAGGCTTATCAGTAAAGTGCACTCTCGCTAAATGATCCAGGGCATTTTTAAGAACGCCTGAATATGAATTATGATAAATAGGCGTTGCAAAAATAAATTCATTTACTTTAGATGCTAGATGAGCGAATTCTTTTACTGTTTCGTTTGGATAGTTATCTTGATCTTTGTGATATTCCGGATCAGCAATAGGCAATGGCTATTCACGTAAATTTCAATGAGCGACTTCTAGGTCTTTTTTATTAAGTACACCAGCAACATAATCAGATAATGCGCACGTGTATGATTGTTCTCTAATACTTCCAGATATAATAAGAATTTTTTGTGACATATATCTTTACTATACCAAAGTGATATAAAAAATCATAGCGCCTCACATACATAAAGATTCCCACATGTATACCTACGACTCGAGTTCTGGTATTATAGTATAATAACGCACGAAATATTTTATTATGTCCGGACAAGAGATGATTATCGCAGGCATTGACATTGGCACTCATACAACACGTGTTGTTGTATGTCAGTACGGGAAAAATCTCAGCCAGCCTCATAACATGAAGATCATCGCTACAGCTACCGTACCGAGCAATGGAATGCACCAAGGCTACGTTATTAATCGCAATAGTGCCGTTGCGAGCCTACGTCAGGCTATTCGTGAAGCCGAGAAGCAAGCAAATGCAACTATAGAGAACGCGTATGTTGCCATTGGTGGTATGAGCCTCTCTTCTCTATCTCTCGTAACCACCGTGCCCATTAGCAACAATCGTGGCGAAGTTAGCGAGAAAGATATTGACCTCGCACTCCATCGCTGCGAGGACAAGCTTCACGATCATTCCAAGAACCTCAAGGTGCTCCATGCCTTCACTCACCAGTACAAAATCGACGGCACCTCGATAATGGGCAATCCAATTGGCTTGGAAGGGCGACGCCTCTCATTGCGTGCAACATTCATTACATGCTTTGAGCATCACTATTTTGATCTCGTTAATGTTATTGATGAAGCAGGCATTAATGTGCTCGATGTTATTGCCGCACCACTAGCGGCATCTGAGGCAATTATGAGCCCTAAGGATAAAGTCGCAGGAGCTGCGCTGATAGATATCGGCGCTGATACTACAACTATCAGTACGTATGAACACGGAGATATTATTTCTACTGAGGTCTTCCCTATTGGATCGAACGCTGTGACCCACGATATTGCTCTTGGATTTCAAATTTCTCTTTCTGACGCAGAAAATATTAAACAGCGTCGCCCACGCAAGTCGCGCGATATCAAAATACCCAAAGCCAAACTTGATACCATTATCGAAGCGCGTATAACTGATATTCTCGAACTCGTTGAAAAGCATTTGATTAAAATTAGACGAAGCCGCCTTTTACCTGCTGGAATCACCATGATTGGTGGCGGATCGCTTCTCAAGCATATACACAAGCTCTCGCGTGAACAACTTCAACTCCCTCTCCGTATTCCTGATGTTGCACGCCTACACATGCAACAAAAGGTAAAACTCCCCGATATTTCATGGTGTATAGCATATGGGGTTTGTGTGTATGGTGTGCATTTTGCGTCTAATTCTTTCAAGACGGGCCGCCAAGGCAAATTACGCCAGAAAATTTCTTCTTTCTTTAAGCAGCTACTGCCCTAACCCTCTTGAAACTCGCTTACGCATAGATTAACCCAGATTGCAATAGGTTCAAATTGATGAGATCTCCACTGGTTTCTCACAGGCAAGCTTATTGTACTTATATAGTAATTACGTATTATGAGGTTTTGTATAAAGATACCTGTGTCTTTTCTCACATACAGAAATTATTCAGAAATTACCGCCCTAACCTAACCCTCGTTTCAGCCTACAGATTCCTGCCGCATAGGATTACCGCACAGATCTTGACCGGTATGAACTCGATGCCTTTACTACATTATGCCTAACGTTAAACCACAAGATATAAAACCTTTCGCACGTATTAAAGTTATTGGAGTTGGTGGTTCTGGAAGCAATGCCGTTGACCACATGATTAATTCAAAAGTGACCGGGGTTGAGTATGTAACAATGAATACTGACACACAAGATCTCCATGCCTCTAAGGCGCAGACAAAAATACACATCGGGCGCAACCTCACCAAAGGTCTAGGGTCTGGTATGAATCCCGAAGTTGGCCGACAAAGCGCAGAAGAAACTAAAGCAGAGATACAGGAAGCCCTAAAAGGCTCAGACATGGTATTTCTCGCATGTGGAATGGGGGGCGGTACTGGTACTGGGGCATCTCCTATTGTTGCGCGACTTGCACGCGAGATGGGAATTCTCACTGTTGGTGTTGTTACTAAGCCTTTTTTCTTCGAAGGAAATCAACGAATGAGCCATGCAGAACAAGGTATTCGTGAGCTAGAAAAAGAAGTCGATGCCCTTATTGTCATTCCGAACGATCGCCTTATTACAATTACCGAAGAGGACACCAGCTTTAAAGATGCATTCAAGATGTGTGATGAGATTCTCCTAGAAGCCGTTAAGGGTATATCAGAACTCATTACTACCCAAGGCATGATCAATATTGATTACGCGGATATTCTAACAATCTTACAAAATGCTGGGAGTGCGTTTATGGGTATAGGATTTGCTTCAGGCGATGATCGCGCTCGCGAATCAGCCCTTGCTGCTATCAATTCACCTCTCCTCGATATCGTCATTGATGGTGCCAAGGGAGTCTTGTTCGCGATATCCGGTACGAGCGATCTCAAGATGTCAGAAGTACACGAGATTGCAAAGATTGTGACTGAGTCAATTGACCCCCATGCCAAAGTGGTCTTTGGTGCTATAGAAGATGCTGATATGAAGAAAGGCGAAATTAAAGTCACGGTGATTGCAACAGGATTCGATGGGACACGCCAACGATCATCGCAAAAGAATCTAACAAGCGCTACAGCTAACCAAAAAAGCAACCCTGAGAAATTAACCCCTAACGAAGATGAATCCAAAAACAAAGAAAAAGATCGACCACAATCAGATGAGCGCCAAAGTGATCATGATACAGAAACACGTGTAATTGTGGATGATGTTTCAGATGATGCCAATATAGATCTCGATGATGATTGGTCATCTGTTCCCGCTTTTCTACGCAGGAAAAGCACTAAAGAATAGTACTATTCAACAAAAAAACAATTTACTTTCTCATATAATCACTGAAGACTGCTTATGTTAGACATACAAACTATCAACCAATTACAAGGACACTTTGTTACTAAAGATGAGCACCGTGAAGTGATTACACTTTTAGATTCTGTTCTAAACATAATTACTGATATGCGCGAAGAACAAATAATCTATATTCACGCATAACAGCGTAATACTGACTGGATTAAGCATCTTTCTCACGAAGCTAAAATTCCCTTACCCCAAGAATAATTTCTTCTGAGATTCTCTATGATTGCGACGAACTCTACAGCGTGATAAAGTAATGAATATGAAATACGAATTAATTATTATCGGTGGCGGCCCTGCAGGTGCAAGTGCTGCAGTCTATGCAGCAAGAAAACAGCTCAAAACTCTTATTATTACACCGACATTCGGTGGTCAATCTGGCGTTTCTCCAGAAATATATAATTGGATTGGCACGCCTGTAATTTCTGGGGCTAATCTCGATGCATCATTTGAGAAACATGTACGTGAATATGACGGAGAATTCCTCACGATAGCAACTGGTGAGCATGTCACAAGCGTTGACGGCAAAACAGGTGATTTCACTGTTACAACTGACAAGGATACTTCCTATGAAGGCAAAACGATCCTTGCCGTAGCTGGATCATCACGCCGCAAACTTTCTGAGAAAGTTACAGGCGCAGAAGTATTTGAGAATAAGGGTGTGGTCTACTGCGCAAGTTGTGACGGTCCCCTTTTTTCTGGAATGGATGTTGTGGTAATTGGTGGCGGTAATGCTGGATTCGAATCTGCGGCGCAGCTCCTCGCCTATTGTAAGTCTGTAACACTCCTCCAACGATCTGATGCGTATAAAGCAGACGAAATCACCGTCGATAAAGTGCTCGCTAATCCCAAAATGACAGGGATTCTCAATGCAGAGATCCAAAGCGTCGAGGGTGACAAATTCGTGACAGGAGTTACGTACAAGGATCTCACGAATGATGAAGTGACTTCCCTTCCTGTCTCGGGTGTATTCGTCGAGATTGGCCAGATTCCGAATACTACTTTCCTCAGTGAGATCGTTGACCTTGATGATTATGGTCGCGTAGTGATTGACCCGTGGACACAGCGCGCACAGGGCACAGAGGGCGTCTGGGCAGCTGGAGATTGCACTAATGTACTCTATCACCAGAATAACATCGCGGCTGGCGATGGCGTGCGTGCACTCGAGGATCTCTATCTCTATATTCAGAAAAAGTGGTAGTGCGGGTATTCTGCTCTTGAAAAGAAGCCATTTGTTTGGTATATTTGCTTTGCTTCACGCAACTCTCACGAGTGGTGTGAAGTAATGGTTCCATCGTCTAACGGCTAGGACGCCAGGTTTTCATCCTGGAAATCGGGGTTCAATTCCCCGTGGAATCACAGAATTATTAAATATGGGCACTTATAAAAAATACTTGCATCTAGAAGGATATATTGCACAGCAGTCAAATTTCATAGATCATGGAATTAGCATATCACCTGAAATTAGCTTTCATCTCGATCAAACAATTTTGATATATAGAATATTGGTGTGCTGTTTAACCAACCTGGCAAGTAGACCTGAAGTCTATGACCAAGATAGAGTAGACATAGTTGATTCGGTTTTTTGTCTAGGAAAATCATTAGAATTAATAAATTCATTTTTACACTTAATAACACAGAGGCACTTTCCGAGCCCAGCATATCTTTTGCGAAGTATTTTGAATTGCGCATGGTTTAGCTCCCAGGTATTAATTAATCCAAAACACCCTCATGGAAATGATACTCGCTTTAGAGATGAATATATGAAAAAGGAGAATTCACGAATTTCTCCTTTTGAAATTAAAGATATCGATTTGAAAAATATTATATCTCGTAATGGAGTGCGTTCAATTACTAATATAAAAATTATTGATGACTTAAATGGAATTCTCCACAATTCATATTGGCATACTATTTTATTCAAAAAACCTACCGATAGAGATCCGTTACCCATTAATTTCTCACCCGTTCAATTTCAAAAAAAAGACGAAGAATTTATTTCTAACATATTACGATGCTTAGATTTAATACGATTAGCAATGGAGTTAATAAGAATTTCTTTTGTAGCAAACTATCTTGATAAATCCCCCCAAAGAATCTATCAGCTATTCAATGAATCAAATATAATCCCAAGTCAAAAAAATCACGAGGACTGCCAGTCTCTTTCAAGCAGACTAACCTCATTAGATCAATTAAACCTTAAAGAAATAGCCCACATCAAGACAACGGGGTGACAACTATATTCTATATGCTACCATTTGACACATATGAAAATCATGGCTATCGAAACGAGTTGCGACGAGACATCTGTTGCTATTATTGAGGTGAACGAGGAATCGAAGCATGTGAAGGTGCGCTCGCATTCCACTAATTCACAAGTCGAGAAGCATATTCCCTATGGAGGCGTGTATCCCAATCTTGCCAAGCGCGAGCACGAGAATAATCTCCCTCAGATTATTGATTTTACCCTTGCTGAATCTGGATACATCAAGCAATCTATTCGATCAGAAATTTCTAAAAAAACCCTTGGAGAGATCAAAGAAATTGCTGAGCGGTATTCTGATGAATCCCTCAAGGGGCTTTTGGATGTGCTCACTATGTTTCCTAGGCCTGATATTGACTATCTCTGTGTGACATCTGGCCCAGGCTTGGAACCTGCATTATGGGTTGGGGTGACCTTCGCCAAGATTATTGCAACCTACTGGGATATTCCCCTTATTCCAATTAATCACATGGAAGGACATCTCGTTTCAGCTACTATTCAACAATCTGACGAGTTTCCTCTCACCACTCCGCCCTTTCCTCATTTGGCACTTCTGGTATCCGGAGGACATACTGAACTTATTATTGCACAGCAGTGGAATGAATATAATAAAATTGGCCAAACACGTGACGATGCCCTCGGTGAAGCCTTTGATAAACTTGGTCGCATGCTCGGATTCCCCTACCCTGGGGGCATTATGGTAGAAAAATATTCGCGAATATTCGCAGAGAAAAAGAACGGAGAAGATTCTCCTATTACATTCACTCCCCCAATGCTCCATACTGATGACTATGATTTTTCTTTCTCAGGACTCAAAACTGCAGCACGACGGATAATCGAAGAAAATACAGAAGATGACTCATCCGATGGGAACAAGTTGCCAGACACACTCAAAGAATCAATTTGCTATGCATATGAGCAAGCCGCCTTTGCAGCCCTTGAAAAGAAAACAATGCGTGCAGTAGCGAATTTCGGTATCCAATCAATGAGCATCTCAGGTGGAGTTGCGAATAATAAGAACCTTACCTCACGTATTACTGATGCCCTCCATACATACAATCCCAATATTGTATGTACTACCCCCATGCGAAGCGCCATGACAGACAATGCACTAATGATCGCTGTTGCAGGATATTATCGCATTACAGAGTATCTCAATACAGGAATACCTTTCCCTGACATGAATACCATAAGTGCCAATGGCCGTTGGAGCCTTGGAGACTAAACAGGGGCGTGATATGCTGTACAAATACAAAGCCCTGCACTATATTTCATTTATGTCAGATTATTCTCTACCAGAAAAATTTCTTGAACCATACGATCAAAACAATACTGAATCCTCTATCTACGAGATGTGGAATACTTCAGGTTTTTTTACTCCTGAAAAGTGCATCGAGGCAGGTATTACGAATCCAGAGGCTGAACCTTTTACCATTGTACTGCCGCCGCCCAATACCACAGGGATTCTTCATACTGGGCACTCACTGATGATTGGTGTGCAGGATATCCTCGTGCGTTATCATCGTATGAATGGCAAAAAGGCGCTCTGGCTCCCTGGGACTGACCACGCAGCAATCGCTACAGATGCAAAAGTCACCAAGCAACTCGAGAAAAAAGGCATTAAAAAAAGAGAAATTGGGCGTGAGAAATTTCTCGAACACGTGAATACCTTTGTTCAAGAGAATCGCGGAGCAATCCTCGACCAAACGCGCGTACTCGGCGCGAGCCTCGATTGGTCACGCGAAGCCTTTACCATGGACGAGACACGCAACTATGCTGTAACAGAAGCCTTCGTGCGTCTCTATAATATGGGCCTCATCTATCAGGGAGATCGTATTGTCAATTGGGATACCAAGGCGCAGACAGTAATTAGTGATGATGAGGTTCAACGTGAAGAACGCCCAGGGAAAATCTACACTTTCAAATATAGTAAAGACGTCCCCATTGCTATTTCATCTACACGACCAGAAACCAAAGTTGGCGACGTGGCAATTGCTGTGCATCCTGATGATACTCGTTACTCTCAGTATGTCGGGGAAAGCTTTACTACTACTTTCTGTGGCAAGGAAATTGCCCTTCGTGTTATTGCTGACGCTCATATAGATCCAGAATTCGGGACTGGGGCACTTGGCGTGACACCAGCACATAGCGCTATTGATGCGGAAATAGCAGAGCGCCATAAGCTTAAAGGTACCCAAGTAATTAATGAGTATGGCAAAATGATTGATGATGTGGGCGAAATATCCGGTATGAAAGTTGTCGCTGCTCGCGAACATCTTGTCGCATGGCTCACAGAGAATGATCTGCTGATTGAACAGGAAGATATCATTCAAGAGGTCCCTATCTCTGAGCGTACGGGTGTTATTATTGAAGCGCTACCAAAAAAGCAGTGGTGGCTCAATGTTACCAAAGAATTCTCCCTCGAGAATTCACATATTCAAGGCGTTGCATCTGGTGAGACGGTTACTGTTAAGAAAATATTACAACATGTCGTACGTGAGAAGCATGTACAAATAATCCCCGAACGGTTTGAGAAGAATTACTTCAGCTGGATCGACAATCTCCGAGATTGGTGCCTCTCACGTCAAATTTGGTTCGGGCACCCTGTTCCCGCATATTACCATCGGGATAATCCAGCGAAAATTCACGTTGGCCACTCGGCACCAGACACAACTGACCAATGGGTTCAGGACACCGATGTGCTCGATACATGGTTCTCTTCTGGGCTATGGACATTCTCGACCCTTGGCTGGCCTGAAGCTACCCCAGATTTGCAAACCTATCATCCTACACAGGTACTCGAAACTGGGTATGACATTATCTTTCCCTGGGTGGCACGTATGATTCTTATGTCTACGACTCTCTTAGGAGAAATTCCATTTGAAACAGTATACTTTCATGGGCTTGTGCGTGATGAGCAGGGCCGCAAAGTGTCAAAATCACTGGGTAACAATATTGATCCGCGCGATATGGTCACGAAATTCGGAGCAGACAGTTTACGCATGGCTCAAATTGTTGGAGTAGGCCCAGGCAATGATAATAATCTTGGAGAAAACAAAATTAAAGCATACAGAAAATTTTCTAATAAACTCTGGAATGTATCACGCCTCGTGCTATCACATACACGTGCCTATGAGACCGCTCCGGATCGCAACACCATAACAAACGATTCATACCAAGCATATCTCGCAGAACTCGAAACCGTTACTCAGAGTGTCACAGAGCATATCGATAAGTATCGCCTCTACCTCGCTGCAGAGGAACTCTATCACTATGTATGGGATGCTTTTGCACAGGATATTTTAGAAAAAGAAAAAGAAGTCATCAAAGATCCAGAACACGAATATCATCAACAATCACAAGATGTGCTCTATATCATTTTAACAACTACTCTGAAGCTACTCCATCCATTTATGCCATTCATTACTGAAGAAATCTGGCAATCACTCCCCCACGTTCTCCATCAAAAAAATACTGCAGCTAATGAACAAGCGAAACATGCTACAATGCTCATGATTTCTTCATGGCCTTACCCAACATCACAATCCTCATCTGGGCATTCGTAGGCGGCGTTATACCGACCTTCTTTTGGTTGTGGTTCTGGCTGCGTAATGATGATCACCCTGAACCACACGGCCTTCTTGCGCTCGTATTTATCTTTGGTGCACTAGCGGCGCCCATTGCAATCCCGCTTGAAGCTTGGACATTCGACCTTTTCAAGAATAATCCCAATCACCACATACTAGCCGCTGCGGGTATCGAAGAAGCACTTAAATACCTGGCGCTTATCTTTCTCGTAATTCCATCACGTGCAATCAATGAGTCGAAAGATTATGTAGTATATCTCGTAACTGCTGGATTAGGATTCGCTGCACTAGAGAATATGCTCTTCCTTATCAACCCACTCGTTGAGGGTAATGCCGTAGCAACACTGGCAATGGGTAATCTACGCTTCTTCGGAGCTACGGCTTTACACGCTGCTGCAGGGGCCTTGATGGGAGTCGCAATGGGTGTTGTGTTTTATAAAGGGCTTGCATTACGCGTAATTTATACCATTATAGGGATTATCAGTGCTATAGCTTTGCATGCGCTGTTTAACTTCTTTATAATGCAAGGGACACAGCAATCTACACTTATTACGATTGCAGTCCTATGGATTGTCACGGTTATTATTATTTTCATGTATAAGAAGCTCAGTATGCTCGATCGCAGTTTCAATAATTCGATCACACGCCCGTAGCTCAATTGTATTAATTATTTATGTCACTGTTCAAAAAAGCTTTTTCAAAAGTAAACACGAATCGCTTTGCACAAGGCGCTGCAACAACGCCGCAAAAAGATTACGCCTCACAAGATGACGTGTGGGCAGATACCGATCCTACTGTACGACTCTATGATGAAGAGCAAGTGTCAGTAACCTACACAGATAAACAACCCGCTCCAGCAAAAGTCCCTATTAATGATAAGCCGGCTACACTCGATACCGGTTCGGGAGAACTTCCTGAAGACGACTATGCCGTTGACGGACAACTTGCTGTTGATGTATATGACCTAGGAGATTCATTCCTTATCAAAACGATGACCGCTGGTGTTCGCAAGGAAGACCTCGAGATCTCACTCACCCGTGATAAAGTACGCATTCGCGGAAGTCGCTATGCAGACATCCCTAACACTGAGGGGTCGTATATCCTCCAGGAGCTCTATTGGGGAACCTTTGCGAGAACTATCACCCTACCCGAGGAATGTGATATTGACCTCGCAGAGGCTCGTGAGCACCACGGACTCCTTACTCTGCGCCTCCCCAAGATGGATACAGCACGTACCAAGAATTTGAAAGTTATCTAAAGAATACATACTTAATATCTATCTAAAAAAACACCCGTGTGGGTGTTTTTTTTGTTGTAGCTATCTCTTTCAATTTGATTATGCAAATATATGTGCTTGGGGGCAGATTCGAACTGCCGACCCTTCGCTCTTCAAGCGAATGCTCTAACCAACTGAGCTACCCAAGCATATGGCCACTACTGGCCAGCTTCACCTTCATTTATAACATCATCATTATTATTATTATTGAAGAAATTCCATAAGCCATTCTTTTGGTTTTCTGTTATGTCAATTTCTCCTGTAATATCCTCGAGAACAGCCTGTGTGTCGTTCACGCGGCCCTCTAGGCCACTCGCAGTATCCTGGATCTTTTGAAGGTTCTCGGATACCGATGAATATATCTCACGTGCCTGCTTGAGATATGGCTGTAGAATAAAGATTAATGCAATAATCCCCGCTAGGAGAGCCACCGATCGCAACACGCCACCAATATTCTGCATACGATTCTTGCGATTCATGCCGCGCATCATTTTTTTGATGTCTTGAATATCTTCACGCAATGCATTGAACTCTTCTGGATTTATTGACATAGATTTTTGAAATTTACAAACGTTTACTAAAATCAAGAAGTCACTTTTGCAACCTCTGAATATCCCCTATCATAGCATTGCGATGGATTTTTTTCAATATATAAGCATCTCTTGCCTACAAAGGAAGATGCTTATATAGGGTGCTTCATAAACAATTTTCTTAATACTCCAATGTAGGGCGGAGTTTTTTTGCGTGAGCAATCCACTTCTTGACCGTCTTCTCTGATGGTACCAGGCGCACTACCTTTTTACGCTTATTCACCTCTTCCATTTTCACGGCAAGATTATCTGCATTACGGGTAGCAAGCTCTTTCACCGTATCTACACCTGCTCGTTCGAGGAGATCAGAATATTCTTCTGCGACACCTCGTATGCGCATCAAGTCGGCACGATTCGCCCATTCCAGGATCTTCTTCTCAGTTACTCCTGAAATATCTGCTAGTTCTTTGCGATGGGCTTTAGTCTTGGCTGCTTTTAGCAGGGCACCCGTTGTGCGTACTTTTGCTTTCCCTAGCTTCTTAGTATCCACGCTACCGATGCCTTCGATATTTTTTATACTGTATGACATACACCATAGACAGGTAGTGGTCGTGATTGTTAATCGACCATGCTACCCGTACAATTAATTATAATCTGACGCCTCTGACGTTGAGTGTATTATATCGTGTTTTTGTAGTTTTCTGCAAGTTTTTCTTTTTTTATTTTATGTCTCTCTGGTAGGAATCGAACCTACATCCTATCCTTAGGAGGGATATGTTCTATCCATTGAACTACAGAGAGTATTCGGGCGGATAGCCACATACATGTATACCATGCCGAGAATATTCTTGCATATACGAAAACCTCCCTACGGAGGTTTTCTAGTTTCTTAATTCTATTATGAGCATTGATTGAGAATAGACTAAGTAGTCATTCCAAGAAGTTCACGCACTTTTTCTTCATTAAATCCTACAATCGCATCATCACCAATTTTGATAACGGGAACTCCCATCTGGCCTGTCATATCAATCATTTCTGAGCGCTTATCAGCATTTTCTCCAACATTATAATCTGAATACTCAATGTCATTCTCTTGAAAAAAATCTTTAGCCAAGTGACAAAAATGACATGATTCTGTTGAGTAGATTTCTACTTTTTTCGCATCAGAATCTGATACATGCCCCCCTTTAGCAGATGCTTCATCGGTATCTGAGTCAGATACCGCTTCTCCTTCATCCATCTTTTTACTTGTGTCTTCTCCCATATTTTCACAATAAAGTTTTCCCTATACACATTAGTCGCGTTACATGCGAATCTATATATAAAGCACTTTTTTTAAACAACAAATAATATTCTTGTGATGCATGAGCTATCACGATATCTCTATTATAACGTAAACTTGATTAGAAAAAAAGAGCTACTCTCCTCTCTGAGTATTTTCTTCAGGAACAATAATAATGAGCTCTTCGCCAGGATCAGGGGCATGAAGTTGTTCTCGTATGAGCTGACGTTCACCCTTTTGTGTAGAAATGATTTCAAATGTTTGCTTGAGATTCTCGAGGTCTCGTGTAAGCTCCTCATGCTTTTGTAGCGACGATTCAGAAAGATTCTTGGCATAATGATATCGCCGTAAAAGTCGCGCGAGCGAAAAGCTTAATAGCATAATAATTCCGATAATAACAGTAATGATAATAAAATCACGCAATTGACTTTTGCTACTCGATGATTGGGAAGATTTTTTCTTTGAAGAAGCCATGTATATGTTATACTATCATACATATGAATATCTTTGAACCAAAAAATAAACGCGCATTTAAAATCTTTGGAGCTATTGTCGTAGTACTCGTTATTGTGAGCATGTTTGCTCTGTATAGCGGTGTTGGTGCAAATACGCATGGTGGGTATTAGATCGTATGTTCTTCAAATCTAAAGATACAAATTATCAAAGCATTATTTGATAATTTACTTCAAGAATCACAAGAATTAGGTCTTTCTGAAAAAAATATATTCAGGAGTTGCACTATTGCAATTCAACAAAACGTTTTTTTAAATCTTATATAAAGGAACTCCGATAGTTTCTTCTGATGCCCCCCCAAAGATTCCTTGTTTAATTTATATGTGACTGGGTTCACTGATGTAAGTATATTTTCATAATTATATAAATAGTATTTACTAATCCCCTTTCTTCATCATTTTAATAAAGACATCATGAGGAATGCTGACATTTCCACGGGCGGCCATTTTCTTCTTTCCCTTTTTCTGTTTTTCACGTAATTTCATCTTGCGCGTAATATCTCCACCATAGAGATGGCCCGTTACATCTTTTCGCAAGGCCTTCAATGTACGTGATGAGATAATCTTTCCCTGCGCTTTCGCTTGAATCTTGGCTTCGAATTGCTGGCGAGGGAGCACACTATGGAGGCGCTCTACTACCTCCTCGCCCTCTTCACGTATACGTGCACGCGCTACAATACGCGAAAAGGCCAATACAGGCTCATTAGCGACCAATACATCCATGCGCACTACATCTGCGTCACGGTCCCCGATCATCTCGTACGAGAGTGATGCGTAGCCTGATGTCGCAGATTTTAATTCATCAAAGAAGTTGCGCATAAGTTCACGCAATGGCATTTCAATCTTGAGCTGCATGCGACCATCTCCGAAGTCTTCGGTTGTTCTCACATCTCCTTCATGCTGAAAGAGCAACTGCATCAATGGACTCGTGTACTCACGCGGAACAATTATCTCAAGGCGCACCCATGGCTCGCGAACCTGCAATGCATCGCCATGATCTGGAAAAAGTGGTGGCGAGTACACCGTTATTTCTTCACCAGATTTTACCTTCACATGATAGATAACACTAGGACTCGTCACGATCAAATCGAGATTGTATTCTCTATAAAGGCGTTCAGTAATAATCTCGAGGTGGAGCATTCCGAGATACCCACAACGAAATCCACGTCCTAATGTTCCAGAAACTTCTTCCTCAAACTGCAGCGATGCATCAGTGAGGCGCAAACGCTCGAGGGATGTGCGCAATAGATCAAAATCATCCTGTGATTCCGGGTAGAGCGATGCCCACACCACAGGTACTGGCTCTTGGTATCCGTCTAGTATTGGGACTTCTTGTTTTTGGATCATTACCGTATCACCAACTGAGGCTATTCCCGCCTCTTTAACCCCTGTGACAATGTATCCAATCTCACCCGTTACAAGTCGGCCAACGGGTTGTGCAGCAGGGCGGAAAATGCCAATTTCTAATGCGGGGAAATTTTTTGCAGCTTGAATAAGCCTTAGGTTGCTTTTAGGAGATAGGGTCCCATGCATAACGCGGACATAGAGAATAATGCCCTGATGAGGTGAGTACTCAAAATCAAATACCAGCCCTTGAAATGCTTTACTAGGATCATACGAAGCAATTGAGAGAGCATAATCAGGAGAAGGAATTTTACGTATCACATCAAATAGTAACTCCTCAACCCCCTCACCAGTCTTGCCTGAAACGTAATGGATCTCACTGAGATCACAATCTAACAAGTCTGCTAATTCGAATGATACGTCATCAGTGCGCGCTAGGGGTGAATCAACTTTTGTAATAACAGGAATAATTTTTTTATTTAAATGCTTTGCCATATCCAAGGTTGTGAAAGTCTGTGCTTGAACACCTTGAGTTGCGTCAACAAGTAACAATGACCCTTCAACCGCCTGAAGGGCTCGAGAGACTTCATATGAAAAGTCTATATGCCCTGGCGTATCAATTAGATTCAAAACGTAATCACCGTCATTAACTCCCTCTCTACCTTCCACACTAATCTCCATACGCGCAGGCTGCATCTTGATCGTGATACCACGCTCGCGCTCCAACTCCATGGAATCGAGTACCTGATCCTGCATATTTCGCTTATCAATTGTTTGGGTGATCTCGAGCATTCGATCAGCTAGTGTAGATTTCCCATGATCAATATGCGCAATAATAGAAAAATTACGCATGTGCTTCATAGTTTGCTGCTGGTCTTTTGCTGAAGTATTTTGATTCATAGTATATAGCGTGATTATGCCGTTATAAAGCCACAAAGTAAATAGATAAGTATTTTATACTTGTTTATGCCATAGACTTGTGGCTAACGAATTTTATATTTTGCAAGATATTCTCTAACATTTAATGGAACAATACGAAAATATATCCCAATGAGCAGGCTTAGCATTAACCCAACAATCCCCGAAGCAGCGGCATGGAGAATAACATTCAGCAAGTTATCCAATGGAATGTATGGCGCAAATAGATTCAATGCACCATAGCATGTTAGCCCGAGTATCAGAGAAAATATTAAACTATTGCGTACCTTACTGCCCCATAATTTTATTGTATATTGCTGAAAAATACGTTTGAAGAAATATAGGAGTAGAAAGCTATTAAAATATGCACCTATGGTAAAGGCAATAGCAAGCACAAGAATTTCATTCTGTACCAGATGCGACGCGCGTAGCGCCTCTAGTATCATTGCCCAGACATCTGGATATTTTTTAACTAGTGCCATGCCTACGTATGCTAGAGAAATCGTGGTAACCGTCGCAGTTATATTAATATACAATGGCATCCATGTCTTCTGTGCCGCATAGAATCCCCTAACCAACAATCCAGTAAGGCCTCGCGCAGCAACAGCGACAACCATAATGGCCATAAGAGCTGCTGTAAGGCGTGTGTCCGCCCAAGTAAATCCATCAACACCAAGGACAATACGCACAAAGTGTGCTCGAAACACAACAAATACTACGATTAAAGGCAGCGACCATTCGATGATACTTTGCAGGGGCTGGATGAGCTCTTTTATAAATTCTTGAACTTCCCCAGATTCATATAATTCAACAAGACGTGGAAAAGCAACCACGGAATAACTCACTCCCACAACTGCTAATGGGATTGCAGAAAAAGTAAGTGCGTAATCAAAAATTGATAATGCACCATCCCCAACCCTAGTTGCAACAGAAGTAAACACCCCAAGGGTAATCTGCACGAGTGACAATGCAAGAGCCCGAGGTAATGCTAATTTGATGACGCTCCAAACGAGCCTCCAATCAAATGCATGTGCCCATTCTGGTATCAGCCCTTTTTGAAGAAGAACTGGAATATGCACAAGCATGTGCAGAAATGCACCAATGAGAACTCCGAATGATAATCCAATGAGTCCAAATTTGGGGTACAAAAAAATAATTCCTAAGATTATTCCAATGGTATATAAAATCGGAGAAAGCGCGTACACAATAAACTTTTTATAAATCTGCGTTACAGAACCGAATAAATTTGAAATTCCTAACAATAAAGGTGAGATGAGCATAATTCTCCCTGTCTTGACAAGCATATCTATTTGATCAGAGCTGAACCCTATTCCAATTTGCGGTGCCAGCCACGGCATGATAATCATTAACACGATAATCAGTACAATCATTCCAACTATAAAAGCGGTAAATACGATACTCAAAAAATGCTTGGCTTTATATATTGAATTATCTTCAGCATGGAGGCGTTCGTTGAGAAATGGAATTAATACCGTAATAGAAGCGAGCGATGCCCCAAAAGCAAAAAGAATGTTAGGAATAACAAAGCTCGCTTTAAATACATCTAAATCTCCACCAACCCCAAGCACCCCCACCATAAGACGACTACGAATAAGGCCAAAAACCAATGAGAGAAGCGATAATATTCCCACCACAAAAGCAGCCTTGTTCACATCATTATATGGCCGCAAAACATGTTGCATAATTTTTTTGCGTGTGAATATTTTCCTCATGAGAAATAACTGAAATTATACGTCTGCATCAATGAATTTGAATACCCTTAACTAACCTTCATGATACCACAAAGAATTCTATGACTTGAGAACTATACTAATGATTTTGCTAGGAATATACATGAATTTCTGTACTTCTTTGTCATCAAGCCACCTTTGCATCTTATCAAGGGCTAGGACGCGCTCGCGAACACTTTTCTCATCTTCATCTTGTGATACAGAAATTTCTCCGCGTACTTTCCCGTTAACCTGAATACCAATAACTTTTTTATCTTCTATGAGCATTTCCTCATCGAATCCTGGCCACGATGCCAGATGAACTGATTCACTATTACCAAGCACTTCTCGGTAAAGTTCCTCGCTCACATGTGGCGCAACTGGCGCGAGAAGCTGCACGAGTGTCGTATACGTATCCTGCGAAATAGATTCTTCTTTTTCTAAAATATTAACTAAGGTCATTAACTGCGCGATTCCCGTATTGAATTTCAAAATTCCATACGCCTTGGTTGTTTCTGCGATGGTCCTGTGCACAATTCTATTTATTTCATCAGATGCCGTCGTGTCTGGTTCTACTTTTTTGTAGAGACGCCATACTTTTTCCAAGAACCGTCGCACACCGACTACCCCATTAGGGTCCCACGGATAATGCCCAACTTCATTATATGGACCAATGAACGCTAGATATGCTCGAATTGTGTCCGCCCCAACCTTTTCTATGAGATTATCAGGGTCAATCACATTCCCCTTTGATTTACTCATTTTATTGCCATCAGGTCCGAGAATAATTCCGCGATTAAGACGTCGCGCGTACGGCTCATTGGGTATTTCGAAATCAGTTACATCGTTAATCGCCTTCACAAAGAATCGACTATACAACAAGTGCATCGTGGTGTGCTCAGCGCCTCCAGAGTAAAAGTCAACAGGCATTCCTTGCTCAAGTCTACCTTGCTCAGCGAGCGCCTCAGTATTCTGGGGATCAAGATATCTCAAGAAATACCACGATGAATCAACAAAAGTATCCAGGGTATCTGTCTCTCGCCGAGCTTCCTCATGACATTGTGGGCATTTTGTCGCCACCCATCCTGTTGCCTTGGCTAATGGAGATTCACCACTGTCACTGGGCATGTAATCATTTACATCCGGAAGGATGACTGGGAGATTCTCTTCGACCTCAGGTACTACACCGCACTCATCACAATATACCACAGGAATTGGACACCCCCAATAACGTTGACGCGAAACGCTCCAATCACGTAATCGATAGGTTGCGGTCCATGCACCACCTGCTGCCTCGGTGATTTCTTGCATGATGCCAGTCGATTGCTTGCCGGTAAAGTCACCGGAATTTTCGAGTATTCCATAGCCAGTAATTGACTCTTCTTTATATATTTCTGTATCAGATGTCTTGTCATAGCCAAGCTCAATTGCCTTTGCAACACCATGCCTTAGTGACATGAGATAATGCGTATAGCCACCATCTTGGTTCATAGATTCCCATTTTTCACGAATCTCATCTGCGTCTTTCCAGACCAAAACGAACTGCTCATGGTCCATCAACTGCACTTCTCGAGTATCCCGAGATTCTAGAATTAACAAATGCGCCTCAGCGCGCGCCACGCGATTGAGCTTCTTGGCTGTGTGATAATAATGCGGGTATGTTGTGCAGATAAAATGGTCTTCCTTGAAATCATGGAGACCACTTTCTTCTACTACTTCCCTGAGAATGGTATCGCGAATTGTTACGTCTTCTGGTTCTGGGCCACCTGCAAAAAAATTAAGTCTACCGTCTGACCATTCTGCCATGGCGTATTTCTGTGTCTCTGGATCAAAGACAACACCGCAGCCCCCATCCGAGAATACTTCATCTTTTCTGAGTTCTCCAGTTTCCGGTGCAATAACTTGCTTAATCGGTAAATCAAACTTTTTGGCAAATTCGAAATCGCGTTCATCATGCGCTGGTACTGCCATAACACATCCCGTTCCATATGACGCGAGCACATAGTCAGCGATCCACACAGGCACCATTTCACCCGTGAGTGGATGCTTGGCAGTAATACCTTCGAGCTCCACACCCGTTTTTTCCTTCCCTGCGGCTACCATGCGATCACGTTCTGTTTGCTTGGCTACTGTATCAATATATTCCGTAACTACTTTTTGATTCTTTATCAAATTATTATCAAGCCAATACTTCACCAAATCATGCTCGGGCGCCACAACAACATAGGTAACACCATAGAGCGTATCAGGACGCGTGGTGAATACTTCAATTTTTTGACTTTCTTTACCAGATTGTAAAACAAAAGGTATTTTCGCCCCCTCACTTTTTCCAATCCAATTACGCTGCGCTTGCTTGATAGCATGTGGCCAATCGAGATCTTCCAAATCATCAATCAATGCATCTGCATAATCAGTAATCCTCATTTTCCATTCATTCATTTTGCGTTGTTCAATTTCTGAATCACAACGGTCGCACTTCCCTGCATTAACTTGCTCATTAGCAAGAACGGTTTTGCAAGATGGGCACCAATTCACCATGCCTTCGCTCTGATAGATAATCCCTTTTTTCAAAAACTGAACAAATAGCCACTGCGTCCATTTATAATAATCAGGATGACACGTTGCAACCTGGCGTGACCAATCGAACATCGATCCCATATTCTTGAGTTGACCGGTCATGTAGTCCATGTTCTTCTGTGTCCATTCACGCGGATTAATACCGTGTTTGATAGCTGCATTCTCGGCCGGTAGGCCAAAAGCATCAAATCCTATGGGGAAAAGTACGTTCTTGCCTTGCATACGCATATATCGCGCATAGATATCTGTCACCCCAAATGCATACCAATGTCCTACATGGAGATTCCCAGATGGATACGGGAATTCTACGAGACAATAGAAGGCATCTTCTTTCTTCCCTTTATTTTCATCGAAAACATATAGCTGTTCATCTTGCCAGGTTTTTTGCCATTTTTTTTCGATGTCTTTGTGGTTATAGGATGATGGCATATATGCGTTGATCTAATGTTTATTAACTACTCATAACTATAGTCAATGCACCTACATCAAGCAAGTTCTTGCAAAAAATATCTGCTATGCTACTATCTGTAACACAAATATATGGCAACACATGTAGACATACAAAAGAAAAAGGGAGAAAGCACGGCGCAAATGCTCCGTCGCTTCTCTCGATCATTTCGCGATACAGGCATCTCTCGTACTATCCGCGGACGCCGCTATTTCAAGCGTAAGGACTCAGAGCTACGTAGCAAAGAGTCAGCAATGGCACGCATCTCTAACGGTAAGAAATACGCCATGATGCGCAAAATGGGTACCTTACCACCATCACGACATCATCGATCCCGTTAAACACGGGGTTTTTTGTTTGCCAAATTATATAAAAACTTAATAAGTAAAACTTCCACTAGGTCACAATTATGTGTATACTTGTTGTCGTTATGTATCATGAGTACTTTTCCATATATCGTACAGGCAATAAAGCCACGCCACCCATTCCATTTCATCAAGTCAAAGATGCTGTCCTAGGCAAAAACTACTCTCTTTCACTTGCCTTTGTCTCGACAGAGATCTCTGTACAGCTTCACAAAGAGCACAAGAGGAAATCTGGCCCAGCAAATACCCTTGCCTTCCCTTTCGATGAAGTCTCAGGCGAGATCATCATGCATCTAGGCACCATTCGCCATGAGGCAAAGACATACGAACGGAACTACCACGAGCATCTTTTATTTATGTTTATTCATAGCTGCTTGCACCTCAAGGGATATGAGCATGGCAATGAGATGGAACTGCAAGAGAAGAAATACTATAAAAAGTTCTTGACTCAATTAAAGTAGCCGCCTAGGGGCAACTCTTTGAGGGATTCAAGTCTAGTTCATGTACTTCTCTCAATGAGACGAAATAACGACGTTTTTCTTCTGAAATACGGTGGAATGCCTCACATGGCAGTCGATAGTATACGCTCCCCGTATTACTCGATCCGAAGCCATAAATTTGTTTTTCTCTATGATTTCTTTCTTCATTTTCTAAAAGAGACGTTTCTGGTAAGTACACTACAGATTTTTCTCTTATACTAGTAGTATTTTCATATATAGCCATGGTAACTATTACACCGATAACGAAAAAGGCAACTATTCCTTGAAAATGCACTAATGTGCTCAGGTACTTGATTTTTTGACGCATAATCTATACAATCTCTTTGTTTGTTATTAATCATTATTTAACGTCAATTGACTTGTTTTCACTGTCTTCGTATACATCTCTTGAGAAAGTATAGCAGAGGAACAGGCAAGATCGATACAATACGCTATGGCACACAGAAAATCCGGAGGTAAGTCAAAGACACGCCCTAATTCTAATCCAAGATATCTTGGAGTAAAAATACATGATGGCCAGGTGGCAGCGCCAGGAAACATTATCGTACGACAGCATGGAACCAAGATTATGCCCGGCAAGAATGTCGGTGTTGGAACTGATCACACACTATTTGCTCTCGTAAATGGTAAGGTAGAATTCACTTCAAAACGCAAGAAACATTTCGATGGGACTATCAAGACCAAGAAAGTACTGAACATTGTCTCAGCTGAATAGTCATATATCCAGCATATTACAAAAAACCTCTACGTACGTGGAGGTTTTTTGTTTGAATCAAGCAATCAGAATAGTTGCGATGCTGTGATTATAGATATAATATTCTACATTACTCGTTTTCTGAGCTTACTTCAGTTTCTGAAGTATCTTCATCTGAGGATGCGTCTTCTTCAGGAATCTCAGCTTCGCCATCTTCTTTCCCCTCTTCTAATTCTTCGCTCTTTTCTTTTAATATTTTTTTCTTTTGCTCGTCTAGAACCTGAAGAATAAATGCAGTGCGATGCGCTTCATTATAGAAACAATCAATGTCATATTCTCCTAATGCCTTAATAGGATTCTTCATCAAAATGAGATCCTCAGGGATTTCAAAGCCGAATTCGGTGCTTGCAATTTTTGCAACTTCTTTCTCTGAGAGACTACGGTAAAGGCCACCTGTTTCGTTTGCTTTTACTTTTACAGAAATAGTTTTGCCTGTTACTTTTTCAAAAATCTCAAGTGCTGATGTTTTTTGCGCATCAAGCTCTGACTGCTGTTGCGTCTTTTGTGATAATACGCCTGATAGAAATGGCTCAACAGCAGGTACCGCAACTTTTTGTGGAAACAAAAAGTTCTGTGCAAATCCTGTTTTGACATTCACCTCATCGAACTTACGTCCTAACTTCCTCACTGATTGTAATAATATAACTTTCACCATATACAAGAGACTCTACTACACTTTTTATTATATTTCAAGCAGAATTTCAATAGCCTTGTCTAACTGAGGGTCTTTCTCGTTTTCTCTGTCTTCGCGTGTTGTTTCTACTTCGACATCAGGGGTGATTCCCTCATCGTCGATAGACACTCCGTCAGGGGTGAACCACTTGGCAACAGTTACCTTTAAAGATGAGCCGTCCCGCAAACGCAAGAACTCTTGGACGGACCCTTTCCCGAATGTCTGTGTTCCAACAACAGTTGCTCGGCCATATTCGCTCAGTGCCCCCGTGAGGATCTCCGAGGCGGATGCAGAGCCACCGTTGACTAATATTACTATAGGAATATTTTCATCCATGAGGCGTAGTCCTGTACTACGGTAAATTTTCTCTTCATCTTTGATGCCTTTTTCACGGAGAATAGGAGTTCCTTCTGGCAAGAACATGCTGGTAATATCATTCGCTACATTGAGATATCCGCCTGGATTTGATCGTAGATCAATCACGAGACCCTTTACTTTCCCCTGTTCGGCATTCTGGCGAAGCTCGAACATAGCCTCGCTAAAATTGGAAAATGCATTACGTGTAAAGCTATAGAAAGAAATAACAAAGATATTATCATCGCGCAACTCATAATCAAGCACAGGGATAGAAATGGTATCGCGAATGATGCTTAATTCAACAAGATCATCCTCTCCCTCGCGAACAAGCCCAAGAAGTACGGGCGTCTTAATTTCACCACGAATCAGCACAACAACCTCGTCTACGCTTTTGTTATATACATCTTCACTATCAACTTGATAGATAATATCGCCTGGCATAACTCCTGCCTTGTCGGCAGGTGAATCTTTCAAGGGGGCAACAACCGTGATGACGCCATCGCGCATACCTACCTCCATACCCACACCACCGAACTCGCCACGAACATCCCCTTCAAATATCTCAGTATCTGGAGGCGAGAGAAAAACCGTATGCGGATCACCATACGCATTCACCATGCCAGCAGTTGCGGCATATACTTTTTCTTTATTACCTGGCTCCTTATCATTGAACGGGTACTTTTCTTGAACGAGATTCCAGGTTTCCCAAAAGATATCGAATTCATTTGAAGTGACATCCTCGGGCATAACTTGCGATGCAGTTGCTATAGTTGCTACCTCCTTTTTATCTTGTTGTATATCGACTAAGCCATGAATCCAGTATCCCAAAGCAAAGAGCACGATGAATCCGAGCCACTTTATAGGCATTTTTCTCTTAGGCGAAGAGCGTGTAAGGCTCGACTTGTTGCGAATCTCTATGTTCGTAGAATCTACTTTATTTTCTGGTATCTCTTCCATAATACTAAAATTTAAATTATTAAAAGCCCTCAATCTGCCCTGTTATTCAATAATTACATCAGACATAACCCCGCGCATTCCGCGTGATGAAGTTTGAGGGAATCGCTCTTTAGCACGATGCGCATTCTTGGTATTTCCAAAGGTATCCTCTACTCGATCAGAAAGCTCATGCAGCATTTCATTAACGGTATCAATATCAGGGGTATTGATGTGATCAGGATTCTTGCCATCGAAGAAGCGCCTTGCGTGGCGTCGGAACATTACCAAGCAATATCCAGATAATATAATAACCAACACGCCAATAGCAACGAGCGCCATGGACTCAAAAGCGGGAGGGAACGACACATACGGTATCGCAGCAACCAGTACACCCAAAATAATCAAAACAATAAATCTATACATGCTATCTGGTATTATAGCGCATCGACAACAATGACGCACTCCCCACGCACTTGATCCGTATGCTCTTGGAAATATGTCAATACTTCCTTTGCGGTTCCAGTAATTCGAGACTCGTGTATCTTGGTCAATTCCCGCATAACGATGACTTTTCGCCCCCCTTGATTGCTTTGTGACAATTGAGTTTTGAGTTGCACGAGTGTCTTGAGTAAGCGATGCGGTGATTCATACATAACTATTGTTTGGATATGTATAGGTACTTTTTGAAAAAAGGTTTGACGCCCTTTCTTTTGCGGAGGAAATCCCAAGAATAGAAAAGATGACGTGGTAATTCCTGCAATTGAAAGTGCAGCCGTGATCGCCGAAGGACCAGGAATTGGAGATACGATCACACTAACGCATCGCTCGTCATTATAGATACGCCGTAACAGGCGCTCTCCAGGATCAGAAATCATCGGTGTCCCGGCGTCAGTTACCAGGGCGACATTCTTGTCATCTAATAAATGCTCGATGATTTCCTCTTCTCTTTTCTCTGTAGCTTGTGGACTATACGAGATAAGGCGCCCTTTCGCAGGGATTTCGTAATGTGCGAGCAATTTCCCTGTGTGGCGTGTATCCTCGCAGACAATGTAATCAACCTCGCGCAAAATACGCAAGGCCCGCAAGGTAATGTCCTCGAGATTCCCGATGGGGGTTGCTGTTATGTAGAGGTGTGACATGATTAAATATTTTTATAGTTATCTTCATAGAATTTATAAAAAGCCTACTTCTGTTCTAGAAATATATCATAGTATGATTTTATTTTTCTTATATCCCCCACATTGTATATATCTCCTTATTCTCGAATTCATTGAGATTTTCTTCCATCACTTCTGAATTTCGAGAAAAAGGATTTATTAGTTATCTATCTATTAGAATATCGAATTATTTTTTTCTGTTCAGAAAAATCTATCATATTCCCTACAAAGACTACCAAAATAAATGGATACCTCAACTACACCCGAAACACCTCACCAGCTTTCGGGTATATCTCGACAAGCGGATCAATACTGATATCGTATCGTCGTGCTGGGGCGATATCACGCCCATACACAATTATATAATATGCTGCGTGGAGCCATCCTCCCTTCGGGATAATTACTAACAAATCCTGCTCAATCTTTGTAGGATCATCATAATCAGTCAGATCATATCGAATCGCGAATCGCCGCACATGCGTATCAACTGCGATTCCCTCTGCGATTCCGAATCCGTTACATTGCACCACATTGGCAGTCTTGCGCCCTACGCCCGGTAATTGCATGAGCTGATCGAGAGTCGATGGAACTTCCCTATTGAATTCGTCGCGCAACATTTTGGCAGCAGCCAGAATGTGCCTGGCTTTACTCTTGTAGTAATTTACGGAATTGATGTCTTGTTCAAATATCCTTAAATCAGCATTGCAATAATCATCTAGTGTTATATATTTTTTGAAAAGCACTCCCGTGAGCTTATTCACCTGCTTGTCAGTGGTCTGCGCTGAGAGTGTCACCGCAACGACTAATTCCCACCGATTCGAATAGTTGAGCATCGTCTTTTGCTCGGGGAATAACTCATGGAGCTTTGCAGAGAGCTTCGTCCATCGTAGCTGACGTTCTTTTTTCTTTTTTTGATTCATGTATGCACAATACGCTGTGAGTAATATTTATTCAAGAAGAAAATTATTATTAGGATATATCTCTACTTTCTCTTTCCCAATCGTGACGCGCCTACTAAGACCTAAGGGCATAATAACTGGGTGATTAATTGAGCCAGATTTTACACCGAAAATCCCAATTGGTGCAATAAGTATTTTAATATGAAGATCCTCCTCAGTTTCTTGTTCAACTATTTTTGCTACGCCATATGAGCTACTCCCCACGAGTCCCTTTATACTGATAAATGTCTTGCCGCTCGATGTAATTTGGCCATCCATTACACTAATATCATCAATAATAATTTCATCTGCAGAAATCTCACGCGGACGCACGAACCAAGCGAATGCCAAAACTGCGATTACAATAAGGAGAATAATTATGTGAATTATTTTCATATATCCATTCTACCAAAAGTTATCCCATATGCCCACTGATATGATCGATGATATACTTGAGTAAATTTTTATGTCTCGCCTTATTCCCCCACGTTTACGCAGTATTTTATTTGTTTCCTTTTTCTATGCATTCCATGTGGCGACAACGGCATATTCGAATTCATCATTTCTAAAGAATGTTTTCGGCCTTCCAGATGAATCACTCGCTCTCCTCTATACCGTTGGATCACTTATTGCGTTGGTAGGGATATTCGTCATTCCCACTTTCTTGAAAAAGAAATCAGTGCGATCAGTCTTTGCTTCTGTTGTACTTATTGCTATTGCAAGCCTTGCGGGGCTCGTAATATTCCGCGATCCGCTCCTTGCGATGGTTCTCTTCCCCCTCTATCTCGCAACGAATTCAATCATGATTTATCTCAATGATTTCTTCGTATCGCACTATTCTACTCCCCAGAATACCGGCAGAATTCGGAGTATCTATCTCACGATTATGAATATTGCGTGGGTCACCGCCCCATTACTCGCCGGGATTCTCGCTGATTCAACATGGGGCTATGTTGCAGTATATGGACTCGCATTTGCTATGCTCGTTATGAGCACCATCATTGCTTTCCTCTCGTATGAATCATTCGTGGCAAAGAGTAGAGAAATAAGCGACCAAAAGACTTCGTGGCTCAAAGAAGTCAAAAATTTTTTTAGAACAACATCATTACGTAGAATATTTATGACCAATGGACTCTTGCAGACATTCTATGCAATCATGGTTATATTTTCGCCATTATATCTCCATCAAACGATTGGGCTTTCGTACACTCACATAGGCTTTATATTGGCCATTATGCTCCTTGCCTTCCCTATTTTCCAAATCCCAGCTGGGTATATCGCTGACAAGTATTTTGGAGAAAAGGAAATACTCGCATCCGGCCTCATCATTATGGGCTCAGCAGCATTCGTATTCGCCACAACGTCGTCTCCTGATTGGTGGGTGTGGGCAATTATACTATTTATATCTCGCATAGGCGCGAGTCTTGTTGAAATAATGAATGAAACATACTTTTTCAAACATGTTGATGAAAGCAATGGGTCATATATTAGCATTTTCCGAAGTGCATATCCGCTGGCGTACAGTATTGCGCCGCTACTGATCTCGATCCTTATTACTCAATTCGGTGTTGATTACCGAGTGCTCTTTATGCTGTTAGCGCTCCTCGTAACTATCGGCGCTATTCCTGCATTGATGTTGGAGGATACGAAGTAAATCCAAAAATAGCAAGCGCTAATTAACACTCTTGGTGAGTCTATTTATCTGCTCAATTCTTTGTTCCACTGTGAGAAATTCAGCATTAAGTCGCCCAAGATCATTCTTGGTACTATTCAAACGCTTCCTATCTGACTCACTTAAGAAATAATTTCCACTCATAGCCTCTATTATCCCGACGTTCTTTTTCATAGTTTTAATTTGTCCAGAAATCACTTCTATCTCATTCATTAGTTGTTCCTTTTCAGCAATCAGAACTTCATATTCTACTTTAGAAATTCTAGGTGGAATTCTTTCAAAAAATTTCATAAACACATTAATCTAGATCAGAAATAATTAATTCTCATCACTTCGCGAACTTCGCGCATTGTCTGCGCGGCATGTTCACGGGCAACGGCGATGCCTTTTTGGAGAATCTCATCAATGTATGCAGGATTCTGAGCGAGCTCTTCTCGGCGCTCGCGAATAGGATCGAGCAACTCTCTCAAGACTTCAACCAAGCGCTTCTTGATAACACTATCACCCGTTTCAGGATGTCCATTTTTATATTTTTCTTTTAGCTCACCCACTTGCCCTTTCTCTGGATCAAAGATATCCAAATACTGGAATACGACATTACCTGCTAATTCCTCATCGCTTACCTTATCCTTAACGGCAATCTTGGACGGACAGGTGAACATGCTGTTAACCTTTTTCTCTATGATTTCTGGACTATCAGCCAGCATAATGGCATTCCCGAGTGATTTGCTCGCCTTGGCATTGCCATCTGTCCCCACGAGCCGTTTAATCGCGCCTAGCTTGCCTTCGATATATGGGAATACCTCAGATCCATAGGTTGCATTGAATTTTTTCGCAATTCTATTTGCCTCTTCTAGTACAGGAATTTGATCCTCGCCTACCGGTACAATATTCCCCTTGCAAAAAAGAATATCAGCAGCTTGGGATACAGGGTATGCGAGAAAGCCGAGAGGTAATGATTCAGTGAATCCCTTTTCTTTAATTTCTGATTTAATCGTAGGATTATGCGAAAGCTGATTCACGGTTACGAGATTCATAAAAAATACCGTCAACTCTGCAATTTCTGGGACCATCGATTGGACAAAAAAGTTCGTTTTTTCAGGATCGACTCCCACCGCGAGATTGTCGAGTACTACCTCGCGCATATTGGTGTGTACTTTTTCTGGATTATCGAAATTATCAGTGAGCGCTTGCACATCAGCCACCATATAGAAGCAAGTATCATACTGATCCTGTAATGCCAGGCGATTGAGCATTGATCCTACATAATGTCCCAGATGCAACTGCCCCGTCGGTCGATCGCCCGTGAGCACCACTGGATTGAATTCTTTTTGCTCTCTCTTGTTCTCGGTGTTTTTTTTCATACCATCACTATATCACACTGGACCCTGTGCGCACACGGTCCATGCGTTTTTCAATATCATAATCATGCGAAATAATTTGACCATCTTCGAGATAAATAATTCTATCGCACGGATAGGTATATTCCGCCTCATGAGTCACCATGACAATGGTCTGACCTTCACGATGAAGCTCCATGAGGAGCTCGATAACACGCGTACTCGATGCAGTATCCAGATTAGCCGTGAGCTCATCAGCGAAGAGAATCTTGGGCTTCTGTACAATCGCGCGCGCAATAGATACCCGCTGCTGTTCACCACCAGAGAGCTGTCCTGGGCGGTTATTATACCGATGCGAGAGCTCAACCTGGTCGAGAACCTCTCTTGCGCGCGCTTGTGCGTCATAACGATTCATTCCAATCATCAAAAGAGGCATCATAACGTTCTCCTGCGCAGATAATTCAGGGAGAAGAGCGTAATCTTGGAATACATAGCCGAGATCTTGTAGCCTGATGTCCGTACGATCAAGCTCGGGCAATGCAACAACGTCAACGCCATCTATTTGAATATTACCACCCGTCGGGAGATCGAGAAGTGCCAATTGATACATGAGCGTTGATTTACCCGCACCAGATTTTCCCATAATAGCAACGAATTCCCCAGATTTGATATGGATATCAATGCCACGCAACACATGTGTTTCTATTTCCCCTGATACGTATGTCTTTGTAATATTTTTTCCAATAATCATATATAAACAAAAAAGAATTTACCTTCCTAGGATACTATCCAATGTATTCTTGCGAATTACCAATGTTGCAGGAATGAGCCCAGCAAATGCCGTCACCACCAAGAGGATCCCCAATCGAATCAACGTCCCGCGTGGTGTCGCAACGAGAATCCCATCACTGAAGGGGAAATTAAGCGGATTTCTGTCGAAGGCTGGGACCAATAACGCATATACAATGAGCACCCCAAGTCCCGAGCCAATTATCGCATAAAAGAATGCCTGCATGACATATGCCCATTGTATTACGCCTTTGTGGATGCCGATTGCCTTGAGAATACCAATATACTTACGTCTCGTAATCGCATTAATATAGATCACAATAAAAATAGTAATAGACGCCACAATAATACCGATGCCTCCAATGACATTCCCGAGCAATGCGAAGGCGGTCTCGATCTGCTCGAGGAACTGAGGAATAGCTTCGGTTGATGTTTTGATCTCGCCATAGCGATCGAAATCATTAGCGAGGAATACTGATTTCAAATTATTTTCGCTTACACCATCGGCCGCAACAATGGCAATCTCATTCGCGTTGAGATTCGTACGCCCCGTGAGGCGTCTAAAGTCTGATTCTGTTATAAAAAGCCGCCCCGATACCTCATTCACCTTAGTCTCGAGCAATCCTTTCACGATGAACTCCTGTGTCGCCCGTGTTGGCGTGAGAGGATCAACTTCCAATGTATCCTGATTAAAGTTCGCCTCGGGCGCAATAGACACTTTCACACGCGTTCCAGGATAGATCTCACGCAGTGGATCGAACAAGTCACTGAAATTCGAGTGCCGTTCTGACAACGTGGCGCCAATAATAATGTATCCACTCTCTGATGGGTCGAGGAATTCCCCCTCAATCATGAATCGCGAAATCCCCGTAGTGGCTTCTTCTTTAGCAATATCAAGCCCTACCAGTGATGATCCCAGAGTATTAGGATCAGTGTTGAAATCTCGTCGTGTTTGATAATTCGCCTCGATCGTTGCACTCGTTATGTAACGTGGCGAATATTCTGTCACGAGCGATGATGCATCTAGGTGGTCAATAATGGCCGTAGTACGTGTAATATCTGACTCATCAGGAAGTTGCCTAATGATCACATCTCCTGAGTACTGATCACGGTTGGCTCTATTGCCACCTTCGATCAATCCTACCAAGATTCCTGAGATAACCACGAGGTTCAAGAAAGTCAGCGTCATCACAACGATAATCAAAAGTGTCGTCCAAATATTAGCGCGTATGATTTGGCGAAAACCGAGGAACCAACCCACGCGTATTGTTTGAAAAATTCGTGGCATATAATTACGTGACCTACTCCTGACTCGGTGGACCAAATGATCGCTTAGTATCAAGTGATGGGATAATAACAACGTCGCTTTCTTGTAACCCTGAGATGATTTCCCTATTTCCATTCGAACCTTCGAATCCGAGATCAACGAGGCGCTCTTCTGTTTCTTCTTCTCCAATTTTCACGGTTACAAATGATAGGCCATCCTCACGGGTATTAATGATATATTTTGGCAATGCAATAACATCATTCACCTGCGCAGTAATAAGCTTGGCTCGTGCGCTCATTCCTGAGCGAATCTTTGCAAGCTCTTCGGGTGCGCCCAATATTTCTACACTTGTCTCATACACAGGAACTCCGTCAACGAAAGTTTCGGAAGATTCGATAAAGGTAACGTTCCCTTGCCATACATTACCCGGATAGGCATCGAGCACAATATCAGTGTCCATTCCTACGCGCATACGAGCGACATCAATCTCAGGGACTTTCAATGACAGATCGAATCCGTCGTCTCCTATCATAGTAACCACTGGCGCGAATGCGCCTGCTGACTCACCTGGAACGACCTCTAATGAGGCAATGGTCCCAGTAAACGGTGCGCGAATCTCTCCATCGCGTACACGTGAGTACAGGCCATTGAGCTGCGCTTGCGCTTGACGAATGCGTGCTCGCGCCTGGTCATTACTCGTACTCGTCATATCTGCACTATCGAGACGCTTGAGTTCTTCTTTTGCGCGGCGGATTGCATTTTCTTTTGCTACTAATGACTGAGCATAGGCATTTTTATTCATTTGATACGTACTACTTCGTGTATTTGGCACAGGAATTACCCATGTCGTATTACTGTAGTTTTCGTTAGAAGCGAATTGCACATAGAGACCTGAATTACCCAATTGGCCCGGTTGGTTCACATAGCCACTATAGGTACCACTCTGAGTGCCTGACAAATGATACGAATATCCTGACTTTGTCTTGGACGCATACACATCAACAATAATTTCACCTTCAATTTCACCGATATAGCTGCCCGAAATAGTTGGGGCTGGCTGAGTATTGAGCTCTTCTGTCGAATACGCGCGCAAATCATTCGTAAGGAGATTCTTCTTTGCGCTTGCAACGAATGCATTCTGTTCATTAGTGACGCGATCAATATTTGCAATCGCGCTTTGCTTGTTCGTATAAGTGAGACTTTCTCCGATAGCACTATCATCCGCTTGTGAGCGCGCAATAGCCAAACTCGCCTTTGCGGCACTAATATCCGCATAGAGCTGCCCCATAGACAATGATGCAATGCGCGCACCTGCGTCAACGAGGTCGCCTTCTTGTACATAGACCTTATTGATACGCCCACTCTGAGAAAATGCTAATTCTGCCTTATTCCGGCTCTCTATACGACCAGCTAGTTCAATCTGATCCACCAGATCCATTCGCACTACTGGATACAGGAGGTCCGGGTTGTTTGCGATACTCTCAGCTCTACGACTTCTGATAGTTATTATTACAAAAATGAGCACTATTAAAAAAAGGAGCAACCATTTGCGCCTCCAGAGCCACCACATGATGTTCTTGATAAAATCCATAGACGAGTAAGATCTAAAGGAGATGTTTGCATCTCAATGCCATAGAGTATACCATAGGACTATAGTTTTTAAAGGCTTTTTACAAGAAAGCCCCTTACTATTATATATATGATGCATAACAACCCAGAAGACACATCTATGCGCCTCGATAGCTATCTTGCACACGCAGGAATTGCATCACGCCGAGAAGCTAAGGACTTCGTTAAACGAGGTCTTATTTCAGTGAATGGCAAAAAATCCACTGAACCAGGAATGAAAGTCTTCCCAGAAAAAGATGAAATTACCGTTTCTGAAAAAATAGCAAAGAAAATCAAAGAAAAAGAAACCGTACTCGTGTACAAGCCGCGCGGATATGTCTCATCGCCTGATAGTGACGAGGGAGTTCTTAATATCTTTGACTCATTCCCCCACTTTAGGCATCTCAATTGTGTTGGGCGCCTTGATAAAGAATCTGAGGGGCTTATCCTTTTATCAAATGACGGGCTCATTACTAAAGCCATAACGGGAAAAGACCACCGCATTGAGAAAGAATATATCGTGACAACACGCGAACGTGTCCCCGATGGAGCAATAGTACGCATGGAAAAAGGCATGAGACTCGAAGATGGCAGCAAAACACTCCCAGCCAAAGTTCAAAAGAATAAACGCAACGTCTTCACTATTATTCTTAAAGAGGGTAAAAAACACCAAATTCGCCGCATGGCCAATGCATGCCGCCTCACGATTGATTCGCTCAAGCGCGTGCGTATTCATAATCTAGAAATTGGATCTATGAAACCGGGCCATTTTAGCAAACTCACCCAAGAGGAAGTTGATGATATTAAAAGAGTTGGGTTAGCAAGCTAGCTAGATTTGACTAAAGAAAACATGCCACCAGTGAAATTCACTGATGGCATTATTATATTTTTGGGACTTAGCCTTTTTTGTAGGGCTATTTATAAACCCACAATGATTAACAAGATAAGTACTGCTAACAGCAATACTAATCCACCATATTGATGATGCTTCCTTTTTTCTCTTAGTATTAGCACGACTCCTTTAAAGCCGAAAGCTATAGCTAAGAAAATAAAAAAAATGTTAGTTAGCATAAAATGAATTTCTTTTAAAATACCAGAATATTTTCTTTGGTCCACTATCTATAAACTTCCTATGCTATACTCACATTAAATATGTCTGGAGAATCTCACGTACAACTTGATCAACATACAGCCCTTGAAGCCATTTACAAGGCATTGCATGATCATGGCGTTGATGCCTCGCCACTCGACAGAGAACGTATTGATAAGGCATACACTTTCGCCCAGAAAGCGCATAGTGGTCAAAAACGCAACAATGGTGAACCGTATTTCAATCATGTGTATCAAGCAGGACTCAATTGTGCACGATTCGGAATGAATACTGACGTGGTCATTTCTGGACTTTTACACGACACCGTTGAGGACACACCAGTAACCTCACAAGATATCGGCAAAGAATTCGGTGAAGAAATCAGATTCCTAGTCGAAGGAGTCACTAAATTAGGAAAATTAAAATACCAAGGTCGCGAACGCCATGTCGAGAGCCTACGAAAGTTCTTTGTCGCCTCTGCGCAAGACGTTCGCGTTGTAATTATCAAGCTGGCTGATCGCCTCCACAACCTTCAGACCCTCGAACATGTCCGCAAAGATAAACAAGAGCGCATCGCCAAAGAAAGCATCGAGATCCATGCAGCACTGGCATCGCGCCTCGGTATGGGAAAGCTTGCTCAAGAAATTCAAGATTTAGCATTTCCCTATGCATATCCCAAAGAGTATAAGCAGATCAAAACCCTACTCGCTACTCGTGAAGATACTGACAATAGATATCTAGAAAAAGTTCGACGCGCCCTCCTCAGGGAGCTTGCTGAAAAGTATTCAGATAATTTTGAAATCACCTACAGAGTCAAGGGAACCTACTCATTATATAAAAAGCTTATGCGCAAAGACATGGATGTTGATGCCGTATATGATATTGTCGCATTGCGCATCCTCGTCCCGAACGTCGAAGATTGCTATCGTGTACTCGGGATTATTCATACTATGTGGCGGCCTCTCCCAGGTAGAATCAAAGACTATATCGCCCTACCGAAGCCCAACGGATATCAGAGTCTCCATACGAGTATTTTCACTGGCGATGGTGGCATAGCCGAGATTCAGATCCGCACCCATGATATGGACACTATTGCGCAGTACGGGATCGCCTCACATCATTCATATAGCTTTGCTAAGGGTAAAAATAAAAATAAAAAAGATTCATTCAATTGGCTCGATCAACTGCGTGAGCTTGATTCAGGGTCAGGGAAGCCTGCAAAGTACATAGAAAAACTCACGACAGATTTTTTTGAACATCGTATATTCGTCTTTACACCATTGGGCGATGTTATAGATTTACCTGAAGGAGCCTCTATTGTTGATTTTGCCTATGCGATTCACTCAGATATTGGTAACCATCTCTGTAGCGCAAAAGTAAATGGGAAGAATACCGCTTTGAAAACGTTACTCAAAAATCGTGATGTTGTTGAGGTTGATCATAAAGATTCGTGTAAGCCCAGCTCCAAGTGGCTCTCCTATGCCAAAACATCACTCGCTCAAAAGCATATTCGCCATACTCTCAAAGAGACTGGAGGCATGATCGGCTGGTGGTATGGGAAGTGATAAAATATCTAAATAGAAAAATCATCCAGCACCGAATCAACACGCTTCATCTTATTCGCTAGAGGATCTTCTGGATAATCATTCGGCGTTGCAAATGGATTAGTATTACGTACCGGCTGTTGTCCAGAAGGTGTTGACTGGGCTATTTTTGGCATTTCAGGACGGTTCTGGCGCGCTTGTTGGTCTTGGGCATGCCATTTGTTCACTTGACTGAATCGCTCTGTGAGGGCAGCATTAATATTTTCTGACTGTAGCGTATTTTGAAGGGGCGCTATTGGATCGGTTATTTGATGGGGAACTTGAGGTTGAGGCTGGGATTGTGCACGTATTGATCGATATTCGTCAAAACTAGGCAGTGCATCGATGCTCGGATTCACCTGAATTGACTCTTTGTTTTCGGTAGGAATTTCAGGGGCATCCAAAGCTATAGGCCGCACAATAGGAGTAGTATTGATGGCTATAACTCCTTTTTCTGACGGAGACCCTGGTGTAATCGGTTCTTCTGCTTGAGACTCCGTTACTTCTTCATGATTATTATTTATACTTTCTTTATCAGTGTTGGTTGGCATGGTTTCTCCTGAATACCGTTCGAGCATTGCGTGAGTATTGCCGTTCCCCTTACCCTTGCCCGTTTCTTTAATCAAATCTAATAGTTCCTCGAGATCATCGCTCGAGAAATAATCAATGACCACTTTCCCGCCCACTTCTCCTTTTTCAATAGAAACACGCGTTCCTAGAGTTTCAGAGAATTGCTGCTCAATAACTGCGAGGCGTGGATCTTGAATGTATTTACGCTTGCGCACACGATCCTTGGCAATACTCCGCGCTACGCGCTCAGATTCGCGCACAGACATCTTCTTGTACATGATCTCTTTGTACAAAGTCATCTGCTCATCGGGGCGACTCGAGAGCATAAGGAGTGGGCGCGTATGTCCTTCTGTGATCTTTTTATCAATAAGCCCCTGCATAATCTCATCAGGGAGCGAGAGAAGCCTAATCGAGTTCGAGACATACTCGCGACTCTTGCCCATCTTCTTTCCAATCTGTGCATGGGTCATCGCATATTTTTCTGACAGCTTTACGAAAGCCTGAGCACGTTCAAGAGGACTCAGATTCTCGCGTTGGAGATTCTCGATAATGGCAAGCTCGAAGCGGTCCTGGTCATTATCCCCAACGCGCACAATTGCAGGAATACGAGAAAGCTTGGCAAGATTGGAGGCACGGAGGCGCCGCTCACCAGCAATGAGCTCGTAACGCATACGATCAGTGCCGTCATCCATTGAGCCAGCCTCAGTGACTGTGATGGGTTGCAGGATACCGTACTGGCGAATTGAATCTGCCAAGTCAGCTAAAGCGTGCTCGTCGAACTCGCGCCGTGGTTGATACGGATTTGGGAAGATAGAATCTAGATCGAGCCAGAAGATTTTATTACCTTTAATTTGTTGTTCGTGTTGATTTGATGAATTAGCCATATGTGTCTCTCTCGTTGATTTTAGCATACAGCGTGCTACAATCCAAAAACACTATGTGTAAAGCCGGAGTGGTGGAATTGGTAGACACGCACGACTCAAAATCGTGTAGCGCAAGCTGTGAGGGTTCAAGTCCCTCCTCCGGCACATAAAATACACATGATCATTGCGACGACTAGGAGTAATGATCGTGTTGGATTTTACTGTCGGGAGGGAGTTGAATAATCGGGGTCGAGGCTATGAGATTCGCAGCAAGATGAACAAAGTGAATCGCAGTGAGAATACATAGCGGTGACCAAGTCCCTCCTCCGGCACATAAAGTACATATGAAAAAATACACTTCTACAAAAAATCAGATTCTCGATGTTCTTGGTTCATTATTCTTGGGGCTAGGATGTATTTCCTTGATAAGCCCTGCGTTCTTTTACTGGTGGATACATGGTGATTATGATCGATATATTTGGATAATAAGTGGCCCTGCGCCTTATAGCTTTTTTGGAAGTGGACCCTTTCAACTCTGGGTTTTCTTTATAACTCCTATAATTGCAACCATGGTATTGCTAACTTTTTCCTATTTCATAAGAAAAAGTATCTCAAAATAGTGAAAATCATGATTAATATGTATAAAGCAATTATCATCATTGGCCAAACAGCGACAGGTAAAACTGATCTGTCTATAGATCTCGCCCTACGCTATGGTGGCGAAGTTATTTCCTGTGATTCACGACAAGTTTACAGCGGCCTCGATATTGGGAGTGCTAAAATTACAGAAAAAGAAATGCGCGGCGTTCCCCATCACCTGATTGATGTCGCTGATCCGCGCAAAAATGTCTTCACAGCGTATGAGTATCTCAGATTGGGGCGTGAGGCACTCCATGATATCTGGGAACGCGACAAGCTCCCTATCATTGTTGGCGGTACCGGCCTGTATGTCGATCTCTTACTCGGTCGTCAGCAATTCGACCCCTTTAATCCTGATCAGAATCTCAAGCGAGAGCTCGAAAAAATGAGCAAGGAATCTCTCCAAGAATTCCTAGAACAACATAACTCAGCAACCTTTGCATCACTCAATGAAAGCGACCGCGAGAATCCCGTACGCCTGATCAGCCACATCCTACGATCAAATTCATCAAGCAAAAAAGAATCAGAGGCAACAGCAGAAGAAAAAACCATTCGAGAACTTCCCGATGATTTCGAATCCCTGTGGATTGGTATTGAGCGTGATCCTGAGGAACTCAGGCAACGTATCGCATTGCGTAATTCTATACGCCTTTCAGGTGGTGATAATTCTCTACTCGTTGGAGAGATCAAAAAATTACATGCATCAGGACTCAGCTGGGAACGAATGGAGAGTCTCGGACTAGAATATCGTTACGTAGGACGCTACGTGCGTGGAGAAATTAAAAGCCTAGGAGAACTACTAGAAATCCTCAATCAAAAGACCTGGCAATATGCCAAACGCCAAAAAAACTGGTTCAAACGGAATGATGAGGTGAGGTGGTTTTTATTTTGACAAAGACAAATAATATTTATTAATTTATCTGTGTATTATTTGTTCTAGTAAACATCAAAATAGGAGCGCAAGTAATTACAACATATATAATTGCAACTAATGGGCTTTTGCTAAAAATTGAATGCCAAAAATTTGGGCCAAATGAGATGAATACCGCATGCGCAATAGATAGGTATATAAATAATAACAAAGCATAACGTAATCTTTTCTTGTTCTTAAAAAAATAGGTATAGCATCAGGCTCTCTATATGAGAATAGATATCTAGAATAACCGTTACAACAATTATGATTGCGGATATTAATAAGCAAATTTTACCTAATATTTTAATAAAATACGCATAAATTTTTCTTGTTGCCGGACAGGGATTCGAACCCCAATTTCCTGGACCAAAACCAGGCGTCCTGCCCTTAGACGATCCGGCAGAGGATCTTGTGCTCTGTGCTGTGTACAATCTATCGGAAATCGTAATTTCCTGGACTCTCTTGATCAAATGCAGGCGTCTAGCCTGAGACGCGTTCGGCAAGGGATCTTTACTTCAGCAGATTATACACACTTTGGAAATTATTATTTCCTGGACTCTCTTGATCAAATGCAGGCGTCTAGCCTGAGACGCGTTCGGCAGAGGATCTTGAGTTCTGTGCATGGGATCTGGGTGCTTTATTACTCTATCAAAAAAACTTCATTTAACCAAGCCTTTTTAGGCTTTCTCTTGCACGATTGCTACCCATTCCATCATACCGATCTGCAGCAGGATATGCGGGTTCGCAGCATTCCGCAGTCGCCCCTGCAGATCCAGAAGCACGGAGAGGAATTGCGCGTTCAACACCTTCCCTTCTGTACCGAGATGCTTTTCAATCCAATCACTCTCGAGGCTATCTGATTTCTCCAATAATTCCTTGCGTCTTGCAGGAATGAACCGCACATGTAAGAGATCGCGCATTTGTTGCACCATGCGCACAACGAACATGTACGCATCGTTGTCATCTTTCTCTATAGTATAGAGTATCTCCATAATCTTTTCTGTATTAATCTGGGCACATGCGCTGAGATATTCGAAAAGAACTTTTCGCGATGAAGCTCCTAGTACATGCTCGACCTCATCAACACTGATATTTTTATCATCTGATAAACTCATGACCTTCTGGAGAATGCTCAGACTATCCCTGAACGATCCATGGGCGAACAACGCAATGAGCTCACTCGCTTCTTTTTCTATTTTTTTCTCTTCCTTTTCAACAACGCTCTGGAGATTCTCGGCGATAACCGTAATCGAAGGGCGCCTCAGGCGATACACCTGACAACGCGAGATGATCGTATCCGGAATCTTCTCAGGTTCAGTTGTAGCCATCATAAATATCACATGCGCCGGCGGCTCCTCAAGTGTTTTGAGTAATGCATTAAAAGCCTCTTTGGTGAGCATGTGCACTTCATCAATAATGTATATTTTGTACGGCGATGAAAATGGTAGCGTACTGACACCATCACGAATAGCACGGATGTCGTCGATCTTGCGATGTGATGCCCCATCGATTTCATAGATGTCTTCTGGGCTACATCCCAGATCTTTTGCGAAGACGCGTGCAATCGTTGTCTTACCAATCCCACGTGTTCCAATGAATAGGTACGCATGTCCGACATCGCCCTTTTTCATGCTCGCAATCAATACATCCGTGACGTGTTCTTGGCCATGAACATCAGCGAAGCTCCCTGGTCGATATTTGCGATACAGCGTTTGGTGGTTATTCTTTTTTTCTGTATCTGATACTGGCATATATTTATTGAGATGTTCCTGTTGCTTCTATTTCCTCAACGCAGACTTCTTGCATTAGAGAAATAATACTATTTTTAGCTGTGATCTGCCAACGTACAGGCTGCCTATCAATACCAATAGATGTCTTGAATTTATTGAACCAAATATCATAATCCATGATTTCATAAAAAAATATAGGATCTTGATTGTCATCCGATGATACGTTTTCTTGGAAGTAACATTCCCTGATCTCGGTATTATTATCTATAACAAGCATTTGTAAAATATCGCTTTCCTCGACATCATCATTTCTCTTTTTATTATCTTTATCGAGATTCTTTACACTCTTTTCTTCGCCATCAGGAGAATTCAAATCGACAAGAATTTTGTACACACCATCTTGTTTGAAAGAAACATTAACAATATATGCGGACGCATTTTTTAAATTCTTGTGCGCTAGAGGTGCTTTTTTAATAAAAAGAAAATAGAGCACTGCTGCTATGGCAATAATAATCATGAGGGACGTAATCGTGTGCTTCATATTTTGGATTATACCATGAGACTTTTCAACATCATCTCCCGAGATAGCTATCAATGATCTCTTTTACTTGGTCAAGTGATTCTGTTTCTTGAATGAGTCGCGTACGCAATTCCTTTGCGCCGTCCCATCCTGATACATATGCCTTGAAATGCTTTTTCATAATATAGAAACTCTTCACATCACCAAGGTACTTTTCAAAAAGCGCCGTGTGTTCAATGAGTGCATCAAGGATAACCTTAGGGGCAAGATCTTCTTTGCTGATTTCAGGATTAAAAAACCATGGATTCCCAAAGATTCCGCGACCTATCATTGCCCCGTCACAACCTGTCTCATTCATGCGATCATATGCCTCTTGGCGAGATCGTATATCACCGTTGCCAATAATTTTCACATTAGGATTAATATTGTCACGTATCGCAACGGCACGCTTGAGGTAATCCCAATCCGATGGAACTTTACTCATGTCTTTACGTGTACGTGCATGCAGACTAATTGCCACAGGATTCGCATGTATTAACGCCGGGAGCCATGTATCCAGTTCATCACGATTGAACCCCACTCGTGTCTTCACTGATACAGGGATTCCCTTGGAGCCACAAATGGCAGCCTGAATGATTTTTTGAGCATGCTCAGGGTCCTTGATCATCGCAGCACCGGCACCCTGTTTACAAATCACCTTGGCCGGACACCCCATATTAATATCAATTCCATCGTAGCCCAGGTCGTGTGCTAGACTTGCAACTTTCTCCATGCGCTCTATGTCACGCGAAAAGAACTGAGCGACAATAGGCCTCTCCCCTTCATCATAGAGCAAATCGCGCAGTAGAGGATGATCACTACTAATCCCATACTCTCCTGCGATTTTCTCGTGCTCGGTCTCTGTCGTAGCATTTGGACTACTTGGGCGCAGCAGCAGACCATCTGCCGAGACAAACTCTGTCCATGTAATGTCAGGCTTACCGTACCGTGCGAACATCCTTCTAAAAGCCACATCAGTAACATCTGCCATGGGCGCAAGACAGAGAAATTGATCAGGTAAATAATCCCAAAATCCGCGTGAGGAAACGAGGTCGTACTTCTTTTTATAGGGAGCAACAGATTGATTCATGCGTCGCCATTGTGATGTAATCCATTTTTTTAACATAGTTTATTCTTCTATATTTATATCTAATTCGAGATCTGATTCATCTGCAAGCTCTTGTTGTGCGAATTTGAAATATACTTTGTTAGGTACTGAAATATCAAGATATTCAAAATCATCGGCGTTCTGGATTAATCTTTCTATAAATTCTTCATGCTTATTCCGCACTAGCTCGAGAATCACCAACAACTCTTCATATGATTCTTCCCTCTCGGCAATATTGTATTTTTGAGTAAAGATCCGTGATTCATCACTAACTCTTACACCAAACAATCTATCTATTGCATAGCTCGTGAGAATATCATCTGAAATATCGATAACTTCTATATCAGTATCATTCTCTTGGATCCGTTCACGAAAATTCTGATACATTATCAGTTCATCATGATCTATCGACTCATATGGCAGGCTTTCTGGATTGAGATTCTCGTCTATAAATTGTAAGTATACTCCAGGAGTATACGATGGTGCCGTTTGGAAAATACTTCCAGCGTCATCGCCATACCAACAATTACGCAATGCCGCATCGCGGCACACGACGAAATTCGGGGCCCTTTCGAGCATCTCAACACGCATGCTCTTTTCGAGCATGATAAGCTCGATTGACTCAACACGACTAAAATTTTCATACAAAGCCTCCTTGACTTTTTTTCTTGGAAAAAAAATATGATGACGCAATGGTGCAAAAGGAATAAAGCTTCCTTCGACTAATTCATCAATAACTGCGATTGCCTCATTGTTATCAATGGTCTCACCTCCTTCGATTTCTATTTCATCGATACGGAAAAATGGCACTTGCCCTAGCCCAAAAAATACGAGATATACGATGATCAAAAAAATTACTAATCCAAAAAAACTACGACGCATCACCGTGCGTTGTTGATTTCTCCGTTTTCTTTGGTGATAGCGTAATCGTCTTACCATAGTATTGTTGTATTTATACCTATTCTGCTTTTTTTATTAGATCAGTACCTAGATATTTTTGTAATACTTCTGGCACCCGAACACTCCCATCATCCTGTTGGTATTGCTCAACAATTGGGACCAATACGCGCGGCGTTGCTATGGCAGTATTATTAAGTGAATGAGCGAATCGCACCTGCCCTTCCTTATCACGATACCTAATATTAAATCGTCTGGTTTGGAAATCATGAAAATAGGATGAAGAATGTGTCTCTCTGTAGGCATCCTGCGAAGGCACCCATGCTTCTATATCATACTTCTTGACTTGGCCCTGACCGATGTCACCACCACAATTAAGCACTACGTGATAGTGAAGTCCAAGTGACTGCATGAATGCTTCTGAGTTTTGCGTGATCTCCTCATGCCACTTAACTGATTCCTCATGACTAGCTTCACACAAAATTACTTGTTCAACTTTTTGGAATTCATGAACACGGATAAGCCCCTTGGTATCTTTCCCGTGACTTCCTGCCTCACGCCTATAGCACGATGAGAAAGCTATAAACTTTTTTGGAAGCTCGCTGTAATCTAGAATTTCATCAGCATGGAATCCCATAACTGACACTTCTGATGTCCCCGTGAGATAATCATCATCTTGTGTTACAAAAATATCTTCAGCATCATTAGGGAGATGACCTGTTCCATAGAAATGCTCAGGCCGCACAATAGACGGAGCAAGTATTGGAGTGAAGCCTCGCGCGCTGAAAAATTCTTCTGCATAATGCCATAATGCATACGCTATACGCGCACCTGCACCTAGAAGGAAATATCCGCGAAATCCATGGACTTTCACGCCTCGCTCGAAATCAACCATTTTAAGATCTTTCATAATTTCTACATGATCACGAGGTGTGAATGCGAATTCTGGCCGGTTACCCCACGTACGTATTTCAACATTATCAGCATCACTTTTTCCTTCTGGAACTGAGAGATCTGGAATATTTGGGACTTGATACATAAGTACTTGCCATTTTTCTTTGACGTCTTTTGCCTCTGATTCTTTCTTTTGGAGAGACTGTTTTACTATTTTCATTTCAGCGAAAAGCTGAGTTTTCTGCTCGTCATCTGTAATATCTGGAATTTGTTTTGAAACATTGTTTTGTTTTTCACGGAGTGTGTCGATCTCTTGCTGTAATGCTATGCGCTGCTCATCGAGGTGCAACAAAGCATCAACATCAACGGTCATGTGCTTTTTGCGAGCGGCCTCTTTGACGAGGTCAGCGTGTTGGCGAATGAATGCGATATCTAACATAAGTATTGGATTCTCAATTGAGATAGTTATATAACTAGTTTTGGACTTCTTCTAATAGAGCGATTGCCAGTGCGATACGGCGCAAGCTTTCATCTTTTTCAAAAATGGACAAAAGCGACATGGGGTCAGGCGATTTATCCTTACCTGATAATGCATAGCGCAGTGGCCACAAGACATCACCCTTACCATGCTCTTCTGCGTAATTCCACAGGTGAGACTTAATCTTCTCAGATTCCCATGCGCCATCATAGGTCATGAGCATTTCGTATACTTTTTTGAGATGCAGCAATGCTTGCTCATTCGTAGATTTTTTCCACGCAATCTTTTTAGAATCATATAATGGATCTTGGGCATAAAAAGCAAGATCATCATTCTGGTGCATTTCGTTGATATCACTACCTTTGGAAATACGCTCGAATAATACCGAGGCGAGTTGCTCGTACCGCACTATGAGCTCATCACCATATGGCAGCGCCTCAATAAATGGTGTGATGTATGCCTTTTTTTCTTCATCGCTCATGAGTGAGAGGTGCTCTTTATTAAACCAATCAAGCTTTTCAAGATTAAATACTGCTGAACCTTTTTGGATTCCAGAGAGATCAAATGATTTCACTAGATCATCTCGCGTGAAAACTTCTTGTGTCGTGCCCGGATTCCATCCAATGAATGCCATGAAATTCAAAAATGCCTCAGGAAGATACCCCATATCACGATACTCCAAAGTACCCGTGGCGCCATGTCGCTTGCCAAGTTTTTTGCCATCTAATCCCACAATCAATGGCAAATGGACATACGCCTCAGGTCGTGGGGCGCCGACTGCTTCCTGAATCAAGATTTGACGAGGTGTATTGGGCATATGATCACTCCCTCGAATGATATGTGTTATTCCCATAAGCCAATCATCGATCACAACCGTGAAATGATATAAAGGATGATCGAGATTCTTGGCGATAATAAAGTCCCCTAGATCACTCGTATTAATAGTTACGTCACCCAAAACAACATCAGTAAAGGTAATATCTTTGTTTGCATTTTTTAAGCGAATTACTGAAGTATTGAGCTCCTTACCTTTTTCTTGAGCACGCTCAATTTGCTGAAGGGTTGGTTCTTCTTCGGAAATATATGCCTTGCCCTCTTCGATAAGCTTTTCTAAATAGCCACGGTAGATATCTAAACGCTCAGATTGCTGATGAGATGCTTCGTACGTCATCCCTAGCCAGCCAAGAGACTCTTTAATATATTTCACGTATTCTTGTTTACTGCGCTCGCGATCAGTATCCTCTATACGCAATAGTGCCTTACCCTCATGCTTTTTCATGAAAAGATAATTAAAAATAAGCGTGCGCATATTCCCTACATGCAAAAGGCCCGTCGGAGATGGCGGGTAGCGTACAATAATATTTTCTGTACTTGTTTTAACCATAAGCTTGATTATACAGACCAGAGCCCGTGAAGCAATGAAAAAAGAAGCCTATTTCTTTTTCTCGTGCGCACCAAGCTCGAGGATCTCTTCTGCAATCAATCGTGCCGAATCATTCCGAACAAAAGTACCAGCACTTTGCTTCATAGTCTCTTTGATATCTTCATTTTCTAAAATACGTTCAATCTCTGAATGGAGAACATGTGGGCTGAGATTTTTTTCTTCGATAACTGTTGCCGCGCCTGTGCGACCATAAATAAATGCATTCTTGCGATTATGATCATTCACGGAATGCGTACGTGGGATAATAATTGATGGTATGCCCCATGATGCAATTTCGAATATCTGCGATCCAGCACGACCAACAACAATATCAGCAACTCCTGCCGACATAGACGAGGAGAGCTCGTTGAGGAATCCGTATGGCTTATAGCGGTCCTTATGCTCATGATCTACCAGATCTGTCGCGACAATATGCTCCATAACGTCCATATTCTTGACTCCGACTTGATGGATAATTTGATAATGATACAGGAGATCACCGATAATAGGCCATAGTGCATCATTAATAAGCTCGGCGCCCTGTGATCCCCCTATAATCAAAATAGTTGGAATATCATATTCGAGTTGGAGATATTCACGTGCACCCGTTTTTTGTGGCTCACGAATCTTTCGACGTATTGGTTGCCCTGTATAAAGAATTTTCTTCTGGTCTTTCTTGGGGAAAGTCTCTATGGCTTCTTTATACGAAACAGCAATGCGCTTGGCCCATTTCGCAACACGAGCATTAGCGCGCCCAACATGTGCATCAGATTCATGAATAATAACGGGAATACCCAAGATACGCGCCGCAACGAGCGTTGGGAAACTCGCATAACCCCCTTTCCCGAAAACAACATCAGGAAATACTTTATACAGACGAGGAATAGCAAGAAGTACGCCTTTCAGCATACTGAACATATTGCCAATATTAGCCAAGCCTTTCCCGAGGTGTAATTTGCCAGCAGGAATCGTGACGAAATTCATGTGCTGCTCATATAAGCTCGCCTCATCATATGGATCATCTGAGAAATAAAAAAGTTCAATATCCGAGAGATGCTCGTTTCGTGCAATATCGTTGAGCTCTTCAGCGACAGCAATAATAGGGTAAAAATGCCCGCCTGTTCCCCCGCCTGTTAACACAATTTTCATATGAGAATATTATAGCATTATATTAAATTCTATAGTAAATCTTTTTATCTTAAGCAAAAAAAACACCCGAAAGGGCGTTTTACTTATAATGACAAAGTGTTATTGTCCATCAACTTTCTCTGCTATTTCTTCTTTGACCTCTTCTGCAGCTGTCTCTGTAGCCTCTGTAGTTTTTGAGGCTACATCAACAGCATCAGAAGCTACCTCATTAGCACCTGAAGAAACATCCGCTACAACATCTTCAATCCCTTCTGCCACCTGATCAACAGCATCTGAAACAGTACTTCCAGCTGAATTTGCAGCATCTGAAACAGTACTTCCGGCTGAATTTGCAGCATCTGAAACAGTACTTCCGGCTGAATTTGCAGCATCTCCTAACATTGACATAGTATTTTGCAACAAAGAATAATTATCTTATTCTTTGCAGATTAATTAAGATAAATAAAATTTAAAAAGCAATCGATATTACTTCTCTATATATACGATAAGCGTATACATTGAATATTGCAAGCCTTTACGATGCATCTTTCATGGCATCGATAAATATCTGTAAATCACCGTTTTTAAAGATGCGATCGATATTGCCTATTTCTACATCAGTTCTATGGTCTTTAATCTTTTTATAAGGATGCAATACATAGGAACGAATTTGGCTTCCCCATTCGTTTTTTACCTCATTACTTACTTTGAATTCTGCCATATCATTCTGCCGTGCCCGCTCAAGCTGTGCTGCGATCTTGCCACGCAATAATTGCATCGCTTTTTCACGATTCGCATCTTGTGTCCGTTGCGAGGTAGAGCGCACCGACAGTCCCGATTCCTTGTGAATAATACGTACAGCAGTCTCTCGTTTATTTACATTTTGCCCTCCTGGGCCTCCTGCCCGAGATAATTCAACATCAATTTGATCAGCTCCTAAGTCAACCTCTGGTAGGCCATCGAGAATGGGCACCGCCTCAACCAGAGCAAAAGAAGTCTGTCGCTTATTTTGCGAGTTAAACGGTGACTGACGAACAAGTCTATGTACCCCATTCTCGTATTTCAAATTACCATAGGCATTTTTTCCTATAATCTCACAGGTGATGGTTTTGTATCCCCCAAAATCTGTTTCATTTTTATTTATAATATCTACCACCCATGAATTATTCTCACAATACGTACGATACATCGCATAGAGCATACCTACGAAATCCGCTGCATCATCACCACCTGCCCCTGCCATAATAGTAAGCATTGCATTACCTCGATCGTACGTACCTAACCCCTCTTGGGCATCTTTGAGTATTTGTAATTCCTTCAGCATAGCTTGCGCAGCATCTTTGTCAGACCAAAAATCGGCCTCGAGCATGCAGGCTTCGATTTGTTTAATTCTTTTTGACTGAGATTCATTCATGAATCAAATGTATCATTTTTTCTGCATGTATGCGACGATATAGCGTCGCTTGAAGCTTTGCTCGGCCCAACGTTGATACCCCGAAGGCTTGGTAAGTTCTATAATATTAAAGAACTCTCCATAGCGATCTCGGAATTCTTCTTCTCCGAATACCTTCTCTGCAATAAGCTGATCCGGGAGGATATACATTCCAGACTCTGGCCCCGGAGACATCTGGAGGAGATTCTTGGCATTTTTATCAGCATCGAGACATAGCGATCGCACCATCATGATACCACCTGGCTTCAGCGTACGGAATGCCTCCCGCAAATAGATATCACGCTCACCTTCATACAATGCATTGCTTGCTGTAATATCCATAATAATATCAAACGAGTTATCTTGGAATGATGCATACGCCGCATCATCACCTATTGAAGCTACGGTGTATGTAATACGTAGATCATTCTTGTTAGAGCGAGCATGCGCAATTGCTGTAGGCGAGAAATCAATTCCCCAGCCTTCTGCATGGTAATTCTCTGTAAAGTACACTAGATTTCGCCCATTACCGCACCCCAGATCGAGCAAACGCAATGGCTCCACCCTATCAGGATCTTGCAAAATATTCTTACCGAGATATGCTGCGCCATCCTTCTTGAGCCATTGTGCGAACTTCATCACCTCGCTTTGTGGCTTATCATGCAGGCTGATAAATGCAGGTTCCTGATATTCCTTTTCCCATGCTTTTTGTTGTGAATTGAAATTATTCATATACTTTCTTTATTTTAAAAATAGTAAAGATACTGAATACAAATGGCACAATCAACGGAGCGTAAAAAATCTTCTTCATCATTGTACCTATTTGAAGATTTGCAACTTGAGACATTCTATGAATATCTTTTTCAGAAAAAATCTTCTCGAAATGATAGGGTTCTGGGCATTTGCAATACTTAAAAATTGACTCTGAGAATGTATTATGAGAAACAACATCGACTAAAAGTAAATATGCACCACGTGCCAATACTTGAAAAGTACTCTCTAGAAAATTTTCTGGATTTCTCATGTGATGCAAAGTGAATGCACTCACCACGATGTCAAACTTGTTATTCTTGAACGGAATCTCTGTATTTTCAGCTACTTCAAAATGTATGTTTGGCGCATTCTCTCTAGCTTCTAGTATAGAATTATAATCAATATCTATACCGTATAGATTCTTATGAGGTAGATTATTTTCTTCAGCAAGCATCTTTAGGAACATACCGTCACCACAAGACGTATCGAGAATACACGCACTCTTAGGAATGCTACCTATAGAAGCTATTATTTTCTTGTGGCGCTTCATGCGTAGGTATTTTTTAATTTTTCCTAACATAAAGTATTTTACTTTTACAACAACGCAACACTCGCCACTTCATCATTAGATTTCTTGAGCTTCATAATACGCACTCCTTGAGTTGCACGACCTGATTCAGCAATAGAATCAATGGCTGTTCTGATGATTTGAGAATTCTGTGAAATAGCAATGAGCTCTGTTTTCTCGCCATCAAAGATTACCCGAGCCGCAACGAGTGCCCCAGTTTTATCTGTAACTGCTGAGGTCTTGATCCCAGAACCACCACGATTCTGTACTTTATACTCAGTCATTTTGGTTCGTTTGCCGTACCCATTTGCTGATATCACCAGAAGTCGCGCATCGTTTTCTTTACTCTTGGGAACAATGCCTGTTCCGATAACATAATCACCACCCTTCAGAGTAATAGCCTTCACACCAGCTGCACTACGGCCCATAGAACGTGTATCAGACTCAGCAAAGCGAATCGATTGACCGTTATGCGTAATGAGCATGATGTTGTCTCCAGAGCGCACCATGCGTACTTCGAGGAGCTCATCACCATCCTTCAAATTAATCGCAATAAGGCCTGTTGTACGAATATTCTTGAAAGCATCGGCTGCAACTTTTTTGACGATTCCTTTTTTAGTCAAGAATACCAACGAAAGACCTTCTTCTTTCTTCATATTTTTTGGCATAGCGAGAATTGATTGTACACGCTCATCTCCATCAATTGGAATATAATTATTCACTGATTTACCACGAGCAGATCGCTTAGATTCAGGAATATCGTACATTTTTATGCTGTAGACTTTCCCCTGATCACTAAAAAACATCATATCACTATGCGAATCACCTGAAAGCACGTCAGTAATAACGTCTTCCTCTTTGGTGTTCATATCAGCAACGCCCATGCCGCCGCGATTCTGCTTCTTGTACTCCGTGGGATCAGTGCGTTTAATATACCCACCAGCAGTGAATACAACAATGCACTCCTTTTGTGGAACGAGATCTTCATCACTGATTTGACCCACTGGTTGCTTCATAATTTTAGTACGACGCGTGTCATTGTATTTCTCGACTATAGCAACCAATTCCTCCTTGATAACAGCGAGCATCTTTTTCTCACTACCAAGAAGCTCTTTAAAGAATTTAATGATTACTTTCTTTTCTTTTAATTCATCTTCAATTTTTTGACGCTCGAGCCCTGCAAGCTTCTGCAATCTCATATCAAGGATTGCCTGAGCCTGCACTTCTGAGAACGTGAACTTCTTCATCAAATTCGCCTTGGCATCTGCGGTATCTTTTGACTTTTTAATAAGCTTAATAATCTCGTCAATGTGATCAAGTGCCTTTTTAAGCCCTTCAAGGATATGGGCACGCGCCTCCGCTTTCGCCAGGTCATATTCGCTACGACGTCGGACAACAACCTGTCGGTGATTTACAAAGTGACCGATAATCTCCTTGAGAGAAAGAAGCTGTGGAATACCACCAACCAGTGCTGTCATATTGAAGTTAAAGTTATTCTCGAGATCAGTGTGCTTGTAAATGTAATTGAGTACACGTTGTGGATTGACTCCTGTTTTAAGCTCAATAACAATACGAGTCTCTTCTGTCGATTCGTCACGGAGATCTTTGAGCCCCTTGAGTTTCTTGTCACGCACCAAGTCAGCAATCTTGACAATGAGGCTCGCACGATTTACGCGGAATGGAATAGAGGTGATGATAATCTGGAATCGCCCACCCTTCACCTCTTCGATATCTGCATTTCCTCGTACTCTCACAGGTCCACGGCCTGTTGTGTAGGCTTGCACAATGTCTTTTTGATTAAATGCCACAGCACCCAATGGGAAATCAGGTCCTGAAATATGCTCAAGAAGCCCTTCTGTAGTAATTTTTCTGTTATCTATATACGCAATACACGCATTTACCACTTCACCGAGGTTGTGTGGGGGAATGTTTGTCGCCATACCTACAGCAATCCCTAAGACACCGTTAAGTAGCAATCCTGGAACCGCAGCAGGCAAAACTGTTGGCTCGTTCACTGTTGCGTCGAAGTTGGGACGAAAATCTACCGTATCCTTCTCGATATCTTGCAAGAAAAGCGATGCAACCTTGGTCATTTTTGCCTCTGTATACCTATATGCAGCCGGAGAATCACCATCAACTGAACCGAAGTTACCCTGACCCCACACCAATGGATAGCGATAAGTAAAATTCTGTGCCATACCTGCCATCGAATCATACACAGCTGTATCACCATGCGGGTGATACTTACCAATTACATCTCCCACTACGCGGGCAGACTTGCGGAATTTTGCACTCGCAGCGAGGCCATTCTCATGCATAGAGAAAAGAATGCGTCGGTGGACAGGCTTGAGGCCATCACGAACATCCGGTAAGGCACGCGAAGTAATCACGCTCATCGAATATTCAATAAATGACTTTTGCATTTCTTCAACAATATCAACAGGAACGATGGTCGGTTGATGGTTTTCTATGTCTTCAGTTTTAAGATCTTCTGATTTCTTTCTTGGCATATCGTTTCTTACGGTCGTATTATCATCCTTTTATATATCGATTATATCACAATTTCATGCTCTATGCGCAAAAAACCTTGCTTTAAAACAAGGCTTTTTTTCAGGGTATCATCATTATACTTACTCGTTTTGCTTTTATTCTGAATCACAATTATACGCAATAACGTATATATCGGTATCATTATTTCCCCATAATGCGCCAAAAGCACCAGAATCTTGTGAATTAATATTAAAATACTCTAAATCGCCAAGTTCAAAAGCATTACCTGATGAAAGGCCAAATCCTAGTTCATTTGCTTCATCTATCGTTGCATTACGGTTAAATACAGTGGTGAAGTCTGTTCCTTCACCTTCTTGTACCGCGTATGCTCCAAATATATTTTGCTCTAGATTACCTGAATTTTCTGGGAAAATAAAGTAGATAAGCCCATCATGGGAATTGGGTCCCGTATTTAGCTTTTTAACTAAGCCAATAGTATTTTCATTTCCCTGATAGGTTTCAGGAATAGCATCTATATCAATGTATGTATAGAATCCATATTCCTGATCTGCATAAACACCTGTCACATCATTGTATCCCATTCCTGCAAAAGTAATTGCCGCATCACAAGTTGAGGCAACGGGACTGGCAGCGTTAATACTTGGCCCTATTTTTGCAACCACCTCATCAGCTTGGATAAAAGTAGACATCGTAAAGATTATACCTACACCGAGCAATAATGTTGAAATCTTTTTCATATATGTATTTGAATGAACAAAAGAACAAAGTTAAATTAAACTTATTACTTTTATTAATTTGATTAGTGCTAGTATACTTTCAATTATAACATTAATTCTCGCTATATGAAAAATCACCCTTCATAAAGGGTGATTTTTCATATGAATCTTTCATCATATTAGACTAGAATTTATGCACGAAATGTTCGGAATCGAACTACTGCACCGCTCATTGCGACTAGAGACATCAAGATAACCATAAACGGAACACCATGGCCTGTTTGAGCAAGTGCTGCAGGGGCAGGTGTTGGGGTATCATTCACATTATTTACTGCTTGCGCAAGCACATTGGTATCTTCAGCCCCTAGTACTGCTCCCGTTGACCGGTCATTTGAATCAGAGACTCCCAGTACTGTTCCTGCGTTGCTTCCACCACCATTACGCACTGTTGGGCGTCGTGTTCCCTCTTCCTCTTCTTTGTTGCCATTATCATCTCCACCATCAACACATGTTTCTACCGTAGAATATGAAATCTCAGAGAACTTATGGTAGAAAGGACTTGTTTGACCATCAGTCATAAAGCTAATATTCCATGTATCATCACCGTTTATCTCAATTCCTTCAAAGGCAATCAAAGGAACAGTTACAGGGATACGTATAGCATTGGGTGCAGTTGCAACTGCCTCACAAGCAATAACATCAAAAGGTTTAAGAGTCATGACATCGCCATTAGGACCTTCGATGCGAACCATTACATCTGATTCACACACATTCTGCGTTGCATCATTATTAGAAATATATAAATCAAAGGTAGGATTTTTAACTTTTGTACCTACTTTTGAAAGATCATCAACGATTAGGTATCCCTCGCCGCCATCAACTGAAACAGTGAATTCTCCATCCATTTTGCCACTGAATGAACCATCAAGGTCACATGTAGCAGGGGATCCTGTAATCACTAGATTACTTTCTTCTTCAAACACACATACATCAGTATTATCTACATCATAATTCAATGAAAAGAATTTGTGAGTAAAATCAGAAGATTGACCATTTACAAGAAATTCAACAGTAAATGCATCATCCCCAGTGAGCTCAAATCCATCAAGATCAACAGGAACATCTGTTACACTAATTCCAGGATTTTGTGCCACACCAGCACTGGCAACGTCTTGAATAGTACATGCAGTATTAAATGGACTTACTGATACAGATGTACCATCTGCTGCTGTAACAACTACTTCAATGTCTTCTTCGCAGATATCCTGATCAGCATAGTTAGCAACATAGAGATCAAGCTTTGCATTAGTAATAGTTGACCCTGCTGGGCTTGTTGTATCAGTGATGATGAAGTTCGCTCCATTTGATGGAATAAGATAATCTTCATCAGTAACAACAGAGAATGAACCCATACCATCATTTACATCACAAGTAGGCATGATGTTTCCATCTTCTGGATACAGATTAGTGAAAGAAACAGGTGTTGTCTCTATCACGCACTCCTCAACGGTCTTATAATCAAAAGCAAAGAACTTATGCTTAAAGCCAGACGCCTGACCATTCACAGAAAAGGCAATTTCCCATGTATCATTTCCAGCAAGAGCTTCTCCATTAAGCCCTGGAAGAGCGAGCTGGAGTGAATTTACTCCTGCGTTATCAGTATTTGGAGCATCACATGTTGTGAACGGATTTACTGTTGTAGTAGCACCTGTTGTTGTATTAGTAATAGTTACTTCTACATCTGATTCACATATATCTTGATCTGTCCCATCCCAATTTGCGAGATAAAAATCGATCATTGCATTTTCAATAGTAGTACCCGCAACGGCATGTACATCACTAACAGTGTAATTCCCGCCTGTTGCTGGAATAATAACATCACCGTCAGTATATGCAGAGAATGAACCATCAAGGTCACATGTAGCACCTACTGAATCTGTAATTGGGGTTACGTCGAGGCTCACATTACATACAAGATTGGTCTTGTACTCAAGCTTTGAAAACTTGTGGATGTAATCGCTTTGATCATTATCTACACTAAATGTTAGAGTAAATTCATCATCTCCCGAAAGCTCATAACCTTCAAGGGTAGGAACAGGCACACTGACTGCCTCGACGCCAGCATTGGCCTTATCCGGAGCATTACACAGCCCTGCATCAAAAGGATTCACAGTTGCGAGTATGCCTAATTCATCGCTAATGGTAATCAATGCATTTTCTTCACAGAGCACCTGATCTGGGTATTCACCATTAGTTGTGTAATTACCTAGATTCAGCTGAACTACAGCTTCAGCGATTGTAGAACCTGGTGTTGAGAAACTATCTACCACAGTATACGATTCACTTCCTGTAGCAGGGACTAAAAATTCATTATCTACAAAACCTGTGAACGAAGCATCTTGGTCGCACGTAGCAGCTTCACCCTGCTGCATAATTGCAACATCAGCTAGATCAATTACTGAAGGCTCAGCCATTACAAACCCAGGAGTCAAACCACCTACACAAAGCCCAAGACACAAAAAACTTGTTAAAATATATTTCTTCATATAAAACTCAAAAAAACACTATAAAATAGACACAAAAGAGCGCTATTCTACTCGTGTACATAATAAATAATAAAAATAATGTAAAAAATCAGTATGAATGCCTTTTGTATTCACGCTATTCATAAAACGGATTAGCGCTAAATACCTTACATGCTTACTTACTTTAGTATAATAACATTTTATTATGTCAATATACCGGATTCGCCTGTGGATTAGTTATTCAGTAAATAAATTATCAACATCAAGACCTTCTAGGATCACATCTTGCTGTTCGAGCTCTGCAGACTCATTCAAAAGCTGATTGATGCCATTATTTTCTTCCTCGTTTTGATTTAGCTGGTCTATTATTTCTCCATTACTATCCATGCCATTTTCTCGTTCTCCACTCTCAGACTCTGCTATGTTTTCCTGGTTATCTATATTTTCAATATCTTCTACTTGTTCCTCTGTTGCTCTTTGGCGTTGTTCTTTTAGATTTTGAAATTCTTGCGAGATTTCTTGTGGATTCACCAATACCTCAAAGGCCTCGCGCACCTCCCCAGATCGCTCTGAATCAGGCGCAAATGCCTCCAAACTCGTGCGCGTCACATTGAATGCATCAGAATTCAGAGACCAGACCCATAACCCTACCAAGATTATGCCACACACACTCGTAAGGCCATATACGTACAATTTGCGCGTACTTTCCTTGCGTTTATTATGTTCATGATTGTGTGAAGAAAGGAACTGCATAGTTATTTTAAATACCTCTTATTTTCTAAAGTAGTAATATAAATAAAGAAATTAAGGCTTTACAACTACAACATGAGACTGCCATGCAGCAATATCCTTTGGCTTGATTGTTAGCTTATCTTTTATCTCTTGCTTATCTTTGGGAATATCTGCGAGAAACTCTTTGAGGTGTATATCTTTTTCAGCCTCAAACCCCACAGGGATAATCAATTTCGGAGAGAAAGAACTCGCTGTAGTATAGATATTAGGTTGCGTGCAATCGACAAACATCACATCAGCATCGGCAATTGCCTCGAGGAGCTCTGGGGGCATGGTCGCCTTGTCATACATACTCCCGAGAAGAACAATACGCATACCATCAAAAATAAAACGATACGCCGTAAGGAATCCTTCGCTCGGATCCTCTACCCCATAGCCATCAATGTGTATTCCATCAACTTCATAACTCCCTGGCCCATAAATCGCTCGCGGCTCCTTTTCGCCATAGGTCAGCGCATCGAAATTGGCAAAATCCTCATCATAACGATTCGCAAGAGCGATATCAGCACCAAATTTTGGCGTTTTGAGGGTTTTAGATGTTGAAAAAGGATTCACACCGATAATAGTGTCTCCTGCCTGTAGCTTTATACATGATTGTCCGTAAAAAGTAATGATCATAGCTGCTTATATCTGAAAAAATAAATTATGATTCTATACTAGCATAATCACGTCTATTGTAGAAATGTTTGTAGAAGAAAGTTCTATGCCTTTTTGCTATAAGATTCTTATTGTAAGATCTTGATAAAAATCTCTTCCATCTTTTGTGGATTAGCTGAGCCTTTACTCTCTTTCATAGCTTGACCTACGAGGAATTTCACCAACTGCACCTTGCCGTCGCGCACTGATTGCGCCTCATCGGGATACTTTTCAATAATTTCCTCTGCGAAAATCTGCAGCGCTTCATCATCATTCTGCTGTAATAAGCCGTTCGCTTGAGCGATCATGTCAGGCCCACCTCCTTCGCGCAGCATTTTCAGCAACACATCCTTGGCGCCACGAGAGTTGAGCAAGCCTTCATACGTCATAGTAATGAGTCGTGACATATGATCAGGATCCAGTGCCGTCAAGAATTCGCGCCCCTCAGGCTCATTCTTCATCAATCCTACCAGATCAGAGGTGAGGTAATTCGCTGACAATGCAATCTTATCCTTATCGCCTTCATCATATGGAATAATGGTATTCTCGAACACGGTTGCTAGATCCATATCCATAATCAGCACATCAATGATCTCTTCGCGGAGCCCTAATACATCACGGTATCTTGTGTGACGCTCCCATGGCAATTCAGGGAGCTCTTTTTTCATTTGATCGAGATCGTATAATTCATGGAGATACATTTTGGGGATATCGGGCTCGGGGAAATACCGATAGTCAGCTGCGTTTTCTTTCTTTCTCTGTGAATAGGTCTCTTGCTTGGTGTCATCCCAGCCGCGGGTCTCTTTGATGATTTCATCTTGCTTACCTGATTCCCAGAGCGCCGTCATTCGTGCGATCTCATACTCAACGGCTTTTCCCATATTTGAAAAAGAATTAATATTCTTGATCTCTACGTAATTCTCTGCCATGACATCCGGATCGGGCGAAATAGAAATATTCGCCTCAACGCGCATTTCACCACGCTCCATATGCGCATGTGATGCACCCAGATACCGCAAGAGCATCTGTAGAGTCTGCCCGAATTGCATGGCCTCCTGGCTCGTGTGCATGACGGGCCTGGTCACCAACTCCATCAAGGGAACCCCTGCACGGTTGAAATCTATCAGTGTCTTCTGACCCAGATGCTTGGACGTTCCGGTGTCTTCCTCGAGGTGAATTCGCTCTAGCGCAACGCCACCAAGGCTCCCGCCGCTGACAATAGGATATTGATACTGTGAGATCTGATAGCCTTTGGGAATATCTGGATAAAAGTAATTCTTGCGATCGAATTCGGTGAAGTTCGCAATCTCGCCATCCACGGCCAATCCAATACGGACCATGTGATCAATGGCGGCACGATTCGGCACGGGCAATGTTCCAGGATGCGCCATGCAAATAGGACAAATGTGCGCGTTGGGTTGGGCCTCGAAGGGGTTATTCTGGCAAGCACAAAACATCTTGGAATCTGTGCGCAATTCTGCATGGACCTCGATCCCGATGGTTGGATAGTATTTCCCAGATGTCTTTTGGGATGTTTTGACTGCTGTATCTTTTGCCATAGTAATTTTGAGTATAACAAAAAGCCCACAGAAACAAAGTTCTCTGGGCTTTTATTTTTTTGGAATGCTCGAAAGCTTTCAATCTCTCCCAAAAACTAATTCTTCGAAATCATCTGGGAAATATTGTTTTATATAAACATCTCGAAGACCAGTTGCTTCAGGAAATTCATTGAAAAAAATCTCGACAGCATCTGACTGGGCGCCGCCACCCGCCCTTGCTAGCTCACTAGAAATTATAGCAATCTCTGCTAATGGCGACGCGAGTCCACCTTTTTCGAGATATGCCTTTCTCTTAGATTTTGGGAGTAAATCCTCCAAAATCTCCTCCACAGCCTTGTCTCTCAAGTCATACTGCGGCATGTACGCTTGGATACCTCTTCTTTTATTATGCATGTTGATATATGCATTTTTTATAATCTCAGGGAGATAGCCCTGATCATATCTTAAACTAATGGCGCAGGATGCGCGCTCATCCCCTTGGAGGGCGACCCTGTCGCCAAATCTGATTTTTTTTGAATTAAATCGCTCGGCTTGCCAAACTTCATGCAAGAGCGTTGCGTACACCTGCTTGACCGTTCTATAGCCGAACTGATTATGCACTGCAACTACTGCTCTCTCCCTGCCCTCTACCCTCTCAACATGCCCGTTCTTGGCTTGTTTATGAGCTTCGAAATACACTGTGTGTATTGTTGTTCCCAATGTGATTTCTTGAGCCTTGCGGCTTTTAAGTTCAATCGAGGCAATTGCCTCTTGGATTATTTTCTTGTTCTCTTGGGACATTGAATCCTGCCCAGAACAAGACAATATTATTGATAAAAAAAATAGCAGGATTGATAAAAAAAATAATGTATTTTTCATGATAAACAATTGAAATTGCACCCTAACCGAAGTAGTGCGCGGTTATTAAAATGTGAATGTACGAATCAATATATTGGCATTATATCAAAGACATGTCAATATTATGTATTCCAGAAGGAGAATTATAGCCTTTTTAAAAGGACACATGCTCAATATATTTTTGAATGTAAAAAAGCCCACAGAAACCAAAGTTTCGGGGCTTTTAACGCAGCAGTTATATTTAATTTTCTATGAGAGCAAAAAATATAGAGCTAGTACAATAACCCCGACAACAATAGCTATCCACGGAGGAATCCCACATCCGCCATTGTCATCGCCATCGCCATTGCCATTGCCACTGATTCCGATGGACCCCCGCTCTTGGTGATCCGCGTCTCTAAGTTTGTTATCGGTATCTTCATCTAAAAGATCGCCGATGGTGCCGAACAATAATTGGGCTGCAGATAAAATATAAATATATGGCAAATGTAAATTTTTCATAATTACTAATTTTTGCCTTTATTTTACAATGGGAAAGGCGTCCCATTTTTTTTAATTATAAATGAATTGAGTATACACTTTAACATTTTATTATATATATGTCAATACTTTATAAAAGACAAAAACCAACCGATACACGTATCGATTGGCTTTTTGACCTTTATAACTAAAGGTCATTCATTTGTTGTCTTTTATTCTATTTCACTACCATCTTCCTCGTCGCGACTGTCCCATTTTCAAATTGAATCGCTAATGCATACACGCCCGCTGAAAGATTGCTGATATCGAGCTGACTCTCTATCAATGACGTGCTTTCGGTAACTTTAACTCCCATCATAGTCCATACATCAACTGATACAATTTTAGAAATAGCATCACCTTTAAATGAAACCGAACTCGATGCCGGGTTGGGAGAGATTGTGATATCCAGACCACTCTCGCTTGCCACTTTTCCTTGTAGGCACGGTGGATCAAAGTCAAAGACCTCTGAATCATTGTGATAGTAGAAATCTGGATTATATCCCCAAGCCTGTGCTGTAATGCGCACATCACCTTGTTGGCTCAGTTCGAAATGAAGCGTGTCCACGAAACGACCGTTAGTCAGTTCAAATTCACCACCCCACAAATTACTACAGGGGAATGGATATTCCGTCGGCTTCACACACAAATATGTGCTCGCATCAGCAGGTATATTGTGAGTCTCAATAATAACTTTGATATCACGAGTTGCACTGCAGCCCAGATCATTAACTATGATACTCATTGATGGCTCTTCATCTTCAATTTCACATGAAGGGAAGAATCCACCGGCACCACCAATATTTTGACCCGTTGTGTTATTAATTACACGATAACTAATAGATTGCCCTGATATATCTTCAGGCAAAACAGTAGTAAAGCCATCTACCAACTCTTGCTTGGTTACCGAGAATTCAATACCCAAAGGCTCTGAAGCTGCGTCTCTAAAAGTAATCGTATTATCCATCTCATCAATGCAGTCTGTATTTCCTGCAAGTGTAGCTGTTACGCTACAATCAGTATCAAATTGAACACTACCCTCTGGGGCATTATTAGAACACCCTACAGGATAAGGCCTGCAATCAATATAATAATTATCTGACTGCCAGATTATATTTTCATTAAATTCCATAAAAAAACGGCTATAACCCCTTTCAGGAAATTCAACAAATTGATAGAATTCTGAGGCAGAATCAAGCACCATTGTGCGTGTCCAGAAAATTGAGTCAGTGCTCATATCAACATTTGAGTCGTCCGATGATACTCCATAAATAGTGACCTCTTGCCCAATACAAGTTGATGTTTCTACGGTGCCCCTTGGTTGCCTGAACTGACAAGCAGAAGCAGGTGACCAACTGATACTAAAATCCGTCATTGTTATGTCACTAGCAATGCAATCAGGACATGATACTGTAATGCCCTGCACACTTGGTCCTGTGCCAGGAAATTGTCCATTTAATCGTCTCAACTGTATGACATGATTGATAGTCATTGTTTCATTTACAAAGTACGTACTCTGACCTGTATATGGACCATCAAATACATCGAGGGTATCTATAACGCCATTATCGCGACTCAAAAGAGCGAAAGTAATTCCCTCTTCGCAAACTTCAATATTAGTGTTAATTGCTTCTTGCCCATTAATGCATGTAGGTTCTACTTCCAATAATGGGTCGCATGGAGGATTCGGTTTTGGCAATACAAACATCACAGCGAATACACCGTTCGGGCCGGAATAATCGTTCGTGTACGAAAAAACGACACGATATTTTTCATTAGGCTGAAGCGCGCCTAGGGAAACTAATCTACTTGATTGAGTCTCACCAGACTGTACTGCCACATCCATGCTGACATATCCCTGAGTAATTAACTCATTAGCGAGATTCGTTACACGCATATGAGACTGCAACGTTGCACAATCAGCATTAAGAAATTCAGGTTCTGCAATCTGCAGAGTAGCCATTGCACGATAACTGCCATCATCATGGAAAGAACCCCCACCTATCATGGCACCCAATTGAGCCTGACATGTTGCAAAAACACCTGTTGTTGATGTGAAAATAAATAGTAGCAATATCGTCGCTACTTTTTGAATTAAATTTTTCATGATTTAATTTTGTAAAAGTGTTAAAAATTAACCACCGTCAAAATGCACAAAATATAGGTGCTTTTATCCAATGATTATTTAATTTGAGAAAAGAAAAAAGCATGCTTTTTAAGATTAAAAGACTGCTTTCTTTACTTTTTCCTCTTCACCTATTAGTACGCAGGAGGGAGAGATTTCTTTCATTTATTAAAATCTGTATACAACTCTTATCTTTTATCTTATTTTATACTAAATGTTTTCTCCCTACTCCCCCACCAACCTACCAACGTCGTACGACCGACGAACCATGCTGCGAGGATCAATGCGAGAATGAGCGCCCCATCGCCCCAGCCCAACGCCTCGAGCGAGAATATATCACGTAACGGCTTTATCCCGAATAACGCAATATGGAACGCGAACCCCAGAGCAATCGTTGCATACCATCGCGGGAATGATCGGACCGATAATGGATTCCCCAGGTGTAAAACGCGCGGGAGAATGAACATATGTATGAGCTGAAAGCCAATAAGGAATATCATGAGGACTGACCTCGGGATCGCCTCTCCTGTGACCTGCATCAGGAGCGCCCCTATTCCCGTCACCACGATACCTAATACGAACAATCCACCGAACCACTTTTTAAAATACTTCATAAGCGAGAGCGTATCGAGTGTGCGCCCCTGGAAGAGGAGCTCGCGCGCGGGAGGATTCTTCATCACTTCATACATGAATGGAATCACGAGGAGGCTATCAGTCACCACATTGATCCAAATAATCTGCAACGGCGTGAGGGGCTCGATAACACCAAATAATGATAGTCCTGCAATAATCATCAACTCGAGGAGATTCGTCCCCACGAGGTACGCAACCACGAACCACACGGCCGTGATCATACGTCGCCCCTCGTGGAATGCGCGTGGGATGTCTTCGAGCTCATCCTCGAGGAGCACCATGTCAGCCGCCTCGCGTGCGGCATCAGTTCCTTTAATACCCATTGCAATGCCGATGTCAGCTGCTGCGAGCGACGGCACATCATTCACCCCATCGCCCGTCATGGCCAATCTCACTCCGCGATCATGATAGGCATCAACGATTGCGCGCTTGCCCTCTGGCTTAACACGCGCCCATACACGGTAATCCTCGATAGGGAAATCTGCAGACCTCTCGGTGATGTCAGCTCCTGTTGCCAAGTATTCTTGGGATCGCGCATATTCATGTGGGACCAATCCCACCTGCCCAGCAATAGCCAACGCAGTACGCGCGTGATCACCCGTAATCATGATGGGCTCGAGATGCAGATCATAGAGCGACTGGATCATTTGCTGGGCATCAGGACGCACAGTATCCTGCATCGCAACCATTCCCGCGAAGACAAAATCATGGAGATCACGATGTTGCACCTCTGATTGATGTCTATGTAGGAATTTCACACCGATTCCAATCATGCGCTTGCCACGTGCCGAGAATGAATTACCACGAGCAACGATGTCCCTGCGTTCTGCTTCATCCATATCTCTATTCATATAATGTGCGTACTGTTGCAATACATGCGGACTATACACATCAGGGAAAGACGTCCATACCTTGGTACAGCGATCGATCACCTCCTCAGAGGCGCCTGTAATTACTGCGAGCGAACGCTCAGGCGTCACACGGAACACAGACACATAGTATTTTTTCTTAAAATCAAAAGTTAGTTCATGAATGAGCGGATATCTCCCACGCAACACGTCTTGTTCATAGGTGAATTTCTGCCCTAATGCCAACATGGCACCTTCGGTCGGATCACCTACGAGACTCAATGTGCCATCATCTTCATCTGTGCGTAATTGAGCATTGGCACACAGGGATTCAATAACACACAGACTGAAGAGATCAGAAGGAAAGTGATCGAGTGCCTTCCCATCAATTTGTGCCTCACCTAGCGCCTGATACCCTTCACCTGTTATCTCTATATGATGAAGTACTTTTGATTGGTCTGATTCATCGTAACTAGAACAAGGGAGCAGCACATCGGTAACCATCAGCTCATTCTTGGTGAGAGTTCCTGTTTTATCAAATGCCAAATGCGTCACTGAGCCCACATGCGTGAGGGCATTCATATTTTTGACCAATACTCCTTCACGACTCATCGCATACATTCCGAGTCCCAGAATCATACTCAGAACCAGCGGCAACCCTTCAGGGACGACAGATACGAGGAGCGCTGCACCGAGCTGCGCCATCTCGTACCATGCAGTTCCGCGCATAATGCCAACGATCACGACCCCGAGAATAACAACGCCACCAATAATCAAGAACCATCGCGATAGCGTATGCGTCATCTGGCCGAGCATTTCTTCGGTATGTGCGCCCTTTTTTGAATTCGCAATAATCTGTGCGAAGCGTGTGCTTGTGCCTGTCTTGCCAACAAGTATACGTGCATCACCACGTACCAGACTCGTTCCGGCATATACACGCACCTCTTCGGGATATGATTCGAGATAGAGTTCTGAGGTAACATGTTTATCGACGCTTTCGGTTTCGCCCGTCATTACCGCCTCATTCACACGGATACTCGATCCATCGATAATAATTCCATCTGCGGGGATCTTGTCGCCGGGCCGTATGAGAAGTATATCTCCTGGTACTACATTTTCATGTAAAATCACCATCTCCTTGCCATCACGTACTGCCAGGGCATTCTTGGGCAATAGAGCACGCAGCGTATCGAAGACCACACGTGCCTTTCGCTCATGATACACATGTAGCGCGAGCGTAACGAATAGAAGAATTACCAAAAGCACTCCATCAATAAACCCGCCGGCAATGAACGATAAAATACTCGCCCCCAGCAGAATGAGAGAAAAGGCACCACGCAGATGCTTGAAAAAGCTTTTTTTTATAGAAAAAGGCTCATAGTGCTCGATGGTATTAGGACCATAGCGTTCGAGGCGACTCCGTGCCTCGGTATGTGAAAGCCCTCGCTGTATAGAGAATGATTGATCCATTACCCTTCACTATCGCATAAGGGTAGTAGTGTTGCAATGGGGTTTTGGGTAGATTGGTTGACTTTATGTAGTATATTTGTTCTTATGTGTATATATTCCTAAAAAATATGAGAGGTATTCAAAATACCCCCTTAATAAATATAACGATAAAATAAATCATGCACCAAGTGCAACCAAGGGCGATTCACAGAACAGTGAATCGCCTTTTTCTATTCCTCATTTTTATGCTCAACATCCTCCACGGGCAGACAAATTTCATGACGCCTATAATACAGTCGACGGACCATCATGAGGCGATTCACCACATCATTAAACGGCACCAGCGACCAGAAATACCTCGCATCGATGAGGAATCGCAAAATCCATGCCAACCATCCAGTAACGACCGTTTCCTTATACGCCATAATTCCCCATCCGACACCAATCGGAATATTCACCGGTAATTCACGAACCTCATATTCATCAGGGAGTACTTTTCCTGAAACGCTCCCCTCGATCACTTGTGCAATATGCTTTCCATGGCGAATTGCTGACTGCGCGAGACCACTGTCACCTACTGCTGCCAGATCCCCTGCGACAAAGACCCCTTCGACATTCTTGGCTCGGAAATGCTCGTCAACTTCTATCTTGCCGCGTTTAGTATAATTGAATCCATTCATATTCTGTGTACTGGCATGCGGGCGACTCCCCGCCGTCCAAATGAGCGTCTTGGCGCCTAATGTCATATCTGACAAGAACACTTTCCATGATTCACTTTTCACCATTGATCTATTGAGAAAAAGATTCACGCCTAGTTTTCGCAGTCGCATCTCTGCTTTTTCAGAGACTTTTTCTGGGAGGCGCGATAATACCCGTTCATTGCGCTCTACTAGATCAATCGTCACCATCGATTCTGGAATTCCATGCGCACTCACCAGTGATCGCGCAAAGCTCGCCAAATCGCCCGCCAACTCAACCCCAGACGCACCAGCGCCTACGATGACGAAATGCAGGGCCTTGAGCATCTCCTCCTTGGAGCTCACCAGATGATTGCGCGCCATATTGACAATGCGCTCTTTCAAATGCACCGCTGCGTGTGACGACTGGAAAGTAAAACATCGCTCTTCGACTCCCTCGATATTGAAATAATGCGCTTCGCTCCCTGTTGCCATCACGAGATAATCGTATTGATAGGAGTCACCTGATTGCGTGATGACTTCTCGAGCCTGGTTATTGCACGCCGTAACAGTGTCATGAATGAATTGAAAAGGAGAATCTGAATGAAGATGCTTTTCAAAAATATCATCGTAATATATTTGAGCATATTCAGGATTAAGACCCGTTACCACATGATATAATGCTGGATAATAGGTAAGAAATTCTTTCGAAGAAATAAGCGTAACATGTAGAGAAGTATCACTACGCAATAATTTCTGAGCACATGCAACCCCAGCAAAACCGCCCCCAACAATTACCACGCGCGGTGTACTAATTGCTTCTTGCGAAGATTTTGCAGTATTTAAAGCCTTTGTATGCATTTTCGTCATATTTCTTATAAATATGCTACCATAATTATAACGTTCCATGGGTATACATTACCTGTGAAGAAACTCTCTGTTCACATACATACTTGTGTAACATTGTACTTATATATACGTTATATCTTATGAGTGATCGTAAACAAGCACAAATATCTCTTGATTCCTGGTTCGCCGAGTATCATGACGCAATATTTCGTTATTGTAATATCAATACACGCAATCGAGCACTTGCCAGCGACATCACCCAAGAATGCTTCGTGCGATTATGGCGCTATCTCTGCGAAGGCAAAGACATCACCCATCCACAAGCGCTCTTGTATCGTATAGCTAAAAATCTCATTATCGACAACAGTCGCAAGAAAAAATCTTCGTCACTGGACTCAATGATTGAAAGCTATGGTGATACTATCGCGGACAAGCAAAGCGAGGCGCGCAAAGAGAAAGATGAACGTATTGACATGATTCTCGATGCAATGAATGATATTAGTGAAAATTATCGCGAAATGATCACCTTGCGCTACATCGAAGGTATGAGCGTTAACGATATTGCGCAGATTATTGGCACCAAGCCTAATACCATCTCCGTACGACTCCACCGAGCCGTCAAAGAACTTAAGGAAGCAATGAACAAAAACAACTAACGTATATGAACAATCAACATCCATTTAACAAAGACCAGCGAGACCAGATACGTGACCATCTATCACCGAGCTCTTTGGAGTCTCTGAAAATGCACAAATCTCTCATGAAGGCCCTTTCTATTGATTCCCCTCTCTCTCATACAATAGCAAGCCCTTTTGCTATTCCACGTCGTTCATTGCTCATGCGCTCGAGCGTTGCTGTTCTCGGGCTCCTTGTAACTATTGGGGGCACCATCTCTGGGGTAGCAGCATCATCCCTCCCTGGGCAAACACTCTACGGTGTCAAAGTTAATGTAAACGAAGAGCTAACTCTCTTACTCCAGCCATCTGATACTGACCGCCTCACTTATGAGATTAAGCGCGCACAAAAGCGTATTAGTGAAGCAGAAAAGCTAGCAGAACAAAAGAAGCTCAACGAAAAAAACACAGCAATCATTGAAAAAAATATTAAAGGGCACGCTGATAAAATTATTACTGACTCACATGAGCTTATTCTTTCTGCTCCCGAAGAACACAAAGAGCTGACTAAGGATTTCACAGAGGTTCTCGATAATGCTGAGATTACCTTCACTGCCATTGCACGTGAAGAAGAACGTGAGCGCACACGTAGCCAGGAAGCTCTCGAAAAAGTAAAGAACACACTTACTCCTGACGTAGAAGATATCATATCTGATACAAGCCAAGAAAATACTCTGAATCCAGGATCTGAAATAAACTCAGTAGAAGAAACCGAAGAGACTGAAGAAAGTATCGAAGAAGACATTAAAGAATCTGACGCAAAGCTTGCCGTACTCGATGGGCTCCTTGCGACCACACAGTATGCCCAGAAGGCTGTAAAAACTGAACAAGAAGTTGCTGTCGCTTTGCAGGAAGAAAATAATATCGTTGTTTTAGAAAGTACTGATAGCACCGCGGAAAGCACTTCCACTACCAACGAAGATGGAGAAGAGGCACCAGAGGAAGGATCAAGTACTGCCACAGTACTCGCGATTGATGCGGCTCCTTATCGTGACTACATTGATACCGTAACCATCTATGGAGAGGAGATGAGTGAACTTCTCGCAGCACTCGACCCATCCCAACCGATAACACCTGAGGTTGTGCCATTGACCCCTGATGATAATAAAATTGCTACAGACCAAAATATAAAACCGCCGGCTACTGTTGACGCTTCGATTCTCGAGGTAACTTCAAGCCTTGCTGATACATCTTCTGAGTCTCTCGCACCACAAGAAATAAAAGAAGTTCGTATTCCTGTAGGCGCTGCATCAGACCTCGAATCAATCATTGAAGAAAGGGGAATTCTCAAACTTCCCAATACTCTTCTCGATGAAGCACAGATTCTGACCCTCCTTAACCTTGGGCAAGAATTACAAGACATCCGAGAATACACTGCTGAGATACATGAACTCATTAACGAAGATGCAGAAATATCTCATGAAGAACTGAATGTATTAGTAAGTAATATAGGGAGTTTTGATACTAATGTACGAACCCTTATAAAAAGCACCGAAATCGAATCTGGACTTACTACTATTCCTACACTCCCTATCTTTCCCCAAATTGAAACACCCGCTGCTAACAAAGAAGTTACAATAACAAACCAAGAGGTAGCTGAAGAAGTCACTGAAGCTGAAATGATACCCAATTCACAATCAATAATCACAGATACAGACACTGTCCAAGAAACCACTAAAGAAGAGGTGGAAGAAGAAATTACCGTGAACGAGACACAAAGAGAAGAGGGGGGGCTTGATATAACAGATTTTGAAGCCACTTCTATGCAACCCTAAAATTGAATTACTGATCTCGTAGGTACTTAGAGAGCACTTCGGCATCAGTGCTCTTTTGTTTTTCTTTAATATCACTATTTTGATCCTTTTTATCATCAGACACAACCCACATGCGCCGGTATAGTATGTATCCAATTCCACTTGAGGCCGTGCAGTACAGAGCCAATAGTACCAATACCCAAGAAATTCGCCCTTCCTTATCTTGGTCATTATTGCCCTGACCCTTCTCCTTAGCAGAGAGTTTGGAATTTCCCTGAATAGACGCGAGAAGACTTGTATAATCGATTGATTCTGTGATAATTTCTGGAGTTTCTTCTATGGTATCTTTTATCTCTTTATCTATTAATACGTCCTTAGCTTTGACCTCAATACCATCTTCATCTATATTTCCCACTTGCCCTTCTTCTACATGAGAATGTTCAGTACTCTTTGCATCTAGGGGGCTTACAGAAGCAATCTGTTTATAACGCTCAGGCATCCATAATTGTATGTGAGTTAATGCATAGTAATTTATGGGTAATCCATGAATTCTGCGATCAATAACACGCTTCTCTTTTGCTGGGAGATAGGTATATGATGGGACTTGGAATAATGCTACTCCATATTGTATTTCCCATAGCGAAATATCCACTTCATACTTCGATGTATTATGCAGTGTTATTGAACCATATTGATCAATGGCTGTTATTTCTATAGGTACGTCATGTACGGTTATATGCTTTTTGAACTCGAGGCGCTTAGAGCTACTATATCCTGTCTGATATGACGCATACACAATATGTGTTCCAGGCGCATGGTAGACATGACTAACGGGATCATTCCAATCCAATCTTTGCGCTGACGCATCACCGAATGACCATAGGATTGATCCTTCGTTCTTTTCCACAACATCATCACCGAATTTATTGAAAAACACATCCATCGAGAATTCTGCTGGCATACCGTAATACACCGCATCAGGAGTAATCAATTCGCCCGTGTAATACGGCCTGAAGTAGTCTGGGTGATCACGTTCGCTCTCGTAATATTCTTCTGGATCGAGTACGAGAGCGTCTTGTGTCTGATCATCTGTTGTATATTGATTCTCTTCCTCGCTGTCTTGGTCTTCTGAATTTTCATTGCCAGTGTCACTCTCTTCTTGGTCATCTGTTTCAGGGAGCCCAAATACCGCTTCTTTACCCGGGCTTGCCTCACCTACGCCCCATGTCGATCCATCGAACTGTAAAGAGAATCCAGTTCCTGATGCAGTCTCTTGGGGCTCGTAGTCGATTGAATCAATTACTGATTGATCTGGAGCGATAATCTCTAGTCGCTCGCCAGTATTGTTCAGAGAGATGACAGTGTCACAGATCTCTTCCTCTGGGACATCATTCCAGGCGCTGGTGAATTTCTCGGCATTCGATGTGATCACAATATACTCACCAGGAGAAACGTTGCAATTAGATGTTGATTCCGGGTAAGAATTAATAGCATGGGCAACATTATTCTCAAAGATGAACCATTGAGAGACATCTACTTCATCATCGCTTCTATTCCATAGCTCAATCCATTCATATCCAGCATCAGTCCCAGGAACGTCATACATGACTTCCGAGAAGACCAAATCACCAGATTCATATGCAAATATATTAAACGGATAGGCGGCTAATGCACATGCGCTAGTAATTGCATATATAAACACGACCTCGAATATTTTCTTCTTGGTAATACTACTCATGGCGCATGATCATCAGAATCCCAGCCTTCACACTAAAGATACTTCAAAAGTTATACTCCTAGTATATCGCGCAGAACATCATGCGCAACCTCGCCAGTATCCGATTTTCCTTGTGGAGTAGTTTTGCTTTTTATTGCTGTTTTACTATTATTGAGCTTACTTTTTTTGCCAATGATATCATCACGTACTCTTTGAGGTACAGCTGCGATTTTCTGCACAGGGACTTCTTTATCTTGGGTAATTTTATTAAGCACATTTCTTAGATTCTGCTTGGATGAGGTTGTTGCATTCTTGACGAAGCGTTTTGGTTTTTCCTTTTTATTTTTTGTAAATTTTGAATGAGATTCCTTAGAGGGAATCTTTTCTTTATGTTTATTTACAGGAATGTCAGGCTTTGAGAGAAATGCATCTATAGAGCCCTCTTGATACATCTCTTCGATTTCGTCAAAAGGAGAAGTGGATGCAGAGGCAGCCTGTTGATTTTTTGCAGCTCTAACTTTAGGTGTATCTTTCTTCATCGAAGTGTGTTCCTGTTTTTTCGATACCGCCTTTGCAATCGGGGTAGGAACAGAGGCCTTAGCAAGAACTACATTTTTATTTTGTTTCTTAGATTCAAGGGCCGCTCTGGCTTTTTTTGCTGCGAGCTCGTGTAATACTGACGGGGCTTTCTTCTGAGGTGTTTGGGTTGTAACTGAGGGAGCTATGGCTTTTTTGGGTACTATTTTTTGAATTGGCTTCGACGCATTGCTAGCAGGTGATGTAGGCTTCTTGGCATAGAAACTATCAATTTTTTTACGCTCTTTTTGTTCTTCGTATTTCCCCTTTGTCACTGTATCTTTGGAGTGGTCAACCCATTTCCCACCGGATGCTTCTACTTCGGCGCGTTTTTTCTTTATGTACTCTTGATGTTCTAGTGACTTTTTAGTCTGGATAGGTTGATACCAAGTATCAATAGCAGCCTCAACATCGCTGCGCTCATTAGCATAGAGGTGCCGTGAATTCTGGAAAGCGATCGCCTTAACTGAAACTGGAGGCTTAGCGATCGGCGCCAAGGTACGAGCAGAAAAAGGCTTTGACGACAAGCCACCTACCATAAGTCGCAGATAAATCTGCGCGAATCCCAGATTAGTCAGATCTTCTTCGGTAAAGGTTGGTGAGAATTCACGCGCAAAGTGCTCTGCATCCTCGGGGCCAATACGAAAACTAATCATCGTTCCCACATTACCGAAAATTGCCTCACGAACCACATCTGGCATTTGTGCGATGAATTGATGGGCCATCGTGAGGGATAATTTGTATTTTCTCGCCTCTGATAATACATCAGCGAATGAATCATTGGCGAAGTTCTGGAACTCATCTACAAAGAGATAAAATGGTGGGACTTCTTCCATCTGCTCAGGAGTCAATTCTGCGCGGGACATGGCTGAGAGATAGATCCTTGTCGAGAGCATGGATCCCAAGAGCTGCGCGTTCTGCTCCCCCAAAAGACCTTTTGAGAAGTTCGCAATAAGAATTTTTTTATTGTCCATAACATCACGAATATCAAATGATGACTTTTCTTGACCAATGATATTCCTAATCAATGGATTCGACGTGAACTGCCCTACCTTATTCTGGATCGATGCACCAGCCTCTCTCTGATATCTGTCGTCCCACTTCATATACTCATCACGCCAGAAAGCAAGGACCGATGGGTCCTTGATATTTTCGATGACAATCTTGCGATACTCTTTGTCGGTGAGCATGCGGTTAATGCCCAATAGCGTTGCCCCTGGGAATTCCAGTAGTGCCAACATAACGTTCTGCAAAATATATTCCATTCTCCCCGAGAACGCATCCACCCATATTTTCTTCATCACTGAAAGTACCCCGTTGGCAACATGGTGCCGCTTGTCGGGATCTGTCTCGTCAAGTACATTAAAGGCAATAGGATAACCCACATCAAATGGGGCAAAATAAATGACATCTTTCATACGGTGCTCTGGCACGTAGTCGAGCATTTTCTCGGCAGATGAACCATGAGGATCGAGGAACGCAACACCATTCCCATTCATAATATCCTGGGCGATCATGTTCTCCATCAGCGTGGACTTTCCGACTCCTGTTTTACCAATGATATACACATGACGTAATCGATCCTTGGCACGAATACCAAAGCGCTGATCAGCACCCCTAAAATCAGTTGTTCCAAAATAGGCAATATCACTCATACGCGTTAATACTGTGTATTATAGCATGAACACCAAAGGTTAATGCCCTACATGTTCACACGGATAAAGTTATTTTAAGAGAAAATAACTATAAGAAATCCTATAACGAAAATAGATAGGATTAACAAAATCATTATTTTCATCTAGGGGTTCTTCCAAAAACGCAATATAAATATTTCTGGAAATAACATCTCAATCAAAGATGCTTTCTCTTCTTTATTTTTAAGTTCATTGGGTTCAAATTTCATATTCTAAAACTCTGCATTTCCAGGCGTTCTTGGAAATGGGATGACGTCGCGGATATTCTGCATACCTGTTACGTATTGCACCAATCGCTCGAAGCCCAGACCGAATCCCGCATGCGGGCACCCACCGAATCGACGCAGATCCATATACCAATCAAGCTCTTCTATATCTATATTCATTTCTTGTGCTCTTTTTTCTAGATGATCATAGCGTTCTTCCCTCTGCGATCCACCGATTACCTCACCAATTCCCGGGAAAAGCACGTCCATTGCTGCTACAGTCTTGTTATCATCATTCATCCGCATATAGAATGCCTTGATGTCTTTGGGATAATCATAGACGATCACTGGCTGCTTGAACTTCTTCTCTACGAGCCAACGCTCGTGCTCGCTCTGCAAATCGACTCCCCATGATACATCATATTTGAACTTTTTTTTCTTGTGCGGCTTTGAGTTGATGAGCAGTTCAATAGCCTCGGTATACGAAATCTTAATAAAGTCATTATCGGCTACGAATTTCAGACTTTCAATAAGACCCATTTCGCGACGCTCTTCTTTTTTCATATTCTTCTCCATATCCACAATACGTGTATCCAGAAGCTGGAGGTCTTTGAGATTATTCTCTAACACATATCCAATAACATACTGCACGAATTCTTGGGACAATTCCATATTCTCTGCGAGATCTGCGAATGCAACCTCAGGTTCTATCATCCAGAACTCTGCCAAGTGGCGCGATGTGTGTGAATTCTCGGCACGGAATGTGGGCCCAAAGGTATATACCTTGCCCAATGCAAGTGCCCCTGCCTCAGCCTGTAATTGACCAGAGACGCTCAAATTCGTGCGCTTTTCAAAAAAATCTTTTTCATAATCAACTTCTCCCGTATCTTTTTTGGGGAGCTCTTTTTCTAAATCTATTCCTGTAACCTGGAACATCTCACCCGCACCTTCAGCATCAGCGCCTGTGATGATTGGACTGTGCATCACATAGAATCCTCGTGTATGGAAGAAATTATGAATTGCATATGACAATGCGTGACGGATTCTAAACACCGTAGAAAAAGTATTCGTACGCATACGCAAATGTGCATGTTCACGAAGGAATTCTACTGTCTGGCTCTTGGGCTGGAGTGGATACTTCTCAGGATCAGATGATCCCAGAATCTCAATTGACTTTGCGACGAGTTCTACTGACTGACCTGAGCCTTGAGACTCTACCAGATCACCCGTTACCGCAATACAGGCGTGGAAATTGATCTCTTTAACAAGATCATCTGAAAAGTCATGATCATCTGGAATTACTATTTGCAAAGTATCAGCATGCGTTCCATCATACAATGCTATAAAGCGCTCTGATCGAAACGACCGAACCCAACCCTTCACTACATACTCACTCTCAGTAGATGGACTTGTTAAAATTTCCTTGATTTCTGTTCTTTTCGTTTTCATAAAAATAGTATACCACTTCGACGCCAAATAATGAGAGCTTGATTATTTTCGCTTCCGCATATACTCATACATCATTAATGCCCCGGATACTGAGGCATTCAATGACTCTACTTGCTCATTCATAGGAATAGATACGCGGAAATCACACAATGCCTCGGTCGCAGGTCGCAGTCCCTTTCCCTCGCTCCCCACGACGAATACTGCTGGTGAATCATGTTCATATTCAAAGAGATCCTTTTCCCCTTCCATGGCGAGCCCATATGACCAGAATCCTGATTTCTTGAGCTTCTCGAGAGCCTGATTCACATTACCAACGCGCACAATAGGAATAGACAGCACTGTTCCGGCTGATGTATGGAACACCGTACTCGTCACAGGGGCCTGACGGTGCTCTGGGAGCAATACCCCCTTCATACCTGCTGCTGCAGCCGTTCTGATCATAGCACCCACGTTGTGAACATCCTTGACCTCATCGAGGAGCAAGCATGCCGGCATATCATTCATATCAAGGGTACCTATCCATTCATCGATATACGTATAAGGGAAAGATGAAAGCTCCGCAACAACACTTTGGTGGCGTGCGCCCTTGCCTACCTTCTGCTCGATGAATTTCTCCGAAACGGCATTAATAGAAATTTTCGCATTTTGTGCCAAATCGCGCAGGTCTTCGAATCCAATATGCTTGACCGATCCTACGACATAGATTCCGCGCACCAATCCAGGTCGCGCCATAAGCGTCTCGGAAACGGCATGCTTGCCGTAGATATATATACTTGATGGCTTTTTATCCTTCATAATCATCAACTCTAACAGAGTTATGCGCGAATGTCATCTATTAGAGGGATTAAATGAAGCTTTGGGGGGATATTACTATTTTTCAAGAGCAGGAATAATTTGCTTTTTTCTTGAGACAACCCCTTCAAGTATCTTATTCTCTACACTTGAAAGACTAAAGGCCTCCATCAGAAGACTACTAGCGTAATCTGATGCAACAATTGGGTGTGCATTTTCATTCAAAATATCAATAACAAACAAAAGTATTTCATCCACATCTGATGAAGTTACATGATCCTGTATTGCATTTACAAGATCCCCCCTCCTTTCAAGGGTAACTTCTGGAAGAGTAGTCTCAATAACACTTATGCGAATTTTCTTATCTTTAATATCATACACCTTACTATCCATAATTATGAGATCAGCAGAAGATATATCAGAAATATCAGACTTTGCAGCAAACATCTCTCGCGAAAGTTCTTCGATATCAACGCTGGCTATAGAAGACAATTCTTTACCAATCAATCTATCCTCATCGGTTGTCGTAGGGCTTTTGAAATTCAATGTATCAGAGATTAATGCAGCCAGCATTACACCAGCGATATCCTTTGGTATAGGATGCAATTCTGGATTCATTATTGTATACATCAATGAAGCCGTAGAAGCCATAGGCCTCATAGTTATAGCTACTGGTTTACTTGTACTAATGTTCCCCGACAACTTATGGTGATCAACTATTTCAAGAATCTCAGCCCTATCTATTCCATCAGGTAATTCATTAAAATTATTAGTATCTACAATAATCACCTTATCATTATCTGTAATTTCAGTAAGTACATCTGGGGTTCTTTGATTAAACTTATTTAAAACATATTCAGTTTCTTTATTTAATTCACCCAAAACATACGGTTTTGCATCTTGCTTTTTGACCTCATTATAATACCAAGCATATACAATCGCCGAGATAACAGTGTCCGTATCAGGCATCTTGTGTCCAAAAATCTTAATCATAAAAAAATATTTATATACTTATTAAATCCCATCCTCCTTATGGTGCGTTACATACTCGTACCCAACAGAGATTGGGTATGGAATATCGATTTCCTCTTCGCTGAAGCGTACCTTAATTGCCTTAATGGCTTCTGATCGTGCCTTCAGAAATTCACCCCCGCCATTATTATCTATCCAAAAATTTGTATTGAAATTTATCGAACTATCTGCGAATTCTGTGTATACAAATCCCACAGATGTATCAGCTGACCGCATTGGTAATGCGCCTATAACTTCTTTAACGACTTTTTCTACACGTTCCAAATCTTCGTCGTATGAAATACCACATGGGATATCAATACGCCTTTCTGTTTGGCCTGAATAATTAGTCACGGCATTTTCAAAAAGCCTCTTGTTCGGGATAAGCACATGCTGCCCTGTGAGCGTCTTGATCGTTGTTGTACGCAGATTGATATCAATAATACTACCCTCCTGACCATCAACGGCGATGTAGTCGCCAATTTTGAGTATTTTTTGAGATACGATCAGAACTCCTGAAACAAAATTACTCATTATGTCTTGGAACGCGTAGGCAAGCCCTAACCCAATCAGCCCAACACCTGCTAAGAGCGATGTCACTGTTTTATCCAGACCAACAACTGAAAGCGCAGTCATGAGTCCCGCAGCAAGTACAAGCAACTTCACCGCTGAAGAAACTAACCCAGCAATCATAGGAGACATTCCTAGGCGTTTATTAGTCAACCCACGGTTCAAGGTACCTGAAAGCCCCTTTGCTAACAACCAAAAAACAACCCCGATAACAATTGCAACGACAATATTTGGCAAGAGTGATGCGCCATCAACAACCCAGCCTTTTATTTTGTCAAAAAGAATAATTGGAATATCTGTAACTTGTTGGGGCTCTGTGTTTTGAATGATATCGGTTTCCATATGTATGAGAGTATATGTGTAATATGAATACAGGGCAAGGGTCTAGCGTGAGATTCCTGCCTTGAAGTTAGCATTCGTTGTAGGTGGGAGATAATCAAGAGGATCAAGGTAAGCGCTATGCGCTGCGCGAGGCTGAACGAGCGTCTTGCCCGCGCAAGCGTTACTCGCCTTCCCTTTTACCTCTACTGGATTCTGGCCTTGTGCATCAATCCCAGCAAGCACCCCGAAGTGCAAATGCGGCGCAGTGCTGCGTCCCGTATTTCCTGACCAGCCAATTATCTGACCACGTGTTACTCGCTGCCCTTCCGAGACACTGATAATTGATAGATGGGCCGAGATCGTTGCAAGATTATTATCATGGTTCACCAATACCCATTTACCATATGAGGCACCCCTGCAGGCATCATCAGTATTTCCAACCCCTTGGATGATACCATCTGCTGCCGCATAGACCTCGACAGGTGTACGCGCACGGAAGTCAGCACCACTATGGCCAATTCCATCTTTATAAATACGATGAGGGCCTGATATGGCACCGAACATTTGTGTTACAAGCACCTGATCAAGTGGCCACGACAACGGGGCCGAACCTTTCGCAGGTAATGCCGTCGGGTCGAAGAGAAACTTCAGCTTGGACTCATATTCATACAATTCTTTTTCATAGGCTTTCCGCAAGGCTTCACGCTCTGCGATGAGATCTTGATATTTATCTTCTTCATACTGTGTCTCACGCAAAAGGCCTTGCTGAGCAATTTTTTCTTGGTCTTGAATTTTTCTTTGGGATAGGATTTTATCTTTTAACTCTGCGAGCTCTTGCTCTTCGGTCACGAACTCTTTTTTCTGTTTATTGAGATCAGCGCGAACAGTTCGTAATGATTCAATGCGCTGAATAAGCGCCTCACGGGTAATGCCCAGATCACTATACCTCTGGAACGATGTGCCTAATGACTCATCCGAGAACATAATCTCTGCAAGGGTGATATCATCCATTGCAGAGATTGTTCTAAATGTTTGCGCAATGGCATCACGCTGCCGCTCGACGCTGCGCTCGATAAAAGTGAGGCCATTCTTGATCTCTTGGAGCGTTAACTGAGTGCGCTCTATTTCTTTTTCAGTGAGTTGCACCTCTGACGAAAGCTGATTACGCTCTGATTCAATTTGCTTGAGCTTTTTTGTCAATGAGTCCTGCTCCTGGTCGATCTCTGCAACTTCTGCTTTATATTCATTAATTTCTGCTTCGATTTTTTGAATTTCACTCTGTACCGTATTAATAGACTGCGAGATCTCCTGAACCTGCTCTGGCGCAACAGCAGACTGTGCAGATGCGTAATCATGGATATTAAAAAGCGCGGAACTCCCGAGCAATAATGCTGTCATTACCAATCCAGCACCAATGCGCTGTATATATTGCCTAGTCAGTTGCTTCCCCATAACAGCATCGAGTATAACATAAAAGCCTGTCGATGCAGGCTTTTTTCTATGTCTTTTTGGAGAAAAACTGTTAAAAAGTATTTTCTTATTTTTATCCTGCTCAACCTAATGGGGCACTTACCTATTTAAGAGAGGTAATCTTTACCTTCATGAACGGCTGTCGATGACCATACTTACGGTGATAGCGAGACTTTGAACGAAAACGAATCACGTGGAGTTTCTTGCCGCGACCAGATTCCTCGAGCACGCCTTGCACCTTCACCCCTTCGAGATATGGAGATCCGATCTGTGTACTCATGCCATCATCATAGGCAACAACATCGAACATTACCTTGTCGCCCACAGCCATATCATCTGAAAGCTTCTCAATAGATACCACATCACCAACTGTGACCCTATATTGCTTTCCACCTGTTGCAATAACGGCGAATCCTGTCTTTTTTGAATTGTCTGCTGCTTTTTTAGCCATAAAATATAAATATATTAGTGTTTCTTTAAAACGTAATAAGAGTATACAAAAAATGCCGTAATTGGCAAGGTTTTTAGCTTTTCTATTTAAATAATCCAAGAAAAAAGCCCCGTTATTTATTTTTACGAGGCTTATTTATGAGTGAAATCACCCATAATATTAAATAAATTGAACCCCACATTAGAATACTTGAAAATCTCCACATGATTTAAAATATATAAAAAATCACACTATCTCTTTTACTTTAACTTATCCCCATATTTGTGCAAGGTTTGCATTTCCTTTCTTCATACAATCGACTATGGTAAAGGATAAGAGAGGATGCATATGATACAAGAACACCCCTACAAACACACCACCTGGATCAATGTGTCGCGCCCAACGCACGATGAAGTTGATCACCTTATGCAGATCTATGGATTCGCAGAACGCATTGCCGAAGAGATGCTCTCGCCCAGTGCGCATGCGCGTGTAGATGCGTACCAGGATTATGTATATGTCGTTTTGCACTTCCCCCAATTACGTGAGAATCACAAAGGCCTCACCCGCGTGCGCGAATACGAGATTGATTGTATCATCGGACCAGACTTCCTCATTACGAGCCACTTCCATGATGAGCATGATGTGCTCTTTGCTTTTGAAAAATATATCGAAACTGCACACTTGATGGATCGTGAAGCTTCGAACCCTGATGGAGGATTTCTTTTCTATGAATTAATGGCGCTTTTCTATGGTCACATCGCATCCTATCAGCACAGTATCTCGCAGGAGCTCGCATTGATCGAAGAAGACATCTTCAAGGATAAGGAAGATAAAATGGTTAAAAAGCTAGCACTCGCTAATCGCCGCCTCCTCGATATGAAGCGAAGCCTTAGGTCTCATGCCATGACCCTGCGTGACTTACGCGAGTATGCTGGCACGGTACTCGGTAAAGACTTTAAAAAACGCATGACTCTCCTGATCAAAAATCATAATGAAATCGAACATCTCCAACGCGACAATAAAGAGATACTAGATGACTTGCGTACCACTAATGATCTCCTCCTCAATTCCAAGACTAATCATATTATGAAAATTCTCACCATTGTGAGCTTCGTAACTATTCCTGTCATTATCGGAATGGAGATTCTGAAAGGTGAAATCGAAGCGATCAAGCATACTCCAATTTCTATCGGCATCGTACTCTTCTTTACCCTCTTGGTCAGCATAAGCCTTTGGAGATTTTTCAAGAGAAAAAGATGGGTGTAGTCGTAGCAGCTTTTGAAATTCATTTTTATTTCTCAAAGATTTCTTGCCCACTTTCTCTATCTTTAACTTCATAGCCTTTTGATGTCAGCTCATCACGAAGCTCATCCGAACCTTTCCAATCCTTATCTTCGCGCGCTTGTTTTCTTCTTTTCAAAATATTTTGAATATTATCTGGAAGCTCGCTCATTACCATTGGATTATTATTTGTATCTAGTACCTGTAATTCTAGATACATATTCTTATTAGCCAAACCTAATCCAAGTACGTGATCCGCGAAGGCTGCAATCTGGAATTTCTGACCGTCTGGAATTTCTGAATCTTTGAACATGCTATGCAATTCACCTAATGCCTTTGCGGTATTGAAATCATCATTGAAAGCCTTTTTAATATTTTTAATATAAGAAGATTGTAAATATTGCGTATCTTTTAACTTTTCAAGATCTGGTAGTCCAATAGTATCATTAAAAAAGTATTGTATCTTCTCATGCAAAGCCATGAGACCCTTCTGCGCTGCCTCGAGGGATTCCCATGAAAAGGCGATCTCTGATCGATAGTGTCCCTGCAAGAGCAAATAACGGTATGCCAGTGGATGGATTCCCTTCTCTATTACTGTTCGCAAGGTAATGAATCCATCGCCTGACTTTGCCATTTTCCCTGACGAGAGATTAAGGAAATTATTATGCATCCAATAATTTACTTTTGCGCCCTCGTACGCATTCTCTGATTGTGCGATCTCGTTCGTGTGATGCACCGAGATGTGATCGATGCCGCCGGTGTGAATATCGAAATGCTTTCCCAGATACCGCATACTCATCCCTGAACATTCAATATGCCACCCTGGAAACCCTTGCCCCCATGGACTTCCCCATCCCTTTTTATTATCAAGCTTCCATAATGCAAAATCATAAGGATGCTTTTTTTCAGAATTCTCTGATATACGCGCATGCTCATCATCGTGATTATGAGATTCACCACGTAGCTTGCCATACCCAGAATCTTTCTGTGTATCGAAATACAATCCATCAGAAGTCTGGTACACCAGATCTTTTTTAAATAAGGCTTCTATAATATCAATATCTTCTTGAACATGATCACTCGCACGCGGGAGATGGTGTGGTTTTTGAATATTGAGCTTACCCAGATCTTCGAGGAAGGCTTTGGTATATTTCTCGCCAATAGCCAACATATTCTGGAGCGTGAGCTCCATGCCTTCACGCACCAATGCTTTCGTCATTTTGTCATCACCCAGATCACCATCACCTACCAAGTGACCGATATCAGTAATATTCATTACTTGCTTCACTTCATAACCATTGAACTCCATAACGCGCCGCAGCACATCGGCGAATACATAGGCCCGAAGATTTCCAATGTGTGCATAATTATAGACCGTTGGGCCACAGTGATACATGCTGACTTTCCCAGATTCAATCGGAGTAAAGACCTGCTTCTCGCGACCCATCGTATTGTAGAGATGTATTGGCTGATTATTCATATCTTTCACAATAGCATATTTTTATCTCTCGAGATGATTCTGATGAACTCTGCCTTGTGGATGTGTAACACTGCTTACAATATTACACATACCTCCTTGGAACACGCTCTGAGATATTCGTCACGAGATCTGATGCAATAGTATTAGCGCGTGCTGCAATTAACTCTGGCCGCATTTCATTGCCCGCTTTATCCTTACCCATGAGAAGCACCCTATCGCCATTGTATGCTTCGCCTGATATTCCTAGACTCACAATACATTGATCCATACAAATATTCCCCACCACAGGATAAAGTCTTCCATCTATCATTACTTTTTGATTATGATGTTGAAATGATCGCATGTATCCGTCCGCATAACCAACAGGTAATGTTGCGAATCGTTCATGCTCGCCTTCTACACAATAATTCGATCCGTAACTCACACAGGCACCTTTTTCTAAGACTTTAAAGAAAGCCACGTGTGTTTCCCATGCGAAGCAAACTTCTAATTTTTTTACTATAATCTCTTCCTCTAGACTACCAGCACGCGGCATCTCAAACCAGTATCCATAGAGCAGCTTTCCTGGCCGCACCATATCGTAGTGCATCTCTGGGTACAAAATCGTCGCACCAGAATTAGCCATGTGCACTATTAGAAAATCTATTCCAGCCTCCTCCATCTGACTCACAACACTATCAAAGCGTTCATGCTGTATGTGTGTATATTCTGGATTATCTTCTGACTGTGCACAATGAGTGAAGATTCCCTCGAAATCTAGATATTGATATTCAGGGAGTTTTTGTATCAAGCCATCAACCCTATCCCATTGAACACCCAGGCGCCCCATGCCTGTGTCAATCTTGATGTGAACTTTTATTTTTTTCTTATTTTTATTAAAAGATTCTTTGCTCGCTGCATTGAGAATATCTAGCTTGTCCAGAGATGAACCCGTCGCCGTGAGATCGTATTCATAATAGAGATGAGCTTGTTCATGTGCCAGAGCACCAACTACTAGAATCGGCACGGTAATCCCCGCATGGCGTAATGCAATACCCTCTTCGATTATTGCAACCGCGAGGTAGTCAATTCCCCATAATTCATACATGCGGGACATCTCGATCATTCCGTGTCCGTAGGCATTCGCCTTCACTACAGCACAAACCTTCACCTTATCACCAACATGATCATGAACGACCTCGAGATTATTTTTCACCCGATCTTTATAAATCGTCATGACCGTTGGGCGGCTTTGGAGATATTCTGACATATGTATTCGATTATACAGAAATTTTATCTTCAAGTAAGTCCCTCATGATAGTGCCTACAATCCTTCTTCTTTAAAAATTTCGAGGGCCTTTTTTGCCTTGCGTGAAAGCTTGCCCGGGATTTGGACGCGTACCTTTACCAACAGATCACCTGACCCCATGAATCCACCACCTGGAACCCCCTTGCCGCGTACGCGCACAACCGTACCGCTCTGCGTTCCGGCTGGGATCTTAATCTTGACAGTGCCATCAATGCCCTCGACTTCGTGTGAAGCCCCTGATATTGCATCGGATAGTTTGACGTCTACACGCGTAATGAGCTGCTGCCCCTCGCGGCGCAGAGTCTCGTGTGGTTCTACGCGTATTGATAGGTAGAAGTCTCCTGGCTCTCCATCAGGAATTGTTTGCCCATATCCCGCAAGGCGGATACGTTGCCCATTCTCGATGCCCGCTGGAATGGTAACATCAACTTTTTTCCTTGTATTGCCATTGGCATCATTTTCGTAGTCGGGTACCTCGATGTCTTTTTGGGCTCCCTTGATTGCTTCCTTGAAGGTCAAATCAATACGCATCTGCACATCAGACCCACGGCGTACTCTGCGGCCAAATCCTCCCATGCCGCCCATTCCGAACTGCGAAAGAATGTCTTCTAAATCAATACCGCTAAAATCAAAGTTCATATTCTGACCACCGCCGAAATCGAATCCGCCGAATCCTTGCCCGCCACCCCCGCCGAACTGTGCACCTGCGTGACCGAATTGATCATAGGCCTTACGCTTTTTATCATCAGAAAGTGTCTGGTAGGCTTCGTTGATTTCTTTAAACTTGGCTTCGTCGCCTTCTGGTTTATCCGGATGATATTTCTGGGCAAGTTTATAGAAAGCTTTTTTTACCCCATTTGCAGAGGCACCCTTCTCGATATCTAATGTTTTGTAGTAATCTTGTTTTGACATGAGGAAATTATCTCAATTTATGAATGGTAATTGCATTAATAACACCTTCAACGCTTCCTGAGAATCTAAACTCCGATTGTGATATTTCATTTCCACCAATATCGGGGTCTTGGCGATTATTAGAATATACCTGCATTGCTATTTAATCAAAATTAATAGTAAACCCTCTAATACTATCAACATATTCGCCCATGATTTGATCGTTCTCAGGGAAAAGTTTATTTTCATCCACGCTAGATTTCTGGTTCTCCTCGACGGGTTCACCGATTTTTTGAAGAGATACATCATCCTGAACTACTTCCTCCACAATATGTTTCCGATTATATATACCTAAGATAACTATTAATATAATTATTAATGCAAGAATAAGACTCAATGCTTTATAAAAGTTTTTCATATTGTTTACTATACCATCCAATTAAATGAGTGCATGTTACTTGTTATTTCTCATCAGATGATGGCTCTTCTTCTACTTCTGCATCTTGTACATTCTCATCTGCATCAGTATCTTTTGAGACATCGGCATTCTCGCCTTCTTTTGCTGCTGCAGCTTCTTGCTCCTTCATCATCATTTCACCAATCTTTTGCATAGACGTTGAGAGCTCTGCTGTTTTTTCATCAATAGCTGCTGCATCATCTGTATCCTTTACCTCCCTCAATGACTTCAATTTCTCTTCGATGTCTGTTTTGGTGGCCTCCTCAATCTTATCTCCATAATCTTTGAGTGACTTTTCTGCTGTAAAGATCGTCATGTCTGCCGTATTGCGCTTGTCCACTAATTCTTTCTTCTTGGCATCTTCATCTGCATGAAGTTCTGCGTCTTTTTGCATTTTTTCAATATCTTCATCCGTCAATCCTGATGATGCTTCAATCTTGATTGATTGCTCTTTGTTCGTTGCTTTATCGATCGCTTTTACATTCAAAATACCATTCGCATCAATATCAAATGACACTTCAATCTGTGGGACTCCACGTGGAGCCGGTGGGATTCCATCGAGGAGAAACCGCCCTAGTGATTTATTATCTGCTGCCATTGGACGCTCGCCTTGAACAATATGAATATCAACCGATGGCTGATTGTCGGCTGCTGTCGAGAATACCTGTGACTTCGATGCTGGAATGGTCGTGTTCTTCTCGATCAGCTTTGTCGCGACACCTCCCATGGTCTCGATCCCCAATGACAATGGTGTCACGTCGAGCAAAAGAAGATCCTTCACGTCACCTTGCAATACGCCCGCTTGAATCGCTGCGCCCTGCGCAACTACCTCATCTGGGTTAATAGTTCTGTTAGGCTCCTTGCCGAAGTAATCCTGTACGGCTTGCGAGACCGCTGGCATACGTGTCTGTCCACCAACGAGAATCACCTCATTGATATCCGATGCACTCATGCCGGCATCCTTCATCACACCCTTAGTAATCTCGATAGACTTCTCGATATACGAAGCTGCAAGTTGCTCTAGCTGAGCACGTGTAATTTTAACCAGAAGGTTCTTTGGCCCTGACTCGTCAACGGTAATAAACGGAATGTTAATTTCTGTCTCTGTGGCCGTTGAGAGCTCCTTCTTGGCTTTTTCTGAGGCATCATCGATACGCTGGAGTGCCAATTTATCGCCAAGAATATCAATACCATTCTCTTTTTTAAATTCAGTTGCGACCCATTTAATAATCTCATGATCAATGTCGCGTCCTCCCATATGTGCGTCCCCTCCTGTTGCCTTTACCTCAACAACATTATCTCCGACCTCCAGTACAGATACATCAAAGGTTCCCCCTCCGAAATCATATACAACGAGATTTTGATCTGCTGTTTTGTCGAATCCATATGCCAGAGCTGCGGCTGTCGGCTCATTGATGATTCGCTTGACCTCTAATCCTGCAATCTTACCTGCATCTTTTGTAGCTTGTCGCTGTGCATCATCGAAGTATGCCGGCACAGTAATAACTGCCTCAGTAATTGTTGTTCCTAATTTCGCCTCAACATCTGACTTAATTTTCTGGAGGATCATTGCAGAGATTTCTTCAGGGCGATATTTCTTCTCTCCAAGAGTGATGTTCACTTCACCGTTTGGTCCCTTTTCCATAATATATGGAACGGTCTTGAAATCCTTCTGAACCACATCATCATCGAATCGGTGACCCATGTATCGCTTTACCCCATACACAGTATTCTCTGGATTAGTTACTGCTTGCCGCTTGGCAAGAAGACCAACGAGGCGGTCATTATTTTTCCCGATGGCAACAACTGATGGCATCGTGCGATTCCCTTCTGCATTCTCGATAATCTTTGGCTGACCACCCTCAATGATGGCTACTGCCGAGTTTGTTGTTCCGAGATCAATTCCAATTATTTTTGACATACGCGTAATATATTTTGATTAACTTTATATAAATAGTAATACTTTTCTTCTTATATTATAGTCTTGATCGTTATTCTTGAGCACCCTCTTGAGGAGTAACACCGAGACGAATCTTGGCAGGACGAATGACGCGATCTGCTGTGCGATATCCCTTCTGAACAAGTCCCAAAATCTGGTGATGCTGATCTTCGCTGACTTCCTGCGTGTCGAATGGCTCGTGAATTGCTGAATCATATCCCCCTGATGTGTCTGCAATAACGCTCACACCATAATCATCGAGCACCTTGCTTAATTGCTGGAAAATATACTCAATTCCTGTTCGCCAATTCGCATCAACTGACTCCCAGGCATCACCCTTCATCGCCATTTCAAATGCATCCAGCGCAGGGAGAATATCGCTCACACATGATTCTCGTACCATTGCGGTAATCCTCTTGGTCTTTTCCTCTGATTCTTTTTTGAAATTAATGTAATCAGCTTTTGCCTTTTGCCAGCCGGCGAGATACTCATCCCGAGACTGTTTTACCTCTTTGAGCTCCGCGCGTAGCTGCTTTAGCTTATCAGATGATTTCTGGTTACTACCCTCATCATCTGTTGCCTCCCAAGAGAGATCACCCTGAATCTCATCATCAACGAGGACTTCGGTATCAAGGGGCTCTTCTGTGGTGCCAGATTGGAATGCTTCTTCACTCATAAACGATATGCTTCGTAAAAACTAACTATTGCTAATATATTCTCTATTATAATCATACTTTTGATTTTGACAAGTTTTTTGTGGTCATAAAAATATTGCAAAATTTAATCACCATGATACAGTATCGATATATGTCAAAAAAGCGCTTTTCCTTATCCAAGCATATCCTCAAATATCTCCGCCAAAAAAAGGCCCGTTCTCGCAACGAGCTCTTCAAAGATATCTCCTCACTCATCGATGAAAACTATATGCCTGAATCAGATCAAAAGTCACAATATAAGATCACGCGAGCTCTTAAGAATCTTGAAAAAAAGGGTGATATTGAATCACTAGAGCAATACAATAATACTAGTAACAATGGATCATTCTTGCGCCTCACTTCATCAGGACGGCAAAGCTTGCGGTCAATACAACTCGACGATGACCAAGCGCCCATTCCGCAGAATTGGGATGGCAAGTGGCGCATTATTATCCTAGATCTACCAGAGTCGCGCAAAGAAGTCCGTAATGCATTACGATATATTTTGAAAAAAGCCAACTTTGCCTGTGTAAAAAATTCCCTCTGGATCTCACCCTACCCTTTAGAACACATGTTGGAGAATATGAAAAAGGATCTCGAACTCACGCACGAACTGATGATTATTGTCACAGATGAAATTGATGAGAAAACGGTGGAGGTTTTCAAAGAGGTGTATAGTTCAGAATAATTTTATGCCGCACTATAAACCCATCAAGAAAAATGAAGGTTTGAACGAATCAGAAAGATATTTAAGTAATTTATGTGAAAAAACATTTCTTTCATTATGGAGCTATCCTTCTGTTTTTTATAAGCCAGGAAAAGAACTGTGTGACGTCTTAGTGTTCTTTCAAAATAAGATACTCATTATTTCAGATAAAAATTGTGCTTTTAATACGTCAGAAAACATTACTCTTGCATGGAAGCGCTGGTTTAAAACTTCAATTAAAAAATCAGCCAAGCAACTTTGGGGCGCAGAGAGAAAGATTCAAAATAATAAATGCAATGTCTATCTTGATAATAAATGCACGAAATCACTACCAATCACAATACCTAAAAATCCAGAAATACATCTGATGGCAGTCACCCAAGGAATATCCGAGCACATAAGTAATCATTTTCAAGATGAAAGCGCTAGCTTTATGATAAGCACATCATTAAGCCCGATGGAGGAATGTGTAATTCCATTCACCATAGGAGATCTTGATCCTCAAAAGAGTTTTGTGCACATTATTGATGATTATACTCTTGAAAATATGCTTAGTGAACTCGATACACCCAAAGAGTTATTTCAATATTTAGATAAAAAAGAAGAACTATTCAGATCTGACTCAAGGTTGATAATCCCGGGTGAAGAAGAATTGATTGCTGACTACGTTACAAACATAGACCATTCTACTGGAATGCACAGTTTTTCATTTCTCCACAAGTTAGACCCATATGGCAATTTATTTCGTGATTGTGAAAGATGGAAATAAATGAAAGAAAATGAACAGTACCTTGCAAAAAAGTCTGCTGATAAAATTAGCTATGATTGGGATTGCCTTATCGAACGAATCGGCAAAAATGCGCTTAATGGAACCCAGTATCATCACAAAGGACTTCCTAATCCATCTTTTAATAACTCAGAAGAAATAGCAAGAAAATTAGCAAATAACTCTCGATTTGAGCGCCGCACTCTAGCAAGTGCTTTTTTAGGAATCATACATAAATCTCACGACACTCCTAAGGATGTACTAAGAAGAATACTACCTCTAAATGATAGTTTTTCTATCTGCTATATTTTTATTACATTTCCTGAAAATGAAAATTGGACTTACGAAAAATATGTAGAAATTCGATTTAATTACTTAAATGAATTTTGCTACGCTGTTAAATACAAGCATCCAGAGACCACTGAAATAATTGGGGTTATAACCGAATCAGGCGATAAAGAAGAAGGAGTAAGGTCGGAAGATGCTGTATATATTGACACTTCTATTTGGAATGATGGAAATTATCGACGTGGTGCAGAAATCATTGAAAAGTATAATTTTTTCAACAATACAAAAGAAGTCCACTTTCATTCAAAAGAATATCCTGATTTAGAATAATTTCGCAAAACAAAAACCCACATCGCTGTGGGTTTTTGAAATAGAATATATTTGTGAGATTGAAGAGGTTCTTAACGCTTTGACCATTGGGCAGCCTTACGCGCTTTCTTGAGACCTGGCTTCTTGCGCTCTTTTGCACGAGGATCACGCTTGAGGTATCCAAACTTTTTGAGCATAGTACGTGTTCCCAAATCGTATTGCGTAAGTACACGAGCAATACCGTGACGAACTGCTTGAGCTTGACCTGAACTTCCTCCACCCTTTACAATCACCGTCATTACGAAACTTTCAGGATACTTGAGCTTTGCCAATGGTTGCTTGACTACGCGCTGCAAAGCAATAGTTGGGAAGTATTCCTCCAACTTTTTACCATTCACAGTAATATCCGTGTTGTTTTCAGAGCCAAGAGAAAGACGCACCTGAGCATTAGATGTCTTGCGACGTCCAACTGCCTTGATATATTTACCAGATGGCAAATTAATACGCTCGGGCGATGGAAAGAGGTTCTCCGCCTCTTTCACCACCGTCGTAGAAGTCAACGCCTCTCCGTCGGCTTCTGTATTAGTTATAGGTTGTGTTGCTGTTTCTGTCATAAAAATAATTAACTAATTCTTTGGAATCATTATGCTTCAATAATGAGATTCTTCATACGTAGAGCCTGAAGGCGATTCTTAGGGAGCATCCCACGAACAGCGTTCTCGAACACTGGAACAATACCACGCTTCTCGATGAGATCTCCACGCTTCTGGAAACGCAGACCTCCTGGATATCCAGAATAACGCGCATACTTCTCATCCATATTCATCAAAGATTGTGATGCATTCTGGATAGTCACCTTCACGTCATCAATAACGTTAGGTGCGAAAGATGCCGTATCTTTACCCATCAACGACATAGCAGCTTGGCTCGCTACGCGACCCAATGCCATATCCTTTGCATCGATTGTAATGTTTCGTGTTGCCATAATAAATAATATCTATGCTTCAACTGAAGCTTTTTCAGGAGTCTTTGCCTTTTTCCTTGCTTCAACTGCAACGAATTCAATCATTGCCATTGGAGCTGCATCGCCTGCGCGTTGTGGCATTTTAATAATACGTGTATATCCGCCTGGTCGATCAGCAAAATCTTTTGCAATCTCATCAACAATTTTCTTGGAAATATTTTCGTTATTACCAAGGCGTGATGCAATAAGACGCCGTGATGCAATCGTTCCCGACTTGCCCAAGGTAACCATCTTCTCTACGAGAGGTCGGATAGCCTTGGCACGAGCAAGAGTTGTTATGATACGTCCATTTTCAAAAAGAGCGATCATTAAAGAACGAATGAATCCAACGCGGACTTTCCTTATACGACCAAACTTTTTGTTACGATTATGATGTCTCATACTTGTTTGTTTATATTATGCCTTTGCCTTAAGTGCAACATCGAGCTTCGTAAGGGCATCAACAATTTCTGTAACACCCTTGTTTCCTATTCCCTCAAGTGTCAATAGGTCATCCTCATCTTTCTTCACCAATCCGCCAATAGTGCGGATGTTCGCTTCTGCAAGGGCATTAGCTGTGCGTGTTGAAAGTTCAAGAGACTCAATGCGTGTCTTTAATACATCAGACATATCAGGCGCCTGTTCTGGTTGATCATCATTATCTGATGTTGCTTCGAGTGAAGCGTTATTCTCAGGAGCTGTAGCGTCCATACTACTCGTCTCTTCTGGTAAGTCAAGGATAGTGCGGAATTGCTCCATCATGATCTTGATTGACTCTTCCAATGCCTCACGAGGAGTCATTGAACCATCGGTTTCAATCATCATGCGCAATCGATTGTGATCAGTACGATCACCTACACGCATATTCTCTACCTCATAGCGAACTTTTCGGATTGGTGTATATACAGCGTCCATGGCAATAGTACCGATAGAAACTTTTTCGCCGTGAATCATTTCGCGTGGTACATATCCAACACCGCGGTTAACTACCATTTCGATATCGATTGATCCATTCTTTGCAGTAATCTCACAAATATATTGATCTGGATTCATAACTTCTACTATACCTCCTCCATCAATCGCAGCGGCAGTAACCATCCCTGCACCTGATGACTTGAGTGTTACAGTAGTTGTCTCGTCTCCCGCAATATTAAAACGAACTTTTTTCAAGTTCATGATAATATTAAGGGCATCCTCACGAATACCATCAATCGTTGCATACTCGTGATCGACTCCAGTTATCTTTACCAGCGTAATTGCAGCCCCCGGAAGGGACGAAAGAATAACGCGACGAAGGGAATTCCCAAGCGTGTGCCCATATCCCGGATACAGCCCTTCAATTTCATAGCTTCCTTTTGTTGTTGTTTCTTCAACAACATGAAGTTTTGATGGGAGAAGGATAGATGTAGTTCGCATAAAATAAGAAGTAATACGTGAGTGCTATACATGCAGACAGAAAGGCTTATTCGTGATTCAGAAAAAGTGAAACCTCTGTGTATGTATAGTACGCTCCGTATATTTTTATTAGTTAATAAATGCTAAATGAAATAAAAAATAATACACATGATATATAAATATACGAGATATACGTAATGTATACATATATCTCCCTTGTGCACTACCGTTTAACGAGAGTAGAACTCGATAACAGTCTGAAAATTCAGGATTGGATCTGGCTCAGTTGGTGTTCCTACGACTTCCCCAGAAAGCGCTTTGCCATCAAACTTAATCCAGCTTGGTGCCTTGTACGACTTGAGGCGGGTGTCTATTTCTACAAACAATTGTTTCTTTTTACTTGCATCACGTACGGCAATTTTCTTACCTGTGCGTGTGTGAGCAGAAGGGACAGTGATACGCTTACCATCGACAGTAATATGTCCATGAGATACCATTTGGCGTGCCATACGTCGTGTTGGGGCAAGCCCACATCGATACGTTATATTGTCCAAACGACGCTCTAAAAGTTCAAACAACGAATCAGCTGGCCGTGCAGTATCAAGAGCTTTCAAAACATAATTTTTGAATTGTTTTTCACTCACACCATACATAAAACGCACTTTTTGTTTCTCAACAAGCTGTAGGCCATAATCTGTAGGGCGTCGACGACGCTTGCGTGCACGCTTTGCCTCAGACAAAGTAAATTTCTGTGTCTGACATTTTTCATAAATCGCTGCCCCTAGACGACGACACACTTTGTATTTTTTGATAGTAGCCATAATAAATTATACTTGATTATACACGACGCGCCTTGGGAGGTCGTACACCATTGTGTGGTACTGGCGTCTTGTCTTGGATATTCCTAATGTCGACCCCTTTACCTGAGAAGGCACGGATGGCTGATTCTCGACCAGCACCAACACCCTTTACAATAATATCAACCTCTTTTACCCCAATCATGCCTGCCTTTTCACCAATGAGCTCACCTACTTTCGCAGCAGCGAATGGCGTTCCTTTCTTGGCACCACGGAACCCGAGAGCTCCCGATGATGACATCATGATCATGTTTCCTTGCATATCTGTCAGTGTAACCAATGTGTTATTGAATGTAGACTTAATGTGCAATAGGGCTTCTGAAAGTTTCTTTTTGGGTGTACGAGCAAGTGCACGGCTTTTTAGACTGTGATCAACTCCTCGCCCACGTTGTTTTACGATTCTTTTTTTTCCCATACGAGATAGTGATTAATAATTAAAAATTAAGTGTTTAAGTTTTTGAAACCTTTACGCGACCAGAGGCCATCGTATTACGCTTGTTCCCACGTACAGTTCGTGAGTTCGTCTTGGTGCGCTGCCCTCGGCATGGGAGACTGCGGCTATGACGAGTACCACGGTAACACTGAATATCTTTCAATCGCTTTATATTCTGTGAGCGCTCACGACGCAGCGTTCCTTCGAGAACAAGTGTTTCTGTCTCTTGGCGAATAGCAGTTTCTTCTTCCGTAGAAAGAGAATCCACTTTACGCACTGGATCAATTTTTAAACGCTTGAGAATATCTTGTGCACGAGCAAGGCCAATGCCGTAAACAGCAGTGAGACCATATTGCACTTGCTTATTGTCTGGAAGAGTAATTCCGAGAATTCGCATATTGATTATGAGATATAAAGCACACGAATTTACTTCTGTCGTGCTTTACGATTAGGGTCAAGCTTATTTATACGATAAACACGACCTCGACGCTTGACGAGTTTATCACCTCTCTTGTTGTCTGCTCGTTTAATTGACGTACGGACTTTCATAAGCTTTGATTCATGAATAAAAATGTGGAAGAATGTTTGCTTGAAAATATGCTTCCTAGATACGCACACTCTCGTAATGACTACCTAGTGGGCAATCGAGAGCTTCATTATCTAATTTCGTTTAATAATACGTCCCTTTTCTCCCCCGTGGTCATCAAGAAGAATTTCAATTGTATCCCCGACGAGTACTTTGATACGATGATATCGCATCTTACCCGATAAATGACCAATCACTTCTTTTTCTTCTCCTGATTCCTGAGCAATAACAACGCGAAACATAGTATTTGGCAGCGCTTCAGTAACCGTAGCGGAAAAAGTACGCTGGGCTTCTGCTTTCTTCTTTGCTGCTTTCGCTTCTCGCGCTAATTGTTTTTTGTTCATATGGGATATAAAAGGGCGAACGTACACGATACTAGCAGAGGCACATGTTTGTGTCAAATAATGGCACAGTAGTGCACCTTTTAAAACTGACGTTACGTATACATTACTTCTCAATACTAATAATAATATCATTCGTATTTCCGGGTGCGCGTTTTTTCCAGAATGGCTTGAGGCCAACTGATGCGCGCTCTATTCCATTATTAGTCGAAAAGATATCTTGCCAGGCCAATCGCTCAGTTCCTGCAATTTCTTCTTCCAAGGCTTGGATATCGATATCAGCACGAAATCCTATATCACCATTGAGGCCAATCTGGAAATTTCCCCCCTCAGTTTGACCATCTACAGTAATGCCTAAGTCAGTATTAGTCTCTTCTTCAATTTTACGTTTACGCAAGACCTGCCTCATGAATTCATCTGCCTCTTCCGAATAGGTCATATTGACGTTGCTCGGATTGGTTATTGCTAGCAGGTCAACAAGATCATCGTCTCCCTGGTAATTATGGTCTTGGAAGATTGTTTTAACCAATTCATTTTGAGGAAAAAGAATTAACGCACCGCGCCCCTTTAGAGAAACATGTGTCGCCCTACCGCGGTTATCTTCAATAATCTCCAACTCATCAGTATCCAAGAGAAACGCCCTTTCAAAGAAAACAAACCCATCTGGCACATCAACAACTGCATGCGTTAACATACTCTGCTGAAGGCTCTGGCGCATAGGTACAATGACCTGATTTCGTAAATCTTGAGAAATAATATACACACCTTGTTCTGCGCCTCCAATAATACCAGCTGGTGCGCGCCCATATTGCAAATCGAATTTCGGACTGTTTGATTCACGCCAGGCTGGAATTACAAAACGTGCTGCTTGTGATGTATTGTACTGGGGGCCAGCCTTCTCTGCGGTGACAATAATTTCTTTAATACCAGGTGTGTTTGCCTCTTGACCAGGAATTATGATAATCTCATCGGGACCTAAATAGATGAACCCATCTTCTGATTCAAAGCGCGTTGAAGGACTCAACTGTTGATCATTTTCTGTCTCATTATAAAGGACGAGCTTACCCGAAGCCTTAATAGGTGTCTGGGTTCGCTCTTCAATAGTAATCTCTTGCTTAACGGTTCCTGAAAATACAACGTATTCTAACTCGATAGCATTCTTATTCCCTGTGTTCGAGAGGTCAACACGCTGCTGTACTGGCAATATAAACGAAACAGGCTTAACAAATACCATGGCTCGATCAAATAAGAAAGCCCCACCGATCATAACTCCACCAATGACTACTCCAATAAATCCTACGCCTCGTACTAAGTTTCGTAGTCTTTTATTTTTTGAAGCAAATATTGATTGATAGTGTTGTGGGCTTTTATATGATCGTGTTGGCTTCTTTTTTCTGTTTCTTGGAGGCTTAGTAGTTTTTCTCTTAGCTTTTTTTTCTACATATGGACCTGATTGTTTTTTAGGAGTAAGGGTTCTTTTTTCGGGAACAGTTGATTCAGACTGAGCTCCCTGGCCAGATACTCGTGGCGAATGAGCTACGGAAGAAGTAATTGTTTTTTGCACCTCAGCTCCTTTCGCTTGGGCTTCAGATTTTTTTTTAATAGGTCGTATTCCTCCCACTAAACGCACGTCTAGAGCAGGCGATTGAACTTTTGCGTTGGGAGACAAATTCTTACCATCCCGTACTGGGACAGATTGAATGACTCGGGTGTTATTTGAAGCAGTGGGCTGGCTCATTTTTTGTATTTCTGATCTAGATGCACTATTTTGAACCCTTACATCTGAAGCAGTAGCAGCTCCTATTTTTTTTGTTGTATTTGAACGAAAGAAAATACGCGAAAACCAAGAGCGCTTGGTCTTTATTTTGTTTTTTGCTTTTTCTTTTGCCTTACTTGATAAAGATGGTTGATTCAAGGTTTCTCTTTTGGTCCTTTTAAATAGTCCTTCCTTGTTTTCTTGTACTGCTTTTTGAGGAGTCGCTTTAACCTGAGGCTTTACCGGTGCGTTATTTCGTATAATACCATCAACAAAACGCGCTGGCTCATTATTGCCTTTTCTCGAGCTTTCTCTTTGTCCCTGTGGTGAAAAATTTGCCATACATCGTAATTAAGGTGCGAAATTAACTTCCAATCTATTGAAGAAGACTATACCAAGATCCCTCTCATTTGAAAAGGCTATATTGTGTAATTATTGAAAATTATAAACCTTGAGCAAGATTCAAAATCCATGCTTCACGTACATCTTTATCTTGATGAAATGTTTTTTTGAAAAATGGTGTAATTAATTCGAGCCCCTGGTAATTCATTCCTATAAATATTTCGTCCATCCATACAAATACCAAGGGTGGCGCGAGCAAGCGTTCATCTGAAATATATTTTAAAGATTCATGTATCGTAGACTCAAGGCTGTCATGGAGCTCTTTATGATACTCGTCACCCGGGGCATGAATGTGACCTTTGATTGACGATTGTTTATACGAAGTAAAATCCTGAACAGCAACATGTGTATGAGATTCAAAGATTCTGGCGATATCACTCACGCCCCAGTCGATACTTATTATTTTTGCCTGATGACGTTCTCGATGCGATGCGATGACATGTGAAGAAAACATACCAACGTGTATGTAGGTCCCAGCATCCATCATGGTGCGAATAGTCTGCACATAGGTCTGGAATGATAATTCTGGACCACCAAGCATGAGGCTCGCCAAGGCGTCAAGTTGCCCAATCATTTCATGGTCTCCCATGGTAGTGATTCCCGCAATACGTACGCGGTGAACAGGATCTGGTGACAAAGATTCTACACGATATCCATCTATCTCAATAGCGAGACTCTCCCATCCAAGAGTGTGAGCATATGACGGATGTTCAATGTGCCACTTTTTTTCATGCGTGCCTGTAATCCACTCCTGATACATAGTATCTACATCGGTCTGCGTAATCACGCGCTCCTTTAAATATCCTTTATCAAAAATATCATAACGAGGGATATACCAAGTAGGATCAAGCGAATAAATAACGTGAACAATTTCATGAGGAATAGCATCATCCTCCTTGATACGCGTAAAAAGTAGCTTAAGCGCATCCGTAACATGATACCGATAGCGATCACGTTCAGTCTGCGTGTCATCATGTGGTGTATAGAGCACCTGCGTACGGTAACGCGGTGTATTAAGCGGATCGTTATGAACCCACGCGAGAATCTCCATGCTACCGACATGTACTAACAAACTTCCTGGAGAGAGAGAACTCATATGTGGCCTTAGTATACCAAATAAGTTGAATAGAGAGAAGAACTATTATGCCAAAGTTATAGGAATTTATTCCAACACCCCCTTAATTCTCCGCACACCGGCAGAGCTAGATTCTTCTTTTTTAATACGAAAAGTTCCCAGTTCCGCTGTTCTTTCAACATGTGGCCCCCCACAGAACTCTATTGAGATCGGATCACCTTCACCACCAATAACATACACGGAGACTTCGTCAGGATATTTGGCGCCAAATTCCATCTGCGCCCCTAATTGTTCTGCATCAGATTTCGGCATAACTTTCTGCACCACAGGAATGTCGCGCGAGATCCATTCATTGACTTGAGCAGTAACAGCTTCCTTTTGTTCTGGGGTTAGTTTCTGATTATGTGTAAAATCAATGCGCAAGCGCTCCTGAGTAATATTACTTCCCCGTTGCGTGATATCAGGTGACACCTGCATTTGCAACGCCGCGAGCAACAGATGATGCGCCGTGTGCAAAGCGATAGTTTTCGGATCATCATCTGCAAGACCACCTTTGAACTTGCCTGTCGCAGCGGTACGTGAGCTCTCTTGATGAGATTTCATCTTCTTTTTGAAATCATCTATATTGATTTCTTCGCCATGTTCGCGCGCGAGCTCCTGAGTCATCTCAAGCGGAAAGCCATAAGTAGTAAATAGATCGTAGGCATCACGATTTCCCTTTTCGAATTCGCGCATCCCTTTTTCAAGAGTCTTTTTAAAAACTTTCTGCTCCTTATTTATGATTTCATCTATCTGCCCTTTCTTCTCAATCAGTTCAGGATAAGCTTTGTTATAGATTGCGTATATGGGTTCTATAATATTGAGACCTACATCATGAATTCCCAAACGATACATATGCCGGACTGCACGACGAATAATCCTACGCATAATATATCCTCGATCCTTGTTCCCAGGAACCACACTATCAGATGCCATAAATACTGCCGCCTTCATATGATCAGCAATAATGCGTGCTGAAGAAACACTCTCTTCAGATGAAAGATCTGTATGCATATTTATTTTATCAATTATCGATGAAAAAAAATCAGTTTCATAAATGCTTTTTTTACCCTGCAATGCAGCAGTTAACCTTTCAAGGCCCGATCCCGTATCAACATTATTTTTTTCAAGTTGAGCCAGTGATGTTGCGTCTAGACGATCGTAGCTCATAAAGACATTGTTCCATATCTCTACTATATCTTGCCTTTCTTCAATTTTTTCAAATTCTTCTTGATTTAATCCATCAGTATAGTTACCACTGAGGTCAAAAAATATTTCTGTTGATGGGCCACACAAACCTGTTGCACCCAGCGCCCACCAGTTATCTTCTTTTTTCCAAAAGATGCGCGTTTTAGGATCGAGACCAGCTTTTTTAAATAACGTACTCCAAAATACATATGCTTCTTCATCTTTTTCAACTTGGTCATCACCAGCAAAAACAGTTACATAGAGACGGCTTGGATCTATACCAAAACCTTTATCACTACTCGTTAACAATTCCCAACTCATACCAATGGCTTCCCCTTTAAAATAATCACCAATTGACCAGTTCCCTAACATTTCAAAAAAAGTCGCGTGGGTTTTGTCACCCACCTCATCAATATCAACAGTACGTACGCATTTTTGTGAACTACATACACGCGATCCCGCAGGATGGAATCCATTATTAAGTGCTGGGACGAGCGGCTGCATACCGGCAACAGTAAATAATGTACCTCCTGTAGCCGCCGAACCCTCAGGGACGAGTGATGCAGATGGCAAAACTATATGAGGAAATTCTGCATGATCACTAAAAAAGCTGATAAAGCGTGTGCGAATTTCATTACCTGATAAGTATTTCATATATCTATACTATAGAACTCTTTTATTTTTTGAGCAAGAAAGCAGAAAGATTAACCTAGGGAGGCTCAAGGTATTTGCAGTACCATCCACCAAGGGACCATTAACTGGTTTCAGCTGGATAAGGATTCCTTGGGAAGACGGTAGAGCAAGTTCTATCACTCAGAACTGCAATTCCATTATTTCCAATTATCATATTTCCAAATGGCAGACAGAGATTACCCGCTTCCCCAAAAGAGAACCCGTATATTTTGGCATTAGAGAATGTAAACGTGAAGGCGACATCTTCTCCTGAAAGCCCGTACAATACATTGCTTTTATTGCTCCATATATCAAGAATATCACCGATATAATATGACCCAACATTATCAATCCTAGTAGGCACGAGATTCGACACAGGGGTCGGCACCCCATTAGCATCCTTGGTAACACTGACTTCGATCCATCCACCCTCTCCTATATCTGCGCTGATATGTAGCCCGATATCTTCTTGCCCAAGATGCTGTTCCGGCAAGGTAACGGTACTCGTTGTCCAAATGGAGTCGCTTGACCCAGTAGCGTCAGTGAAGCTCATAAAGCCATCTTCACGGAATTCAATAAGCTCCGTAGTAAACATTGCAGGATTATTAGTCCATGCTGCATCATGATTATCGTGACTATAAGCTACGTGAGTGAGGAGTACATGATCTGCCTTGTTGTAAACAAGGTCATTCTGAAGAAAATGCCCATGTAGGATATATAGCATCGTTATCATTGTTCTGGTTGTGATTAATGCTCCAACCATCAGAATTACGTCCCATATTACGATACATTACATTTGTTGAATTGTTTAGTCATCGGGTTTTTGCAAAAATGGGGCAAAGGTTATTATTATGAGGGCTGAAATGAAAACTAAACCCGTAGCGCAAGTGCTCAATCTATTCTTCCAATACTCCCACTCTTGCTCACTCACCATTACCTCAGCTCTAATATAATATGCCAGTAGGATAAATATGAAAATTAGAATAGCAAAGTATAACTTGATTAGCATAATTCGATTTTAAATATGAAAAAATATTCTATCACTACTCAATCTAGCGAATTATGTATAATTAAGCAACTATTCCGCCACCAACAAGCAGTCCATCATTATCATACAGAACAATAGACTGCCCAGGACTCACGCTGCGATCAATATGATCGAAGATAATTTCTGCAGTTCCAGCAGCCCGATCATACGAAATGATATGAGTATTTTTATCTTGTCCATGATATCGAATATGAGCAATATATTCATTTTTTTGATCCAAATATCCCTCCGGATCGTTCACTTGCTCAAGGAGAATTTTTTCTCTAGAATTTTCTCCAGCAATAGATCCATGAATTTCATTCTTTGGACCTACAATTATTGTATTTGTATCGATATTCTTTTCTATAACATAGAGCGCCTCTTGAGAAGATGAAGCAGTTAATCGATCGAATCCTAGACGCTCACCATGCGTAACCATCAACACTCCCAAATGATATTCGCCCATTATATCTCCTGAATGGTTAAGCACTTTCGCAGGCTTGGTTTCGATACAGTGCAACAAAAAATCCTTCATATCTATTTCACCAAGAAAGCACACCCCTTGAGAATCTTTCTTGACTCGAGTAGGGAGATGGTGCTTTTGCGCTAGCTTTCTCACTTCTGATTTTTGCATAGCCCCCAAGGGGAACTTGCTTTTTGCTATTTGATCCTGTGTGAGCATCCAGAGGAAGTAGCTCTGGTCCTTGGTCGCATCGATTCCCCGCTGGAGAAGGAGCTGACCATTGGGTAGCGCGCGGCGCTTCACATAGTGGCCCGTGGCGATGAAGTCAGCGCCGCGCGCGAGTGCCCAATCGAAGAAACCACCGAACTTTACTTCGCTGTTGCACATTACGTCAGGATTCGGCGTTCTCCCTTTTTTATATTCATCAATCATATACCCAGCAACATCATCACGATAGCGATCGGTCATATCACACTCGAGGAATGGAATATCGAGGTGAGCACAGACGCGCATTGCATCGCGCCGCTCATTTCGCCAGGTGCACTCGATCCAATCTGGCTGCCAGGTACGGATAAATACACCGACAACTTCATAGCCTTGTTGCTGGAGCAATAATGCCGCAACAGACGAATCAACACCACCCGAAATGCCGACGAAGACTGTTTTTATATTGCTCTGCCTTTTTTGCATAGAAAAAGTATACGGCGATAGCTGAGAAAGTCGAGAGGAAGTGAAAAATTGAGCTTAGGAAATATATATTTACCAGAACTACACTCTCGTAGTTCAATCCGAATCATATACAGGGAAAGGTGCAATATATTCTTAAGACTTAGCACAATCCCATCTATAGACTTATCTTTTAGACTTTTAATATCAGTGTGCCTTACAGCATTATCCTCAAAAAGGTACAGTTTAGCAAATTCTTTTCCTTCGCTCTTTGTATCTTGAATCATCTGTGGAATTCTTTTAAGTTCTTGCCTATCAACTTTGGTAAGGCTAAAAATTATTATTGCAGTTATTGCTATTAATGCTAAAAAAGTGGGTAAACTTATAAGAAATCATAGGGGTCATATCTAATCGAATAACAACTTAAATTACTTTCCATACTTAAATAAAATCTACTTCTCCTTCATCATCGCAACGAATACTTCCATGGTTGCGCGTGTATCAGCGAGTGCGGTGTGAGCCCGTTCGTTCACTACGCCATACAATTCACACAAGGCCTTGAGCGAAAGATTCTTGAGATCGGGATCCCTGTTGAGCTTTGCGAAAGCAATACTCAGGGTGTCGAACTTCTGATAATGCATTGAATTCTCGACTCCCGTTACCTCATATGCGCGATTGATAAATCCATAATCAAATGAAATATTATGTGCCACCATTGCGCACCCTTTTGCCTTTTGAGAAAGCTCTTTCATTGCCTCTTCTAGCGAATGTGCGAACATCCACTCTTTCTCATTGTATCCGTTAACACGCAATGCACCCGGATCAGCATCTTCAATACGCTCTGGCTTTACCTTAATATCGAGCTCATGAATAACACGCAGGTCACGATATGATCCCTGTGGCTCAGCAACAACTGCGCCGAGCTCGACTATCTCGTGCTTGGTAGGATTAAAACCCGTCGTTTCAACATCAATGAATACTAATTTTTTTAGAGGGAGTGCCATAATGATATATATGAAATCTTGCTACCGTAAATACAAACGCTTGTTCTCATTATGCTCTGCTAGGTTTTGCCCAAAATGAACGCCCCCCTCTGGGTCATGTAAATAGAAAAGATATGGTGAATCCGCTGGAAAAAGAGCTGCGTCCAGTGCAATGCGCCCTGGGTTACCCAAAGGGCCAGGTGGAAGGCCCGTATATTTGTACGTATTGTATGGTGAATCATACGCCAGGTCACTGAGAGTTACCTCCTTACTCTCTTTATCAAACAAGTAAGCGAATGACGCATCGACCTGTAATGGCATACCAATTTCGATGCGCTTCCACAATACTCCTGAAATAAGATATGCATCATCCTTGCCCGCTGCTTCACGTTCGATAATTGATGCCATGATCACACGATCACGCAATTCTTCTGGAGAATAATCGCTTACCGTATCAAGTGCAATCTCTGCTAAAACACCGGCGAAAGTATCGCCCATTCTATCTATGAGATCCTGCTCACTCGTTTCAGGATCAAGGAAATAGGTACTAGGGAAAAGATATCCATTACGCACAATTGCCATATTTACGAATGCGTCTGCATCAAAGTTATTTAATAACGCTTCGGCAGTTTCGCCTATATATTCTAGAGACGAACCTTCGGGGATAGTGAGTACTACATGATTATCCTGAGTAGCACCATCTGCAACAAGGCGTAGTATCTCGAGCGAAGATAAGGGTTTCTCGAAAGAGTAATTACCGGCCTTTAGTTCGCTGGAGGTGCCCGTTGCAATAGCAAGTAATTGAAAAAATTGCTTAGAGCGAATAGCTTTTTCGTCTTTTAAATATTGAGAAATATCTTTTAGGGTACTCCCTGATTCTATTGCATAGTTTTTTTCTACATCAAAACCTGGTGGTGGATTAAGGCTTATGCCAAAAATGATTACTCCTAAAGCAACCACTGAAGCCACTAATGTTTTCACAACATTAAATTCCCTTTTTTCACGGCGTGTCATACCTATCTCGCGGAGAGACATCTCATGTCGTTTTTGGAGAAACTGATCAATTTTCATATCGTAGCTAGTCTAGAGTAAGGAATAAAGTAAAGGGTTGAAATATTATTTAGTGCACTAACTATGCATTGTAATATTTTTTAATTTATACGCAATAAAGATCTTCCCCATATCAAAAATGATACATAAAAAATTATATTGGCAAATTCGTAGGTGGCTCGGCGCGCTTGGAATCAATACGTTCGAACGCCTGCGTCTCAACCGTAGCACTTGGTAAGTGAAAAAGTGTTGCGAGCTCCTCTGTTGTTAAAATAAATGACTTGCGAGGGTGCGGCCAATAAAATCCTGAGCGCTGACGGTACGCTTCAAATACTTCCTTCTTACGTTTTTCAATACGGTAACCGCGAATATCTTCCCAATCATGGTCAAAATCAGTTGCAAAGTCCCCGTCAATACTCAGTGAATTAAATGGATCTGTACTCATGTGTTTCCACATATTTATCATTCCTATGAATGCCTCAGGTCTAAAATGATCTTTTTTGGCATAGTATACAGTCCGCATACACACCTCGAAGCCCTTCTTGGTCGTACTACGCTCTAGTGCAGTAATAAGCTTCTTCTGTTCATCAGTGAAACTTGCCAATGGTGCAGCTTGCTGATTCTCGTCACCAACAACACTTTGAACGAGCGCGAGATTAGATTTGAACGTTTTTGTTTTCAAATCATTAATAACAGACTGGGCCTCTTCACGCCAATCACGGTACGTGAACTGCCACCATTTTCGATTCGGGTCACTATACTTTCTCGTTGCAGCGCGTATGAGGAATTGTACGTATATATGCTCTGTTTGACGCATAGTCGACATGTATTCCAGAACAGGTGCGAGTGGATCAAGCCGCTGCTCTTCGTCCATTCCCAAGTCTTGATCCATACCAAAATCAACATAAGTCATCAATGGGTACGCATCAGGCTTTGCAAGAGTTCGCTCGAATCCAAATAATTCCCAATCATTATCTGGATGGTACGGCGGAACGTATTTGATATAATCATCAACTTCACGAATTTCAGCACCTGGATACTGTGAATAGAGATATGATGAGAAATAATCAACATAACCCCGGACCACACGTACAAAAAAATATATCCTCCCTTCTATGGATACAATTTCGAGTGATGACCAGTAGCGGACGCGCCCAAGCCACCACCGCTTGTACCACGATCCTGTGCGACTCGTGTCGTAGAGTGATTGCAAAACAATTTCCATTGCCTGAGGGGATTTACTCACGTCACGAGGAATACGAATCTCCAAAAGTGCCCAGTCAATATCCTGAATATATTCACGACGAATAGTGCGCAGCCACAAGTGCCCGAAAATATACAAAAGAAGTAACGGCAACCAAACGATTGCTGAATTCAAAAGTAATGTGCTTAACTCATACCAAAAATCTTCGTACATAGACATGTTATATTATTACCCTCCCAGTATACCAACAAGTGAGATATTTTTCTTACATTTTTATACGACGCCACAATATTCAAACAAGAAAAAAGCCTCTAGATGAGGCTTTTTTTGTTTATTCTTCTGTAGCGAGAGTATAGAGGCCGTCTTTATTACGCTTAAAATATTTTGCGTTTTGGAGATTTACAAGAATAGTATTTTTCTTCAAATGACGCTCGCGCATGACTCGCTCAATGATTTCTTCACGTGACATAGGTCGGTCTTCTTCGCGAAGAATATGCTCGACGACTTCACGTGCTGTTCCCGCACGATACCCCCATTCCATCAATGCATATAATCCACGACCAATAAGCACAAAACGATCATCTTTGATCAACTCATTGTGGCATGTTGCCGTATGGACCTTACGACCGAATGTCTCGGCGATTGCATCTGCAACCTCACGGAAGTGCATTGGCGATCCATGATCACGCATAACGAGATAGGCTAGATCGCGAATTCCTCGTGTCTTGATATTAGGAGACGAGGCATGACCCCAGTGACCAAGCGGATTCTTGCCGAGCACCTTAGAAATAGCTAGCCATCGCATTGCAGAAAGAGTTTCTTTATACTCTTCTGGTAGGTCTGCTGCATGATTATGATCAAGGAAACGAGAAACAATATCACTTTCTTCGAGAAGTTCATGATAATCAATGATCTCATGAAGTTCCTCGAGAATTGTGTGCACCTTATCTGTAAGAGGCTGGTCAACACCCCAGCGCTTCTTGAATTGATTATTCTCTTTATGATGTGTGAATTCATCACCGAGAACGAGATATAGATGTATGTGATTTTGAGTCACAGGATCAGTTGCAAGTGAATTTAACAGATTGCGCTCTTCGACAAGACCACCGAGACCGAGTAATACATTACGTAGCTCATCCCAAATATGACGAGCCTCTTCAAAAGATTGTGACTTGCGGATTGCGGCGATGGCTGCATTCTCGATCTGGCGAACTCGCTCACGAGTAATTCCATAGGTGTCACCGATAGCTTGGAGTGTGTGGCGATCTTCAGCATCTAGCCCATACCGACGCACGAGAACGTCACGCGCACGCTCTTTAAGTTCTTTGAGAAACTTTTTTGTCGCTTGTTTTGGCTTAAATGAAAGTTTGGTTGAAGTTCGTGTCATATAAAAAGTGGTCTAAATAATAAATGTAATAACTAAACAATACGTAGTTTATTAAAAATGTCAAGAATAGGTTAAATCATCCCCCTTACCTATTTGAGTATACCTAAAAGTCTGAACGTAATCCATTATAGCAATAGTATTGACAATAAGTCAAGTACACAGATGTGTATAAATTTTTATTCTTCTTTCTTTTCAAAATTTATAAAATGGGACTTTCTCAAAAGTTATTTTGCCAGCGCAAGATAATTCTTTTTTCATTTCTCTACTACTTCAGATCTATCGCTTATACTTTTTTCAACTACCAGTATTCTCCAGCATTACCCCCTCTCTCAAAAGTAATCTCACCTGCGCAAGATAAATCTATTTTCATTTTTTCTAGGCTTGGCTTAAGTTCCTGAAGATTATTAATATAATTTTCTACATAACCCTGCTCGCAGCTATATAAAAAATCTTTAAAATTATTCAAGCGATCAAATACCACATCAGTAGACTTCCAATTCCAATGAGAAGTCACACCAACAACACCAATCTCGCCTGATCCACCAGGAAAAATAAGCCTAGCTCCGTCAAGTACCAATAGATCATTAAGGCCGCCATTTCGGAGATATCCTGCTAAGATATTTGATAATTCTGAAACTTTTTGAGGGCTGTTTTTGTAATTGTTTTTAATCCATTCTTGATTTAGTACATCCAGGTAGGTAGATTTCCGAAAATTTATAACATTATCATATTGACCAATAGGCGCACGTAAAGATGCAGCTCTACGATATGATATCTCAGGTATTTGCAACCCACCAATCACTTCTGCAGGAAAACAATGATTCATTACAATATGATCTCTCACATCCCATAAATCAAGACTATGGAATCTTGAATAGTGCATATCTAAAATATCATCAATGTCATTGCTACCAAATTCTTCTAGCGTATCATAATAATATTCATAACAAGAGGTCTCTTCTTGGCTTTTTTTACCCAATGTTAACCTCAAATATTCTCTACCATCTTCATTCATTGCACTAAATGTAACGCTCTGTGGATTCTTATCTACTATGTTGAATTCTTCTGGCCTATCTATTTGAAAATTATTGAGGTATACAATATCATTCTTAACCCTAATCTCAATAGGAACATCAACAGTGTCGTATTCATTTTGCGCAATATTATCAGTAAAACCAGTCTGGATAACTTGTTCAAGATTATCTAAATTAGAAAACTGCTTAGCTCTAAGTTCTTGCATTAACCTATCTTGCCTTGGCTCGTTTAATATATTCTGCGATTTAATTTTCTTATAACGTAGGAATAAAAGCGCAATTACAATTAATATAACAATACCCATGACCTTGGGTATCTTCTTTTTATAAAGTTTCATATGTGTTTAATTATAACAGATAAATAAAAAATCAAGACCTCTTACTCTTCTTCAGAACCTTCTTCAGATATTGGCCGGTGAATGAACCTTTCGTATTTGCAACCTCTTCTGGTGTTCCCTTGGCAACGATCGTTCCCCCACCTGATCCGCCTTCTGGGCCAAAGTCAATAATATGATCAGCACACTTGATAATATCCATATTGTGCTCGATCAAGATTACTGAATTCCCTCTATCTATTAATTTATTCAAAATCTCTAACAACTTCGCCACATCATGAAAATGCAATCCCACCGTTGGCTCATCGAGTAGATAGATCGTGCGTTGCGTCATCGGGCGATATAATTCTGATGCAATCTTCACACGCTGTGACTCACCGCCCGAGAGCGTATTGGCAGGTTGTCCCAGGTGTAAATATCCGAGCCCCGTATCAACCAGTGCCTGCATGCGATCATGTACCGCTGGAACATCTGCAAAAAATTTTACGGCTTCTTCGACAGTCATCTGAAGGACTTCATATACATTCTTATGCTTGAACTTCACGGTCAATGTCTCTTTCTCAAATCTTTTCCCATGACATACATCACACTCAACATACACGGTTGGGAGAAAGTGCATTTCAACGGCGATTTCACCTCGACCCTGACAGGTCTCGCACCGCCCTCCTTTTACATTGAACGAGAATCTTCCTGGCTTCCATCCACGAATACGAGCCTCCTCAGTCTGTGCGAAGAGGTCACGGATGTGTGTCCATGCACCTGTATAGGTTGCAGGATTCGAACGTGGCGTACGCCCAATAGGCGACTGATCAACCAAGATTACGCGCGAAATACTCTCATCCCGCACAAAGTCAGCACAATGATACTTTTGATTACTTCGATGTTTTCGATCATAGCTCGCCAAAAGATTCTTGTGCAGTACGTTGTACATGAATGAGGACTTTCCTGACCCCGAGACTCCCGTAATCGCTACCATTTTTCCTAATGGGATATCTAATGAAACATTGATGATATTATTGATTTTTGCGCCGACTACTTTCAACTTTCCCTTCTCACGTTCACGGCGGATATCTGGCAATGCAATAGATTCGTCGCCTCGTAGATAATCAATCGTGAGCGATGTACCAATCTTTTGCTTTTCTAGGAGCTCATCCTTGAATCCCATCGCCATCACCTCTCCACCATGGCGGCCCGCACCAGGACCAATATCGATGAGATAATCTGATGCTTGAATCACTTCCTCATCATGTTCAACAATAATTACCGTGTTCCCGATATCGCGTAGCTGCGTGAGCGTCTTGATCAATCGATCATTGTCACGTTCATGTAATCCAATGGTTGGCTCATCGAGTACATACAATGCGCCAACGAGCTTGGAACCCAATTGACTCGCGAGACGAATACGCTGTGCCTCTCCTCCAGAAATAGTATTCGCACGACGATTCAGACTCAGGTAGTCGAGGCCCACATTTAACATGAACTGTAATCGTGATTCGATCTCATTGAGGAGTACTTCAGCAATCTCCATATCTTTATCTGACAATGACAGATGCATGATAAAATCATGCGCATCCTCGATCGATAACTGAACAAATTCATAGATATTAAATCCACGGCGTACAAAGGCATTTTTTCCTTTATCTTTTATTATTTTTTTTCCATTTTTATCTTCTGAAAAAGCATCGGCGTGTACCGAGGTGAGGCTATTCGTTATCTTGTCTGTATAATTTTTTACTAAATCCTCATCACCAATCAGTACGAATCCTGCCTCGGTACGTAGTCGTGAGCTCCAACAAGCATCACACATATCGTCGTGCTCATTGCCAAAGAGATGCCGCGTACCCAATCCCTTACATTCCTCACATGCACCATACGGACTATTGAATGAGAACATTCGTGGTTCTATCTCAGGGAATGAAAATCCGTCCTCAGGACAAATGAGCTTGGCAGACATAAGGAACTCCTCAGGGGCATTATTATTCATAGGCACCGCCTCCCCAGCCGCAGCAGTATTCACCACCACTCGTACCAGCCCATCTGACTCATCAATAGCTCGCTCGATTGCCTCTGCGAGTCTCATCGAAAAGTCCTCGGGATTATCCTGCATCTCGTGCACCGAGAATTCATCAACTATCAAATCAATATCATGTTTTTTATGTTTTGAAAGCACTACCTGCTCGCGTAGATTTTTCACCTTTCCATCAACACGCGCAAAAAGAAATCCCTCGCTCAATTTGTCGTATAACATTTGGTAATATTCCCCTTTCCGCCCGCGCACAACCGGTGCCATAATCTGCACTTTTGCCTCATCCCATGAGACACCCATAATATCGCGACGCGTATCTGACTTTTTCTTTTTATTATCTTTGGTGAGCTTGTTAATCTTTTCTGTGACAAAGCCAATAATTTCGTCATTCGACATTTTCTTGATCTCTTTTCCAGATATTGGACTGTAGGCGCGACCAATACGCGCATACAGTACCCGCAAATAATCATAAATCTCGGTCATCGTCGCAACCGTTGATCGCGGATTACGACTTCCAGACTTTTGGTCAATGGAAATAGCCGGCGAGAGCCCGGTAATCTCATCCACATCTGGCTTGGGCATCTGCGCCAAGAATTGACGCGCATAGGCCGAAAGGCTCTCGATATACCTGCGCTGCCCCTCCGCAAAGATTGTCTGAAATGCCAGAGATGACTTACCCGAACCAGAGAGACCCGAAATAACCGTCATGGTATTGCGCGGGATCAGCACATCGATATTTTTCAGATTATGGGTGCGTGCGCCCTTTACCGTGATCACGTCAGTACCCCGAGAGTCTATTTCTGTCTGGAGTGTATTTTTGTGAAAAGACTTGGTGTCTTTTTTCTTTTTTGTTTGTGGTGATTTTTTAATAGCCATATATATCTAAGTGCATTCATTTTTTTGTATTGGAACCAAGTGTACACAAAACAAGCCCTCGAGGCAAAGCATTCGAGAGCTCAAGTAATGTTTTTCATGACTCTTATTTTACTGCAGAACTCCTAAATTCTTCGATAGTTGGGCAGAATATATTCTCTAGCACAATAGGCTGATCTATCCCTGATTGAACATGAACATCGCCATTACTGTCAATTACCTCTAGGGTGTATTTCAGCCTGAGGTGTTGATCGACATTACAGACCCTCTCGGTAACAAGAACTCCCAGAGCACCAGTGAAAGTGTCCCCGCTAGACATAGACTCATCCCATTCCCAAGTAAAAGCATCATCACCATACACAATGAATCCTTCATCATTAGGGTTCGTACCTGAGAGAGATATCCCCTCGACTGCATCTGCGGTCTGCATAGTGTCTTCTACATAGAGAACGAATCCCTGGATATCATCAGTAGCAGTAAATGACATGTGAGTTACCTGCTGTGACACATAGCTCGTATCAGTTAATGGTGAACTAATACTGTGCATTCCAGGGCTAAATCCCATAGTAAAGAAAAAAGGTGCTGCCAATAGTATAAGTGCTTTCATATAAAATTAAAGAATATTAAGTGCTAATATAATTATATTCTAGCATACTGAACCATGTGCGTCATGCTGAGATCATAATCTGAATCACACCGATGTGTCTTTACAAAATAATATTATATTGCTTTATCGTATATTTCTGTTACCGTGAGGATTGAGTAATGGTGCTCATTCACAAAAAAAAATAATGCAGTTATGATTAAAAAAATGCTCATAATCATCCTTGCTGCATTCAATAAATTTGGAGTGACAGGCTGGGGCGTCATGCTCTTTGGAATATTTTCGGATATGCATCCTCTCTTGGTTCTTTTGTCACTTATTATCGGCGGCATGCTGAGTGTATTGAGTTGCATTCTGGGGACCAAGATACTCATAAGGCTATATAATTCGCTATATGATAAAATGGGACCCATTAGATTTCTTGTCTCATTTATCAGAGACATTAGAATGGGTTTGAACTTTATTTTTTCTAAAAATGTACCCGATGAAGACTATGCCGAGGGGTGGATAGAAAGAATGCCAAACCAGTGGTTGATTAAAGGAATAGGACTCCTTTCGCCCACGGTAGTAGTTCCTTTACTTTTATTCAGAGGGATGAAACCGATCGAAGCTTTTATAAGGTGTTCAGTATCGGTGATGGGATGGAGTACCTTCTTTTTAATAAGAAGAATTGCGAATCCCCTTATGGAGTGGATTGGACTATCCATGCTAATAGAGAAATTAGCTGATGAGCCCTATTTCTATGGGTCTCTCTTCATATTAATAGGATGGATACCATTGGCAACAATAATTTTATACCTTGCCAGTGAAAATAAAAATTAAACCTCGATGCTACTTATTGTGCATCGAGGATTTCTTATTTTTACAAAACAATCACAATACATACTTGTCAAACATTGTATTTCATGTACAGTACGAGGGACAGAATACTTCAAAACTACATATTCATATTTTTGATTAGTAATAATCAAAATTTTCACAATCATTAAACTATATAAAAATGCCAGACGTATTAGAACAGACTACTGTATTAGGTAGATTAATTAAAAATCCTGTAATTCTTTGCCTCATTATTTTAACTATTGCCTTCTCCCTATTAGAAGATTCCGGTTTTTCTGAAAATAACTTACCGATACCTCAAATGGAAACATCATCTTCCCCTAAAGACGATTATACCCTCCTTGAAGAAGCTAAAAAAGACGTGTCAAAGATGAATAATCTTGAGCATCGATCAGCGGTGCAAAGAGCCGCACAGGGTGGCGATACGAATGCCTATAATCTTTTACTAGATTGGGTTAAAGCAAACCCTAAGGCAATGACTATGGGAGACTTCTTGGCATTGCTTAATCCTAAAACAAGTACTTTTTTTCAGGAGTACTTCGCTTACAATTCAGTGGAAGATGCCAATACACATCTTTTCACTGAGTTTGTTAGAGTACACGATGGAGCAATCACCTCCATTCCTGGAAATATAGTTAACTACTCGCACGAAACTCAGAAGGAAGTCATTGGGTTAATCGAGAGAATATTTGGTAACGCAAGCCAAATATATTTAGCCTTCCGTGCGATGCATGATGAATATAATAAATATATGATTTATTATATAGCCTACAATGACATCAAAATTAAAGAATATACAAAATATAAAAGAAAAAAACAGGCTTTAAAAGATCTCAAAAAACTCAAAGATGAAGAGCCGAGCATTAGAATTGATGGCCATAATTGGTCGGATTATAAAATAAAAAGAGTACCAGGTAAATACAAAAAACCTGATACTACCCCCGATAAGAGAAGAGGGATTAGGACCAAAACACCTGATCTGAAGGGCTATCGTATTCGTATAGAGGACCCTTCTGCTCCCAAGTCAGGAATTAATCCACGAAAGAGCAAGAGGCTCTACGCAGACAAAGCAGAGGCTGATCATAGGGTTAAACAATTAAGTGAGCAAAATCCCAATTTTGACTATAGCCCTGAACCTGAATACTGATGCATAGATTAAAGAGTAGACAGGGAATCATATTATATGTGATTCCCTGTTTTTTTTATTTCCTGAATTCCTCCTAATTCTTACTTTTCTTCTTTCCCTTCTTCCCTTTCCCCGACTTCTCATCACGCACATCTTCAATCAACTTCATCTCATCACGAATGATCGCGGCGGTTTCGAAGTCTAACTTCTCGACTGCACGCTCCATCTGCTCGGCCTTATGCGTGAGGAGCTTTTTATAATCATTATTGTACGCTGCGAGATCACGCTCGAGTTCACCGATGACCATCTTGTTATGATCTGATCGCAATTGCTCGGTGATATCTTTGATACTCTTTATGATTGTCTGCGGTGTGATATTGTGTTCTTTATTATACGCTAATTGGATTTTTCTACGCCTGTCGGTCTCTTCCATTGCGCGCTGCATGGATCCAGTAATCCGATCAGCATAGAGATGAACATGACCATCGACATTACGCGCTGCACGGCCAATGGTCTGAATCATACTCGTCTCGGATCTGAGGAAGCCTTCTTTGTCAGCATCGAGAATTGCTACCAATGTTACCTCGGGGAGATCGAGTCCTTCACGCAGGAGGTTCACCCCGACCAAGCAATCAATCTCTCCTTTTCTGAGGCTCGTTAGAATACGAATGCGGTCGATCGTCTTGACGTCACTATGGAGATATTCTGTCTTGATCTTTTTATCTTTTAAATAACTCGAGAGGTCCTCGGCCATCTTCTTGGTCAGTGTTGTCACGAGTATCCGGCCACCCAATGCTGTTGCCTCAACCACATGATCAATGAGGTGTTGGATTTGCCCAGGATATGATTCATCAACACTGGGATCATATGTGTAACTCGTCTCGTTCCCTTCGCGATCGAGGAGAGTCTGCGTAGGCAACTTTTCACTATAGGGCGTCACTGGGAAGAGCAGCACCTCGGGATCTACCAATCCGGTCGGCCGAATGATTTGCTCGACTGTCTGATCAGACATATCTGCCTCACGAGCCCCCGGTGTTGCCGATACGAAGATCGTTTGATCGATACGATCCCAGAATTCCTCAGACTGGAGTGGTCGATTATCGCGCGCACTCGGGAGGCGAAATCCGAAATCAACCAAATTCTGTTTGCGTGAACGGTCAGCATTGTACATACCACCCAATTGCGGGACCGTTACGTGCGATTCATCAATGACGAGGAGGAAATCTGGGTTGCCGTCTTTATCATGGGGGAAATATGAAAGGAGTGTCTCCGGCGCTTCGCCTTCAGCCTTTCCAGAGAGATGCCGTGAATAATTCTCGATACCACGACAATAGCCGACCTCACGCAGCATCGCCAGGTCGTAGGTTGTTCGTCGTCTGATGCGCTCTTCTTCGAGGAGCTTCCCTTCTTCTTCGAAATATGCGACTTGATCAGCTAATTCATTCTGGATTGCATCGATTGCATGCTTGAGGCGCTCCTCGTTCGTCATGAAGTGCTTGGCCGGGAAAATGAATAGGCTCTCGAGATCATCCTTGATCATGGTGAACGAAATAGGATCGAGCTGCGCAATATTCGTAATGGCGCTCCCCATGAGATTGATTTGGTAGACGACTTTCTCTGATACGGGCATAATTTCGATTCTGTTACCTACAGATCGATACGTTCCTGGCGTGAGGTCAGCGGTCGTTCTATTGAACTGCATCGCATTGAGCTCCTTGAAAAAGTCACGCTTGATCATGCGACCGCCTCTTTTCAAAATCAAATGCATGTTGATATAATCAATAGGAGAACCCAATCCATAGATACACGATACCGAGGCAACAATAATCACATCAGTACGAGAAAGGAGCGCCTGGGTCGTCGCGTGACGCAATCGATCAATCTCGTCATTAATCATGGCCTCTTTTTCAATATAGGTATCTGTTGCAGAAACGTATGCCTCTGGCTGATAGTAATCATAATACGAGACGAAATAGTGCACGGCATTATCAGGGAAAAATTCCTGGAACTCCTGGGCGAGCTGCGCCGCGAGAGTCTTGTTATGGGCGATTACCAAGGTCGGCCTCTGTGTTTGCTGGATAACATTGGCAATGGTGAATGTCTTACCAGATCCAGTCACCCCGAGGAGTGTTTGCTTGTCGAGTTTCTTTTTCTCGAGCCCATCGACTAGTTGCGCAATTGCCGCAGGCTGATCCCCCGCTGGTGTGTACTCTGATTGCAGGTTGAAAAGGCGTTCTTCACGCTCGATTTTGATATGCTTTTTTTTCTCAGACTTTTTTGGCATTGCTTTTTAGTGTAGCAGAATAGGGGTTGGGGTGCATTAAGTTTGAAGAAGGGTGATCCCATATACCTATGTTTCTAATAGAAAATATTTCTTTAATTTTTCGATCTCCCTACCATAATCTTGCCACCAATTCGTAGACCAGATACGATAGAAAGTGAATCCTAAATCTTCAAGCTCTTTCTGGCGATACATGTCATGAGCATATGCCTCAGTACTACTATGATATTCTTTTCCATCGCACTCGATAGCAATTTTTTTACCATTTTTCTCAACAACCATATCAATACGGAATCCGCCCACTTTAAATTGCTGGGTTATTAAATTTTCTGGGATAATTTTACAAAGTGCCTCGTATACCTCTTGCTCAAATGGAGACTCACTAAAGTCACTTACCCTACTTGTATAGTTACGCGCCGCATCGTGCGACCCTTCTTTTAAGCAGCGCAAAATATACTCAACACGATCACTATCTTCATCTGAAATTGCACGAGCATATGCAAGATAAGCATAGAAAATTCCTCGTCGGTTATTTCCATGCTCAGTAATCTCTTGCTCAAAGCTCATATATTCGGATTCTGGAACTGAAGTGCACACTATCACTTTATACTTTGCTCGTGTTACCAAAACATTCAATAGCTTATAGCCCTTCCCTTGCCCAATGGGGCCAAAGCGCCGAGCGAATCTCTCATTTTTATCAATCCCAAAAGTTGTTGATAGAATAATAATATCCATCTCATCTCCTTGTATGTTTTCCAGGTTCTTAATCCAGAAGCCACCTGCGTCAATTTCTGCGTAGCGCGCCCTGAATGATTCATCGGCAATCACCTCCTGGCTTATGCGATCAAGTATTGCATTTCTTTGTTTTTGATTGAATGTTGCAATACCAACTGATGGGTAATCACCATCCCTATCTGAGGTTAACGACTTTAAAATATCAATTACTTTATCTATTTCTTGCGCATTAATATTGCTATGATACAAACCATTCACTTGATAAAAGTCGATTGGCACATACATGTCTTTCTCGGGAAATGGAACAAGGTTGCCACCATAAATAGCGACATTTGAAAAATTAATCAAAGCTGGATGTTGCGAGCGATAATGATAATCGAGATAGGATCTCCTTGCTTGTGGGAGCAGGCTTGCATATTCTAATAAAGACTCACTCTGTGCAAGTTCCCCTGATATCGCCTCTTCATCAGATTCTGATTCATCATATTCATCACCTGTAACGCTACTAGAGAAATGTGTGGCTGGCGGCATTTGGTGCACATCACCTGCAATAATCTTGTATTTCCCCCTCAGCATACAGCCATAAGTTTCTTCTAATTTAAGCTGACTTGCCTCATCAAAAATCACTAGATCAAATAGACCCGCCTTCATTGGAAGAAATGCTTCTGCCGATGCTGGATTTGTAAGCACCACAGGAAATAAGTCAGTAAACACATCAAATCCACTTGGCTTTTCAAGATGAACAAGAGATCGCAGTGAATTAGACCTACCAAACTTTTTATTTTTTCGAAGGTTATACAGCATCGTAAATCCTCCCGTACTCTCCTTGTTTTCATTCACGCGTCCGATTGCCCCTTGAGCCTTAATACCCCATTGAGCTTGAATAGCTTTTACCTGATGAGCCTTAACTTCATTATATACACCCTGAATATGAGACAATGCCTGACTACTTGTATGGAAATCATTTCCAGATTCTTGCATGTTCAAAAATCGATATAAATACCACGACTCGACAATGCCCTGCCATTTGTCACATCCTTGATCAAGCAATGTATTAATAAGAGACTTTTCAAAATTGTCTGAATTTTTATACGCCCTTCTCCACTGTGCAATATCCTGTAATTCAGGGATGGCTTTGACGATTTTCTCAGTACGTTCAAGCTCAAGCAAAACTGTTTTATGATACCGCTCGAGCGATTGCATATCATCGATACTTACCAAGGTTTGGTTGAAATATTCTTTGTCCTCTTTTTCTATCTGAGATTCTAGAGACCTAACCTCTGTTACAGCTTTCTGCAGGTGCTCAGCGTGGCTTTTTTCTTGATATATTGCATTAAGGCTTTGATTTAAAATAGGCACCACATGATCAGTAGACTGATTTGTGTATTGATACCCAATCAAAGATAGACTCCTCAATACATTTTTCTGATGATCCACTCTTTCTTTAATTTGAGACGAGAGTAAGCCCTTTATGCGATCAATAACTGATATTTTTAGGCTCTCATACTTAATACCGCCAAGGAAACTAAGTGATCGGACTCCTTTCTCTAATACCTCGCAAGCACCTGAGACTGTTTTATATATACCTGAAGAATCAACACTCAAGGGAGAAATGTCACGGATCACATAATTCTGATTTAAAGACTGTAAAGATTGGTTTATCTTAACCAATAGATCCCCCCTTTGGATAAAGTATTCCTTGAAATTATCACGCGTCATTTTAGTAAATCCCGCTAATAGTACCTCATCTGGCAAATCCAAAAGGGGGTGACGCCTGTCTATTGATACACGCTCAAAAAGAAGTGCCATTTGCTGAATATATGCACTAAGTTTTTGATAATCTTCATAAGAATAACCATGTATTCTATCAAGATCCTTTAGGATTTTTTCGCCATTATATTCACGTGCTAGCTGTAAATACTTACCGATAACATCTTTCCAGTTCATGTCTCCCCATAAAGCATGGGCTGCCGATTGATGAAGCATATTATAATTCTTCAAAATATCTGAGAGTTCAGCTTCTTTCTTTTTTGATACTAATTGAATTGTTTCTGAAAATATGTGATCTTTTACCTGATCTTCTCTGTCGCGCGCTTTTCGAATGACATCCCCCCTGTCCTTATCTACGCGATAAACTTTAACGCACAAGTCATCAAGTTCAATCTTTCTAAGATTTGCATAAATAACATCCAGGGCTGTTTTCTTTTCACACACCAAGAGACACTTTGCGCCATTAGAAAGTGCATTTGAAATAATTGCAGAAAGAGCTTGGCTTTTTCCAGTCCCAGGTGGCCCCTGGATCAGCTTAATCTCATCTTGTGTAAGTGTATTGAGAATCTCTTCTTTACTCGGATCAATAGAAACTGGCGTACTCGTCGTCTCCTGGAAATCATTCAGCACTGCGGGATGGTCATAATAACCCGATGATGTGTCGAGTAGCTCATTTTCAAGCGTATCAATAAATACACCTTTCTGAGCTGCATAGATCCCAAATGAACCCATAGGCAATATACTTGCCCGCTGCCCTGCAAGTCGAGCTTGTTCTGTATTTAAACATTTCTCTGGCCTTTTCAAATCAGGAATTTTCTCTTGTTGCGCATTTAATTGCTCGAGAAAATTCTTGCAGATTTCATTGAGCTCATAAATATCAACTATTCCATCATCAAGTATATCAGCAGATAATGCATTGAGCTTCACTTTCATATCATTATCAATATGATTTCGCAGTAGCTCATTCGCTATGATAGGAAAATGTGGCTCTCTACTTATAACCCACGAATCTTTCTTGTTACTATGCTTCTTTATATCAAGATTCCAAATAAGGAGTGGCGCCTTGATTATTTTCTCATGATTACCTTCATCTCGTTTTACTAAAAGCGGGTATCCCACCCCAAAGTTCTTTACTCCATATTGCAAAAAATTACTTGTAACATCATAAGTCATGTAATCAAGATTGCTTGCAATACGCACAAGCTTATTGCGCTCATCTTCTGATAACTCCTCCAGCTTAACTTTGTCAAAATTTATTTCAAATTCAAATGAATCCTTGCCAAATAAGACATCCAAAAAATTATTCAATAATTCCTTGGATATATAACTTAGATCAAAAACATCTAGCCGATTTTTTGATCGACCAGGCGTTGCATTCAAATGTATTCCACGTCTATCGCCCACTTTAAGCTTTTGAAGTAGTTTTTTGAGAAGATTAGGTTGTAGGCTTATTTGCGAGATTCGTTCTTCCATAAGATATTACCATCAACAATATCAAAATTTATCAATTTAATCAAAAAAAATTAATAGATATCTTCAAATTATAATTCATCACCCATAATACCTCCCCAAAAACTCTTCCTTCAACTCATAAAAATTACCATCGAGGATCGACTGACGAATCTCTTTGACCAAATTCACGATGAAATACACATTATGCTGCGAGGCAATCATGCTCGCCAATATTTCATGCGCCCTGAATAGATGCGCCAAATATGCCCGGGTGTAGTGCCCTACCGGAGATCCAGGTGTCGTTGGATCCAATGGTGTGTGATCTGTCTTGAACGCAGATTTTCGCAGATTGATCACCCCATCGCGTGTATAGAGATGCCCGTGACGCCCCAGACGCGTCGGTGACACACAATCAAAGGTGTCGCACCCCGCCTCCACGCCGAGGAAAATATCCAATGGCTCACCGATTCCCAGCAAATGCCGCGGCTTGCCTTCTGGCAAAATATCATTCACCCACGAGACGGCCGTTGCCATGTCATCCTTGGTGAATGACCCGCCAATTCCATATCCATCGAATCCGTCATCACAATCAGCCAGGAATTGCGCTGACGCTTTACGCAGATCCTCGTGGCGACCGCCTTGCACAACGCCGAACAACGACTGCACCTTATCGCTATCTAGTTCATTATGACGTGCAATACAACGCTGGGCCCATCTATGTGTGCGCTCCATAGCGCGCACCTGATACTCATGGTCTGCCAATGGCGACGTACACTCATCGAATGCGAAAATAATATCTGCGCCGAGATTCCATTGAATCTCCATCGAACGCTCTGGGCTAATCATGTGACGAGATCCGTCGATATGAGAAGTGAAGGTTGCGCCACCCTCGGTGATGGTGCAGAGATTCTTCTTGGGTCCCTTTTTTTCTGAGACCATTTTCTCATCACCTGTGGCGACCTTGCTCACCTTGGTACCGAATGCTTCTCCCAATGAGAATACCTGGAATCCTCCTGAGTCAGTAAATGTTGGCTTGTCCCAACCCATGAATTTGGGGAAGCCTCCTGCATCACGCACAATCTCGTCGCCTGGCTGGAGGAACAAATGATAGGTATTCGCGAGCACGGCATCCGCCCCACATGCATCTACCATATCTGGTGAGAGCGCCTTTACCGTTGCCTTGGTCCCTACCACGATAAATGCAGGCGTAGGAATATCCCCGTGCGGAGTTTTGATAACGCCAGCACGCCCTTTTCTATTTGGTAGTCGTTCTTGGATAGTAAAAGTGAGTGACATAGATAATGAGAGAATTAATTATAGAAAATATTTGTGATGTAATTAATTATTTATTATTGAATAGTATCCAGCCTATTTGGATCCACACCCTCCAATGTTTCAGTATCACTACTGTCTCCAGTCTCGTCAATATCAGATGGGGTCTCCACTATCTCGATAAGATCGACTGATGACTGTGGGCCTGTAGTGCCCTGGGGCTCTGTGTTGCGTGCCGCATCTGTCACCACCGCGACCATGCGTACCTGTGACTCACGGAAAGGCGTGCGCACGAGAATGGTCTGAAAGGGATCTCGATCATCGAAATTAATGTATTCAACATACCCCATTACCACATTATCCATCGTCGCATGATAGAGCCATTGCCCCTCGCTAATGGCAATTTCCCGAGGAATATGAATCTCGGCGACACCATTCCCTTTCCCTATCATTTCATATTTTGTCTGTGTTTCGCGATGAAATACGTGATGCGTATTTCCATTATCCATGATGGGAACCACATACGCATACTGCGGCCCTACTTCGCGAACTTCACCTAACGCATACAGGCCGTCAATGAGAACAATATCGCCTAGAGCTACTCCATCATTGGATCCTACGCTTATCGCATAAGAACTATATATATATTTCTGAGGGTGCCGTGTAATCCTGCCATGTACACACCCAGAACAACGGTTTGCCGCAACGACAATTTGAGTCGTATAATCCTCATTGAGATTAAGGATGTCCTGGGACTGCTGTAATACATTGTTCCTTGCGCGTACATTGCGTGTATTTTCGAAGAAGTCTTCTGAGAGCTGTGATGTTCCATGCCAAGCATCAGCAACATGGGCTTCATAGCGATGGAGAACCGTCGTAAAATATGGAACAGTAAAAAATAGAACGGTTGAAAGCACGAGGAATACGGCAACGCCTCGTGCCCGCTTTTCCTGTGCTGGATTTGATGATTGTTTGCTAGCGCGGAGGTAGTTCATCGTTTTCGTGCATGAGAACTGGCGCGTAGAGATCGAGATCTTCTAGGATTCTGCCAGCCCCACGAGCTACTGCTGATAATGGGTCATCGGCGACAAAGACAGGAATATTCATCTCCTCTTGGATCACACGGTCCAATCCGCGGATCAGTGCGCCACCACCCGTGAGATACACTCCACGACGCATAACATCAGAGACGATCTCGGGCGGCGTAAGCTCAAGAATTTCTTTGACCGCATCAATGAGCTGCATGACAGATGGTAAAATAGCTTCACGCACATCAATATCAGTCACAATAATCTCGCGCGGAAGCCCCGTAACGAGATCCCTCCCACGGATATTCATTTCAAATCGATCATCAGTAGCCTTCACTGAACTCAAACGGATCTTCATATCTTCTGCCGTTTTCTCACCGATGAGAATCTTGAACTCACGACGAATAGAGTTGATAATATCCCGATTGAGATGGTCCCCTGCAATTTTTACATTTTTAGACTTCACAACACCACCTAGCGAGATGACCGCAATATCAGTTGTTCCTCCACCAATATCAATTACCATGGATCCCACTGGATCGTTCACAGGCAATCCAATACCAATTGCAGCAGCCATTGGCTCCTCTACGATATATACCTCACGCGCACCACCAGATTTTGATGCATCAATCACAGCGCGCACTTCGACATTAGAAATTCCCGAGGGTACACCCACAACCACGCGTGGGCGAATTCGAAAACGTGACTTGATCAAACGTTCCGCCTTATTAATAAGATAATAAAGCATCTCTTCGGTGACTTCGAAATCTGAAATTACCCCATCCACTAATGGTCGGACAACTTCGATATGCCCTGGATTACGGCCCAGCATCTTTTTTGCTTCGAGTCCGACGGCTACAGCACGGCTCGTTTTCCTATTCAGTGCGACTACTGATGGCTCATCGATAATAATCCCGTGACCCAAAACATACACGAGCGTATTTGCTGTGCCCAAGTCGATACCAATATCGTTACTCCATTTGTTGAACCAATTCGCGAAAAATCTCATACCATACTACAGAAGTCATATCATCACTGATCTCCTTCTCTATCGTTAAAGTACACTATTTTGTACTATTTAGCTATATATAAAGAAGTCCTGCGGACGGCTTTTTCTTTAATGAAATCGATCAAAGAGATCGTCAAGTGAGACAATCTCAGCATCATCACTATTGCGACGCTTCACTTCTGCGCCACCCTTATCAAGTGAACGTTCTGAGATTACTACACGATATGGAATACCGATGAGATCAGCATCCGCGAACTTTTCACCAGGTGCAACGCCAGGGCGATCATCAAACAGTACTTCAACATCGCGCTCGAGGAGCTGTAGGTATACCGCCTCAGCTTGAGCTAATACACTTTCATCTTTTCCTAATACGAGTAGATGCACTTGGAATGGCGCCACTTCCTCTGGCCAAATAATCCCGTCTTTGTCGTGAAATAACTCCGTGATAACTCCCATAACACGCGATGGGCCAATACCATAAGAACCCATCACAACAGGCTTATTATCACCTTTTTCATTAGTATAAAACAAATTAAGTGACTCTGAAAACTTCGTTCCGAGAGTAAAGATATTCCCCACTTCAGCGGTCATGATCTTTTCAAGACGATCCTTTTCAAGCCCAAGTTCTGCAAGAACCTCATCGGTATAGACTTCTTCATTAACGGCAATCTCTTTCTCGCGATCAACATATACGATATCTTCGCCAGCTACACATTCAGTTTGGAACTCATGCGAAAATTGTGCAAAAGACCCCCCCGATGCAAAAGTAAGATAGGTCTTATCTCCAATTCCTAATCGCTCGAATGTATAATGATATACGTGCTTCATCTTTTCATAAAAAATATCGTGTTCTTCTTGGTCGCGCGAGAATGAGTACAAATCCTTCATCAAAAATTCACGACCACGCATAATACCTGATTTTGCACGTATCTCATTGCGGAATTTTGTTTGAATCTGATACGCATACACAGGGAGGTCACGATACGAATCAATATGATTTTTCATAAGACGCGTAAGTGGCTCCTCATGAGTAAATCCGAATCCCGCCTCGCCACCAACATGCAACTGGGACTTAAACCACACATCAACCGTTTCATCATTCCAGCGATCAGTTGCCTTCCAAATATCAGGATCTTGCAATGAGGTCATGTGCAATAACTGACCACCTGCTTTTTGCATTTCTTCATGAATAATATTATTGATCTTTTCCAGTACGCGCATTCCTAGTGGTAGAAAAACATATGCCCCTGCTACTTCTTTATAAATAAATCCTCCACGAATAAGGAGTTTGGCATTTACTGACTCCTCTCCTGATGGATTCTCATTGCGTGTTTTTGTAAATAGCTGTGATTGTTTCATATATTTCTATTTTATTCTGTCGTAAGGTTCAACCTTACGGCATTTAATATTTATTATGTCCAGGGTCAAGATAATACTACGTAATTCTTTTAAACAACAATAGTAGAAGGCTACCCAACGGGCATCGTTAACGAATAGTTACTCTTGAGAATAGTAATCATAATTCCAGTTTACTAGAAAGATGCCTCGTGGCAAGTATTGCTTCTCGGTCGGCGTCGCTGTGACCAGGCGATCATGCCCCACAATGACAACGCCGCCGACCTTGCAAAACGACTCATCATTGGTATAGTTTTATCTGTGAACGTATCGGCTATCTATATAGATTAAATAGCTAGAGCATCACCTGTTTGTCTAAGGGAATCATTTATTATTTATCACGATTCTCTACTCTCTTTGCACCTATGATGTGCGTCAATTAAGAGACCCCAACGAAGATCACGTCATGATTTTTGTGCAAGCAGTATCTAAATCAAATCTAATATGTCGAATCGTACAGAATCCCTCTATAAAGCAGGTGCGCACGTTGGTTATTCAAAATCACGTCGCCACCCGAGCGTTCGCCCTTTCCTTTTCGGAATGAAGCATCGTTCAGATATTATTAACCTCGAGCAAACTTCTCAGCAGATCGATACAGCGATTGCTGCATTAAAGGCAGTTGTAGTAACCGGGAAAAAAGTTGCCCTCGCTGGCACCAAGCCAGAAATCAAGCGCCTGATCACTGATCTCGCCAAGGAGACGAACATGCCTTACGCAACTAAGCGCTGGGTTGGTGGAACACTCACTAACATCGGGCAAATCCGTGCCCGCGTTGATCTATTGGATGATCTTATTAGTAAAAAAGAAAGTGGCAACCTCGTATACCGCACCAAGAAAGAACTTCTCCTTATTGATCGTAAAATAGATAAATTGGAGCTTAACTTTGGTGGATTGCGCGGAATGAAGGAACTTCCAGCAATGCTCCTTGTTGTTGATCCCAAGAAAGAAGTGAACGCCATTGCAGAAGCACGCCAGCGACACATTCCTATTGTTGCTATTGCAAGTACTGATTGTGATGTGAGTATCATTGATTACCCTATTGTTGCCAATGATACCAATGTCGAAAGTGTTGGCTACATCCTTTCGGAGCTTCAGAAAGGCCTCATGGTGTAGGTGTATATATCGTGAAGTAATTATCTATTAAAACTATATTTAACTTAAATTTATTTCAATTATGTCTATCTCAGCTTCAGATGTTAAAATTCTCCGCGAGGAGTCAGGTGTTTCTATAGGCAAGTGCAAGGAGGCACTAGAAGCAGCCGATGGCGATATGGAAAAAGCTCGAGAAGTTCTCAAGGAGCTCCAAGTCAAAGCCGCAGCCAAAAAAGCTGACCGCGAACTTGGAGCCGGAACTGTTTTTTCATATATTCATGCTAACAAGCAAATGGGAACTATCCTCCTACTTGCATGCGAAACTGATTTCGTAGCAAAAAACGAAGAGTTCACAGCACTAGGCAATGATATCGCTATGCATATTACGGCCATGGGAACAGAAACCCTCGAAGAGCTCAAGGAACAGCCATTTGTCAAAGACCCAGAAATGACCATCAATCAACGCATTGAATCAGGCATTCAGAAACTTGGTGAGCGTATCGAAGTCACATCATTCAACCGCATTGCTGTAGAAAGTTAACAACAGGTCTCTTTCATTAGACTGATCACCCTCTATATTGTATTTCTAATGAGAATAGGCTAAATATACCGCACTATGTATATCAGTATGCTTATCACCATAATAATATTTCTCGCATCGCTTGCGACAATCACGCTTATCATTCTGCGACGTATGTGGATTCTCGCAGGAGATAATCAAACAATCACGCATATTCTCGAACATAGACCGAGCCCTATTTCACCAGTAACGATTATTCACGGCTTACGTGATGGAATCTTTTGGCTCATTACTGTTATTGCAATGACGTCAGTGAGTCTCTTGTCAGGATTGCGTGCTTTCTTTATTGGAAGTGCACACTACATCGAATCGTTCATTGATCGATTTCATTATGTAAAGAATAAATAGTTCATGCAATTGACACTCAAACTGCATCGAGCTATTATGTCTCATAGTCCTTTTTCTTCGGAATAGTAAAGGGTAATTGGCCAGCATAGCTCAGTTGGTAGAGCATCGGTTTTGTAAACCGCAGGTCGTCGGTTCGAATCCGTCTGCTGGCTCTAACGAAATAGATAGATACAAAAACACCCGTAACTTATGGGTGTTTTTTGGTCTTTATATAGGTATAGTTCTTGAGCATCAAAAAAATGTTCAAGAAGGTGTAAATACTATGACCGTTGCACAAAGTCATCTGCTGCATCACGCACTTTCTCCGCAACGTTCTTAGCCATGTGCTCTGCTTTGTCAGTTGCCTCATCAGCCAAGTGCTCCGCCTTGTCAGCAGCCTTTCCAGCCATATCTTTCACATCATCTGCGAAATGTTTGGTCTTGTCAGCAACAGTGCCCATTGCTTGTTTTGCAGAAGTATCTCCAATCATTCCATTCTCTTTCGTGCACGTCCCATTTGAACATGTACCGCTTTTGCAATTCCTACAACCGCACCCAATAAGCAAATAAATACCCGAAAGTCCTACGGCAATATAAATCAACCGCTCAATCCACACAGCACGACCCGTTAATACATCAACAAGATTGAAGTTAAGAAGCCCTACTAAAAGCCAAACCAAAGCACCGATGACCACAAGGATCATGGCAATACCTTTAAGTCCACATTTTTTACCTCCTGTCATAATAGGAAATATGCACTATATCTAGTTCTATGCTAATTTCTTGCTTGCAATATACATTCATGACGTCGGTGAATCTATATTTATTTATACGCAATTACAAAAGCCAGCACTAGAACATAACACATGTATAATTAAACTATTTATTAAATAATATAAAATACAAATTACTCTGTATTCCAAATACAATTATAACACACATGGGTGCCTAGAAGATCACGCTTACGCCATTCATTACATCCCATACGGGAATTCACTGACATCTATATTGAATCCTTTCAATGCATCACAGTATTTAATAAAGACACCCAGAGTATATTCGATGCGTGTGCGGAGTTTCGCCTCTCGCTCTGTTATATCTTTCGATTTATTACTATTTAGAATCTTTTCGCAGTTTCTTATAATAAGATGCTCAGGAATAAAGCACATCTTGTTATTTTTCGAAGCTGTCATTCTTAGCTCTGCGACTGAATAACTCCCTCCAATTCCAGATGAAACAGTTGCTATAAGAGCTGGCTTATGAGCTACAATTTTGGAACTACACAGGAGCAACAAATTCTTCAGTTTCGGCGTCACCATTCCCGCCCACTCAGGAGAAATCAAGACAATTCCTTCGGATTCTTTCAAAGAATCTTCAACAGGAGCCCATGATTCTTGCCATTCTTGAGAATTCTCCCATACGCCCTCGTTCCAGAACGGAATTTCGTATTCAGCCAAATCAATAACCTGTATTTCTTTTTTATATCCACTTTCCTCAAGTTGGTATTTCAAATAATTTGCAACTTTCACTGACTGTGAGTTCTTTCTGTGGCTTCCTGAAACTATTGTTATCATACGTCTATATAAAAATTAATTAAGAACAGTATAAGATCTTGCCTTAATTCAATGATGAGTCTGGGCGAAGAGATTATGCACGCACTTCCCAGCCTGCATCAAGCCATTGCTGAACTTTCTTTCTCTTTACCTCTTTTACCTCACGCCCCTTGGTGATGGTTACGCGATCGCTCTTTTGCTGAAGTGCGTTTTTCTCTTTATTTTCTGACGGTGACGCTTCACCTTCATTATTATTCTGTTCTTGATTAGTCACACGTGCTTGTTGTGCCTTTTTAATTGCAGCAACATCCAAATGCTTGAGAATATTCGCAATCTCATCAATCCATACTGATTCCAGCTGACCAAAGAGCCTATTGGACTCTTTCTTATACTCGACTATTGGTTCACGCTGCCCGTATGCACGCAGATTCACCGACTGACGAGTATTACTCATTACCTCTAAGTGCTCCATCCACAATCGATCAATGATTGATAATGCAATATCTTTGATCATAGTATCAACATTCTCTGAACCTAATTCTTCGCGGTATGTTCCCACTTTTTTCTCGAGGCCTTGCTCATGAGCAAAGATCTGCGAATAAAGTTCTTTCTTGTATTCTTTATCGTCAAAGAGAATTTTCTTTCTACGTCCGTATACAATTTCGCGATGATGAGAAAGTACATCATCATAAGACAGCGTGTGTTTACGCGCATCGAAATGAAATCCCTCGATCTTTTCTTGAGCCTTCTCAAGTCCACGCGTAATAATCTTGTTTTGAATAGCTTCATCTTCTGGGAGCTTGAGCATTCCAATCATTCCTTGGAAGCGTTCAGCGCCGAAAACACGCATGAGCTGATCTTCGAGCGATACATAGAATTGAGTCGCTCCTGGATCACCCTGGCGTCCAGATCGTCCACGTAGTTGATTATCAATGCGTCGTGCCTCATGTCGCTCTGTCCCAATCACATACAATCCCCCAAGATCTTTGATTGCTTGTTCTTTTTCTTTTTCACTTGGCATGCCGCCCAGTTTAATATCGACTCCTCGTCCGGCCATGTTCGTTGCGATGGTTACTGCTCCAGTTGCACCAGCTTGGGCGATGATTTGCCCTTCTGACTCATGATTCTTGGCATTGAGGACTTGATGCTTTACTCCTTCTTGCGTGAGGTGAGCTGAGAGGAGTTCATTCTTCTCGACTGAAACGGTGCCAATCAAAACTGGTTGCCCTTTTTTCTGAAGGTCTTTTACCCTTTTCGCAATTGCCATGAATTTCCCTTTTTCTGTTTGAAAAATAAGATCTGCTTGATCATCCCGAATTATTGGCTTATTTGTAGGAATCACGATGACATCAACGCCGTATACTTTACGGAATTCTTCCTCTGAGCTTTCTCCAGTCCCTGTCATCCCTGAAAGTTTTGTATAAAATTTAAAATAGTTCTGATAGGTAATAGACGCCATGGTTCGAGATTCAGCCTGAATAGTGACATTCTCTTTTGCTTCAACTGCCTGATGGAGTCCATCTGACCACCTACGACCATCTTGCATGCGCCCGGTGAACGAGTCCACAATAACGACTTTGTCATCTTTTACTACGTAGTCTTTATCTCGTTGATAAACTGCATTAGCACGCACCGCCGTTTTGAGATGGTGTACCAATTTAATATTTTCAGAAGTGAATAAATTATCAATTTTTAATAACTTCTCAGCTTTCTCAATCCCTTCGTCAGTCAATTCAACAGCACGCTGTTTTTCATCAACAGTGTAGTCATCTTCTCGTTGCATTTGCCTTGCGATCATCGCAAAATTTTTATATAAATTCTCAGCTTCAGCAGATTTTGTAGAAAGAATCAATGGCACACGCGCCTCATCAATAAGAATTGAATCAACTTCATCAACAATAGCAAAATGATGCCCTCGTTGCACCAGTTGCTCTTTCCGGCGCACGGTGTTGTCGCGCAGATAATCAAATCCGAATTGATTATTCGTTCCATAGGTGATATCTGCATCATATGCCTCCTTTTTGGTGCATGGGCGGAGGAACTCGTAAAAGACTTTTACTGAGCCTTGCTCGTCACGCTGAGAATCTAATTCTAGATCCTCATCATGACTTGCATCGTAAAGAAACGCCTGATTCTGCTCATTAATGATACCTATCGTCATTCCGAGAAATGCATAGATCTGACCCATCCATTGAGCATCGCGACGTGCCAAGTAATCATTCACCGTGACCACGTGTGCCCCCTTTCCTTCAAGGGCATTGAGGTAGACGGGCAACGTTGAAGTTAACGTCTTACCCTCACCTGTGCGCATTTCTGCCATCAAGCCTTCATGCAGCACCATACCTCCAATCAGTTGCACATCGTAATGGCGCATCTCCATGACTCGCCATGCTGATTCACGCACCACAGCAAAAGCTTCTGGAAGTATTTCATCGAGAGAAGCCCCTTCGTTCAAGCGTTTTTTGAACTCTACTGTTTTAGCCCTGAGCTCTTCATCTGAAAGTTTTTTTATCTCAGATTCGAAGTCATTAACTGTTGCGACGCGGGATTTGAGTTCTCGCATTTTCTTCTGCGAAACATCACCAAATAATGTTTTAAATAAATTTTTCATAGATTGAAATATGTGTTAAATTCTTGTCTGATTTCTTTTTTTTACACGCATTTTGCATATCCATATCTGTATGCGAATAGGATATACTGTACCGCATTACGTCATGGCACACAAGAAAACACCCCAAGACATTGAATGTCTTGGGGTGTTTTCACAATCACTATGTTCGTGTTGCTTACGGTAGATAGCCGCGAGCTCCAACAAACGTCTATGTGAGTGCGCTACCTACCGTAAGAAAAACGAATCTGTAGCGTAGTGAAAGTATACCAGAGGTGCTTAATAAAAATCAAGTAGATACTTTGCATTTATAAAATGACTTAGATTTCTTCATCCACCCTCGCTTCTAGAATCTTGGGCAATTCTGTCTGCGCATATTCTAGAAAGTCATCTGGATTACCAGGCAGCTGCGCATCTTGAACTGGGTGACGATACTCTGACGAGACGCTTTTCGATGTTGCAACGGGACTTTGGACATCTTGATTCTGATCAGGTTGAGTATTTACTGGTCCTACACGAATAATTTTACCAGTGTTTGGGCGGAAAATAATTGCAAGTTGTGGATATAGGAGCAATCTATCACCATTTTCTACATCAGTAAAAAATTCTTGCTTTTCTCGAAGCATTAATGCTTGCGTTACAATGACCACCTGAGGTACCTCGCTCTCGGGAACATGGTATCGTGCTGAGACCTCATCGATAATACGTGCAGCTGTGGCATTCACCGGCACACTAGGAGTAAGAATTGTTTCAGAAGAAAGCTCTATCTCACCCTTATTCAATACATCAATATGTCGATTCGCATTTACGAATCCAACAAAAAGAAGTGAGAAAGCACTCATAAAGACAAGGAGGCTTACTGGCTTCATCCAATGAGATGATCTGAGATATCTTGAATTATTTGTAATCATTGAATCCTGAGCAACCTCTGCTTGAACTTTATTATCAACACCAATACCAATCTCTTTGGCCATAAGGCTGCCATGTACGCCTGACTCCATTGCCTCAGCCAATGAATTATGCTCAATGCTACTGGTACGTGGAGGATCTTGAGTGATCACGTTAACAAGGTCTAAATCTACTTCAGGCTTCTTGAGGATGCGCTTCTTTGGTGTCTTCTTTGTTGCAGCTTTGGTGCGCTTTTTTGGAAGAGATGCAGTGTTAACGGGTTTTTTCTTTGTGGTAGTCTTTCGCTTGTTAAGTGATTTCTTGGTTGATGTTACTTTGCGAGTTGCGGTTTTCTTCTTGGGTGAAGATGTTTTTTTCTTCACCGAAGAAGCACTCTTGGTGCCTTTCTTACTTGCTGCTACTGAGCGAGTTGAAGTTTTCTTCTTGGGTGAAGATGCTTCTTTCTTTGTTGTTTCTTTTTCGTTTGCCATAGACGATACAGATATTTAGTTATGATTATTAGTGCGAGCACCATTTTTTGCCTTACAATGCATTCCCATCAGAACTATCGTCTTCTGTCGTATCAGAAATATCTGTCATTTGCTCTTCACTAACTATATCATCCTCAACATCTAAATCACTGTTGATAACCTCATTAGATTCCTCAGATTCAACAAGCTCTTCTGAATCAGATTCTTCATCCTGATCTTGTGATACCTCTTCACTTTGATCATATTCGTTTTCATTATTTGCATCTGAATCTTCATGCGTATTTAGATCTTCTTCGATGCCTGTTTCAGGTTCAGAATTTGAATCATCTACCTCCTCCGTATCAACTTCATTGGTCTCGGCCTCAGAAGAATCTGTTTCTTCTGTTTCTTCTGTTTCTTCTGTTTCTTCTGGGAGTATACCCTTTATGGTTCGAGGGTCTTCAACGTGAAAAGCAATCCAGTGAAGCGAAAGATCCTCATCAACCATTCTATCTTTCGTGCGCACGGTGAATCCTTCTTTGCGCACATCCGCAATGCTCAATTGATAGAATGCATCAACAGGTGTCACATGAACTATAGGTGCTGATTCGAAAGGCTTTTCAAAAACAATTTCCACCTGTGAAAGACCTGATGCAATAGATGCATATCCTGCGAAATCATTATCAGCATAGGTTACGCGATCATCGAACCTCACCGGTGCAATAAAGTGCACGATGTTGGTGAAATACGTCTTGGCAGTAAACACCACTTCAGACACAAAGCGCTTCATACCCACAAGCATTCTCTCGATAGGATTCATGGCATCGAGCTCTTCTTGAGAATAAGAATCAAAACTTTCCCCTTCTTGAACAATCGTATTAAATGCGCCACCAGATGTATCATCTGACACTATAAGATCTCCATTTTCATCAAAATCAAGAAGTGCCGGGTCACCAGCACTAGGCATGGTGTAAAAAATGACAGGGGGAGTCTTGTGTGCACGTGGATTAATACGATCCTCAGGGCGATGCGACCCTTGAATGAATTCAATCTCTTGTTGTTGTATTTGTTCTTGATTTCTATTTTGAGATCGATCAGATTCTTGTGCAGAAACTGATGTATTACCAAAAATAAAGCAGAGTAAACATATAGAAATAATCATGCCTTTATTTTTTTGTTGATATTTAAAAAAATTCATATTTTACACTTAACTAACATTAATAATCACCCCCGTAACACATCTCGATACCCTTCGCGCCCACAGTTGTATATATAGAGCTATCAAAAACTATATCTGTAGTACTCGGTATAGTAGAAGTATAGAACACAGATCCGTTTTTCAGATACGAAACAGTTGTACCAACACGACGTATACTAAACTCATCACCTGTTGAAAAATTACTGAAATTACCCTTATTGGCACCGTTTTCAAAGACATACACCGCAGTATTTACAAAGTATATTGCGTACCCAATCGTCGTATAGTTTTGATCAGCGTCCATGGTACTCACCCCGAACATTGCATTACCACTCGTGCTTGTCGGGAACATATCAAGCTGAAAATCATTGCCTGCTGGAACCGTGCCGAAACTCGCACCTTTATTCCACCCGACAGATCCAGTGGGCGCAAGGTTGCCCACCCCCGTACTAACTCCAACAACATTTTGCCATGGCGTATCGTCATCAGGAATCAAGCAAACCTCTTCGCACACCTCAATGAATCCCTGACCATTCCCTGTCCATACATCCGTATTCAATTCACCACTATTATTCGCAATAATATCAAAATTACCTGCGTTTGACGTATCGATTGTTAACTCTGATTCGGTAGGAGAGAGAATGTTCACATTCGTAATAGTCAATCCTGGAATAGCGAATGAGGTATTCGGATCAAAATGGAATCCCTCGATCGTAATGGTCTGATTCGCGGTGTTATCTCTCAGGCATGATTCTGGTTTGTACACGAATGGGACTTCTTCCTCATGCCCTACACATTCCCAATCGCTCACTGCGTCACTCCATTGCAAAATATCACCATCACTACATACCGGCAATTCAGCCATACCCCCACCTAATGCTGTAGGGTCACAGGCAAGGTCATGAATGAGCACTTCGAAAGGCATATCAATTCCAACATCTTCACCACCGCCATTATCACCATATGTTGTATGGACTTCAATAGATGTAGGGCCTTTGCCAATGAGATTAATGATGACATCACTGATCCCTGTGTCCGGCTGGGTTCCATGGGCAGTCAACTGAACAGTATATTCATCAATGGCGAGGGCCTGGTCAAAATTAACAATATACTCACCAGAATTATTCCTTGTAGAGCTATCTATAATTCCATTTGAATTAATTAGTGTCCCATTAGTACCTACATATGCTGAACCGATCAGGCACGCATCCACCATAATATCTGAACATTCCCATACTGCGTCAATATCATCCCATTGTAGATGCTGCCCATCATCACAACCGCCCAGCAACTGCAACCCCCCGTCGACTGCAAACTCTAGACCTGAATTACTTTCTGTTCCAGATCCAGTATCATCAGTAGAGAGATTGATAGAAAAAGTATCAGCATTCAACACCAGCCCATCTCCAGCCTGATATTCTGGGAAATTAATATTGAGTTCAGTACATATCCATTCATTACCTGGAGCACCTTGCCATTGGAGGAAGTGTTCGTCTTTCACACATTGAATTTTACCATCAATATATTCCACCGTATTTGTGTCATATACGAAATCTTTGGTATCTACTATTGTTGGTGCCCCACCGTTACCATCCGTATGGGTGAATGTTCCATCATTATTATCTGTTACCCCTGATACTGATCCCGATATTTCTGCACAGGCCCACTGTGATCCATCCCATTGTAGGAACTCATCTGAATTGACACATTCAATCTTGCCATCATTGTATATTGCAGACGAAGCATCAACGACGAAGTCTTTGGTGTCTATTACAGAAGGATTTCCATCCTCATCATAATAATCGTAGGTTCCATCATTTTCATCTTGAATGTAGGTTAAGGTTTCTGTAAAGGTAACGGTGTCGCCATTCTCATTGGTGAAGTCAAAAGATCCATCGCCATTGTCTACAATAGTTGTGATGGTTTCATTGATATCCCAGGTATTTCCATCTTCATCAGTATATGTAGCGATACGATTACCCGCTATGGTGTTGGTGATGGCGGTGAGGGTCTCAAGGTTAGCAATGTTAGCCCCGATATCAATTGTTTGCGTGCCTCCTCCTTCTTGCGTGAAGGTAAGGGTGCCGTCTCCATTGTCTACAAGACTCGTAATGCTTTCGTTAAAGTCAACAATCACGCCGTCCTCGTTCGTGTACGTACCGATTTGGTTTCCTGATGTGAGGAAGTTGGTAAGGGTGGTTAAGGTTTCTGTAAAGGTAACGGTGTCGCCATTCTCATTGGTGAAGTCAAAAGATCCATCGCCATTGTCTACAATAGTTGTGATGGTTTCATTGATATCCCAGGTATTTCCATCTTCATCAGTATATGTAGCGATACGATTACCCGCTATGGTGTTGGTGATGGCGGTGAGGGTCTCAAGGTTAGCAATGTTAGCCCCGATATCAATTGTTTGCGTGCCTCCTCCTTCTTGCGTGAAGGTAAGGGTGCCGTCTCCATTGTCTACAAGACTCGTAATGCTTTCGTTAAAGTCAACAATCACGCCGTCCTCGTTCGTGTACGTACCGATTTGGTTTCCTGATGTGAGGAAGTTGGTAAGGGTGGTTAAGGTTTCTAAGCTCGCCGCATCAAGGGTTGAGGTGCCTCCTCCTTCGTGGGTAAAGGTAAAGGTACCATCTCCGTTATCTGTCAAAGTGGTGATGGACTCATTGAAATCTATAACAACGCCATCTTCATTCGTATACGTACCAATTTGACTTCCTGTAGCAAGGAAATTCGTAAGAGTGGTGACGGTCTCAAGATTAGCAATATCGATACTATGAGGTGCGCCGGTCTCATCATAAAACGTGAACGTTCCATCATTATTTTCTACAATATCAGTAATACTTTCAAAAAATTGATACACGGTATTATTTTCGTTTGTGTATTCTCCGATGAGATTACCTGAAACGAGCGCGTTAAGTGATGTCAGTGTCTCTAGGTTGCTCACGCTGATCACGGTCTCATTTCCATTTTCATCAAAATAACTAAAGCTTCCATCAAGATTTGCCTGAATAATAGTGAGAGCCTCAATACCTCCAGTACCAGGCGCAATACACGTCCATGCATCGAGAGTCGCAGACCATTGCAAGAGATTCTGATCATTCAGACATTCTACATGATCACCATTATCATAAATCGCCGATGTTTCGTCCAAATTAAAAGCATCAGATCCAGTTGCGTCTTGACCAGCTGGACCACGACCTCCTCTTCGTCCCGATTCACCATCTGCGCCTTGGGGGCCATTTGGACCCATCGGACCTACAGGCCCCATAATCCCAGAAATCCCCTGCGGACCAACGATACCAATTCCCGCTGGACCTTGTTGACCAGTGGCACCCTGCGAAATAGCGGTTGTACGGTCATTTTCGGGAACTATGGTGTATGTTGCCTCTTCGCCTATATTCAATTCGCTTGCATTTTCTTCTAAATTTGAATTTATATTCGTATTAACAGGGACAGCATCTTGCACGAGCTGCTCACACTCAAATAAACTACAGTGAATACGCAATGATGTCCGCTCGATGTAATTCAAATCATTCTCTAGGGGCTCTTGAGGGTTAAATACTTCTGGTTCACGCACAATCACATCCAACGGCTGGACCTTATCACAATTCGCGGTCAGACAGTACACTTTCAAAGAGAGGCGCTCGAGAGCTGAGAGTTCATCAACGATGCGAATTTCTTTCTCACCTTGAGCTTGCACGAAAAGGATGCTCAAGAAAAATACGAGAGCAGCAAAAAAGCTGACAACATAATACTGAGCCTTGTGCGATTTGTGTGATAATGTAGAAAGAAAAGATGCCATAAGAAGTGCTTTATGTTATTCATTACTTACAAAACCTAAGGCTCCGTGACGAAATGCCTGTCGGCGTAGGTGGTATTTTTAGTCTTGTACACAAAGGCACCAATGAGATTAAAAATAACAAATGCCAGCAAGGCAAGGCTAAAAAAAGAAATAACAAGCGAGCGATGTGGGCGCCTTCTTTCTTTTTTTATAGCACGCGAACGTGTTGTAGGGTGTGATGATGTCGACATACAAACAAATACACCTGCCGTTCCTTTCCAAAAGAAAAAGATACATAGTGCTTTTATATACATATTATACCAAGCATCAGTACATATCAGCAGGCTATTATTGGGGAAAACAAAAAATCCCGTATGACATACATATGCCAACGAGATACTTTGATACTCACACCGATACGCCGAATTCTGTCTCCCCTAAAAAATAGAGTGGATAGGCATGTGTCTAGGTCATACATTGCTGAATGACTCGAGCGGCTCTCTGGAAAACCAGCGCGGCCTTGCACACAGATAAGGATTTAGCCGTTTCACCTCTATGTCGCCATAGAGCTCATCCACTGGGGATGCCCGTTCTTTTCAGTCGGGGCGTCTCTGCTCGCACCTCGCGAATCACTTCGGACGGGGGTTACCCGCTACCCTGCTGCATCGAAATGCGTGTGTTCGGACGTTCCTCATTTATTCTTCAATATTGCAAGAATAAACGCGCCTATCTGATGTGAGTGTATATATTCTACGATATATTTGATAAAAGTAAATAATACAAATATTTTACACCCTCTTTTGTACGGTCGCGTAGGCTTTGCGCGTTTCCCACAAACGCACTTGAGCAATATCCAATCCCGCAGACGTGAGGCGATCATAGATATCTGTGGCGAGATTCTCGACCGTCGTTACATAGTCAACAACATCGTTGAGGAATTGATGATCAAATGGCTCGATCACTTCCCTTTTCACAATAGTCCCGAGATCCTTAAAATCCATAACCATACCTTCATCAGAACTCCCATCTGCACTTTTTGGATTCCCTGTAACGGTAACTTCTAGCTGATATGAATGCCCATGCAGTCGTGCACATTGACCATCGTGGTTCGGTAGCTGGTGAGCCGCCTCGAATGAATAGGTCTTGGTAACCGAAATAATCTTTTGCGTATCGTTGTTCATAATTTGATTATAGAAAAGTAGACACAAGTTGCAAATTTTGGAAAAAGAAAAAGAGCTGATTAAAAAATCAGCTCTTCACATTTTGAGATTCAATACTACCAGCCAGTATTAGGACAACTAAAACCTCCTGTAAATTGTAGCTTTGCCCCCAATACTCCCATCATTGAACACGCCTATTGACGCATCAATCCCTGCACGAGAACGTGTTCGGTCATATCGCCCAAGACCCCAGATTTCAATGCTGACTTCACCACCAGCAAATATCCATGTATCAAGATAGTTATGCCCTCTTGCAATAAATGAATACCGAAATTCAACACTGTCATCAAATCCTAAAAAATGAATTCCGGCTTCGGCATCGACTTCCCAAAATTTGTTAGGTGCTGTGAAATTCGCACAAGCCTCCCAAAAGAAGAATCCCTGATCCCTCCCTTCTGAGAAAACTGAAAAAATAACATCCGAAACTAAAAACTCATCATGCAATCGACCGAGGCTTCCAAGACCAACACCATATAGGTGCTGAGGCCTTGTTGCTCTTTTTGTCAAATATACGGTAGTTTTAGGGAAGAAATAATGCCCATCTGGATAGGTACTTGCTTCCGTTGGCCTCATTAATTTAATTGAAAAATCAGTAGTAAGACCTAGGTATCCCAACCTACGGGTGCTGAATTCTTGCCAATCAATTTCCATGTTTGTACTGAGCTGGCCAATTGCACCACCACTTGTTGTGGCGATCCCAAGAAGGATGCTCGCGTCTTCTTCCTGTGCAAAGACAGTGAAGGTAAAGGCGAAAAAGCTTGCTAATAGCAGAAATCTTTTCATTTGTAAAAAAAAGTTCTAGTTTCTAGAAAAAAGGATTATTAGCCCTATTTTTCTATGGATTTGCAACCGGTTTAAAGAAAATTACATATATATTATAGCATAATATATATAATATGTCTATATATTGAAGAAAATACCACACTTCACATTACTACTCTTTCCTCACATTCGCAGTAGGATTGAGACTCATATTGATATTCCCTGAATCTTTTCCAGGTTTTGATGTATTATTTGTAAGTAAATTTTGCGCAACAATTTCATAAATTTTTCCTTTATCGTCTAAAAACTCGGTAAAATCATCTAGTGAATTAATCGTTATAGATTTTGTTTTGTTGAGATAATATGATTCTCTCTCTTTATTATAATTACGCGAAGCAAAACGCAGCCCAACATAATAAACAGATACAAGCGAAGCGAGAATTAAAAAGAATCGCCACTCTAATAACGGAGCGGGTTCTTTTGTGTTAATTGGTTGAAAAAATAAAATGATTAAATAAAAAATAATAATTTAAGTCAAAATATTTTTTATATTTTTTTCATATTTCTTTCTTTTGGTATTCCAATCACCTGCCTCTTTTTTACAATCATTAGCAAAAGAATCGAAAGTTTCCTTGATTCTTTGTGACCCTTTCTGAACTTGCATATTTCTTATTTTTAGAAATTCTTGAATTTTTTGCTGAAAGTATGCATTATTCGCATGCATGAAGTCCATTAAAGATTTCAATGATTTATTAATTGAATTAATTTCTTCTTCAGAATATTTTTTAAATTCAACATCTTCAGACTCTCTTAAAAAACGCTCGCGCTCTATATCAAACGAATGTACTAACTCAGTAAACTTTTTCTGCTCTAAATTAGATAAAATATTTAAGCGCAATAAATCTTTCCACGCTAATTTAAATCGATGAAAGGTGTCACCAAACGTAATTAACGCACTATAATCACTCTTAGCAATTTCAATTTGCCTATTCAAGCGGAGCTCTTTAAGTCGGTCACTAAACTCTTTATTATTAAATCTTTCACTGCCAAAGTCTGTCATACGGTATATTATTCATTTTAGAAATCTCATTTAATCACACGCGATACATACGTCATCTTGTTGTGATTTCTTACGGTTGAGTTCCTGGGCTGCATTCATACTGTGCTGATAGTACAATGCCTTGATACCCAACTTCCACGCATGGATATAGAGATTATTGATCTCTTTGACCGGTGTTTTGGGATTAATCATAATATTGAGTGACTGCCCTTGATCAATATAATGCTGACGCACTGCGGCTTGTTCAATAATTGCATACTGATCAATTTCGGCGAAGGTCTTGAAACGCTCGCGTTCGTCATCACTGAGCTCTTCTGTGAGATGCTGTACTGAACCATCATTATCACGAATGCCTGTCCAAATCTCGCGATTGTTGATTCCTTTTTCTTCTAATAATTCTTCCAAATATTGATTCTTGACGGTAACTTTCAATTTGGCCACATCTTTCACATAACAATTGGACCAGAACGGTTCGATCCCCTGTGATACCTGACCGAGAATGAATGCCGATGAAGTATTCGGAGCAATTGCCATTAATGTCGTATTCCTCCTGCCATATCCTTTGAGGATTTCTGGCTCACCGAACTCCTTTGCGAGTTCTTCTGAAGCTTTATACGAACGCTCTTTGATGAGCTTGAAAATCTCTGCATTGAGCTTGTGTGATTCATCCCCGTCGAAAGGAAGTTTCTTGGATTGTAGCAATGAGTGCCACCCGAGTGTTCCGACACCTAGTGCCCTGTTCTCCTTGGCGAAGGTGTACGACTTCTTCATGAATTCAAACAATTGCTGGTCATCTTTTCGATCTGAGTCACGATACACTTCTAGCTTGGTAATGAATTCCTCCATCACCGCATCGAGAAATTGCACCATGACCTCAACAGCATCGGTATCCCTCCACTGATCATAAGTAGCGAGATTCATCGATGACAAGCAACATACGAAACTCCATCGGTTATTTGATGGGAGCATAATTTCGCTACACATGTTGCTGGCCAATATCTCAAGTTTTTTATCTTTATACACATCTACCGTATTGTCATTCGCATTATCAGTGAACATGACGTATGGATATCCAATCTCGCCACGACGTTGGATCACCTTGGCCCAGAGCTTTCGCTTGGCGTCATCACCATCGATCATTGATTCCATCCAATCACTCTTGACCGTCACGGCATGAGTAAGGCGCTGGATTGAATTTCCCTCAGTTGCAATATCGAGGAATTCCTCAGCATCACCATGATCAATGGGCAGATATGCCGCCAAATGACCTCGGCGTAATGACCCCTGACTGACTACAGAGATCACATTTTCAAAGAGTTGCATGAAATGCACGGCTCCTGACGAAATCCATGTATCACGAATCTTGGCACCACGTGGACGCAGATTCCCGAAATACGCACTTGTTCCACCACCGAGCTTGGACATCATGCCCACCTCTGCCTGTGTATAGAGAATATCGCCCATATCATCAGCAATACACGAACCGAAACAACTAATCGGGAGCCCACGATGATTCCCGAAGTTGGACCATACCGGAGACGAGAGCGCGTAATAACCCTCTTCCATATATCCATAAAATTTGTCTGCGAATCCTTTTTTTTCAAGTATTTTTTCTGCAGCATCAGCAATTTCACGGATGCGCACCTCGGGACTCAACCCTTCAGCGAGATATCCTGATTCTAAAAACTTTCTACTATTTTCGGTTAACCATGCAAATGACATATTTCAGTAAGGGCCGTCTCAGATTTATATCTCCGAGAGCCTGTGTTTTCTAAAAAAAACTAATAACGGGTAAGAAAAGAACAAGGTATCTTAAAAAAGATCATCACTGGTTACACTCTTTGCGCGCTTGTTATAATTAATCGAACGCTTATCAAAGAAATCAACATGCTTGGTGCCGATCATCTCTGCATCGAACCATTCAGTTTTTTCTAATAACACATCATCTACTTGGAATAGTGATTCCAGGCCAATACTCTTAAGAGAATTATTGAAACGATTTTTAATAAAAGCGATAATTTCATCCTTTTTCATGAAGTCAAACTCACCCTTCTCGAAAATCCAATTAATGACCCCTTCTTCTGCGGCCATTGCTTCGCGACATGCGTGATACATCGTATCTTCGTAGGCCTGATCGAACCATTCTGGGCGCTCAGAACGAATAATATTTATCACGTCGATCCCAAAGAGACCATGAATCTGCTCCTCTTTTGATGTGGCCTCAACGGCGTTACTCATGCCTTTGAACAAATTCTTATGCTTGTTAAATGACATGATGATCAGAAATTGTGAGAAGAGCGAAACATGCTCGATAAAGAGCGAGAAGAGCGCTACGGTCTGTGCATATTCCTTATTATCGTCACTCTTGGCATGCTTGAGGGCTTTGCCGAGATACTCAACACGATTGTTTAATACAGGGATTCGGTCAATCTTAGAAAACTCTTCATTGAGTCCAAGAATCTCGAGCAGATGAGCATAGGCATCTTGGTGACGCACCTCGCTCTCAGCAAAAGTCATCCCGACTGAGCCAATCTCAGGCTTGGGCATTTTTTTGTAGATATCACCCCAGAAGTTCTTCACAGCTACTTCAATTTGAGCAATCGCCAACATGGTGCGCTTGAGTGCTTCTTTCTCAATCTCAGTAGTGTGTACACGATAGTCTTGGATATCACCTGTAAAATTAAATTCTGTATGTACCCAATATGAATGCCTCACCGCATCAACGTATTCAAGTAATTGCGGGTATTCATAGGGCTTGAGGTTCTTGCGAGCTTTGAAAATATCACGCTTGCGCTCTTGGAGTCGTCTTTGTCTATAGATAATATAGGCCCTTGCAGTTAGGGGGAAATCATTTCCCATGAGAACCTCCTCAACGAGGTCTTGAATGTGCTCAACCGTCGGAAGGTACGCTGCCCCTTCGGGAACTACACGTGATTCTTGTGACAGTATTTCAATCACAGCCTTAGTAAGTTTTTTAGCGCTTTCCTTGCTCGTATGAGCATTGTTCTCTTGTGTTTCTTGAAATGCTTTGTGAATTGCCTCTTCGATGCGACTCTGATCAAAGTCTACTAATGTTCCGTTGCGCTTCTGTACATGCCCCGTGATGAACACAACGGTATCAGTATCTTGAAGTGGTATATGTGATGTATGCGATGTATGTGTCTCGTTTGCCATAGACATAAATATAAGTGGTGATAAATGTGATAGTAAGTGCAATGAGTAATAACGCGTGCCGATGAAATCACCATGTATGATTTCCCTGCTCTCGTAGTATCATTTTAACATCGTGTGCATACTTTCCCCTAACCCACTTGAAATCTCCCCATAAGTCACAATTTCACGTCAAGAACTCGTGCCCCCAAAGCCCAAAAACACACCGAGATAGACTCGACGGAACAATGCAAGGAAAGTATTCCACACAATAATTTAAACATTTAAGTAGTCCCATTCGAAGAAGCTGTTGAAAACTTTATTAAAAAGTCACAAACAAAAAGCCCAGAGATGCCTGGGCTTTAAAAGTTTTAAACTTCTACTCACGTCCTTTGTTGAGAAAATCTTGGTATTCTTTCAGTTTGTTCCATTTGCCATCACGTGCGTATCCAGCTTGTTCTGGCCATGTTGATGGATCATGTACCTGATAACGCTTACCTGCATCATTAAGGATTCCCTTTAATCGTGATGGTGAAGCCTTGGCCAGATCAGACCAGGTCATAATACCTGCACGCTGAAGTAACTTTTCTATTTTAGGACCAATTCCTTCAACTTTTTTTAAATCATCTTGCATTGATTTTGCAACGCCTTTCTTAACTGTACTTGCAGCAGAGCTAGCGCCCTTCCCTTGGGTAATGCACTTTTTGCATGCAGCATCCTGACCGAAGAAATGCCGGAAAAGCCATCCTAGCATTGCCCCGAGGAGGAATGCCCCGAGGAGCAAAATAATAATTTCCCCTGATGCGTCAGAGAGCATGTATGTTTCGTAAATTGGATGTGTAAACATAAGTTTTTTTATAAGTAAATTGCATTGCGAATAAATAACATAATTTTAGCGCACAATGATCTCTGCACGACGATTGAGTTGGCGACCTTCCTCAGTATCATTCGTTGCCAAGGGCGCAGTCTCACCACGTGAATCTGTCGTAATGCGTGTTGCATTAATTCCTTTCCCTACAAGCATTGATTTCACATCACGAGCACGCTCATTCGCGAGCTGCTCATTATATCCGGCATCACCCACATTATCAGTATGACCAACAATAGCTATCATTAATGACGTATCCGCCTTGGCACGTTCTGCGAGGTTGTTAATGTATTCTGCAACTTCTGTATTCGTCAAAGAATCATCGGAATTGAATGGGAAAAAGATAAGTGCCTTGTCACCCAAATCACGCACCAGATTTTCTTCTACCTGATCATTAAGATCAATAGAGTACGCTGAACTGAAATTAACGAGCTCATTAAAAATATTGTCTTTTGAAGTCCTTTTACTCTCAAGGGTTATTCCTGCACCTTCACCAAAGCCAAGCGCATCTCTCACTGCCATTGCTCGTGCAAGTCCTAGATTCGCGAACGATGTAGTATTAGACTCATCTTGCGAGTAGAAGCCAGTAATAACAGCTTGTTTATTGCCTTCGATATGACTCATGACTTGTGAGCGCATCTGATCCAAAGGCCCAGTAACGAGGGCATTTGCACTTTCCCAATCAAAGGCAATGGGGGTAATCTGCGCTATCCCTGGCGCCTCTGCTATTGGCGTTGTTACCGCATTGTCACGATCACAAAATCCCTTGATCCAACAAGTGTACCATTTCCACGAGAGTGCTCCCCAGATGATAAAAATCAAAAGGATGATGGGGATCCATGGTCGTCTTTTCTTAGTCATTTTTCAATATACCTATACAGAGCGCCTCACTGAAATCTTTTCACATGAAGGCAGTGAGTATCTTTGTATACGCATCTTATTTTTGGTAATCTATATAGCCGCCCTAGACAAGCTCTCTTGGCAATCGAACAATAGGGTACGATAGTGCGTAGACCTTGCAATGACATACATACATTGTATCAAGTAGGCACCATAAAACATACTCCCCCACTTGGGGATTACTGATATAGCATATTTATTCCCCACTTGTTTCTGGAATAGTTCCTACTGCGGTTTCTAGCACGTACCGTGACTTAATACCTTCTCCGAAAACAGTCGGATAGGTTCCAGGAGACACATTACGCTCCTCATGAACAAGATTGAATGATTCATCGAGCCAGAAGATGTCTATCGAGTAATTCATTCCTTTCATCCAAATACCATGCTCACCGACACTATCAAAAATGAACAGCATACCGTAATCATCAGGCATTACCTCAGTACCCGAAAGCCCTAGCTGGCGTGAAGAAATATTCTTGGATATAACGACATTGAGCCTCTCTCCGAGCAAGTCCATTTCTTGTATATCAAGGTGGCTAAACCATTGAGTAATATATGTTACTTCTTCTGCTTTTTGCTCATGTGTCTTCTCCTCTTCTTGGGATTCGTCTTCAGCAGCTATTTGATATTGCCTTTGAATGTCTTCGCGCATCTGCAGCTCGCGGTATACAGACATCATTACGAGAATGGTAATAGTCGATAATACCAATATGATAACCGCTATCCGAAAAAGCGCACGAAAGTGGCGGCCTGCGTGTCCTTTTTCTACATACCCGTAGACATGCTGCGAAATAATACTGTTAGTTGGTGATTGTGAAAATTTTGCCATCATATGAATTAGAAGTAGGGTCTAAATATCATTATTCCACTTATTTTTTGTTATTATTCTTCATCTGTTAATCTTGCCGTAGCTCCTTCTTGGGTCATTTGCCTACCAAGTATTTTGCGCGCATCACCTGGAAGTCCGCTAATTTTTTTGAATGGATACAATCGCAGCCAAACTCGACCTCGAATGTCATCGCCTTGCAAAGCTCCCCACGCACGGGAATCAGAACTATTCCTACGATTATCTCCCATGACGAAATATTCACCTTCAGAGAGGGTCACGTCGATCCTATTCTCCATGTGTTCATTAATATATTGTGATTCATCAAGCATGAAGCCTTCGGGGAGCTCCTCATTAAAGATCTTAGGTACATGTCCATTAATCACAATTCTCTCTCCTGGTTCAGCAATAATGCGCTTGATATAAAATCGCGAAGGATCATTAGGCGGGCGAAAGACCACAACATCTCCACGCTGGGGATCTTTGAAGCGATATGAAATCTGATCGATGATAAGGTAATTCTTGTCTTGGAATGCTGGAAGCATGGAGTCACCCTTTACAAAAAAAGGTTGTATAACAAAGATACGCAACGGTATAACAATTAATGCGAGTATTAAAGTAAAACGCAATAGATCATAAGTCTGGTACGCCTCTGATTCTTTGTCTTGGGGTGCACGAAACATATATACATGACAACAGGAGTGAAAGGAAAAACGTCAATACCCTTCACCATACTTATGAATAGCGACTATGCAAGGACACCTACCCACATGTTGTGTACATAATAAATGATGAGAAACCTTATATCTAAAATGTCAATAGATTTTTTATGCTAAAATACACATATATTCGCGAGATTAGGTTCATTCAACCATATTCTTAATTAGATTATTTAATTCTTATGGCACAAAAAGGTATTCCAGAGTCAGTCAAAGGTATGCGTGATATTCATGGAGATGAATATTATGAAATGCAAGGTTTTTTCGAAAAAGCCCAAGAAGTATGTCTCTACTATGGTTTTGAACCAATAGATACTCCTATTCTCGAGCATGAAGATGTATTCTTGCGAGGAGTAGGAACTGGGACTGATATTGTGGACAAGGAGATGTACAATCTCAAAACACGTGGAGGCGATAAACTTGTACTCCGACCAGAAAAAACCGCGAGCGTTATGCGTGCTTATGTTGAGCACGGAATGAAATCGAAGCCCCAACCTGTCATGATGTATTATTTCGGACCTATGTTCCGCCATGATAGGCCCCAGCGTGGCCGTTTTCGCCAATTCCACCAGTTCGGTCTCGAGATTCTTGGTACGGAGAAGCCTATCGCTGATGCAATAGTTATCCAGACAACCATGCGTATTCTCGAAGAAGCAGGGGCGAAGGATATATCTATAGATATCAACTCAATTGGAGATAAAGATTCTCGAAAAGAATATGAAAAAGCACTAAAAGCCTTTTACCGAAAGCACATGAACCAGCTCCCTACCGCTGACCGAGAGCGTGCTAAAACTAGTGTATTACGTGTACTTGATTCCAAACACCCTGATACCATGGCTATTAATGAAGAGGCACCTGCATCAATCGAATACCTCACTAATAATGCCAAGAAGCACTTTAAGTCAGTCTTGGAGCACCTTGATGAGCTTGAAATTCCTTATAATATCAATAATAAGCTCGTGCGCGGCCTTGATTACTATACAGATACCGTATTTGAGGTAGTTGAAACATATACTACTTCAAAAGGCGAAGAGAAGACACAGGCCATCTGCGGAGGTGGACGTTACAACTATCTAGCGAAAAATATGGGCCACAAGAAGGACATCCCCGGTGTCGGCGTTGCCATTGGAGCTGAGCGCGTTTTGTTAAGCGAATGGTGGAAAAAATTAATGCCCCGCATTATTAAAAAACCTAAACTTTATTTCATTCAACTTGGATTTGATGCCAAGCTCAAGAGTCTCGCAATTGTAGAACTTCTGCGAAAAGGAAAAATTCCAACTATCCAGTCGCTCTCCAAGGATAAACTTTCAACTCAGCTTGCGGCTGCAGAAAAATCTGGTGCTAAATATGCCCTCATTTTCGGGCAGCGCGAAGCAATTGATGACACGATTATTGTTCGAGACCTCAGCAATCACAAGCAAAAAAGTGTCCCCATCGATGAACTGATCGATCATTTGAAAAAGTTAAAGTAACCACTCGAAAGAGGTTTCCATGAATAAGAAAACTACTTCACAAGAAAAAGAAATTAGTACTAAAGAAATTGTTCAAATTGGCTCAAAAGTACTCAGGCGCGTATCGAAATCTGTCTCGATAGATTCGATTACTGGTTCGGTAATTCAAAATATCATTACTAATATGCACATGACGCTTAGTGCTACATCTAATGGGGTCGCACTTGCAGCACCTCAAATCGGCGAAAATGTGCGTATTTTTATTATTTCACCCAAAGCATTCGAAAACCCCGATGATGAGCACCTCGTATACATTAATCCGGAAATCATCAAACTTTCTAAAAAGAAAGTCCCCATGGAGGAGGGTTGCCTCTCGGTGCGCGGGATATATGGACTCACCCAACGCCACCGCCAGGCAACAGTACGCGCATATGATGAGAATGGTCAACAATTCGAGCGTGGCGGGTCGGGGCTTCTCGCACAAATATTCCAACATGAAATTGACCATCTAGATGGAATTCTTTTTAACGAGCATGCGCGAGATTTGCGAGAGGAAAATCAATAGCTTTTATTTTTGCTATTTTTAAAAGATATTCTACAGTATTGAGCTTTCGATATATAATCCACCAACTAAACACACCAGACCCGCACTAAAAGATCTGGTGTGTTTAATAATCAAAAAGAGTCTTCTTTTTATCATATCTTCTATTGTTCTAGCTTTCTTTTGTGTTTTCTACAAAAAATAGTGCGTAAGCCTCCAGTAGAATCAATAAAATACTCTTCTTCATTAGAATATAAATATAATCGACTCATATAATGAGTTTTTTGACATAGACGCCAAAGAAACTCTTTACAAACATGCATTAATGTTTGGTACTGTGTATATTATTATATCTATTTGAAAAGTCAAGTCTTTTTGCGATTTCTTTTATCAAAACACTCTTCACAAATTCTGTTTTTTATCTATGATAAAGCACATGTCAGATTCTCAAAAAAAATACAAGATCGCTTTCTTTGGCACACCTGAACTCTGTATTCCCTATCTCGAGAAATTACAAGACACACCCTTCCAGCCATCACTCATTGTGACAAATCCTGATCGCCCACAAGGGCGCAAGCATTCTGATCTCATTGCGCCACCAGTAAAAAAATGGGCACAATCGCACGATATTGCATGCCTTCAACCGGAATCTATCACACCTGAATGGATTGAGTCATTACAAGAGAAGGGCGATTGGGACCTGTTTATTGTTATCGCCTACGGCAAAATCCTCCCCAAGACCCTTATTAATCTCCCCAAAAACGGGACCATCAACGTTCACTATTCGCTCCTTCCCCGCTGGCGTGGCGCGACACCTGTCGAGGCTGCAATACTCCATGGTGACGCAACAACTGGCGTGAGCATCCAGAAAATGCGCTACATGCTCGACGCTGGTCCTGTTATCTCTTCTGCGTCTATAGAGCTCGATAATACAGAGACGTCCCAGGGGCTCCGTGAAATACTCACGACCATCGGTGCGGATTTGCTCCTAGAAACACTCCCAGGATACCTCGCTGGCAAACTCAAACCTATTTTACAAAACAACGCACACATAACCACCTGTACGCTCATAGCAAAATCTGATGGAGAAGTAAATCTATCAAAAATGACTGATGATGAGCTCTTTAGGCGATACCGTGCCTACACACCATGGCCTGGAATCTTCTTCTTTGATGAAAAAAATGACAACAAGCGCATCAAAATATCATCTGCTCGCTTTGAAAATAGCACTTTCATTACTGAATCTGTTATCCCCGAAGGCAAAGGAGAGCAAGATTGGGAAACCTATACAAAAAAGCGCGCATAGCAAGCTATGCGCGCCCTTCTTTCTTTTCTCATTAAAAATCTATTCCTCAATCGCTGTTGAGAGCGTCGTAACTGCTATTCCCTGCAATACGACATCAACCTCTGGGCGATCAGCTGCAATCGTCGCAACCTGTGAAAGCTCCGTGACAATATCCATACCATCAATTACCCGACCGAATACCGTGTGTCGCGTATCGAGATTCGAATTATCAGCCACATTGATGAAGAATTGACTCCCATTCGTTCCAGGACCAGCATTTGCCATGGCAAGTGTTCCTGGCTCATTCGTGAGCCCTCCACGCATCAATTCATCTTCAAAGGTATATCCTGGACCACCCGTTCCCCATTGGGCATCAACCTCCTCGCTACCACCGCGCGTATTTGGGTCTCCAGCTTGAATCATGAATCCATCAATAATACGGTGGAATCGCGTATCGTCATAGAAGCCTTCTTGGGCAAGTTTTACGAAATTATCTACGGTTACTGGTGTTGCCTTTCCATATAACTCCAGCGTTATGTCGCCCCCTGATGTGCTAATGGTTATGTTGTGTGTTGGTTCTATTGAAACATCGGTGTTGTCTTGTGTCATAGATTCGTTATTATTTTCTTCTCGGTTATGAGCATCTGCACGATCAGATGGCGTATCTTTCTGTGCAATGAGTAATCCTGCCCCTACGAGCACTATTAATGTAATAAGTGCAATAATTCCTTTATTTCTCATAGTATTTTTCTGGTAAACATGCTGATTAATATCGTGAATAACTCCATCAGTATACGCTAAGGGGAGCGCATCATCAACATGATATTCCCCTATCGACGTCCTATGCAAATATACGAGGTGGCCCACGGTTCCCACCTTTTCTGCGATATATTCACCCAGTGTGCGTATGTACGAACCCGAACTCACCTCGAGCGTCATATCGAGGGCTATTCCTCCTGAATATTCCACCATGCCATTATATTGATAGGAAAGCACCTCCATCTCTTTGACAGGAATATGTGGCGGCTTGATGCCTTTACGGGCATACCAATAGAGCGGCTTCCCATCAACTTTTATCGCTGAATACTGCGGCACGGGGAAATGATGCGTACGCACGATATCTTCTCGTTCAATGGTCTGTATTCTCTGGATAAGCACGTCTGTGCTGGCGACCTCGTCCTCCTTGATACTCACACCCTCGCGATCACCCGTGTCTGTCTGAGTACCGAGGAGAATATGCGCACGGTATATTTTGGAAAGCCCTACGAAATCTTGCATTTGCCTCGTACCATCACGCGTAATGCCCGTGATAAGGAGCCCCGATGCCATGGGATCGAGCGTCCCGGCGTGGCCAATTTTCTTAATCCCCAGTTGCTTACGCAAATAGTACACGATGCCGAAGCTCGTGGGACCTGTAGGCTTATCAACGAGGAGAATATGCTCCTGCGGGCTATGCTTGTGCCATATTTTTTTAATCATATCTATTATTTTTGTATCAAAAGTGAAACTACAAAATCAACGTGCGTATCTGCATCATTTTTAAATATAACCCCCTCAGACCGTAATCGCTCTGCCTTGGTACAACTCCCACCTTCACGATTATACTGACCAACAACCCCATTGCTCATTACTACACGATGGCAGGGAATCGTTTCATCATAATTCTGCCGCATGAGGCTCCCGACCGCACGGGCGGCTCCTGGGAATCCTGCAGCAGATGCGACATCGCCATAGGCCATGACTTTACCCGTAGGAATATTCTTCACAACAGCATGTACTGCGCTCTTGAAATCATGAGTATCGCTCATTTTTTTACTGTATCACAAAACCCCGCATATGCGGGGCTTGATGTGAGAATATAAGATTATTATGAATTTTGCGCCAATGTTGTTGCTGGCTCAAGACTCTTAATTTTATTCATTGTCTTAATCAAATTAGGATAATATGACTTATTAACAGAGTTGTATGAATACATCTGCTGCTTAAAAGTCTTACCATTACAATAATATGAAATAGTCCCTGGGTTATGGCATGTAAGGTTAGCAGCTACATTATCCATAGCAGCCTTGTAAGATTCAAAGCGAATCTTACAACCACCCCACCCAAATCCATTTACACCTTTAGAAACATTACTACACTCATTTTCAAATAAAGTTGATTCAAGGAATCCAATTGCAACAAGTTTTTCATATTCGATACCATATTCATCGGCAACGTCTACAAAGTCTTGTGCATATTGGCCACCCCGAAGGTTTCCCTTAGATGCAGCGAATCGCTCAATTGCGATAACACGTGGATCTTGTTCTGTACTCACAGAAGCCTGTGGAGTACTCGGCGTCTCAGTAGTGAGGCGCGCAGCGCGCAAGCGAGCAATAATATTTGCTGCAAAAAGTTGCGCGTCTTTTGAATCATCACCCTGCTTTTCTTGGTATGCAACCAATCGTGCGAAGATGTCATTAAAAGGATTAGCTTCAGTACTTTCTACTATCTCTGCATCAGCTGATTCCTCAGCTAATACGAGTTCTGGTGCCTCAACAGCAACAAACGTGATAGCAAATAATGCGATAGCTAATGCAAATTTTTGCAAAGCAACGAATACGTTATTTACTATACGTTTAGAGCTTTCGTCTAAATTATTGATAGTCATACGTCGTTTTGTTGTTATTTCTATACTATCTCGTTGTTGTATGTATGCATTACGCATATACCCAATGAATAGTATACAAATGATATGCTCACTTACTTAAATATAATATTCGTAAGCAGGTATAATTATACCACTTTTATAAGTAAAAGTCAATAACCCTCTCCCGTCTTGTGATGCCCTTCATATATAAAAATACATATAATCAAGGCTTTTTCATGCAATATCCCCTGTAAAATAAAGGATTCCATGGCCATATAAGTGCATTGAAATATTGTATAAAAAGCACAGAAAACCGCAAGCATGTTCCCCACACCCTCTTGGAATATCTGTAACACCACATGATATAATCAATGTATTAATTATTCAGGTATTTTTAAGCACGCCTAGGCAATAATAGCCCTCAATGTGCCACACACATCATATATGAAAAACGAACACATTATTCCAACATTCAAACGAGGCACAACGAACATGATTATGCTCGCTATGGTAGCTATTATGGCGGTTCCTACGCATTCTGTACTTGCCTTTTGTGCGCCATTCTGGCCAGAAACACGTACCTTTTTTCCAGAGAACAACATGCACGTCTTTATCAATCATGAGAATGGCCGCGAGGATATGGTCGTCCAACCAGCATTCGCGGGGAATGTTGAGGACTTCGGTCTCGTTGTAGCAGTACCGAGCGAACCAACACTTGATGAGGCCCCTACTGATATTTTTGACGATCTCGAGGATTACACGAATCCATTTATTAATAAAGGAATGGCAGCAAGATTAGTACCTTCAGCTGAATCATATAGTGACATAGAAGTCATTCGCCGTGAGTTCATTGGTGACTTCTTTACTACTATTTTCAAAGCTGACAGTGTCTCAGCAATGATTAACTGGCTTGATGAATATGATTATACGTATTCGGATGATGATGTAGCGAATTTTGCGTATTATATTAATAGCAATCTCGATTATCACTTTATCGCTTTGCGTGTGAACACTCAAGACGTGAGTACCGACGCGAATGGGAACCTCTCTGCCAAGCTTAATCCTATCGAGATCAACTTCTCTACGAATACTCCCGTGGTTCCTACGCGCATTATGAAGGGAGACATGGGGCAAGTTTCTATTACCCTGTACACTCTTTCTAATACGCCTCTGTATATTCCAGGTGTTGATACGCAATTTGCAAGAAAAGTAACAAATGAGTCCCAGGAATGGATGACTGAATATAATGCTCTTAACAAGACACTCGTTCGCCAGCGCATGAACATCAACACGAACAACATTGTACGTGATGAAATTCTTAATCGCTGGACAGGTAAAACCCTCGATATCGGAACAAACAATGCACCGTACACGCTCGGCGCACGGAGTACTACCAATGGTATCTTCGCAGGAAATGCACCTACTTACACAGGAGTACAGCCTCCAGTTAATGGTGGTGGAACGGTTGGGTATAACACCCTTCTGAATGGCTCACGACTCCTCAAATGGGGTTCTAACGGGCAAGACGTACGTGAACTTCAGAAGTTCATTAATAATTACGTTCTCACTCCCGGAGAAATCAAATTAGTAGAAGACGACATCTGGGGACCGAAAACTAATCAAGGTGTGCGCACTTTCCAGACACGTTTCAACATTCTAATCGATGGCGTTGTTGGACCACAGACACGAGGCATGTTGCGAAATTTCTTGAACGATATTGGAACGCTCCCTGTAGAACCTAGCCCAGGGCCATATCCGGTTTGCTAGAAAATTTACACCTCTGAAAACCGATCGAGAGCATCATGCCCTCGATCGGTTTTTTATTCAAAATATATATCTACATTTATTTCATATCATTAACACGAATAACACTATCGAGCATCTTTTCCCAAGGGCTATGCAAAAACGTCATAATGAGCATCGATGGCACAACGACTAATGAAAGAATAATGAAGATGACAAACTTAATAATCATCATTACGGTATTTCCTAAAAATACGAAAATAGATTCAATCATATATACATAGTATACGCGATATATAGATTATGACTCAATCTTGACATAGATGCCCTTAGTATTTCTTGCAATACGCTCCGTTTGCCTGTACTGTAGAATATACATTCATTCATGAAGCAATTGCTATGTCAGAATCAAAAAGCTCAACAATCGAGCGGCCACCCGTGGTTGCTATTATGGGTCACGTTGATCATGGGAAATCAACGCTTCTTGACTATATCCGCAATGCAAACGTTGTAGACACAGAATTCGGCGGCATTACTCAGCACGTGAGCGCCTACGAAGTAGCCCATACAAATGCCGAAGGAACTAAAAAGCACCTAACCTTCATCGATACGCCAGGTCATGCTGCCTTCTCGGGCATGCGCCAACGTGGTGCTGCTATTGCTGATATTGCTATTCTCATCGTCTCTGCAGAAGATTCGATCAAGCCACAAACTATCGAAGCCATCGAGATTATCAAGACCTCAGGCGTACCCTACGTAGTAGCAATTAACAAAATTGATAAGCCCAATGCGAATCCTGATAAAGTTAAAACTGATCTCTTGGAGCACGAAGTCTACCTAGAGGGATTTGGTGGCGAAGTTCCCTATAACGAAATTAGCGCCAAGGTTGGCACGGGAGTTGATGATCTCCTCGAGACCATTCTCCTCGTAGCAGAACTTCAGGAGTTCACAGGTAATGCAGATCTCCCTGCATCTGGATATATCGTAGAATCACACCAGGATTCCAAGCGTGGCGTTACGGCAACGCTCATTATTAAGAATGGGACGATTAAAAAAGGCCAGTACGTTGTAGCAGGCTGTGGTATGGCGAGTACACGCATCCTCGAAGACTTTACGGGCAAATCTATCGATGAGGCGCGATTCTCTTCACCTATACGTATTATTGGATTTTCATCACTGTGTAATGCCGGATCGGATTTCCAAGTATGTGAATCCAAGAAAGAAGCAGAGGAATTTATTAAACTCGCTGACACTACTGGCTACATGACGGCGATTCCTAGTGATATTTCTATTACAGAGACCACTATGGTTCCTATTATTCTGAAATGTGATGTAGCAGGGATGATCGAAGCCGTTGCTGGAGAAATAGAAAAACTTTCAGGTGATGGTATCTATTTCCGTATCGTACGCTCAGGAGTTGGCGCTATTAACGAGACAGATGTCGTAACTGCGCTCACCGATCCACAATCATTGATTATAGGATTTAATGTTGATATAGATAACAAAACTGATGGTATTAATGAACGTGACACCGTGAACATAACTACCTGGAATATTATTTATAAAATGTCAGAGTGGCTCCAGGAATACAAGGAAACCAAGCGCTTTAAAAAAGAAGTAGAAGAAGTAGGAGCCCGTGCTAAAATTCTCAAGATATTCTCTCACCAGAAAGGCGTATATCTCCTGGGAGCTAGTGTGAGCAGCGGGATTCTAGCCAAAGATGATCGAGTGCGGGTCTCTACCCCAGCGGGTGATATTATTAGCTACGGAAAAATTGTTGGTATGCAGCAAGCGAAATCAACGGTTACGAAAGTCGACAGTGGCGAATTCGGTATGATGATCGAAGCCACTGGTGACATTAAGGAAAATTACACGCTTGAAACATTCACGGTCACTCAAAAATAGAGTAGACCTATCATATATATGACACGCGAATCAACGGGCAGTGAGAGAAGCCTCCGACAAAACAAAATGAACGCCGAGCTCACTCGCCTTGTTTCTGGGGCGATTAATGAACTCGCGAATCAGCAGTCCCTTATCAGTGTGACGCGTATTGATGTATCGCCCAATTTCTCTGGGGCTCGTGTTCACCTTTCAATAATTCCCGAAGACCAGAAGGACACCGCCCTGGCCTTCATCAGACGCCACGCACATGACATCAGGAAAGTCGTGAAGAAGCGCATTGCAACGCGCACTATTCCCTTTTTCACCTTTTATTACGATGGCGGGGACATGCGACGTCAAAAGATTTTTGATACTATTGATACTCTCGATGAGATTACAGGAGCAGAAGATATTGAGGAAGTACAAAGAGAAGAAGAAGTGTAGCATTTTCGTTTTTTATTCAGGAGTAAAAAATACCCTACCCTCCTCACCCAGACGCGGCTACGCCGCGCCTTCCCTCTCCTATATAGGAGAGGGTGATTTTTTCTGCGAAAAAATCGGGTGAGGTATGCATCAGCCTTTTTACCAGATAAACACCCCTCCTAACCTCCCCTCATAGAGGGGAGGAACATATTTGTTCAAAGATTAAGGTAGCTCAAGGATATCGAGAATCAAACACTCAAAATACACTCCGCTGACGCTCGTGTATATTTTCATTTTTCTTAGTGCCGGGAGCGGGACTTGGTCACCACTATGGATCCTCGCTACGATTCGCGTTGCTCATCTTACTGCGGTCTCATAGCCTCGACCCCGATTATTCAAGCCCTCCCTCGCCAAAAGAAAACACTCAAAATACACTCCGCTGACGCTCGTGTATATTTTCATTTTTCTTAGTGCCGGGAGCGGGACTTGAACCCGCACGCCGTAATTGGCCGAGGATTTTAAGTCCTCTATGTCTACCGATTCCATCATCCCGGCAAGGTCATGATGTCTTTTTTATGCTTCTTTAAAAAATGATCATGCGCACTTTTGGTACGTGAGGCCCTGGCCGGAATCGAACCGGCGCATGGCGGTTTTGCAAACCGCAGCGTTACCACTTCGCCACAGAGCCATGGCTACAGGATAATACATTATCATTGCGTTATCAAGGAGAGTACGATAGAATCGTTCACAGGATTACATATATACAGACTATGCAATCCCAATAACCATAGTGCCGAAGTGGTGGAATTGGTAGACACGCCTGCCTTAGGAGCAGGTGGGGCAACCCGTGCAGGTTCAAGTCCTGTCTTCGGCACAAATATCCATCCGTAGCTCAGTTGGTAGAGCAGCTGGCTCTTAACCAGACGGTCGAAGGTTCAAATCCTTCCGGATGGACAAATGAAACAAGATCGTGATACGCATGTATCATGGTCTTGTTTTATTCATCCCATTTGCACTAATATACTAACTTTGCTACAATATATTCGTTTTGGGATTGCCCACTGATCGGGGATGTAAATTCTCGTGATTATAAAGAAAGCTCGAGTAGAATCTCGAGTTTTTCTTTTACTCGATTAAAATCTGCTTTATTGAGAGTTTCTAACCTGCACTGAAAACGCTTGCTGTGTAACATCCTAATTTGATGTAGCAATACATACTGAATAGAGTCACGCACTCTAACACCACAGAACCAAGAGCCTTGTTTTTTCTGTCGTGTAATCGGTAGGCAAATGCACGTATTAGCAGAAAGCTTCTTGATTATTAACACTGGCCTACGCATATTCTCCCCAGCACCACATGATTCAGAGCCAATATTTATACCAATATCAACCCACCAAACCTCCCCTGTTTTAAAGAGAATGTTGCGATTGCGATATTCAATGTTCTTCTTATGCATATTCCAAGCATCGAAATCCTTATTCATAATTGGCGCAATCTCGCCTTCACACGAAATTACATACATTATAGCATGGTTACCCTAGGGAGAACTATGGCGGAAATGCTAGAAATAGTGGGTTGCTTTTGGGTATTTTCAGCGTTATTTCTCCCTGAATTTAGGGCCTTATTTCGTGCTTTTTGTTGATTATATCCCCTATTCTCCTTATTCTACAAGGATATTTGACATATCAGAGAAACTTGATTTTATAAACATATTATTTTATAATAATATAGAAGTGTCAATATCGACACGCCTCAGATTGAAGCCCCAAAAAGGTGTAAATTTGATTAACTTTGTAAAAAAAATAGTATGAAAATACGATCAATTATTGCCCTCACTTGGGGCTTGCTAGGTATCATCCTATGCCTACTGATCGGCTCTTGGATGAGCGCGATTATTGGCGCCATTGGGGTCACCGCCCTTACGGCAGGGATTATTTGGTACTTCGAAAGCGGGCGCCTCGCCTCGCAATCGCCTCAACTAGAGGCTCAGATTGTCGCCAAAGAAGTGGCGATTCAAAAATTCTGGCAGGATAACATCCGGCCATTTATACCGTATATTATTTTAGGGATAATGATATTAGTTTTTTTGGGGGGAATGCTTTACTTAGTATGGGATCTGATCCCAATAATCTTTTCAAAGATAAAGTGGTGGTATATCGCTTTAGGTCTATTTATTTTAATAGCAGTAGGATTAGGATTGACCAATCGATTTGGTAGGTCATTATTTTGGATAGACCTAATGTTATTTTGGATACCCATTGGAATTCCATTCATATTAGGCTTACTCCTGATTTACTATGGATGGTCTCAATACGGAAGTATTGCATCAAGTACATCAGGCGGATTTATTACGGCAGGTACTACTCTCCTACTCTTTGCTTTAATATTCTTCTATTTACTAACAAAGAATAGAAGCGACGAAAATGGACTAGACTGGAGTATAGCTAAATTCCATAAAAAAATGGATCCTCGCTCATATTTCTTAGTCTTGTTCGACAAACAGGAAGAGCAATATTTCATGAGCACCTCTCGATCAAAACCAATTAGCGCTGATGGTGAAATTGGTAAATCAGGAAATCCTATTCCATGGTTTGTTATTTTACCGAAGCTTGGCTTCTTGGCAAAGGAATCAGATTTTATAGGTTTTTATACCCACATTTGGAAAATTGGAGGGATAAATCCATTGGGGGGCAGCACTGAGGAAAACCCAAAGATTCTTATAGATGGATACTTTATTAGAGGGTTTATCGATCTCGGGGACAGTAATAAAGCATTCGCAAAAGGAAGAAAGGTCGAACTGAAAATTACCTATGAAGGAAGGTTTCATTTTAGGCACCTAGGTGATCTCCAAGAAAATCTGATTGATGATGAAAATATTATCTGGAATCTCTTTGATGATATCACAGAGAGAAGCATTGAAGGATACACTCAAAAGAAAGTAGTTACAAAGCTCATTTCTGAAGAGGGAATGACTGACATTGGAGTACATATAAAAAAATTCACTGAAGACAATTTACTCGCCCTGGGGAAACGGGGCCATGAAATTGGGCTTTCAGATGCAATGTCTGAGGTTAATATTTCAAAAATTGTCGGCGCTGATGAGATGTCAAGAAACATTCTTAATGCAGGGCAAATATTGGAAGACCTCAAGCTTCAATATAAGCAAAGTATTCAGGGGGCAACGAATGAAGCTGATGCTAAGAAGATCACAGATGAAGCTGAGCTTCATAAGTTCTTCAAGATAGTTGAATTCATCGATGAAAACATAAGCTTTGAAACCTTTAAAACCTTTCTTGCTGATTTTATCAGTGAAAACAATAAGATTAAGGGGAGAAAGATTGATGGCGTAAATGCTGTCATCAAAATTATCGGTGATAATTTACCAAAATTTATTGAAACAATAACAAAAAAATAAATTAAAATGAATAATTTTTTTGATTCTATTGGGATCATAGCTACGTATGGAATCTTTCCAATTATAATTATAGTGATTTTTATTGGAATTAGGGTTTTTATAGCTAAGGGATTAGGCATATCTAGTAAATTAATGATTGCTACATCCTGGATAGTGGCAGGAATAGCCATATTCCTATCCATTAGCTTATGGTCTCACTACATGTGGGACTGGAATAACATTAAAAGTTTTTTTTCAAAAAATGATAAAACAACTCGACAAGTTATTCCGATTACACCTGACAGCCCCTACCATCTTTCGCCGGTATACCCAGGTACGGATAGTACGGTGAATTATGGAAAATTCGCCGCACACATCCAATGGGATAACCTAGTAACGGAAGGCTACACTGTTGATACGTTGCACAAGAATACTACTGATACAACGTATCTTGTGAAAACACCACTTGCTGACCCAGGGAATTCTTGGGCTATGGTTGGATTACAAACCAACTATAAGTATTATAGATCCTGCGGGAAGGATCTTACTGAAATAAAAACAGGAAATGACCCCTCTATTAAGCTAGGAGTCAAAAGCCGTTTCGCGGCCATTGAACTCAAGCACAGGTGGGATCAAAAAACAACAATCTTTTTATATCAAATCCCCAATTCACTTACAGACTCAACGAGTTTATATCTGAATACCAAAGGATTTTGTATATAAAAATACCCGCTCTCTCCTGGCGGTATGTATGACAGGAGAAAAATTTGATAAGCACGTTCCAATTTTGGAATGTGCTTTTTTCTTCCCTAATTATTATATTGCCTTACCCTAGACTCATGCACATACTTCACATATATAATTCTCATGCATCTATGAATCCCCCCAAAGGAAAACACCTATGCAATACTAATTACATGGGTGTCCTTGTTCACACAGCAATATAGCGCTGAATGAATTATCCTGGGAATTGCCCTACTCCTGGTACGAGTTCGTTCTGCAACTCACCTCCGATACCAATACCCAATGTTCGTGAAATGACCGCAATAATTCCCAAAATGGCAAGGATCACGAACAATCCAATAACACTCCGAATCAGGCGACTCTGTGCCTCTTCTTTCTTGTCGCCGTCCTCCATCATGAATCGAATTCCATTAATCATTACGAAGATCAATGCAATAACAATAATGATATACCGAACAGATCCTAACCATCCGCCGAAGCTACTTGTCCATGTGCTCACGCTCGTACTACTCCCTCCTGGAATATACTGAGCAAAGGCTTGTGGCCCAACAGCTGCCCCGATAACGAGGAGCGATGCGATTTTAATACGTAAATTTTTCATAGTGAAATATATTATTCCAAACAGATACTTGATGCATGCAAAGCTCTGTCTGAGCAATATACCTAAAGTAACATTAAACAAGTTAATAATGTGCATATATTATACCACGAAAATATGTGGGGATGGAGCAGGCCCTAGTAACTTATCCACTCCCTCATATACCCCACAACATACGATGTGACTTGTGCCCTAGTTATTATCTACCTGAATATAGGGCGGTTGCACCTCGCCACCGATGCCAATTCCTGTTGACTTGGAAATGAACCCGACCAATCCCCACACCGCCAAAGTGACGAAGAGTGCTGCTATCCCGAATATGAGGGTCTTGTTCCAGCGTTGGCGATCTGCCTGATTGTCTGGCTCCATCATGAATCGTAATCCGGCAACCATAATCACGAGGAGCTCTATGGTGATCAGGAGCGTTGGTAATCCCCTGAACCAACTACTGAGATCCCCCAAGAGGACTTCTGCATTCACTCCACCCTCGGCAACCGGCTGATACCCTTGGGCATATACCTCATGCACACCAATGAGGCCCACGAACATGAGCCCGAGGGCAATGAGAGTGAGGTTAGCAATCCTTCGCCATAGTATCTTGCTTTCTTGTGCTGATATCTTTTTCATATAATTATTACTCGTTGACGCTTAACTAGCGTACTGTACCGATCTGTAAGGTATTCTGGATAAATGCCACGAGCCCCCAAATTGCGAGCATAACGAATAATGCAATGAGCCCCCACATAATGAACTGCGAGCCCTTTTTACGCTCCTCATCACTATCAGCATTCACTACATAACGGATGATTCCAATCATGAAAAGGAGGAGTGCACCGAATGTAGCAATAGGGATGAGATACCGATTAATGATACATGTTGGATAGTCGAGGATTCCTTTAATAGTATCCTTAGCCGCACCTGTCCCGGTGAATGGGCCGCAATTGCCTCGATCAGCATCTTGGGCGAACACGAACCAAGGGAATAATAGAGTCATTCCAGTAATCATTAATACGTGCACACGGTCGTATATGCTGTAAGCTTTGGTATTCATTACTGTTGTGTCTTGTAATTTTTTCATAAATAGTAATTACTAATTTCCAGTTGGATTAGATGCAGTATTGTCACGATTACATACTGATTGATCTCCATTTACAATTTTACAAATGGTATTACTAATTGCGGTGGCGAGTGCCCATGATCCGAATAGGAGAATAATACCGAGGATCGTCCACATGAGAATCTTGTGCGCTCGCCCAATCTTCTCCGGATTACCTTGTGCCCAGACATACTGGAATCCTGCCCAAATGAGGGCCAACACAGCAATAGGCGATCCGATAAGGAGTACATAGCGCAGAATGAAGGCAATGATGTCATTGAATGTGTAGCTCACGCCATCAGTACCTATTACCCCACTGCCCCCTAGGGGATCATCGAGTAGAGAGCTACCAAAATCAAGTGATCCTGGGTTGTTGGTTTGATTTGATGGAGTTGTACTACCGGAACCATTTCCAGAAGAGTTTGGGTTAAAGCATGAATTCTCAACAAACTTCCTACACCAATTGTTCTCTATATGTTGACTATAGCTATTTGGACTTCCTCCAATTATTTGTGAAAAAAGAGCTGAAAGCTTATCTTTTTGGTTCGAACAATTACCCAAATCACCTTGATTGCTTACTCCTTGATAAGATAAATTGCTATCTTTAATGCCAGTACATACATCATTAAACCAACCAGTATGAGTAATATCTATTTGACATAAAACATCCGGGCCATTCGGACATTTTGTTACCTCCCTAATAAGAACCCCTTGTGCTGAGGCATTTGAGCCGAAGCTAGCTAAAAAAAGTAGTGAGCAGAGCATGAGCGTTGTTTTGTTGAAGAAATTTTTCATATATAGGTAAATTACTGTTGCTGCTATTACCTCAGATTAAGGAGACTATAGCTCTCGTCGAGGCCTATCAATCGGAAGAATGTCGCCACCGATATCCACGCTAATAATATTATAACAATTCCGATGAAAGTATTCAAAAATATTTTCTTCGCAAGTCCTCGTTTATCAGCATTCCCCTGACTCCGTATGAATAACCAGCCAGCATACGCGAACGACATCGCCGCGATTGGCCCTGTCAGGAGGATAATGAATCGGATCCACCGACTGATCTGCTGTACCAGATCATGATAATTACACATGTTCTTTTCAAAGCAGCCGATTATCTCGACCCCAGCATTGGCGCCATCGCTCTGAAAGGCAGCCTTCGCATCTTCACACGCATTCGCCCCCGCGAAATAGTTGCCGTTACTGTCGAAGTTCCACTTGCGGGATACCTCGCCAGCTGCATCAGTGTGGCGTGTAATGAATACATATCGTTCTGAGCCTCGGCGTCCACATTGTACTAATGCCCCATCATCCACCAGAGCGAGATCAGTATCAATATTGGCATTAATGTTCAGATCATCAGGATTGAATGCGCCATCAGGTATACTAATCGTCCCTCCGAAGTTGAGTCTCTCATTATCTGCTTGAATTTGATCAATGAGTCCTAGATTACCATTCTCGAGATCATATTTCGCAACATGAGCGAGAATACTTGAATCATCAGCTCCATATAATGACACCCACCCCTGCCCCAACACATGACCAAGGTGTGTATTGAAGTAGTTTTCATTAGGTATAAAGATATCTAGGGGGTCATCTTGATACAGTGATGCGTAGAAAGGATCAGATACACGGTAGAAGTAGAGGTGATCTTCTTTGAGTGCTCTCCCGTTAAAGAGTTGTGACATATCAATAGATACCGTTCCTGGGGCGTCTAGCGTATCTGTAGGAAGGGTGATGAATATCCCTTGGCTTGTTGAAGTGTTAGGTGATGCGAGTACTTGTACCACACAGTCTTGGCACCAGGCTTGTGTAATAGCATCAGTGGTGAGTTGTGAGAAGGCTTGGTAATTACTCCAGGGAAGATCTGATGATACAGGAATGTCTAGAGTGGGCTCTGGAAGTACCTCATCATTGCGTGGTACCTCTATTACTTCTATGAGCAATTGTCCTTTTGCCACTTGTTCTGTTTGGTAGTTCTCTAATGTTCCTGCGAGGATGATATTGGTTGGTGATACGTAGGACTTGCCTGTTTCAGGACTTGCTGGGAGTTGATTAACGGGCTCTGGGGTATCTATGATAAGGCGGGCATTAGGAACCTCGGTGCTGTAGCAAATAACCTGATCTGCTGGTATACCGAGCTCTTCACTTCCTCGCTGTTTACACATGTCTTGCCCTGAGATACATGATCCTGGATCAGCGTTCTGGAATTGCTGTACGCTTTCTTCATACAGAGTCTCAAAGAGTTCGCATTGGCTTTGTGTTTCGAATAACTGTAATGTTCGTTGTCCTCCTAATATACTTCCATCTTGTTGGAAAGCACGGTAGTGCCATGGTTCGAAGAGGCGTGATGGTACCAGCTCTTCGTCAGGCGCAATACATGAAAGCTTGGCAAGATCATTGTTACATGACTCAAATGCAGGGCCTAGAAGTCCTGATGCTGTACTGTATTCATTCAATACTATGCGTGTTCCGCTTGCATTACTCACCATAACTACCTCTGACTCCCCAGGCTCACAGAAGATCTCTTCTCGTACTACTTCACATACAGGTAAATCATTGAATCGCAAGGTGGGTATGTAGTCACCTGACTCATGCGTGATGAGGTATTTACCATCAGCATTGCGTAGGTAATACCAACGTTCACTGAGCTGTGAGATATTCCCTTCACTTCCCTGCAATACCCCGAACTTATGTGGGCCTGCTACGAGAGTATTGGTTCCTTTGTCATAAATAGCGAAGGAGTCATCACGATAGGCATCAGCTACTACGAAGGAGAAGGTATTATTCGTGAAGGTGAATCCTGGATCATTGAGTTTCTGTAATTGTGGGCCGTAGATCATGTAGAGATCTGCCTCTGTGAGCTGATCTCCTGTTGTTGTAGGATTAAAGGGATCAAGGCGGTATTGTTCTGTATATGTAAAGCTTCCCCTCACCTCAGCATAACCCTCTGCTAGTGGGCCGAATACCGTATCAGTCAGATCAATGGGAATACCTTCCAGAGGAGTATTCGGGCCGTAGATACGTGCTTCTTGGGCACTGATATCAATTCTCAAGGCACCAATCTGGTTGAGACCTCGTGCTATTTGATCAATATACGGTGCATTACTTGGGAGTTCTGCAAGTGATGTTGCGGTGACATTGCTCGGACTTGCTAGTGCTTGGCCTTGACTGTTGATAATCAGGGTGTCTCCTGGATTAGCCGCAGCCTGCTGAAGGAGTTGCTGGAATGCTAATGCTGATTGCTGTGCATCAGCCGGAAGGGCGTACTCTAGTTGCAAGAGGGTTTGATTACCTGATTGACCACGCTCTGTGCCTTCGGTAATGAATGAGGTGGTTAGATCAACGGTGAGGCTCGGTACAAAGCGATTAAGAATATCAAAGCAACTGGGCCCAAAGAAGGTAAAGCTCGAAAGAGCACCATTGTTAGGAGTAGCACCACTGATGCCTGGAATCGTGATGTCAAAGGGGTCATCTTCTGTTCCCAGGGGAATAGTGATGGGTATAGAGAAGGAGGGGTCAACAAATGAGAAGGCATAGAGGCCGAGTGGGTCGAGAGGCTCTCGTGTCTGATTAGGAGCTTGAAGATCTTGATCAGTTGCGGTTACGAAAGGGACTGATACCCCAGGTGGTGTTGCAAAGGTGTCAGCAAATTGCAATTGCCCTGTTTGTGCATCAGGAACGCGTGCGTAGATAGGTGCGCTGTCGTATTGATTACCCGTAAAGAGGGCGATACCGAGGTCAAAGAGGAGCCCTTCTCCATCCTCAATATTTTGCTGCGCATAGCCTTCTTGTGCCGCACGACATTGATCGAGGTAGTCTTCACGTGTAATGCTCGAGAAAATACCACTATCAACATTCCTCCAGCGCATTTGCGGCGTAAGGGTCAAGCCATTGGTATCAACGGTTCCGAAGATTACTGCACGGCCATTTTGCCAATATGATCTCCTCATATCAATAGTGAACTTCACATTGTCACGCGTAATATACTCTATTTGAGGTACGAAGAAGAGGTAGTCTTGAAAATAGGTATTCCATACATAGCCATAGGTAATGTATTCATTGAGCTCGGTATATACGATATCTTGTGGTTGATAGTGCAACGTTGATGATTCTCCTCCGTGACATTCAACAACAATCCCCGTTGGGTCAGATATGGTGCCGAGGAGTGTTGGTGAGAGTACGGGTGTAGGATTACCAATAGTATGATCGAGCTGATAGGCCTGGCGCTCAACAATGTCATTAAGTCCTCCAAATGCTTGATTATCTGATGTGCGCGTTATCTGATGATTTTGCTGTGGCCAGAGAGATATAAATCCATCGCCCTCATTGGTTGTTACTACTACTTCATAGCTGACTGGCGAGAGCTGTGTAAGGCTTTGGATTTCTCCCGAGAGCGTTCCTGTAGCAACGGCTTCCCAATCATTTACGTCGACTCCTGCTACGGGATCTTGGAAATTCAGCGTAAAGGATACTTCTGTTGCATTAGAAAGTGGGTTGGCGTTGTTGCTCCTGAGAATAGCCACGGGAACGTGCTCGCTGGGTGTGACCGTTATGTTCTGTACACTGCTGGCGGTACCGAGATTACCCGCTGGATCAGTGAGGCTTACCAAGAGATTAGTGTTCCCTGAAAAGATTCCCAAGGGGATGAATTGAATACCTGGATATTCACATGAGTGATCAAGTGTAAAGCTCGCATCATCACGAACATTCACCACATACCCTCTCCCAGGACACGAAACAGCAACATGAGCAGGTGATGTCGTTGTAGCATTTGTCTGAGGGTGATAGATTGCTGGAGGAAGTGGTGCAACACGATCTACGATATATGATTGATGCTGTACGATGTGTTGACGGATTGAGCTCACGCTCTGTGTGTCAGTGCCCGCGATAATATCGTGCCCTAGATCAAATGAGAGTCTAACAATCCCTTCTCCTTCGATATTGCCAATGGTAACCAGATAATTTGTGCCCCCTGATTGCGTTACTGATTGGATCTCTCCCGTCACACTACTACTGCTACTGATCGTGAAGTCTGATGCGTCAACATTTTGAAGAATCTGATTAGAAAGCACCCGATATGATACGGTATCGGTGTTAAGAATAGCCTCAGGAGTTTCTTTAACGATCCTAATGGCAAGCTCTTGAGGATCAATTTCGAGATTGGTAAGCACCGTTGTTTCTCCTACATTCCCTGCTTGATCTGACACGGTAACTGATAGTGTTTGAGGGACAGCAGGATCAGCTGATCCCCAATCCCAAGGAATAGTAGTAATACCAGGCGCTACGCAGGTGTGCGTCAGGGTTTGGCCGTTCGCTTCGATGGTGAAGGTTTCTGTTGAATTTTGTGATCCCCATAGCTCAGTATCATAGCCATTCGTATTCCCCAAATATGATTGAAAATGACTGTAATTGATCAATTGATCTTGTCCTTGATTCTGTGCGGTGACATAACTCCCATCATTGATGCTCGTGCCATCATTCTGCGTGGTGTACGCACCTGCCTCATCGAGGGTATCGTTAATTTGTGTCGTAACGCCGTTAATTTGATTAAGGAAATCATTGTGTTGTGCCGTGAGCCCTGTACTGAATCCTCCTGCGTATCCATCCCCTAGTGGTATGAGGTTCTGGCTCTCATTGTTGGTGAGATCAAAGGGATTGATTTCATTAAGAGGGGTTCCTGAGATGGTTGTATCAGTGTCAGTGAAGTCACATCGGTCTATAGGGGTGAGGAGGTTCCCTGCGTAATCTGGAGCATGGTCATCTGTTGGATCAAGAGGATCTGTTCCTCGTACCATTTCAATAATATCAGGAACACAGCCTTCGTCAGTGTTCTGTGTCTTGGTGATGATTTCATTGAGCGAGGTATTCCTCAGTTCACAGTTAAGTAATGTTGGATAGATATCACAGGCGTAATGTCCATCCATACCGTGGAATACTTCATCCTCATCATAATCCCAGGCACCTTGGCGGTAGGGAGTATCTGGATTACGGGTATTGGTATTGAGTTCATCTTCTAACCAATCAGGTAACCCATCACAGTCTGCGTCAAAGATGTTCAAGTTAAAGAGATTACATCCTTCTGTAGGGAGGTCGCCTACACTCACAAAGAGATGACTCTGACTGTCTGTTTCTACATCATGACCATGAGGAACACTCGGGAGCTCTGCATTGATAACCTCACTGAATGGTTCAGCAGGTTGAAAGAGGCTCTTGAAGAAGCCGCCGTCTTTTTTCTCTTCTATGTTAGGAATAGTAGTATCAGAAGGCGGTGTGATGACCTTTCCCCCTCTGTTTCTTAGTATGATAAAGAGAATAACGGCAAGGAGAAGTATCCCGAGGAATCCCAGTCCAAGGTAGAGGAACTTGCGTGATTGTTGTGGTGGGAGGGGCATAGTGTGGGCAATATAAAAATACGCTTAAAAGCCTCATGCATCACATGATTGTGTACAGTATATCACTTTTCTTTTCTTTTCTTTATCAGTTTATCGACAGATCCCCTTTGATAGACAATCAACGATATCTTTATATCCTAAAATAATAATCATACCTAACAATATAAATGCAAGCCCTACAAAGGCCCATTGTAACTGGTGCCGTGCTAGCGTTAGCTTTTCTGCATCCCCTTGCGCCAAGATAAATTGAAAAGCTGCACGCATGAAAATAAGAAGGATAAGAAGAGGCCCGAAATAGTACTGCCATCTCTGCGCAATCAACTTGAATAAGTCCCAAATATTTTCAACTTGAAATAAAGGATTACTCAGCAAAGAATTATCTCTTATATTGCTATTTTCTAAGCCAATTCCCAAATCATCTCCATTTATAGCATTCTCGCCGATACTGATCGTCCCGCTAAAATCTAAAGGCACTGCATCCCCTTGAGATCTATCTATTCCACCAACATTGATGCGTTCACTTACTTGTGCTCGATATTCATCTGTTTTATACAAAAGCGACCAGCCGCTCACCCACCCCTGCCCCAACACATGACCCAGGTGTGTATTGAAGTAGTTGTCATTAGGTATAAAGATATCTAGGGGGTCATCTTGATACAGTGATGCGTAGAAAGGATCAGATACACGGTAGAAGTAGAGGTGATCTTCTTTGAGTGCTCTCCCGTTAAAGAGTTGTGACATATCAATAGATACCGTTCCTGGGGCGTCTAGCGTATCTGTAGGAAGGGTGATGAATATCCCTTGGCTTGTTGAAGTGTTAGGTGATGCGAGTACTTGTACCACACAGTCTTGGCACCAGGCTTGTGTAATAGCATCAGTGGTGAGTTGTGAGAAGGCTTGGTAATTACTCCAGGGAAGATCTGATGATACAGGAATGTCTAGAGTGGGCTCTGGAAGTACCTCATCATTGCGTGGTACCTCTATTACTTCTATGAGCAATTGTCCTTTTGCCACTTGTTCTGTTTGGTAGTTCTCTAATGTTCCTGCGAGGATGATATTGGTTGGTGATACGTAGGACTTGCCTGTTTCAGGACTTGCTGGGAGTTGATTAACGGGCTCTGGGGTATCTATGATAAGGCGGGCATTAGGAACCTCGGTGCTGTAGCAAATAACCTGATCTGCTGGTATACCGAGCTCTTCACTTCCTCGCTGTTTACACATGTCTTGCCCTGAGATACATGATCCTGGATCAGCGTTCTGGAATTGCTGTACGCTTTCTTCATACAGAGTCTCAAAGAGTTCGCATTGGCTTTGTGTTTCGAATAACTGTAATGTTCGTTGTCCTCCTAATATACTTCCATCTTGTTGGAAAGCACGGTAGTGCCATGGTTCGAAGAGGCGTGATGGTACCAGCTCTTCGTCAGGCGCAATACATGAAAGCTTGGCAAGATCATTGTTACATGACTCAAATGCAGGGCCTAGAAGTCCTGATGCTGTACTGTATTCATTCAATACTATGCGTGTTCCGCTTGCATTACTCACCATAACTACCTCTGACTCCCCAGGCTCACAGAAGATCTCTTCTCGTACTACTTCACATACAGGTAAATCATTGAATCGCAAGGTGGGTATGTAGTCACCTGACTCATGCGTGATGAGGTATTTACCATCAGCATTGCGTAGGTAATACCAACGTTCACTGAGCTGTGAGATATTCCCTTCACTTCCCTGCAATACCCCGAACTTATGTGGGCCTGCTACGAGAGTATTGGTTCCTTTGTCATAAATAGCGAAGGAGTCATCACGATAGGCATCAGCTACTACGAAGGAGAAGGTATTATTCGTGAAGGTGAATCCTGGATCATTGAGTTTCTGTAATTGTGGGCCGTAGATCATGTAGAGATCTGCCTCTGTGAGCTGATCTCCTGTTGTTGTAGGATTAAAGGGATCAAGGCGGTATTGTTCTGTATATGTAAAGCTTCCCCTCACCTCAGCATAACCCTCTGCTAGTGGGCCGAATACCGTATCAGTCAGATCAATGGGAATACCTTCCAGAGGAGTATTCGGGCCGTAGATACGTGCTTCTTGGGCACTGATATCAATTCTCAAGGCACCAATCTGGTTGAGACCTCGTGCTATTTGATCAATATACGGTGCATTACTTGGGAGTTCTGCAAGTGATGTTGCGGTGACATTGCTCGGACTTGCTAGTGCTTGGCCTTGACTGTTGATAATCAGGGTGTCTCCTGGATTAGCCGCAGCCTGCTGAAGGAGTTGCTGGAATGCTAATGCTGATTGCTGTGCATCAGCCGGAAGGGCGTACTCTAGTTGCAAGAGGGTTTGATTACCTGATTGACCACGCTCTGTGCCTTCGGTAATGAATGAGGTGGTTAGATCAACGGTGAGGCTCGGTACAAAGCGATTAAGAATATCAAAGCAACTGGGCCCAAAGAAGGTAAAGCTCGAAAGAGCACCATTGTTAGGAGTAGCACCACTGATGCCTGGAATCGTGATGTCAAAGGGGTCATCTTCTGTTCCCAGGGGAATAGTGATGGGTATAGAGAAGGAGGGGTCAACAAATGAGAAGGCATAGAGGCCGAGTGGGTCGAGAGGCTCTCGTGTCTGATTAGGAGCTTGAAGATCTTGATCAGTTGCGGTTACGAAAGGGACTGATACCCCAGGTGGTGTTGCAAAGGTGTCAGCAAATTGCAATTGCCCTGTTTGTGCATCAGGAACGCGTGCGTAGATAGGTGCGCTGTCGTATTGATTACCCGTAAAGAGGGCGATACCGAGGTCAAAGAGGAGCCCTTCTCCATCCTCAATATTTTGCTGCGCATAGCCTTCTTGTGCCGCACGACATTGATCGAGGTAGTCTTCACGTGTAATGCTCGAGAAAATACCACTATCAACATTCCTCCAGCGCATTTGCGGCGTAAGGGTCAAGCCATTGGTATCAACGGTTCCGAAGATTACTGCACGGCCATTTTGCCAATATGATCTCCTCATATCAATAGTGAACTTCACATTGTCACGCGTAATATACTCTATTTGAGGTACGAAGAAGAGGTAGTCTTGAAAATAGGTATTCCATACATAGCCATAGGTAATGTATTCATTGAGCTCGGTATATACGATATCTTGTGGTTGATAGTGCAACGTTGATGATTCTCCTCCGTGACATTCAACAACAATCCCCGTTGGGTCAGATATGGTGCCGAGGAGTGTTGGTGAGAGTACGGGTGTAGGATTACCAATAGTATGATCGAGCTGATAGGCCTGGCGCTCAACAATGTCATTAAGTCCTCCAAATGCTTGATTATCTGATGTGCGCGTTATCTGATGATTTTGCTGTGGCCAGAGAGATATAAATCCATCGCCCTCATTGGTTGTTACTACTACTTCATAGCTGACTGGCGAGAGCTGTGTAAGGCTTTGGATTTCTCCCGAGAGCGTTCCTGTAGCAACGGCTTCCCAATCATTTACGTCGACTCCTGCTACGGGATCTTGGAAATTCAGCGTAAAGGATACTTCTGTTGCATTAGAAAGTGGGTTGGCGTTGTTGCTCCTGAGAATAGCCACGGGAACGTGCTCGCTGGGTGTGACCGTTATGTTCTGTACACTGCTGGCGGTACCGAGATTACCCGCTGGATCAGTGAGGCTTACCAAGAGATTAGTGTTCCCTGAAAAGATTCCCAAGGGGATGAATTGAATACCTGGATATTCACATGAGTGATCAAGTGTAAAGCTCGCATCATCACGAACATTCACCACATACCCTCTCCCAGGACACGAAACAGCAACATGAGCAGGTGATGTCGTTGTAGCATTTGTCTGAGGGTGATAGATTGCTGGAGGAAGTGGTGCAACACGATCTACGATATATGATTGATGCTGTACGATGTGTTGACGGATTGAGCTCACGCTCTGTGTGTCAGTGCCCGCGATAATATCGTGCCCTAGATCAAATGAGAGTCTAACAATCCCTTCTCCTTCGATATTGCCAATGGTAACCAGATAATTTGTGCCCCCTGATTGCGTTACTGATTGGATCTCTCCCGTCACACTACTACTGCTACTGATCGTGAAGTCTGATGCGTCAACATTTTGAAGAATCTGATTAGAAAGCACCCGATATGATACGGTATCGGTGTTAAGAATAGCCTCAGGAGTTTCTTTAACGATCCTAATGGCAAGCTCTTGAGGATCAATTTCGAGATTGGTAAGCACCGTTGTTTCTCCTACATTCCCTGCTTGATCTGACACGGTAACTGATAGTGTTTGAGGGACAGCAGGATCAGCTGATCCCCAATCCCAAGGAATAGTAGTAATACCAGGCGCTACGCAGGTGTGCGTCAGGGTTTGGCCGTTCGCTTCGATGGTGAAGGTTTCTGTTGAATTTTGTGATCCCCATAGCTCAGTATCATAGCCATTCGTATTCCCCAAATATGATTGAAAATGACTGTAATTGATCAATTGATCTTGTCCTTGATTCTGTGCGGTGACATAACTCCCATCATTGATGCTCGTGCCATCATTCTGCGTGGTGTACGCACCTGCCTCATCGAGGGTATCGTTAATTTGTGTCGTAACGCCGTTAATTTGATTAAGGAAATCATTGTGTTGTGCCGTGAGCCCTGTACTGAATCCTCCTGCGTATCCATCCCCTAGTGGTATGAGGTTCTGGCTCTCATTGTTGGTGAGATCAAAGGGATTGATTTCATTAAGAGGGGTTCCTGAGATGGTTGTATCAGTGTCAGTGAAGTCACATCGGTCTATAGGGGTGAGGAGGTTCCCTGCGTAATCTGGAGCATGGTCATCTGTTGGATCAAGAGGATCTGTTCCTCGTACCATTTCAATAATATCAGGAACACAGCCTTCGTCAGTGTTCTGTGTCTTGGTGATGATTTCATTGAGCGAGGTATTCCTCAGTTCACAGTTAAGTAATGTTGGATAGATATCACAGGCGTAATGTCCATCCATACCGTGGAATACTTCATCCTCATCATAATCCCAGGCACCTTGGCGGTAGGGAGTATCTGGATTACGGGTATTGGTATTGAGTTCATCTTCTAACCAATCAGGTAACCCATCACAGTCTGCGTCAAAGATGTTCAAGTTAAAGAGATTACATCCTTCTGTAGGGAGGTCGCCTACACTCACAAAGAGATGACTCTGACTGTCTGTTTCTACATCATGACCATGAGGAACACTCGGGAGCTCTGCATTGATAACCTCACTGAATGGTTCAGCAGGTTGAAAGAGGCTCTTGAAGAAGCCGCCGTCTTTTTTCTCTTCTATGTTAGGAATAGTAGTATCAGAAGGCGGTGTGATGACCTTTCCCCCTCTGTTTCTTAGTATGATAAAGAGAATAACGGCAAGGAGAAGTATCCCGAGGAATCCCAGTCCAAGGTAGAGGAACTTGCGTGATTGTTGTGGTGGGAGGGGCATAGTGTGGGCAACAGCGCGCCATCCATGCTAGCTCTAGCGCTCTTGGCTTGAAAAGTTTCTAAAGTCACTATTTGCTTCTCTATATAGATCATTGAGCCTATCATCGGCATCGAGGATAAGTGATGAGGCCTGGTCTTTGGAAGCATTGTAGTCATTGATAATCGTAGTAAATATATCTCGCGCACCTGACCTATTTGGCTTAAGCCATGCGTCTGCAATAATACTTGACTGGTATAAAGACGAAATAAGCGGATCTCCTGTTGCCGGCACACCGAGTACATCTCTGCGTGGGCTCGGAAGGCCAAACACATTAACTGTCTGCTGGCTCACTTGATTACTCGTTAGCGCCGTGATCACCTGAGAAGCTCCGGCAATATTATCTGAGAGGCGTGGAATAGCAAGACCGTATAAACGAGCAATAGTGCGCTTGGGCCGATCAACAACTTGGGGCACCTCAGCAACAGCGAAATTCAAATTAGGGTTCGCGAAAGCAAGCTCTGCGTACTCACTCGCATACCCAAGATAAAAGGCGAGATCACCAGAAAGAAACATATCACGATCATTAGGGAGCGACGCATTCCATGAATAATGCCTCTGTGTACGATTGGCAAATGATGTATAGAACAAGAGTGCTTGCTCTGCGGGTGAAACACCGCCATTCACATCAGGGGCACGTAATGTCGACTGGTACCCTTGAACTGGATCGAGGCGTACGAGTGAATTACCCAATTGCATCATCAATAATGAGTATACATCAGGTGCATGAGTGACATTCGCCGTAGTACCCAAGGCAATCGCAGCACGATTCACGGTACCAGTATCCGTAACATCAGTATAGTCAGGTGTTGTTTCAATAAGCTCGTTCCACGTTGTCGGGGGTGCAAGTCTGTAGGTCGTCGTAAGGAGATCTTTATTATAATAAAGAACCATAGGATCAATCATAAATGGAAAGGCGTGCGCACCATCATGTAAAAGAAAGATATCAGAACTATCTACAAAAGAACCCAAGTACGTATCGCGTGGCAATTGAGTATAGTCATAGACAAGGACGCGATTACGCTCTTGGAGAATTCGCTCATCATCAAGAATAACAAGATCAGGAGCATTCCCCGAAGCAAGCGCATCAATATATTCAGCATCAAAGGAATCGTTATCGAATGAACGATACGTGACTTCAGTATTCGGGAGTACTGCATTCATATATGTGAGAATTCCTTGAAACGTGTTGAAATCTAAAGTTCCCCATATCTCGACGGGGCCTCCAGCGCTGTCTGATCCATCACCAGATCCTTGGCGATTCGCAGCAAATATTGCCACCCCAATGACAATCCCCAGTACAAAAATACCGAGAAGAATCAATTGGAATTTCTTCGTCTTTTCACCCATATAGTCATCAGTATATCAGAAATCAAGTTTTCCCTGTCTCAAGTTATCACCACGCAATAACCCAACGAGCTCATGATATTCACACACTTCAGGATCAGGATCATCCTCCCAAAATTCTACATTAAGTATCGATTTGAGGGTCTTTTGCATGAGCTCTTTAAGCTCATGTACATGCTCATCAGGTATTTCGAAAAGTTCTTTGCGCGCCTCGCCATTGTCATGTGGCTCTATAAAGTCTATCTCGCCTTCTATCATGTGGAAGAGATTCTGTGGCATCATCCCCAAGAGCAGCTTGTAAAAAACAAGTTGCCGGTAATAATCACCTGACGCATTCTTGGTACCACCCATCAGCTCATTGCGTGATTTTGGCTTCCCTGTTTTATAATCAGTTACGCGTACGGTATTCTTGTCAGGATCAATAATAACCATACGATCGAGCACCCCCGTTAGGCGTACATGAGTTGTATATGATTGCTCTGATGTGTTCGGAGAAAAGACTTCAATTTTTTCTTCTAATGGAAAAAGAACGCCATTAACGCGATATTCGTTTATGCTCACTATGGGCCAATCCGCAACATACGAGTCGTACCATGAAGCAAGACTCGCCTTTCCCTTCTCATACATATCTTTGCGGGCATGGTCATCTATATCCATGGCATCAATTTCTTTTGAAAATTCACCTATACATTCGTCCCTTTGCCAAAATTTAGGACCAGTCTCATTCATATTTTCAAAAAACTTTTGCAAGACCGCATGAACTGCCGTTCCGTATTTGAGATACGGTGTTGGAATAGCAGGCATACGTACGATATTTCTGAAAAAATACAACCACGGGTCTCTCAGGTAATTATTAAGTGCCGATACAGAAAAACCTGATGACATTACGCGTTCGCGGATATAATTTCTGAAACGTATTTTACGCGCTTGTCGTTTATCTGAATCTTCTTGATCATCCACCAATGATTGATTATATACTTCCTGTGATTGAATGAGATCTGTTATGGCCTCATGCTCGTGTAAAGATACATGCTCGGGAGAGATCTCTGTGATGAACTGACTCGGCAGTACATCTTTATCACGTTCATTACGATAATAACTGAGGCAAAGTTGCTGCTTGGCACGTGTTACTGCGACATAAAAAAGACGTCGCTCATCATCCTGGCTACTGAAATTATTTTCAGGTTCATCTAAATTCTCATCAGGCTTCTTTAATTCTATAAGCTCAGGAAGAAGGGGCAGAATTTCACGTCGCTTACGATTCCCCCACACACCATCAACCGCATGCACTATATAGACATAGGGGAACTCCAAGCCCTTGGCACTATGGGCCGTGACGAGCTGTACGGCCGAATTATTACTTTTTTGTGTCATTTTAATACGCATTCCATGCTCCTCAAGAGTATCGATGTATGCAATGATATCTTTCAGTCGCAATAACTTTGACCTTTTTTGCGCATGTATATATTCACGAATATGATCGAAAAATGCCTTCAGAGTATCCAGAATCTGGAGCCCTTCATCCTCTTTGAGGGCTTGCTCTATAATACCTGAGGCATACAATATCTTTTCAAATGCTAGCAATCCTCCATCAGTAGCGTCACACTGAAGCCATTGATCAAGGAGCTCGCGAAGCCTGTTGAAAGCTTCACCATTCTCCCACTGGTGATTCATCTTTTCATAGGTATTCAACACTTGCCATAGAGTCTGCTTTTTTCTCCGTGATGCATAGGTTATTAGAAAACTCGCATCGAGTGGATCAATGCCGGTAATATCTTGATATATAAGATTTGCCAGGGGAACATCATCACTCGGATGTGCTACTACGCGCATCATACCAATGAGTCTCTTTGTATATATATGACTCACGATATCTTGCCCTCCCAAAATATGTGAACGCATACCACGAAGAGAGAGTGCACGGGTAATTCCATCACCATCTTTATTCACACGATATATCACGGCAATATCATGAGGCGCGATATTTTCTTTTTCTATTTTTTTTTGAATATCGCTAACCAGAGCATTAAGTTCTTCTTCACGCGTTACATACCTATGTATCATTACCTTGCTAGGAGATTTGGCATTTTTTTCTTTGTCGTATGACTTTAATGGCGTCTGGCTGGGAATGAGATCCTCTGCACCATCAAGTATTGCTTGGGTCGATCGATAATTTGTCACTAAATTAATCACTTCAGCATCTGGATAGCGGTCACGGAAACTAAAAAAATTCTCGATACTCGCCCCTTGGAAACGAAAAATCGATTGCTTCTCATCGCCTACAACAAAGAGGTTTGGCTGTTGATGAAAATTCGCAAGAATATCGACCAAGGTATTCTGTGCATTGTTTGTATCTTGATGCTCATCCACAAGAATATATTGATAAAGTTCCTGCAACGGCAGGAGAACATCATCATTTTTTTGCAAAATATCTATTGCACTAGTGAGCATGTCAGCAAAATCATAGCGTTTGGTCTCGTGAAGTTTTTCTTGATATCGCGTGTATATTTCAATGAGTTCTTTATTTTTAGAAATTTGTTTTTTACGTTTTTGATATTTTCCTTTCATCTTTCCCTTATGAGCTCCTTTTTCATAATACAAATCCTCAATACTCTCGAAGTCTTTCTGTAGTATATCCATGCGCTCTATACATTGATCTGGCATTACCCCCTCGCGCTTAAGAGTACTTATCTGAGAAAGAATAGTAGAAGCATAAAAGAACACATCGCCAAAAGGCTTGAGATAGGTGAATGTTCCATTTTGTAGAATTTCCTGAATATATTCAATCTGATCAACAGGAGTCATAGCAATACCTCCTAAAATATGTTCAAAATATTCTGGGTACGTCTGGATGATGTTGTCAGCAAAAGAGTGGAAAGTGGTGATCGTAACACGATAGGCCATCACGCCTATCATCTCCATAAGACGCATACGCATATTGCGCGCTGCAGCATCAGTAAAAGTGAGGGCCAAAATACTCTCGGGATCCATATCAGTCTGACGAAGAATATTCGCGATACGCAAGGTGAGAATCTGAGTCTTGCCCGTACCAGGACCCGCCATTACCAGAACCGTACCCTCGATAGTATCTACGGCTTGCCTTTGCTCTTTGTTGAGTCGATTATATGCATCATTAAATGCATCGGCATTGAGTTGAGATATTCGTGACGGACTATCGCTCTGCAATTCTTTCATATACAGAGTATACAGGGAAAATTATGTGGAGGCGAGAAAAGATTCTATAGAATAGTAATCAATCCTATTCAGTTCGTTGTGTATATTCTGGACCGTGGACTGCATATCGCTCTGCTGTACCCGTAACATTCCACAATGCCATTGGATTACGTAGAGGGATCTCACCACGATCAATTGCTTGCATAATCGACAATGTTTTCCATCCAAAGTATCCTGTACCTGACTCAAGGCTCAATGGCGCCAAAACCCAATCAAGATAAGTCTCTTGGAAACGAATAACTGCCATTTCGGTACGATATCCAAAACATTGTGATTCATTACCCCGCGACCCGAGACCTTCAGCGGTCAAATCAAAACCATGAACATTAAGCCATTGTTGTAGCTTTTGAACTTCGGGCGAGCAATCACACCGTTCCCAGTTTGGTGAAATATTCAATACCATGTCAGATCCGTATAATGGCGTAGGGATAAATGGTTGAGAGAAGCTTTGCTGAATTGATCCACCTTGAACTGTATACACACTCCGCCTCGTCAAACCTCGACGCACCAATGGCCTACCTAAGTTAAAACCTTGGTTATTATCAATAGCAGCTATTTCTTGCTCGACACTTGCTTCATCATTCACTTTGTTACCCTTATAATCTTTTGCTGTCACAGCTACAGTATTCGTAATAGAATCAAGATCGAGATCATTTTCATCAAGAGAATACACTACATTACATTCAATTCGATCACCCGGATTCAATCCATCACCTGGATCAATAGTAAATGCATCACAATCTTGAGCGGGATCAATGTCAATGAGGGGGTCTGATATTACAATATCAGTAACAGGAGTATTTCCTACATTCATAACAGCAATAGTATAAGAAATAGTATCGCCCTCAATTACTTCTGACTCAGTAAAGTTCGTTGCAAAGACCTCTTTCGTAACATTAATTTCACCAAAGAACTCAAACATCTCTAACAATTCATCACCTTCAAGATTTGGTAGTTCTAATACTTCATCATATCCTTCAGCAATAATCACATTACCCGATGAATCAAAGCCAGTAGCAGAGGCAAGATTTAATACACCACCAGCATCAAGATCAGGTGTTTGGATGACATACAGCAATGTACACGTGATCTGATCAGCAGGAATATTATTTTGGGGATCTGCAGGACTAAGGCCTAGATTAGCTTGCGGGAAAGGATCGCACTGCAATGCCGTATTATTAGGGTCACTATCTAGAATGTCAGCTATTTCAATACCCTCGATCAATTCAGTTCCTGTATTGGTAACGGTGATGCTATACATAATAGTACTACCAAATTCTGGTGCATCAGGGAAGACGTAACTTCTGTCTGTAATGATCTTTTCAATTCCTAAACTTGCTACCCCCTGCACAATAACTGTTAAATTCTCTGGTGGGGCCGAAGCAGTAACCGTACCAGCATTATCACTCATAACTTCAACATTATTATTTACCACTTCTGCCAATAAATCCTGATCATCAATTGAATATTGCAACGTACATTCAATAATCCCCCCTGGATCAAGAGTGCCTTCACCTGCATTATCAACTGATGAGAAGCAAGTCTGAGTAACATTGCCTCCAGGATATTGATCAACGAACAAAGGATCAATAATCGTAATGCCTGTTATTTGTACAGGTGGATTCGAATTGTTCTGCAATGTAATTTTGTAATCAATTGTATCACCCACAACAGCACTTGGATCAGAAATATCTCGCGCGGTAATTTCCTTTCCAAGAACTAATGCACTACTAATCCTGTAATCACATTCTGCACCTGTCTCACCTTCTGTGAGTACCTTTGCCCATTCACGCGCCTTTTCATCATAGCCATCTTGATCAGGATGAATATTATCAAATGATAACAATTGCTGATTCCTGAAATAATAATCGTAGAAATCCGGGCCTACTTCCGTACCTGTTGAGCCAATAATACCCGGAACTTGATCAACATACGTTTGATAGTTAGGCCGTAATGGGGATCCAATGTTAAGCGGCCCCGGATATGGATACACTGCATAAGTCGGTGTGGCGATCCATATATCACTGAGAGGAATCGAATGATTATGAGCTGAGCCCGTAATTTGATTTACAAGGAGTCCCATATTAGAATTAAATTCTATAACTGATTGATCGAAAGGTTGAACGTCTTCAACAAAACCACCATCAAATCTGTCTCTCTCAATTGCGTCATTTGCGCCTAATTCAATAATTGCCTTATTAGGCTGCAGTTGGTCAAAGCGATCTCCCCATTCATTTGTAATCATGTGTCCATCTTGTAAATTGATGTCGCCGGGAAAATTAGTCCCATCTTCAGCAGCATAATCTACACTACTATGACCTGCCCATCCCTCATTCATAATAAATACCGGGTAGTCGTAACATTCTGAGAGATAGTCATTTAATCGTGGCTGAAAACTTGTAAAGGCTACTGGTGGTGTATTATTTCCTGTGGCGCCTGGTTGGGGGAAATTTCTATTATCTAGTGACATGTTACCTGCTGGAGCCTGTGTCCAATCAGTTGGTACATTACCGATACCAAACTCATTTCCAGAAGTACCCTGTGTTAGTGAGTCTCCAATTGACCAAATAATATCTCCAATTCCAATACCTTCAATAATATCTTCATCAATAACATTCTGTGATGTATCTAGTCCGAAAACTCTAACAATATATTCATCTTTAGGTAGATTGGTAAATGTTGCCTCAAATGAATTATCTACAATATTAATTCCCGTATCATTCACAGCAGGAAATACATTTCCATCTATGTCCTCAATCTCAAAACGAGCTGTTGAAACATTCGGCCAATTATCAACTTTTATATACAAATCATCACTCGTCTGAATATAGGGAATAGTAACATCATAATCATATAAATTACCTTGCCCTGACCAACGATGACCCGTATCCCTATACGTTAACGTTGCAGTATTTCCACCCAGCGCCCTTTCAGGAATAATGATATCCGCAACAGAAACATGAGGAAAAAGGAATAAGCTTACAAAGCCGAGTAATGTAATATAATTTTTCAAAGAAGGTACAGGAGTGCTATTCATATGTTCCTCATACTAGTGAGCAAGAGCTTCGAGTCAAAGACGATATCCCCACTTTTCTTCATTAACCAACGCGACACATCACTGTGCCGTGATGTGTCAATTAAAATTATCCTATGGACACGACGGGGCTTGGTCACGGAAGAAATCACGCACCCCATCGCGAATTGATAAATCATTTTGCAAGCTACCATGACCTACGTTTCTCGATTCGAATTGATTAACTACCCCAGCGGTATTAAGCTCATCTGCCAGCCACACCGAATGATTATAAGGGACGACACGATCTGACGTACCATGGGCCAAGAAAAGAGGCGCGGTATTCGCATCAACGTAATTGAGCGGATTCGCTTGTGCAGCTATTGCAGGGACATTCACAGGGGTATCTCCGAAGAAATTCCATGTAAATGCATCGGGCGTCTGTGCAGCATTATTCAAAATAGTACAATCAGGACCTGGTGCGTTAGGGAATCCTTGGCATGCGTCATAATCTATTGGATTAGAGGCGCCAGGTTCGTAGAATCCTGCTGATCTACTCCAGTCAGAAACCCCATATAGCGATGCAGCTGCCTGCATCTCAGCATTACCAAATGGGCCACTCGTCTGTGTTGTTGCCAATATATTCGATAGATATCCACCGAATGACACACCCATGACATACACCCTCGGATCATAGTTGGTTGCTATATAATTAACAGCGGCTTTCGCGTCCAATATAGACTGCGGGTACCGATTTGCGGGAATTGGCTCATTCACTGCATCCATAGTGTATGAATAATTAACATCAGCAATATTGAACCATTGATTGAGATATATCAAGTCGGCAGTAAGTGTGTCTTGTGCCCTCCCAGGCTCCCTACCCTCACCTCCACCCCCATGAAAGAATACTATCGTTCCCTCCGCTTGCCCATTTAATGCCGGATAGAGGTCGAATGTCCTATCATTATTTGCAGTAAGGTCGCCGTACGCTATATCAAATTGCTGCGTGAGTTGTTGCGGGTTACACACGAGATCTACAGGCAGTACCACTTCCCACTGCTGAGTTATCGGATCGACCCCTTCAGCTGATGCCGTAGCAGTATTCATTAAGGAAGTACTGAGTAAATCATTCGGCTCAATAGCGTACGAAGCCTCACATTGTACTGTTGAATCAGCGTCAATAGGATTAGTAAAAGTAAGAGGCGAGAAACCATTAGTGATATTTATGTCATCACACACAATGAGTGTCTGGGCAAGAAGCGGGTCATCAATTTCAAGCTGGGCCAGCGCAACATTCCCCGTATTCTCAATAGTAAAGGTGTAGTCAATGAACTCACCCGCCTGGGCAGCATCGTCATTGTTGGTGTCGCTGAATTCACCTGTTTTGGTGAAGGTGAAGGATGGCTGTGCGAGAGTAAGGGTTTCGTCCCAGTTAGATGTTCTATCTTGTGCATCTGGGCTGATGACAGTCGCAGAGTTCTCTACTACGCCGCCAACAAGATCACTTGGCTCAATAGTATATCGGGCCATACATTCGATTATTCCATCTTCTGCTAGAACACCCAGGCTTCGAGGTGATGCTGTGTTATTTTCCCCATCATTACACGTGATCGATGTGGTAATAGCATTATCTATGAGCTGTAAACCTGAGAGATCTTGGTTCCCCGTATTCTCAATAGTAAAGGTGTAGTCAATGAACTCACCCGCCTGGGCAGCATCGTCATTGTTGGTGTCGCTGAATTCACCTGTTTTGGTGAAGGTGAAGGATGGCTGTGCGAGAGTAAGGGTTTCGTCCCAGTTAGATGTTCTATCTTGTGCATCTGGGCTGATGACAGTCGCAGAGTTCTCTACTACGCCGCCAACAAGATCACTTGGCTCAATAGTATATCGGGCCATACATTCGATTATTCCATCTTCTGCTAGAACACCCAGGCTTCGAGGTGATGCTGTGTTATTTTCCCCATCATTACACGTGATCGATGTGGTAATAGCATTATCTATGAGCTGTAAACCTGAGAGATCTTGGTTCCCCGTATTCTCAATAGTAAAGGTGTAGTCAATGAACTCACCCGCCTGGGCAGCATCGTCATTGTTGGTGTCGCTGAATTCACCTGTTTTGGTGAAGGTGAATCTAGCCGTATCTGTATTTACAGAAACACTATTATTAGAAGAAGCTGCACGTGAACGCGAACCTCGGCGAAATATTGGCTGAGAAATACTTGTTTCTATTTTTCCTGTAAATGATTTCGCCAAGCCATCTTCCTGATCACCCTCAAGACCTAGGCAGGTATAATTCATGATGGTTTGAGTAATAGGACCAGCGATTGCAGTGCGTTCACCGTAGTGATTAATCCCTGCCTCTTCGAAGCCAAAATAGTTTTGAAAGTGAGCTAACGCATCAACTGTCTTGGCGCCTATGCAGTTAGTCTCCATTCCTGGGGATCCATGCCCATATTCTGCAACCGTAAAGCCAAGTTTATTAAGGCACATTTGTATAGTATATGAGCCCCCATTATCAACTCCGCCACCACATTCACAGCGTTCATATGATTGGGTGTAGCTAAAGAAAAAATGTGGAACCTGATAATTACCAGGCTTACCAAAAGTAAGACTGTCCTGATTGGTGGGCATGACACGCGTTAACGGGACAGGAGAAACAAGTGCTGCGTGCGCATATTGTGTGGGTGTAAGAAAAAATCCGACACTTAAAAAGAAGAGTAGTAAAAAATATCTTGCCATAGACATAGTGCTTTGAATACCCATTATATATAATACACACTAGCGCACCAGAATTGTACGTGTACGTTATATATAATGTGCCATAGACCTAAATTACGCTTAGGATTGTATACATTATCTCATATTTACACTTACATTATGACTTTCCTGCTGGGGATAAATTTATTCCTACCTACTTCTCCCCCTCTCTTTGCTGTACATATGTATATTAAGCAAAAAAAAACACATGATTCATCATGTGTTTTTTGAAGCATTTATTTATTGTAGGGAACAAATTGTTCTTTACACTATCTACCGGCAGAAGAACGCACGCCTGGACGACGCATTGTCCCGTTGATGAATATCTCTTCTCCATTTATTACACCAGGCTTCTTATTCTCACTACCTGCTGACGAGTCTTCTGCACCCAGGACTACGGGACTAGGGTATGACGTATTCGTATCCATACCGACTCTCAGTGGTGCATTTTCTGCAAAGCAAAGTGCGTTCATTACTACCATGGTGAGATCTCCCACATAGGCATCACCATGATCATTCGAATAGTTGCGTTCATTGATACCGAAATCTGCCTGGAACTCCTGTAACCCCTTGGTAGTAGCCCCGCGCCCAAAGCATCCCGTGTATTCAGGATGATCGAAGTAACCGAGGTTGCTCAGGCACATTTGTACTGCCAGTGCCTCAGCACCACAATCACACACGCCAATATTTTCAGTAAGAAGGAAGTCATTCCCTTCAGGTGAATTAGTGATATACGCAGTATTCGTGTATGGCGTATATGCAGTGAATGTAGAACGATAGGTTGCTGCCCCCAAAGAATTAGGTACGCCTACAGTATAGCCGCTCGATTGATACACAGAATTATATGACGCTGTATTAGATGTATAAATATCATCACCTCCTCCAATACCATCATATCCACTATCCCTATCGACAGCAGACGTATCTGCACCAGTAGTCTTACTTACTACCTCTGCAACACCTCTTTCTTCATCTGATTCTTCAACTTCTTGACCCTCTTCATCTTCCTCACCAGATACTTCAGAATTCTCACCCTCTTCCATTGTGAGAGATTCCTCTGTAGTATCCTGGTCGATTTGGGCACGCTTCTCGGCACGCTTGCCACGACCAACAAAAATAATAAGTAGCACAATTGCCAACAATAGTAGCAACCATCCGGTCGTTCTTAATCCTTTGCTCATAGACGTATCTTATCTGCATGCACTTTCTCCTTGCAATACAATATTAATTGTTATTTTTGAATAATGTATATTCATTATATGCACACGACTAGTGAATGCAAAGATGCTAATCACTAGATGACATGCACAATATTATGTAAAGAAAAACACCCTGCATACGCAAGGTGTTTTAAACTTTTTAATTAATTATATACTTAGTGACACTACCTTTTTCTTATTCCGATAGGCAGACAACGAGATCAGATGTCACAAGGCTGCCGTCAGAGGACCCAGTACCAGATTCAAGTACAAATCCAAGGTTAAACCCAGTACCATACAATGGATCACTTGCACCAGCGGCTGTTACAAAGACGCCGTCAGCAACTGGGGGATTTGGGGCAGTAGGATCACTCGCTAGCAATTTAATTTTACCCCCTGACAAGGTGCTAACATTTGTGCCTGCAGGGATGGTTGCAATACCCCGCTTCTTAATATTACCGATATCCAAGGCATTAAGTGGTGTCTCATTACAAAATGCCGTATCTTCTTGAAGGGATAAGTTGGCCAAGATTACATTACCTGAATTATCAATGAGATCTATTTGCATATTAGTATTATTAATAGTTGCCCATGCTGGAGCATTATCACAAGGAGTAGTAGTAGACACAGCAGTGGCAGCACCACCATGACCACCATTAGTTACAGCATTACCTTGATAATTTTCTCCATATGTTAGGAATGTTGCTCCGAAGTAGAGCACAAAATCTTCTGCAAGTGTTGTTGCATTAGCAGGCAATGACTGAGATAAATCAACTCCCGTGACGCTAGGGCCCGCTAAATATCCGATATTTGGGTTAGGTGAAGCAATGTTTGCATAGGTCTCTAGGTCAGTATTATCGACGGTAATTGTCTGAAATTCACAAGCTTCTATTGTCGCAGAGCTAATACTCGATGAGGCAAGGGCGCCATTACCACTTCCTGACGCTGTGGCCTCATTAACAAAGGCGCCTACAGAATTCGCTGCGAAATCAAACGTGACTGTCTCACATCCACCTGATGTTGGAAGATCAGGGACAGAAATTATTTGACCAAGATCCCCATCATTTACTTCAACACTAGTAAGCGGAACATCACCTGTGTTACATACCTCAAATGAATATCGTACTGTATCGCTCACCTTTATATCAAGAATTTCAGAACCAGACACCGAGTCGCCCACCGGAACCCCTTCATCTAGGAGCTGCACGCTCTTCACAATAGAGATTGATGCGTTTCCTGCAACAATTTCTGTAACCGTTGTAGGGTCTTGCTCTTCCACTGGGTCAGTAATAGCATTATTGCCTGTAACACCATTGTCAGACGTATCATCTACTGACTGTGTTGGGTCATCGGCATTATCACCTGTAGCTACTGCATTATTATCGAATGCACCGTTAGTGAAGTCTCCAGCTTGAACTCCATAGTCTGACGTTACTGTCACACAAGTACCTTGTGCTAGGTTGCCAATAGTCTCTGATGCGTTAATAGGGACATCAGTCACCATCACATTAATGAGGTCTGTTGCACCGATGTTACACACCTCGAAGCTATATGTAACCGTTTGACCGGCTTCAACTGAGGTTGGGTTTACGCTCTTTTCAATAGCGATGTCGGGTACCCCTGCAACAATTTCTGTAACCGTTGTAGGGTCTTGCTCTTCCACTGGGTCAGTAATAGCATTATTGCCTGTAACACCATTGTCAGACGTATCATCTACTGACTGTGTTGGGTCATCGGCATTATCACCTGTAGCTACTGCATTATTATCGAATGCACCGTTAGTGAAGTCTCCAGCTTGAACTCCATAGTCTGACGTTACTGTCACACAAGTACCTTGTGCTAGGTTGCCAATAGTCTCTGATGCGTTAATAGGGACATCAGTCACCATCACATTAATGAGGTCTGTTGCACCGATGTTACACACCTCGAAGCTATATGTAACCGTTTGACCGGCTTCAACTGAGGTTGGGTTTACGCTCTTTTCAATAGCGATGAGAGGAGCTCCAGGAGGAGATACCTGAACAGTACTAGTAGCTGTATCACTCACGCCCTCATTAGTAGTAACACTGGCACTGTTAGAAATATTTCCAACCTCTGTCACCGTATAGGTTGCAGTACATTCAACTGATTGATTCTCAGTCAATACAAGGTCAGTGAATACAACATTTCCATCAGCGTCACCAGTATAAGTATCATTATCACATGTGATCGTACTCAATCCTGAGAGACCATCAGTCAACTCAATACCCGTCAGGTCATCGTCACCAGTATTTCGGATAGTCATTGTATACGTAATATCCTGAGATAACCCGTCGAATATCATGCTATTCACTGGGTCAGAAACCTTGGTTATACTTACATCTGGGCCAGATGGCTCTGGAGTAGACGTGTTGCGACTCCCGCTACTTCTGCCTCCACCTGAATACACCGTGGTTTCTTGCACCTTGTTGTCATTCATAATATCGTAACAAAGGTGATTCATGACCGCCTGAGTAATCATACCTGCATATGCGCTGTCTTCTTCTCCATAGTGATTAGTCCTACTCTCGTCGAATCCAAAGTACTGCTGGAAGCTACCGAGCGCGACCTGTGTTTTGTGCCCAACGCAGTTGGTCTCGAATCCTGGCGCACCATGACCTGATTGACTGACGGTGAACCCAAGCTTGTTAAGACACATCTGAATAGCTGCTGCACCAACGTTATTAAACTCACCACGACAATCGCATCGCTCGATATCCTGAGTGAAACTAAAGGCAAAACCCTGAGTGTTGTAATTCCCAGGTACACCGAATGAGGAATCACGAACCGTTGGGAACACCTGATCGAGTGGGACCGGTGATACGAGCTGTGCGTTCGCCTCACCCGTAAAGCCAACGAGAATGGCTGCTACAAGCGCGAAAGCTAATGTGTATAATAATTTTTTCATACTTTTAAAGAAGCGAGTTCATATCATTCATTGCAATTAATTAATGCGTTGCAAAAAAAATACTACTCCCTGATTAATGTGATACATTGGTGACTAATATACTCATCATTATATTCCTTCAACCAATCACATGCAAAAGGGTTATCAACAGAAAACTTACTCGCCCAACACCTAACCCCTCTTCTAATAACACCCAAGCCAAAATCACACAACAAAAAAAACACCCTGGGCAGGGTGTTTTTTTGTTTTTTTCCACAACTGAATCAAAGAATAATTACGTGTTATTCAGGGCAAGAGGCCTGATAATCAATAATTACATTAGTTGACTGGAAGGTGAAGGTATCATCATACTTAGTCTGCGGATCAACAAAGTATGCGTTCACAGTCCAATTATCACCTTGAGGATCAAAGTTTGCTGGAAGACCCATATCAAGACCAGGGAATGGGAAATTGAGTGTTACCCCAGAGCCTTGTCCAGCGCCCGTATCACTAAAGTACGTACATCCCGATGCCCATGGTTGGTATGTATATGTAGTACCTGTGTCTGTATCAATTATATCATACCTTATATCTTGTTCGCAAACAGTATTTATTTTACCGGCTGGTACGTCATCATTAAGCGCTGTTACTAATGGTGAATAGAAGTCTGTAGTGTTATCTACCACACTACCAGTAGGTGTGTTAACACCTGGAGGATAATTAACTCCACCACCTGCACCACCCCACAATGTTGCAGTACCCCCTGTTGGTGTCGCCTCATTTGGATACGTATCCGGTTGATACACTCCAATATAACGATTATCTGGATTATTACATGCAACCACTGAATCCGTCACCGTAAAGTTAACAGAATTCGACGTAGCAAGACTCATATCTTCAGTAGATTGTACCGTCGCGGTGTTCGTAGCTGCAGTGTCTCCATTCACATCAGCAGGAGACTGGTATACCACCTGACAAGTAACTGTTGCGCCTGAGGCAACATTGCTCGGACAGTTGTTTGAAACAACTGTTCCAATAGAAGGATTGTCTACTACTTGAACATTTGAGTGTGCCCCATCATTATTTGCAGTCAATGTTATGGTGAAAGTTAATTGATTTCCCCCTTCCTCAACGCTTGCTGCGCCTGCGAGGGCTTTAGCAATGGTGATTTGAGGTGTCCCTGCAACCACTGAATCCGTCACCGTAAAGTTAACAGAATTCGACGTAGCAAGACTCATATCTTCAGTAGATTGTACCGTCGCGGTGTTCGTAGCTGCAGTGTCTCCATTCACATCAGCAGGAGACTGGTATACCACCTGACAAGTAACTGTTGCGCCTGAGGCAACATTGCTCGGACAGTTGTTTGAAACAACTGTTCCAATAGAAGGATTGTCTACTACTTGAACATTTGAGTGTGCCCCATCATTATTTGCAGTCAATGTTATGGTGAAAGTTAATTGATTTCCCCCTTCCTCAACGCTTGCTGCGCCTGCGAGGGCTTTAGCAATGGTGATTTGAGGATCATTTACAGCTCCATTATTATCACCTTCAACAGTAAGCGCCGCGCTCCCTGTATCTGGCGTGCTGTCATCACTTGATGTCACACTTGCAGTATTAATAACTGGTGAGCTTGTCGCGGTATACGATGCTGAACATGTCAATGTAGAATTACCTGACATTGATACAGAACCATTCGCAACTCCACCACAAGTAATTGGACCAAGTCCCGCAAGATTATCTGTAATCGTAATTCCTGTGTGACTTCCTCCATTATTTGTTGCTAGGTCAAAGTAGAATGTAACAACATCACCTTCTGATGCGTTTGCTGGAACAACCCTCTTTGTCATAGTGATCTCTGCATCAGCTCCTCCACCATTTCCATTATCATCACCATTCTGATAGATGATCGTAGTGCTGTTGCGGCTCCCACCTGAACGACTTCCGCCACCTGATGATACCGTTGACTGTGTCGTTCCTGGCACATAACTCCGTGCGTCATTAGCTCCACTCTCGCCGAAGCACAAGTGGTTCATTAGCACCTGTGTTACATCACCGACTTTTGCCGTATAACCGCCGAAGTGATCAACTCCTTTCTCTTCGAATCCAAAATACTGCTGGAATCGATCAACTGCATCAACGGTCATTGGACCAACGCAGTTTGTTTCTCTACCAGGTGATCCTGGGCCTGAATGTGCCACAATAAAATTCAGATCATTAAGACATGTCTGAATAGCCTTTGAACCGATGCCGTCCTTCCCCCCAGAACAACTACACCGCTTATACTCTAATGTATAACTGAAAACAAAGTCATCTGTGCTTTGGCTCCATGGAACACCGTATAATGCTGAATTAGACGATATTGGCATTACCTCACTCAATGGAACAGGCGACTCAAGCTGTGCTTGTGCCGTATTGTATGTTCCAAAAGCAAAAAAAGCCAAGAAAGCAAAACTCAACGAAAGTATTAATTTTTTCATATTGTTTACCATATAAATTATTTACTGCTCATTTATATTACATATAAATTCACCGTACTGTTAATATCAACAAACGTGTTGCTCGTGTGCTTCCATTATCGAACACTCGTGAACCAATATCAAACGAGTAATGCACAGGTTGGCGTGTGGGCAATTCGAAGAGTAGTGTGTCAATAGGATATTCAGGGAGAAAATTTGGGGTGTAATGAGTCTACGGGACTACATTACCTCACCTGCTTTTTCTGAAAGAAAAAGCACCCTCTCCTATAGGAGAGGGTCGATGCGCTTGCATAAGCGCATCGGGGTGAGGTATTTCCTTATGGGGAGAAGACAGGATTCACTCATGAGTATAAACTTATAGTATGCAGTATTTTCAGTAGTAAAAAATACCCAACAAAAGTTGGATATTTTTTACTATGCGGAGAAGACAGGATTCGAACCTGCGAGGGATTGCTCCCAACCCGCGTTCCAGGCGGGCGCCTTAAACCTCTCAGCCACTTCTCCTGGCTTTGTAGATTCACCAGCTCTAGATAATATAAAAACTACCTCCCCACCATTCCCTTCAGGCGCTTTACACGCTCGGCAGCCGGTGGATGCGTTGAGAAGAGAGCTGTAGCGCTCTTGCCCAATCCAGCTCCAAATGGATTAGAAATGAAAAGATGCGCTGTGGCTTCGCTCGCACTTTGCATTGGCCCGAGATATTTACTATGATCGTGAATCTTCTGTAATGCACTAGCGAGACTCTCGGGATTCCGCGTCAACTCAGCGCCCGTCGCGTCAGCCAAGTATTCACGATTACGCGATACCGCAAAGCGTAAAATTGATCCGAATAGTGGCGCGAGTACTGAAATCGCCAGACCGATCACTAGTGTAATAATATTACCCCGATCATCATCCATACGACCACCCGCAACACGTGCACGTATCATGAAATCTGCTGCGATTGATAGCATTCCCGCCAGAACAACTGCCATGGTCGAGACCAAAATATCACGATTCTTGATATGCCCTAATTCATGAGCAATCACCCCCTCTAGTTCTGCGTGATCCAGGATCTTGAGGAGTCCTTGCGTCACAGCTACAGCACCATTCTTGGGATTGCGCCCTGTCGCAAAGGCATTTGGTACATCTTCTGCAATAACATAGACGCGCGGCTTGGGGATTCCTGCAGTAATCGCGAGATTCTCTACCATACGGTGCAATTCAGCAAATTGACGCGGGTCAGCTGGCTGGGCCTTGGACATCGCAAGAGCAACCTTGTCAGAGAACCAATAACTCACGAGATTCATAAGAATACTGAAAAATACTGCCCCATATAGAATATTCGGGTTCCCAAATGCTTGCGCGAGCAAGAATCCAATACCGATAACCACCCCCAAGAAACTGAGCATGAGAATCATAGTGCGCGTACGATTGGCTGATTGGTGTTGGTGGGCTGATTGAATCATATAACTTGCTTTTTTTGAAAAATTACTGCGAGAAATCCACCTGAACTACCTCGCGCTCTTGTGGTGATTCTTCGAGATCATAGAATGCCTCTTCCTTGAATCCGAACATGCTCGCAATAATATTCGTTGGGACTGTTTCGCGCTTGGTATTGTAGTCACGAACATTCGCGTTGTAATAGCGACGCGCAGCCTGGATCTTGTTCTCGGTATCTGACAATTCACGTTGCAGCTCGAGGAAATTCGCATTCGCCTTCAAGTCTGGGTAGTTTTCACTCAACGCAAAGAGGGTTTTTAGCGTTGACTGGAGCATGTTCTCTGCTTGTGCGGTCGCGGCCACATTGCCGGTGCTCTCTGCGTTCATTGCCCGCGATCGCGCTTCTACCACCTGCATGAGGGTGTCTTTCTCATGTGATGCATAACCCTTTACCGTTTTAATAATATTAGGAATGAGATCATAACGACGCTTGAGTTGCACATCTATATCGGCCCACGCTTCACGCACATGATTACGCGAAGCAATAAATCCATTAAAAGCAACAATTCCCCATAATAAGAGTGCTCCAAGGATGATAACAAGAATAGTAAGTATGGTCATAAAAAAAATACAGGTAGTAGCCTGAAAAATACAAATAAATGTGTCTATATCACTCTGCGCCTACAGTATACAAGATATTTAAAAAAAATTCCATAGAAAATAAGCGCTCTATGGCGCTTTTCTTATACATGGTATATATCCATACAACGCAAAAGCCGCATTGCTGCGACTTTCACTTCAAAAAATATATTGCTATATCTCTCGCCTACACAGTATATACGAATAACTTACTCTAGGCAAACGTATATACGACGAGTTTTCCACAGTTTTAATTATCGCACGATTGGTGCTGTAATTGATGCCTGTCTATTTTCATCCAGCGTAATTATTTCTGATGAGAATTCCAGATGCATTTTTGCATTATCAGCCTCAGAAACAATCTGCATAGCCATTCCTTGCATAACATCATTTTCATCAATAGTCATCGTTCCTGAAATTTCTAGATTATCAAGGGCCTGTTCAGCAAGAACAAGGGAACTTTCTTCTACAAAAGATAATGCGTAATACTCATCTACTTCTTCTTTAAGATAATCAATTTCTTCTTGCGCAAGCTCTTGTAATTCGCTCAAGTCAACTACAATATTATACATAGTATGGCTATTTCCAATATTCTCCCCATTTTCTAGCGCAATATCTACAGGAATCATATCGAGTATTTCTTCCATATACATAGAATACTCATTCGAAAGCATGCCAACCTCTGCAATAATTGAGCCTTCATCTGTATCAAGTTCTTCATGCTGCCATACATTCTGCTCATCTGCCAGTATAAAAGGCATGCGAATTCCATTGAGTGCAATATTCACATCCTGCTTAGCATAAAGATCATTTTTGATAACAACGAGCTCTACTCCGGCATCGATTGAGAATGTAGTGCCTTGCTCAATGCTAGGATCGTCAATACGCACATCGGCTTTGCCCGAAGTGGTATTTGAAAATGCTTGCTCATCAACATTCATAAGCATTGATGACGAACCCTTTGCAGCAATATCAATCATGGTTGTTTTGCCTTCTGTAAAAATAGGCATCATGAGATCAAAGCTCATTCGCGATTCAGTGAGAGTGTTCTCTGCGAAAGCAGCTTCATTACTCGCGATCATAACCTCTGCGAATGTCGGTGCAGCGACCGCAGAACCTGCTCCAATAAAAAGCGTTGCGGCGACACTACCTACAAATGTAAGTGCGAAAATATGTAATCGTTTTTTCATAAAATATAAATGAGTGTGAGTTAATTAAAATAATGCTACTTTTTTTCTTGCGCGCGCTTGAAAAACGTTACCAGCAAAGGTGATGCTAGAAAGATCGACGAATACGTCCCCACAATGGTGCCCAAGATCATAATGAATGCTAGGTCACGCGTCGCCAAAGGACCAACTACATACAGCGCTATGAGTACTACCAAAAGAGTAAGGGATGTAAATATTGACCGACTTACCGTCTCCCAGAGGCTTTTACCCACTATTTCATTAAATGGTTTCTTTGGGGCGTGTGATTTCGCTTGGTTTTCTTGCACATTCTCGCGAATACGATCAAAAACAACAATCGTATCATTCACCGAAAGACCTAGAATAGAAAGGATGCCTACAATGAACAGGGAATTCACTTCTTTGCCTGCCAATGCGAATACTCCGGCAGGAATAAGGATATCATGGAGTAAGGCAATAACCGCAATGAGGCCATAGGTCCATGCAGATGGGCTAGTGCGCTTCTTCTTGGTCTTCTCTGTATCTTTGGTATCACCACGATCGCCTGCAATACCACGGAACGCGTACGCCACAAAGAGAACAATCCCTAGTGCCACAAAGATAATCGCAATCCACGCCTTCCTCCGTAATTCCTTACCAATTGAAGGGCCGATTGAATTGAATCGCTCTATCTCGGGAATATTCACCTCGTCAAGTGTTAGTGCACGAACGAGCTCTTGACGCTCTGGCTCGGCAAGGTCACGCGTACGCACAACAACTCCATTCTCACCAAAGGGCTGAATTTTTCCTGGATATCCTAGGTCTCCGTATACTTCCTTGAGAGAATCGACATTGGGTGTTTGTGGATATGTGAGCTCGAGTACAGACCCACCAGTGAATTCAATACCCGTATTAAATCCCTTAGTAAAAATAGTAACCAGCGCAGCAAGTACAAGCAGACTTGAAAGTACGAAGAAAATGAATCGTTTCTGAATGACAAACATATAATTTATTGAGAAGTATTATCGTTGGGTGAATAATCACGAGCGAACCCTGCACTATATAACGTACGCATAATTTTATTATTTCTGTCTCCTGCAACTGCAGCAAGAAGCACGCGTGTAACACCAATGGCTGTAAGCATTGAAATTAGAATACCGAGGCCGAATGTAAGGGCGAAGCCTTTAATCAAAGAGCTACTCGCAAAAAAGAGCACGAGTGCCGAGATGAGGCTCGAGATATTCGCATCGCGAATTGATGGCCATGCGCGTGAGAATCCTTCGCGGATTGCTTCTGGGAGAGCGGCGCCACGACGCATCTCTTCTTTGAGGCGTTCAAATATGAGGATATTTGCATCAACAGCAATTCCCAGCGATATAATGAATCCAGCAATTCCTGCGGCAGTTAATGTTACGGGCAGTACCTTGAAAAGCCCTAGCATAACCACACCATAGATGACCAGCGCCAAGCTTGCGAGGAATCCAGGGAGTCGATACCAAATCATCAGTACAATAGCCACGAGAAGGAGCCCTAAAAGCGTTGCCTTAACCCCTGCAGCTGCAGCATCAGCACCTAGTGAGGCACCAATAGTCTGTGTCGAGATGAGCTCAATAGGAACCGGTAATGCACCAGCATTAAGCCTTCCTTTGAGTACTAAAGCCTCTTCAGGAGTGAAATTACCCGTAATGGTCGCCTCGCCTCCAGGAATCACCTGATTCACCATCGGTGCCGAGACCACTGATCCATCGAGGTAAATAGCGATCGTCTTGCCCACATTTTCACGTGTAATCTCTTCGAACAGCTGTGCGCCTTCTTTATCAAAATTCAAAACAATAGAAGGGGTACCGGCGGGTCCAGCGCCACCATACTGCATACCCTGTGAGAATTGTAAATCTGCACGAGACAAGAAGCGCCCCGTTAATGGCGTATTTACATAAAAAGGATCCTCAGCAGCAAGCCCTTCTGGCTCAAGTGTTGGGTCCTCTGCGTAATCATTAATGAATTCCTGAATGGCTGCGACAATTTCTTCGCGCTCATCTTCTGGTCGTTCTGTCTTGAACTCAAGGAGCGGCGTCTGCCCGATCATCTCAACTGCCTCTGCAACATCGGTAATTCCCGGCAATTCAATCACAAGACGCTCTTCGCGTGACCCCGTACCCAAACGTACCGTCTCGGTCGTCACTGAAGGCTCTGAAATACCGAATGCATTCACGCGTCGCTCAATAACATCACGGACTGAATCCATGGCATCAGCAGCATCGAGATCCTCAACACCCGAGAGATCTGCACGATATACGAGATAGCTCCCACCCGAGAGATCAAGCCCTAACTGGAACTTCCCATCATTATTCAATCCTGGAGCCTGCTCTGTTGCAATAACAAGCCATCCCAGAATACCACCGAGCACGAGCACTATGAGTGCCAAAATACGTTTAGTCATCATATAGCAAAGTATTATATGCAAGATGAGAGTATTTTCAATAAAAAGCACCTCTGTACTGGTGAAGTAGTGAGGTGTCAAAGACTCAGAAGTCATATAAAAAATCAAAAGCACATATTTCTATACTTTCAACCAACCAAAAAACACCCACGAGATGTGGGTATTTTTTATAATAGTTTGTTCTTTGTTGTGTCTATTCTTCTATGAGAGAGTCTAGAGGAGCTGCTACACATGATGCCCCGTCATTAAAACTAACCGAAGGTGAAGCCCCAATATTAACCAGAGCGCCCGTCGCCGTAGACTGTACCTCATACAAGCCACCAAGGTTACGCAATATATACATAACGCCATTTGATCCACTGAATGCAGCCCCATATTGCCCAGAGTCAGTAGTAACCGTTGGGAGTACCGTTGTATAGCCATTAGTTGGATCAACTTGTATCAACTGATCATAACTCGCGCTCGAGGCACTAGAATCAATACCATACAAATAGCCATCTACAGGATTATATGCGAAATCAAAGTAACGAATATTCACAGGCGTTGTGCCGTCTGCTGCATCAACAAGTTTAATCTCCGCACCCTCTAGAGTATTCACATCAATAACATAAATCTCATCTGATCCAGCACCAGGTCCAACAGGTGCAACATAGTAATTTCCAATATCATCAAATGCACCTCCTCCATATCGGGTTACCGGGAATGCTGATCCGGCGGCGGCCGTAACCAACCCAAGCGATGTCACGGTTCCATCATTTCCAATAAGGAACAATTCATTGTTTGGGGCATTAAAGTTCATTGCGTAGAGGAAATTATCTATTGGATTAAATCCAAGCGCATTGTAAATAAAGCCCGCATCATCTCCCACATCAACAAGTGCTCCATTGGTAAGATCGAGAGTCTTGAGATATGTTCTATCATCTCCGCTCACTGATTGACTGATATAAATCGTATCATCACACACCAATGGCGCCAACAGCGAAGTTGTTGTCTCATCATCGCCATCTTCCCCATTACATTGTTGTGGGGTCATTGTAGTCTCTACCTCAGAGCACTCTACTCCTGTTACTGAGTTATCTTCATCCCCTTCATTCTCTGAATCTGATGTATCTGTTACTATACCTCCTGCTGGATCAGTAACATTCTGAATATCTGCGCTGTTTACTACCATTCCATTTGAGATATAGTCTTCTGGAATCTCTGCAACAGTGACTTCTGCAGAACAATTGAATGTTGCCGTTGGCCCGAATGGATCTGGCGCTGGATCACAGACAATAGTTGCCCCTGAATCAGTAATCATTGGGTCAAGTACTGGATCAGCTCCCACTGTGAGTGACGCATCCCCATCGTTTGTTACAGTGAAGGTATAGGTAATAGTGGTGCCATCTTCTGACATTGCTGATGACTTGAGGAGCTCAATAGAAGGAGCGGGCAATGTCGTAGTAGTAGGATCACTATTATCACACTCTACTTCTGTGAGCCCTTCTTCACACTGTGCAGTATCGTCTCCTTCATTTCCTGAGTCTGAAGTGTCATTCACCTTTGTCTCGCTACCATCTACCGACGCATTAACCGTTGCGCTATTCTCTACAACACCATCTACAATAGAATCCACTGGGATTTCAGCTATAGGGAGCGAGGCAGTACAAGTAAACGTAGCTTCTGGGGCTAGGGGTGTCACAATAGCACACTCAATGACTACCCCTGCAAGTAACGGATCTGATACTGGATCTTCTCCAATTGCTAAGGCAATATTTCCATCATTCGTAATAGTGAATGTATACTCAATTGCTGTTCCATCTTCTGAGATAGTTGATGACTTGGTGAGTTCAATCGAGGGCGTAGGCTGCGGCAACTCAGTATTCGTAGGATCATCGTCAGCCTCTTCTGTACCATCTCCTTCATTCCCTGAATCTGAATCGTCTGTTACCTCTCCACCATCTGGTGTCGTTCCTGTTGCTGTTG